>Ga0160434_100020_pt1 | contig 185668 bp, 178 predicted proteins | sample HID1973I_E0MG_FD_108273 | JGI IMG/M metagenome (GOLD analysis project Ga0160434, IMG submission 108273) | Enriched mosquito-associated microbial communities from UW Madison campus, WI, USA - HID1973I_E0 MG | ecosystem: Host-associated > Arthropoda: Insects > Digestive system > Unclassified ... | reverse complement strand
CGGCTTCGGGTCCGTCGGCGTCGGCTTCGGGGTGGGTGTCGGCTTCGGCGTGGGCGACGGGCTCGGGGACGGCGTGGGCTTCGGCGTGGGCTTGGGCTTGGGCTTCGCCGGCGTCTCGTCCGGGCTGGGCGTGGGCTTCGGGGCCACGGTCTCGGCGGGCGTGTACCGGTCCGGCATCTCGCCCGCGCCGAAGAACTCGAAGTGCCAGGGCTCGGGCTTGGACCCGGTCGGGCGCGCCCACGACGGGTTGTCCCAGCCGTAGTCCGGCGCGTGCGTGCGCATCCAGACGTACTCGGCCGACGTGCCGGACGGCACGCTCCCGCCGACGTCGATCGCCAGGCCCCAGCCGTGCTGCGACGTGCCGGGGACCGCGGCGAGGTAGGGCTTGATCGCCTTGAGGCGGACCTGGTCCTCGTACGAGCGGTAGGAGTCGGTGATCCGCAGCGGGTGGCCGAACTCCTTCTCGAACTCGGCCGCGAGCGCCTCGAGCTGCACCGCGGCGTCGCACCGCAGGGACTGGCCGGCCGCGAAGGACAGGTCGCACAGGACGTCGGCGGGGATCTTGCCGTTCTCGTAGTCGGCGGTCGAGTCCGCGTACTGCGCGACCACCTCCGCGAGCCGCTCCGCGAGCGTCGTGCCCTCCTTCGGGTCGACGCCGTCGGCCGGGACCACGCCGACCGGCGGGAGCGCTGCGGACAGGTCCAGGAGGCCGGCGAGGTGCGTCGCCGAGACCACGACGTCGTCGAGCGTCACGGCCCCGTGGGCGTGGCCGTCCTCGCCGTCGTGCGCCGTCGGGTCGTCGCCGTCGGCGGTGCCGTCGTCCGTGCCGGGCGCCTGCGGGGCGCCGCCGTCGAGCTCGTCGGGCGCGACGCCGTCGGGCGCGGGGACCTCGTCCTCGGGCAGGTGCCGCCCGCTCGTGCCGTCGTCGATCGAGCCGTCGCCGGTCGAGCCGTCGCCCGCCGAGCCGCCCCCGCCCGTCGGGCCGTCGGTGGGCTGCGCCGTCGGGTCGGAGGTCGGGCCGGACGGCGCGTCCGTGGGCCGACCGGTGGGCCAGCCGCCGGGGTCGACCGCGGTCGAGGTCAGCGTCGCCGAGGTGAGCGCGGCCGGGACGTCGACGTCGGCGTCGTCCGTGCCCGGGACCGCCGGGTCGGCGGGCTCGTCGGGGAGCTCGTCCGTCACGCCCGGGTCGAGCGGGTCGGGCGCGAGGGGCACGTCCTCGTCGAGCGGGTCCTCGAGCGAGTCGTCGAGCTGCACGTCGGTGTCGGGGACGACCTGCACCGGCACGCGCCGCGCGGCGTCCTGCTGGGCGAGGTAGGTCGCGAGGAGCATGCCGAGCTCGGACCGGGCCTGCTCGATCGACGGGCTCACGTCGCCGGACTCCAGCGCGTTCGCGGTCGCGAGGACCTCGATCGCGCCGTCGAGCTGCGCGTCCTCGTCGAGACCCGGCGTGCCCGCCGCGGCCTCGGTCGTCGCGGCGACGGGCTCCGCGAAGAACGACGCCCCGGGGCGCGGCTCCGCGCTGCCCACGAGCGCGGCGGCGAGGGTGATGGCGAGGGCCGAGGAGATGAGGACCTGCGAGACGACGCGCGCGCGCCGCGACGGCACGCGGTCGTCCGCGTCCTCGCTGTGCGTCGGCGTGCTCACGTGGCTCCCTGGCGATCTGGTCGTGCAGGACCCACGGGTCGGTCCAGCACTGTCGCCACCGGGGACGCGCGACGTCGCACGCCCGGCGCCGCGGTGTCGGACCGTCGCGGTGCCCTCGTCCGAACACCGTACACCGCGTCCTCGCGGCTCTCACCTGCTTCTCACGTGGCGGATGGAGAATGCCGGCATGAGTTCACCGACGCGTCACCGCAGGTCAACGTCACGGACGGTCGCCGGCCTCGCGGTCGCGGCGAGCGCCCTCCTCCTCTCCGCGTGCGGGGAGGACGGATCCGTCTCCGTCCCCGAGTTCACCCTCACGGGCGACGGGCTCGAGCAGCTGCTCGACGACGCGCGCTCGCAGGCGGAGACCATCGCCGACGACGTCCGCTCGCTCGCCGACGACCTCGGGACCCTGCCCGAGGACACCCGCACCCGCGCCGAGGAGGCCGTCTCCGCAGCCCAGGACGCCGCGGACGAGGCGCGGGCCGCCGTCGACGAGGCCGCGGACGCGACCGACGCGCAGCGCGCCGAGGCGGAGCGGCGGCTCGCCGACGCCGAGGCCGGTCTCGAGTCGGCGTCCTCCCGGCTCGAGTCCGTGGCGTCGTCGCTCTCGGGGGCCGACGAGGCCGTGCGGAGCGGCCTCGACGACCTGCGCGCGCGGGTCGACGAGCTGCGCGCGGAGATCGACGCCTCGACGTCGTGAGACGCCCGTCCCCAGGCGGGCCTTAGGTCCCCCTGGTCGGCGACCTTCGCCCGACGTCCACCCTTCCTCCACACGGTTTGCTGGGTACCAAGAAGCCCGGCCAGAGAGACCGGGTCGACGAGAAGGGGACGACGATGACGGGGACGATCGAGCGGAACGCGAACGCGCCGCTCCCGACGGTCGAGGGCACCGAGCCCGAGACGCTCAGCCTCGCCGCACGAGCGGGACGGCCCACGCAGGTCGTGCTCGGCGTGCTGCGCATCGCCCTGGGTTTCTACTTCCTGTGGGCCTTCCTGGACAAGACCTTCGGTCTCGGCTTCTCGACCCCGGCCGAGCGCGCGTGGGTCAACGGCGGCAGCCCGACGACCGGCTTCCTGTCGGGCGTCGAGGGTCCGTTCGCCGGTCTCTTCAACGGCATGGCCGGCGCCGTCTGGGCCGACTGGCTGTTCATGATCGGCCTCCTCGGCATCGGGCTCGCGCTGATCCTCGGGATCGGGATGCGCGTGGCCGCCGTGGCCGGACCGGTGCTGCTGGTCTTCATGTACCTCGCCGCGCTCCCGCTCACGACGAACCCGATCCTGGACGACCACATCACGATGGCGCTGACCATCATCGCTCTCACCCTCGTCGGCGCCGGCGACGTGCTCGGCCTCGGCAAGGTGTGGAAGAAGCTCCCGATCGTCCGCAGCAACCGCTGGTTGGTGTGACGGGTCGGACCGCCCGCCGCGAACGGCGGGCCTGACGGGGCAGAGCCCGAGACCGCGCGACGATTCTGAGGCCGTCGCAGCGTAGGCCGCCCCGGGGGGAAGAGGGGTGTGCGGGTGGTGGGGAGACCACCCGCACACCCCGTCCTCGTGCCCGGGGACGGTCAGCCGAACCGGGACAGCAGCTCGACCGCCTCCTCGTCCCCCCGCCCCGCCGCGTCGCGCCACAGGGCCATCGCCTCCGGCACGCGGCCGGCCCGCAGGCGCAGCACGCCGAGCGTCGTCGCCGACGTCGCGTCGCCCGCGCCGGCGGCTCCCTCCAGGAGCGCCTCCGCCTCCTCGGCGCGGCCCGCCCGGACGTAGAGGTCCGCGAGCGCCGGGGCGACGCGCACCTCGCCCACCTCGACCCACGACTCGAGGAGCGCCGCGCCCGCGGCCGCCTCCACCGCCCCGGAGCGCGCGAGCTCGACCGCCGCCTCCCAGCTCTCCCCCGACGCGGCGGCGAGCACGCGGTCCGCCTCGTCGGTCTCGCCGAGCGCCGCGAGGACGCGCGCGAGGCGCACGGCGGCGCCCTCGACGCCCTGCGCCTGCTCGAACCACCGCCGCGCGGCGTGCAGGTCGCCGCGCTCGTGCGCGACCTGCGCCGCCATGAACGCGCCGTGCGCGTCGCCCGCGAGACCGGCGAGCTCGAAGCAGCGGAACGCCTCGTCCCCGTCGCCGGCGTCGTACCGCGCGAGGCCCAGCCGGTACAGCGCGCCGGGGACCTCCTGCCCGACCGCCGCCTCGTAGAACGGGACCGCGGCGGCGGGGCTGCCGAGCGCGCACAGGTCGTCGGCGATGGCCACGAGCTCGGCGGGGTCGTCGGGGTGCAGGTGCGCGACGGCGGCGCGCAGGTCGGCGAGGGCGTCCTCAGGGTGTGCGGGCGGGGTCGGCATGAGGGCAGCGCGTCCTTCCGTCCCCCTGCGTCGGCGAGCGGGCGGCACCGGGCCCCCGTGGCGTGCCCGCACCCTAGCGCAGCGGTGCGTCGCCCGGGTCGCTCCCGGTCCCGGGCGGCACCGGGACGTCGTGCCGTCTGGGAGACTGCATCGGGTGAGCGGAACGACCGACCTGCCGGCCGCCGTCGGGCAACGCGTGCTGGACGCCGTCGTGGCGGTGACGAGCGACCTCGACCTCGACCAGGTGCTGCAGCGCATCGTGCAGGGCGCCATGGACCTGACCGGCGCGCGCTACGGCGCGCTCGGCGTGCTCGACCCCGGGGGGCGCGAGCGCCTGGCGCGCTTCATCCCCCTCGGGCTCGACGACGCCGAGGTCGCCGCGATCGACCACTGGCCCCACGGGGAGGGCCTGCTCGGCGAGCTCATCGACCACCCCGAGCCGATCCGGGTGCCGGAGATCGCCGACGACGTCCGGTCGGCCGGGTTCCCCGAGGGGCACCCGCCGATGCACACGTTCCTCGGGGTGCCGGTGCGGGTGCGCGAGACGGTGTTCGGCAACCTCTACCTCACCGACAAGGCCGGCGGCACGCCGTTCACGGCGCAGGACGAGGCCGCCGTGGGGGCGCTCGCGGCGGCGGCGGGCGTCGCGATCGAGAACGCGCGGCTCTACGGGCGCGCGAAGCAGGTGGGCGTCCTCGAGGACCGCGACCGCATCGCGCGCGACCTGCACGACGTCGTCATCCAGCGCCTGTTCGCCTCGGCCATGTCGCTCATGAGCGTGCAGCCGCTCGTCGCGGACCCGGCGGTGCGCACGCGCATCGAGGAGACCGTCTCGGACCTCGACGAGACGATCCGCCAGATCCGCTCGACGATCTTCGCGCTGCACACCGCGGCCGACCCCGACGCGCCGTCGATCGAGGACCGCCTGCGCGCCCAGGCCGCCGCCGCGACGACGGTGCTCGGCTTCGCGCCCGAGGTCGAGGTCGAGGTCGTGGGCGAGCGCTCGGGCGCCGGCGTCACCGAGGGCGCGCCGAGCATGCCCGCCGAGGTCGCCGACCAGCTCGTGGTCGTCCTCGGCGAGTCCCTGACGAACGTCGCCCGCCACGCGGGCGCGAGCACGGTGGGCGTGCACCTCGGCGTCACGCCGCACGAGGCGCGGCTCACCGTCACGGACGACGGCGTCGGCATCCGCGACGGCGGCCGCCGGTCCGGGCTGCGGAACATGGCCGCGCGCGCGTCCGCGCTCGGCGGGGGCTGCACCGTCACCGCCCGGCCCGACGGCGGCACGCGCCTGGAGTGGTGGGCCCCGCTCGGCTAGGACCGGGTCGGAGCGTGCCGCGGGCCGCGCGCGGGCTCAGCGCAGTATCCGCCGACCCGTCACGATGCGCGGCACGACCTTGATGACGCGGTCCCGCACGCCGGGCACGAACGTCACGAGCGGCAGGTCGAGGAGCCGCGCCCTCTCGGCGGGCTCGGTCACCTCGTAGGTGCGCCCCACGAGCACGACCGACCAGCCGGAGCGCGCCTCCGCGTCGAACCAGTCCGCCTCGAACGCGACGACGGCGCGGCTCGCCGCGACCGCGAGCTTCGAGCCCTCCGCGGTGCGGAAGACGACGTCCGGGCCGTCGAGCACGAAGTTCACGGGCTGGATCGCGGGCAGGGCGTGGTCCGTGTAGACGATGCGGCCCACGGGCACGGTCGCGAGCAGGGCGTAGCTCTCCTCGGGCGCGAGCTCCGCGAGACCGGCCGAGGCGAGCGCGCGCACCGGCGGCCCGGCGGTCGTCGTCGGGCCGCCCCGGCCGTGGTCCGCCACCCGGCTCTTCGTGTCCCCCGTGGTTGCCATGCCGCCATCGTCGCGCCGCGGCGTCAGATCCGTGAGTGCCGAAGGTCCCGTCGGCCCTCGGTCCCCCGCCTCCGGGTTCCCGGGTCCACCGGTTCGCGTGTCGCGGCCGTCGTCGCCCGCACGCCCTGCCTCGCCCGCGCGCGCCGCGCCGGGCGCGCGCCGGCCCGCGTCGTCAGACGCCGGGCCGCTGCCCACCGAGCGTCCCGCCCGCCGGGCCCGGCGACCCCGCGCCCGCGCCCCGCGACTCCTCGTTGCGGATCTCCGTCGCGAGGACCGCGACCTGGGTGCGCCGCTGCAGACCGAGCGTCGCGAGCACGTGGGACACGTAGTTCTTCACGGTCTTCTCCGCGAGGTACAGCCGCTGGCCGATCTCGCGGTTCGTGAGCCCCTCGCCGATGAGCGCGACGATCTGGCGCTCCTGCTGCGACAGGCCCTCGAGCCGGTCGGGGGTCTCGTCGGCGGCGTGGCGCAGCCGCTCGAGCACGCGCGCCGTGCTCGACGGGTCGAGCAGCGACCCTCCGGCGGCGACCGTCCGCACGGCGCCCACGAGGTCGGAGCCGTGGATCTGCTTGAGCACGTAGCCCGACGCGCCCGCGAGGACGGCCTGGAACAGCGCCTCGTCGTCGGCGAACGACGTGAGCATGAGGCAGCCGATCTCCGGCAGCTCGGAGCGCACCTCGCGGCACACCTCGACGCCGGAGCCGTCGGGCAGGCGGACGTCGAGGATCGCGACGTCGGGCCGGGTCGCCCGGATGCGGGCGAGCGCCGAGGCGGCCGTGCCGGCCTCGCCGACGACGGTGATGTCGCCGGCGGCCTCGAGGAGCGCGGCGACGCCGCGTCGGACCACCTCGTGGTCGTCGAGCAGGAACACGCGGATCGGGTGGGGAGAGCCCATGGCTCTCAACGTAGCCGGTCGGCGGGGCGTTCTCGCGTCAAGTCCGCCCGGGAGGACGCGCCGGGGACCTTGGTCCCCCGGGTTCGTGCCGTCGGGCCCGCGCCGCGAGGAACTCCCGCCGTCGTCCGCGGGCCGCGGTCGGAGGTATCCAGGAAGGGACGGGAACGGCCCGTCAGGAGGGCGACGAGGTGAGGACGATGAGCGGGACGGGTGGTACGCAGAGCACGCGCGAGCCGGTGGTGCTCGTCGGCGTGGACGGGAGCACGACGAGCGGTCGGGCGCTCGACTGGGCGGTCCGCGAGGCCGCGCGGCGCGGCGCCGTGCTGCGGGTCGTCCACGTGGCCTACGTGCCGGTCGTGGCCACGCCCTTCGTCGGCGGCGTCTACTACCCGACCGTCGAGGAGGTCGACGCGATCGGGCGCCCGATCCTCGACGCCGCGGGCGACCGCGCCGCGCGCCTGGACCCGACGGTCCGCGTCCTGTCGACCCTGCGCTCCGGGCCGCCGTCCGAGGTGCTGCTCGACCTGGCGAAGGACGCCGACCTCGTGGTCGTGGGGACGCGCGGCCTCGGCTCCGTCGGCTCCGCGTTCTTCGGCTCGGTCTCGACCCGCCTCGCGGCGCGCAGCCCCGCCCCGGTGGTCGTCGTGCCGCCCGTGGACGAGTGCCACCACCGCACGTCGGACGTCGTGGTCGGCGTCGACGGGTCGGTGCACGGCGATGCCGCGCTGCGCTTCGCGCTCGACGAGGCCGCCCGCGCGGGCGGGCGCGTCGTCGCGGTGTGCGTGTGGCGCGTCCCGTTCGCGGGCCAGGGCGACCCCCTCGCGCAGGCGGAGGCCGAGCGCGAGGCGCGCGGTGCGGCGTCCCGCACGGTCGAGGCCGCCCTCGCCCGGGTGCGCACGACCGAGCACGGGGCGGTCGGCGTCGAGACGTTCGTCGTCGACGGCCGGGCCGGCGTCGCGCTCCACGAGGCGGGCAAGGGCGCGGCGCTGACCGTCGTCGGCTCGCGCGGCCGCGGCGACGTCCAGGGGATGCTCCTCGGCTCCGTGAGCCAGGACGTGCTCCACCACGCGGACGGGCCGGTCGCCGTCGTGCACGCGGCCCAGGACTGACGGCTCGCTCCCGGCCCCGCGCGGTCACGCCCAGGGGTCGGTGATCTCCCGCAGGCGGGCCAGCTGACGGCGCAGGGCGGTCATGCCCCGGCTGCCGAGGTGCGCCTCCCACTCCGCCTCGACGCGCGCCACCTCGGCGGCGGCGACCGTCGTCGCCTCGCGACCCTTCGCCGTGGCGCGCACGAGACGGGCGCGGCCGTCGGCCGGGTCCCGGACCCGCTCCACGTAGCCGGCGTCGACGAGCTGGTCGACGAGGAACCCCGCGGTCTGCTTGGTGATCTCGGCCGCCTCCGCGAGCTCGGTGAGGCGCGTCCCGTCGGGCCCGACCCGCTGGAAGACCCGCATCTGCGCGGGCGTGGCGTCGTCGAAGCCCGCGGTGCGCAGGGCGGCGTAGACCCGCATCTCGAGCGCGCGGTAGGGGATGAAGAGCAGGAGGCCCGTGTTGAGGTCCTCGCCCCCGGTCGTCTCCGCCGACACCGCGCCTCCCGTCGCCTCCGGACCCTTGACGCCCGTCAGTCTCCCTGACTAATATCGTCAGATCATCGTATCAGTTCTGGAGGCACTCCGATGGGTGCACCCGACTACCGGATGACGGACGACGAGGTCTGGTCGGCGATCGCGACGCAGCGCGCCGCGTTCCTCGACCTCGTGACGGGCCTCGACCCCGACGACTGGTCGCGCCCGAGCCTGTGCGCCGGCTGGCGCGTGCACGACGTCGCGGCCCATCTCACCCTCGCCCCGGCCTCCCGCCCGCGGGACCTCGTGCTCCCGCTGCTGCGGGCCCGCGGCGACTTCGACCGGATGATGGACGACGTCACCCGGCGCTCCGCAGCCCGGTCGCGGGAGGAGATCCTCGACGACCTGCGTCGCGCCGTCGGGTCGCGCCACCTCGCCCCGGGGACGTCGCCCCGCGTCGCGCTCGTCGACGCCCTCGTCCACGCGCTCGACGTCGCGGTCCCCCTCGGCGTCGACCACCCCGTGCCGCCCCTCCCCGGCCGCGAGGCCGCGGAACGGGTCTGGTGCGTGTCGTTCCCGTTCCGCGCGCGGCGGCGCCTGGCCGGGTTCCGGCTCGTCGCGACCGACGCGCCCTGGCAGCGCGGCACCGGCCCGCCCGTCACCGGGCAGGTCGGCGCGCTGCTCCTCCTGCTCACCGGCCGGCCCGCCGCGCTCGCGCGGCTCCACGGCGGCGGCGCGGACCTGCTCTCCGGGACCCGTGCCGCGCGCACCGAGGAGGCACCATGACCACGCTCGCCGTCGTCCTCGCCCTCGCCGCCGGCGCCCTGCACGTCGGCGTCGGGGTGGTCGAGGCCTTCTTCTTCCACCGGGCCTGGGCCCAGCAGTTCCTGCTCCGCACCAGCTCCTCGCCGCGGGAGGTCGACCTCTGGGCCTTCAACGTCGGCTTCTACAACGTCTTCCTCGGGGTCGGGACGATCGTCGGGGCGGTGCTCGCCGCGACGGGGGACGTCACGGCCGGCCGTGCCCTCGTCCTCTTCACGGCGACCTTCATGCTGCTGGGCGGAATCGTGCTGTGGGTCTCCGACCACCGCCTGTGGACGGGGACGCTCGGGCAGTCGGGGTTCGGGCTCGCGACCCTGCTCGCGACGCTCGCGTCGTGAGGCCGTGAGGCCGTGGGCACGTGGGCCCGGCGACCGTGCGCGCCGGGCGATAGCGTCGCAGGGTGAGCCGCCACGACGCGCACCGCCCGTCCGCACTCCCCGACGACGCCCTGTGGCCGCGCGCGGGCGGCTGGCCCGACGCGTCGGCGCACGAGGGCCCGGTCGACCTCGCGCTGCTCGGGGTCCCGACCTGGCGGACGTCGCTCTCCCCCACCGGCGCGCACGCGACGCCCGGCGCCGTGCGGGAGGCCCTGCGCCGCTACAGCCCGGCGCTCGTCGGGGCGGCGGGGCGCTCGGCACCCGGGGACGGGCGCGTGGTCCCGGCCGACGGCGGGTCCTCGCTCGGGGCGGCGGGCCCCGTCGACCTCGGGGACCTCGTCGTGGTGGACCACGGCGACGTCGACGAGCCCGACGGACCCGACGGCGAGACCCGGGTGCGCGAGGCGGCGCGCGGCGCCCTGGAGCGGGCCCGGCTGCTGGTCGCGCTCGGCGGCGACAACTCCGCGACCGTCGCGACGGCGCTCGGCGCCTGGGGCGACGGGCTCGCGACGGCCGGGCTCGTGACGTTCGACGCCCACCACGACCTGCGCGACGGCGAGTCCAACGGCTCGCCCGTGCGGCGGCTCGTCGAGGCGGGGCTCGACCCCGCGCGCGTCGTGCAGGTGGGCATCGCGGACTTCGCGAACTCGGCGGCGTACGCGCGCCGGGCGGCGGAGCTCGGCGTCACCGTGGTCCCCGTCGACGAGGTCCGGCGGCGCGGCCCGGGGGCGGTCGTGCGCGACGCGCTGGGCGTCGCGGGTGCCGCGGGCGGTCCCGTCCACGTCGACGTGGACGTCGACGTGTGCGACCGCTCCGTCGCGCCCGGCTGCCCCGCGAGCGTGCCCGGCGGGCTCGCGGCGTGGGAGCTGCGCGCGCTCGTGCGCGAGGCCGCGCGCGACGCGCGCGTCCGGTCGGTCGACGTCGTCGAGGTCGACGCGACCGCCGACGCGCCCGACGGTCGGACCGTCCGGCTCGCCGCGCTCTGCGTGCTCGAGGCGCTCGCCGGGCTCGCGCTGCGGCCCCCGGCGACGCGCGCCGTCTGAGGTCGGACGCGCGGACCTCGCCCGACCGCGGTCCTCCCTCGGGCGACCGGGGGCTCCGTCTCAGGGGGCGGGGGTCGGTGGGACGCGGACGCCGGACTGCCAGACGGCCGCGACGAGGGGGACGCCGGGGCGATAGGCGAGGTGCACACGGCTCGGGGCGTCGAGCAGCACGAGGTCGGCGCGGGCGCCGGGGGCGAGGAGGCCGACGTCGTCCCGGCGCAGCGCGAGCGCCCCGCCCGCGGTCGCGGCCCACACCGCCTCCGCGACGGTCATCCGCATCTCGCGCACCGCGAGCGCGACGCACAGCGGCATCGACGACGTGTAGCTCGACCCGGGATTGCAGTCGCTCGCGAGCGCGAGGACGACCCCCGCGTCGAGCAGGCGGCGCGCGTCGGGGTAGGGCTGGCGCGTCGAGAACTCGACGCCGGGCAGGAGCGTTGCGACGGTCCCCCGCCGCCCGGCGACCGGCCCGACCGCTCCGCCCCGCCCGACCGCTCCGCCCCGCCCGACCGCACCGCCCGGCCCGACCGCACGGCCCGGCTCCACCGCTCCGCCCGGCCCGGCGGCGCCGTCCCACGAGCCCGCGAGCGCCTCGACGTCGGCCGGGGCGAGGTACGTGCAGTGGTCCACCGAGGCCGCGTCGAGCTCCACGGCGAGCCGCACGCCGTCGCCGGGCCCGAGCTGGCTCGCGTGCACGCGCACGCCGAGGCCCGCGGCGGCGCCGGCCTCGAGGACGCGGCGGGTCTGGTCGGGCGTGAAGGCGCCCGTCTCGCAGAACGCGTCGACCCAGCGGGCGTGGGGCGCGCACGCCGCGAGCATGTCCCCGCACACGAGGTCGACGTACTCGTCGGCGCGGCCCGCGGCCTCGGGCGGCACGACGTGCGCGCCGAGGAACGTCACCTCGTCCGTCACCTCGCGCGCGATCCGCACCGCCCGCGCCTCGTCCTCGACGGTGAGCCCATAGCCGCTCTTCGTCTCGATCGTCGTCGTGCCCTGGGCGAGCGCCTGCGCGACGTGGCGCGCGAGACCGGCCCGCAGCGCGTCGTCGGACGCCGCGCGCGTCGCGGCGACGGTCGTGCGGATGCCGCCGGCGGCGTAGGGCGTCCCGGCCATGCGCGCCTCGAACTCGCCCGCCCGGTCGCCGGCGAAGACGAGGTGGGTGTGCGGGTCGACGAAGCCGGGGAGCGCGGCGCGCCCGCCCGCGTCGACGGTCGCGTCGGGCGGGCGGCCGCCCAGCGCGTGCCCGACGCCGTCCCGCGCCTCGCGCTCCGGCCCTGCCCAGGCGACGCGGTCGCCGTCGAGGAGGACGGCAGCGTCGGCGACGAGGCCCGTCGGGTCCCCGTCGCGCGTGCCGGGACCGGCGGCGTTCGTCGTGAGCTCCGCGATCCCGGTGACGAGCGTCGTGCGGCCCATCACCGCTCCCGCATCGGGACGCGCAGGCCCCCGCGCTCGGCGGCGCGGACCGCGTCGTCGTAGCCCGCGTCGACGTGCCGCAGGACGCCGAGCGCGGGGTCGTTCGACAGCACGCGCGCGAGCCTGGCCGCCGCGAGCGGCGTCCCGTCCGCGACCGACACCTGCCCGGCGTGGATCGACCGGCCCATCCCGACGCCGCCGCCGTGGTGGACCGACACCCACGTCGCGCCGGACGACGCGGCCGTGAGCGCGTTGAGGAGCGGCCAGTCGGCGATCGCGTCGGAGCCGTCGAGCATGGCCTCGGTCTCGCGGTACGGCGACGCGACGGACCCGGCGTCGAGGTGGTCGCGCCCGATGACCAGCGGCGCCCGCACCTCCCCCGACGCGACGAGCTCGTTGAAGCGCAGCCCGGCCCGGTCGCGCTCGCCGTGCCCGAGCCAGCAGATGCGCGCGGGCAGGCCCTGGAACGCGACCCGCTCCTGCGCGGCGCGGATCCACCGGTGGAGGTGGTCGTCGTCGAACAGGTCGAGCACGGCGGCGTCGGTCGCGGCGACGTCGCGCGGGTCGCCGGAGAGCGCGGCCCACCGGAACGGGCCCTTGCCCTGCGCGAACAGCGGCCGGATGTACGCGGGGACGAACCCGGGGAACGCGAACGCCCGGTCGTACCCGCCGCGGCGCGCCTCGTCGCGGATGGAGTTGCCGTAGTCGAAGACCTCCGCGCCGGCGTCGAGGAAGCCGACCATGCCCTCGACGTGGCGCGCCATCGACTCCCGGGCCCGCTCGGTGAAGCCCTCGGGGTCGCGCGCCGCACGGTCCGCCCACTCCTCGACCGGCACCCCGAGCGGCAGGTAGGACAGCGGGTCGTGCGCCGACGTCTGGTCCGTGACGACGTCCGCCTCCACGCCCCGGCGCAGCAGCTCCGGCACGACGTGCGCGCCGTTGCCGACCACGCCCACCGACAGCGCGCGGCGCTCGCGGCGCGCGTCCTCGACGAGCCGCACGGCGGCGTCGAGGTCGTCGGCGACGACGTCGAGGTACCGCTCCCGGACGCGGCGGTCGAGGCGCGACCGGTCGACGTCGGCCACGAGGCACGCGCCGCCGTTGAGCGTCACCGCGAGCGGCTGCGCGCCGCCCATGCCGCCGCACCCGGCGGTGAGGGTCAGCGTGCCCGCGAGCGTGCCGCCGAACCGCTGCGCGGCCACCGCCGCGAGCGTCTCGTACGTGCCCTGGAGGATCCCCTGCGCGCCGATGTAGATCCACGACCCGGCCGTCATCTGCCCGTACATCGTCAGGCCCATCGCCTCGAGGCGGCGGAACTCGGGCCACGTCGCCCAGTCGCCCACGAGGTTGCTGTTGGCGAGGAGCACGCGCGGCGCCCACTCGTGGGTGCGCAGCACGCCCACCGGCTTGCCGGACTGCACGAGCAGCGTCTCGTCGTCGGCGAGCGTCGTGAGGGTGCGGACGATCGCGTGGTAGCTCGGCCAGTCGCGCGCCGCGCGCCCGGTGCCGCCGTACACGACGAGGTCGTCCGGGCGCTCGGCCACCTCGGGGTCGAGGTTGTTCATGAGCATGCGCAGCGGCGCCTCGGTCTGCCACGACCGCGCGGTGAGGGTCGTGCCGCGCGGGGCGCGGACGGGGACGGGGGTGCCGAGGTCGTGGGCCGGGCGGTCCATGCGCCGCTCCTTCGCGGTCGGGGTCGGTGGTCGGGCCGGTGGCCGGGGTGCGGGTCCGGTCAGGCGAGCGGCCCGACGGCGGCGCCCGCCGCGGCGACGACCTCGCCCCGCGCGACGAGCCGCGTCACGGCCTCGATCTCCGGGGCGAGGTAGCGGTCGGGGCCAGGACCCGCGGCAACGGCGCGCACGACGTCGCGCACCGCGCCGGTGCCGCGCGCGGGCCGCAGCGTCCCGGCGGTGCGCAGGTCGAGCGCGCGGGTCGCGGTGAGGAGCTCGACCGCGAGCACCTGGGCGAGACCGTCGAGCGCGCGCCGCAGCGTGCGCGCCGCGGCCCAGCCCATCGAGACGTGGTCCTCCTGCATCGCGGACGACGGGATCGAGTCGACGCTCGCCGGCACCGCGAGCCGCTTGAGCTCCGAGACGATCCCCGCCGCCGTGTACTGCGCGATCATGAGGCCCGAGTCGACGCCCGGGTCGTCGGCGAGGAACGGCGGCAGGCCCTCGTTGCGGGCCCGGTCGAGGAACCGGTCGGTGCGGCGCTCGCTGATGCTCGCGACGTCGGCGACGGCGATCGCGAGGAAGTCGAGCACGTACGCGACGGGCGCGCCGTGGAAGTTGCCGTTGGACTCGACGCGGCCGTCGGCCGTGACGACGGGGTTGTCGATCGCGGCCGCGAGCTCGTGCCCGGCGACGACGGCCGCGTGGTCGAGCGTGTCGCGCGCCGCGCCGTGCACCTGGGGCGCGCAGCGCAGCGAGTACGCGTCCTGGACGCGCGTGCACTCGGGGCGGCCCTGCGCGTCGAGCGTGCGGTGGCTCGCGACGACCGGCGACCCGGCGAGCAGCGCGCGCAGGTTCGCGGCCGAGGCCGCCTGGCCCGGGTGCGGGCGCAGCGCCACGAGGTCGGCCGCGAAGGGCGCGTCGGAGCCGAGGAGCGCCTCGACGCTCACCGCCGCCGCGGCGTCGGCGGTGCGCAGGAGGCCGCGCAGGTCGTGCAGCGCGAGGCACAGCATGCCGAGCATGCCGTCCGTGCCGTTGAGGAGCGCGAGCCCCTCCTTCTCGCGGAGCACGAGCGGCGCGATCCCGGCGTCGGCGAGCACGTCCGCCGCGGGACGCAGCGCGCCCGACGCGTCGCGCGCCTCGCCCTCCCCGAGCGCCGCGAGCGCGACGTGCGCGAGCGGCGCGAGGTCGCCCGAGCACCCGAGCGAGCCGTGCTCGCGCACGACGGGCGTCACGCGGGCGTCGAGCATCGCCGCGTACGTCTGCGCGACGACGGGCCGCGCGCCGGTGCGGCCCGTCGCGAGCGTCGCGAGGCGCAGGAGCTGCAGCGCGCGCACGACCTCCGTCTCGACCTCCGGCCCCGAGCCCGCCGCGTGCGAGCGCACGAGGCTCGTCTGGAGCTGCGCCCGCCGGTCGACGGGGATGTGCCGCCGCGCGAGAGCGCCGAAGCCGGTCGAGACGCCGTAGTGCGGGCGGTCGTCGTCGGCGAGGGCGTCGACCACGGCGCGGCTCGCGGCCATCGCGGCGAGCGCCGCGTCCGCGAGCCGCACGCGCGCGCCGTGCCGCGCGACGGCGACGACCTGCTCGACGGTGAGCGGGCCGTCGCCGACGACGACGGTGCCGCGCCCGACCGCGGGGTCACCCGGCGGGGCGGGCGTCGGGTCGGGGGCGTGCGTCGTCGGCATGGGGCCAGCACACACCCGCGGGAACCGGGCTCGACAGGGCCGTCGCGCGGGTTCAGTCTGGGATCCCAGACACCGAGGAGGCGGTCGTGGCCGACGTCCCGGCGGCGCGCAGCGCCGTGCGCGTGCTCGCGTACCTCGCGGCCCAGGCGGGGCCGTCCCCCGCTGTGGCGGTCGCCCAGCACCTCGGGCTGCCGCGCTCGACGGTCTACCACCTGCTCACCGTGCTCGTGGACGAGGGCTTCGTGACGCACCTGCCCGAGGAGCACCGGTACGGCCTCGGGACCGCGTCGCTCGCGCTCGGGTCGGCCTACGCGCGCCAGGCGCCGCTCGCCCGCCTCGCCCGGCCCGTCGTCGCGCGGCTCGTCGAGACGACGGGCGAGAGCGCGCACCTCGCCGTGCTCGGCGGGCGCGAGGTGCTCTACCTCGTCGAGCAGCGCGCGCCGGGACGGCCCGCGCTCGTGACCGACGTCGACGTCCGCCTCCCCGCCCACCTCACCGCGAGCGGTCGCGCCGTGCTGGCCCGGCTGCCCGCCGCGCAGGTCCGCGCCCTCTTCCCCGCGCCGTCGGCCTTCGCGGACCGGACCGGCGTCGGGCCGCAGTCCCTGCGCGCGCTGCGCGAGGTGCTGCGCGAGGTCCGCGCGCGCGGCTGGGCGACCGAGGACGGCGAGGTCTCCCCCGGTCTCGCGTCGGTCGCCCACGCCGCGGTCGACCACACCGGGTTCCCCGTCGCGGGCATCGCGCTGACCTTCGCGTCCGACGCCGTCCCGCCCGCCCGGCGCGAGGAGCTCGCCGGCGCGGTCGGCCGGGCCGCGCGCGAGGTGAGCCGACGCCTCGGCGCCCGAGCCGCCACCACCCCCGGCGACGCCGGCTCTACCTCGCGCAACCCCGGCTCTGCCTCGGCCGACCAGGGACCCACCTCGCGCGGCCCCGGATCTGCCTCGCGCCGTCGGGCGCAGCCGAGGCAGAGCTCCGGTCGGCCGCGGTAGAGCCCTGGTCGCCAACCCTTCCGAGGAGCGCGTCTGCTTGGACTTCGCGGGCACCCTCGGTAGATTGTTCGGTGTGCCGAACTTTTCTCTCCGTAGACCCGTGAGACGGGCGGTGGCCGCCGGTGCGGCGGTCCTCGCGCTCGCGCTCGGCGCGTGCTCGACCGGGACCGACGCGGGCTCGGCGACCGACCCCGACGACGACCGGCCGGTCGTGCTGACGACGTTCACCGTGCTCGCCGACATGGCGCGCAACGTCGCGGGCGACCACCTGCGCGTCGAGTCGATCACCAAGGTCGGCGCGGAGATCCACGGGTACGAGCCGACGCCCGGCGACCTGCGTCGTGCCGCCGAGGCGGACCTGATCCTCGACAACGGGCTCGGGCTCGAGGCGTGGTTCGACCGGTTCGTCGGCGACCTCGACGTGCCGCACGTCGTCGTGAGCGAGGGCGTCGAGACCATCCCCCTCGGGCGCGACACCGCCGAGGCGTACCAGGGCACGGCCAACCCCCACGCGTGGATGTCGCCCGTCAACGGCCAGCTCTACGTGCGGAACATGGCCGAGGCGTTCGCCGCGCTCGACCCCGCGCACGCGGACGACTACCGCGCCGCGGCGGAGGACTACGCCGCCGAGATCGGGGGCGTCCAGGAGGAGCTCGCCGCCGCGCTCGACGCGCTCCCCGCGGAGCACCGCGCGCTCGTCACGTGCGAGGGCGCCTTCTCCTACCTCGCGCGCGACGCGGGGCTCAGCGAGCAGTACCTCTGGGCGGTCAACGCCGAGCAGCAGGCGACGCCGCGGCAGGTCGCGAGCACGATCGAGCTCGTCGAGCGCGACGCCGTGCCCGCGGTGTTCTGCGAGTCCACGGTCTCCGACGCGCCCATGCAGCGCGTCGTCGAGGCGACGGGCGCGACGTTCGGCGGCGTGCTCTACGTCGACTCGCTCTCCGAGCCCGACGGCCCCGTCCCCACGTACCTCGACCTCCTGCGCCACGACGCGCGGACGATCGCGGCCGGGCTCACGGGCACGACCGCGGAGGACGACGCATGACGACCCCGGCACGCCCCACCCCGGCGATCGAGGTCCGCGACCTCACCGTCCACCACGGCGACGTGCTCGCCCTGGACGGCGCGACCCTGTCCGTGGGCACGACCGGCGGCCCCGGCACGGTGTGCGGCCTCGTCGGCATGAACGGCTCGGGCAAGTCGACGCTGTTCAAGGCGGTCATGGGCATGCTGCGCCCGGACCACGGCACGGTCCTGCTCGACGGCGCACCGCCCGTCCGCGCGCGCCGCGCCCAGGCGGTGGGGTACGTGCCGCAGAGCGAGGACGTCGACTGGGCGTTCCCGCTGAGCGTGCGCGACGTCGTCATGACGGGCCGGTACGGCTACCAGGGCTTCACGCGGCGCCCCCGGGCGGCGGACCGGGAGGCCGTGGACCACGCGCTCGACCGGGTCGACCTCGCGGACCTCGCCGACCGGCAGATCGGCGCGCTCTCGGGCGGGCAGCGCAAGCGCGCGTTCGTCGCGCGCGGGCTCGCGCAGGGCGCGACGACCCTCCTGCTCGACGAGCCGTTCGCCGGCGTGGACAGGCGCTCCGAGGCGACGATCTCCGCGCTCCTGCGCGAGCTCGCGGCGGACGGCGCGACCGTCCTCGTCTCGACGCACGACCTGCACGGCCTCCCGGCGCTCGCCGACGAGGCGATCCTTTTCCTGCGCCGCGTCCTGTTGCACGCGACACCCGACGAGGTGCTGCGCCCGGAGAACCTCGCCCTCGCGTTCGGCCTGGAGGTGGCGCCGTGAGCCCCGACCTCTGGGACCTCGCCGTCGAGCCGCTCTCGTTCGAGTTCGTCCGCACCGCGCTCGCCGTGACCGTGACGGCCGGAGTCGTGTGCGGCGTCCTGTCGTGCTGGCTCGTGCTCGTCGGCTGGTCCCTCATGGGCGACGCCGTCTCGCACGCGGTGCTGCCCGGCGTCGTGCTCGCGTACGTCGTGGGGGCGCCCTTCGCTCTCGGCGCGCTGCTCTTCGGCCTGCTCGCCGTGCTGCTCATCGGGGCCGTGCGGGACACGAGCCGGGTCAAGGAGGACGCCGCGATCGGCGTCGTGTTCACGACCCTCTTCGCGTTCGGGCTCGTGCTCATCTCCGTGACCCCGAGCCAGACCGACCTCAACCACATCCTCTTCGGCAACCTGCTCGGCGTCTCGCGCGCCGACCTCGTGCAGGTGCTCGCGCTCGGCGCGGTGACGCTCGCCGTCGTCGTGCTCAAGCGGCGCGACCTCACGCTCTACGCGTTCGACCCCGTGCACGCGCACGCCATCGGGCTCTCCCCGCGCCGGCTCGGCGCGCTCCTGCTCGGGCTGCTCGCGCTGACGGTCGTCGTCGCGCTCCAGGCCGTGGGGGTCGTGCTCGTCGTCGCGCTGCTCATCACGCCCGGCGCGACGGCCTACCTGCTCACCGACCGCTTCTCGCGCATGCTGTGGATCTCGCCGCTCGTCGCGGCGACCTGCGGCGTCGTCGGGATCCTCGCGAGCTACTGGCTCGACACGTCGTCCGGGGGGACGGTCGTCGTGACGCTCGGCGCCGCCTTCACGCTCGCCTACCTGTTCAGCCCCCGGCACGGCCTGCTGACGACGCGGCTCGCGCACGCCCGCCGGCGTCGCGCCCGGGCGGCCGTGCGCGCCTGAGACCGGTCGCGCGACCGACCTGTGTGCGAGATCTCCACAGATTCGCCCTCGATTCCCTGGTGGTTCTCAGGAACGCCCCGCAGACTGTCACCATGTCAGCGAGGACGAGCACTCCGCCGGCGACGGCGCGGACGAGGACGTCCGCCCGCTTCGCCGCCGCAAGCCTGCTCGCGCTGGCCATGATGCTCCCGCTCGGCGCGACGGCCAGCGCCGCCGAGGTCGAGCAGCTCATCGCCGACGCGCAGGTCCAGACCGAGACCATCGGCGACGACGTCGAACGCGTCGCCTCCCACCTGCCGGCCCTGCACGCCGTGCTGCGCAACGACGTCGCGGACGCGACGGAGTCCGTCCAGGCCGCGACCGACGACGCGCGCACCGCGCTCGCCCGGGCGCAGGACGCGGACTTCGCCGCCGACGGCCGCGCCGCCGTGGCGCTCGCCGACGCCCAGGTCGCGCTCGACGCCGCGTCGGCCCAGCTGCGCTACGTCACCGACCTCGCGCACGACGCGGGCGAGCCCGTCGCCGGCGCGCTCGAGCGGCTCCAGCGGCACATCGACGAGCTGCGGGGCGAGACGAGCCGCGCGTCCGCGTGACCACCTGTCGGACCAGCGGGTGAGACATTCGGCGCATATGCCGATATATCGCCCGAGGGGGGAGAACTCCCCCTAGTCAGGTGTGGGTGGCTCACCCCAGAATGAGGGCCGCACTCGCGCGGGTGTCCCCCGCGACCGTCCGGACTCGACGACTCGTCGGCCCCCTCAGAAAGCAGAGCACCTCCATGACCCAGCAGTACGGCACCGCCCCGCAGGCCACGTACACCGGCGCCCCCATCGAGGACCCGGGCAAGACCCTCGGCATCGTCGGCTTCGTGCTCGCGTTCGTCTTCGCGATCGCCGGCATCGTCGTCAGCGCGATCGCCCGCAAGAAGAGCAAGGAGGCGGGCTTCGACAACCAGCTCGCCAAGTGGGGCCTGATCCTGTCGATCGTCTTCACCGCGCTCGGCGTCATCGGCTGGACCCTGTACTTCGTCGCGTTCGCGGCGCTCATCGCGTCCGGCGAGGTCGCGACGTACTGACGCGCCCGCCGTACGGCGCCCGCGCGGTCACGACGGCCGCCGTCCCTCCGGGGACGGCGGCCGTCGTCGTCCGCACGGCACCAGGTGCGGGTGCGGAAGGTTCTGCGGCCCGGCACGGTTGACCCGGGACGCACCCGCCGCGACGGCGCGTGCGACGACCGAGGAGAGACGATGACCGAGCCGACCACGACCCCCGCGACCCCTCCCGCGCCCGAGCGCGTCGAGCTGGGCCTCGACACCTTCGGCGACGTCACCGCCGGGCCCGACGGCGCACCCGTCACCGCGGCGCGCACGATCCGGGACGTCGTCGACGAGGCCGTGCTCGCCGACCAGGTCGGGATCGACTTCTTCGGCGTGGGCGAGCACCATCGCGAGGACTTCGCGGTGAGCGCGCCCGAGGTCGTGCTCGCGGGCATCGCGACGTGCACGTCGCGCATCCGCCTCGGCTCCGCGGTCACCGTGCTCAGCTCCGACGACCCGGTGCGCGTGTTCGAGCGCTTCTCGACCCTCGACGCGCTGTCGGACGGACGGGCCGAGGTGATCCTGGGGCGCGGGTCGTTCATCGAGTCGTTCCCGCTGTTCGGGTACGACCTCGCGGACTACGAGGTGCTCTTCGAGGAGAAGCTCGACCTGTTCGTGCGCCTCCTCGACGAGGGGCCGGTCACGTGGTCCGGCACGACGCGCGCCGGGCTGACCGACCAGGAGGTCTTCCCCCGGACGGAGTCGGGACGGCTGCGCACGTGGGTCGGCGTCGGCGGCTCCCCGGAGTCCGTCGTGCGCACCGCGCGGCACGGGCTCGGCCTCATGCTCGCGATCATCGGCGGCGAGCCCGAGCGGTTCCGCCCGTACGTCGACCTGTACCACCGCGCGGTCGACGAGCTCGGCACCCCCGCGCTGCCGGTCGGGGTGCACTCCCCCGGGCACGTCGCGGAGACGGACGAGCAGGCGCAGGCCGAGGTGTACGAGCACTTCGCGGCGATGAACAACCGGATCGGCCGCGAGCGCGGGTGGCCCGCGTACCACCGCGGCCGGTTCGCGCACGACATCCGCGAGGGCTCGCTCTACGTCGGCTCCCCGGAGACGGTGGCGCGCAAGATCGCGTCGACGGTGCGCACGCTCGGCGCGGGACGGTTCGACCTCAAGTACTCCTCGGGCACGCTGCCGCACGACGCGATGATGCGCAGCATCGAGCTCTACGGCACGCAGGTCGTGCCGCGCGTCCGCGAGCTCCTCGCGGAGGGCTGAGCCCCGCCGTCGCCCGCCCGGGTTCCCGGGGCGGGCACGGGTCAGGCCGTGAACCCGACGCGCCCGGTCCCCGGCGCCCGCTCGTCCCGCGGCGCGGCGGGGTCCACGCCGGCGGCGCGCAGCGCCTCGTCCTCGAGCTCGCGCGGGAGCCCGACGCCGGGCCGGTCCTCGCGCTGCGACGTCGCCTCGCCGGTGGCGTCGAGGTCCTGGAGCCAGGCCCACGTGTCGTGCACGGTCTCGCGCACGTCGCGCGTGCGCAGCCCGAGGGCGAACGCTCGCGAGGTGTCCGAGCCGTGCAGCGCGTCGTGGAGCTCGCCCGGCGGGAGCCACAGCGGCAGCTGCGACCACGGCGCGATCCCGGCGCGCTCGACCGCCTCCGGCCCGACCCACACGAGCTCGGCCGGGGGACGCCCCGCCCGCGCGGCGGCGTCGGCGGTCACGGCGACGCACGCCGCCAGGACGTCGCGCATCGTCGCGTGCCCCGGGGCGCTGACGACGTCGACCGGTCCCGAGGCGCCCGTGACCGCCGCGTCGAGCGCGAACGCCGCGAGGTCGCGCGCGTCGACGAGCTGGAGCGGGAGCTCGGCCGGGCCGGGGGCGAGCACGGGCCCGCCCTGCGCCGCCCGACGCAGCCACCACGGCAGCCGGCCGACGTTCTCGCGCGGCCCGAGGATCAGCCCGGGGCGCAGCACGAGCGCGCGGTCCCCGAGCGCGTCGACCACGGCGACCTCGGCCCCGCGCTTGGCGCGCGCGTAGTCCTCGTGGGTCTCCTCGTCGGGGTCGGCGTCCACGAGCGGCGCCGACTCGTCCGCGCCGCGCGGCGGCCACGGCGCGTACACCGAGCGCGACGAGACGTAGACGTAGCGGCTGTCGCCGGGGAGCCGGCCCGCGAGGAGGCGCGCGGCGTCGCGCACCGCGGCCGGGGCCCACGACCACGTGTCGACGACGACGTCCCACTTCTGGGGGACGTCGTCCGCGCGCAGCGCGTCGAGCCCGTCGGCACGGGTGCGATCGCCCACGAGCTGCACCGCGCCGTCGGGCGCGGGGCGCGTGCCCCGGTTGAGGACGGTGACGTCCCAGCCGCGGGCGAGCGCGTCGTCGACGACCGCGCGCCCCACGAAGTCGGAACCGCCGAGGACCAGGAGCTGCGTCGTCATGCCGTCAGCGTCGCGCACCGCGCGCACCCCCGCAGCAGGGTTACGCCACGGGCAGAGGGAGGTCTGGCTCTCCGCAGCCCTGGCCAGGTATCCTGGCCAGGACATCGGGGAGGGTGCCGTGCAGGTCAACGTGCTCGAGGCGAAGAACACCCTGTCGCAGCTCATCGTGCGCGCGACCGAGGGCGAAGAGGTGATCATCGCGCGCCGCGACGTGCCAATGGTGCGCCTCGTCCCGGTCGACGCCGACCTCTCCTTCGGGACCGGCGCCGTGGTCCTCGAGTGGCTCGACCGCCACCCGCTGCCCGCACGCTCGCACCGGACGCCGGAGCAGATCGACGCGGACATCGAGGCCGAGCGCGAGGGCTGGGAGTGATCTACCTCGACGCGTGCGTCGTGATCTACGCCGTCGAGGCGGACGACCACCGGGGCGACGCGGTGCGCGCCCGGCTCGCACGGCACCCGTCGGAGCAGTTCGCCGTGAGCGCTCTCGTCCGCACGGAGTGCCTCGTGGGACCGCTGCGGCGCGGCGACCTCGAGCTCGAGGCGCGCTACCGCTCCGTGCTCGACCTGCTGCACCAGCTGTCGCTCGACGACACCGTCTACGAACGTGCCACCCGGCTCCGCGCGGCGACCGGTCTCCGGACCCCCGACGCGCTGCACCTCGCCGCGGCGCAGGTGCACGGATGCTCGGCGTTGTGGACGAACGACGACCGCCTGGGCCGAGCGAGCCGGGGGCTCGCGGTGGACGTGCTCGCACCCGGCTGAGCCGGTGCGCGCCTCGGCCCCGTCGTCGGTTCAGTCCGGGTCGGTGGGGTCGAGCGGCAGGTGGTGGTCGAGGTTCACGACGCCGCGGCGCCAGTAGCCGGAGATCGCGAGCTGGTCGGGGCGCGCCCCGACGGTGTGCCGCAGGTGGCGCCGCACCGGCACGAGGTCGGTCGCCTCGCCGAGGCCGACGAACAGCTCGTCGGCGGCGAGCGGTCCCAGCGCGCGCACGGCCTCGGCGAGCTGGCCGGGGCCGTCGGTGCGGTAGAGGATCTCGACGACGGCGCCGCCGAGCTCGTCCTCGACGAACGCCTCGTCGACGTCGTCGCCGATCTCCACGATCGCGGTCACCGGGACGTCGGGCCCGAGCGCCTCGACCCAGCGCGCGGCGGCGGAGAGCCCGGTCTCGTCGACGACGAGCGTCGCGCGACCCACGCCGTCCGGCACGCCGACGCTGCCGCGCGGCCCGGCGAGCACGAGCTCGTCGCCCTCCTGGGCCCGGGCGGCCCAGGCCGACGCCGGGCCGTCGTCGCCGTGCAGCACCCAGTCGACGTCGACCTCGGCGGCACCGTCGACCGTCCGCGCCGCGCGCACCGTGTAGTCGCGCGAGATCGACACGACGCCCGTCGGGCGCTGCAGGGCGCCGTCGGGCGTGATCGTCGGCGCGTGCAGCACGCCGGTCGCCGGGTCCGGGAAGAACACCTTGACGTGGTCCTCCGGACCCGGGACGGCGAGCGCCGCGAGCGAGGCCGGGCCGCCGTCGGGCACCGCGTCGCGGAACGTGATGCGACGCAGCGACGTGGAGGTCTCCCGCACGGCGTGCACGCGGACGCGACGCGGGACGAGGTCGAAGCGGGTGCGGGGTCGCGTGAACACCCTGCGATTCCATCACGAGCGCGACGAGGACCCGGGGCCGCCGACCACGACCGTCGCGGGTGCGTGCGGTCTGGTGCAATGGCCGGGTGGAACCCCCGACGCCTGTCGCGACGGCGCTCCGGTCGCTCGTGCCGGAGCTCATGGCCGAGCACGCCGGCATCGCATGGCGGTTCGACGACGAGGTCGACGGCATCTGCATCGTCCTCCACCCGGAGGCTGCCCCCGAGCGCGTCGCCCGCGTCGGGATCCGCCCTGGCGAAGAGGTGTTCAGCGTGGAGCTCGGCCCGTACCGGGGCGTCACCTTCGAGTACGACGACGCCGAGAAGCCGGACGAGGCGCGCGAACGGATCGCGACCGCGGTGTCGGCGGTCCGCGGCCCGTCTCGGCTCGTCCTGACCTACGCGGGCGAGACGCAGACCCAGAGCGAGCTGGTGCTCGCACCGGACTCGCCGGAGGAGCGCAGCGACGGCGTCCACGTCCACCGACCGGCGACCGAGCTGTTCTGGCGCCTGCGTCGCCGCCGGCTCCGCCAGGAGGTCCTCGAGCTCGGTCCGGTCTCGCGTCCCTCCGGGTGAGCAACGCCTCTCGGCTCCTCGCGCTCGCTGTCGACTCGCCCTGGGCGACGCCAGCCACGAGCGCCACGGCTAGTCTGGGCGACCCCAGCCGACGACCCCGAGGAGCGCCGTGCCCAGGTCCGCTCGTCCGGCGACGCTCGACGGCCTCGTCCGCGCCCCGCGATACACGCGCGTGGACCGTGTCGACGGCGACGGTGCGCCGCTCGCGTCGGTCGTCCTCCCCGAGCTCCTCGTCGTCGGGTCGTCGTTCGTCGGGGCCGACCTGCGGCACGCGACGCTCGACGGCTGCGCGTTCCTGCGGTGCGACCTCACCGGCGCGAACCTGCGCGGGGCGTCGCTGCGCGGGGCCCGGTTCTCCGGCACGAGCCTGCGCGGCGCCGACCTGCGCGACACGGACCTCACGTCGGCGGCCTTCGGCGCGACGGGAGGCCGGGTGCACGTCACGGACCTCACGGGCACTCGCCTCGACGGCGCGACGCTGCGCGGCACGACGTTCGAGGACGTGCTCGGCCTCCCGACGGTGTGATCCCCGCTCAGCGGCCGGGCTGCCGCCCGGCGGCTGTCGGCGCCCGGCGCTAGCGTGACGCGCGTGGGGACGAACACGCTGGCGGGCCACGACGTCGAGGTGCGCTCCGCCGTCGGGCGATTCGAGGACTTCGCGACCGTCGTGGGCCCGAAGAGCCCGGGCGTCAAGGGCTGCTGGTGCATGTCGTACCGCGACAGCCGCGTCGACAACGACGACCGGCCCGGCTACATGGCGGGCCTGTGCGCCGCCGAGCCCGGCCCGGGCGTGCTCGCGTACGTCGACGGCGAGGTCGCGGGCTGGTGCTCCGTCGCGCCGCGCAGCACCTACCGGCGGCTCATGAACTCCCGCACGATCCCGTTCGTCGACGAGCTCGAGGCCTGGAGCGCGGTCTGCTTCGTGGTGCGGGCGGGGTACCGCAAGCGGGGGCTCATGCACGAGCTGCTCGCGGGCGCCGTCGAGCACGCGGCAGCGCACGGCGCGCCCGCGGTCGAGGGCTATCCCGTCGACTCCGGCGGCGAGCGCGTCGACGTGATCTCCGGGTACGTGGGCAACGTGGCGCTCTTCGAGCGCGCCGGGTTCGAGCGCGCGGCCGTCACGACGGGCGTCAGCGGCGGCACGCGCCGCGTCGTCATGCGGCGGCTGCTGGGCTGACCCGGCCGGCGTCACGATGCGGTGACGATCCCCGCCGGCCCGCACCACGGGGGCGGGCGTCGCCCTACCGTCGTGCCATGGACCGCGCAGCGGGTGCCCGACGGCGCACGGTCGCCGCGGCGGTGCTGGTCGCCCTGGCCGTCGGGACGGCGGCGAGCGGCTGCGCCCAGGTGTGGCTGCGTTCCGCCGAGGTGAGCGTCGACGAGGTCGCGGTGTGGGGCCCGAGCGTGGGCGCGGGCGACGACGCGCTGCTGGAGGGACGGCTCACCGTGGAGGACGGCTGCGTCTACGTCACCGACGGCTCCGGCACCCGGTGGCTCCCGGTCTTCAGCGAGGACCTGGTCGGCTGGGACGGCGAGACCCTGCGCACGGCCGGCGGCGCATTCGTGGACGGCGACGAGATCGCGCTCGGCGGCGGCGTCCTCGTCGAGCGCACGACGGTCCGCTGGGACCCGCCCGACGGGCTGCACGTGCCCGCGACGTGCGAGACGACCGACGTCTGGAACGCGACCCGCTGACGCCGACGCCGGGCTCGGCCGCACCCCCCACCGAGCGGCGCGGGCGGTCCCACGCCCCGTGGGTATTCGGCTTGCGACCGCTTGAGAGAATGGGTCGTCGTGAGTCCCGAGTCCTCGTCGCCCCAGCCCGACGCGCCCCGCCCCCCGGCGGACGGCGCCGCCGAGGGCACCCCGCGCTCGTCGGGCCGACGCCGCGGCAACCGTCGCCGCGGCCGTGGCCCGCAGGACCGGCAGACCTCGGACCCGCAGGCGCAGGACCGGGACGCCCCGGGACGCCAGCGCCCGGGCGGGCGGCAGGACCGGCGCGGCCGGGCGGCGTCGGGCACGCGCCAGGTGAGCCGCGCCCAGCTCGAGCGGGCCGCCGAGGCCCGCGCGGCCGTGGACGTCCCCCCGATCACCTACCCCGAGCAGCTCCCGGTCTCCGCGCGCCGCGACGACATCGCCGCCGCGATCCGCGACCACCAGGTCGTGGTCGTCGCGGGCGAGACCGGCTCCGGCAAGACCACGCAGCTGCCGAAGATCCTCCTCGACCTGGGCCGCGGGCGCGCCGGCCAGATCGGGCACACGCAGCCGCGGCGCATCGCGGCGCGCACCGTCGCCGAGCGCATCGCCGAGGAGCTCGGCACCGAGCTCGGGGGCGTGGTCGGCTACCAGGTGCGGTTCACCGACACGTCGAGCGCGGACACGCTCGTCAAGGTCATGACCGACGGCATCCTGCTCGCCCAGATCCAGCGGGACCCGCAGCTCCTCGCGTACGACACGATCGTCATCGACGAGGCGCACGAGCGGTCGCTCAACATCGACTTCCTCCTCGGCTACCTCGCGCGGCTCCTGCCGCAGCGCCCGGACCTCAAGCTCGTCATCACGTCCGCGACGATCGACTCCGAGCGCTTCGCCGCGCACTTCTCCCCCGCGCACCTCGCCGAGCTCGGCGGCGCCCCGGACTACGTCGTCGAGGCCCTGCCCGACGCCGCGCCCGTCGTCGAGGTGTCGGGCCGCACGTACCCCGTCGAGATCCGCTACCGCCCGCTCTCCCCCGACGTCGACCCCGAGTCCGGCAAGACCACGGGAAAGGCGAAGACCGAGGAGAAGGACCTCGTCACCGGCATCGTCGAGGCGTGCGACGAGCTCATGCGCGAGGGCCCCGGCGACATCCTCGTGTTCCTCTCCGGCGAGCGCGAGATCCACGACGCCGCCGACGCGCTCGAGGGCCACCTCAAGGACCGCGTGCGCGACCCGAAGCACCCGCAGCGGGTCGAGATCCTGCCGCTCTACGCGCGCCTGTCGTCCGCCGAGCAGCACCGCGTCTTCCAGGCGCACGGCTCGCGGCGCATCGTCCTCGCGACGAACGTCGCCGAGACGTCGCTCACCGTCCCCGGCATCCACTACGTCGTCGACCCCGGCACCGCGCGCATCTCGCGCTACTCCAAGGCGACGAAGGTCCAGCGCCTGCCCATCGAGCCTGTCTCCCAGGCGAGCGCCAACCAGCGCTCCGGCCGCTCGGGCCGCGTCGCCGACGGCATCGCCGTCCGGCTCTACTCCGAGGCCGACTTCGAGTCCCGCGCCGAGTTCACCGAGCCCGAGATCCTGCGCACGTCCCTCGCGTCCGTGCTCCTGCAGATGATCTCCGTCGGCGTCGTCGGCACCCCCGACGACGTCGCGCGCTTCCCCTTCGTCGAGCCCCCGGACACGCGCGCCGTGCGCGACGGCGTCCAGCTCCTCACCGAGCTCGGCGCGCTCGAGACCGTGGAGGGGACCGGGGGCACGCCGCAGACCACCCGGCTGACCGAGGTGGGCCGCGTCCTCGCGCAGCTCCCCATGGACCCGCGCCTCGCCCGCATGATCTGGGAGGGCTCCACGCTCGGCGTCGCGCGCGAGGTCGCGATCATCGCCGCCGTCATGTCCATCCAGGACCCGCGCGAGCGCCCCGCCGAGCAGCGCGCCCAGGCCGACCAGCTCCACGCGCGCTTCACCGACCCGCACTCCGACTTCCTCACCTACCTCAACGTGTGGGAGTACGTCCGCGAGCAGCAGCACGACCTCTCGTCCTCGGCGTTCCGCCGCCTCTGCAAGGCCGAGTACCTCAACTTCCTGCGCATCCGCGAGTGGCAGGACGTCGTCGCCCAGCTCCGCGAGATGTCCAAGCCCCTCGGCATCGACATGTCGTACCGCCCTCGCTCGGCCCGTTCAGGTGGGTCGGGCACGGCGGGGACAGGGCCGTCGGCGCTCGGTCTACCATCCGCGTCGCTCGTTCCTCGCGACGCTCCCGCCAGCCCCACCACGACCTTCGCCACCGACGGCCCTGCCCCCGCCTCCGCGTCCGGCGCACCCGGGTTCGGGGTCACCGCGTCGGTGCCCGACGGCGCAGGGTCGTCCGCGACGTCCGGCGCACCCGGGCGAGGCGACGGACGAGCGGGCGGGGCGGCGTCGGATGCGAAGGGCGTCGAAGCCGCGCGCGAGAACGACGGCCGACCGCACGAGGCGACGGCGCGGCAGCCCGAGCACCGAGGCCGCACCGACCGCGGACCCGACCACGACGGACCCGACCACAAGAGCGCGACGCAGGACCCGAGCACCGCGTACAAGCGCGCCTGGGACGGCGACACGATCCACCGGGCGCTGCTCGCCGGGCTGCTGTCGCAGATCGGGATGCAGGACACGGGCGACGTCAAGGCGTCGTCGGTGGCCCACCTGAAGGGCGAGGCGCGCGCGAAGGCGCTGCGCCGGGCGCAGAAGCAGGCGCGCAACGAGTACACGGGCGCGCGCGGGGCGCGGTTCGCGATCTTCCCCGGGTCGCCGCTGAGCAAGAAGCCGCCGACGTGGATCATGGCGGGCGAGCTCGTCGAGACGAGCCGCCTGTGGGCGCGCGACGTCGCGCGCATCCAGCCGGAGTGGGCGGAGGACCTCGCCGGGGACCTCGCGCGCCGCACGTACTCCGACCCGCACTGGTCCACGAAGCAGGGCGCGGCGATCGCGCGCGAGAAGGTGCTGCTCTACGGCATCCCGATCGTCGCCGACCGCAAGGTCCTGTACGCGAAGGTCGACCCGGAGGCCGCGCGCGAGATGTTCGTGCGGCACGCGCTCGTGCAGGGCGAGTGGACGACGCACCACCGGTTCTTCCACGAGAACCGCCGCCTCCTGGAGGAGGCGGAGGAGCTCGAGGCGCGCTCGCGGCAGCGCGGGCTCGTCGTCGACGACGACGTGCTGTTCGACTTCTACGACGAGCGCGTCCCCGACGACGTGGTCTCCGCGGCGCACTTCGACCGCTGGTGGAAGACGGCGCGTCGCCGCGACCCCGACCTGCTCACGTTCACGCTCGAGCAGCTCGTGCCCGACGCCGAGCAGGTCGACACGTCCCAGTTCCCCGAGACCTGGCCGCAGGGCGAGCTCACGCTCCCCCTCACCTACCAGTTCCAGCCGGGCACCGCAGCGGACGGCGTCACCGCCCACGTCCCGATCGCGGTCCTCAACCGCGTCACGCCGGACGGCTTCGACTGGATGGTCCCGGGCCTCCTCGACGAGCTCGCCACGGCGACGATCCGCTCGCTGCCCAAGCCGGTCCGCGTCCAGCTCGTGCCCGCGCCCGACGTCGCGCGCGACGTCGTCGCCTGGCTGCGCGAGCACACGCCCGCGTGGGAGGACATGGCCCGCGCCGGCGACATGGCCGAGCCCTTCCACGTCGCGTTCATGCGCGCCGTCCGGGCCCTGCGTGACGTCGTCATCCCCGACGACGCCTGGGGACCCGAGCAGGAGTCCCGGCTCCCGGCCCACCTGCGCATGACCTTCCGCGTCGTCGACCCCCGCCGCCAGGGCGAGGTCGTGCTCGACGAGTCGAAGGACCTCCTCGCGCTCCAGCGCCGCCTCGCCGCCCAGAACCAGGCGGCGGTCCGTGCCGCCGTCAAGGGCGCGGTCGGCGCGGCGTTGCGCGAGGCGGCGGGCGCGTCGGGGTCGGGATCGGTGGCGGAGGGGGCGTCGGCGCTCGGGCTACCATCCGCACCGCTCGTCCCTCGCGGTGCTCCCGCCAGACCCACCACGCCCTTCGCCACCGACGCCCCCTCCACCACCTCCGCGTCCGGCTCACCCCGGCACGGGGTCGGCACGCCGGTGCCCGACGGCGCAGGGTCGCCTCGCGATGCCGGCGCACCCGGGCGAGGCGACAGGCGAGCGGACGGTGCGGCGTCGGATGCGAAGGGCGTCGAGGCCGCGCGCGCGAAGGACGGCCGATCGCCCGAGGTGACGGCGCGGCAGCCCGAGCACCGAGGGCGCACCGACCGCGGACCCGACCACCACGAACCCGGTCCCGGCGCGCTCGTCGCCGAGCAGACGGGGCTCACGACGTGGCCCGACGTGGCGGGTGGGGCGATCCCGGAGGCGGTGTCGACGGACCTCGGGGGCGGCGTCGTCGTGCGGGGGTACCCGGCGCTCGTCGAGGAGCCGGACGCCAAGGGGCGGCCGACGGTCGCGCTGCGGGTCCTCGCCGACGCGAACGCGCAGGCGCGCGAGCACGCCCGCGGGGTCCGGCGGCTGCTGCTGGGCGAGACCGTGCTGCAGCAGGGCCGGGTCACGAGCCGCTGGAGCGGGACGCAGGCCCTGACGCTCGCGGCGAGCCCGTACCGGACGACGGAGGCCCTGGTCGCCGACCTGCAGCTCGCGGCGGTGATCGCGCTGACGAGCGGAGGGTCGGGCGCGTACGGGCCGCAGCCCGACGCCGCGGCGGTGCGGGACGCGGAGGCGTACGGGACGGCGCGGGCGTTCGTGCGGCGACACCTGGAGGACCAGGTGCACCAGGTGGTCGGGCACGTGGTCGCGGCGCTCGCGGCGGCGCGGACGCTGGACGGCGAGATCCGCGCGTCGAACAGCCTCGCGCTCCTCAACACGCTGACCGATGTGCGCGACCAGGTCGCGGGGATCGTCCACGACGGGTTCGTGTCGGCGACGCCGCCCGCGCGCCTGCCGCACCTCACGCGGTACCTGCGGGCGGCGTCGTACCGGCTGGAGAAGGCGCAGTCGAACCCGAACCGCGACGCCGAGCTCGCGTGGCGCGTGCACGACGTCGAGGAGGCGCTCGCGGCCGCCCGCGCGTCGTACGCGGCGGGTCCCGCCGACCCGGCGCGGGCGCGCGAGCTCGCGGACGCGCGATGGCTGCTGGAGGAGCTGCGCGTGTCGCTGTTCGCGCAGCAGCTCGGCACGGACGGTCCGGTGAGCGAGAAGCGCATCCGGAAGGTCCTCGCGCCCGGCGGGTGGTGACCGACCCGCGGTCGGCCGGGGGTGCGCTGTCGGCGCCCGGGGCCGCTGGTGAGCGGCAGGCGGCCCTCGGGCCGGTGCTCGCGGCCGGTGGCGCCCGGCGCCGGGGACCGCTCTGCCCCGGGTCGGGACCTTCGCGCCGCGGGACGTGACGATCGTCGCAGCGCTTCGATACGACAGAACCGGCGCGCATGCCGTGGAATGTGTCCCAGAGGCCAGCACCCGTCGCGGCGCAGGCAGCGGCGGGTCGAAGGAAGCAGGGGGCATCCGATGACACGCGCTGTGGTGACGGGGTTCGGCGCGGTGACTCCCCTGGGGATCACCGCGCCGGCGACGTGGGACGGTCTGCTCCGGGGCAGGTCGGGCGTCGGCGCGATCGAGGACGAGTGGGCGCAGGACCTGCCGGTGCGGATCGCCGCACGGGTCGACGACGCGTTCGCCGACGCGCTCGGCGTGCGCGAGTCGCGCCGGACGGACCGCGCGGAACAGCTCACGCTCGTCGCCGGTCGTGAGGCCTGGGCGTCGGCGGGCGCACCCGACGTCGACACGACGCGGCTCGCCGTGGCGGTCGGGTCCGCGAACGGCGGCATCGCGACGACGCTCGCCCAGGCGAAGGTGCTCGACGAGCAGGGGTACCGCCGCGTGTCGCCGCACACGGTGACGATGCTCATGGCGAACGGGCCGGCCGCGTGGCTGTCGATCGACCTCGGCGCGAAGGGCGGCGCGCGCGCCCCGATCAGCGCGTGCGCGGCCGGCGCGGAGGCGATCGCGATGGGCCGCGAGATGATCCTCGCGGGCACGGCCGACGTCGTGGTGTGCGGCGGCGTCGAGGCCGGCGTGCTGCCGTTCTCGCTCGCGGCGTTCGCGCAGTCGCGCGCGCTGTCGACGCGCAACGAGCGCCCCCTGGCGGCGTCGCGCCCGTTCGACGCGGGACGCGACGGCTTCGTCATGGGCGAGGGCGCGGTCGTGCTCGTGCTGGAGAGCGAGGAGCACGCGCGGGCGCGCGGTGCGACGGTGCACGGCGTCGTCGCGGGGGCGTCGCTCACGTCGGACGCGTTCGACATCGTGGGCGGCGACCCGCAGAACCAGGCACGGACCATCGCCCAGGCGGTGCGCTCCGCCGCGCTCGACCCCGGCGACGTCGGGCTGGTGCACGCGCACGCGACGTCGACGCCCGTCGGGGACGTCAACGAGTCGACGGCGATCCGTGCGGCACTGCCGTCGCCACCGCCGGTGACGTCGACCAAGGGGGCGACGGGTCATCTGCTCGGGGCGTCCGGCGCGCTCGGGGTGCTCGTGGCGCTGCTCGCGCTGCGCGACGGGACCGTGCCGCCGACGCTCAACCTCGAGTCGCTCGACCCGGCCGTCGACCTCGACGTCGTGCACGGTGCGGCGCACCCGACGTCGGCGCGGCACGCGCTCGTCAACGCGTTCGGCTTCGGCGGGCACAGCGCGAGCCTCGTCGTCTCGCGCGACTGAGCCCGGTCGACGCCGCTGCGGAGGCGCCGTCGGCTCCGGGGCGCGCACCGGGGCTCGGGGTCGGACCGGTGAGAACCAGGGTCCGATCGGGGGTTCTCCGGATGTCGCACCGTCGCCACCGGTCGTAGCGTCGAGGACATGACCACCTCAGCAGCCTCCGCCGGGAACTCCGCCACGCTCTCGCGACCGCGTCAGGGCCGCATGATCGCCGGAGTGTGCGCCGGCATCGCACGCCGTTTCGGCTGGAGCACGACCGTCGTGCGCGTCGTCGCCGTCGCGTCGCTCCTGCTCCCCGGGCCCCAGGTCCTCGCCTACCTCGTCCTGTGGCTCCTCATGCCCGAGGACCGCGCCTGACCACGATCTGACACGCGGCGCTCGGGCCCGGACTGCCGAGGCAGAGCCCTGGTCGACGACCAGGGCCCTGCCTCGGAGGTCCTACCTCGTGGGGGTGCCCGGGACCGCGCGCAGGCGGCGGCGGGCCACGACGATCACGGCGCCGCCGGCGACGAGCACGACCGCGAGCCCGACGAGCGCGCCCACGTGCGACCCGGTCGTCGCGAGCCCGCCCGGGGTGGCGCTGCCGTCGTCGGGACCGGCCGTGCCCTCGGCGGCGAGCACCTCGAGCTCCGTCCACAGCACGCGCCCGTCGACCTGCCCGACGATCGCGAACCGGTGCGTGCCGGCCTCGACGTCGGCCGGGATCGTCACGGTCGCCGTGTACGACCCGTCGGCGTCGGCGCGCACCATGCCGAGATCGGCCGGCGTCGAGAACAGCGTCGCGGAGACCCACTCGCCCGGGGCGAACCCGTCGGCGGTGGCGGTGACCTGCTGGCCCGGTCGCACGGTGCTCGGGGAGAGGGTCACGCCGCCGTGGTTCGCGTCGGTGAGGTCGTCGGCGTCGACGGTGTGGAGGGCCGGCGACGGCGCCTCCTCGCCGGCGCCCGGCGTCTCGCCGCCCGGCTCCTCCGGGCCGCCGGGCTCGCCGGGGCCGCCCGGCTCGGTCTCGACGTGGCCCGCGAAGACGTCCTCGACGGCGCCGAGGCCGAGGAGCACCGTCTCGCCGGTGGCGTCGGCGAGGCCGTCGTTGTCGGTGACGGCGTAGACCGTCCCGTCGCCCGCGACCGTCAGGCCCTCGAGCTTCTCCTGCGTCCAGCCGTGCGTGGCCCGCAGGTCGGGCAGCACGTCGTGCGCGAGCTCCTTCGTCAGCGCGACCGGGGTGGTCGTCGCCGCGCCGACCGCGGTCTCGGGCACGTCCACCGCGTAGACGCGCTTCACCGCGGCCGCGGGGCCGTTGAGCTTGTCGCGCTCGATCACGGCGAGGGTGTCGTCGTCGACGACGGTCACCTCGCTGAGCCCGATCCAGTCGCCGGACGTCGTCGTGCTCTCGAGCGGGTAGGCGAACCAGTCCCACGTGCTCGTCGCGACGTCGTACCGGCCGAGGCGCGCGGTGCCCGCGGTGCCGCCCGGGTCCGTGGTCAGGCCGCGCTGGAGCGCGACCCACACCTGCTCGGACGCGCCCGATCCCTGCACCGCGACGCCCTCGAGACCCTGCTTGCCGAGGCCCGCCGCGACGTCCGCGGGCAGCGCGACCGTCTCGGCGACGGCGCCGTCGGCACCGACGCGCACGAGCCCGTTCTCCGGGCCCTTCGCGCCCTCGACCGCGAGCCAGAACCCGCCGTCGGCGCGCGCCGCGATCCCCTCGACGTCGAGCCCGACGGGCTCGCCGTCGGCGGTGAGCGTCACGGACCGGTCGATGACGGCGGGCTGCCCGTCGCCGCGGCCGCTGACGTCGAGCGACAGGAGCTGTGTCACGGAGAACGCGGCGTCCGTGGCCGTCCACAGGCGCTGGGGGTCGGCGGGGTCCGCGCTCAGCGCGCCGAGCGCGCCCCACCCGATCGGCGTCCCGACCGCGGGGCCCTCGGTGACGTCCGCGGAGACGACGCTCGGGAACTGCGGCGACCCCGCGCCGTCGGCCCACTGCGCACCCAGGCCGAAGACGGTGACGGCGGACCGCACGCCGGCCTCGGCGTCGTCGGTCTCGCTCGACACGACGAGCAGGTCACGCTCCGGCACGACGAGCAGGCCCTCGGGCCCGTTGGTCGTCGCGAGCACCTGCACGAAGCGGGGCGAGGCCGCGTCGGAGACGTCGTAGACGGCGACGAAGTTCGACCGCTCGGACCCGACGAACGCGTACCGCGTGCCGCCGAGCGTCGCGACGGCGAGGCCCTCGGGCTCGGTGCCCTTGTTCTCGGTGCGGTCCTCGTTGTGCAGGCCGACGCGCGCGGCGAGGTGCTCCATCTCGGCGCCCGCCTCCCACACGACGTCGCCCGACGCGGCGTCGAACACCGTCCAGCCGCGCGAGCCGCCCTTCCAGTCGCCCTCGTCCGCGGTCGCGACGTGGTCGTCGTCGAGCCAGCCGATCGCGTCGGGCTCGCGCGGGACGTCGGTGATCGTGCCGGTGAGGTCGACGACCCCGTCCTCGACGACGTCGACGCCCTGGACCGTCGCGGTCCCGGCCGAGAACGCCGACAGGACGCTCCCGCTCGCCACGTCGACGAGCACGACGCCGTTGTTCTCCTGGAGCGTGACCGCGGCCGTCGTGCCCGCGGGGTTGATGGCGACGTACTCGGGCTCGGGGTCCTGCGGCGTGTCGAGGCCCGCCTCGACGAGCGCCGGGAGGGCGGAGCCGTCCTCGGCGACGAGCGGCACGGGCCGGGTCGACCACGCGGCCGGGTCGTCGCCCGGCAGGTCGAGCACCTGGAGGAAGCCCGCCGGGAGCTGCGGGAGGTCGCCCTCGTCGCGGCCCTCGGGCGTCGCCTCCTCGTCGCGCTGGTTCTCCATCGCGACGACGGCGTGGGCGCCGTCGGGCGTCACGGCGATCGAGTCCGGCTGGCCGCCGAGGTCGAACGAGCGCACGCGCTCGCGCGTCGCGAGCTCGACGACGTCGAGGCGTCCGCTCGGCGCCGTGAAGCTCGTCGACGTGTCGACGACGACGAGCACGTACCCGCCGACGACCGCGACCGACGTCGGCTCGTCGTGCTCGGACCCGAGCGCGGCGAGGCTCAGCGTGCCGAGGCCCTTCGGGGCGCCCGGGTCGGTGATGTCGAGGAACCCGATGCGCCGCGCGGCCGCGTCGGTGTGCACGACGGTGCGCCCGTCCTCGCTCACCGCGGAGATCTCGGCGACCGTCTCGGTCGCGGGGTCCTCGCCCGCGGGGCGGTTCTCGAACACCGGGTAGGTCGCGAGGCGGTGGAACGTCTCGTCGGCGGCGGGCTGCGTCCACGCGCGCGCGGCGGCGAGAGGCGACGTCGGCCCGGTGCCCGACGGCGCGTGGCCGGCGGCCAGCGCGGGGACCGCGCCGAGGCCGAGCGTGAGCGCGGCGCCGGTGGCGACGAGCGCGGCGAGGCGCGAGCGGCGGGTGCCGGGGCGCGCGGTGGTCGGGGGCATGGCTCTCCTTCGGCGGGACGTACGGCCGAGCAGAGCGTGGTGGCGCGGCGTGGCGCGGGGGCGTCGGAACAGGGTCGGCGGGGTGACGTCCGGGTGAACTCTCCACCGCGTCGTCCACCGCCCGTGGACGACGCCCGTTGCCGCGGGCGACGGATCGATCCGGCAAGTACCTGATACTTCGGCCCCGTGACCGAATCGTGACGGCTCGCACCCCCCGATTTACCTGATACCGGCTGTCCGGGCCGCCGTCGCCGTTGCTAGCGTCGATCGAGATTTACCTGCTACTCGGCGTCCCGCCAAAGGGGGCGGACGCCGCGCCCGGACTCCCCCGGGCCTCTCCCCCCGCTCCTGACCGCCCGGCGACGCCGCCGGGCGCGAGGAAGGACGACCCATGCCGACCACGCACGCCGCCGCACGGCCCCCTCGATCCCACACCGTCCTCACGTCCGTCGCCCTGGCCGTCCTGGCCCTCGGGGTCGCCGGGCTCGTCGCGTTCCTCCTCGTGTTCCACGGGCGGGTCGCCGACGGCGCGACCCGGCTCGACGACGGCGCGACCCGCCTCCAGGCCGGCGCCACCGAGCTCGCCGACGGCACCGCGACCGCGCAGGCCGGTGCCCAGCGCCTCGCGACCGGCGCGGGCGACCTGGAGGACGGCGCCGCCGAGCTCACCGCCGGGGCCCAGAAGGCGTCCGACGGCGCGCAGCAGCTCGCCACCGGCAGCACGACCGCGCTCGACGGAGCGGTCGAGCTCGCCGCGGGCGCCGACGAGCTGAACGCCGGGGCCGCACGGCTCGAGGCCGGGACCGACGAGGCCGCCGCCGGCGCCGCCCGCCTGGCCGCGGGCGGCCGGCAGCTCGACGCGGGCGCCGAGGACCTGCGCGCCGGGAACGTCCGCGCGGCATACGGGTCGGCCCTCGTCGCGGCGGGTGCGGACACCCTGAGCACGGGCGCCGCGACGCTGCGCGACGGCAACGCCGCCGCGGCCGTCGGGGCCGCGGCCCTCGCCGACGGCACCGCGCTGCTGGCCGACGGCGCCTCCACCCTCGCGACCGGCCTCGGCACCGCGTCCACCGGCGCGCGGGACGTGTCCGACGGCGCGGGTGCCGCGGCCGCAGGCGCCCGCTCGCTCTCCACCGGGGCGTCGACCGCCGCCGCGGGCGCGAAGGACCTCTCCACCGGCGCCAACGGCGCCGCGGCGGGCGCGAAGGACCTCTCCACGGGGGCCACCAGCGCCGCAGCAGGCGCCAAGAACCTCTCCACCGGCGCCAGCAGCGCCGCGGCAGGCGCCAAGAACCTCTCCACCGGTGCGGCGAGCCTCAAGGCGGGCACGGCCCAGGTCTCCGGCGGAGCCGACCGCCTCGCCGCCGGGGCGACGGACCTGCACGACGGCGCCGCCGCCCTCGCCTCCGGGCTCGCGACCGCGCGCGACGGCGCGGCCTCGCTCGCCGAGGGGACGCAGTCCGTGTCCGGCGGCGCGGCCTCCGTGCACCAGGGCGCGACCGGCCTCGCGGCGCAGCTGTCCGGCCTCGCGGCGACGACGGAGGACCCCGCCCTGCGCGCCCGGCTCGAAGGCCTCGCCGCCGCGGCGGGCTCGCTCCGTGACGGCGCCGCCCAGGTCGACGCGGGCGCGGGACGCCTCGTCACCGGCGCGGCCTCGCTGCGCGACGGGCTGGCCGGCGAGCGGGGGGCCGCCGCGGGCGCGTCGCGCCTGCACGCGGGCCTCGGCGACCTGCGCACCGGCGCGGTCGAGCTCGCCACCGGCGCTCGCGCAGCGCGGGACGGCGCGGCGTCGCTCGCGGACGGCGCGTCCACGCTGGCGACCGGCACGGCGGGCCTCGCCGCCGGGGCCGGCGACCTCGCCGACGGCACCGGCCGGCTCGCCACCGGTGCAGGGGCCCTCGCCGACGGGACCGGGCGGCTCGCCGCCGGGGCGACGACGCTCGCGGACGGCACCGGCCGGCTCGCGACCGGCGCGGGCGACCTGGTCGCCGGGACAGGCCGGCTCGCCGGGGGCGCGTCCGACCTGGCCGACGGGACGACGCTGCTCGCCGCGGGGGCGAGCACGCTCGCGGACGGCAACGCCGAGGCCCACGTCGGCGCGTCGGACCTCGCCGACGGCACGGCGCTGCTCGCCGACGGTGCGACCCGGATCGCCGACGGCAACGCGACGATCGCGACCAAGACATCGGAGCTCGCGACGGGGACCGCGACCCTCGCCGCGGGGGCGACGGAGCTCAAGGCGGGCACGCTGCGCGCCGCGACCGGGGCCGGCGATCTGTCCGCCGGGACCGGGCGGCTCGCGTCCGGCGCCGACGAGCTCTTCGCCGGCACGACCCGCCTCGAGGACGGCACGCTGCGCCTGCGCGGCGGCCTGACGACGCTCTCGGACGGCGCCCAGGACCTCGCCGACGGGAACGCGCAGCTCGCGGCCGGTTCGACCACCCTGCACGAGGGCACGACGACGCTCGCCGGTGGTGCCGACGACCTGCACGCGGGCAGCACGAAGATCGCCGAGGGCGCGACCACGCTCGCGGACGGCACCTCGACCCTCTCGGACGGGACGACGGAGCTGCGCACGAGCCTCGACGAGAGCCCGGTCGGCAAGCTCTCGATGGGCGCGTCGGCGGTGCTCGGCGGGAGCGTCCTCGCGGGCGTTGCCGGGATCGGGCTCGGGCTGCGGCGCCGGCTGACGGTCTGACGGTCCGGGCGACCGGACCGGCCGGGCGGCCACCACGCGTGGCACGCCCGGCCTCCAGCTCGGGGGCGGCCTCACGTCGACGGCGTCGCTCCCGCGGGGCGGTGGCTCCGGTGCATCAGGGCACCGGCGCCACCGCCCCTTCTCCTGTGCGCGGCCGACCCCTGGGACGGGGTCGGCACCCGGTGCCCGGACCCCGACGCCCCGCCCCCTACGCTGTGCGCATGGACCGCAGCCTGTTCCTCGTCACCGCCCGGCAGGCCCTCGACCTGGCCTCCCGGCCGGAGGTCGCCGCCGCGTGGTCGGCCGAGAGCGCGTGCGAGGGGATGACGGTCGGCGGGCTCACGCACCACCTGCTCAAGCAGGTCGCCAACGTCGTCCTCACGCTCGGGGCGCCGGCGCCCGGCGCAGACGTCGAGGTGGTCGACCGGCACGGTCACTACGCCCGCTCCGCGTGGGTCGGCGCCCCGCTGGACGACCCGGGGAACGTGGGCGTCCGCGAGGGCAGCGACGGCGCCGCGGCCGTGGGCCCGGACGGGGTGCTCGCGTGGGGCCGCGACGGGATCGACCGCCTCACGGAGCTCCTCGACGCACCCGGCACGCCCGACGTCGTCGCCCCGCCGTGGCTCACGTGGGCGCTGCCGACGGACGACTTCCTCGCGACGCGCCTCGTGGAGCTCACCGTGCACGGCGACGACCTCGCGGCGAGCGTCGGCCTGGAGACGCCGCAGTACCCCGGGCCCGTCGTGGCGACCGTGCTCGACGTGCTGACCACGGTCGCGGTCCGTCGGCACGGCCAGACCGCCGTCCTGCGCGCCCTGAGCCGCCCGCAGCGTGCGACCGGGGACGTCTCCGCGTTCTGACGCCCGCGCGCCGGGGCTCGCGCCCTACCCGCGCCGCCGCCGCGCGAACGCCCATGCCGCGGCGCCGAGGAACACCACGACGATGCCCGCGCACCAGCCGAGGGCGAGGGCCGCCGTCGGGCCCAGGTCGCCCACGGGCGCGCCGTCGGGCCCGAGCCCCACGAGCAGGCCCCGCACCGTCTCGATGATCGGGGTGAGCGGCTGGTTCTCCGCGAAGCCGCGGAGCCAGGAGGGCATGGTCTCCGGCGGGACGAACGCGCTCGACACGTACGGCAGGAAGAGCATGACGAAGCCGAACCCGCCGGCCGCGGCGGGCGAGCGCACGAGGACCCCGATGCACGTGGCGACGCACGTGATCGCCAGCACGTAGGCCGCGATCGTCCCGACGGCGCCCAGCCACTCGAGCGGCGACGCGTCGGCGCGGAAGCCGATGGCGTAGGCGACGCCCAGCACGACGGCCGTCGTGACGAGGTTCTTCACGACGCTCGCGACCACGTGCCCCACGAGCACCGTCGCGCTCGCGACGGGCATCGACCGGAACCGGTCCATGATGCCGCCGGACATGTCCTGCTCGACGGCGATCGCCGTGTTCGACGCCCCGTACCCGGCGCACAGCAGGATGATCCCAGGCGTCGCGTAGGTGACGTACTCGGTGCCGACGGCGATCGCGCCGCCGAACACGTACACGAAGAGCAGCATGATCATCACCGGCAGCACGAACGCGAGGAGCAGCTCGTCGGGGTCGCGGCGCACGAGGCGCAGCGACCGGCCGACCATCGCGGACGTGTCGGTGAGCAGGTGCCGCCCCGGGCGGGGTGCGGCCGTGGGCCGCGGGAGCCCCGCGGCGGACGGCGCGGGCAGCGTCGGGGCGCTCATGCCGCGACCTCCTCGACGGTCGCGCGGTCGGCGGCGCGGCCGTCGGCCGGCGCCGGGTCGTCCGCACGGCCCCGCGTCCGCGCCGTGTGCCCGGTGAGGGCGAGGAACACGTCGTCGAGGGTCGGCTCGCGCACCTCCCAGCGCTCGGGCTCGACGCCCGCCGCGACGATTGCGGCGAGCACGTCGCGCACGTGCGCCACGGAGCCGTCCGTCGGCACGCGCAGCGCGCGCCCGGCGGCCGGACCCTCGCCGGAGGCACCGTCCGGACGGCGGGCCTCGCCCGCGGCGCCGGGCTCCCCGGTGACCGGGAGGTCGAGCGCCCCCGCCGCGCGGCGGGCGTCGTCCGCGGCGGCGAACGTGAGCTCGACGGCGGCGTCGCCGACGCGGCGCTTGAGCCCGGACGGGGCGCCCTCCGCGACGACGCGACCGTCGTCGACGAGCGCGACGCGGTCCGCGAGCTGGTCCGCCTCCTCCAGGTACTGCGTCGTGAGGAACAGGCTCGTGCCGTCGGCGACGACCTGGCGCACGACCTCCCACATGGTCTGGCGGCTGCGCGGGTCGAGACCGGTCGTGGGCTCGTCGAGGAACATGACGCGCGGCCGCGCGAGGAGCCCGGCGGCGAGGTCGAGCCGGCGGCGCATCCCGCCGGAGTACGTGTCGACGCGGCGGTCGGCCGCGTCGGCCAGGTCGAACGCGTCGAGCAGGTCGGCGACGCGCCCGCGCACGGCCCGGCGCGGCAGGTGCGCGAGCCGGCCCATCATCGCGAGGTTCTCGCGGCCGGTCTGCTTCTCGTCGACGGCCGCGTACTGGCCCGTGAGGCTGATGACCTCGCGCACGCGCGGGGCGTCGCGCACCACGTCGTGGCCGGCGACCGTCGCGGTGCCGCCGTCTGGGCGCAGGAGCGTCGTGAGGATGCGGACGGTCGTGGTCTTCCCGGCGCCGTTGGGGCCGAGCAGCGCGAGGACCTCGCCCTCGGCGAGGGTCACGTCGACGCCGTCGAGCACGGGGACGGGCCTGCGGGGGCTGCCGAAGGCCTTGCGCAGCCCGACGGCCTGGACGAGTGGCGGTGACATGAGGGCTCCCGGTGCGTAGAGGCAAAACTGTTTATGGCGATTGCAGTTATGCGTACGCTAGACACAGTTTCGCGCGCGGTCAACGCCCGCGAGAGGATGGGCGCCATGGACGACGACGCGACGGCGGCCCCCGAGCCCCCGCTCTCCCCCACGCTCCAGCGGCTGTGGGGTCGCGCCGCGCCGGGCCGCCGCGGCCCCAAGCCCGCGCTGAGCGTCGACCAGGTCGCCCGAGCCGCGGTCGGGCTCGCCGACGCCGAGGGGCTCGAGGCGGTGTCGATGGCGCGCGTCGCCGAGTCGCTCGGCTACTCGTCGATGGCGCTCTACCGGTACGTCGCCAACAAGGACGAGCTCCTGTCGCTCATGGCGGACGCCGCCGTCGCCGACCTCCCGGCCCCGGCCGAGCACGACGGCGACTGGCGCGCCGGGCTCGAGGCCTGGACCCGCGCCCAGATCGACGGCATCGTCCTGCGGCCGTGGTTCCTCGCGCTCCCGCTGACGACGGTGCGCATGGGCCCGCACCGCGTGCGCTGGCTCGACCGCGCGTTCCGCGTGCTGCGCGACGTCGACCTCACGGCCGACGAGAAGCTCCAGATCATCGGCCTGCTGGCCCAGTACGTGCTCGGCGAGGGGCGCGTCGTGGTGGAGACGCAGCGCGCGGCGGCGTCCGTGGTCCGGCACCGCGCGGGCCTGCCCGACGACACCCCGGAGTCGGACCTCGACCCGACGGCGCTCACCGAGGCCAACCCGTACCACGACTTCGAGGCCGTGCTGCGGCACCTCGCGACTCCCGACGCCTACCCGGACCTCTTCGCGGCGCTCGCGACCGCCCCGCCGCCGGCCGACGGCCCGCGCCACGAGGACGGCTGGGAGGACGACTTCGGCGTCGGCCTGCAGATCGTCCTCGACGGCGTCGAGGCGTTCGTGGCGCAGCGCCTGGCGTCGCGCGGCGCCGCGGACGGCGGCTAGGAGCCGGGCGTCACGGGCACGTCGAGGTCCGGGATCTCGACGTCGAGGTCGAGGTCCGGCAGGTCGATCCTCGGGACCTCGGTGTTCTCCATCCGCTCCAGCAGGTCGTCCATGCGCTCCTCGCGCTCGCGCTGCAGGCAGGCGAGGCGCGCGGCCGGACGCCCGCCGCACGACGACGCGGGCCGGTCCGAGGGTTCGCGCACGGTCTGCACGTAGCGGCCGTCGGCGTCGTGCTCGCCCGGGGCGACCGGCACCGAGACGACCGCGAGCGCGCCGATCACGACGAGCACCGCCGTCGCCAGCCCCAGGCCCGCCGCGCCCAGGGCGCCCCGCACCCCGGCGGCGCGCTGCGGCTCGACCGGCTCGGCGCCCTCGGCACGCAGCCGCGCCTCGAGCGAGCGCACCGACCACACGGCGAGGAGGAGCGGCAGGGTCCACGCGACGGCCGCGAGCAGGGCGACCCCGCGCGCGTCGGGCCGCGCGAACCCGCCGGGACCGATCGCCGCGACGACCACCGCCACGAGGCCGACGACCACGAGGCGGGACGTGACCCCCGAGCGGAAGCCGACCCGCAGCGTCCGGGCGCGCGCGAGCCCGGACGCGTCCGGGCCGACGTACCCCATGTCGTGCACCTGGCGCAGCATCGCCCGGTGCGCGACGGTCCCCATCGCGCCGGCGAGCACGATCGCCCCGGCGAGCACGACGAGGGACCACCGCACGACGACCGCGTCGCGCACGAGCAGCAGCAGCACGATCCCCCACGCCGCCCCGAGCCACGTGACGAGCACGAGCGGCGCGGTGAGGCGGCCCGTCGGCGTCGAGCGGACGGTCCGGCGCAGCAGCCCGCGCGGCACGCGCAGCACCACGGGCAGCACGCGCAGCGCCGTGATGCCCACCCACGCGAGGAGGATCCAGCCGAAGACCGCCGTGCCGCCCACGAGCGCGTCGCTCATCGTGAACGCGACGACCAGCGCGGCCGCACCCATGAGCACCACGGGCACGCTGACGACGCGCAGGAGCTGCTGCCACACGCGCAGGTGCAGCAGGCCGCCCGCCTCGGTGTGCTCCGGGTTCTGCGCGAGGAGGCCGCTCAGCGCGCGGGCGCTCGTCCCGGCGTCCGGCGAGAGGCTCGCGTGCGTGTAGAGCAGGTCGGGGTGCTCGGGCGCGACCGCGAGACCGCGCGCGACGAGCCGCCGGGCCTCGTCGTCGTCGCCGAGGCGCGACCACAGGCGCGCCGCGCCGAGGAGCCGGTCCGGGTCATCCGGCGCGAGCTCCAGCGCCGACGCGATCCGCTCGCGCGCCAGCGCACGGTCCGCGCGCCGCACCGTGCCGACGAGGTGCGTGTCGGCGACCTGGAGGTGGTGGCGCGCGTCGTCGGGGTCGAGCTCCAGCGCGCGGTCCGCGCTCGCGCGCGCCGCCGCGACGTCGCCCGTGTTCTGCTGCGCGATCGACAGCAGGTAGACGGGGCCGGGCGACTCGGGCCACGCGGCGACGACCTGCTCGAGGAGCGGCATCGCCTCGGCCGAGCGCTGCAGGCGCAGGCGCACCCACCCCGCCGCGAGGAGCAGCCGCGGGTCGTCGGGGGTGGCCGCGAGCGCGGCGTCGACCTCCTCGAGCGCACGCTCGGGACGTCCCATCTGGACGAGCAGCTCGACGCGCGACGCGACGGCCCTCGGGTCGGTCGTGGTGCTCACGGGGCGCTCAGAGCATGCGCCGCGCGCGCAGGTACGCGGCGAGGTCGTCGTAGCGGCCGTCGGGGTTCGCGAACGTCACGACGTTGCGCGCGGACTGGAGCCACGCGGTCGTCGACGGTCTGACCTCCTGGAGCGCGGCGCGCACGTCGGACATCGTCACCGGACGCACCTCGCCGGACGCGATCGAGTCCATCATCGCCTTCTCCGCCGCGGACGCGCACAGGTGCTCGAGGTCGGCCCCGGAGAACCCGTCCGTCTGGGCCGCGATCGCCGGCAGGTCGATGCCCGCGACCGGGCGGCCCGCGAGGTGGTGCCGCAGGATCGCCTCGCGCGCGGGCTCGTCCGGCGGCAGCACGAGGACGACGCGGTCGAAGCGGCCCGGCCGCAGCAGCGCCGTGTCGACGTCCCACGGGTGGTTCGTCGCGCCGAGCACGAAGAGACCGTCGTTGTCGGAGCCGATGCCGTCCATCTCCTGGAGGAGCTGGTTGACGATCGTGCGCATGCCCGACGACCCGGAGTACTGCGCGCGCTTGCCGCCGATGGCGTCGACCTCGTCGAGGAACAGCACCGCGGGGGCGAGGCGCCGCGCGCGCTGGAACAGCTCGTGCAGGCTCTTCTCCGACTCGCCCTGCCAGCGGTTGAGGATGTCGGCGAGCGTGACGGTGAGGAACCGCGCGCCGAGCTCGCCCGCGACCGCGCGCGCCATGAAGGTCTTGCCCGTCCCCGGGGGCCCGTAGAGCAGGAGCCCGCCGCGCAGCGACTTGCCGAACGCGCGCGCGATCGCCTGGTTGCGCATCGGCTCGAGGAACGCCTCGCGGATGCGCTTCTTCACCGGCTCCAGGCCGCCGACGTCGGCGAGCGTGATCGTCTCGCGCGACACCTCGAGCAGACCGTCGGCGTCGTCCGCCTCGTCGTCGTGCGCGGGGACGAGACGCGGAGGCGGGGGCGGCGCGTCGTCGGGCGGCGGGGGCGTCGGCGTCCGGGCGGCCCCGGGCGTCGCGCCCGCGACGAACGGGGGCGGGACGTCCAGCCCCAGCTCCGACTCGAGCCGGGTCCAGTCGACGCCTCCCGGCGCGCCGGCGGTCGGCGTCGCGTCGTCGGCCGGCGTCGCGCTGTCGGTCGGCGTCGGGCCGGCCGTCGGTGTCGCGCGGTCGGTCGGCGTCGGGTCGTCGGAGGCGGGCCGCGGCGCGGCGAGGTCGTCGGGCACCCCGGTGACGAGCGGGCCCCCGGGCGGCGTCTGCGCGCGCGGCGCGGCCGGGGGCTCCCACGGCGCGTCCGTGGACGGCGCGTCGGTCGTCGGCGGGCCCGACGGCGCGGGCGGGCCGTCGAGCGACGCGGGCGGGTTGCTCGCGGCCCTGGCGGGGTCCGCAGGCGCGGCGGCGCCCCCGGGCGCCGGGACCGCGGGCGCGGCGGGGTCCGCCGACGCCCCGGCGGAGACCGCGGCGGCGCCCCGCTGGAGCAGGTCGATCGCGTCGGTGCTCGTCGGGTCCAGGCGGAGCGCGGCGCTCGCCTGGTCGATGGCCTCGAGCGCGCGTCCGGCCGCGAGGAGGAGGGACGCGTAGTGGAGCCGGAGCGGCGCGCTGCCGGGTGCGGCCTGGACGGCGGCGGCGAGCGCGGAGAGGGCGGCGTCGGGCATGCGGGCTCCCTGGGCGTGGACGGGTCGGGGCCCAGTCTGCACCGCCGCGCCCACGACCGTCCGCCACCGTCCATGGGTCGTTGTCTCCTGGGCATGTAGTTGCCACGATGGAAAGTAGATGCTTGGATGGCAAGCATGAGCCACGACCGAGACGCCGCCACCGACCCCCGCACCCAGCTCGACCGCGCCGCCGCGCTCACCGCGAGCACGCGCGCCGCCGGGTGGCGCTGGGTCCGCACCTACCTCACGGGGTGGGCCGCGGGGAGCGTCGTCCTCGTCCTGGCGATCGGGCTCGGCGGAACCCCCGGGCTGGTCGCCGGGCTGGCCGGCTGGGGCGCGCTCGTCGCCGGGGGCGTCGCGTGGGTGCAGCGTCAGGGGTTCTCGGTGGCCGCCGCCGGCCGGCGGATCGGCATCGGCGCCGGGCTGTGGGCGGCGACGTACGGCGTCCTCCTCGCCGTCGGCCTGCTCGGCTTCGCGGGCGAGCCCGCCTACTGGGTCCCGGCGGCGCTCGTCTCCGCGCTCCCCCTCCTCGCCGCCGCGTGGTGGCCGGCCCCCGCGAGCGCCGGCGCCACCCTGCCCGACGTCGCGCCGTGACCGCCCCGGCGGGCCACCCGCGCCACGACCTCGACGAGCTCCTCCAGTCGCCGGTCCGCCTGTCGCTCGTCGCGGCCCTCGCGGGCGTCGAGAAGGCGGACTTCCCGAGCCTGCGGGACGTCGTCGAGCTCACCGACCCGACGCTGTCCAAGCAGCTCGCCGCGCTGGAGGCGGCGGGCTACGTGGTCGTCTCGAAGGAGCGTGCCGGACGCCGCCCGCGCACCTGGGCGCGGATCACCCCCGAGGGTCGGGCGGCCCTGACCGGTCACCTCGCAGCGCTGCGCGCGATCGCGGAGCTCACGCTCGACGCCCCTGCCGACGAGGCCTGACCGTCCGGGGCGCCGCCGGCCTGGCCGTCCACAGGGCGGTGCACCGGGATGTCGTCCACACCCTCGCGCCCGGCGGCCCTGGATGTCGGGGGCACGCGGCACAGTGGACCCATGACCACCGACCTCTCCGCGACCGACGCCGCCGCCGCCGCGGAGCCCAGCACGCCCCTCGCCGTCCCGGACGAGGCGCCCGACGCGCCCGCGCCCGGCGCCCGCTGCTTCGGCGACGGGGACCCGCTGTACGAGGAGTACCACGACACCGAGTGGGCGGTCCCCGTGCACGGGGACGCGGCGCTGTTCGAGCGCCTCGCGCTCGAGGGCTTCCAGTCCGGGCTGGCGTGGATCACGGTGCTGCGCAAGCGGCCCGCGTTCCGGGCGGCCTTCGCGGGGTTCGACCCGGAGGTCGTCGCGGCCTTCGGCGAGGACGACGTCGCACGCCTCCTCGGCGACGCGGGCATCGTCCGCAACCGGCAGAAGATCGAGGCGACGATCTCCAACGCGCGGGCGCTCCTCGCGCTCCACGAGCAGGGGCGCACCCTCGACGAGCTGATCTGGTCCTTCGCGCCCCCGGCGCGGGCCGAGCGGCCGCGCACGTGGCGCGACGTCCCGGCGCAGACGCCCGTGTCCGTGGCGCTGGCGAAGGCGCTGAAGAAGGAGGGCTTCCGGTTCGTCGGGCCCACGACCGCGTACGCCGCGATGCAGGCGTGCGGCCTGGTCGACGACCACCTCGCGACGTGCCCGGTGGCGCTCGCCGCCGCCTGACCCCTCCGCAGGGCAACGCGCTATAGCAAAATCCGTTCGCATCGTGGACGAGGTGGGACCATGGTCCCTATGACCACCTACGTGTCCGTGCTGGACCTGTTCTCGATCGGCGTCGGGCCGTCGAGCTCGCACACGGTCGGGCCGATGCGCGCGGCGCGCGCGTTCGCGGCCACGCTCGCCGAGACGGGTGCGCTCGACCAGGTCGCGGGCGTGCGGGTCGTGCTGTGCGGCTCGCTCGGCGCGACGGGCGTCGGGCACGGGACGCCGGACGCCGTCGTCGCGGGGCTCGCCGGTCTCGACCCCGAGACGTGCGACCCGGACCGCGTGCCGGGCGGATGGGAGAAGCTGGGCGACGGGGCACGGCTCTCGCTCCTGGGCCGCCACGACGTCACCGCACGCGAGGAGGACGTGCGGCTCGCACCGCTCACGCGCATGCCCGGCCACCCGAACGGCATGCGCTTCACGGCGCTCTCGGCCGCGGGCGACGTCGTGGCCGAGGAGGCGTACTACTCCGTGGGCGGCGGGTTCGTGCTCACGGCGGCCGAGCTCGAGGCCGCGTCGGCGAACGAGGCCGCGCAGCTCGGCGCGGAGCTCGCGGGCGAGGCGATCGACCCCGCGACGGAGCCCGCCGGCGTGCCGTTCCCCTTCGCGAACGCCGCGGAGCTCCTCGCGCTGTGCGAGCGCGAGGGCGTGTCGATCGCGCGCGTCGCCTGGGACAACGAGGTGGCGCTGCACGGTGCCGAGGCCGTCGGGGCCGGCGTGGACCGCATCTGGGACACGATGAGCGCGTGCGTCGACGCCGGGCTGGACCGTCAGGGCGTGCTGCCGGGACGGCTCGGGGTGCGCCGTCGGGCCCGGGCCCAGCGCGAGAAGCTCGAGCGTGCGGACGAGCGCGGCGCGGACACGTCCATCGAGTGGCTGCAGGCCTTCGCGATGGCCGTGAACGAGGAGAACGCGGACGGGCGCCGGGTCGTCACGGCGCCGACGAACGGCGCGGCGGGGATCATCCCTGCCGTGGGCCGCCACTTCCTGCGCACCCACCCCGACGTCGCCACCGACCCCGAGCGCCGTCGTCGGGCCATGCGGACCTACCTGCTCACCGCCGCCGCGATCGGCGCGCTGTACAAGCGCAACGCGTCGATCTCCGGCGCCGAGGCGGGGTGCCAGGGCGAGGTCGGGTCCGCGTGCTCGATGGCGGCGGGCGCCCTGTGCGCGGTGCTCGGCGGCACCCCGGCCCAGGTCGAGAACGCCGCGGAGATCGCGATGGAGCACAACCTCGGCCTCACGTGCGACCCGGTCGGCGGGCTCGTCCAGGTGCCGTGCATCGAGCGCAACGCCATCGCGGCGTGCACCGCGGTCTCCGCCGCGCGCCTCGCGCTGCAGGGCGACGGCTCCCACGTCGTCTCGCTCGACACCGTCATCGAGACGATGCGCCAGACGGGCGTGGACATGTCGACGAAGTACAAGGAGACGTCCACGGGCGGGCTCGCGGTCAACGTCATCGAGTGCTGAGCCGCGGGCAGACCACGGCTCCACCTCGCGGGACCACGGTTCTACCTCACGCAACCACGACTTCACCTCGCGGTACCCGGGCTCTACCTCGCGGTCCGGAGGGGTTGACTTCGAGCGCGCTCGAAGGTGAAGAGTGCGGAGCATGCGACTCGGTGCTCATCTCATGCGATTCGACTCCGTCGAGCCCGCGGCCCTGCGGCGCGAGCTCGGCGACACGGCCTCCGCGGCGGAGGAGGCCGGCCTGGGCTGGCTCTCCGTCATGGACCACTGGTTCCAGATGGAGGCGGCGGGCTTCCCGGCGTCCGACCCGATGCTCGAGGCCTACACGACCCTCGGCTACCTCGCGGGGCGCACGGAGACGGTGCAGCTCGGCGTGCTCGTCACGGGCGTCACGTACCGCTACCCGGGCCTGCTCGCGAAGACCGTCGCGACGCTCGACGTGCTGTCGGGCGGCCGGGCGACGTTCGGCGTCGGGGCCGCCTGGTACGAGCGCGAGCACGCCGCGTTCGGCGTGCCGTTCCCGCCGCTCGCGGAGCGGTTCGAGCGGCTCGAGGAGACGCTGCAGATCGCGCGCCAGATGTACGACCCCGCGCACGACGGCCCGTACGAGGGCACGCACTACCGGCTCGCGGAGACCCTGTGCTCGCCGCTGCCGCTGAGCCGGCCCGAGATCATGGTCGGCGGGTCCGGCGAGCGCAAGACGCTGCGCCTCGTCGCGCAGTACGCCGACGCGTGCAACCTCTTCGCGACCGACCCGCCCACGCTGACGCACAAGCTCGACGTCCTGCGCCGGCACTGTGACGACGTCGGCCGCGACCCCGCCGAGATCCGCGTGACCGTGCTGCACGCCGGCGAGGACCTGCTGACCGGGGACGTCGACGCGTTCGTCGAGTCGGTCCGCCCGCTCGCCGCGCTGGGCGTGGACACCGTCATCCTGCGGCCGCCGGCGACGCCCCTGGCCGCGTGGGTGCAGGACGCCGTGGCCCCGGCCGTGAAGCGCGTCGCGGACCTCTGAGCGCCCGCGCCGGGCGGTCACGACACCCGGGAGGGCGGGACGACGCGGCCCGGCCGGGTCGTGAGAGCATCGCCGTCGTGCCCGCCGTCCCCCTGCTCGTGCTCGTCGGCCCGCCCGCCGCGGGCAAGTCGACGCTCGGCGCGCTCGTCGCGGAGCGCGTGGGGGCGCCGTTCGTCGACCTCGACGCCGTGGGCGACCGGTACTACGCCGAGGTCGGGTGGAGCGTCGACCGCCTCGTCGGGCGGATCGCGGAGGTCGGCCGCGTCGCGGCGGAGCGCGAGTGGGAGCCGGCGCGCGCGCACGCCGTGCGCCGCGTCGTCGCCGACGCCCCGGGTGCGGTCGTGGCGCTCGGGGCCGGGCACACCGCCTACGTCGACGCCGGGCACCGCGACGCGGTGCGGGAGGCGCTCGCCGTCGTGCCGCACGTCGTGCTCGTGCTCCCGTCCGCGGACCGGGGCGACGCCCTGGGCACGCTCCGGGAGCGGTCGGTCGCGACCAAGGGCACCGACTGGGTGCGCGACGGGCACGACCTGCTCGCCGGGTGGGTCGACGACCCCGGGACCCGCGCGCTCGCCACGAGCACGCTCGTGACGGGCGCGCAGACCCCCGACGCCGCGGCCGCACGGCTCGCGGACCTCGTCGCCGGTCCGCCGGCGTAGCCGGCGCGACCGCCTGCCGCGACGGGCCGCCCCCGAGGCGACCCCGCACCCCGAGACCCGCGCGCCCGCGCGACGGCTACCGCGAGAGGACCGTCTCGTCGTCGAGCCGCCCGAGCTTCGCGGGGTTCGCGATCCCGTAGAGGCGCGTGATGCGGCCGTCCTCCACGACGAGGCCCACGGCGCTCGCCAGCTCGCCGTCGAGCTCGACCCGCAGCCCCGCCGCGCCGTTGAGCCACGCGGGTGCGACGGAGAACGTGGCGCCCGCCCTGCCGATCCCGCCGAGCAGGTACCGGGCGATCCGGTCCGCCCCGACGATCGGGCGCCGCGCCGCCGAGACGACGCCGCCGCCGTCGGACACGAGCACGACGTCGGGGGCGAGCACGTCCATGAGGCCCTGCACGTCGCCCGTCGCGAGCGCCGCGAGGAACCGGTCGACCACCTGGCGCTGCTCAGCGCGGTCGACCGCCACCCGGGGCCGGCGGGCGGCGACGTGGTCGCGCGCGCGGTGCGCGATCTGCCGCACGGCCGCGGGCGAGCGGTCCACGGCCTCCGCGATCTCGTCGTAGGGCACGTCGAAGACCTCGCGCAGCACGAACACGGCCCGCTCCGCGGGGCGGAGGGTCTCCAGGACCGTGAGCATGGCGAGCGAGACGCTCTCGGCGAGCTCGACGTCGTCGGCCACGTCGGGGCTCGTGAGGAGCGGCTCCGGGAGCCACTCGCCCACGTAGTCCTCGCGCCGGCGCGAGACCGTCCGCAGCCGGTTCAGCGCCTGGCGCGTGACGACGCGGACGAGGTACGCGCGCGGGTCGCGCACCTCGTCCCGGTCGACGTCGGCCCACCGCAGCCAGGCGTCCTGCACCACGTCCTCGGCGTCGGCCGCCGAGCCGAGCATCTCGTAGGCGACCGTGAAGAGGAGGCCGCGGTGGGTGACGAACGGGTCGTCGCTCATGCGCCCACCCTGCCACCGTCCGGCGCGGTCGCCGACGGCCGGGCCAGCGGCGCGAGCCCGCAGGCCTCCGCGAGCTCCTGCGACCGGATCCCCAGCGCGATGTTGACGCGCGACGTCGCGTTCATCATGCCGACCTTCGCGGTCAGCTCCACGAGCGCCGCCGCGCCGAGCTCGTCGAGGAGCGCGGCGGACAGCTCGTCGGTGACCTCGACCGGCGTGCGGCACATCGCCTCCGCGTACTCCATGACGCGCCGCTCGGTGGGCGTGAACACGTCGGACTCGCGCCAGCGCGGCACCTCGCGTGCCCTCGCCTCGTCGAGCCCGCGGTCGTGCGCGAGGAAGTAGTGCAGGTCCAGGCAGAACCCGCACCCGACCGCGGCGGCCGCGGCCATGTGGGCGAAGGTCGCGAGCTCCGGGTCGAGCACGTCCCACTTCTCCGACCGCCGCCCGAAGCCCATGAGGTCCTTGAAGACCCTCGGGTGGTTCCACAGCACTCCCGCCGAGTCGGGCACCTGCCCGAGCATGCGGCGGCTCATCGTCTTCACGAGCCCGCCGTAGACGCCGGTGATCTCGGTCGCGGGGACTCGGGCCGTTCCGGTCATGGTTCCTCCTGGTGTCTCGATGCCGTCGACATCAAGACACCGCCCGCCCCGCCCGTGTGACGCTCCGCCCGCGACCGGCGGGCGCCGGCCGCCCCGGACGCGGCCGGGCCACCCCTCGGCGTGGGTCGGGCTACCCGTCGGCGGGCACCGGCTGCCCGGCCAGGGCCTCGACGACGTCCACCACGCCGTCGGTCCCGGGCGACGCCGCGATCCGGTCGCCGAGCCGGGCGCTCGCGCGCGCGTACGACGGGTCGTCGAGCAGCCGCCGGACCGCGCGTCGCACCTGCGCGGGCCGGGGCGCGTTCGTCCGCAGCCGCAGCCCCGCGCCGGACCACGCGACGCGCGCGGCGACCTCCGCCTTGTCCTCGGTCCGGCCCGCGACGAGGACGGGCACGCCGTGGCGCAGCGCGTGGTGCACGCCGCCGTACCCGCCGTTGGTCACGTAGACCGACGTCCGCGGGAGCAGCGCGTCATAGGGCAGGTACTCGGCGGCGCGGGCGTTCGCGGGCAGGTCGCCGAGGGACGCCACCGGACGCCCGCCGGTCGCCGCGACGACGAGCACGTCCTCGTCGGCGAGGGCGCGCAGGGTCGGCAGGAGGAGCTGGGCCGGGTCCTCGTTCGCGACGGTGCCCTGCGTGACGTGGACGACCGGCCGCGGTCCGTCGAGGTCGCCCCACCACGAGGGCAGGTCGTGCGCCGCGGGGGTCGCGGCCGGCGGGCCGACGAAGCGCACGGGCGTGGTGACGTCGGGCCGCGCGTACTCGAACTCCTCGACCGTGAGCTGCACGACCACGTCGGCGTGCGCGGGCCAGCCGAGGAAGAACCCGTCGAGCGTTCGCGCGCCCGTGGCGCGGACCATGTCCTGCGCGGCGACCTGCGCCGGGGCGAGCGACCGCTCGACGACGCGGTGCAGGACCCTGTTCCGGAGCACCCCGAGCCGGCCGGCGGCGGGCAGCACGCCGAGGCCGAACGGCGCGGTGCGCTCGCTCGTGAGCCCGAGCGGGAAGATGCCCAGGACGGCCAGCGGGGGGCGCTGCGCCGCCGGCGCGGCCGCGAGCGCCATCGCACCGAGGAACAGCGGCTCGACGAGCACGACGTCGGCGGGCCGCTCGTCGAGCGCGGCCGCGACCGCGCGGTGCTGCGCGACGCCGGGCCCCACGAAGATCTCGAGCATGTCGTGGCGGATCGCGTCGAGGCCCGTGCGCCCGGCGCGTCCCGGGAAGTGCGCGGCGAGGTCGCGGTCGTCGAAGTCGGCCTCGGGCGGCAGCGGGACGTGCTCGGCCCCGGCGGCCGCGACGGCGGGGGCGAAGCGGGCGCCGGTGAGGACGCGGACGTCGTGCCCGCGGGCGACGAGGCTGCGCACGACGGCGAGCAGCGGCGTGACGTGGGCGTGCACGGGCGTGGAGCAGAGCAGGACGGAGACCATGGGCGGTGCCTCTCGGGGAGCGGGCGCGGTACGGGGAGAGCGCGCGGACCGGGCCGTCCGGCGGTGTGAGAAGATCGATCAACCGTCGAAAGTATTCAACACCTCTTGGGGGTAGTCAATAGTGGTCCCTCGCGTCTACACGTCGGACCTGCGGGCCGAGCAGGCTGCCAGGACCCGCGAGCGGGTCGTGCGCGCGGCCGCCGAGGAGCTCGCGGCGCACGGCTACGAGCGCACCACGCTCGCCCGGGTGGCGACGCGCGCCGGCGTCTCGCTCGAGACCGTCAAGGCGCACGGCCCCAAGCGCGCCCTGCTCCTCGCCGCGTTCGAGGTGACGTTCGCCGGGTCGGAGGGCCAGGGGTCGCTCGCCGAGCGACCCGAGGGTCGCGCCGTCGCCGCGACCGAGGACCCCGGGGCGTTCCTCGACGGCCTCGTCGAGCTCGTCGCGACGGCCAACGAGCGCGTGGCGCCGCTGTGGCGCGCGTTCACCGCCGCCGCCCAGGGCGACGAGGAGGTCGCGGCGACGCTCGCCGGGCTGCTCGACCGGCGGCGCGCCGACCTGCGCGCGAGCGTCGACGTGCTCGCGGCCCACGGCTTCCGCGTCCTCGCGGCGCGCGAGAGCGCGGCCGAGACGCTGTCGTACGTTCTCGCCCCCGAGGGCTGGTCCCACTTCGTCGAGGGCGCCGGCTGGTCCGGCGCCGCGTACCGCGCGTGGCTGCGGGAGGCCGTCGTGCGCCTCGTGGCCGCACCGCCGCCCGCCGCGCCGTCCGCCCCGCCGTCCGCCCCGCCGAGCCCTGCGCCCGGCTCCGTCCCGGAGCCGCCGACCGGGTGACGCAGGCCGGGGCACGGGCATACCGTGAGCCATGGCCACCCTCACGCCAGGCTTCCAGGGCCGACCCCGGCCGCAGGGTGTCGCCCTGCCGCCCGGGCAGTACGTCGAGACCGGGTTCCCCGTCCTCTCCGCGGGACCGACCCCGCGCGTCGACACCGGCACGTGGCGGCTCGACGTCGTCACGGAGACCGGCGCGACGCACACGTGGACGTGGGACGACCTGCTGCGACTCCCCCAGGAGGAGCCGACCGTCGACATCCACTGCGTCACGCGCTGGTCGAGGTTCGGCACGACGTGGCGCGGCGTCTCGCTCGACACGCTGCTCGCCGAGGTCGAGTCCACCGCCGACTTCGCGATGGTCGGCTCGTACGGCGGGTACACGACGAACCTGCCGGTCGCGGAGCTGCTGGGCGGCAAGGCGTGGGTCGCGCACACCGTCGACGGCGCCCCGCTGCACCCCGTGCACGGCGGCCCGGCGCGGCTCCTCGTGCCGCACCTGTACTTCTGGAAGTCGGCGAAGTGGGTCAACCGCATCACGCTCATGCCCACCGACGAGCCCGGCTTCTGGGAGCGCCTCGGCTACCACGACCTCGGCGACCCGTGGCGCGAGCAGAGGTACCAGGGTGACTGACGAGGCCGCGCCCGCGGGGACCGGCGGACCGGGCACCGCCACGGGGCCCGGCGGCCCCCGGCTCGGCGCCCGGTACGCGATGCCGTCGACGTGGCGGGTCGCGACGCTCGTCGACGCGTGGGCCGAGAGCCCGACGGCCCGCACGCTCGTGCTCGAGGTGCCCGACTGGCCCGGGCACCTCGCCGGGCAGCACGTCGACCTGCGCCTCACGGCCCCGGACGGGTACACGGCCGAGCGCAGCTACTCGGTCGCGAGCCCCGCGACCGACCCCGCGGCGTCGGCCCGCGTGGAGATCACGGTGCAGCGCGTGCCCGACGGCGAGGTCTCCGGGTACCTCACGGACGGGTTCACCGTGGGCGACGCGATCGAGGTGCGCGGCCCGATCGGCGGGTGGTTCGTCTGGTCGCCCGAGCAGGACGCCGGACGCCCGGTCGTGCTGGCGGCCGGCGGCTCGGGCGTCGCGCCCCTCATGGCGATGCTGCGCACGCGCCGCGACGACGGCGACCGCACGCCGTTCCGCCTCCTCTACTCCGTGCGCCGCCCGGAGGACCGGCTCTACGTCGACGAGCTCGCGCGCCTCGCGCGCGCGAGCGACGGCCTGGAGGTCAACGTGGCGTTCACACGGTCGGCGCCCCTCGACGCCCGACGCGGGCCGGGGCGCCTTACGCTCGCCGAGCTCGGCGCGTGGGGCTGGCCGCCCGAGCTCGACCCGGCGTGCTTCGTGTGCGGGCCGACGGGGTTCGTCGAGGCGGTGTCCCGCTCGCTCGTCGGGCTGGGGCACGACCCTGCGCGCGTCCGGACCGAGCGGTTCGGCCCGGCGGTCGACTGACGACCGGTCGGGATCCGCGGCGACGCGCGCCGCCGAGGCCCGCGCCAGTGCCTACCGTCCCGACCACGCCTCGGCCGCCGCCGCGTCGGCGACGAACGCCTCCAGGGGACGGGCCGGCCGGCCCGTCAGGCGGGGCACGTCGTCCGTGACGACGGCGAAGTGCCCGGCGCGCACGCGCTCGTACGTCAGGGCGGTGAGGTCTCGCTCGAACCCGGTCAGCCCGTCCAGGGCCTCCTCCGCTCCGAGCTCGGTGTAGACGACCGGCCGGTCGAGCGCGACGGACAGCAGCTCCGCCGTCCGGGCGTGCCGCACGGCCTGCGGGCCGGACAGCTCGTACGTCTTGCCGACGTGCTCCCGGTCGAGCAGGGCGAGCTCGGCGACCTCCGCGATGTCGCGCACGTCGGTCCACGCGACGGGTGCCTCCGCGTGCGGGAAGGCGAGCTCCCCGTCGGCGATCCGGTCGCGCAGGAACCGGGGGTCGGTCATGACCTGCATGAACCAGCCCGGTCGCAGGAGAGTCCAGGATCGGCCGCTCGCCCGGACGGCCTGCTCGACGCGAGCGGACCAGCCCCGCGGTCCGGACTGCTCGGGGTCTCGCTCGGAGAGCAGGACGACGTGGGTCGACCCCGACGTCGTCGCGAGGTACGCGGCGACGAGCTCAGGGGCGTCCGCCCGGAGCGGCACGACGACGAAGACCGCGTCGACGCCCGTGTTGGCGCCGGCCCACCCGTCCGGCCCGTCCCAGGACAGCTCGACCGGGACGACGCCGTCACGCGTGACGCGCGCAGGGTCGGTGCTCCCGCCGAGCAGCTCGACGTCGTCCCGCGGCGCGAGCCGGTCGGCGAGCGCCGACCCGGTCTTCCCGCGGACGGAGGTGATGAGGATGCGCATCGTGCCTGTCCTTCCGTTCGGAGCCTGGTGTCGTGCGCGGTCGGGCCGGTCAGGAACCGGTACCGCCCGGCACGACCGCGGTGACCCGGATCTCGACCCGCATGCCGACGGCACCGAGGGCGGCGACGCCGATCTCGGTCCACACCGGCGCGCGGTCGCCCATCCGCAGGCGGAGCTGCTCGGCCATGACCGTGGTGTGCTCGTCGCCGATCTCGTCGGGGCGCGTGGGGACGTGGAAGCTGTCGACGGCGACGACGTCGCGCCAGGTGGCGCCCGCGAGCGCGAGGGTGCGCTCGACGTTGTCGAAGGCCCGGACGATCTCCTCCCCCAGGTCCTCGGGGAAGCGGATCTCGTCGTCCCAGCCGCCCTGGCCGGAGAGGTGGACGACGTTCCCGACCCGCACCGCCTGGCTGTCGTGGACCCGCGTGCGGAAGATCTCGCCGTAACCGGGGGTGACGAAGAACTGCGGCTCGCTCATGAGGTGCTCCCGTTCGATCGTTGACTTCACGTGTGAACCGAACGTAGCACGCATCACTTCACGCTAAAAGTGATATCGCCGCTGTAGAGTCGGAGGCATGCCGGAACCGACCGAGGACATGCAGGTCGACGCGGCCGCCGAGGACGAGCCGCGCTGGCTCTCACCGGGCGAGAAGGAGGCGTGGACAGGCGCCGTCTCCCTGATGCTCCTGCTCCCGAGCCGCCTGGAGTCGGCCGTCCAGCGCGCGGCCGGGCTGACGCTCTTCGAGTACCTCACGCTGAGCCACATGTCCGAGGCGCCGGACCGCCGCCTGGTGATGAGCGAGCTGGCCTACCTGACCAACGGCTCGCTGTCCCGGCTGTCCAACGTCATGAAGAGGTTCGAGGCTCGCGGCTGGGCCTACCGCCACCCCGACCCGGTCGACGGCCGGCGGACGATCGCGGTCCTCACGGACGAGGGCTGGACGAAGGTGGTCGAGGCGGCGCCCGCGCACGTGCGGTCCGTGCGCGAGCACGTGCTCGACCCGCTGACGGCCACCGACCAGCGGGCGCTCGCCCGGATCGCGGCGAAGCTCCGGACCCGGCCGGAGGACTTCGCCGCCTCGTGAGGCACCCCCGGCCTCGCGGGCACGCACCTCGAGGGCCGACCTCCCCGGTCGGCGGTCTCAGGCCGCGGCGAGGATGCGGTCGAGGGAGTCGGGCACGAGGAGCGTGTCGATCGCGATGAGCGCGAGGCCGGAGACGCCGGCGAGCTCGCCGAGCTCGGAGCGCACGATCTGCAGGTCGCGCGTCGCGAGCGGGAGGGTCTGCTGGTAGACGCGCTCGCGGATGCCGGACATGAGGACCTCGCCGCACTCGGCGAGCTGGCCCGACAGCGCGATGAGGCGCGGGTTGAGGATGCTCACGAGCGACGCGACGCCCTCGCCGATCGTGCGGCCGGCGGCACGCACGAGGCGCACGGCCTCCATGTCGCCCTGCGCGACGAGCGTCGCGACGTCGCTCGTGCGGTGCACGTCGCGCCCGAGGTCCGCGAGGCGGCGCACGAGCGCCCACCCGGCCGCGTACGTCTCGAGGCAGTCGAGGTTCCCGCACCGGCACGGGCGCGGCTCGGGGTCGGGGTGCCCCGAGCGGGTGTGCCCGATGTCGCCCGCCGCGCCGCGGTCGCCGCGGACGATCTGGCCGTTGAACACGAGCCCGGCACCGATGCCGGTGCCGAGCTTGAGGGCGATGAGGTTGCGCAGGCCGCTGCGGCGCGCCTCGGCGACGGCCCGGGCGTTGACGTCGTTCTCGACGACGACGGGCCCGCGGTAGCGGCCCTCGAACGCGGCGGCGATGTCGAAGCCGTCCCAGCCGGTCATGATCGGCGGGTTCACCACGCGGTGGGCGTCGAACTCGACGGGCCCGGGCACGCCGATCGCGACGGCCCACACCTCCTCGGGGTCCGCGAGCGCGTCGAAGCCCTCCTGGACCATCGCGAGCACGGTCTCGGGCCCCGACCACACCTCGACGTCGTACGACGCGTGCTCGATCGGCTCGCCCGCGAGGTCGCACACGGCGAGCGTGAAACCCATGGCCCCGATGTCGGCCGCGAGGACCTTCGCCCGGCCCGCGTTGAAGTCGAAGCGGGTGGACGGGCGGCCGCCGCTCGACTCCGCTCCCCCGATCTCCCGGATGAGGCCCGCGCGCTCGAGCGCCGCGAGGCGCTGGTTCACGGTGGACCGGGACAGCCCCGTCCGGTCGATGACGTCGATCCGGCTCAGCGGTCCCCCTGAGCGCAGGAGGTCGAGAAGCTCCCCTGCGTGACCCGTCTGCTGCGCCACCGCGCTGCTCCCTCCGTCGCGTGCCGACAGGTTACCGCTACCGACGCCACATTCGCATCCCTCTTTTGGGTTGACGACAATCAAAAGTGGTCGTACTTTCGGATGTAGCGGCACACAGTAGTGCCCCTGACTCAAGGAACGACATGTCTCACGACACCTCGAAGCTCAGGTCTCTCCTCCTCGCGGCCGCGACGACGACCGCGACCGTCCTCGCCCTCGCCGCCTGCGGCGGCGGTGACTCGTCGGGCGGCACCACCACCGGGTCGTCGGGCGAGGGCTCCGGCGCCGGCACCAAGGTCGCGGCCGTCATCAAGGGCCTCGACAACCCGTTCTTCCAGGCCATGGAGCAGGGGATCGAGGACACGGCGCAGGAGTCCGGCGTCGAGGTCACCGTCCAGGCCGCGGCCGACATCGGCGACACGACGGGGCAGGCCGACAAGCTCTCCGCGCTCGCGGGCCAGGACTACGGCTGCTTCGTGGTCAACCCGATCTCGGGCACGAACCTCGTGCAGGCCCTCGCCCCGATCGCCGCCGCGGGCACGCCGATCGTCAACATCGACAACCCGCTCGACCCCGACGCCGCGTCCTCGGCGGGCATCGACCCGGCGACGTACATCGGCACCGACAACACTGCGGCAGGCGGCAAGGCCGGCGACTTCGTCCTCGACAACGTCGACGCCGGCGCCGAGGTCGCGATCATCGGCGGCGTGTCCGGCGACGTCACGAGCGCCGCGCGCATCGACGGCTTCAAGGAGGCCGTGGGCGACCAGGTCGACGTCATCCAGGAGGAGGCCGCCGACTGGAAGCGCGAGGTCGCGCTCACCAAGGCGACCGACATCCTCGCCGCGAACCCCGACGTCAAGGCGTTCTTCGCCGCGAACGACGACATGGGCCTCGGCATCGTCAAGGCCGTCGAGAACGCCGGCAAGAGCGGCGACGTCGTCGTGGTGAGCGTCGACGGCAACGAGGACGCGCTGCAGTCCGTGCTCGACGGCGGCCTGTCCGCGACGGTCGCGCAGTACCCCTACGCGATCGGCTCGCTCGGGGTGCAGGCCTGCACGCTCGCCGCCGCGGGCACCGCGCTGCCGGACACCGTCGAGTCGCCCACCGCGCTCGTCACCACGGACGACGCCCAGAAGGCCCTCGACGCCTTCCCGCAGCCGTTCGAGGAGTTCGACAACCCGCTGGCGGACCTGTGAACGCCGCGACCGCGAACATGACCGCGCCATCGACCCCGGCCGCCGCCCCCGCGGGGCCGGGGAAGATCTCCGCGGCGCTCTCCGAGGCGAAGCACATCAGCTTCTGGGCCGAGAACGCCGCCCCCATCGGGCTCGTCGTCCTGGTGATCGTCTTCAGCATCCTCAGCCCGACGTTCCTCACGGCGGGCAACGTCCAGGCGATGCTCGTCGCGGCCGCGATCCTCGTGATCCTCGCCGTCGCGCAGTCCTTCGTCATCACGACCGGGGGCATCGACCTGTCGATCTCCGCGACGATGACCGTCGGCGCCGTCGCGTTCGGGCTCTCCTTCCAGGCGATGGGGTCGTTCTGGGCCTCGGTGGTCGCGGCGATCCTCGCCTCGACCGTGATCGGCGTGATCAACGGCCTCCTCATCGCCAAGGGCAAGGTCACCGACTTCATCGCGACGCTCGGCACGCTCGGCGTCGCGACCGGCGCCGCGCTGATCCTCACGGACGGCAAGCCGATCTCGGTGTTCTCCCCCGAGCTCCTGCGGCTCACGACGGGCAAGATCGGCGTCGTCGGCTACCCGTTCCTCGTGGCCGTCGTCGTCGGCGTCGTCGCCTGGTTCGTCATGTTCCGCACCCGCTACGGCCTGCACGTGCAGGCGGTCGGCGGCAGCGAGGAGGCCGCGGTCGCGAACGGCGTCAAGGCCGGCCGCGTGCGCATCGCGGTCTACGTCTGGGCCGCCGCGCTCGCCGGGCTCGCCTCGATCCTGCTCGTCGCGCGCATCGGCGCCGCCGAGCCCGCGATCAACACGAACTACCTGCTCAACTCCATCGCGGCGGTCGTCCTCGGCGGGGTGAGCCTCACCGGCGGCCGGGCCAAGATCGTCGGCCCGATCCTCGGTGCGCTGCTCCTCACGGCCCTCACCAACGGGCTCACGCTGCTCGCCGTCTCGCAGTTCTACCAGCCGCTCGCCGTCGGACTCGTCGTGGTCCTCGCGGCCCTGCTCACGAGGTTCCAGAAGCGATGACCATCACCGACGCAGCCACGGACACCATCCTCACCGCGGAGGGCATCACCAAGTCCTTCGGCGGGGTGCACGCGCTCAAGGGCGCCTCGATCACGATGCGCCGCGGCGAGGTCACCGCGCTCATCGGCGACAACGGGGCCGGCAAGTCGACCCTGGTGCGCTGCCTGTCGGGCATCCACCGCCCCGACTCCGGCACGATCACGCTCGACGGCCAGGAGGTCGACCTGGGCTCGCCGCTCGCCGCCCGGGCGCACGGCATCGAGACGGTCCAGCAGAACCTCGCGCTCGTCGAGGACCTCACCGTCTGGCAGAACTTCTTCATCGGCCGGGAGATGACCAAGGGCGTCGGCCCCCTGCGCGTCCTCGACCGCAAGGCCATGCGCGACAAGGCGGGGACCCTCCTGTCGGGGCTCGCGGTCAACGTGCCGCCCGTGACGAGCCGCGTCCGGCGCCTGTCGGGCGGGCAGCGGCAGGCGGTCGCCATCGCGCGCGCCGCCGGCTGGGGCAGCTCGATCGTCATCATGGACGAGCCGACGGCCGCCCTCGGCGTCCAGGAGACGGCGCGCGTCGAGAACGTCGTGCGCAAGCTCCAGGACTCGGGCGTCGCCGTGCTGCTCATCAGCCACAACTTCGACCAGGTCCTGCGCCTCGCCCAGCACGTGTGGGTCATGCGCGCGGGCCTCGCCGTCGCCGAGCGCCGCGCGTCGGAGACGACGGGCGACGAGCTCGTCGCGCTCATCACCGGCGCGAAGGCGGCGTGACGGACCCATGACGACGAACCCGCTCGGCGTGCACGCCGGCTGCTGGGGCTTCGACCCGAGCCCCGCCGCGGCGACGGCCACCGTCGCCGCGGCCGCCCGGGCGGGCTACGACCTCCTCGAGCTGCCCGCCGTGGACCTCGCGACGGTCGACCCGGGGCCCGTCGCGGCGGCGCTCGACCGGCACGGCGTCACGCCCGCCGTCTCGCTCGCGCTGGGACCGGACGACGACGTCACGTCGCCGGACCCCGACGTCGTCGCGCGGGGCCTGCACCGGCTCCGCGAGGCCGTCCGGTTCGCGACCCTCGTCGGCGCGACCTTCGTCGGCGGCGTGACCCACTCGGCGATGCGCCGCTACCTCGACCCGCCCACCGCGGCGGGGCGCGCGAGCGCGGTCGGCACGCTGCGGACGGTCGCCCGCGAGGCCGCGCGCCACGGCGTCGTCCTGGGCGTCGAGTACGTCAACCGCTACGAGTCCAACCTGCTCAACACCGCGGCGCAGGCCGCCGCGTTCGTCGACGAGGTCGGCGAGGACAACGTCGTCGTGCACCTCGACACGTTCCACGCCGCGCTCGAGGAGGCGGACATCGCCGACCCCGCGGCCGTCGCCGGACACCGGCTCGGGTACGTCCACGCGAGCGAGAACCACCGCGGCGCGCTCGGCACGGGGTCGCTCGACTGGCAGCGCCTGCTGCGGTCCCTGCTCGCCGCCGGGTACGCCGGCCCGGTCACGGTCGAGTCGTTCTCGAGCGCCGTCGTCGGCCCCGGCCCGTCCGTGGACATCGCCCTGTGGCGTCCCCAGTGGGACGACCCCGACGCGGTCGCCGCCGCGTCGCTCGACTTCCTGCGTGCCCAGCTCGCCGCCGCGCGGGCCGCGCTCGCCACCACCCCGTGAACCCAGGAGAACCCATGACCTACCGTCCGACCAACAAGCTCGGCGTCCACGCCCTCGTCTTCTCCGGCGGGACCTCGCCCGAGGAGATCACGCAGATCGTCCGCCGGACGAAGGAGGCCGGCTACGACGTCCTCGAGCTCTCGCTGCACGACGCGCCGTCGCTCGACGTCGCCGCGGCGCGCGCGGAGATCGACGCCGCCGGGCTCGGCGTCGTGTGCTCGCGCGGCCTCGCGTTCGCCGCGGACGTCTCCTCCGACGACCCGGCGGTCGTCGCGAAGGGCGCGACGCTCCTCCAGGACTCGCTGCAGATCACGCACGGCCTCGGCGGCACGCACTTCACGGGCGCGCTCTACTCGGCGCTCGGCAAGTACGGCGCGCCGCTGTCCGCGGCCGGGCGGGCGAACGTCGTCGCGACCCTGCAGGAGCTCGCGAAGGAGGCCGAGGCGAAGGGCATGACCCTCGGGCTGGAGATCTGCAACCGGTACGAGACCAACGTCATCAACACGGCCGCGGACGCGCTGCGCCTCGCCGACGACATCGGGGCGGACAACGTCCTCATCCACCTGGACACTTACCACATGAACATCGAGGAGGACGACTTCGTCCGGCCCGTCCTGCTCGTCGGGGACCGGCTCGGCTACGTGCACGTGGGCGAGAACCACCGCGGCTACCTCGGCTCGGGCCACCTCGACTTCACGGGCTTCTTCCACGCGCTCGCCGCGATCGACTACCGCGGCCCCATCACGTTCGAGTCGTTCTCGTCGGCCGTGGTCTCCCCCACGCTGTCCAACGACCTCGCGATCTGGCGCAACCTCTGGGACGACGGCCCGGCCCTCGCCGCGCACGCCCGCCGCTTCGTCGCCGACCACCTCGAGGCGAACCGTGCGGCCTGAGACCGCGCCCGCCCCGGCGGCCGCGGCGCCCGAGGTCGCCGACCTGGCGGCGCTCGTGGCCCGGGTGCGCACGCTCCAGGAGCGGTCGCCGGGCGCACGGGTCGTCGTCGGGATCACCGGCAGCCCCGGCGCCGGCAAGACGACGCTCGCCGTGCGGGTCGCCGAGGCGCTCGGCCCGGAGGCCGTGCACCTGCCCATGGACGGCTTCCACCTCGCCAACGCCACGCTGGACCGCCTCGGCCGCCACGACCGCAAGGGCGCGCTCGACACGTTCGACGGCTGGGGCTTCGTCGCCCTGCTGCGCCGTGTGCGCGACGAGACGGACCACCCCGTGTTCGCGCCGTCGTTCCACCGCGAGGTCGACGAGCCGGTCGCCGGCGAGATCGCCGTCGAGCCCGCGCACCGCGTGGTGGTCGTGGAGGGCAACTACCTCCTCGTGGCCGACGAGCCGTGGGGCCGGGTCCGCGACCTGCTCGACGACGCGTGGTTCTGCCGCGCGGACGGCGACGAGCGCGAGCGCCGCCTCGTCGACCGCCACACGCGGCACGGGCGCACCGTCGAGGCCGCGACCGCGTGGGCGACCGAGGTCGACGGCCGCAACGCGCTCGTCATCGAGTCCACGCGCTCGCGCGCGGACCTCGTGGTCTCCGGGACGATCCCGGCCTGAGGGACCGGCGGCGCCCCGCCCCGTCCCCGGGGCGCCGCCGGTCAGCCCGCCGAGGGCGCGAACCGCCACCGCGTCGCGGCGTGCTCGTCCGTGCGCCCGTACGCGAAGACGACCTCGGGCCGCACGGCGAAGACGAGCGCCTCGCCCCCGTCGGCGTGCTGGAACGAGCCGCCCTCCACCTCGAACGACCAGTCGTCGCCGTACTTGCACCGCCACCGCTCGGCGAGCCGGCGCAGCGCCGCGTCGTCCGTCACGCGCACCGCCTCGCCCTCCACGACGACGTCGAGCGCGTCGGCGTACACGTTCGTCCCGGTCGTGAGGACGACGCGCGGGTTCTGCGCGAGGTTGCGCGCCTTGCGCTCCTCGGGGCCCGTCGTCACGTGGAGGCACCCGTCCGCGACGACGGTCATGAGCGGCGTGACGTGCGGGTGGCCGTCCGGCCGGACCGTCGAGATCCACGAGATCTCGGCGCGCTCCAGCGCCCGGCGCACCGTCTCCCACGGCACCGCGCGGGCGCCCGGGGTGCTGTAGGCGGGGATCAGGGTCCCCTCGGGCTCGGGGAGCGGCGGCGCGCCGGCCGCGGACGCCGCGGCGTCGGGCGAGCCGGTGCCGAGCGGGGCGGCGTCGGGCGAGGCGGGTGCGGTGGGCATGGGGAGGTCCTCTCGTCGTCTCCCCGTGGGACCGGCGGGCGAGCACGGACTCATCGGCCTACCGTCCGTGGATGAGCATCTCGCGCGGCGACCGCGTGTCGTGGAACACCTCCCAGGGCCGCACGACCGGGCGCGCCGTCGAGCGCCGGACGTCCCGGTTCGAGCACGACGGGCAGGTCTTCGTCCCCACCGACGACGACCCGTACTGGATCGTCGAGTCGGAGAAGAGCGGCGCGCGTGCGGCCCACAAGGAGTCGTCGCTGCGGGCCCTCTGACGGCGCGCGCCCGTCAGGCCGGTCGCGGCCCCGCCTCGTGCCCGGGCCGCCCGGCTGTGCGGCGGTCCTGCTTCATGCGCGCCTCGAACAGGTGCCGGACGCCGCCCGCGAGCTCGTCGCGCGCGCGGCGCTCGTGGTCGCGGAAGACCGACCAGTAGCCGTCGTCGTACTCCTCGACGAGCTGGAACGTCCAGTGCCCGGGGACGACGTTGCGCCCCACGAGGTCCGCCTCGATCCGGTCCGCCGTCTCGCCGTGCCCGGCGGCGCGCAGCTTCTCGACCGCGTCGCCCAGCGCGAGGTCGGCCGAGCCGGTGAGCTGGTGGAACGCGTAGAGGTGCCCGCGGGCGCGCTCGGTCGTCTCCAGGGCCTCGCTCAGCGCGCCGAGCGCCTCGACCGTCGCGTCGCTCACGCCCGGGGGCGTCGGGCGGCCGGGGAGGTCCGTGCCGTCCTCGGCACGCGTCGCGTCGTCGGTCATCCGGTCACGCTAGGCCGCGCGCACCGGGCCCGCACGCGCGCCGTCCGACGACCGGTCCGGGCTCCGGCCGCGCATGTCCCGACCGGCCGCGCGCGACGGCGGGCTGTGACAGGGTTGACCTCGCCACCCCCGACCGGAGACACCTCGCGACCCATGCCACAGACCGCGCACGCACCGTCCGTCACGACCGAGGCCACGCCGAGCCAGCGACCGCACCGGGCGGCGCGGTTCGAGGACCGGTGGCGCGCCGTCGTCTCGCGCCTGCAGAAGGGCCGCGGGTGGCGCCCGCGCGTCGAGCCGTTCACGGGCTACGGGAGCCCGCGCCGCGTGCGCGTGCTCGGCCGCGTGCTGCTCGCCAACCCCGCCTACGACCCGGCCGCGACCGCCGACCGGCGCGGCTGGCGCTACTTCTTCACCGCGCCCGCGCCGCGCGAGGAGGTGCGCGTCCACGTGGGCGACGTGACCCTCGACGTCGTCTCGGACCGCGGCGGGTACATCGACGTGGGCGTCGACGTCGACCTCTCCCCCGGCTGGCACGACGTGACGTTCCGCCCGACGTCGGGCGACGTCGCGACGGGCCGCGTGCTCGTCGTCGCGGAGGGGCGCCGGCTCGGCGTCGTCTCGGACATCGACGACACCGCGATGGTGACGGCCGTCCCGCGTCCGCTGCTCGCGGCGTGGAACACGTTCGTGCGGCACTCGAGCGCTCGCGTCCCGGTGCCCGGCATGGCCGTGCTCTACCAGGGCATCGCGGCCGCGCACCCCGGGACGCCGTTCGTCTACCTCTCGACGGGCGCGTGGAACACGGCCGCCAACCTGCGGCGGTTCCTCGCGCGCCACGGCTACCCGCCGGGCCCCCTCCTGCTCACCGACTGGGGGCCGACGAACACGGGCTGGTTCCGCAGCGGCCGCGCGCACAAGGACGCGTCGCTCGACCGGCTCGTGCGCGAGCTGCCCGACGTGGACTGGCTGCTCGTCGGCGACGACGGCCAGCACGACCCGGAGATCTACGCGCGCGCCGCGCGCCTGTACCCGGACCACGTGACGGCGGTCGCGATCCGCGAGCTCACGCCGACGCAGCAGGTGCTCTCGCACGGCTCGCCGCTCCCCGCCCCGGCGGACGACGTCCGGCGCGCCGAGCGCGTGACGTCGGTCCCCACCGCCCACGGCCCGGACGGCGCCGCGCTCGCCCGCTCGCTGTCCGAGGTGCTGGCGGCCCACCGCCGCTGACCCGGCGGACGGGCCGCCGTCGCCGACCCGGCGGACGGGCCGCCGTCGCTGACCCGGCGGACGGGCCGCCGGGCGCGCATTTCCTGCACCCGCCCGGCGGCGGTGGGACGCTGGACGCATGACCACCGACGGGGTACGACGTCACACCGAGGCCCTCGGCGACGAGGCCGTCGCGGCCGCGACCGGCCAGCCGCGGGCCACGTGGTTCGCGCTGCTCGACGCGCAGGACGCGACGACCTGGACCCACACCGCCATCGCGGCGTGGCTCGTCGAGGAGCAGCGGGTCGACGCGTGGTGGGCGCAGTCGCTCACCGTCGCGTACGAGCAGGAGCGCGGCCTGCGCGCGCCGGGCCAGCGCTCCGACGGCACGTACGAGGTCTCGCCCAGCCGGTCGGTCGTCGGCACGATCGACGAGGTGTTCGACCTCGTCACGGACGGCGACGCCCGCGCCCGCTGGCTCGACCCGGCGCTGGCCGAGGTGGGCGCGGGCGGGCCGCTCGACGTGCTCGGTGCGACGCGCGGGTCGTCGGTGCGGCTCGCGTGGCCCGCGGGCGCGCTCGGCGCGCCCGCGGACCGGCCGGGGCGCGTGACCGTCGGGCTCTACCAGCCGCGCGCCGCCGACGGGACGCCCTCGGGCAAGGTCCGCGTGAGCGTCCAGCACGGGGGCCTGCGCTCGTCCGACGACGTCGCGCCCCTCAAGGCCTTCTGGTCCGCGCGCCTCGCCGCGCTCGCCGACCTCGCCGCCCGGGGCCCGTCGGCCCCCTAGCCTCCCCCGCGCGCCGCCCCGACGTCAGACCTCGAGGTTCGCGAAGAGCACGCTCGCCAGCGCGAGGCCCACGACGAGGTTGAACACCGTCGCCGAGCCGAAGACGACGAGCGGCTTCCAGCCCGCCTCGCGCACGGCCGTGACCTTGAACTCGAGCCCGATCGACACGAACGCGACGATGAAGAACACGGTGCTCAGCGACTTGAGGACCGCGATGTTCGCGTCGGCCGCGTCGCCCCCGACGGCGCTCACGTAGACCGTCGCCGCGACGGACGCCGCGAGGAAGCCGAGCACGAACTTCGGGAAGCGCGTCCACAGCTCGCCCAGGCGCGGCGCCGACGCCCCCGGCGTGCGCTCGACCTTGAAGGCGAACCAGGCCGTGAGCGCGATCGCGACGACGCCGATGAGCGCGTTCTGCGTCGTCTTGACGATGGCCGCGACCTGGAGCGCATCGTCGCCCGCGAGGGCGCCGGCGGCGGTGACGGCCGCCGTCGTGTCGATGTTGCCGCCGATCCACGCTCCCGCGACGGCGGGCGTGAGGCCGAGCGCCTCGGCGAGCGCGGGCAGGACGAAGATCGACGGGAGCGCGAAGAGGATGACGATGCTCGCCGCGTAGGCGAGCTGCTCCTTCTTCGCCTGGACCGCCCCGGCCGCGCTGATCGCGGCGCTGACGCCGCAGATCGACACCGCGGACGCGAGGAGGGCGCGGAGCCTGTCCTCGATCCCGAGCCGGGCGCCGAGCCACCACGTGAACCCGAACACGAGCGTGATGAGCAGGACGGCCTGGGCGATGGCCGGGCCCGCGGCCGACACGATCAGCGACAGGTTGACGGTGGCGCCGAGCAGCACGAGGCCGGTCTTGATGAAGAACTCGGTGCGGAACGCCGCGGCGAGACGGTCCCGCAGGCCGAGCGCCGTGAGCACGGCGTTGCCGAGCAGGCCGAGCGCGATCGCGTAGACGGGGTACTCGACGGCCTTCGCGACGCCGGCGAGCGGGGTGTCCGCGAGCCAGCCCGGAACGTGCTGCTCCAGGTACCGGGTGAGGAGCGCGAGGCCGAGGAGCACGGCCAGACCCGCGGCGACGAACGCCGCCCCGGGGTTCCGGCCGTCCTGGACCACGGACTCCTCGAGGCTCGTGCGGGTCGCGACGGGCGGCGGGGTCGGTGCGCTCATCAGGGCACCAGCCCTTCGGGGATCAGCCCGAGCAGGCCGAGCGCGACGAGCGCGAGGCCGACGCCCGTGGCGAGCCAGTCCTCGGAGACGTGGACGCGGCGGGCGGTCTCGACGGTGACGCCCTCGGCCGGTGCGGCCGGCGGGTCGTCGGGGTGGGGCGGGCGGGTGCTGCTGGACGTCGTCATGGCGGTTCACCTGTCGTCGGCGGGGCGGGACCGGGGCGGGCGGCGGACGACGCGCGCGCGGCCCCTGGGGCCGTCACGGCGCGACGGAGGACGGTCCGCCGCCCCGCGGACACAGCGCGGCCGGGTGGGCGGCGGGCACGGTCCGGGACGTCATGCGGCCATGCTCGTGGCGCCCGGCACGACGGCGCCAGGGGGCTCCCACGATCCGGACGAACGTGACGTTCCGTAACACGCTCGGGATGCCGCGAGCACGCACCGGTGGTTGCCTGGAGCGATGAGCACCCCGAACGACCCGACGCCCGGCGCCCCCGACCCCGCCTGGTCCGGTCAGGAGCCGGGTGCCCCGCAGCGACGCACCTGGCCGTGGGTCGTGCTCACCGTGGCCGCGCTGCTCGTCGTCGCGCTCGTCGTGTGGCTCGTGAACCGCCCCGCGGACGACGCCCCGGCGGCCTCGCCGTCGCCGTCCGCGTCGGAGACCGACGCGTCGCCGACCGAGCCCTCCCCCACCGCGACGACCGCGACGACGTCGCCCGCCGCCGAGGGCTGCCCCGCGGAGGGCGACGGGCCGCCCGCCGGGGCGGGCACGCACGAGGTGGTCGACGTCGACGGCGACGGCCGCCCCGACACCGCGTGGCTCACGGGCGGCGCCGACCGCGCGTTCGGCGTCACGACGGCCTCCGGCGCGACGTTCTCCGCGCCCCTCGACTCGGCGAGCCCGCAGGCCGCGAGCGCCGTCGTGAACGTGGTCGCCGCGGGCGACGGCACGGCGCCGGTCGCGCTCGTCGACACCGGCCGCGAGGTGCTGCTCCTCTCGCTCGCGGGCTGCGCCGTCACGCCGACGCAGAACGCCCAGGGCGAGCCCTACACGTTCGACAAGGGGTTCACGGGCTTCGGCACGGGCGTCGGGTGCACGGAGGAGGACGGCGTGCTGCGTCTCGCCGGGCTGAACGCCGTCTCCGACGACGACGGGACGTCGTTCACCGTGACCCGCACGTTCGTCGACCTCGACGCCGACGCACGGACCGCGGCCAACGGCGACGAGGAGACGGTCGCGACCGACGCCGGTCCCGACGAGGCGGTCGTGACGACCGCCCAGGAGACGAGCTGCGGCGACCTCGTCGCGGGCGAGGACGGCCCGGTCGAGCCGCAGTCCTGACGCCCGCCCGGCGTGTGCCGGGTCAGTCCGCCGCGCGGGCCGCGCGCAGCGCCCGGAACGCCCCCGTCGACCACAGCGCCCACGCCACGAGCACGGGCTGGAAGAACAGGCGCGCGAAGCGCTTGGCGTCGGTGTCGAGGCCGAACCCGTCCTTGCCCTCGATCCACTGCCCGACGTTGCCGGGGAAGATCACGACGAAGAACGCCGCCGCGAGGAGCCCGACGGCGACCTTCCACCGCGAGAGCACCACGAGCGAGCCGCCGAGGAGGATCTCCACGGCGCCCGAGGCGAGCACCGTCACGTCCTCGTCGACGGGGAACCAGGCCGGCACCTGCGCGCGGAACTCCTCGCGCGCGACGGTGAGGTGGCTGATGCCCGCCCACGTGAGCGCGAGGCCGAGCCCGACGCGCGCGACGGTCGCGGGGACGGACGTGCGCGGGGCGGGGCGGGTGAGCACGGAGAGGTCCATCGGGCGATGGTCGCACCGCGGCGGGGCGCGCGCAGCGGCACGGTGCCCCGTCGTCCGCCGCGCGGTCCGTCCCGACCGCTGGTCCACTGGTTCCCATGGAGGGCTTCTGGTGGGGGCTGCTCGCGAGCTCGTCGCTGCTGATCGGCGCGGCGGTCGTCCTCTGGCGCCCGCCGGGGCAGCGCACGGTCGGCCTGGTCATGGCGTTCGGCGCGGGCGTGCTCATCAGCGCGGTGTCGTACGACCTCGTCGAGGACGCGGCGACCCGCGCGTCCGGCCTGGTTCTCCTGCTGGGGCTCGCCGCGGGCGCCCTGACGTTCTTCGTCGGGGACCGGGTGATCGACCGGCTGGGCGGCGAGGGCCGCAAGCGCTCGACGGGCGTCCAGGCGCAGTCGGTCCAGGCCGCGGGCGGCACGGGCGGCGCGGCGATCGCCCTCGGGACGGTCCTCGACGGCATCCCCGAGTCCGTGGTGCTCGGCGCGACGCTCATCGGCGGCGGGGGCGTGAGCGTCGCGATGCTCGCCGCGATCTTCCTGTCCAACCTGCCCGAGGCGATGTCCGCGACGGCGGGCCTGCTCAAGGCGGGCACGGGGGCCGGCCGGCTGTGGCTCCTGTGGGGCTCGACGACGGCCGTGTCGGCGGCCGCCGCGGGGATCGGCTACCTCGCCCTCGACGGGGCGTCGCCCGCGGTCGTCGCGATCACGCAGGCGTTCGCGGCGGGCGCGCTGCTCACGATGCTCGTCGACACGATGATCCCGGAGGCCACGGAGTTCGGCGGGCCGGTGACGGGGCTCGTCACCGTGCTGGGCTTCGCGACGGCCTTCGGGCTCGGCGCGATCTGAGCGTCAGGCGGCGAGGTCCTGGCCGCTCATGCGGTGGATCGACGCCATGACCTCGTCGGTGAGCTCGCGCCGGGCCTGGGCCGGCTTGACGCCCGCGGTGATCTGGCGCTGCGGGTCGATCGGGGTGCCGAAGTGCACCTGGACGCGGTGGATGCGCGGCAGGCGCGCGCCGACCGGCTGGACCTTGTCCGTGCCGCGGACGGCGACCGGCACGACCGGCGCGTGGCCCGCGAGCGCGAGCCAGGCGACGCCCGTGTGCCCCTTGTGGAGCTTGCCGTCGCGCGAGCGCGTGCCCTCGGGGTAGATGCCGAACGCGCCGCCGCCGTCGAGCACCGCGAGCGCGTCCTCGAGCGAGCGCTGCCCGGCGCGCGGGTCGTCGCGCTGGACGGGGATGTGCCCCATCTTCGTGAAGAACCAGCGCGACAGCCGGCCCTTGAGCCCGCGGCCCGTGAAGTACTCCGCCTTGGCGAGGAACGTCACGTGGCGCGGGGCGACGATCGGGATGAGCAGCGAGTCGACGAACGACAGGTGGTTGCTCGCGAGGATGACCGGGCCGCTGCGCGGGACGTTGTTCCGACCGGTCACCTGTGGGCGCAGCAGCGCGAACGCGAGCAGCGACAGGATGAGCTTCAGCACCCGGTAGGTCATCCGTTCATTGTGCACCGTCGTCCGCGCACGCCCGTGCACACGCGGTGTGACCTGCGTCGACGTCGCGCACGGGCGTGCACGACGCCGCGCGGCGCCCTCCCGGCGCCTGCCAGGCGTCCCTGCGACCGCCTCCCGCGGCCCCTCAGCCCGCGACGAGGCGCCGCGCGGCGGCGGAGTGCTCGGCGGCGAGCGCGGCGAGGTCCAGGTCCGGGACGGTGCCGTCGACGACGCGCCAGCGCCCGCCCACCATGACGCGGTCCGCGTGGTCGGCGCCGCACAGGAGCAGCGCCGCGACGGGGTCGTGCGCGCCCGAGAACCGCAGCGCGTCGAGGCGCCACAGCGCGAGGTCCGCCTGCCGGCCCACGGCGAGGACCCCGACGTCGTCCCGCCCGAGGACGCGCGCCGAGCCGCGCGTGGCCCAGCCGAGCGCCCGGGCCACGGGGACGTCCGCGCCGTACCGCAGGCGCTGGAGGTACAGCGCCTGGCGCGCCTCGAGCACCATCGTCGACGCGTCGTTCGACGCCGACCCGTCGACGCCGAGGCCCACGGGGACGCCGGCGTCCTCGAGCTCGACGGCGCGCGCGGTGCCGGACGCCAGGCGCATGTTCGACGTCGGGCAGTGCGCGACGCCCGTGCCGGCGGCACCGAGGCGGCGCACCTCGTCGTCGTCGAGATGGATGGCGTGGCCGAGCCACGCGCGGTCGGTGAGCCAGCCCACGGACTCGAGGTAGTCGACCGTGCGCATGCCGAAGCGCTCGCGGCAGAAGTCCTCCTCGTCGACCGTCTCGGCGAGGTGGGTGTGCAGGCGCACGTCGAGCGCCTCGGCGAGCGCAGCGCTCTCGCGCATGGCGTCGGTCGTCACGGAGAACGGCGAGCACGGGGCGAGCGCGACCTGCACCTGCGCGCCGGGGCCACGCTCGTGGTACGTCTCGACGAGCCGGCGCGAGTCGTCGAGGACCACGTCGAGGCTCTGCACGACGGACCGAGGGGGCAGACCGCCGTCGTCCTCGCCGAGCGTCATCGACCCGCGCGTGAGCGTCGCGCGCATCCCCAGGCGGCGCACGACGTCGACCTGGACGTCGATCGCGTCCTCCAGCCCGGCGGGGAACACGTAGTGGTGGTCGGCCGCCGTCGTGCACCCGGAGAGGAGGAGCTCGGCGAGCGCGACGGTAGTCGCGAGCTCGTGGTCGCGCGGCGTGAGGCGCGCCCACACGGGGTAGAGGCGCTGCAGCCAGGGGAAGAGCGGGGCGTCCGCGACGGGTCCCCACGCGCGCGTCAGGGTCTGGAAGAAGTGGTGGTGGGTGTTGACCAGGCCCGGGGTGAGCACGTGCTGCGCCGCGTCGAAGGTCTCGTCGACGGGTGCGGCCGGCGCGCCGCCGGCGGGCACGGTCTCGGCGACGACCCCGTCCTCGACGACGACCCCGCCGCGCGCGTCGGGGGCGTCGGGGGCGTCGTCGGCGGTGAAGACGCCGAGCGGCTCGCGGATCCAGAGGCGGGTCATGGGGTCTCCCGGTGGCTCGTCGTCGCGTCGCCGGGGCACGGCGCCGCGGTGCGCCGGCTCAGTGGTCCTGTCTGCCGATCCAGGGGCCGGCGGCGGACGCCGCAGCCGTTCCGGACGCTAGGCCCGGCCGGGGCCCCGGTCAACCGGTACGCCGCGCGCCGCGAGTCCCGCTACGGGATGCTGGACCCCGCCGTCCGCCGCCCCTGGGAGTCGTCGTGAACGTCTACGCGCCGCTCGTCCCCGTCTTCGTCGTCGCGCTGCTCGCACCGCTGCTCGCGGGGCTCATGCCGGCCCGGTCCCGGCTCCCCCAGGTGGTCCTCCTGCTCCTCGGGGGGATCGTCATCGGGCCGTCGCTGCTCGACCTCGCGGGCCCCGACGACGTCACGCTGCTCGCCGACCTCGGCATGGGCTTCCTCTTCCTCCTGGCCGGCTACGAGCTCGAGCCGAGCGTCCTGCGCGAGCGCGAGGGCCGGCGCGCGGGGGCCGCGTGGCTGACGTCGCTGCTGCTCGGGGCGCTCGTCGTGCTCGTGGTCGTCGAGCACGACTCGGTCCACGCGATCGCGGCGGGGGCGATCGCCCTCACGACGACCGCGCTCGGGGTCGTGCTGCCGATCCTGCGCGACGCCGGACGGCTCGGCACGCGCCTCGGCCGGACGGTGCTCGTCAACGGCGCCGTCGGCGAGCTGGGCCCGATCGTCGCGATGGCGCTCCTGCTCGGCACGCGCGAGACGGGCGCCGCGGCGTTCCTGCTCGTCCTGTTCGGCGTCGCGGCGGTCGGGCTGTCGGCGCTGCCGGGGCGGGTCCACCTGCGCGGCGGCAGCCGGCTCCTGGAGGCGTCGGAGCACGGGACAGGTCAGAGCACGCTGCGCCTGACGGTGCTGCTGCTCGTGGCGCTCCTCGCGACCGCGGCGGCGATGGGCTTCGACGCGGTCCTCGGGGCGTTCGTGGGCGGGATGGTGCTGCGGCGGTGGGCGCCGGGCGACGTGCGCAGGCTCGAGGAGAAGCTCGACGTCGTCGCGTGGGGGCTGTTCGTCCCGGTGTTCTTCGTCAGCTCGGGCATGGGGCTCGACGTCGCGTCGATCGTCGCCGCGCCCGCGCTGCCCGTGCTGCTCCTCGTGCTCATGCTCGTCGTGCGCGGCGGGCCGGTACTGCTCCTCTTCCGCCGCGGGCTGCCGGGCCGCGAGCGCGTGCAGACCGCGCTCTACTCCGCGACCGCCCTGCCGCTGCTCGTCGCGCTCACGGAGATCGCCGTCGCGGACGGCGCGATGACGTCGAGCACCGGGGCCGCGCTCGTCGGGGCGGGCGTGCTGTCCGTGATCGTCCTGCCGATGGTCGCGAGCCGGCTCGGGGGCGCCCCGGAGGCCGGCCGCGCCGACGAGAGCCCGCCGGACGAGGTCGTCGAGACGGTCTGAGCCGTGCGGCCCGGGTCAGGCGCGCGCGGACGCGGCGGTGATGAGCGCGTCCGCGGCGCGCCGCGCCGCGCGCGCGACCCCGGCGTCGTGGGTGATCGCGGCGGTGGTCTGCGCGCCCTCCGCGAGGAGCACGACCTGGAGCGCGACGGCGTCGGGGAGACCCGCCTCGCGGACGAGGCCGCGCACGTGCGCCTGGAAGGCCTCCTTGTGCTCGCGCACCGCGTCGGCGATCCGGGGCGACGTCGCGCCGAGCTCCCCGAACGAGTTGATGAACGCGCACCCGCGGAAGCCGTCCTCGCGGAACCACGCGTCGAGGAAGTCGAAGACGGCGAGGATCCGCTCGCGCGGCGACGTCGCGGCCGCGGCGGCGGCCTCCAGCCCGTCGGACCACTGCCGCGTGCGCAGCGCGAGGACCGCGACGACGAGGTCCTCCTTGGACGGGAAGAGCCGGTAGATGCGCTTGAGCGACAGCCCGGCCTCGGCGCGCACGGCGTCCATGCCGACCGCCTGCACCCCGTTCGCGTAGAAGAGCCGGTCCGCGGCCGACACGACCACCTCGCGCGCCGTCGTCTCGTCGAGCACCCGTCACCTCCTGTTCGCCGGGTTCCCCTTGCGAAGAGAACCAACGTTCTCTAGTGTAGCGACCACAGGAGAGAACGCCCGTTCTCCCCGCCGTCCCGCGAAGGGAGCACGACCATGGGGTACATCACCGTCGGGCAGGAGAACACCACCGACATCGAGCTCTACTACGAGGACCAGGGCTCCGGGCAGCCGGTCGTCCTCATCCACGGGTACCCGCTCGACGGGCACAGCTGGGAGCTGCAGACGCGCGAGCTCCTCGCCGCGGGGTACCGCGTCGTCACCTACGACCGCCGCGGCTTCGGGTCGTCGAGCAAGGTCGGCTCGGGCTACGACTACGACACGTTCGCGAAGGACCTCGACACCGTCCTGGAGACGCTCGACCTGCGCGACGTGATCCTCGTCGGGTTCTCGATGGGCACGGGCGAGCTCGCGCGGTACGTCCGCAACCACGGGCACGAGCGCGTCGCGAAGCTCGCGTTCCTCGCGTCGCTCGAGCCGTTCCTCGTGCAGCGCGACGACAACCCCGAGGGCGTGCCGCAGTCGGTCTTCGACGGGATCGCCGACGCCGCCCGGACCGACCGGTACGCGTGGTTCACGCAGTTCTACCAGGACTTCTACAACCTCGACGAGAACCTCGGCTCGCGCATCAGCGAGGAGGTCGTGCGCGCGAGCTGGAACACCGCCGTGGGCTCGGCCCCGGTCGCGGCGTACGCCGTCGTGCCGACGTGGATCGAGGACTTCCGCGCCGACGTCGAGGCCGTCCGGGCCGCGGCGAAGCCGACGCTCATCCTCCACGGCACGAAGGACAACATCCTGCCGATCGACGCCACGGGCCGCCGCTTCCACGCCGCCGTCCCCGACGCGCAGTACGTCGAGGTCGAGGGCGCGCCGCACGGCCTGCTGTGGACGCACGCGGCCGAGGTGAACGAGGCGCTGCTCGGGTTCGTGCGCTCCTGACGCTCCCGGCCCCCGCCGGTCAGGGCACCGTGACGAGGTAGTCGTCGGCGTCGTCGTCCCACGCGAGGTCGACGGCGCCGGCGGCCTGCGCCGCCTTGCAGAACTGCAGGAAGCCGCGGTACCCGAGCGCCTTCTCGCTGAAGTCCGGGCGCTTCTTGCGGATTGCGTTCTTCAGCCCGGACAGGACGGCCGAGCCGCCCTCCTCCTGGACGACCGAGCGCAGCAGCGCGAACGTCGAGTCCGAGTCGCCCTGCTCGGGCAGCGACACCTCCGGGTCCCCGGTCGCGGGGCCCGGCGCGAGCTCGACGAAGCCGCGGTCGGCGAGGAAGCGCAGGAACTCGCCGAACGTGCGGAAGCCGTAGTCGGCCTCGCTGAACGTCGGGTCCTTGCGCAGCAGGGTCCGCTTGAGCACCGAGGCCGTGACCGCTCCCCCGGTGGACGACGCGAGGTCGGCGAGCGTCTGGGCCACGCGCACCTCCATCGTCACGTCCTCGCCCGCGGGGGCGTCGTCGTCCGCGGCGGGGACCTCGGCCTCCGGGGCGGCCGACGGCGCCGCGGGGGCGGCCGTCTCGCCCGCGGCCGTGGCGCCGGCGATCTCCTCGGCCGGGGGCGCCTCGTCCGCGGCGCCCGCCTCCGCGCCGACGAGCGCGGACGCGGCCTCGCGCGCGGACTCCTCGCGCGTCGGCGCGGTCTTCGCCGTCGCACCGGCCCGGCGGCGACCGCCGCGCGGACCGCTCGCCGGCCCGCCCGACGCCCGGCCGGACGACCGCCGCGACGGGGCGCGCGCCTCGTCCGGCTCGTCGGGCACGTCGACGCCCTCGAGGCGGTCGTAGAAGAGGAACTCGTCGCACGCGGGCGGCAGGAGCCGCGACGTCGACTTCTCGACCCCCACGCCGATGACGCGCTTGTTGAGCTCGCGCAGCTTGTGGACGAGCGGGGAGAAGTCGGAGTCCCCCGTGCACATGACGAAGGTCGAGATGTAGTCGCGCTCGAACGCCATCTCGATCGCGTCGACCACCATCTTGATGTCGGCGGCGTTCTTGCGCGACGCGCCCATGCGCTGCGGCATCTCGATGAGCTCGACCTGGTGGCGGGTCAGCGAGCGGCGGTCCTCGTCGAAGTAGGACCAGTCGGCGTACGCGCGCCGCACCACGACCCGCCCCCGCACCGCGAGGGCGTCGGCGATCGGCCCGAAGTCGAACGTCATGCCGCCCAGGTGCTCGCGCGCACCGAGCGCGAGGTTCTCGTAGTCGATGAAGACGGCCAGGCGCTCCTCGGTGTCCATGCCCGTCAGCCTAGGCGCAGTCCGGCGCCGGGACCCGGCGCGGGGTGCCGCGCGCACGCGCGGTGTACGGACGTACACATCGTGTGTACGATCGTACGCATGTCGTCTCCCGCCCTCGCGCGCCCGACCCCCGACGTCCGGCGCGCCCGCCTGGCCGTCGGGGCGCTGTTCCTCACCAACGGCGCGCTGCTCGCGAACCTCGTGCCGCGCTACCCGGAGATCAAGGCGGCGCTCGAGCTCGGCAACGCGACCTACGGCGTCGCCGTCGCGGCGTTCCCCGCCGGGGCGATCACCGCCGGGCTCGCCGCGGCCGCGCTCGTGCGGCGCTTCGGCTCGGCCCGCGTCGCCGTCGCGGGCACGGTGCTCACGGCGGTCGGGATCCTGCTCGCGGGGCTCGCGCCCGTCCTCCCGCTCCTCGTCGTCGCGCTCTTCGCGGCGGGCGCGATGGACGCCTTCACGGACGTGGCCCAGAACGCGCACGGCCTGCGCGTGCAGCGACGCTACGGGCGCTCGATCATCAACGGCTTCCACGCGCTGTGGTCGGTGGGCGCCGTCCTCGGCGGCGGCATGGCGGCCGCGGCGCTCGCGCTCGGCCTGCCGCTCGGCACGCACCTCGCGGTCACCGGGGCGCTGTTCTCGGTCGTCGCGGTCGTCGCCCTGCGCTGGTGCCTGCCGGGACTCGACCCCGACCCGGCCGCCGACGCGTCGGGCACCGCCGCGGACGACGCGACCGTCGCGGCGGGGACGTCCGCCGCGCCCACGGGGCCGGCACCGGCCCGCGCGCTGCGCCTGTCGCCCGGCCGCACCGCCGCGATCCTCGCGGCGCTCGTGCTCGTCGCGGTCGCGGGCACGCTCGTCGAGGACGCCGGGCTCACGTGGGCCGCCGTCTACCTGTCCGGCTCGCTCGGCGCCCCGGCGACGCTCGCGGCGGCCGGGTTCGTGGCGCTCGTCGGCGCCCAGTTCGTCGGGCGCCTCGTCGGCGACCGGCTCGTCGACCGGTTCGGCCAGCGCACGGTCGCCCGCGCGGGCGGCGCGCTCGTCGCCGTCGGCACGGGGCTCGCGCTCGCGTTCCCGTCCGTGCCCGGGACGATCGCCGGGTTCGCGGCCGCCGGGTTCGGCGTCGCGACGCTCGTGCCCGCCGCGATGCAGCAGGCCGACGAGCTCCCGGGCCTGCGCGCGGGGACGGGCCTCACGCTCGTGTCCTGGCTCATGCGGCTCGGGTTCCTCCTGTCCCCGCCCGTCGTCGGGCTCGTCGCCGACGCGTCGAGCCTGCGCACCGGCCTGCTCGTGCTGCCGCTGGCCGGGGTCGTCGTCGTGCTGCTCGCCGGCGTGCTCGCCCCGCGGCGTCCGCGGCCCGCCCCCGGGCCCGTGGCGCCGTCGGGCCGGGCCACCGACGCCGACGCCGACGCGGCCACCGCGTCGCACGGCTCCGCCGCGGCCCGGTAGCGGGCGCGAGGCGTCAGGCGCGCGACCTCCGCACGACGAGCGCCACGACGCCCGTGACGAGCGCGAGCGCGGCCAGGCCGAGCAGGAGCGCGACGTCGCCGCCCGTGGTCGCCATCCCGCCCGGGCCCGCGGACCCGTCCGTCGCGCCCCCGGGCGGGCCCGAGGTCCCGTCGGTGGGGGGACCGGTCGGCCCGGTGGGCGGCGCGGTCGGGTCGGTCGGCGGGTCCGTCGGGTCGGTGGGCGGGTCGGTCGGCGTCGGCGGGTCGAGGACGAGGTTCACGACGGTGCACTCGACGTCCTGGCCGTCGTCCACGTGCACGGTGGCCTCGTCGAGGAGCGCGCCGCCGTCGCAGACCCACTCCTCCTGCTCCCACTCCCAGCCGCTGCCCGACTCGGCGAGCCCGTAGTCGCCCTCCGCGACCGGCACGCGCGTCACGTCGGGGCTCCCGTCGAACCCGGACAGCGGCGTCGGGCCCGTCGCGGTGAGCTCCCAGTCGTCGTTCGGGACGACGTCGTCGACGACCTGCTTGTGCAGCGTGAGCGTGCCCGCGAGCCAGTGGTTCGTCACGGTGCACGTGACGTCGTCGCCGGGCTCGACGACGACCGCGGAGACCGCCGCGGTCTCCCCCGCCACCCGGACGACCCGCGCCGTGTCGCACGACCAGCCGAGCGCCGTCCACCCGTCCTCGCCGCCGCTCTCCCCGAGCACGTACCGGCCCGGCTCGACGGTCGCGTGCGACACGTCGGTGCTGCCCGTGACGCCGGAGAGCGTCGTGCCCGCGCCCACCGCGCTGAGGGTCCAGTCGGTCGGCACCGCATCGCCCATGTAGCCCCGGTCGTCGAGCTCCTTGACGAGCGTGAGGTGCGGCAGCACGGCCCGGTTGGTCACGACGCACGTCACGTCGTCCCCGGCGCCGAGCGTCACCGTCGCGCCGTCGAGGTCGCCGCCGTCGCACGTCCACCCGTCCGGCGCGTACCCGCCGAACCCGCCGGACTCGGCGAGGTCGTAGGAGCCGGTGGGCACCGGGACGGCGGTGACCGCGTCGCTGCCCGAGGCGCCGTCGAGCACCTGCGCGCCCTGCTCGTCCGTCGCGGACAGCGTCCACGCGGCCGGGTCGGCGGACCCGCCCTCGACCTGCTTCTCGAGCGTGAGCGTCGCGTCGACGTACGTGTTCGTCACCGTGCACACGACGTGGTCGTCCGCACCCACGAGCACGGACGTCCCGAGCAGCACACCGCCCTCGCACGTCCAGCCGGACGCCTCGTAGCCGCCGGGGCCGCCCGACTCGGCGAGCGCGTGCAGCCCCTCCCCGACGTCCACGTGCGTCACCGCGGCGCTCCCGGACGGACCCGAGATCGTCCCCGGCGCGCCGTCGGCCTGGGGGCCCGTCGCGGACAGGGTCCAGTCCTCGGGCGCCGCGGGCCCGCCGTCGACCACCTTGACGAGCGTGAGCGACGACGGCAGCGCGGTGTTGACGATCGTGCACGTGACGTCCGCGCCCCCGGCGACCGTCACGACGTCGCCGTCGACCTCCCCGCCCGTGCACGACCAGCCGCTCGCCTCGAAGCCCGTCCAGCCCTCCTCGGCGAGGACGTAGTCGCCGGCCGGGACGAACGCGTCGGTGACCGCGGCGCTCCCGTGCCGACCGGAGACCGTCGCCTGCGGGCCCGTCGCGCTGAGCGTCCAGTCCACGGGGCGCGCGAGCGACCCGGGCGTGAGCTCCTTGACGAGCGTGAGCGTCGCGCCCGCCCACGTGTTCGTCGCGGTGCACACGACGTCCTCGCCCTCGGCGACGACGACCGCGCCGCCCGAGCCGTCGCCGGCGGCCGCTCCCGTGCAGGACCACGCGCCGTCGTACCCGGGCGGGCCGTCCTCCGAGAGCGCGTAGGTGCCCGGCTCGGCCTCGACGGCCTGCACGGCCGGCGTCCCCGTCGTGCCCGTCACCGTCTGCGGGCCGGCCGCGGTGAGCGTCCAGTCCGCGGGCGCCGCGGCCCCGCCCACGACCTGCTTGACGAGCGTGAGCGTCGCGGCCGTCGGCACCAGGGGCGCGACGTTCGTCACCGTGCACGTCGCGGACTGCCCCAGCGCGAGGGTCACGACGTCCCCGTCGAGGTCCGCTCCACGGCACCGCCACCCGTCCTCGCGGTAGCCGTCCGGGCCGCCCTCCTCCGAGAGGGTGTACTGCCCGATCCGCAGCTCCTGGTCCGTCACCGCATCGGACCCCGACGGCCCGGCGATCGACTGGGGACCCTGCGCGCGCAGCGTCCAGTCCTCCGGCGACGCCGTCCCGCCCACGACGTCCTTGACGAGCGTGAGCGTCGGGTAGATCGCCTCGTTGTCGACCGTGCACGTGAGCGTCCCGCCCGGCGGCACGACGACGTCGGGCGTCGGGTCGAGGATGTCGTCGCCCCCGCAGTTCCAGTTCTGGAAGCGGTACCCCGCGACGCCGCCCGTCTCCCAGATGCGGTACGTGCCCGCGGGCACCTCGAGCGACTGCACGCCGTTGAGCCCGTCGCCCTGGATCAGCTCCCCCGTGTCGAGGTTGCGCGCGTGCATCGTCCACAGCTCGCGCCTGCCCTCGGACGAGCCGGTGTCGAGGTTCTCGATGCGCTTGAAGAGCGAGAGCCGCCCGGTGTCCGTCTGGGCGGTCGCGGTGCGCGCGGCGGGGACCGCGAAGGCCAGGACGAGCACGAGCGCGAGGAGCGCCGCCCCTGCCGCGGTCAGCGGGGTCGCGCGGCGCGCGGGCGAGGTGGTCTGCACGATCGAGGTCTCCGTCGCTCGGGGTGCCACGAACGTAACCCGGGGCCCGTGGGAGCGCCCGGGGAACCCGGCGCGCGGGTCCGGGGAGCGCGGCGCGCGGGGCCGACGCGCCGCTCGTCGCGCACGCACCACCGTTCGTCGCACGCCTCGACCGCCCGGCGCCGCGGGGCCTCGCGGGTGTGACCTGCGTCTCTAGCCTGGTCGCTGCTGAACGCAACGACGCGACGCCTGGAGGCTCCTGTGTCATCCCCCACCCGCACCGCGGACGGACCCGCGGCCCCCGAGCCCGAGATCGTCCCCGATCCCGCGCTCCCGCCCACGGCCGTCCCCGCCGACGAGCTGACCCCGCGCTGGACCCCGCAGAAGATCGCGCTCTGGACCGCGATCGCCCTGCTCGGCGGCTTCGCCTGGGTCATGCTCGCCGTCGTGCGCGGCGAGACCGTCAACGCGATCTGGTTCGTGTTCGCCGCGGTCTGCACCTACTTCATCGCGTACCGCTTCTACTCCAAGGTCATCGAGCGGTTCATCACGCGGCCCGACGACCGTCGCGCGACGCCCGCCGAGGTGCGCGAGGACGGCAAGGACTACGTGCCGACCGACCGGCGCGTGCTCTACGGCCACCACTTCGCGGCCATCGCCGGCGCCGGCCCGCTCGTCGGGCCCGTGCTCGCCGCCCAGATGGGCTACCTGCCGGGCACGATCTGGATCATCGTCGGCGTCGTGCTCGCCGGCGCCGTGCAGGACTATCTCGTCCTCTTCTTCTCGATGCGCCGCGGGGGCCGGACCATCGGGCAGATGGCGCGCCAGGAGCTCGGCCGCGTGGGCGGCACCGCCGCGATCGTCGCGTCGCTGCTCATCATGATCATCATCGTCGCGATCCTCGCGCTCGTCGTCGTCAACGCGCTCGGCGAGAGCCCGTGGGGCGTGTTCAGCGTCTCGATGACCATCCCCATCGCGCTCTTCATGGGCGTCTACCTGCGCTACCTCCGGCCGGGCCGCATCACCGAGGTCTCCGTCATCGGCTTCGTGCTCCTCATGGCAGCGATCATCGGCGGCGGATGGGTCGCCGACACCGCGTGGGGCGCCGAGATGTTCCACCTCGACCGCACGACGATCGCGATCGGCATCATCGTCTACGGCTTCGTCGCCGCCGTCCTGCCCGTGTGGCTCCTCCTCGCGCCGCGCGACTACCTGTCGACGTTCATGAAGGTCGGCGTCATCGTCGTCCTCGCCGTCGCGGTGATCGTCGTGCGGCCCGAGATCACGGTGCCCGCGATCAGCGAGTTCGCGAGCGGCGAGACGGGCCCGGTCGTCTCCGGGTCGCTGTTCCCGTTCCTCTTCGTCACCATCGCGTGCGGCGCGCTGTCCGGGTTCCACGCCCTCATCGCGTCCGGCACGACGCCCAAGCTCGTCGAGAAGGAGCGCCAGACGCGCTTCATCGGCTACGGCGGCATGCTCATGGAGTCGTTCGTCGCGATCATGGCGCTCGTCGCCGCGATCTCCATCGACCGCGGCATCTACTTCGCGATGAACTCCTCGGCGGCCGCGACGGGCGGCACGGTCGAGGGCGCGGTCGCGTTCGTCAACGGCCTCGGCCTCATGGGCGTCAACCTCACGCCCGACATGCTCACCTCGACCGCCGCGGCCGTGGGCGAGCCGTCGATCGTGTCCCGCACGGGCGGCGCCCCGACGCTCGCGCTCGGCCTCGCGCACATCATGCAGCAGCTCGTGGGCGGCACCGCGATGATGGGCTTCTGGTACCACTTCGCGATCATGTTCGAGGCGCTGTTCATCCTCACGGCCGTCGACGCCGGCACGCGCGTCGCGCGCTTCATGCTGCAGGACACGCTGGGCAACGTCGCGCCGAAGTTCCGCGACGTGACGTGGCGACCGGGCGTCTGGTTGTGCACCGCGATCATGGTCGCCGGGTGGGGCACGATCCTCTACCTCGGCGTGACGGACCCGCTCGGCGGCATCAACACGTTCTTCCCGCTGTTCGGCATCGCGAACCAGCTGCTCGCCGCGATCGCGCTCGCCGTCGTGCTCGCGATCGTCACCAAGCGCGGTCGCAGCTACTTCCGCTGGCTGTGGATCATCGCGCTGCCGCTCGCGTTCACCGCCGTCGTGACCATCACGGCGTCGTTCGAGAAGATCTTCTCGGACGTCCCCGCCGTCGGGTACTGGGCGCAGCACAACGCGTTCAAGGACGCGCTCGCCGCGGGCGAGACGTCGTTCGGCACCGCCGGGTCGGTCGAGGCGATGGAGGCCGTCGTCCGCAACACGTTCGTCCAGGGCACGCTGTCGATCGTGTTCGTCGTCCTCGCGATCGTCGTCATCGCCGCGTCGCTCGTCACCACCGTGCGGGCGCTGCGCGCCGGCGGCGGCGAGAACCACGAGGAGCCGCCGGTCGCGTCGCGCCGGTTCGCCCCCGCGGACCTCGTGGCGACCGAGGCCGAGAAGCGCCTCGAGAAGGAGTGGGCGGCGCTGCCGGCCGACGAGCGCCCCGTCGCCTCGGGGCACCGGTGACGGTGCCCGAGGCCACGCAGGGCTCCGCCGCGACGGTCCGCGCGACCGTCGCGGCGGGGCCCCGCCCCGCGTCGTCGGACCGCGGCGGGTCGCACCGCGCGGGGTGGTTCCCTGCGGGCTGGCTGCGTGCGCGGTGGCTGCGTGCGGGCTGGCTCCGCGTGCGCGCCGCCGCGGGCGCGGTCCGCTGGTACGTGCGCCAGGTCATGGGCGACGACGCGTACCCCACGTACGTCGCGCACCAGCGCGCCGCGCACCCCGGGTGCGACGTCGTGAGCGAGCGCGAGTTCTGGCGCGCGCGCATGGCCGAGCAGGACGCCAACCCGGGCTCGCGCTGCTGCTGAGCACGCTCGGGCGGACGGCGCCGTCCGTGCGGGTGCGGACGAGCCCGCTCCGCGCGGGTGCGGCCGGGCTATCGTGAGCCGTGCCTCTCGACCGCGCCCCGCGCCCGATCACGCAGGACCCGTCGCGCGGCACCTTCCCCGCGTGCCTCCTCCCGCTCGCCGCCGACCCCGCGAGCGCGGCCGGCTGGGTCGCCGCCGCGTTCCGCGAGCAGCGGTGGAAGGCCCGCGGCTCCGAGACCGCGCGGCGCGAGGGCGCGGACCTCTGGGAGATCGGCGGACCGGTCCGCGCGTTCCTCCTGGACGACCACCACGACGTCGTCCTGCGCCGGGTCCTGCCGCGCGCCGCAGCCTGGATGGCCCACGGCCAGGCGGTGTCGCAGGTGGTCCCCGCGGCGGACGGCCGCCCCGTCACGACCGTCACGCTGTCCCTCGTGCACGGGATGTTCGACTGCCGGGAGAGCCTCGCGGCCGTGGCCCGGTCGGTGTGCGCCACCGCGGCGAGGGCCGGGGCGCTGGCGCCCGACGCGGCGCCCACCTGGTCGAGCGCGTACGACCTGCCACCCGGGTCGCCCGGGGACCCGCGCTCGCGCAAGCGCCTCTTCCGCGGATAGCCGCTGCGCCCGCGACCCCTCGTGCGCACGGTGCGTCGGCACCGCGTCACTACGATCGGAGGATGACCGGGCCCGTGCTCGCCGGCGCCGCAGCCGGCCTCCTCGTGGGCGTCCTGCTCACGGCGGGCCTCGTCCTCGCCCTGCGCTTCGCGCGCGGTGCCCGCGAGCTCGGCAGCGACTCCGAGCAGGCCACCTTCCGCACGCTGCACCTCGCGTCGCGCGCCGCGACGTCCCTGCGCGACGGGCTCGACGGCGACGACGTCCGCCGCGCCGCGCGGTCGCTGCGGTCCCTGCTCGGGTGCGACGCGCTCGCCGTCGTCACGGTCGACGGCACGCTCGCCCTAGACGGCCCCGCGCACCTGGAGGCCGACGCGCGGCGCGTCGCCGAGAGGGTCCTCGCCACCGGCCGGCGCCAGGTCGTCACCGGTCGGGACGTCGTCTCCGGTCGGGACGTCGTCGCCGGTCGGGACGTCGTCTCCGGTCGGGACGTCGTCGCCGGTCGGGACGTCGTCTCCGGTCGGGACGAGCGGGAGACGGCCGCGGGGGCCGACGCCCGCGAGCGCCCGGTCGCGTCCGACGACGCGCGCCCCCGCACCGTGCACGTCGGGTCCTACGTCGCGCGCGAGGCCGTCGGGGCGCCGATCGTCGCGGGCGAGCAGGTCCTCGGCACCGTCGTCGCGTTCGCCGACCGCGTGCGCCCCCCGCTCGTGCGCGCGACGGGCGAGGTCGCGCAGTGGTGCGCCGCGCAGCTCGAGCTCGCCGAGCTCGAGACGTCGCGCACCGCCCTCGCCGAGGCGGAGCTACGGGCCCTGCGGGCCCAGATCAGCCCCCACTTCGTCTACAACGCGCTCGGCGCGATCGCCGCGTTCATCAGCACGGACCCCGAGCGCGCCCGCGACCTCGTGCTCGACTTCGCGGACTTCACGCGCTACTCGTTCCGCGACCGCGGCGACTTCACGACGCTCGCGGACGAGCTGCGCAGCATCCACTCCTACGTCGAGCTCGAGCGGGCGCGCTTCGGCGAGCGCCTCACCGTGACGCTGCGCATCGCGCCCGAGGCGCTCGCGACGACGATCCCGTTCCTGTCCGTCCAGCCCCTCGTCGAGAACGCGGTGCGCCACGGCCTCGAACCGCGCGAGGAGGGCGGCACGATCGTCATCACCGCGCGCGCCGAGGGCACCCAGACGGAGATCACCGTCGAGGACGACGGCGTGGGCACGGACCCCGCGACGCTGCACGCCGTGCTCGTCGGCGACCGGGCGGGCCACGTCGGGCTGCGCAACGTCGACACGCGCGTGCGCCAGCTCTACGGCGACGACCACGCCCTGGAGATCGAGACCGCGCCCGGCTCGGGCACGATGGTGCGGATGCGCATCCCCATGTCCCAGCCGCTGCACGAGACGGAGGCGCGCACGTGACGACGCTCGACGTGCTCGTCGCCGACGACGAGCGCCCCGTCCTCGCCGAGCTCGCCGGCATGCTCGCCGACGACCCCCACGTGCGCTCCGTGCGCACCGCGAGCACCGGCTCGGAGGCGCTGCGCGTGCTCGCCGAGGAGCGGATCGACGCCGCGTTCCTCGACATCCACATGCCCGGGCTCAGCGGGCTCGACCTCGCCCGGGCGCTGTCGCGGTTCACGCCGCGGCCCGCCGTCGTGCTCGTGACCGCCGACGAGGCGCGCGCCCTCGAGGCCTTCGAGCTCGAGGTCGTCGACTACGTGCTCAAGCCCGTCCGCCGGGCGCGGCTCCAGCGCGCCGTGGAGCGGGTCGCCGAGCGCGTCGGTGCGCGCGCCGTGCCCGGGACCGCAGCCGTGCCGCCCGGCGGCGGTGGAGCCGGCGGTGCGGGCGGCGGAGGCGGTGCGGACGCGCGGGCGGGGGGCGGGCTCCCGGGCGCCGGTGCGGTGCCGGGCGGTGCGGTACCCGGCGGTGTCGGGGTGCCGGGCGGTGCGGTACCCGGCGGTGTCGGGGTGCGGGGCGGTGCGGTACCCGGCGATGGTGCGGTACCGGCGGACGGGACGCGGCCGGGTGCGGCGGTGCGCGGCAGGAGCGCACGGCCGTCCGACGACGAGACGCTCGCCGTGACCGTCGGCCAGACGACGCGCGTCGTGCGGCGCAGCGCCGTGCGGTGGGTGCAGGCCCAGGGCGACTACTCGCGGCTCGTCACCGACACCGACTCGTACCTCGTGCGCGAGCCCCTCACCGAGCTCGAGCAGCGCTGGGCGGAGGCCGGGTTCCTGCGCGTGCACCGCTCCTACCTCGTGCAGCGCGACGCCGTGACCGCGGCCCGGTTCGGCGGTCCGCGCCCCGTGCTCGTCGTCGCGGGGCAGGAGGTGCCGGTGAGCCGCCGGATGCTGCCCGCGGTGCGCGAGGAGCTCCTGCGTCCTCACCGGCGGCCGTCGTGAGCCTGCCCGCGGCGGGTGACGGCGCGACCGGCGGGCGTGCGCCGCGCGTGCGCGTCCGGTCGACCGATCCCGCGCCACCGGGAGGCGCGCCCGCCCCGGGCGACGGCGCGCCGTCCGACCGCGCGGAGCGCACGGACCCCGAGCGTCCCGGCGACCTCCGGCGGCGTGGGCGGCGGACCGCGGGGCCGCCCGACGCCGCCGACGACGGCGCCGTCTACGCGCGCAGCCTCGCGCGCGCCCAGCTCCGGCTCGCGCTCGCGTGCGCGGGCACGTTCCTCGTCGCGATCCTCCTGCTCACGCTGCTGGTCACGACGACGCGCGCCCTCGACGACGTCGTGCTGCTCGGCGTCCCCCTGCCCTGGCTCGTCCACGCGTACGGCTACTACCCCGTGATCGTCGCGTTCGCGGTGGTCTTCGCGGTCGCCGCCGCGCGCAACGAGCGCCGCTTCCGGGCGCTCGCCGAGCCCGACGACCCGGCCGGGGACGACGAGTGAGCACCGCGCTGCCGCTCGTCGCCGTCGGGCTGCTCCTGCTCGCGACGGTCCTCATCGGCGTCTACGGCCTGCGGATCTCGCGCACGACGAGCGACTTCTTCGTCGCGTCGCGCACCGTGCGGCCCGTGTGGAACGCGTCGGCGATCAGCGGCGAGTACCTGTCCGCCGGCACGTTCCTCGGGCTCGCGGGGCTCGCGCTCCTCGCCGGGTCCGAGGCGTTCTGGTTCCCCGTCGGGTACGCGGCGGGCTACCTGCTCGTGCTCCTCTTCGTCGCGGGCCCGCTGCGGCGCAGCGGCGCGTACACCATCCCGGACTTCGTCGAGGCGCGCCTCGACTCCGTCACCGCGCGGCGCGTGACGAGCGTGCTCGTGCTCGTCATCGGGTGGCTCTACGTCGTCCCGCAGCTCCACGGCGCCGCGCTCGTCATCGCGGCCGTCGCGCCCGTCCCGCCCTGGGTCGGCTCGGTCGGGGTCGCGGCGGTCGTGTGCGCCGTCGTGGCGGCGGGCGGCATGCGGTCGATCACGTACGTCCAGGCCTTCCAGTACTGGGTCAAGCTCACCGCGCTCGCCGTGCCCGTCGCCTTCCTGCTGATCGTGCTGGGCGGCGACGGCGGGGGCCTCGCGGGGGCGGCCGCGCACGACCCCGCCGCCGTCTTCCCGCACGCGCTCGGCCCCGCCGGGTCCGACGTCTACGCGACCACGTCCCTCCTGCTCGCCCTGCTGCTCGGCACGATCGGGCTGCCGCACGTCCTCGTGCGCTTCTACACCTCGCCCGACGGCGGCTCGGCACGACGCACGACGGTCGTCGTCATCGTCATGATCAGCGTCTTCTACATGGTGTCGAGCACGATGGGCCTCGTCGCGCGCGTCGTCGCCCCCGACCTCGCCGAGCCCGGCCTCGCGGACACCGTCGTGCTCACGCTCCCCGCCCGCCTCGTCCCGGGGCTCGGCGGGGAGCTCCTCGCGGCGCTCGTCGTCGCGGGCGCGTTCGCCGCGTTCCTCGGCACGTCGTCGGGGCTCGTCGTGGCGCTCGCGGGCGTCGTGAGCCAGGACCTGTCGGGCGGCACCGTGCGGTCGTTCCGCTGGTCGGCCGTCGCGTGCACGCTCGTGCCGCTCGCGTTCGCGCTCGTCACCATCCCGCAGGGGCTCGTGACGAGCGTCGGCACGGTGTTCGTGTTCGCCGCGTCGGCGCTGTCCCCCGTCATCCTGCTCGGCGTGTGGTGGCGCGGGCTCACCGCCCGCGGCGCCGTGGCGGGCATGGTCGTCGGCGCGGTCCTGTGCGCGACGGCGCTCCTCGCCTCCTCGGCGCTCGTCAGCGGGTACGGCGTCTCGCCCGACGACGGCGCCGACGCCGTCCCCGCGCTCGCGCGCGCGCTCCTCGCGCAGCCCGCGGCCTGGACGATCCCGCTCGCGACGGCGACCGTCGTCGTCGTGTCGCTGCTCGACCGGCACGGCCCGCCGCTGCGGACGGACCGCTTCCTGCGGCGCCTGCACGTCCCCGAGGTCCGGCGCCGCTGACGACGCCCGTGCCGTGCCGGCCTGACGTCGTCCTGCGCGAGCGGCGGACGGCACCGAGACAGGTCTCGCGTCGCGACCGGGCGACGAGCCGACCGAGGCGGCCGGCGCTCGCGGCGCCGGCCGCCCGGCCGTCAGCCCTCGCCGCCCCGCCGGGACGACCGCCCGAGCACGTACGTCGCACCGCCGACCAGCAGGGCGCCGGCCATCGCGACGGCGACCCACAGGGCAGGTGGCCAGCCGGCGGAGGACGGCTCCGCCCCGAGCGTGCTGCCCATCGACCCGGGCGGGAGGTCCTCGGGCTCCCCGGCCTCGCGCGCCGCCTCCTGCTCGGCCTTGAGCACGCGCAGCTCGGCGACCGGGATGCTCGGCCCCCCGATGAAGTCGCGCGTCGGGGTGTTGAGCGCGAGCGCCGTCGTGCCGTCGCCCGTGATCGCGTACGCCTCCCCGTACCGGCCGTCGGTCGCGATCGTCGCGTCGACCGGCGCCGCGTCGATCGCCTCGATCTCCTCGGGGATCCAGCCGTCGAGCGTCAGGAGCTCTCCCGTCGGCGACACCTCCATGGCCGAGTAGGGCTCGCCGTCGACGTACTCGACCGTGAGCCACGACTCCCCGCGCTCGTAGAAGTCCGTCGGCAGCACGTGGTCGGGCCCCTCGGCGGCGAGGGTCAGGTACTCCGAACGGCGCAGGTCCTCCCCGAAGGTCACGGCCCGCGCCACGGTCGCGCGGCTCGTCGTCGTGCCTGCCGTCTGGCCCTCCGGCACCGCGTTCAGCTCCAGCGCCTCGCGGAACGCGCTGCCACCCGGTGCCACCGCGTCGACGGCTGCCTGCGGCGGCGTCGGGTCGTCCGTCGCCGCCGCGCTCGACGGGGCCTGCGCACCCAGCAGCACTGCCAGGAGAGCGGCACCGACCTGCACCCTCGTCGTCATCGTCGCTCCCCTCATGCCTTCAGGAACCCGCCGCTCGGGCTGTACGGAGAGCCGAGCCCGTGCGTGCCCTTCGCGAACTGGTCGTAGGTGATCCACTGCGTGGACACCGAGGTCGTGCGGATGTACGTGATCTGGATCCTCTTCCCGCTGGTGCTCCCGATGATCGGGGCGATGTGGCCCGACTTCCCGCCCTCCGTCCACACCACGCGCGCGAGGATGCCGTGACCTCCGACCGTCGTCTCGCGGATCAAGTCGAACGACGGCCGGGTGAGGCCGACCGTGCTCTTGAGACCCTGCTCGCTCATCGCGCGCGACATGTCGTAGAGCGTGCCCGTGACGTTCGCGCAGGTCGAGGTGCGCTTGCCCCGCTTGACGATCGTGCACTCGCTCGGCGAGCTGCCCGTCCGCTTCTGGATCGCGGCCTTCGTCGCCGCCGCCCAGCACCAGTTCGACTCCTGCTGCGAGTAGACCGTCCACGCTCCCCAGGTCGTGGTCCTCAGCGCGTAGGTCGCGGCCTGCGCCGTGCCCGCTCCGGTGACGACCAACCCCACGACGAACGCGACGACGACCGCGAGCCTGACTGCCCGTGTGCGTGCCACTTCCCCCTCCTTCTCTCGTCCTCGCCGGGAAACGTAGTGAGGTCCGCGGGGCGCGACAACGGCCTCTCCGCGAGCTGTGGACAACCGGGTCGGGGCGCTCCCGGGCGCCCGTGCGCCGTCGGGCCTCCGCCACGGCCGGTGGCCCCGCCGGGCATGCGGTTGTCGCCGCCCGAGCATGCGGTCATGTCCCGTTCTCGGCCCCGATCGGGAGGCAACCGCATGCTCGGCGGTGCATCCTGTGGGTGACCGGAGGCAACCGCATGCTCGGGGCACAGGGCGCGCGACCGGGGCAGTCTCACCAGGCGGTCATGCTCGACCGCATCGCGGATCGCGCCTAGGATCGTGACAACCATCCAGAGCGGTCGAGAGTCCTGGCTCGACGACACCGCAGCAACCCGCCGACGGAAGCCTCCCGAGGACAAAGGTGCTAACGCCAGGGTCGATGGAGCGACTAATGGTCACAGAGGCACACTTCGCGCACCGTCCGGGCCCCCCGAGCCCGACGGCGGTCGCACCCGTCCGCACGCCGGCACGCCCGGCGGCCGACCTGCCGGCCCACCCGGCTGTCCGTCCGGCGGCCTGCCCCGCCCGTCCGTCCGAGGCCGTCGCGTGAGCGTCGTCGACGCCCTGGTCCGCGCGCACGCCGAGGCGGCGCGCCCCACGGTCTCGTTCGAGCTCATGCCCCCGCGCCGTCCCGACGCGGCGCCGAAGTTCTGGGAGACGGCGCGGCGTCTCGTCGCGGCGCAGCCGGACTTCGTGTCCGTCACGTACGGGGCCGCGGGCAACGACCGCGCGACGTCCCGCGAGGTCATCTCCCGCCTCGTGCAGGGCACGCCGGTCCTGCCGATCGCGCACCTCACGTGCGTGGGGGCGTCGCGCGAGGACGTGGAGGAGGTCATCTCCGACTTCCTCGACGCGGGCGTGCGCAGCTTCCTCGCACTGCGGGGCGACCCCCCGAAGGACCAGCCGGACTGGCAGCCCGCCCCCGACGGCGTGCGGTCGAGCGTCGAGCTCGTGGCGCTGCTGCGCGAGGTCGAGGCGTCGCGCTGCGCCGCGAACCCGTCGCTCGCGCTGCGCGGCGCGGCCCGGCCCCTGACGATCGCCGTCGCGACGTTCCTCGACGGCAACCGGCCCGCCGGGACGACGCGCGCGCAGGAGGTCCGACGTCTCTGGCAGAAGCAGCAGGCGGGCGCGAGCTTCGCGATCACGCAGCTGTTCTACGACGCGTCGTCGTACACCGACTTCGTCGCGGAGGCCCGTGCGGCCGGCGTGACGATCCCCATCCTCGCCGGGCTGCTGCCCGCGACGGAGCCCGCCCGGCTCCGCCGCGTCGAGGAGCTCATGGGCGTCCCCGCTCCCCAGCGGCTGCTGGAGGCGCTGGACGCCCTCCCCGACCCCGAGGCGCAGCACGCCTACGGGATCGCGTACTCGGTGGACCTCGCGCAGCGCGTCCTCGACGCGGGCGCGCCCGGTCTGCACGTGTACACGTTCAACAAGCACCACGCCGCACTTGACCTGCTCGAGGGTGTCCACCTCGGCGGCGGGTCGCGCGGGACCGACGACGGCGGCTCGGCGAGCCCGGCCCCCGTCTCCGCCCCGCTCGTCCCGGACCTGGCCAGCGGGCCGTGGGTCACCGGCACCTCCCTGCCCACGACGGGCGCCGCCACGCACGGCAGCCCCGTCTGACCGGTCCCCCGGACCAGCAAGAGGTATCGATCATGGCCACTTCCCTACCCTCCCCTACCCTCCTCCCGGTCGGGCTCCCCGCCGGGACCGTCCTCGGCTACCCGCGCATCGGGCGCCGTCGTGAGCTCAAGAAGGCCGTCGAGGCGTTCTGGGCCGGCCGCACGAGCGCCGACGAGCTCGAGGCCACGGCGCGCGACCTGCGTCTCGCGACCCTGCGCCGGCTCGTCGACCTCGGGCTCGGCGCGGACGACGCGTCCGTCCCCGGCTCGTTCTCGTACTACGACCAGGTGCTCGACGCCGCCGCCCTCCTCGGCGCGGTCCCGGCGCGGTTCGCGTCGCTCGCCGACGCCGACGGGCGCCTCGACCTCGCGGGCTACTTCACCGTCGCGCGCGGGCGGGGCGACGATGCGCCGCTCGAGATGACCAAGTGGTTCGACACGAACTACCACTACCTCGTCCCGGAGATCGGCCCGGGCACCCCGGTCGGGTTCGTCGACGACCGCGTCGTGCGCGAGTTCGTCGAGGCGAAGGAGGCCGGGGTCGTGACCCGGCCGGTCGTCGTCGGGCCCGTGACGTTCCTGGCACTGTCCAAGGCCGCGGACGACGCGCCGGCCGGCTACTCCCCGCTGGACCGCCTCGACGACGTCGTGGCCGCGTACGCCGACCTGCTGCGCGCGCTCGCCGCGGCGGGCGCGCCGTGGGTCCAGCTCGACGAGCCGATCCTCGTGACGGACTCGGTCGACGTGCCGTGGGACGAGCTCGCCGCCGCCGTCCGGTCGGCGTACCGCGCGCTCGCGACGGAGCTCACGGTCGGCGCCGCCGACCCGGCACAGGCACGCCCGGCGGTCCTCGTCGCCGCGCCGTTCGGCGGGCTGCAGGCGGCGCCCGACGGGACCGGGGCCGCGCGCGACGGCCTCGCGCTCCTCGCGGGCACGGACGTCGACGCGATCGCGGTCGACCTCGTCAAGGGCGCCGTCCCCGCCGGCACGGCCGCCGACGGGACCGTGCCGGGGCTCGCGACGAAGACGCTCGTCGCCGGCGTGGTCGACGGCCACAACGTGTGGCGCGCCGACCTCGCCGCGGCGCTCGACCGGGTCGACGCCGTGCGCGGCCTCGGCGCGGGCGCGCTCGCCGTGGGCACGTCGACGTCGCTCCTGCACGTGCCGCACGACGTCGAGGACGAGACCTTCGCCGCGCCGGGGACCGCGTCCGGCACGACGCTCGACCCGCGCCTGCGCGAGTGGCTGGCCTTCGCGGACCAGAAGGTCGGCGAGGTCGCGACGCTCGCGCGCGCCCTCACGGACGGGACGGAGGCCGTCGCGGCCGAGGTCGAGGCGTCGCGCGCGGCCGTCGCGTCGCGCGCGGTGGCGAGCGGCGTCGTCGTGCCGGTCGTGCGCGAGCGCGCCGCGGCCCTCACGGACGCCGACTTCGCGCGCGGCCCGTCCGCGGAGCGCGCCGCCGCCCAGGCGGCCCGGCTCCAGCTGCCGCCCCTGCCCACGACGACGATCGGGTCGTTCCCGCAGACCCCGGAGATCCGCCGCGCCCGCGCGCTGTGGACGAAGGGCGAGCTGCCCGACGCCGAGTACACGGCGGCGATGCGCGAGGAGATCGCGCGCGTCGTCGCGCTCCAGGAGGAGCTGGGCCTCGACGTGCTCGTGCACGGCGAGCCCGAGCGCAACGACATGGTCCAGTACTTCGCGGAGCACCTCGACGGGTTCGCGGTCACCGCGAACGGCTGGGTGCAGTCGTACGGCTCGCGCTGCGTGCGCCCGCCCGTGCTCTGGGGCGACGTCTCGCGTCCGGCGCCCATCACGGTCGAGTGGTCGGCGTACACGGCGTCGCTCACGGACAAGCCGGTCAAGGGCATGCTCACGGGCCCGGTGACGATCCTCGCGTGGTCGTTCGTGCGCGACGACCAGCCGCTCGGCGACACCGCGAACCAGGTCGGCCTCGCGCTGCGCGACGAGATCGCCGACCTCGAGGCGGCGGGCATCGGGATCGTCCAGGTCGACGAGCCCGCGCTGCGCGAGCTCCTGCCCCTGCGCCGCGCGGACCAGCCCGCGTACCTCGACTGGTCGGTGCGCTCGTTCCGGCTCGCGACGTCGGGCGTGGAGGCGGCGACGCAGGTCCACACCCACCTGTGCTACTCGGAGTTCGGCGAGGTCATCGGCGCGATCGACGGCCTCGACGCCGACGTGACGTCGGTCGAGGCCGCGCGCTCGCGCATGGAGATCGTGCCCGAGCTCGCCGACGCCGGGTACCACCGCGGCATCGGCCCGGGGGTCTACGACATCCACAGCCCGCGCGTGCCCGGCACCGAGGAGATCACCGAGCTGCTCGAGCTCGCGGTGAAGGCGATCGACCCCGCCCTCGTGTGGGTCAACCCCGACTGCGGCCTCAAGACGCGCCGCTACGAGGAGACCGTGCCGTCGCTCGAGCACCTCGTCGCGGCGGCACGAGCGGTCCGCGCGACGCTCGCCTGACGGGAGAAGGACGGCGAGGTAGAGCCCTGGTCCGGGACCAGGGCTCTACCTCGCGGTCGGTTCCTGTGCGGCGGTCAGCGCTCGGTCGTGCCGGTGCCCGACATCGGGAACACGAACGCGAGCGTGGAGGCGGCGAGCCCGCCGACGAACAGCCACACGCCGCCCTCGACGCCCGACATGCCGGAGCCCATGAGCACGAGGCCGCCGACGAACAGCACGAACGCGACGACGAACCGCGCGAACGCGCCCGCGTGGCCGGGGATGTCGCGGCCCTCGGTGCCGGTGGGCAGGGGGCTGCGGGCGGCCTGGTCGCTGGTCGTGGTCATGTCGTGCTCCTTCTGGGGCTGTCGGGGAGATCCGGGGCCGCCCCGGTCGGCGGTCCGCGCACGACGGGCGCGGCTCACCCGTCCGGGTCAGTCCAGGTAGTTCTCCACCGTACCGGGGTCGCGGACGCTCGCGGCGTCGGGGTCCGTGCCGAACTCGCGCGCGGCGTCGCGCTGGCGCAGCAGGTCCCAGCACCGGTCGAGCTCGACCTCGAGCTCGCGCAGGCGCGCATGCTCCTGGTCGCCCGAGATCCGGCCCGCGGCGAGCTGCTCGCGCAGGTCGCGCTCCTGGGCCACGAGGTCGCTGATCGTGCTGCGGATGCCGTCGGTCGCCATCCACCCACGGTAGGCCGGTCGCCCCGCACGGGCGCGCCGGGACGCCGCCCCGCGTCCTCGTTAGGCTCGCCGGCATGACGACGACGATCGGCCGCACCGTCCTGCTGTGCCGCGACCTCGACGCGAGCGCCGCCTTCTGGGCCGACGGCTTCGGCTTCGGCACGCTGTTCCGCGGCGAGACCGACGGGTTCCCGCTGCTGCACGTGGGGCCGGGCCGCGTCGACGAGCCGGGCCTGTGGCTCGTGCCCCTGCCCGACGGCGCGACCCCGCTCGTGCGCACGGGCATCCCGACCCTCGTGCTCTACGTCGACGACGTCGACGCCACCGTCGCGCGCCTCGGGGCGATCGGCGTCGAGCCGATCGTCGCGCCCGAGACCGACCCCGCGACGGGCGACCGCTACGCCCACGTCGACGACCCCGACGGGCACCGGGTCGTCGTCGTGCGGCTCGGGACCGCCGCAGCGACCACGGCCTGACCCGGCGCCCGCGCGGCGGCGGCCACCCCGAGCCCCCCTCGCGGCGGCGGTTCGCCGAAACCGGTGGACCGCGCCGGGGGCGCTGAGGCACCATGGTTGGGTCGGTCAACCATCGAGACCGACCCCCCGCGGGCCGCAGGACGGCCCGCGACCACACCGGTCCAGCACGAGGAGACAGCGGATGCACGGCGTCACCGCAGGCTGCGAGGTGGCCGCGACGGCCTGCTCGGGCAGCGCGTCGACCCCCGCGTCCTCCGCCCGGTCCTGAGCACCCGCTCGCACCGGACGGTCGGACGCCGGGCCCTGCCCTGCCCACCGCCGCCGCACCGGCCCGCGACCTCGCGTCGCCCCGGTGGCGGGGCGCCGTCGTGCACCCCCGCGTCCGACGGCGCCCGGTCCCGAGAGACCGCGGCACCCGACCGCACCGGAAGACACCACCCATGAACCCCCTGACCGAGAAGCAGATCCGCGCGTCCTTCGTCAACGCGTCCAAGCGCGAGGCCACGCAGGCGACCCTGCCCGACCTCGACTCCCTCGACTGGGACCGCCTCGACTACCTCGGCTGGCGCGACCGCAGGGCGCCGCTCGCGGCGTACGCGGTCGTCCCCGTCGACGGCGAGCCCGTCGGCATCCTCCTGCGCTCGTCCGACGCGAAGACCGGCGGCCCGCGCAAGCGCGCCGTGTGCGCGTGGTGCGAGGACGTCGTCGTGACCGAGGACGTGAGCCTCTACGTCGCACGCCGCGCGGGCGCCGCCGGGCGTCGCGGCAACACCGTCGGGACGCTCGTGTGCACCGAGTTCATCTGCTCGGCGAACGTGCGCCGCACCCCGACGCGCACCGAGATGGGCGACGACCCGACGATGCGCGAGCTCTTCGTCGAGATGCGCGTCACGGGCCTGCGCGAGCGCTCCGCGCGCTTCGTCACCGAGGTCCTGCGCGACGCCTGACACCCGGCTCCGGGCCGCCGTGCGGGGGTCGTGGCCACGCCACGGCTCCCGCACGACCCGGGCCCGACCACGGCTCTACCTCGCGGTACCAGGGCTCTATCTCGCGCTGCCGGGGCTCTACCTCGCGAGGGCGGGGGCGTCCGGGGTGGGGGCGGCCTCCGGGGAGCCGGGCGGTGCGTCCCCCGCGCCGGGGGTGCCGGCCCGCCGGGCGCCGGGCCACCAGTTCCAGCGGCCCAGGAGCGTCATCGTGGCGGGCAGGAGGAGGCCGCGCACGACGGTCACGTCGAGCAGGACGGCGACCGCCATGCCGACGCCCACCTCCTTCATGGCGACGAGCTCGCCCGCCGCGAAGCCGAGGAACACGATGCCGATCGCGACGGCCGCCGTCGTGACGACGGGGCCGGACGCCGTGATCCCGCGGAGCACGGCGCGGTCGTTCGCGACGCGCGGGTCCTCGCCGGGGCGGCGGGCGCGCCACTCCTCCGCCGTGCGCGAGAGGAGGAAGACCTCGTAGTCCGTCGACAGGCCGAACACGAGCATGCCGACGAGCAGCGGCGTCGTGACGTCGAGCGCGCCCCAGGGCTCGAACCCGAGGAGCGAGGCGCCCACGCCGTGCTGGAACACCGCGACGAGCACGCCGAGCGTCGCCGCGAGGGTGAGCAGGTTGAGCACGAGCGCCTTGAGCGGCACGACGAGCGACCCGGTGAGCAGGAACAGCAGCACGAACGTCGCGAGCACGACGACGCCCGCGGCGAGCGGGAGGCGTTGCGCGAGGTGCTCCTGGGTGTCGACGACCTCGGCCGCCGGGCCCGCGACGTGCACGTCGAGGTCGGTGTCCACGGCACGGACCGCGTGCACGAGCTCCTGCGCCTCGGCGCCGGTCGCGTCGCCGTCCTCGCCGACGAGCGGGGTGAGGTCGACGACGGTGACCTCGGCCGGGTACCCCGTGTCCTGCATCGCGTCGTCGACGCCGGGCAGGACGGAGACCTCGTCGAGGTACGCGGCGACGTCGTCGTCGAGGGGCGCGTCGACGAGCACGGTGACGGGCGCGACGCCGACGTCGGCGAACCGGTCCGTGGCCGCGTCGGCGGCGAGGCGCGCCTCGGCGCCGGCGGGCAGCGAGCGCACCTCCGAGCTGCCGAGCGTGAGGGAGCCGAGCGGCGCCGCGAGCGCGAGGAGGAGCGCCGTCGCGCCGAGCGTGACGAGCACGGCGTGGCGCTGCGCGGTGCGCGCGAGGCGACCGAGCAGGCCGGCGCCGCCGCGGCCCGTCCACGGGTGCGACCACGTGCGCGCGCCCGGCGCGGGGATCGCGCGGTGCCAGGTCGCGACGAGCGCGGGGACGAGCGTGAGCCCGGCGGCCGTCGCGACGAGCACGACGACGGCGCCGCCGACCGCCATGCCCGAGAGCAGGGAGTCGCCGAGCAGGAGCAGGCCCGCGAGCGAGATCGCGACGGCGAGGCCCGAGGCGAGCACCGCGCGGCCCGAGGTCGCGAGCGTGCGGCCCACGAGCTCGTCGACCGGCAGGTCCGGGGCGGCGGCGCGCTCCTCACGGAAGCGCGCCAGCACGAGCAGGCTGTAGTCGACCGTGAGGCCGAGGCCGAGGAGCGTCACGACGTTCACCGCGAACTCGTTCACGGGGACGAGCCCGAGGAGACCGCTCAGCGCGAGCAGCGCGACGGCGATGGCCGCGAGCGCGGACAGCAGCGGGACGAGCCCGGCGCGCAGGCCGCCGAGGACGACGACGAGCACGACGAGGAGCACGGCGATCGCCACGCCCTCGCCCACGGCGGCGTCGGTGATCGCCTGCTCGACGAACGCCTCCTCGGCGAGCAGCGGGCCGCCCACGAGGACCTCGGGGGTGTCGACCGTGCGCAGCCGGTCGGCGACGTCGTGCGCGAGGGCGAGCGCGGCGTCGTCGCTCAATGCCGGGTCGAGCTCGACGACCACGAGGGAGCCCTGCGCGTCGTCGGCGATGAGTCCCCCGCCCGTGTACGCGTCGGTGACCTCGACGACGCCGGGCGTCGCGCGGATGCCGTGCATGACCTCGCTCGCGGTCGCGATGAGGTCGGTGGAGAAGTAGTCGCGGCCCGAGAGCACGGCGACGACGGTCTCGCCCTCGGGCGAGAGCTCCTCGAGCCGCTCGGCCGCGAGCGCGGACGCGCTGCCCTCCGGGGCGGGTTCGACGTCGCTGGTGCGGTCGAAGACGGCGCCGCCGAGCACGGCGCCCGCCACGAGGAGGACGGCCCACACGGCGAGGACCACGGCCCGACGGCGCGCGGCGAACCGTCCGGTCCGGTGCAGCAGGCGTCCGAGCGCCATGGACGGGTCCTCCTCGTCGAGAACGGGTGGTGCGGGTCCGCGCGCGCGGACGGGCGGGGTGCGCCCTGAGACGAGCACCCTACGCGAGGGTGGGAGCGCCGTCGGACCGCGCTCCGCCCGTGCGGGGTGCCTCAGGGGGTCACCGGGCCCGGTACGGGTCGGGCGGGGGCGGTCGTGCCGCCCCCGCCCCCCGGTGGGACCCGGGGCGGACGGCTCACGCCGCCCGCCCCGGGTCATCTGCTCAGCCGCAGCTCGCGGCCTCGTAGGCGACGTCCGCCTCGGCGGTCCTGCCGTCGCCGGTCGCGGACACCTGGGCGGTGCCCGCCGGGATCGACGCGGCACGCGTCGCGAACGACTGGTACGCCGACGCGCCCGGCTGGACGCCGGTCACCGTCTTCGTCCCGTACGGCGTGGTGAGCGTGATGTCCGCCGGCACCGTGTCGTCGTTCGTGGCGCGGACCGCCACGTACGCCTTGCCCGCGAGGCAGCGGGTCTGGACGGTCGTCGAGATGGCGAGCTCCTCGACGGGCTCGTCGGTCAGCTCCTTGAACCGGATGTTCCGGTAGCTGACCATCTCGCCGCTGCCGTGGTTCTGGATCCCCACGAAGCTGTTCACCAGGCGTGCCGGGTCGCTGCTCGTGAAGTCGTTGACCAGGACGTCGTTGAGGTAGATCCGGATGCGGTCGCCCTCGACGCGGATGTCGTACGCGTTCCACTGGCCGACCGGCTTGAGCGCGGCCTCGACGGCCTCCGCGTCGGCACCCTGGAACGTGTAGACGGCACCGGTGGTGCGGTCGGCCGCGTCGGTCGCGTCGATCTGGATCTCGTAGCCCTTGTTGACGGCCACCCACGGGTCGTCGCCCGGGTTCGGGAACCCGACGAACACGCCGCCGTTGTCGTCCTTCACGAGCTTCCAGTCGAGCTTGAGGCTGTAGCTGTCGCCCAGCTCCTCGTCGTACCAGAGGAGGCCCATGCCGCCCGCACCGCGGATCGAGCAGTCCTCCTGGCGGCCGAAGCCGCCCGGACCCGCCATGCGCCAGCCCTCCTGCAGGCTTGCGAGGGTGCCGTCGAAGATCGCGGTGTAGCCGTCCTCGACCGCGCCCGGGCTGCAGATGTCCGGGTTCTCGCCGAGCGACAGGACGTCGAGGTTGATGTTGCCCTCGTCGCCGGCCTCGTACGCGAGCGTGATGGTGTTCGCGCCCTCGCGGAGCTCGAGGTCGCGCGTCAGCACGCCCCAGTCCTTCCAGGAGCCCGTCGTCGGGAAGGTCCACTGGCCGAGGTCCTGGCCGTTGACGTGCAGCGACACGTTCTTGGACCGCAGCGACGTGTACGGGTGGATGCCGTTCGCGTAGCGCACGTTGACCGGGTAGGTGCCCGCCTCGTCGACCGTGACGGAGAACGTGCGGCCCGAGCCGACGCTCGTCATGCCGGCCGCGAACCCGCTGCCGGAGTAGTTGCTGTGGTCGGACCCGATGCTCGACCCGCCGAGCGGCTGCGCCTCCTCGGCCTCGTACCAGCCGCGGTCGGCCGGGGCCTCGTAGCCGGGGAGCGAGTTGAGCGTGTACCAGGCCTCGGTGCTGAGCAGCTCCGTGCCCTCGGCCGAGGCGAAGGGCCGCGGCGAGCGCACGTAGACGACGTGACCGGGCTTGAGGCCGTCGATCTGCAGCGTGACGGTCGTGCGGTCCTCGGACACCTGGGCGTCCGTGACGAAGAGGGGCTCCTCGTCGACCTTCGGGCCGCCGTACTGCTGCGTCGGGACGTAGCGCCACTGCTTGACCTGGTAGGCGTCGGCCAGCTTCTCGACGACCTCGTCGGAGACGGGGTCGGTGTACTCGATCTCGAAGCCGCCCTCGACGACGCGCATCTCCTTCATGTCGAAGGAGTCCTCGTTCACCGGGGCGAGCTTCTGGAGGCCGAACCGGAGCTTGCCGGACTCGCCCCAGTTGCCGCCCTCGCCCGTGCCGCCGGCGTACAGCGCGCCGTCCGGGCCGTAGACGACGCGGTTGACGCCGACCTCGAGGCCCGCGGTGTGGCGGAAGACCGCACCCTGGAACTCGCCGTCGACCTTCTCGAGGAACGCGCGCTGGATGCCGCCGTACGTGACGTCGCCGAGGAGCATCTGGCCCGCGAACTCGCCGTCCTCGACGAGGATCGGGTTGCCCGGGGAGTTGGCGATCTCGTTCTGCGGGAGCCACACCGCCGGCGCGGAGACGGGGTTGGAGTCGAACGGCCCGGCCGGGTTGGTGAAGTGGTTGTAGAACTTGTCCTGCTCGATGTGGACGAGCTTGTTGGACGGGAGCCAGGCGCCCTGGTTGTCCGTCGCGAAGATCTCGCCCTCGGGGCCGAAGCCGATGCCGTTCGGCGTCCGCAGGCCGCCCGCGACGTAGGTGACCTCGCCGGTCTCGCGGTCGATCTTGATCGACGTGCCGCGGTTGTTCGCGGGCTGCGGGTTCGTCGTCGCGCCGCCGTTGTTGATGGCGACGGAGAGGTTGACGTAGAAGTAGTCCTCGTCGTGGATCAGGCCGAACGCGAACTCGTGGAAGTTCCCGCCGTCGGGCCACTCCGCGATCTTCGTGTGGACGTCGTAGAAGCCGTCGCCGTCCGGGTCGGTGAGCTGCGTGAGCTGGTTGCGCTCCGAGACGAAGATCGAGTCCTCGACGACCTCGATGCCCATGGGGTTGAGCAGCTCGTCCGCGACCTTGGTCGCCGTGACGTCCTCGGGGCCCTCGGCGTCGATCACGCCGTCGAGCAGGTACACCTCGCCCGACGTCGGGTCGGGCCGCCAGCCGCCGGAGCTGACCTCGCCCGTGGTCACCACGGCGAGCTTCTCGTCGGGCGTGAACGCGAGGCCCGAGACCTTGGGCTCGAAGCCCGCCGGACGCAGGTCGACGAGCTCGTAGTTGGGGTTGACCGTGTCGAGACGCAGGCCGTCGCCGGCGGTGTCGGTCGCGCCCTCGCAGTACTTGTAGCCGGGCGCGGTCACGCGCACGACGCCTGCCTCGGTGCTCAGCGCGGACGTCGGGATCACCGAGAACGTCGAGCTGCCCGGCGTCTTCCACGCGAGCGTGAGGCGCTGCTTGTCGCTGCCCTCGTAGTAGTCGACCCGCAGGTCGTGCACGCCCGCCGTGAGCGTGGCGGTGCCCTCGACGGACGTCGAGTCGTTCGGCCCGTCGTTCTCGAGCACGAGCTGCCCGTCGATGTAGACGAGCGCGCCGTCGTCGTTCGTCACGCGGAACTGGTACTGGCCGTCGGTCGGGACGTGCAGGTTCGCCGTCACCTGCGAGATGAAGTTGTCCTCCGCCCCGAACTGCTCCGCCGTCGACCAGTCGATCGTCGGCATGAGCTTGTCGACGTTGGGGGTCTGACCGGACTTCAGCGTGCAGACCGCCCCGGGGTTCTGCGCGAGCTGGAAGGTCCGCAGCGTGACGCCGGGCTCCTGCTCCGGGAGGTCCGCGGAGGCGGCGGGCAGCGCCAGCCCCGTGACGGTGAGTGCGCCGAGCGTCAGGGCGGCGATGCCGCCCCGTCGTCTGCGGGCGCTGCTCCGGCGTGGTGCCGGTGCGGACGTGGGTACGAGCATCTTCGCTCCTCGGGTCGCTCCTGCCGGCGGGGGACCCCCTTGCCCTCCCCGTCGATGACAACGCTGGACAGGCTAACCCGGGTTGTGACAGTACGTCTACAACTTCCGATGCCCAATCGACAGAAGTGCGCTGGTCGCAGGGCCTGCCCCGTAGGCTCGCGGGATGAGTGCACGCCACGGCCAGGTCGACGCGTCGCGACCGTTCGCGCAGGTCGACGTCTTCACGAGCGTCCCGACGCTCGGCAACCCGGTGGCGGTCGTGCTCGACGGCGACGGCCTCGCCGACGAGCAGATGGCCGCCTTCGCCCGGTGGACCAACCTCTCGGAGACGACCTTCGTCCTCCCGCCGACCCCCGAGGGCGCGGCCGGCGGCGCCGACTACCGCCTGCGCATCTTCACGCCCGGCGGCGAGCTGCCCTTCGCCGGGCACCCCACGCTCGGGTCGTGCCACGCGTGGCTCGAGGCCGGCGGCACCGCGCGCACCGCGGGCGTCGTGGTGCAGGAGTGCGGCGTCGGCCTCGTGACGATCCGGCAGGACGGCGAGCGGGACGGGCTCGCCTTCGCGGCGCCCGACCTCCTCGACGACGCGCCGCTCGACGCCGCCGAGCTCGACGCGATCGTCACCGCCCTGGGCGTCCCGGCCGAGGCGGTCGTCGACCACCGCCTGCTCGACAACGGCCCGGGCTGGCGGGTCGTGCTCCTCGACTCGGCCGAGCGCGTCGCGGGCCTCGTGCCCGACTTCGGCGCGCTGCGGGCCGCGCACCCCGACCTCTCCGTCGGCGTCGCCGGGCTCCACCCGGACGCCGCGGGGCCCGACGCCGCGGCCGTCGAGGTGCGCGGGTTCGCGCTCGCGATGGGCATCCCCGAGGACCCGGTGACCGGGTCGCTCAACGCGGTCGTCGGCCAGTGGCTCACGCGCGACGGGCGGCTCCCGGACCGGTACGTCGCAGCCCAGGGCGCGACCCTCGGTCGCGCGGGCCGCGTGCGCGTCGCGCGCGACGACGCCGGGACCGTGTGGGTCGGCGGCGACAGCGTCACCGTCGTGGCGGGCACCGTCCGGCTCTGACCGGCCGCTGACCGGCCGCTGCCCGACCGCCGCCCGCGGCGAGAGGCGCCGGGACGTGGAGGCGGGGACCGCGGCGCGCCGCGAACCGTAGACTCGCGCAAGTGTCAAGAACCCCAACGGTTTCCGACGGAACGCTGCCCGGGCTCGTCGCCGTGCGACGCGCACGCTGGGCGCTCATGGCGCAGTTCGCGCTCTTCGGGGTCATCGGCACCTCGTGGATGAGCCGCCTGCCGTCGGTGCGCGAGGCGCTCGGGCTGACCTCGGGGCAGCTCGGCGCGCTCCTCGTCGTCGGCGGGCTCGGCACCCTCACCGCTGTCGTGGTGACGGGCGCCGTCGTCGCGCGCTTCGGCAGCCGCACGACGCTCGTCGTCGCGACGGCGGGGAACGTCGTCGGGTTCGGCCTCGTCGCGCTCGGCACCGGGACGGCGAGCGTGGGGCTCTTCGCCGCGGGCGCGTTCCTCAACGGCGCGTGCGGCGCCCTGACGAACGTGCCCATCAACATCTGCGCGGCGCGCGTGGAGCAGCACGTCGGGCGGGCGATCCTCCCCCACTTCCACGCCGCGTTCTCGATCGGCGCGGCGTGCGGCGCGCTCGTCGCCGCGGCGTTCTCGTGGGCCCACGTCGGGATCACCACGCAGCTCGTCGTCGTGAGCCTCGCCGTCGCCGCCGCACGCGCCCTGCTCATCCGGCCGGCGACGGAGCTCGCGCCCGGGCGGGCGGGCGCGACCGTCGGGACGGAGGACTCCTCGGGCGACGCGCCCGCCGGGACGCGCGGAGCGCCCCGGCGCGGCGCCGGGGTGCGCGCCGCGCTCGCCGCGTGGCGCGAGCCGCGGACGCTGCTCATCGGGCTCGTGCTGCTCGCCTCGTCGCTCTCGGAGGGCTCGGCCGGCAACTGGCTCGCGATCGCGGTCGTCGACGGGTTCCCGGTGCGCGAGGCGCTCGGCGCGGTCGCGTACGGCACGTTCGTGGGTGCGATGACGGTCTTCCGGTTCGCGGGCACGGGGCTCATCGACCGGTTCGGGCGCGTGACGGTGCTGCGCGCGTCGGGCGCGTCCGCGCTCGTCGGGCTCCTGCTGTTCGGCCTCGCACCGACCCTGCCGCTCGCGTGGGTCGGGATCGTGCTGTGGGGCTGCGGCGCGGCGCTCGGGAACCCCGTCGCGATCGCGGCCGCGTCGGACGACCCCACGCACGCCGCGCCGCGCGTCGCCGTCGCGACGTCGTTCTCGACCGTCGCGATGCTCACCGCGCCCCCGCTCCTCGGGCTCCTCGTCGACGGCGTCGGCGCGCGCCACGCGCTCCTCGTCATCTGCGCCGCGACGGTCCTCAGCCTCGCGGTCGCGGGGCAGGTGCGACCGCTCGCGCCGTCGGCCGCGCGCACGGCGACGACGGGTGAAAAGGCGGTGTGACCTCCGTCACTCCATGTCCGCCCGCACCGCGCTGACCTGCGTCGATGTGACGTGGTAGCGTGACCACGGAGTTGGACGGTCGTTCAGGTGTCTAGGTTGGTGCGTACACCCCAGATGCCCCGAACGCGCGAAAGGTCCGCATCCATGCGCCTCGCCCCGGCGACCGTCCTCGCCACCGCCCTCGTCCTCGCCGGCCCGGCGGCCGCCGCCGTCGCGGGGGGCTCCGACGCCCCCACCCCGTACACCGTGAGCGCGGCGGGCGTGACGCTGCCCGAGGGCCGGACCTTCGCCGCGCACGACCACGTCAACTACCGCGCGACGTCGCTCGACGGCGGCGCCGAGTCCCGCTTCGGGCTGCACCTCGACCCGAACAACGGGCACCCCGGGGGCGCCTACATCGGCACGAGCACGCTCGACTTCCGCGCGGCGGCCGAGCGCTTCCCCGAGGGCTACTGCGTGACGTGGGTCCAGGTGAACGGCTTCGACGAGCACTTCGGCGAGGGCGGCCAGGAGCCGGTCTGCACGACGACCCCCGAGACGCCCGGCACCGAGACCCCGGGCACGGAGACGCCCGGCACGGAGACCCCGGGGACGGAGACTCCGGGCACCGAGACGCCCGGTACCGAGACCCCGGGCACCGAGACGCCCGGCACGGACACGCCGGAGACGCCGGGCACCGAGACCCCGGGCACGCAGGTCCCCGGCACGGAGGTGCCCCGCGTGGACGAGCCGATCGCGCAGGAGACGCCCGCCGTGACGCCGGACGCGCCGGACGACGCGACCCCCGTCACCGACGAGGTCCCCGTCGACGACGCGACCCCCGTCGAGAACACCGTGGCCGACGACTCCGACGAGCTCGCCTCGACCGGCAGCTCGGTCGGCGTGCTGCTCGCCGTGGGCGGCCTGCTCGCGCTCGGCGGCGCCGGCCTGCTCCTCTGGCGGCGGTTCCGCACCGCCTGACGGCGCGCGCTCAGGCCCGGGCCGGCGAGCCGTCGGCGCTCGTCGCGCCCGCACCGTCCGGCGCGTCCGCACCGTCCGGCGCGACCGCATCCTCCTGGGCGACCTCGCCGCCCTCCGCGGGGGCACCGGCCGCGTCGCGCTCGGCGAGCGCTGCGGCGACCGCCGCGTCGACGGCCCGCGCCTGGGCGGTGCGGGCGCGGCGTCGGGCACGCACGCGCAGCACCACGAGGACGACGACGAGGAGCAGCAGCGCGAGCGCGACCCACGGGACGGCCCAGGTCGCCGCCGACGCCGTGACCCCGGTGACGACGACCTGCGGGTCCGGCACGGCGCCGGGCAGCGGCACGACCTCGCCTCCCACCGTGAGCGTCGCGGTCGCGCGCACGAGCGGCCACACGCCGTCGACCTCGACCGTCCGCTCCAGGGAGGAGCCGGGCAGGAGCTCGGGGACGTCGACCGCGACGGCGCTCGTGCCCGCGAGCCCGAAGGGCCCGGCGACGCGGAGGGAGGTCGCGGGCGCGACGCGCGTGTTGCCCTCGTTGGTCAGCGTGAACGTCACCGTGGCCGTACCGGGCGCGACGGGGTTGAGCGTGCCGTCGTACTCGACGCGCACGTCGTCGACGGCGATCGCGGGGGCGAGGTCGCCCTGGACGCGCAGGTGCAGGCGCGAGCCGAGGCGGCGGTCGGTCGTCACGCCGTCGTCGGCCACGACCACGAGGGACGAGACGACGCCGGCCGCGTAGTCGCCGGGCGTCGCGTCGTCGGGGACGGAGAGCGTGAACGGGACCTCGACGCTCTCCTGGGCCGGGATCTCGACCTCGGGCTCGGCGAGCGTGATCCACGCGCCGAGCGCCGTGGACTCCTCGCCGGCGGGGAGCAGGTCGAGCGTGCCGTCGTCCGTGAGGAACCCGTCGGCGGCGTAGACGCCCAGCGCGAGGGGCTCGTCGCCGTGGTTCGTCACCACGACGGCGTCCTTCACGGAGCCGCCGGGCGGGAGGGAGTAGGCGAAGTTGGGGCGGTCGGTGCCCTGCGCGGTGTCCGCGGGCCGGAAGCCCCACTGCACGGTCGTCGACGACTCGTCGGGCTCCTCGTCGGCCGCCGCCGGTGCGGCCGGCGCGAGGAGCAGCGCGGCGGCGAGGAACGGGGCGCCGAGCGCGGCGAGCGCGCGCCGCAGGCGGGAGCCCGCCCGGCGGTCCGGGTGCCCGGTGGGGGCGGGGCGGGGTCGGGGGTCGGTCATGGCGCTCGGTCCTTCGTCGACGCTGAGAGGGCGGCTGCCGTCGGAACGGTAGCCGCGGGCCCGGCCGGCCGCCACGCGGTGCGCGACGGCCGACCGGTGCCCCGCTCCCCTCGGCCCGGGGAGCGGGGCGGTGACGGTCAGCCCAGGGCGGTGAGGGTGATCGTCGCGGTGTACGTGCCGCGCGGGGTGTCGAGCGGCAGCTTGAGGTCGAGCTCGGCGCCGACCACGGACGCGCCGCGCGCGTGGCCCTCGTCGGCCCGGGCGAGCGTGCGGGCCTGCTTGAGGCCCTCGCCCTCGTCGAACCCGGAGGCCACCGAGGCGCCGGCGATCGCGTCGCCGCCGTTCTCGAGGACGCCGGGCGTCCAGCCGAGGTACTTCCCGTCGACGGTCTGGCCGCCGGCCACGAAGTCGGACACCTGGCCGGTGACCGACCACGCCGGGTCGCCCGCACGCGTGTCCTGCACGCGCACCGGGACGAGGTTGCCCTGCGCCTGGTAGTAGCTGAGCTCCTCCTCGGCGACGCCGAGGTCGACGAGGCTGGACGAGCCCTCGAGCGACCACGTGAGCTCGCCGCCGGACTGCTGCGGCACGGTGACCGCCACGGCCTGGTCGCTCTCGGGCGCCTCGCCCGGCGTCTCGCCGCCGTGCTCGCCGTCGACGCCGCCCGCGGTGTTGCCCGGCCCGAAGACCGCGGCCGGGTCGTTGCCCGACGCGCGGATCGTGCCCTGCACGGCCGTGCCGGCGACGCGGAGGTTGCCGGAGTTGTCCGTGAGCACGAGGTCGCCCGCGACGGCATTGCCCCACTCGTCGGCCTCGCCCGCGGCGGTCGCACCGACCAGCAGGTCGCGCGCGCCGTTGCTCACCGTGAGCGTGCCGCCGACGACCGCGCCCGCGACGGTCACGCCGTACGCGGAGCCGTCGAGGGTCGCGTCACCGCGCACCGAGGTGCGCAGCAGGTCGACGTACGACGCCTCCTGCGTGAGGAGCGACCCCTTGACCGTCGAGTCGGCGATCTCGACGTCGATGCCGCCGGCCGCGACGTCGCCGCCGACCGTGAGGTCGTTGAGGTACAGGAACCCGGACCGCGTGCCCTCCGAGTACGCGCTCACGTCGCCCGCGACGCTCGTGCCGTCCAGCAGGACGCCGTAGGCGTCGGTCGCGACGACGTCGCCGCCGACCGTCACCGACGTGGCGTCGAGCCAGCCGTCCGGGTCGACGACCACGTCGCCCTCGACGGTCGCGCCGCCGAGTGCGCAGTCCGCCCCGCCGGGGACGACGAGGTCGCCCGAGATCGTCTGGTCCCCGAGGTCGCCCGTGCACTCGACGTCGGCGGCGTGCGCCGCGGGCGCGACGACCGTCGCCGTCGCGACCGCGAGCACCGCGGCGGACGAGACCTTCCACTTCCATGTCATGCGTGCTTCTCCTTCGAACGTGTGGTGGTCGCGTCAGCCGCGCAGCGAGGAGATCTCGCCGTAGCTGCGTCGGGCGTTGCCCAGGGAGTTGAGCGCGTTGCCGGGCTCGGCCACGGTCGCGGCGTTGTCCTGCTCGTACATGCCGAACCGCTGGCCCCGGTCGCGCAGCTGCGAGAGGAAGGCGGCGTAGGGGATGTCGCCGGCGCCGAACTCGATGATGTCGTAGCCGTTCGCGTTCCCCTCGTTCGTCTTCCCGTCCTTGAGGTGCAGGATCGGGAAGCGGCGCGGGTCGCGCGTGACGTAGTCGATCGGCTCGAACCCGGGGTAGAGGTGACGGCCCACGTAGGCCCAGTACACGTCCATCTCGAAGTACACGAGGTCGGGGTCGAGGTTGTCCCAGAGCAGGTCGTAGACGCGCGTGCTCGGGTCGTCGCTCGTGAAGTTGAACTCCTGCGCGTGGTTGTGGGCGTAGAGCTTGAGGCCCGCGGCCTTCGCCTTCTCGCCCATCTGGTTCCACACGTCCGTCGCCTGGAGCCACGCGTCCTTCGTCACGGGGCCGCCGTAGCCGCCCGCGATGGGTCCGCCCTGGCCCAGGTGCGGCATGCCGAGGACGAGCGCCTTCTCGATCTCCGCGTCGATGTTGTTGAGGTTGAGGTTGACGTGCGAGCCGGCGGCGCGCAGACCGTTGTCGTCGAGCAGCTGGCGGATCTGCGGGACGGTGATCGCCCCGACGTTGCCCTGCGTGTAGCCCGCGAACTCGATCTCCGAGTAGCCGATCTCGGCGAGCTCCTCGAACACGGCCCGGAAGCCGAGCGAGCTGACCTTGTCGCGGACGGTGTAGAGCTGGATGCCGATCCGGTTGACGGGGACGAGGCGGTTCCGGCCGCCCGAGGGGGCCGGAGCGGTACGCAGGCCTCCGCCACCGAGGGCGTTCGCGGCGGCCGGCCCGAGGGCGACCCCCACGCCCACGGCGACCGACGACGCGGCGAGCGCCTTGAGCAGGTTCCGGCGGCTCATCGGCTTCGCCGGGACCGTCGGGTGGTGGTGGTGTGAACTCATGTCTCTCCTTCGAGGTGAGCCGCCCCGGGGCGGGCCCGGGGACGTCCTGGGGAGCCGGTGGCCCGGGCGTGCGCCCGGGCCACCGGCGACGGTCAGCTGCGGACCGTGAGGTTGAACGTCGCCGAGCTCTTCGCGACGCCGGCCGAGCCGGCGTACTGGGCCTGCACCTGGTAGGTGCCGGTCTCCCCGAGCTTCGGGAGCGTCACGACGACGTCGCCGGCCGCGTCGAGCGTCCCGGTGCGGGTCGCGACGGTGACGTTGTTCTTCTTGATCGTCAGGACGACGTCGCCCGTCGCGACGACGCCCGTCGACGACTCGACGTGCAGCGTCGCCTTGGCCGCGACCGACGGCTTGACCGGGTTCGGCGCGACCGACCCCGTGAGGGTCGACCTCGCCTGCGCGACCGTGAGGCGCGCCCCGGCCGACGACGGCTTGAACGTGCCGTCCGCCTGGTACGTGGCCTTGACGACGTGCGTGCCGACGGCGAGCGTCGGGTCGATCGCGATCGTCGCGGTGCCCTCGTCGAGGGTCCCGCGGCCGATCTCGGTGTCGCCCGCCGTGAGCACGACGTCGCCCGTGGGCACGCCGCCCTCGCCGGAGACGGTCACGACCGCCTCGCCCGGCGCGCCGTACGTGACCCGCGCCGCGCCGAGCTCGACGGTGGTCGTCGAGTCGACGGTCGGCTCGTCCGGCGCGTCGAGGTCGATCGTGAACGACGCGCTCCCGAGCTCGGAGACGTTGCCCCCGGTGTCGGTCGCCCGGTACCGCAGGTCGTACTCGCCGTCCTGGGAGAACGTCACGCCGTACTGCTGGTTGGCCGCGAGGTTCGTCCACGTCGTGCCGCCGTCGCGCGAGTACTGCACGGACTGCAGCGCGCCGTCGTCCGTCGCCTGGACGGAGAAGCGGACGGGCTCGTTGTAGACCCCGCCGACGCCGGCGGGCTCCGCCGGCGCGAGCGCGTGCTCGACCGTCGGGGCCGTGACGTCGCCGACGCCGTCGCCGACCATCGTGATCGCGTCGACCGCGAGCTCGTCGCCGGAGGTGACGAAGAGCTGGCCGCTGCCCTCGGGCGCGTCGAACTCGATCTCGACGTCCTTCCAGCCGGAGCCGCCCGGGATCGTCGCCGTCGCGAAGGGCTCCGCGTCGGCCGCGCCCCAGCGCAGCTGGACCTGGCCGCCCCCGGTCGCCCGGACGACCGCGCCGTCGATCCCGGCGAAGTTCACCGGGTCGTAGCGCAGGAAGTCCCCGGAGCCGAGGCCGCGCACGGCGTTGCCGCCGTTCGCCGTCTCGTCGGCGTAGACCACGACGCCCTGACGGCCGATCGCGTGCTCCGCCTGCTGCTCCTTCGGGTTGAGGCGACGCGTCGCCTCGCCCGTCGCCGGCGGGAGGCCGTTGGCGCCCCCGTCGGTGTACGTGACGACGACCGCGCCGTAGAGCAGCGCGCCCGGCCCGTGCTCGGGCGAGTTGACGTCGGTCTTCCACGCGCCGGTGCAGCCCGTGCCGGAGACCTCCGGGTGGGCGTGCTCGTCGTGGCCGAGGCCGTACGTCCAGGCGACGCGGGCGCACACGGTGCCCGAGCCCTCGCCGGCGTCCTCGACGGCCGCGAGGTACGCCTCGACGACGGCCGCGACGTCCTCCGCCGTGATCTGGCCCTCCGACAGCTCGACGATCCCCGCGAGGGGCGTGTCCGCGACGTGCGCGAGCGTCTCGGCCGGGACCCCGAGGGCCTCCACGAGGACGGACGTGCCGATCGGGTCGTCGAGCCAGTCGCCGATGAGCGACTCCGCGGTGAGGTGCGCCTCGGGCGTCTCGCCGGACGCGTCGTCCTCGGCGTCGGTCGTCGTGACCTTGTACGGGATCGCCTGGCCCCACTCGAAGAAGGCGCCGTCACCCGGGTACTCGACGTGGACCTCGGGCGCCTGGTTGCCGACCGAGATGGTGCGGGAGGTCAGCGCGCTCTTCGAGCCGTCGCTCACGCGGAGGCGGGCGTTGTAGGCGCCGATCTCCGTGTAGGTGTGCGTGGCCTCGACGCCCGTGGCGTCGAACGTGCCGTCGCCGTCGAAGTCCCACTCGAACGTGAGGTCGTCGCCGTCGGGGTCGGTCGACGCGGACGCGTCGAACGTGACCTCGAGGGGCGCCTCGGACGAGGAGATCGGCGTCGCCGTGAACGACGGGCGCGGGGCCTTGTTGCCCTGCGCGAACGCGATCCGGTACAGGCCGGCGTCGGGGTTCGCGCGGAAGAAGCCGTCGCCGTAGTCGAGCACGTACATCGCGCCGTCCGGCCCGAACTCGATGTCCATCGGGTTGTCGATCGGCGGGACGTCGTCGAACGTCATCTCGGCGTTCGGCATGAAGTCCTCGATGTGGGTCACCTCGTAGGCGTCCCAGTCGAGCGTGAACGCGGCGATGTAGTCCTGCGAGAACTCGCCGAAGAACGCCTTGCGGTCCCAGTACTCGGGGAACTTGTCCTCGGACGGGTTGTCGGCGTCGTAGTGGTAGACCGGACCGCCCATCGGGCCCTGACCGGAGCCGGTCCCGAAGTTCACGAGCTCGTCCCACGGCTGGTCGCCGGGGTTGTCGCCGTAGTACACCGTCGCGGCGCGCGGGAGCGGGAGCTCGACGAGGCCCGTGTTCCAGCGCGACTCGTTGCGCGGGTTCTCCGGGTCGAAGAACTCGCCGGGCGTCGACGTGGCGAAGTCCCAGTCGTTGTACGCGAAGTTGTCGGCGTGGAAGAGCGGCCAGCCGGCGTTGTGCGGGTCGTCGAGCGCGGTGACGTTCCACTCGACGAAGCCCATGGGGCCGCGGCCCGCGGTCTCGGCGACCGCCTTGGTCGCGTCCGGACCGTAGTCGCCCCACGAGAGGCTGTTGGTCTCGGGGTCGACGTCGATCTTGAACGGGTTGCGCACGCCCATGACGAAGATCTCGGGGCGCGTGCCCTCGGTGCCCGGGGCGAACAGGTTGCCCTCGGGGATCGTGTACGACCCGTCCTCCTCGACGTGGAACCGGAGGATCTTCCCGCGCAGGTCGTTGGTGTTGCTCGCGCCGCGGCGGGCGTCGAAGCCCGGGTTCATCCCGGGGGCGTCGTTGTTGGGCGCGAAACCGTTGGCGCCCGGGGTCCCGGCGGGCGTGTTGTCGCCCGTGCTCAGGTAGATGTTGCCGTCGTCGTCCCAGTCGAAGTCCGCGCCGACGTGGCAGCACTGGCCGCGCTGGACCTCGACGTCGAGGATCGCCTGCTCGCTGGCGAGGTCGAGCTCGGTGCCGGTCCACTGGAAGCGCGAGAGGCGGTTGACGCCGACCCACTGGTCCCAGTAGCTCTCGTCCTCGCCCGCGGGGAGCGAGTTCGGCGCGTTGCCGGTCGGGGTGTCGGGCTCGCCGTCGCCGTCCGCGTCGAGCGGGGCGTAGACGAGGTAGACCCAGCCGTTGTCCTCGAAGTCGGGGTCGATGCCGATCGACTGGAGCCCGTCCTCCGAGTTCGCGTAGACCGGGATGTGGTTGACGATCGACGTCACGCCCGTGGAGGGGTCGGTGAGCCGCACGTCGCCGTTGCGCGCCGTGTGCAGCACGCGCCCGTCGGGCAGGACGGCGAGGTCGAGCGGCTCGCCCACGTCCTTCGTCAGGGTCGTCTTCTCGTAGTTGGACCAGTCCAGCGCGGTGTCGGCGCCGGGCTCGGCGCCGTGGTCGACGCCGTCGTGCGCGCCGGCCGGGATCGCGACGGTCCCCACACCGGTGAGCGCGAGCGCGCCGACGGCGAGAGCCGCCATGGCGCGTCTGCCCCGGGGGGACCTCCGGTGGATATCCTTCATGTGATGGCACTCCTGTGAGGTTCAGTCGCCTGTAGGGGTCATCCGGGCCGGGTCACCTGCCGTCGCTGCAACGACGGCTCCTGGGTGGCCCGGTCTCGTGCGTGGAGGGGCCGTGACGGCCCTCGCGTCGGCCTCCTCGTCTCGTCGTCGAGCGGGGTCTCGCGCACGTCGTCGTGGCGAGGGGAGCGGTGCGCCCGGGTGCCTCGTGGGCCCGGGCGTCCGCGGGGTCGGTCAGGACGGGTGAAGATTCACCTACCACCCGGTCGCCATCCTACGGGGCTTCTGACGGGTGTCAATCAAAAGTTGAGACATGATCGATTTTGATGTGACGCGCGACGTCTCCGTCCGGCTCGTCAGGCGCGCCCGTCGGGCCGGATCCGTCGCTCCGGCGCCTACCGGACGGGCACGGAGGGCCGGGTCGCGGCCTCGAGGACCTCGAGCACGTGGACGTACTCCTGGCCCGTCGCGCGCGACATCCCCGTCTCGCACGTCCGGTTGTTCGAGACGTAGGCGTCGTAGCGCCCGGCCGGCAGGGCCTGCTCGCGCCGCGCTACCTCGGCGCTCTCGGCGCGGGTGGCCGCCGCGGTGAGCTCCGGGTGGAGCATGCCGCGGTCGCCCGCGAACCCGCAGCACCCCCACGCGGCGGGCACCTCGACGTGCTCCGCGACCGCCTCGGCGACCGCGCGCAGGTCGTCGACCGCCCCGAGGTGGACGTCGGCGCACGTCGGGTGCACGACGACGTCCCGGACCGTCTCGATCCCGACGCCGCGCTCCGCGAGGGCCGGCAGCACGTCGGTGCGCACGAACGTCACGGCGTCGACGAACCGCAGCCGGGCGAGGCGCTCGCGCGCCACCCGGTCCCGGTCGGACCGCGCGTCGGGCCCCGCGTCGGGCCCCGCGCCGTCGGCCGTGCCGTCCGGGTCCCCGGCGCCGAGCCGCTGCACCGTCTCGACGAGGCCGTGGGTGCAGCTCGACGCGTCGCACACGACCGGCAGCTCGCCCTCGCGCGTCGCGACCCACAGCGCGTCGGCGACCCGGCGGGCCATCGCGGCCGCGCCGTCGGGCAGGCCCTTGGACGACCACGGGGTGCCGCAGCACAGCCCGCCGACGCCGTCCGGGACGGCGAGCCCGATCCCCGCGCGCTCGCACAGGGCGCGCAGCGCCGCCGCGGCCCCGACCCCGTCGCCCGCGGGCGCGAACATCTCCCCCGTGCACGACGCGAAGAGCACCGCACGCGGCGCCCCCGGCCCGCCGACCGGTCCCGCCGGCACGTCGCGGGGGTCGCGACGCGGGCCCGGGCCGGGGAGGTCGTCGCCCGCGAGGGGCACGACGTCCGCCCCGAGCACGGCGCGCCCGACCTGCGACGCCCCGCGCACGAGCGGCGTCGGCAGCACGTCCGCGACGGCGAGCGCGCCGCGGACCCCGGTGAGGACGCCGCCCCAGTGCTCGGCGAGGACGGTCCCGGCCCGCCGCACGACGGGCCCGTGCGCGCGGGCGCGCCGGCCCTTCATCACCGCGCCGGTGTCGATGCCGACCGGGCACGCCTCGACGCACAGCGAGTCGACGGCGCACGTCTGCACGCCCGCGTGGTCGAACGCGCGCTCGAGCTCCGCGCGCTCGGCGGGCGGCGCGGCCGCGATCTCCTTGAGCAGCGCGATGCGCTGGCGCGGCGTCGTGGTCACCGTGCGCGACGGGCAGCCGGGCTCGCAGTAGCCGCACTCGACGCAGCGGTCGACGAGCGGCGCGTCCTCGCCGCCCGCGGACGACTCGACCTTGAGGTGGCGCAGGTGCTCCTCGGGGTCGTCGCTGAGCACGACGCCCGGGTTGAGCAGGCCCTGCGGGTCGAGCAGGCGCTTCACCTCGCGCATGACGTCGTACAGCTCGTCGCCGTACTGGCGGCGCACGAACGGCGCCATGATGCGGCCCGTGCCGTGCTCGGCCTTGAGCGTGCCGCCGTGGCCCAGGACGAGGTCGACGAGGTCCTCGGTGAACGCGGCGTAGCGGTCGAGCTCGGCCCGGTCGCCGAGCCGCGGCGTGATCATGAAGTGCAGGTTGCCGTCCTTGGCGTGCCCGAACGTCACGGCGTCGTCGTACCCGTGGCGCGCGAACACCCCGCCGAGGTCGCGCACGGCCGCCGTGAGGTCGGCGACGGGCACCGCGACGTCCTCCAGGAGCGCGGTGCTGCCCGCGGGGCGTGCGCCCGCGACCGCGGTGTACAGGCCCTTGCGCACGCGCCAGAGGCGCTCGCGCGTCGCCGGGTCGGTCGTGAGGTCGGCCGGGACCTCGAGGCGCAGCCCGCCGACGACGTCGCGCGCCGCCTCCTGGAGCGGCGCGAGCGCGTCCGGGGTGGCGGCGCGGTACTCGACGAGCAGCGCGGTCTGGCCGGCGAGGCGGCCGGCGAGCGCGCGCATCGACGGGTCCGCGGCCGGGTCCGCCGCGGCGACGCGCAGCGACGCGGCGTCGAGGAGCTCGACGGCCTCGGCGCCGGAGGCCGCGAGCGGCACGAGCGCGTCCGTGGCCCGCTCGATCGAGTCGAGCACGAGCAGGGTCGTCGCGGCGTGCGCGAGGAGCGGCACGGTGCGGAACGTGACGTCGGCGACCCAGCCCAGCGTCCCCTCGCTGCCCACCATGAGGTGCTCGAGGATCGTCACCGGCTCGTCGTGGTCGAGCAGCGCGTTCACGCCGTAGCCCATGGTGTTCTTCATCGCGAACTGGCGCTCGATCTCGGCCCGGGCGCTCGCGCTCGACCGCACGCGGTCGCGCAGCGCCGACAGCCCGGCGTGGAGGTCGGGGCGCACGGCGCGCAGGCGCGCGTCGGCGTCGGGCGCGCCGGTGTCGAGCACCGTCCCGTCGGCGAGCACGACGGTCATCGCCTCGACCGTCCGGTACGCGGTGCGCGCGGTGCCCGACGACATGCCGCTCGAGTTGTTCGCGACGACCCCGCCGATCGTGCACGCGATCTCGCTCGCCGGGTCCGGGCCGAGCCGCCGCCCGTGGCGCACGAGGTGCGCGTTGACGAGGCGCAGGGTCGCACCCGGTTCGCACCGCACGCGCTCGCCGCCGTCGAGCACCTCGACGCGCGTGAAGCGCGTGCGCGTGTCGACGAGCATGCCGCCGCCCGACGCCTGCCCGGACAGGCTCGTGCCGCCCGACCGGAACGTCACGGGCAGCCCGCGCCGGTGCGCCTCGCGCAGCGCCGCGACGACGCCGTCGCGGTCGTCCGCTCGGACCACGACCTCGGGCCGCAGGAGGTAGTGCGACGCGTCGTGCGCGTGCGCGACGCGTGCGAGCAGGTCGGTGCGCAGGTCCAGGCCGGCGGGTGCCGCGGCGCCCCGGGTCACGCGCGCTCCTTCCGCTCCGCCCGGCGGTCGTAGCCGAGCCGGTGCGGCTGCACCGCCTCGTACGTGGCGCGCAGGTTCTCGGTCGTGCGGTCGTACAGGCGCTGGGCGACGCGGACGAAGAGGAAGTCGACGATCGTCAGCTGCGCGATGCGGCTCGACAGGGCCCCGGAGCGGAACTGCGTCTCGCGCGCGGTCGTCGTGAGCACGACGTCGGCGTGCGCGACGAGCGGCGACTCGGGGAAGTTCGTCACGACGACCGTCGTCGCGCCGCGCCCGTGCGCGATGCGCAGGGCGTCGTTGGTCTCGACCGTCAGGCCGCTGTGCGAGACGCCGAGCGCGACCGCGCCCGGCCCGAGCAGCGCGGCCGACTGCATCTGCACGTGCGGGTCGGGCGACGCGAAGCACACGAGCCCGATGCGCTGGAGCTTCTGCGCGAGGTCCTGCGCGGTGAGCCCGCTCGAGCCCACGCCGAAGAGGTCGATCCGCGGCGCGGCGGCGACGGCGTCCGCCGCGCGCTCGAGCGCGTCGACGTCGAGGGCGCGCGCCGTCTCCTCGATGGTCCGGGCCTCGTGGAACGCGATCTTCTCGACGACGTCCTGGACCGTGTCCTCCGGGTCGATCTCGCCGTGCGCGACGTTCGCGCGCTCGCGCTCGACCTCGCGGCGGCTCGTCGCCTGCGCGAGGTCGATGCGGAACTCGGGGTAGCCCGCGTACCCGACGGCGCGGCAGAACCGGACGACGGTCGCCTGCGACGTCCCGACCGACGCCGCGAGCTCGGTGATCGTCTGGCCGACCACCGCGGCGGGGTCGGCGAGCACCGCCTCGGCGATGCGCGCCTCGGCGGGGCGCAGCGTCGGCAGGGACTGGCGGATGCGGACGAGCCCGTCAGCGGCCATCGGGGGTCTCCTCGGTGAGAGCGGGGTGCGGGGTCGGGTGGTCGGCAGGGGCGCTCGTGCCGCGCGGGCGTGCGGGGGCACCGGGACCGGGACCGGCGACGGTGAGCCACGGGTCGTGACCGACGACGGACGGGTCGTGCGCGAGGCGCCGTGCCAGGTGGAGCGCGCCGTCGAGCGGCGACCCGGCGGCGTCGACGAGCTCGACGTCGGGGCGCAGCACCGCGAGCCGGGCGCGGAAGGGGCCGGTGAGCAGCGGCCCGGCGCCGAGCACTCCCCCGGTCGCGGCGGCGAGCGGGGGGACGCCGTCGACGAGGGCGGCCGCGAGCGTCGTCGCGAGGTGCGTGCCCGCGCCCGCGAGGACCTGGCGCGCGACGGGGTCGTCGGCGCGGGCCGCCGCCACGACGTCGGGCGTGAAGGACGCGAGCACCTGGGCGCGGTCGGGACGCGTGTACACCTGGCCGGGCCACGTCGGCACCGGCCCGAACCGGCGGACGGCGGCGGCGAGCAGTGCGTGCGACGCCCCCGACGCCCGGCCGTCGTGCGCGGCGACCGCGGCGCGCAGGCCCTGGGCGCCGATCCACGACCCGGACCCGAGGTCGCCGAGCAGGTGCCCCCACCCGTCGACGCGGTGCCACGTCGTGCGCAGGTCCGTCCCGAGCGCGACGGCGCCGGTGCCGACGGCGGCGACCGCTCCCCCGCGACCGCCCAGCGCGCCGAGGTGCGCCGTGAGCGCGTCGGCGGCCACGGCGGTGCGCAGGTCGGGGCTGCGGGCGGACCCCAGCCCCGTCGACAGCACGGCGTGCAGCGCCGACGGGTCGCGCACGAGGCTCGCGAGCCCGGTCGCGCCCACCGCCGCGGCGCGCACGTCCGTCACGTGGGGCGCCTCGGCGGTCAGCCGCCGCAGCAGCCCGGCGACGACGTCGGCGGCGTCGCTCCCGCCGGGGCCGATCGCGACCGGGGGCCCGACGAGCGCGACGTCCGCGTCCGGGCGGGTCTCGGTCGGGGCCGACGCACGGTCGGTCCGTCGCGCGACGAGGCGGCTCCCGGAGCCGCCGACGTCGAGCGCGACGACCCAGGCGGCGTCGTGCGCAGGTGTGGGCACACGCCCAGTCTGGCACAAACTTTCACGTTAGCGACGCCGTGTGGAGAAATTCACCACGGCGTGAGGTCCGACCGATCGTCAGCCTAGCGTCGCGGGCCCCTCGCGGTCTCAGGTCGCGGGAAACGTCACCCACACGTTCTTGGTGGTCTCCGTCGCGTACCAGCCCACGTCGAGCGCGAGCTGGCGCGCGAGGTGCAGCCCCATGCCGCCCGCGCCGGGCACCCGCTCGCCCGCGTACACGGGCACCGACCCGTGGTCGTGGTCGGCGACGTCGAGCAGCCACGTGCCCTCGTCGCGCGCGAGCCGCACGAGCGTCGGCGGCCGGCCGTGCTCGAGCGCGTTCGTCGCGAGCTCCGAGGCGACCAGCACCACCTTCTCGGGCGTGCGCGCGAGGCCCTCGTCGTCCGGGCTCGACCCCAGGATCTCGCCGAGCTCGCGGCGCAGCGTGGACAGCTCCTCGAGCGCGTCGAGCTGCCAGTCGCGCACGGTCCGGAACGTCTCCGGGGGCCGGGACGACGGCAGGCCGTCGTCGGTCGCGGGCACGTCGAGCCGATCGATCAGGGGACGGTTCACGGGACTCCTTCGCTCGGCAGCCAAGGTCCGAGCGTCGCACGGCCCGGCGTCTCCCGCACCGGCGAGGAGCCCGGACAACGGCTACCGGTGCAGACGCTCAGTCGCGGAGGACGAGCGCGGGGTGCCGCGCGTCGTCGACGCGGACCACGACGTCCGCGTGCTCGTGCGGCGCCGACTCGGCCGCGTACCGCGCGTACGCGGCGAGCGTCCACGCGTCCGCGGGCGCGGTCCGGCGCGCGAGCGTCGACGGGCGCAGCGCGAGGTGCACCGTGAGGTCGAGCGCGAGGCCGCGCCCGAGCGCGAGCGACCCGTCGAGCAGGACGACGAGCCCCGGCGCGGCGTCGACGTACGTCGCGCGCGTCGGGCGGTCCGTGACGGGGTCGCGCAGGCTCGGCAGGTACCGGCCCGCGCCGCCCGGCCCGACGGCGTCGAGCACCTCGCGGTTGAGGCCCGCGACGTCGACCCGGTCGTCGAGCAGCGCGTCCGGGTCCTCCCGCCCCCGCTCCAGCCGCAGCGACGCGGGGCGCAGGAAGTCGTCGACCCGGACCCGCGCCACCGGACGCCCCGCGGCCCGCAGCGGGGCGACGAGCGCGTCCGCGAGGGCGTCGGGCCGGGCCGTCGGGTGCCCGTCGACGAGCACCCGCACCGCCCCGGCCGCGGGCCGCGCGAGCACCCGTTCGACAACGCGCTCGACGAGGACCTCCTCGCTCACCGGTTCGACGCGCACCGGGTCAGCATCGCACCCGACGTCAGCGCTCCGCCCAGGCCCTGCGCTCCGCGACGGGGAGCTTCTCGACGGCGGCGCGCAGCGTCGCGCGGGGCATCGCCGCGGCGTGCTCCTCGAGGAACGCGGTGAACCGCTCGGGCTCGACCTCGCCCGCGACGCGCAGCATCCAGCCGACGCCCTTCTGCACGAAGGGCTCCGGGTCGTCGCGCAGCACGGCGGCGAGCCGCAGCGTGTCGTCGACCTGGCCCTTGCGCAGGAACGCGGCCGTCGCGACGACCGCCGCGCGCCGCCGGGGCCAGTCCGCGGCGCGCGCGAGGACGTCGAGCGGGTCGCGGGGCCGGTCGAGGAGCCACGTCCCGAGCACCTGGTGGGCGGTGAGGTCGACGAGGTCCCACGCGTCCACGCGGTCGTGGCGCCGCAGCAGGAGCCCGACGAGCTCGGCGTGGCGCGCGGTCGCGACACGGCGCGCGGTCGCGGCCTTGCCCATGATCGAGCACGCCCCCGCCCGGACCTCGTGCACGTCGTCCTCCAGGAGCGCCTCGATCTCGCCGACGGGCATCGCGGCGGACCGCTTCGCGAGCGCGAAGACGTCGCCCATGCGCACCCCGACGAACGACGTGTCACCGGGGAAGAAGCGCGCGTAGGCGCGCCGCTGCTCGCGCGTGGCCAGGCGGAGGAGGTCGACGCGGAACGCGGCGGCGGTCAGCGGGGGCGCGTCCTCGGGCTCTCGTCCCATGTCAGCGCGGGGCCATCCGGATCGCGCCGTCGAGGCGGACCACCTCGCCGTTGAGCATGGGGTTCTCCACGATCGCGCGCACGAGCCGGGCGAACTCCTCGGGGCGGCCGAGGCGGCTCGGGTGCGGCACCTGGGCGGCGAGCGACTCCTGCGCGGCCTCCGGGAGCGCCGCCATCATCGGGGTGCGGAAGATGCCCGGCGCGATCGTCATGACGCGGACCCGGTGCTGCGCGAGGTCGCGCGCGAGCGGGAGCGTCAGGCCCGCGACGCCCGCCTTCGACGCCGCGTAGGCGGCCTGCCCGACCTGCCCGTCGAACGCGGCGACCGAGGCGGTCTGCACGACGACGCCGCGCTCCTCGCCCGCCGGGTCCGCACCCGCGGGGGCGTCCGGGTCGGGCAGCAGGTCGAGCGCGAGCATGCGCTCCGCGGCGAGCCGCACGACGTCGAACGTGCCGACGAGGTTGACCTCGACGACGCGACGGAAGTCGTCGAGCCCGTGCACACCCTGCTTGCCGAGCACGCGTTGCGCGAGCACGATCCCGGCGCACGTCACGACGACGCGCGCCCCGCCGAGGTCGTCCGCGACGTCGAGGGCGCGGGCGACGTCCTCCTCGCGCGTGACGTCGGTCGGGACGAACCGCACGGCGTCCCCGAGGGCGTCGGCGACCGCGGCGCCGTCCGACGTCGCGAGGTCGGCGACCACCACGCGCGCGCCCGCCGCGACCAGGCCCTCGACCGTCGCGCGGCCGAGCCCCGACGCCCCTCCCGTCACGAGCGCCACCGTGCCGTCGATCCGCATGCCCCAGCCCCTTCGCCGTCGTGCGGGCGCCGTCGCCCGCCCGACGACCGTACCGAGGACGGCCCGCCCGCCGCGAGACCGACCTGCCGGGACGGGCCCGGGACTCGCGCGGTGCCGTGCGGCGTCGCACGGCACCGCGCGGCGTCCCGGCACGGCAGGATGGGCGCCATGACCCTCTACGACATCCCGTTCCAGGCGATGGACGGCACGACGCACACGCTGGGCGAGCACCGCGACGACGTCGTCCTCGTGGTCAACGTCGCGTCCCGGTGCGGCCTCGCCCCGCAGTACGCGACGCTCGAGCGGATGCAGAAGGAGTACGGCGAGCGCGGGTTCCAGGTCATCGGGTTCCCCAGCAACCAGTTCCTCCAGGAGCTCGGGACCAACGAGGCCGTCCAGGAGTTCTGCTCCCTCACATACGGCGTGACGTTCCCCGTGGTGGACCGCGTGCGCGTCAACGGCCGTCACGAGCACCCGCTGTACACGGAGCTCAAGAAGACGCCCGACGCCGACGGGAAGGCGGGCCGCGTGACGTGGAACTTCGAGAAGTTCCTCGTGCTGCCCGGGGCCGAGGTGCACCGGTTCCGGCCGCGCACGCTCCCCGACGACCCGGCGGTCGCCCGGCTCGTCGAGGCGGCCCTGCCGCGCTGACACGCCGGTGGCGGCGCGTTACCGTACTGGTTGGACGGTGACGACGAGAGGACCCCGGTGGACCCGGCACAGCACCCGACCGACGCCCACGACGACCGCCCGGCGACCCGTGACGCGCGCTCCGCGCTGCGCGGGTGGCTCGACCGGCTCCCGGTCGACGCGACCCACGCCCCCGAGCCGCGCGCCTGGGTCGCGTCGCTCGCGCTCGACGGCGTGTGGCTCGTGCTCTACCAGGAGGGCGACCCGTTCACGCTCGAGGAGGGCGAGGAGTTCCTGCGCGCCGTCTCGGCGTACACGGGCATCGAGCCCCAGCGCGGCGTCGAGCTGACCGACGCGCTGCTCGACGAGGAGCCGTTCCGCGACGAGCGCCCGCTCGTCGACGCGGTGCTGCGGGTCGCCGCCGCCGACGGCGCCGACGCGATCACGTTCCGCCGCGTCGCGGAGCTCTCGGACCGCAGCGAGTCGGCCCTGCGGTCGATGTTCGGGGACGTCGCCGAGCTCGTCGACGACGTCGCGATGGAGATCGCGCAGGCCGGCTTCGACGACCTGTCGCCGCTGCGCCTCGACCCGAGCGCGCCGGCCGTCGCCGCGAACCTCGCCGCGTTCGGCGACTCGCGGCGCGCGGCCGCGCTCCTGCGCCTCTACCTGCTCGGCGGCGTGCCCCGGACGGACCCCGTCCTCGCGCGCGACGCCGTCGCCCCGGCGGCGCTGCGCGCCGTGCGCGAGGAGGACGCCCCGAGCGACCTGCTGCTCGCCGCGCTCGCCGCCGACGCGTGGCGCTCGGGGCAGCACGTCGAGGCGCTGCGCTACCCCGGCCTCCTGCCGACCTGCGTCCGCGACGAGCTCGCGCGGCTCGTCGGCTGAGCGGTCAGCGGGCGGCCGGCACCGTGGCCCGGCCGAGGTAGGTGAGCGGACCGGGGTCCTCGACGTCGACGACGTGGAACCCCAGCGCGTCGTAGAACGCGCGCGCCGGGGCGTTCGCCGTGAGCATCCCGACGTGCAGCGCCGGGGCGCCGGCCTCGGCCGCCGCGCGTCCCCAGGTGTCGACGAGGACGCGCCCGAGGCCGCGGCCCTGGACGTGCGGGAGCAGGTCGACGTGCAGGTGGGCGGGGTAGGGCTCCAGCCCGGGCACGAGCAGGCGCTCGGGGTGGTGGTGCAGGTGCAGCATGACCTCGTCGGGCGTCGGGTCGCCGGGCAGCGGGTCCGGCGGCGCGGGCCGCCGGTCGCCCAGCGCGGGGATCCACTCCGCGCGGTAGCGCTCGGCGAAGCGCGGCGTGCTCGCCGTGCCGACCACGTACCCGACCACGCGCTCCTCGACCTCGACGACGAACGCGAGCCCCGGCTCGAGCATCGCGTAGGGGCCGGCGAACAGGTCGCCCACGAGTTCGTCGTCCGCGTACGCGCCGCGCGCGTCACCGCCCGCGTCGGCCGTGCGGACGCACACGTCGTAGAGGTCGCGCCGGTCGGACGGGCGGTACGGACGGGCGACGGCGCGCATCCCCGCATCCTGCCGTGGGAGCGTTTCCACGCGCAAGGCGCGTCGCTCCGGGCGCGCGCGTCGTCCGCCCGCCGACGGGCGGCCTCCTCCTCGAGGAGGAGGCCGCCGCGCGCGCGATCTCGGCCGCGAGCAGGGTCCCGGCGCCCGGCGCGCTCCCTAGCGTCGAGCACGGACGGCCGCGCACCGCGACGTCCGGCGACGACAGGAGGACCGATGATCGAGGTCGAGGCGCTGACGAAGCGCTACGGGTCGACCACCGCGGTGGACGGGCTGACGTTCACCGCCCGCCCCGGGACGGTGACGGGCTTCCTCGGGCCCAACGGCGCGGGGAAGTCCACGACCATGCGGATGATCGTGGGGCTCGAGCGCCCGACGTCGGGCACGGCGACGGTCGACGGCCGGCGGTTCGCCGACCTGCGGGCGCCGCTGCACGCCGTCGGCGTCATGCTCGACGCCCGCTCCGTGCACCCCGGGCGCACCGCGTTCCGCCACCTGCTCGCCCAGGCGCGCACGCACGGGATCCCCCGGTCCCGCGTCGACGAGGTGATCGCGCTCACCGGTCTCGAGCGCGTCGCCGGCCGCCGCGCCGGGACGTACTCGCTCGGCATGGGGCAGCGGCTCGGCATCGCGGGCGCGCTGCTCGGCGACCCGGCGACGCTCGTCCTCGACGAGCCGGTCAACGGGCTCGACCCCGACGGCGTGCTCTGGGTGCGCCGGCTCGTGCGCGACCTCGCGGCGGAGGGCCGCACGGTCTTCCTGTCGTCCCACCTCATGCACGAGCTCGCGCTGTGCGCGGACCGGGTCGTCATCATCGGCGCCGGGCGCCTGCTGGCCGACGCGCCGGTGCAGGAGATCGTGGACCGCTCGGCGCGCGCCGGCACCGTCCGGGTGCGCACGACGGACCCCGACGCGCTCGCGCGCGCCCTGCTCGCCGCGGGCGCGGACGTCACGCCGCAGGGGCCCGGGGTGCTGCACGTGCGCGGGGCCTCGGTCGACGAGGTCGGGGCCGCCGCGGGCCGCTGCGGCGCGACCGTGCTCGAGCTCGCCGCCGAGGGCGGGTCGCTCGAGGACGCCTACCTGGAGCTCACCGCCGACGCCGTCCGGTACCGCGGGCGCAGCGCAGGCGCGGCGGCGTCCCTCGCGCGCGAGGGGAGCGCCCGATGAGCGCGACGGCGGCCCTCGCGCCGCGCGCGACGACCCGCCCGGCGACCGGCCGTCCGACCCTCCGGCACGTCGTCGCCGCCGAGTGGACCAAGCTCACGAGCCTGCGGTCCACGTACGCGATCCTCGTCGCCACCGTGGTCGTGTCCGGGGTGCTCACGCACCTGTCCGCGAGCGCGTCGTCGGGCGACCCGGGCTTCGACCCGCTCCGCTCGCTCACCGACGGGCTCGTGCTCGCGCAGGTCGGGCCGCTCGTCCTGGGCGTCCTCGTGGGGACGGGCGAGCACGGCTCGGGCGCGTTCCGCGCGACGTTCACGGCCGTCCCGCGCCGCGTGCCCGTGCTCGTCGGCCAGACGGTCGCGACCGCGGCGTTCGCGCTCCTCACGGCGGTGCTCGCGGTCGGGGCGGCCGTGCTCGGCATCCTGCCCGCCGCCGCCTCGCGCGACATCACGCCGGACCTGGCCTCCGGCGGGACGCCGCAGGTCCTCGCGGGCATGGTCGCGTCCCTCGTCGGCACGGCGCTGCTCGGCCTCGCGATCGGCGCCCTGCTGCGGCGCCCGGTGCCGGCGCTCGTCGCGGCGGTCGTGCTCCTGCTGGTCCTGCCGGTCGCCCTCGTCCTCGCGACCGAGCTCGCGGCCGACCCGACCGCGGCGCCCGCCGGCGGGCCGGTCCCGGTGGCGGAGGCCGTCGTCAACACCGTCGTCACGCTCCTGCCGGCCGGGGCGGCCGGGCTCCTCACGGCGCCGCCGGGCAGCAGCGGCGTCGAGGGTGCCCCGGACCTGGGCCGCGCGGGCGCCGCCCTCGTCCTCACCGCCTGGGTGCTCGTCCCGCTCGCGGCGGCAGCGGTCCGCCTCCGCACCCGGGACCTGGGATGACCGCGGCGGCCGCCGCGCGCACGGCGCTCCCCCGGCGCGGTGCCGAGCGCCGCACGGTCACGACGGCCCGCGTGGTCGTCGCCGAGTGGACGAAGCTCTCCGGCCTGCGCTCGACGCTCTGGGTCGCGCTCGGCACGGTCGGCGCCGCCGCGGGCCTCGCGGTCGCGCTGGGCCTGTTCGCCCGGACGGACGCGGCGGGCCCGGCCGCGCTCGTCGTCTCGGGCTCGGTGCTCGCCCAGCTCGGCGCCCTCGTCCTCGGGGTCCAGGTGGGCGCGGGCGAGTACGGGACGGGCACGTTCCGCACGACGTTCACCGCGGTGCCGCGCAGGCTGCCGGTGCTCGTCGGGCAGGTCCTCGTGACGACCGGCGTGGCCGTGGTCACGGCGGTCGGCGCGCTCCTCGCGTCGTCGCTCGCCACGTGGGGCCAGCGCGGCGCCGGGCCGCTCGTCGCCGTCGCCGACGCCGGGACGGCGCGCGTCCTCGCCGGCTTCGTGCTCTACCAGGCGGGCGTCGCGCTCCTCGGCCTGGGCGCCGGGGCGCTGCTGCGGCGCCCGGCCGCCGCGCTCGTCGCGACCGTCCTGCTGCTCGTCGTGCTCGACCAGCTCCTCGCGACGAACCCGGGGCGGGTCGCCGACACCGCGCGCGCCCTGCTGCCCGGGGCCGGCGCCCGGCTGGTGCAGGACGACGCGCGCCTGGCCGCGCTCGACGCCGCGAGCCTCGGCCCGCACCTCGGCGCGTGGGGCGGCGGGCTCGTGCTCGCGGCGTGGGTCGTCGTCGTGCTCGCCGCGGCGGCGCACCGGCTGCGCCGCTACGACGTCGCCGCGTCGATGGGAGAGTGAGGGGGTGACGACCACGGCCGCCCCCGCGCTCACGGAGACGCAGGTCCGGCGTCGCGGGCGCGTCGGCCGTCTCGTCGCGGCCCACCCGTGGGCCGCCGACGCGTCGCTCGCCGCCGCGCTGCTGCTGCTCGGCCTCGTGAGCGCGGTCCTCGCCCTCGCCACGGTCGAGGGGTCCACCGGCCTCGGGCTGTTCCCGCCCGACGCCCCCGTGGACCGGCAGGTCCTCGCCACGTGGCTGGTCGGCGCGGTCCTCGGGGCGGCGCTCGTCCTCGCGCGCCGCCGGCGGCCGCTGCTCGTCACCGCGGCGCTCACCGGCCTCGCCGTGGCGTCGCTCGCGACCGCGGGCGTGCTCGGCGTGCTCGGCGTGTGCCTCGCGTGCGCGCTGTACGGCGTCGCGGCCGCCCTCCCGGCCCGCACGACGTGGGTCGCGTGCGGGGCGGTCTTCGCCGTCGTGACGGTCGCGCTCTGGTGGTGGCAGGACATCGGCCTCGCCGAGATCCTGCTGTGGAGCGACCCGATCGTCTCGCCGACCGGCGAGCCGGCCCGGTCGCTCACCGAGCCGCCCTTCTCCCCCGGCCGCCGGTCGGCCTCGGTGTCCCTCCTGCTCGCGCTCCTGCTCCTCGGCGTGGCGACCGGCTCGGCCGCCCGCGCCCGCCGCCTGCACGCCGCCGACCTCGTCGAGCGCTACGCGGCGATGGCGCGCGAGCGGGACCAGAGCGCGGCGCTGGCCCGCGCCGCCGAGCGCGCCCGCATCGCGCGCGAGATGCACGACGTCGTCGCGCACAGCGTCTCCGTGATGGTCGCGCTGTCGGACGGCGCGGGCGCCGCGCTCGACCGTGCCCCCGAGCGCTCGCGCGAGGCCCTGCGCGAGCTGTCCGCGACCGGACGGGCGGCGCTCTCCGACATGCAGGGCGTCCTCGGCGCGCTCGACCCCGACCACGGCGGCGGCCCGCGCGACGACGGGTCCGCGGGCCCGACCGAGACCGACCTGGCCACGGTCGTCGAACGCTTCCGCACCGCGGGCGTCCCCGTCGTGGCCACGGGCCTCGACGTCGCGCTGCCCGCGGGCACGTCGCTGCGGCTCGCGGTCGTGCGCATCGTCACGGAGGCGCTGACGAACGTCCTGCGGCACGCCCCCGGCGCCACGTCGGTGCGGGTCGACGTGCGGCGGGCGGCGGACGTCGTCGAGGTCGAGGTCCTCGACGGCGGCGGTGACCGGCCGGGCGCCGGCGGCGGCTCCGGCCGCGGCGTGCCCGGGATGCGCGAGCGCGCGGCGCTGCTCGGCGGGCACGTCGACGCGGGCCCGAGGCCGGGCGGCGGCTGGCGCGTGCACGTCGTGCTGCCGTGCGACGACGAGGGGCGCGCATGACGACCGTGCTGCTCGTGGACGACCAGGCCCTGCTGCGCATGGGCTTCCGTCTCGTCGTCGAGTCCGAGCCCGACCTCGAGGTCGTCGGCGAGGCGTCCGACGGCGCGGTCGCGCTCGAGCAGGTCGCCGCGCTCGCGCCGGATGTCGTGCTCATGGACGTGCGCATGCCGGGCACCGACGGCATCGAGGCCACGCGCCGCGTCGTCGCCGAGCACCCGTCCTCGCGCGTGCTCGTGCTCACGACGTTCGACGTCGACGAGTACGCGTTCGCCGCGCTGCGCGCGGGCGCGAGCGGCTTCCTCCTGAAGAACGCCCGGCCGGAGGAGCTCGTCGAGGCGATCCGCACGGTCGCGTCGGGGAGCTCGGTCGTGGCGCCCCGCGTGCTGCGCCGCCTGCTCGACCTCTTCGCGCCGCACCTGCCGACCGACGGCGACGCCGTCCGGGACGAGGGCCTCGACCCGCGGCTGCGCACGCTCACGCCGCGCGAGACGGACGTCCTGCGGTGCGTCGCGGAGGGCCTGTCGAACGCCGAGGTCGCCGAGCGCCTCGTGCTCTCCCCCACGACCGTCAAGACCCACGTCGGCGCGGTGCTCGCCAAGCTCGGGGTGCGCGACCGCGTGCAGGCGGTGATCGTCGCGTACGAGAGCGGTCTCGTCCCGCGCGGCGGCGGGCGCGCCCCGCGGCCCTGAGCGCTCCGGCCCTCGGCCCTCCCGGACGACGGCGGTCCGGACGACGGCACCCCCACCGGACCAGGTCGACGGCGGGGGCACCGGCGGCACCGCCGGACATGCCGGTGCCCTCACCGGCAGGGGGCAGAGGTGAGGGCACCAGCGGCGGTCACGATCGTGGCTGCGACCGCCGTGGTCACGACGCTACGACCCGACCTGGACAAGCGTCCAGTTGATCGCCGGGTGAAGTCTCGACCTCACCCGGGCGGCGGGACGGGACGCTCCGCGAGCGCCGTCGCGACCGCGTGGAGGTTGCCCGCCATGAGACGGCCCGTGCTCTGCGCCCACTCGTGCCCGTGACCGGTCTGCACGTAGTCCGGGCCCGGCCCGGGCCCCTGGTTCCAGTACGTCCACGCCTGACCGGGGACGGTGTACCCGATGTCGCCGAGCGCGCCGCACACCTCCGAGATCACGTGGTGGGCGCCGTCCTCGTTGCCGGTCACGACCACGCCCGCCACCCGGTTGTACGCGACCGGCCGGCCGTCGTCGTCCTGCTCGGAGATCATGGCGTCCATGCGCTCGAGCATGCGCTGCGCGACCGAGGACGGGCGCCCGAGCCACGTGGGCGTGAGGACGACGAGGATCTCCGACCCCAGGAGCTTCGCGTGGACGCCGGGCCACTCGTCGCCGTCCCCGGCGTCGGTCACGACGCCCGGCGGGACCTCGTGGTCGACCAGGCGGACGTGCTCGACCGTCACGCCGCGGTCCTGCAGCGCCTCGGCGACGACGCGGCCGAGCGTCTCGGTGTTGGACGGTTCCGGGGACCTCTTCAGCGTGCAGCTCACGAACAGGGCTCTCATGTCGCACCTCCTCGTCCGACGCTAGGCGGGGCCGCCCCGCTCACCACCCGGGGCGGTCAGGGGCCCGCGAGCGCCGCCCTGCCGCGGCGCAGCGCGAGCACGATCGCGCCGGCGACGAAGAAGTCCTCGTCGACGTCCTGGCGCACCGCGCGCACGTCGCGCCGCAGGCTCTCGACGGCGCCGTCGAGGTCCGCGAGCAGCGCGTCGTCCGCGCGCTCGGTCTCGACCGACCGCAGCGCGGCGGCGTACGCCCGCAGCGCGGTCGCGGCGGCGGGCCGTAGCCGCGGTCCCAGGGCCACGTCCTCGCGCCCCGAGCGCTCCCACTCGACGAGCAGGCGCACGAGGTTCCCCACGACGTCGGCCGAGGTCTCGAGCTCGCCCGACCGCTGCACCTGGGAGGCCGCCCAGTCACGGTGCCGGCGCAGCCGGAGGTTCGCGCGCGCCGCCTCGCGCGTCCGCGCCACGGCCTCGCGCGCCTGGACGAGCGTCGGGGCGACCTCCCGGCGCCGCTCCTCCCACTCGTCCGGCGACGGCGGGAGGTCCCGGTCGAGCCCGTCGACGAGCGCGTCGACCTGGTCGGCGAGCGTGTCGCGCAGCCGGTCGAGGGCGTCCTCCGACGGGGTGAGCGGCAGCGGTGGCACGAGGAAGTTGATCCCGATGCCCACCGCGGCCCCGAGGACGAGCAGCCCCGCGTACGCGCCCACGAACCCGAACTTGTCGGTGTTGCCGATGATGAGCACGAAGAGCGCGGACGTCACCGCCCACACCCCCATGTCGCCGAACCGGTGCCAGCCCGCGCAGAGCAGCGCGAGCCCGACGGCGAGCGCGACGGAGAACGCGCTCGGGGCCAGCACGAGGTCCACGCCGCGCGCGATGGCCGCGCCGAGCAGGAGCGCCGCGACCGCCTGGACCGACTCCCGGACCGACCGCGCGAGCGTGCTCGTCGTCGCGACCACCGCGCCGAGCGGCGCGTAGTACGGGTAGTCCGACAGCGGCTCGGGGGCGAGGATCCCGACGAACCACGCGAGGGCCGCCGCGACCGCGCCCTTGAGCGCGAGCGACCAGCGCGGGTGGCGCACCCACTCGCGCCGTGCCGCGGTCGTCGCGCGGCGCAGCCGGTCGCGCGCCGCTCCTCCTCGTCGTCCCATCGCAGGAATGGTGGTCCGCCGCCCGGGTCCTCGCACGGCGGCGGGGCCGTCGCGGCCGGTCGCGTGCCGGGTGCGGGTCCCGGGTGCGCAAGAGCCCGGGGGCTCGGGAGCTCGGCCTCAGGCCAGCACGACCGCCGCGACCCCCGCCGCGACGGCGAGCGGGGCGAGGACGAGCCCCTGGCGCACGACGTGCCACGGCGGCGGCGGCCCGTGCCCGAACGCGTGCCGCCGGTACTGCTGCCACCACAGGACGGTCGCGAGCGAGGCCCACGGCGTGACGAGGGGACCGGCGTTCACGGCGACGAGCAGGCTCGCCAGGCGCTCGACGTCCTCCCCGGCCGTGGGGGCGAGCGCGAGGAACGCGGGCAGGTTGTTGACGAGGTTGGCGACGACGACGCCCGTCGCCGCGAGCCGCGCGAGGTCGCCCGGGTCACCGCCGTCGCCCGCGACCGCGGCGAGGAGGTCGCCGAGGCCGTGCGCGTGCCACGTCTCGACCACGACGAACAGCGCCGCGACGACGAGCGCGGAGCGCCACGGGAGCATCTCCCGCACGGGGACGAGGAGCGGGACGCGGCGCCACCACGTGGCGAGGCCGAGCACCAGGACGCCCGCGAGCGCGACGAGGGCGACGGGCAGCTCGGCCGCGAACGCCGCGGCGAGCAGCACGACCGTGGCGCCCGTGACCACGAGGAGCAGGCGGTCGGGGGGCACCGGGCCGCCCGCCGCGAGCACGAAGCGCCCGGTGAGCGAGCGCCCGTGCAGCGCGAGGAGCACCACCACGGTCACGACGAGCACCGCGAGGGCGGGCAGCCACATGACCGCGACGTACCCGTCGCCGAACCGGTGGGCGGCGAGGAGGTTCGTGAGGTTGGAGACGGGCAGCAGCAGCGAGGCGGTGTTCGCGAGCGCGAGCACGGTGAGCGCGAGCGGGAGCGGCCGCGTCCCGGTCCGGCGCGCGAGGGCGAGCACGACCGGGGTGACGAGGACCGCCGTCGTGTCGAGGGACAGCACGACGGTGCTCGCCGTCGCGAGCACCACGACGAGCGCCCAGAGCACGAGCCGGCGGCCCCGGGCGGCGCGCGCCGCGCGCGCGGCGACCGCGTCGAAGAGCCCGGCCCCGGCGCACAGCTCAGCCACGACGGTGATCGCGAGGAGGAAGACGAGCACCGGGCCGGTGCGCACGAGGAGGTCGCGCGCGTCCGCGGCGGGCAGCGCGCCCGACGCGGGCAGAGCCACCACCAGCACCGCGGCGACCGCCCACGGCGGGACCCGGCGCCACGAGCGGGTGCGCGCGTCCCCCGGGCCCGCGGCGCCCGGAGCAGGGGACGTCACGGCGGTCAGGCTACGGCACCTCCGCGCCGCACGACCGCGGGGCGGGAGGGCCGGACCTGCGAGGCCGGCTCGGCGTGTGAGCCCGGTGGGCCGGTGCTTCACTGGCGGCGTCGGTGCAGAAGCCCGCCGACGCCGCCCGGCGGCGTCGCAGACGCGGGCCGGGTGCGCCGCCGCGGGAGGGCCCGGCCGCACGGCAGGGCGGGCGTCGACGACCACCGCGGCCCGGGGAGCGACCGCGCGACCGCACGGAAGGAAGGCAGCACCATGCGAGCACTGACCTGGCAGGGACGCGAGAAGGTGAGCGTCGAGGAGGTCCCCGACCCCCGGATCGAGGAGCCGACCGACGCGGTCGTGCGCGTCACGTCGACCGCGATCTGCGGCTCCGACCTGCACCTGTACGGCGTGCTCGGGATGTTCCTCGACGCGGGCGACGTCCTGGGCCACGAGGCGATGGGCGTCGTCGAGGAGGTCGGCGCCGCGGCGGGCGACCTCAGGGTCGGCGACCGCGTCGTCGTGCCGTTCAACATCGCGTGCGGCCGCTGCTGGATGTGCGCGCGCGGCCTGCAGACGCAGTGCGAGACGACGCAGGTGCACTCCCAGGACAAGGGCGCGGCGCTCTTCGGGTACACGCGGCTCTACGGCCAGGTGCCCGGCGGCCAGGCGCAGTTCCTGCGCGTCCCGCAGGCGCACTACGGCCCGGTCGTCGTGCCCGACGACGGCACCCCCGACGAGCGCTACCTCTACCTGTCCGACGTGCTGCCGACGGCGTGGCAGGCCGTGGAGTACGCCGACGTCCTCGAGGGCGGGAGCGTCGTCGTGCTCGGGCTCGGCCCGATCGGCCAGATGTCCGCGCGGATCGCGCTCCACCGCGGCGCGGGGCTCGTCGTCGGGGTCGACCCGGTCCCGGAGCGGCGCGCGATGGCGCACCGGCACGGCGTGCGGACCGTCGACCCGACGACCGTGGACGACCTCGCGTCCGCGCTGCGCGACGTCACGGGCGGGCGCGGCCCCGACTCCGTGATCGACGCCGTCGGCATGGAGGCGCACGGCTCGCCCGTCGCCGAGGCGACGCAGAAGGTCGTCGGCATGCTGCCCGACGCCGTCGCGGCACCGCTCACGGAGAAGGCCGGCACCGACCGGCTCGCCGCCCTGTACACGGCGTTCGACGTCGTCCGGCGCGGCGGGACCGTCTCCATCTCGGGCGTCTACGGCGGCGCGAAGGACCCGATGCCCCTGATGCAGCTCTTCGACAAGCAGGTGACGCTGCGCATGGGGCAGGCCAACGTGCGGCGCTGGACCGACACGATCCTCCCGCTCGTCCAGGACGACGCCGACCCGCTCGGCGTGCTCGACCTGCGCACCCACGCGGTGCCGCTCGAGGACGCGCCCGAGGCGTACCGCACGTTCCAGCGCAAGGAGGACGGCTGCATCAAGGTCGTGCTCGACCCGTGGGCGGAGGCCTCGGGCTGAGCGCGACGGACGGCGGGGAGGCGGGCATGCGGACGGTCGACGCGGTCGTGGTCGGGGCGGGCCCGAACGGGCTCGTCGCCGCCAACGCGCTCGCGGACGCCGGGTGGGACGTCCTCGTGCTCGAGGCGCAGGACACCCCCGGCGGGGCGGTGCGGACGGCGGAGACCGCCGCGCCGGGCTTCCGCACGGACCTGTTCAGCGCGTTCTACCCGCTCGCCGCGGGGTCGCCCGTGATCCGCGGCCTGCACCTCGAGGACCACGGGCTCGCGTGGTCGCGCGCGCCCTCCGTCCTCGCGCACGTGCTCGACGACGGGCGCGCCGCCGTCCTCCACGACGACCCCGCGCGCACGGCCGCGGGCCTCGACGAGTTCGCGCCCGGCGACGGGGACGCGTGGCTGCGCCTCGTCGAGGCGTGGGGCCGCGTGCGCGACCCGCTCCTCGACGCGCTCTTCAGCCCCCTGCCCGCGGCGGGCCCGCTCGCGCGCGTGCTGCGGCGGGTGGGCGTCGCGGGCACGCTCGACCTCGCGCGGCTCGCGACGCTGCCCGTGCGGCGGCTCGCCGACGAGACGTTCCGGGGCGAGGGCGGCGGGCTGCTGCTCACCGGCAACGCGATGCACGCGGACGTCCCGCCCGACGCGGGCGGCAGCGGCGCGTTCGGCTGGCTGCTGGCGATGCTCGGCCAGGACGTCGGGTTCCCCGTCCCCGTGGGCGGCGCGGGACGCCTCGTCGACGCCCTCGTCGCGCGCCTGGCCGCGGCGGGAGGGCAGGTCGTCACGGGCGCGCGGGTCGAGCGGGTCGTCGTCGCGCACGGCCGGGCCGTCGGGGTCCGCACCGCCGACGGCCGGCACGTGCGCGCGCGCCGCGCCGTCCTCGCGGACGTCGCCGCCCCGTCGCTGTACCGCGACCTCGTCGGCGCAGCCCACCTCCCCCCGCGCCTCGTGCGCGACCTCGACCGGTTCCAGTGGGACCACCCCACGTTCAAGGTGAACTGGGCCCTGGACCGCACCGCGCCGTGGACGGCCGCGGGCGCGCACGGCGCCGGGACGGTCCACCTCGGGGTCGACCGGCTCGGCTTCGTCGACGTCGCGGCGGCGCTCTCCAAGGGCGAGGTGCCCCGGCGGCCGTTCCTCGTGCTCGGCCAGATGACGACCGCCGACCCCACGCGCTCGCCGCAAGGCACCGAGTCGGCGTGGGCGTACACGCACGTGCCGCACGGCCCGCAGTGGACGGACGCCGCGGTCGCCCAGCAGGTGGAGCGCATGGAGGACGCCGTCGAGCGCGTCGCGCCGGGGTTCCGCGACGCGGTCGTCGGGCGCTCGGTCCAGAGCCCCGCCGACCTCGAGGCCGCGGACGCGAACCTCGTGGGCGGCGCGATCAACGGCGGCACCTCGGCGATCCACCAGGAGCTCTTCCTGCGTCCGACGCCCGGCCTCGGGCGCCCCGAGACGCCCGTGCGCGGCCTCTACCTCGCGAGCGCGTCCGCGCACCCCGGCGGCGGCGTGCACGGCGCGTGCGGGTGGAACGCGGCCCGGGTCGCGCTGGCCGGCGCGCGCCCGTGGGGCGCCGTCCGCCACGCGCTCGTGCGCACGGCGTGGGCCCGGCTGCTGCACGACGCCTGACGTCAGTCCCGGTCGTCCGGCACGGGCCGCGCGGCGCCGGTCGTGCGCTCCAGGAGCCACACGTTGCCCCCGCCGCCGCGGCCCGGCACGTGCTCCAGGCGGTCGACGCACGAGCGCGCGAGCGCCACGCCGCGGCCCGACTCGGCGTCCGGGCCCGGCATCCCCGGGTCGAGGTCGACGTCGGCGGCGGGCGCCGAGTCGCGCAGCGTCACGCGCACCCGGCCCGCGTCGGCGTCGAGCTCGGCGTGCACCTCGACGGACTCCGGCGACGGGGAGTGCCGGACGATGTTCGCGGCGATCTCGGTCGTGGCGAGCTCGACCGCGAACCGGTCCTCGGCCGGCACCCACGGCGCGCGCTCCCAGAGCGTGGCGAAGGCGGCGGGCAGCGCGTCCAGCCAGGGCGGCACGGCCGTCGCGCTCAGCACGACCAGCGGCGCGGTGCCGCGCTCGGTCCCCACGCCCTCACCCGTCGGCGAGCGCGCTCGCCGCGTCCTCGTGGACGCGCAGCACGCGGTCGAGGTTGGTCAGGCGCAGGACCGTCGCCACCTGCGGCGACGCGTTCGCGAGCCGGAGGTCGCCGCCGGCGGCACGGGCGGACCGCAACCCCGCGACGAGGGCGCCGAGCCCGGACGAGTCGACGAACTCGAGCCGCCCCAGGTCCACGACGAGGCGGGCGCGACCGTTCGCCACCAGGTCGTCCACGGCCTCGCGCAGCTGGGCGGCCGTCGTCAGGGTCAGGCGTCCGACCGGCGCGATGATCGCCCCGGTCCCATCCAGCGGTTCCACGTCCAGCCTCACGGGTCCTCCGTCCCTCGTCCCTCCACCATCCTGACCGGGGCCGGCGCCGCGGGCGCGGGCAGCCCCGTGTACCGCGCGGCGGGCACCACGACGCCCAGCACCGCGAGGTCGTACACGACCCACACGAGGGTCACGACGGTCGCGCCCGGGTCCGCGTCGAACGCGACGAGCCGGACGACGCCGACCACCGCGGCGACGACGAGCACGGCCATGGCCGCGAGCTGCGGCCACACGGCGCGCCACGCCGGGCGGTGCACGCCGGAGCGCGTCTTCGGCGTCACGACGAACCCCAGGGGCCGGCCCAGCACGACGTTCGCGAACGCGGTCCAGCACGCGCGGATCCACACCGGGAAGAGCGCGAGCGAGTACTGCTGGCCGCGCCACGTCCGGACCCCGCGCGCGACGACCAGGAAGAGCAGCTGGTTGAGCACGAAGTACGGGAGGAACCGCACGAAGAAGTCGGGCCCGAACGCCTGGACCGGCAGGATGCCGAAGGCCAGGTAGACCACGGGCGCGGCCAGGTAGGCGAGCGCCGCGAAGCCGGACAGGTACGACCACATCGTCGCGAGGTACATGAGCCGCTGGCCCGTGCGCAGCCCGCGCAGGGTCAGGGGGTTCTCCCGCAGCATGACCTGCACCGTGCCCTGCGCCCACCCCAGGCGCTGCTGGAGCATCGTCGGCATGTCCTCCGGCGCGAGGCCGTGCGCGAGCACCTCGTGGTGGTAGACCGAGCGCCACCCGAGCGCGTGCAGCCGCATCGCCGTGGCCATGTCCTCCGTGACCGAGATCGTCGACATCGGCATGACGGCCTGCGCCTCGTCCGAGCGGCCGACGTCGACGGCGTCGGCGAGCCGGCGCACGGCCTCGATCGCGACGAGCGGCGAGAGGTCGCGCCGCGCGAGGCGGTCGAGCGCCTCCTCGTCGACGACGAGCTGCCCGATCTCGGCGTCCACCTCGAGCGGGCCGCCGTGGAGCAGCTCGGGCTCGAGCGTCGCGAGCTCCGCCCGGAGCGTCTCGACCTGGCCCGCGACGATCGTGCGCGACGCGTCGTCCACGCGCCGCTGGAAGCGGTACGTGACGTCCGCGACCGGCTCCCCCGCCGCGACGGCGCGCCGCGCGCCGTCCGCCTCCGCCCGGAGCGCCTCGAGCGCCGCGCGGAGCGCCGGGTCCGCGGCCTCGGGCGAGCGTGCGGCCCGACCGAGCACCGAGCCCGCCGTCCGCAGGGCGCGCCGCACGCCGCTCGTCACGCCGCGCACGTAGCCGACGACGCCGAGCTGCATGAGCGCCTCGCGGCGGAGCACCGCGTTCGACCCGCAGAAGAACGCCGCGTTCCACCCGTCCTTGCCCTGCTGGATCGGTCCGTAGAAGAGCGGCGCCTGGCTCCCGAGCGGGTCGGCGTCGGCGACGTTCACGAAGTACTGGGGCGTCTGCACGACGGCGACGCGCTCGTCCGCGGCGAAGTAGCCGACGGTCCGGTCGAGGATGGCGGGGTCGGGCACCTGGTCGGCGTCGAGGACGAGCAGCAGCTCGCCGTCGGTCTGGAACAGGGCGTTGTTGAGGTTGCCCGCCTTGGCGTGCCGCGGCTTGCCGTCCCAGCTCGACGAGCGCGTGAGGTACCCGATCCCCGCGCGCTCGGCCGCGGCGCGCATGCTCGGGCGGGCGCCGTCGTCGAGGATCCACGTGCGGTGCGGGTAGCGGATCTCGCGCGCGGCGACCGCCGTCGCGAGCACCAGGTCCTCGGGCTCGTCGTAGGTCGTGACGAAGACGTCGACCGTGACGCCGTCCGGCGCGGGCGGCGGCTCCCCGCGCTCCCGCAGGCGCCACATCGTCACGCCGAACAGCGCGGTGTCCACGAGGCTGTACGTCTCGGCGAGGACGAGCGGCACGGCGATCCACCAGGCCGACCACGCGACCGAGTCGAGCCAGCGCCACACGACGTAGTTCACGCCCGCGATCAGGGCGAGCACGACGAGGACCCGCACGACGACGAGCCGGCGCGCGGAGCCCCTCACGGCGCGGTCCGTTCGAGGACGAGCACGGTGAGGTCGTCGCCGACGAAGCGCCCCGCCGCGAGCGCCACGAGCGCCTCGAGCGTCGAGCGGGCGTCGTCGGCGCGGCGCACGTCCCGCGCGGCCCGTGCGAGCTCGTCGCCGTGGGGGCCCGGGAGCCGGACGTCGGGGTCCACGAGCCGCGGGTCGCCGCCCGGCACGCCGAGCTCGGCGAGGAGGTCCACGAGCCCGTCGCTCACGACGACGAGGCGGTCGCCCGGGTGCAGGACGGTCTCGTGCTCCGTGCGCTCCGCGTCGGGCACCACCCCCAGGGGGAGGCCGTCACCGACGAGGCGCTCCACCGTGGCGTCCACCCGCAGCACGCTCGCGAGGCCGTGGCCCGCGTCGACGTACGCGACGCGGCCCGTCGACTCCTCCACGCGCCCGCACCACGCCGTGACGAACGCGCCGACGTCCTCGAGGTCCGCGACGAGCGTCTCGTCGGCCGACCGGACGCCGCCCGGCAGCGACGCTGCACGGCAGGCCGTGCGCAGCGCGGCCCGTGCCGAGGCGGCGACGATCGCCGCCGCCATCCCCTTGCCCATGACGTCCGCGAGGACGATCCCGGCCCCGCCGGGGACCGGCGTCCAGTCGTAGAAGTCGCCGCCCACCCCGCGCGCCGGCAGGCACCGGGCGGCGACGCGGTAGCCCGCGAGCGTCGGAGGACGGCGCGGCAGGAGCCCGCGCTGGACCGCTCCCGCGCGGTCGATCTCCTCGTCGCGCTGCAGCTCCCCCTGCACCCACGAGGCGAGGTCGCGCAGGAGCGCCCGGTCCGCGTCGCCGAAGGTCCGGGGACGGGTGTCGATGACGCACAGGGTCCCCACGAGCTCGCCGCCCGGCGCGGCCAGCGGGTGGCCCGCGTAGAACCGCAGGTGCGGGTCGCCGACGACGAACGGGTTGTCCGCGAACCGCGCGTCGACGGCGGCGTCCTCGACGACGAGCGTGCGGTCCTCGCGCACCGTGACGTCGCAGAACGCGCCCTCGCGCTGCGCGACCGGGCCGTCGAGCCCCACGAACGCCTTGCGCCACTGACGGTCCGCGTCGACGAGCGTGATGCTCACCGTGGGCACGTCGAAGAGCCGCTGCGCGAGCCGTGTCACGCGGTCGAACCGTTCCTCCGGGTCGGTGTCGAGCACCCCGAGCCGCTGCAGTGCCAGGAGCCGCGCGTCCTCGCGCACCACCGTGGCGCTCACGTCCGTCATCGTCCCCCTGCCCTACCGACGCTCGCCGTGATCCACCTCGACACCTATCACGGGGAGCGTCGGCATGCAGCGGGGACGGCTACGGGACGCTCCGCTCGGCGAGGTGCACGAGGCGACGCAGCGTCTCGACGTTCCGCGGCCCGATGACGGCGCTGCGCACCGGGCGCGGGACGAGCTTTCCGGGCCCCTTGTCCGCGTCCTCGCTGATCCGGACCGTGCACCCGCCGGACGCGGCGCCGGGGACGACGGTGACCCGCACGCGCGCCTCGCCGGCGGGCCAGCCGCGCGCCTGGAGCTCGATGCCGGAGCCCGGCACCCACGCGCGGACCACGGTCTCGTCGTCGAGCAGGGCCGGCCAGAGCCCGACCGAGTGCAGGATGCGCGAGCCGGGTGCGGGCCAGCCTGGGTCGACGGCGCGGATGCGCGCCGTGCCGACCACCCAGGTCGCGTACGACCAGCCGTCGGCCAGGACGTCGAGCACAGCGTCCGGGGTGCAGCGCGCGGGGCGCGAGACGGTCACCATGGTCCGACGCTAGCCACGTCCGTCCCACTGGCAAGCCCTCGGGTCGTCCCGCGCTCAGGTCCCGTCGTCGCCCGCGTCGAACGCCTCCCGGTAGAGCCGGCCGGCCTCGTGGACCACCTGCGGGTCCACGGACGCCGCGGGCACGACGTCCACGAGCAGCGGCTCGCAGTCGGGCCCGCGGCCCACGACCCGGCCCGTGAGCAGCCACGGGACGCGGCCCGGGGTCATGAGGTGCGCGTACTGGCACAGCTGGCGCGCGACCCAGTGCTCCGTCGGGCGGTCCCACCACGGCTCGGGGTGCATGGGGTTGACGCTCAGCCCGGGGAGCAGGCACCCGCTCTCGTGGTCGCGGCTCACGGACGTCCGGTCCTCCTCGGGACCGGCGCTGAACCGGACGTAGAGCGGGTGGACCAGGGAGACGAGCTCGGCCACCTCCGCGACGCTCCGCAGCCGGGGCACGTCGTCCAGGCTGCTCGCGCTCGCGACCGTCATGGCGACCTCCTGACGTGCGCACCCCGGGGTGCTCGACCGGCGCGGGCCCGTTCTCGACCCCGTGACGTCGTCCGTCGCCGCCAGGCTACGAGGCGGCCGGGGCACCGGCACGCCAGGACTGCGAGCGCCGTCGGGCCGTGCGACGGTGGCGGGACCGCACCGGTCCCGGGGCGGCGCGGACCGTCCCACGAGGAGGGCGACATGAGCGAGAGCGACGAGCAGGGCCGGGGCTACGACCCGAGCGAGGACCCGGACGCGGACCCGCGCTCCCTCAACCCGAGGGAGGGCGAGCAGGCGGAGGGCGTGCCCGACGGCGGCGACCCGGACGCCGAGCCCGGGAACCTCAACCCGCGCACGGGCGGCGAGGCGTCGGGCGACGACGGCGCCTGACCGCGCCTACGCTGCGGAGGCGCGCGGCGAGGGCGTCCCGAGCCCGAGCACCCGCAGGACGGTGACGGTCGTGGCGGCGGCGAGCAGGGCGGCGAGCACCATGTGCGCCCCCACCGCCACGGCCGGCAGCCCGTTGCGAGCCTGGTAGAGGCCGAGCAGCACCTGGGCGACCTGCAGCGCGACGAGGACGGTGCACCACGCCCGCACGGGCATCCGCCGTACCCACGCGACGGCGGTCAGCGCCGACGTCACGACCACGAGGGCGTAGCTGGGCCACGCGTGCACGTGCTGCAGGAGCGCGGCGTCGAAGCCGTTCCGCCCCGCCTCCGGGTCGCCGGAGTGCGGCCCGGCGCCCGTCGTGAGGACGCCGAGGACGATCGTCACGCCCGCGATGCCCGCGAGCGCCGCGGTGGCCCGCACGAACCCGGCGGGGGCGCGGTCCGCGCCGTCGGCCGCGGGCGAGACCCGCAGGCGGACGAGGAACGCCGCGCACACGCAGACGAGCGCGACCGAGGCCACGTAGTGGAAGCCGACGACGAACGGGTTGAGCCCGGTCAGGACCGTCACGCCGCCGACGAGCGCCTGCGCGACGACGCCGAGCACCACGGTCGCCGCGAGGAGGGCGAGGTCACGGCGCTCGTGCCGGACCTTGAGGACGAGCAGCAGCACGACCGCCGCCGCGACGCCCACGACGCCGGTGAGCGTGCGGTTGCCGAACTCGATGAGGCCGTGGATCCCCATCTCGGGCGTGCTGACGAGGGAGTCGGGCGTGCACAGGGGCCACGTCGGGCACCCCAGGCCGGACGCCGTGAGCCGGACCGCACCGCCGGTCCCGACGATGAGCACCTGCGCGGCGAACGACACCCACGCCGCGACGACGACGCGCCGGTCGAGCCGGTCGGGCACGCGCCGCCACCACCGGCGCAGCAGCGGCTCCGCGACGTCGTCGCGGACGGGCGCGCCGACGCGCTGGTCCGCGCTCACCGGCCCACCACGTCGAGGAACGGCACGAGGGCCTCGGTGATGCGCGCGCGGGCCTCGTCGTCGGAGACGGTCGGCGTGCCGTCGCCGTCCTGCGGGCCGTAGTCGCCGAACTGGGCATGGTTGGCGCCGTCGACCTCCACGTGCTCCGCGCCCGCGGGCAGGAGTGCGGCCGAGCCGGCGAGCGACTCGTCGGAGACGAGCCCGTCCTGCGTGCCCGTCACGGTGAGGACGGCCAGGTCGGTGCGCTCGGAGAGGTCGCCGAGCGAGCAGTAGGACGCGAGCAGGACGAGCGCGCGCACGTCCTCCGACTCCGCGTACGTGCACGCGCGGACGCCGCCCATGCTGTGGCCGCCCACGGCCCAGTCCTCGACGTCCGGCGCGAACGCCGTGAGCTCCTCGAACGGGCGGCGCTCGAGCAGGGCGAGGTGGAGGAACGGCTCGACGACCACGACGGTCGTGCCCCGGGCCGCGACCTCCTGGAACGTCGCCGCGTAGGCCTGCGGCTCGACCTTGGCCCCGGCGAGGAACACGAGTCCGCTCCCGTCGCCCTCCCCTGCCGGGCTCAGCACGACGACGTCGCCCCGGTCGTCCAGGCGCACGCGCGGGTCGTCCTGCACGGCGGCGAGCCCGTCGGGCTCGGCGGCGTACGTGTCGTCCGCCCAGACGAGGAAGGCGACGACCGCGACGACGAGCAGCGCGAGGAGCGCGGACCCGCCGATCACGAGGGCGCGGCGGAGCCGCCGGCGCCGGGGTACGGCGGGCGCGGTGGGCGGCGCGTCGGGCGACGGCGGGACGGGTCCGTCGGCTGGGTGCCGCGCGGGGGCCGCGAGCGGGGAGGTCATGAGGCTGCTCCGAGGTAGATGATACGGCTACCGTATCAGTTTCCGGAGTAGGGTGAGCCGGGTGGAACAGCACCCCGACGCCGGCAGCGCTCCGTCCGTGCGCCTGCTCCGGGACCTCCAGGACGCGATCGGCGAGGCCTCCTCGGCGCTCGCGCACCGGCTCCGGATGAGCGCGACGGACGCCGCCGCGATCGAGCACGTCTCGCTGTCCACGGAGCCCCTCGGCCCCGGCGAGCTCGCGACGCGCCTCGCCGTCACGCGCTCGTCGGCCACGGAGGTCGTCGACCGGCTCGTCCGGGCCGGGCACGTCGAGCGCGTCCGCGACGAGACCGACCGACGGAGGTTCCGCCTCGAGCCGACGGCGACCGCCCGCGAGCGCGTCCGCGACGAGCTCGCCCCCCTGGTCCGCGCCCTCGACGCCGCCGCCGACGGCTTCTCGCCCGCCCAGCAGCAGGCCATCGCCGCCTACCTGGGCGCCGTGACCGCCGCCTACCGGGGGTTCGCCGCCGACCCCGGCGCCGAGCCGCCCGGGTCGAGCCCGGTCCCCTGACGCCCGAGGGCTCCCCAGCAGTCCTGCAGAGCCGTCCTCACCTACGATTCGGAGGTGAACGCAGACTGGTTCGTCGACGCGACGGCGCACAGCGACGTCGGTCGCCAGGCGCGGGAGGTGGCGTGGGACGCCACCCCGCTCGGTCCGCCGAGCACGTGGCCCGAGACCCTGCGTCACGCCGTGCGGCTGTGCTTCTCGACCCGGTTCCCCATCATGCTCGTCTGGGGACCGGAGCTGACGCTCGTCTACAACGACGGCTACCGCGACCTCCTCGGCACCACCAAGCAGCAGGGCGCCCTCGGCGCCCCGGCGCGCACGGTGTGGAAGGAGATCTGGGACGACGTCGGCCCCCTGTTCGAGCAGGTCATGACGACCCGGCAGGCGCTGTGGAGCCGCGACATGCGGCTGCTCGTGAACCGCTCCGGCTTCGACGAGGAGACCTACTTCACCTTCTCCTACAGCCCGCTGCTCGACGACCACGGCGACGTCGCCGGCCTGCTCGACATCGTCACCGAGACCACGCAGGAGGTCGTCAACCAACGGCGGCTCGTCGCGCTCGGCGAGCTCCAGGCGGCCCTGCCCACGTCCTTCGAGGGCCTCGCGACGTTCGCGCGCCCCGTGGTCGACGTGCTCGCCGACAGCGCCGACGTCGCGCGCGCCGCGGTCTACGACACGACCGCGCCGCACCCGCGGCTCCTCGTCGAGGCGGGCGCACCGCCGGACGCCGCCGAGGTCGCCGCCGTCGAGCGCGCCCTCGCGACGGGTCAGCGCGAGATCGTCGACGGGCGCCTCGTCAAGCCGCTGCGCGACACGACGCGCCGCGGCGTCGCGGGCTTCCTCGTGCTGCGCGCGGCCACCGGGCGTCCGTGGGACCGCGACTACGCCCGCTACCTGACGGTCCTCGCGTCGACGATCGGGGCCGCGCTCCGCGACGCCGTGCGGCTGCGCACCACGATGGACGAGCTGCGGCAGCGCGCGCAGCGGTCCGAGGAGGAGACGGCCCGGGCCCGCGAGCTCGCGCTGACGCTGCAGCAGGCCGTCCTCACGGATCCGCCGGAGCCCGACCACCTCGAGCTCGCGGTGCACTACCAGCCCGCCGCGGCGGAGCGCGACATCGGCGGCGACTGGTACGACGCCTTCGTGACGCCCGAGGGAGCGACGATGCTCGTCATCGGCGACGTCGTCGGGCACGACCTCGCCGCGGCCGCGACGATGGGCCAGATGCGCGGGCTCGTCCGGGCGATCGGCTACGACAGCCGCGAGTCGCCCGCGCGCATCCTCGAACGCGTCGACGCCGCCGTGCACGGCCTCGACCTCGGACGGCGCGCGATCGCCACGGTCGTCGTCGCGCGCATCGAGCAGACCGCCGAGGAGCGGCGACGGGGCGTGCGGACCGTCCGGTGGTCCAGCGCGGGGCACCTGCCGCCGATGCTCTGCCGGGCCGACGGGAGCGTCGAGGTCCTCACCGTCCGCAACGACCTGCCTCTCGGGCTCATCCACACGCGAGCGCGTCACGAGCACACCGCGGAGCTGCTGCCGGGAGACACCCTCGTGCTCTACACCGACGGCCTCGTCGAGCGCCGCGGGCAGGACCTGCCCGACGGGATCTCCTTCCTCGCCCGGGCGCTGCGCGGTGCGAGCGCGCACCCCGTGCACGAGGTCGTCCGAACCGTCCTCGCGCGCACGCTGCCCGAGCCCGGCGAGGACGACGTCGCGATCGTCGCCGTGCGCGCCGGCGCCGAGGACGAGCCCGCGCCTTCCTGACGCCCGCCGGACACCCGTCGTCCCGCACATCTCGGCACGCACCCCTACCGCCAGGGAGCGACGGGTCACTACGGTGGCTCCATGGGGGAACGGCAGGGGGACCCGTCGGACGTGCAGATCCTCGAGGCGCAGCTGGGGGTCATGCGGGCGATCGCCCTCGCGCAGGCCCGGTGGCAGGAGGTCGCCGCGGCGATCGCGGCCGACGCGCCGCTGCCGCTGGAGGGCCTGACGCCGGACCAGGAGCTCGCGGTGCGGAACCTGCAGCTGCGACGCCTGTCGCCGCAGGACCGCGACCGGGTCCGCGCCGAGATCGAGGCCGTGGAGGCAGCGCTCCGACGCCGGCACGACGGGGACGCCGGGGCATGGGCCGCCCGGGGCTGACCGTCGTCGTCCCGCTCCTCGTGCTGACGGGGTGCGGCATCGTGGACCGGACGGGCGGGCCACCCCCCTCGATCGCGGTCGACACCTTCTCCACCGCGGAGTCGACGCTCCGTCCGCCGCCGCAGGACGGGGTGAACGCGGTGCTGGACGCGCGCGGCGCGCCTGCGCTCCTCACGTTCACCGTCTGGGGCAGCAGCGGCTGCGTCCGCGTCCCCGTGTCGGTCGCGTGGAGCGTCGCGGACACCGTCGAGGTGGGCACGGCCCCCAGCCGGAGCACCGTGTGCTCCGCCGTCTACGAGCCGGTCAGCCAGGTCGTCGAGCTTCCGGCCGGGCACGGGGTGGACGAGGTGTCGACCGTCGAGATCGACGGCGAGCCCGTCCCGTTCACCGTCGCGGAGAGCAGCGAGCCGTCGTGACCCGGACGGACGGCGACCGTCAGGCGGCGACCGGGACCCCGCCGCGGTCGGCGGTCCGCACGCCGAAGCGCAGGCCGAGGTGGTCGACGGTGCACGGCAGCGGGTCCTCGGCGAGGTGACGGCCGCGGCTCACGGCGAGGTCGAGCCGCGCGAGGCGCGCGAGGACGTGCGACGAGACGAGCAGGACGACGTTGCGCCCCGGGCACGACACCGGACCGCCGCTGAACGGCACGAGGGCCCAGTCGGCGTCCGCCCGCCCGTCGAGCCACGCCCCGGGCTCGAACGCGTCGGCGAAGTCCAGGCGCTCGCGGTCACGGTGGAAGAAGCTGCTGAGCACGACGAACCCGGTTCCCGCGGGAAGGGTTCTCGCGCCCCAGGTCACCGGCGCCGTTGCGTCGCGCAGGATCGCGAGCGTCGTGGGCCACAGCCGCACCGACTCCAGCACGCACCCGCGCGCGTACGGCAGCACGCCGGCGCCGCGCCCGGAGGCGTCGAGCTCGTCCGTGAGCCGGGACCGGACCTCGGGTCGGGCCGCGGCCACCGCGAGCGCGCGGAACGTCGCCGCGCCCGCGGCGTCGAACGCGAAGAGCCAGTGCGGGATCTGGGTCCGGACCGCGTCCGCCCCGCCCGCGTCGCGACCCCGGGCCGCGAGCGTGCCGGCCTCGGCGACGGCGACGTGCTCCGCGACCCGCCGTTCGAGCTCCGCGCGCAGCCACGGGCGCCGCGGTCGGAACCACGACCAGTTGCCGTCGCGCCGCAGCGCGTCGAGCAGCGCCACGAGGCGTTCGTCGTCGCGCGCGCCGCGCCCGAGGACGACGGTCCGCACGACGCGCCACCACGCGGCGGAGAACGTGTCCCAGTCCAGGCGTCCCCGCCCGACCACCGTCCCCGTGAGCTCGTGCAGCTCGCGTTCCACGGCGGCGACGATCGCGTCGCCGTCCGCGTGGACGGGCTCGCGCATGTCGAGCACGGCCTCGTTGAACGGGCGGCGTGCGGTGCGCTCCTCCGACGCGGAGATGAGCACGCCGTCGGGCTGGAAGTGCGCGAGCGCGCCGCGCTTCTCCCACGACGCGGGGGTGAACGGCTCGGGCGAGCCGCCGAGGATGCGCTCGACGTGCTCGGGCCGCGTGGCGAGCACCATGCGGCGCGTGCCGAGGCGCACCACGAGCGGTGCGCCGTCGTAACGGTCCCGCAGCCGGCGCAGGAGGCGGCGCGCGGTGCGGTCCACCTGCCGGCGCTCGGCCCAGGCCGTCGCCCGGGGGCGGCGCACGATGGCGCCCTGGGCGACGAGCGGACCGAGCACGTCCCGCAGGACGATCCCGGTCTCGCCCGTCGTCAGGTCGACCGGCGTGTCGGTCATGCGACCGGCCCGGCAGGTGCGGCGGTCATGGGGCCTCCTCAGTCCTTGTGGAGGGCGTCCTTGACGGCGCCCTTCGCCTTCTCGAGCGTCGACGGCTTGCCGGTCGTGCCGTGCAGGCGCTCGTCGGGCTGCGTGGGCGGGGGCATCGGCACGCCCGCGGGCGGGGTGGGCACGTACGTGAACTCGCCCTTGCCGTCGGGGGTCGGGCCGCTCGCCCAGCGCCCCTCGGAGGCGTGCTCGCCGTCGGAGAAGTTGATGTACTGGTACGACACGTCGCGGTCCTCCTTCGAGAGCGGGAACGTGCTCGGGACGGGCAGCTCCTCGAACCCCTCGTCCCGCAGCTCCTGGGCCGCCGCGAGCCACTGGTTCTGGTGCATCGTGTCGCGCGCGAGGAGGAACGCGAGGAGGTCCTTGACCCCCGCGTCGTCGGTCATGTGGAAGAGGCGCGCGACCTGCAGCCGCCCCTGCATCTCGGCGTTCGCGTTCGCCGTGAAGTCGGCGAGCAGGTTGCCGCTCGCGGTGACGTACCCGGCCGACCAGGGGTTGCCGTTCGAGTCGACCGGGCGCGCACCGGCGCCGGCGACGATCGCGTGCTGCGGGTCGGTGCCGCCGACGATCGCGGCCACGGTGGGGTCGTCCTGCACGGCGCCCTCGACGAGGCCGACCGGCGCCTTCTCGAGGAGCTGGGCGATCATCGTCGCGAGCATCTCCACGTGGCCGAACTCCTCGGCGCCGATGCCGTAGAGCAGGTCGCGGTACTTGCCGGGCAGGTGCACGTTCCAGGACTGGAAGCCGTACTGCATCGCCACGGTGATCTCGCCGTACTGGCCGCCGAGCACCTCCTGGAGCTTGCGCGCGTACACGGCGTCGGGGCGTTCGGGCTTGGCCTGGTGCTGGAGCTCTTGTCGGTGGAAGAACACGGTATCTCCCTCGGGGAGTCCGGCCCGTCGCGCACGAACCTGCGCGCCGGACCACGGCACGCGCCTCGTTCTCGACGCGTCGAGCGTCCGTCCAGCGTCCGGCGGCCCCGTCCCGGTCGCATCTGGGGAGACCACCCGGCCGGCCCGGGCCCGCAGGCCCGGGCGGTCAGGACGCGCGCGTCAGCGGACCGGCGGCGTGCGGGGCCAGGAGCGCCGCGAGCTCCGCGCGCAGGTCCGCGTCGGACGGGAGCGCGCCGAGCACCGCGACCACCCGACCGGCCAGCTCGCGCACGGGGACGTTGAGGTCGTTGGAGGCCTTGCGCAGGCGAGCGAACGCCGCGTCCTCGTCGACCCGCTCGACGAGCCCGATCATGCCCTTGGCCTGCTCGATCGCGGCGCGGTGCGACGTCGCCGCGCGCACCTGCTGGTTGGCCCGCTCCGCCGTGCGCTGCTCCACGTAGGCGGTCACGTCGACCGCGAAGCCCAGGAGCTCGACGACCTTCCCGGTCGCGGGGTCCTTGCGGCCCTGCCCCGTGACGACGACGGTCCGTTCGCGGCCGCGCGCGGTCATGATGCGGTGGACGCTCGAGAAGGGGGCGCCGCTGACCTTCGCCGCGGCGAGCACCTGGGCGACGCGGTCGTGGTCGTCCGGGTGCTTGTGGGCCAGGACGAGCGCGGTCGTCGGGACGACCTCGCCGGGCGCGAAGCCGTGGAGGGCGTACATGTCGGAGGACCACCACCACGTCTCACGGACGAGGTCGTAGCGGTACTGGCCGGTGGCGCGGTGGCCCTCGAGGGCGCGGATCCGCTCGTGGGCACGGTCGATGGTCATGGCTCCGCCTCGGTCACAGGGGGTGATCACGAGCCGCGTCCTGACTCGGAGCGGTCCGACCGTAGCGTGCGCGCGGCCCCGGTGCACGACGGGCCCCGGGGCAGCCGGGGCGCGGCGGCGCGCGCGGGCGGCGCGGATCGTGCCTAGGGTCGAGGAACGGCGTCGAGACGGGTGCGCGCACCGACCGAGGAGCGCCCATGTCCGACTCCCCCGCCACCACCACTCCCGAGACCCCCGCCCTGCTGCGCCTCGCGCGCCGGCTCGAGGGGTCGACGTCGCTCGACGACCTGTCGAGCGTGGTGAGCGGCGTCGCGCTCGCCGTCGTACCCGCGCACGGCCGGCTGCGCGAGGAGCTGCACGGTCGCTCCCTCGGGCACGCCCTGCACTCGACGCTCACCGACGTCCCGGTCGGGCTGTGGACGAGCGCGGCCGTGCTCGACGTCGTGGGCGGCGAGCGCAACGCCCCGGCCGCGCAACGGCTCGTCGGCCTCGGGCTGCTCGCGACGGTGCCCACCGCGCTCACCGGGCTCGCCGACTACCTCGACGTCGACCGCCGCGCGCGCCGCGTCGGCGCGGTGCACGCGGCGCTGAACTCGGGCGTGTCCGTGCTCTACGGCACGTCGTGGCTCCTGCGCCGGGCGGGTCGCCGCCGCGCCGGGGTCGCGACGGGCCTCCTGGCGTACGGCGTCGCCGGCGCGAGCGCGTTCCTCGGCGGGCACCTCGCCCAGGCGCTGCGCGAGCCCCCGGCGGAGGTGGCGCTCGGCGACGACGACACGACGGACCTCCCGTGACGCGGCGCCGGCACGCCCGGCGGGTCGCGGACGCCGTCGACGGGCCCGGCGTCGCTCTCGTCACCGGAGCCACGAGCGGCATCGGCCTGCGGATCGCCCACGAGCTCGTCCGGCGCGGTCACGACGTCGTCGTCGTCGCGGACCGGGACGTCGACGAGACGGTCGACGCGCTCCACGGCCGCGGCGGCGCCCGGGTGTCCGGCCTCACCGTGGACCTCACGACGCCGGCGGGCGTCGAGACGGCCGCCCGGCACGCCCGGACGCTCGGCGCGCGGACCCTCGTGCTCAACGCAGGGGTGGGCGTCCACGGGCCGTTCGCTCGTACCCCGCTGCGCGACGAGCTGCGCCTCGTCGACCTCAACGTGCGCTCGGTCGTGCACCTCGCGCACGTCCTGCTGCCAGACCTGCTCGCCGCAGGGGCTGGCCGGATCCTCGTGACGTCGTCGGTCTCGGGCGAGATGCCCGCGCCGAACTTCTCGACCTACGCGGCGTCGAAGGCGTTCCTCCGCTCGTTCGCGTGGTCGCTGCGCGGCGAGCTCGCCGGCACCGGCGTCACGGTCACCGCGCTCCTGCCCGGGCCCACGCGCACGCCGTTCTTCGAGGAGGCGCAGATGACCAGGACGCGCGTCGGCCGGCTGCCGAAGCCGTCCGCGGCGTCGGTCGCGCGCCGCGCCGTCGCCGCGCTCGAGCGCGGCCGCCCCGAGGTCGTCACCGGGATCCAGGGCGGGGTGATGCTCGCCGCGGCGCGCGTGCTCCCCCAGCCCGCGCGCGCGGCGTTCCACGGCTGGTTCTACGCCCCGGGCGCCCGCTGACTGGCCGCCCCGGGTCCGTCAGGTCGGGTCGGCGCTGCGGTAGCCGTTGACCTTGTGGGTCCCGTCGCACCAGGGCGGGATCGCGGTCCCGCCGCAGCGGCACAGCGCCACCGTCTCCCGGTGGCGCTCGATCTCCTCGCCGGACGCGTCCACCAGCCGTGCGGGCCCCCGCACGAGCAGCGGCCCGTCCGGGCAGGCGGTCACCGTCACCTCGTCGTCGCGCGCCGTCATGCGTCCCGTCCTCCCGTGGGTCGTGCCGTCGTGCCGAGCGCGGCGCGCCGCAGCGCCGCCGTCCTGTGCGCGGCGCACCGCAGGCGCCGTCCCGCGTAGGGCATCCCGCCCGCGGCCCGCCAGGCGAGCGCCACCCACGCGCACGCCGCGCGCTCGAGCACCCACGCCGGCGCCCAGAGCGGCGCCGACCGCGGGAACGCCGCAGCGCCGCCGTCGCGCCGGCGGCCGGCCTCGGCCAGCGCGACCGCGCCGACCAGCAGACCCCCGAGCAGCGCGAGCCCTCGTCGCCGCACCGCGTCGCGGCCCCCCACGGCCGCGACAGCGCCCGCCACGAGGAGCGGCGCGAGCGCCAGCTCGGCGACGAGCCGCGGGGGCTGCGCGAGCGAGTCGTAGGCCTGGCGGACGCGCTGCTCGACGAAGCGGCCCACGTCCGGCGGACGGCGCGGCACCACGAGGTCCCGGCGGCACGCGACGACGCCGCCGCGGGCACGCACGGTCCGCTCGAGCTCGAGGTTCTCGAAGAGCACGTGCGCGTCGTACCCGGCGCCGAGCGCGGCGCGGCGCACCACGACCGTCCCCGCGTAGTCGTGCGCGAGCGCCCGGTTCACGAGCGACCGCGCGGTGTCCCAGCGGGCGTGCCACGGCGCCGGGTCGAACACGTTCTGGGGCACGACGAGGTCCGCGGCCGCGAGCGCGGCGAGCGCCGCGTCGAGCGTCGCGCGGTCCCAGCGCACGTCGTCGTCGGCGAGGACCACGCGCGCCTGCGTCGTCGCGGCGAGACCGGCGAGCACGCCCACGACCTTCCCGTTCGTCCCGGCGGGTGCCGCCGCCACCTCGACGACGCGCACGCCCGGGCCGAACGCGGCGACGTCGTGCCGCCGGACGTCGGGCTCCGACGCGTCGGCGACCACGACCGGCAGCACGTCGGCGAGGCCGCGCAGGTACGCGGCCAGCTCGTCGAGGCCGCCCGTCGAGGGACCGCGCCGCAGCGGCAGGACGTAGACGGCGTCAGGCACCCGGGCCACGGGGACCGGCTCCCGACGGCGGCGCGTCCAGGGGGACGCGCAGCGCCGACTCGCCCGCCTGCCACCGACCGAGCGCGAACGCCGCGACGTCGCCCTCGACCGCGAGGCACGCGGCGGCGCCGAGCACGACGTCGTCGCGCAGGGCGGGCTCCTGCTCGACGAAGCGCCCGGCGAGGTCGCGCGCCGCGATCTGCTCGTGCACCGCGTCCGCCTCGACGTGCTCGTCGAAGTACCACGTGGTGTCCTCGTCGTGCCCGAGCCGCCGGAAGCCGTTCCCGTAGAGCCGGCTCGGGACGGACGACGTCATCTCGAACGCCGCGAGGTGGCCGACGATCGCGCCGCGCAGCCGCCGGTGCAGCCCGAAGAGCGACATGGTGTTGAGCGCGACGAGCACGACCGTCGGGACGGCGTCGACGTAGCGCCCGTACGTGTCGTCGAGCCCGACGCCGCGCATCGCGCGCGCGAAGAGCTCGGCGTGCATCCGGTCCGGGCGCCCGCCGCCGTACTCGTCGGCCTGGATCTCCACGAGCGCCGCCTTCGGCACGCCCGAGAGGCGGGGGACGGCCCACGTGTGCGGGTCGGCCTCCTTGAGCTGGTACAGCGACTTCAGCGCGAGCAGCTCGCGCACCTGCTCGGCGTCGGCCTTCTTCGCGACGTAGCGCGACAGGCTCGGGCCGTCGTCCGCCGCGGCGAGGTCGAACAGGTGCTGCGCGACGGCCGCCGCGTCGGTCGCCTCGCACGTCGGCCGGCCGGCGCGCTCGCGCACGGCCTCCTCGAAGGGGCGCTCCAGGGTCTGCCGCACGGCGAGGAGCGACGGCTCCCACTCCCACGCGTCGTCGACGCCCTCGACGCCGCGGTAGTGCAGCTCGTAGAGGACCGTCAGCGCGAGCTGCAGGTCGTCATCGTGCAGGATCGCGAGCCCGGGCTCCGCGAGGGCCGCCGCCACCGCGTCACGCACCGGGGCGACCGCGGCGTCCGCGCCCTCGTCCGGGGCGGTCGCGAGCACCGCGAGCAGCGCGGCGCTCACCGGACCCCGGGGAGCGGGCGCGGGCAGCCGCGGGGCCGTGGCGGGGCGCACGGTGGTCGAGGTCATCGTCGGGGCTCCTGCTCGTCGCACGTGAGGCGCCCGCTTCTCGACACCACCGCCATGCTGCCCGCGTCGGACGACGCTCGCTCGCGGTGGCGGGTGCGCCCCCGGGGAGCGCGCATCCCCGGGGGCGCCCGGTCAGCCCTGGTCGGAGCCCTGCGGCGACGTCGCCGACGTGCCGTGCCGGGTCAGCTCCGCGAGGAACCGGTGGCACTGCTGCGCGCGGTCGGCGTCCTCCGCCATGACCTTCTCGAAGAAGGCGGCGATCTCCTCCGTGCCCGCGTTCCGGGCGTCCCGCACGTACTGGCCGTAGTCGTGCCCGGCCTTGAGCGAGTGGTACTGCACCGAGATGAGGTCGAACGTGACGTCGTCGAACCCGGTCTCTCCTGTGGCCATGATCTGCACCTCCGCGCACCGTCTGCGGTGCGGTCGAGCCCCTGGGCGGGCGGCCCGGGGCGCGTCGGGCGGCCTGCTGCTGGACCACTTCCACCGTCGCAAGGCCCGCCGCGCTCGCAACCGCGGGCCCGGACGTCCGTCCGGTTGTGAGCGGCGCGGGTCGACCTAGCGTGGAAAGCGGTCCAGCAGGCGGCCGTCACCGGTGGAGCGAGAGCCCGGTACGGCCCGCGCTCCGCCGTCAGTCGCGCCGCCCGAGGGAGGCGCCGACGACAGGAGTCGACGATGAGCGAGACGGAACGTCCGTACGGGACGGGGCCCGGCACGACGGGACCCGCGACCTCCCCGGGCACCGGGGACCGGTCCGGGACCTCGACCGGCGTGAAGGACCGCGTGTCCGACGCGGCCTCCCAGGTGGGCGACGCGGGCCGCGAGGTGGCCGGGGACGCGAAGGAGAAGGCGCACGACGTCGCGCACGAGGCGAAGGACCGTGCCCGCGGCCTCGTCGACCAGGCGCGGACCGAGGTGCGGTCCCAGGCGCAGTCGCAGCAGCAGCGGCTCGCGGGCGGGCTGCACACGCTCGGCGACGAGCTGCAGCAGATGGCGGAGGGCAGCCAGGACCCGGGCTACGCGAGCGAGATCGTGCAGCGCGCGGGCGCCGCGACGGAGCAGGTCGCGCAGTGGTTCGAGGACCGCGAGCCCGCATCGGTGCTGCGCGAGGTCGAGAGCTTCGCCCGACGCCGGCCGGGCACGTTCCTGCTCCTCGCGGCCGGGGCGGGCCTGGTCGTGGGCAGGCTCCTGCGCGGCATGAAGGACGCGCCGGACGAGGGCGACCGGTCCCGGGCGGACGACGCGTCGCGCGTCACGCGCACGACGGGCGGCGTCCAGGGTGCCCACCTCGCCGACACCGGGACCGGCCTCGGCACCGGCGGCACCGGCGGGTACGGCACGAGCGGGTACGACACCGGCGGCACGGGCGGATACGGCACCACCGGGTCGGGCGACCTCGGCACCGGCGGCACCGGGAGCCCCGGGGCCTCGGGCGGCGCGGGCCTCGGCACGACCGGGACCGGCGGTCTCGGCACGAGCGGCGCACGGCCCGTCGAGGGCGTCACCGAGGACCCCGAGTCGCCGACCACGGGCGGGTCCGGCTACCCGCCGCCCACGTTCCCGCCCACCACGGAGCCCGACACGGGCACCGGGACGACCGGAGGTGCGAGCGATGTCCACCGTCCCTGACCCGTTCGCCGCACCGGGCACGGCGCGGCACGCGGCGGCCGCCGGGCCGACGACGGGCGCCGCCCCGCCGGGCGCGGACCGTCCGGCCGGCGAGCAGCCCAGCCTGGGCGAGCTCGTCGCCGAGGTGAGCCGCGACCTGTCCACCCTGGTCCGCCAGGAGGTCGAGCTCGCGAAGGCCGAGGCCAAGCAGTCGGCGCAGCGCGCCGGGAAGGGCGCGGGCCTGCTCGGCGGTGCCGGCATCGCCGCGCACCTCGTGCTGGTGTTCCTGTCGGTCGCGCTGTGGTGGGCCCTCGGCTCCGCCATCGGCCGGGGCTGGTCGGCGGTCGTCGTCGCCGTGCTCTGGGCCGTGGTGGCGGCCGTGCTCGCCGCGGTCGGCCGCAAGCAGCTCCGGACGGTCGAGGGCCTGCCCGAGACCACCGACACGGTGAAGAAGATCCCCAACGCGCTCCGCGGACACGAGGAGAGGAACTCATGAGCACCAGCGACCCCGAGGAGATCCGGGCGGACATCGAGCGCACGCGCAGCGAGCTCAGCCGCGACGTCGACGCGCTCGGCGACAAGGTCAGCCCGAGCAGCGCCGCCCGTCGACAGGTCGACCGCGTGAGGTCCGGCGTCACGCGCGCCAAGGACCGCGTCATGGGCACGGCGCACGACACGCACCGCTCGACGTACGACGTGGCAGACCGCGGCACGACGCACGACCTGGCCGACCGCGGCCGCGAGGCGGCGTCGTCCGTCGCCGACTCGGCCCGGCACACGGCGTCGTCCGTCGCGGAGACGGTCGGGTCCGCGCCGCGCGCCGTCCGCGAGCAGACGCAGGGCAACCCGCTGGCCGTCGGGCTCGTCGCGTTCGGGCTGGGCCTCGTCGCGGCGTCGCTCATCCCGGCGAGCCGGGCCGAGCAGCGCGCCGCCGTCGGCGTCAAGGAGAAGGCCGCCCCGCTCGTCGAGGAGGTCAAGGAGACGGCGCAGGAGGTGGTCCAGGACCTCAAGGAGCCCGCGCAGGAGGGCGCCCACGCCGTGCGCGACGCGGCGAAGGACGCCGCGCAGTCCGTGGGCCAGCACGGGAAGGAGGCCGCGGCGGACGTCCGCGACCAGGTCAAGGAGGGCTGAGCCCTCCCACCGGACGGCCCGGCGACGTACGTGTCGCCCGGGCCGTCCGCGCGCGCCCGGCCTCGGACGGCCGACGCGGGTCAGCCGACCCGCAGGTCCACGGTCCCGCCGCGGGCGACCGGGCGCAGCGCGACGCCGGGCAGCTCCGGCGCCCGGGCGAGGAAGTCCTCGAGCGGGCTGCGGAACACGCCGTAGTCGTCGTGGTGGACGGGCACAACGAGCGGCACCCCGACGCGGCGCACGAGGTCGGCGCCCTGGACGTCGTCCATCGTCACCGTGCGGCCGAGGATCCGTGTGCCGCCGAGGTGCGCCACGACGGAGTCGAGGTGCGGGAAGGCGTGCGCGACCACGTCGACGTGGTCGCCCGTGAGCGTGTCGCCGGTGACGTAGACCTGCGTCTGGCGCTCGCCGCGCACGCTGTGCGTGTACACGGTGCCCATGACCTCGGGCAGCAGGCGGCGCAGGAACCCGCGGGCGTGGATCGCCGGCACGGCCTCGATCGTCAGCTCCTCCTTGCCCGAGCGCAGGGTCCGCACGTCGCCGGTCGCCAGGCCCGTCGTCGCGAAGTGGTACCGCGCGAGCCGGCGGGCCGCGGACGGCGTGGTGAGGAGCGGCGCGCTGCGCGTGAGGTCGCGGCGCGCGACCCGGTCGAAGTGGTCGCCGTGCAGGTGCGAGAGCACGACGGCGTCGAGCGGGGGCAGGTCGGACGGGCGCAGCGCGGGCTGCGTGAGCCGCCGCGAGGCGAGGCCCTTGCCGAGATACGCCCACTGCCCCCGGTGCAGGAAGTTCGGGTCGGTGAGCACCGTGAACCGCCCGAAGCGCAGGAGCGTCGTCGCGGTGCCGCCGAACGTCAGGGTCGCCGTCGCGAGCGCCGGGCTCATCGCGGCAGCCCTTCGAGGTGGACCGTCTTGCGCACCGTCATCTCGTCGAGCAGGTCCGGCCCGTACCCCGCCCCGCCGCCGCTCCCCCGGCGCGGGTCGGCCGACCCGCCGGGTGCGCCCCCGAAGACGGCGTTGACCTTGACCGTCCCGACGTCGAGCACGTCGGCGGCGCGCAGGGCGTGGTCGAGCGACGGGGTGAGCACCGTCGCCGCGAGCCCGTAGGCCGACGCGGACGCGCGCCGCAGGCCCTCCTCGAAGTCCGCGACGCGCACGACGGGCGCGACCGGGCCGAACGTCTCCTCGGTGAGCAGCGCGACGTCGTCGGGGCACCGGTCGAGCACGGTCGGCGCCCAGAACGACCCCGGCCGGTCGAGCCGGCTCCCGCCGGCGACGAGGCGGGCGCCCGCGTCGAGCGCGCCGCGCACGTGCGCCTCGACGACGGCGAGCTGGTCCTCGTCGACGAGCGGGCCCATCGCCACGTCGTCGTCCGCGGGGTCGCCGACGCGCAGGCCGTCGGCGAGCCGCGCGAGCTCGGCGACGACGGCGTCGGCCGCCTCCTCCACGACGTACGCGCGCTCGACCGCCGTGCAGAGCTGGCCGCCGTTGGTGAACGCGCCGGTCGCGATCTGGCGCGCGGCGAGGACCGGGTCCACGCCGGCGTCGACGACCAGGGGATCCTTGCCGCCGTTCTCGAGGAGCACGCGCGCGCCCCGGGCCCCGGCGACCGCGGCGATGCGCCGCCCGGCCGCGGTCGAGCCGACGTGCGCGACGAGCGCGACGCGGTCGTGCGCGACGATCGCCCCGCCCGTCGCGGCGTCGCCGCTCACGACGCGCAGCACGTCGGGCGGGAGCGCCGACGCCACGATCTCCGCGAGCCGGACGCCCGGCGCGTCGCTGCGCTCCGACGGCTTGTGGACGACGACGTTGCCCGTCACGAGCGCGGCGGCGACGAGCCCCGCCGCGGCCGGGTACGGGTCGTTCCACGGAGTGAGGACCGCGACGACGCCGCGCGGTTCGCGGCGCACGACGTCGAGGGCCGCGGGGTCGCCCGCGAGCACGCGGCCCGCCCGGCCGAGGCCGGCCACGGCGGCCTCGTCGAGGAGGTCGGCCGCGACGTCGGCCGAGGCGCGCGCCTCGCGCTCGAGCCGGCCCGTCGTGGCGCGCAGGAGCGCGCCGAGCTCGTCGGCGGCGTCGCGCACGCGGCGGGCCGCCTCCCGCAGCGCGTCGGCGCGCGCGGCGGGCGCCGTCGCGCGCCAGAGGGGCCAGGCGTCCGCGGCGGCGCGCACCGCGGCGTCGACCTGCTCGACGTCGGCGCAGGTCACCTCCGCCGCGGGCCGTCCGGTCGTGGGGTCGGCCCGCTCGACGCTGCGCGCGGTCGGGGGGCGAGGGGTCGTGGTCGTCATACGAGCCTCCGGGGAATGACACGAAGAGAATCACCTATAGGTGCTCGGCCGGGGTGCGAGAAGCGCTTCTCGGGGCGACGGTGGGAGCGGGGTTGCAGCAGAGCCGACCCGCACGCGCCAGGCGGTCGCCCACGGATTCTCGAGGCGTCCTCCGAGCCTGGCCCGGACGAGGAAGGCTCGCAGCCCATGCGCGTCCTCGGTGTCAACGCCCTGTTCCACGACCCGTCCGCGGCGCTCGTCGTGGACGGCCGCGTCGTCGCGGCCGCGGAGGAGGAACGGTTCTCGCGGCGCAAGCACGGCAAGCGGCCCGTGCCCTTCGCGGCGTGGGAGCTGCCCGAGCGCGCGATGGCGTGGTGCCTGGAGGCCGGCGGCCTGCGCCCGGCCGACCTCGACGCGGTCGCCTACTCGTTCGACCCGGCGCTCGCGAAGCCCGCGGAGGAGATGGGGCTGCCCGACCCGTGGGACTGGCTGCGCGTGCGGTACGCCGAGCGGGCCCCGCAGTTCCTCGCCGCCGCCCTGCCCGGGCTCTCCCCCGCAGCCGTGCGGTTCGTGCCGCACGAGGTCGCGCACGCGGCGTCCGCGGCGCTCGCGTCCCCGTTCCCCGTCGCGAGCGTGCTCTCGCTCGACGGCCGCGGGGAGCGGTCGTCCCACCTCGCGGGCCGCTACGACCACGGCCGGCTCGAGGTGCTCGCGAGCCAGGAGCTCCCGCACTCGCTCGGCCTCGTCTACGAGTCGCTCACCGAGCACCTGGGCTTCCTGCGGTCGAGCGACGAGTACAAGGTCATGGCCCTCGCGTCCTACGGCGAGCCGCGCTTCCTCGACGACCTGCGTGAGCTCGTGCGCGCGACCGGCGACGGCGGGTTCGTCGCCGAGGCCCCCGACTGGACCCGCTGGGCGCCGCCGCGCACCGACGACGGCACCTGGGGCACCGAGCACGGCGGCCTCGCGGAGCACGCCGACCTCGCCGCGTCGGTGCAGGTGCGGCTCGAGGAGGTGCTCGTCGACCTCGCCACCTGGCTCCACGCGCAGACCGGCGACCGCGTCCTGGCGATGGGCGGCGGCACCGCGCTCAACTGCGTCGCCAACTCCCGCCTCTGGCGCGAGACGCCGTTCGAGGAGGTCTGGGTGCAGCCCGCCGCGGGCGACTCCGGCACGGCGCTCGGCGCGGCGATGCAGCTCGCGGCCGAGGCGGGCGACACCGTCGAGCCGATGGGGTCGGCGGCGCTCGGGCGGTCGTGGACCGACGACGAGCTCGCGGCGCGGCTGACGACGGCGCACGTGCCGTTCACGACCCCCGCGGACCTGCCCGGCGAGGTCGCGCAGGCGCTCGCCGACGACGGGATCGTCGCGTGGTTCGACGGGCGCGCGGAGTTCGGTCCGCGCGCGCTCGGCCACCGGTCCCTGCTCGCGCACCCCGGGCCGGTCGAGAACCTCGAACGGCTCAACGACGTCAAGGGCCGCGAGCAGTTCCGCCCCGTCGCGCCGATGGTCCTGGAGGAGGACGCCGCCGCCATCTTCAGCGGCGGCCCGGTGCCCAGCCCGTACATGCTGTTCGTGCACGACGTCGCCGCGGAGTGGCGGGACCGCATCCCCACCGTCGTGCACGTCGACGGCACGGCGCGCATCCAGACGGTCGACGGCTCCACGCCCCGCCTGCAGGCGACGATCCGCGCGTTCAAGGAGCGCACCGGCCTGCCGGTCGTCGTGAACACGAGCCTCAACACCGCGGGGCGACCGATGGTCGACGACCCCCGCGACGCGCTCGAGCTCTTCGGCTCCGCCCCCGTCGACCTCCTCGTGCTCGGGCCGCACCTCGTGCGGCGGGCCGACCTGTTCGCGGCCCCGGCGGACGACGGGGGCCGGCCGTGAGCGCGCCCGCCTACGCGGTCGTCGTGCCCTCGGTCGGGCGCCCGTCGCTCGATCGGCTCCTCGCCACGCTCGCGGCGCAGCGCGCGTCGTCGCCCGGCGCGCCCGCGCCGGTCGAGGTCGTCGTGGCCGACGACCGCCGCCTCCCGCCGGCCGGTTCCGCGGGGCCCGTGCCCGCGCCGCTCGACCTCGGCGCGGCGGGCGAGCGCCTCGGCGCACGCGTCGTGCGCACGGGCGGACGCGGCCCGGCGGCGGCGCGCAACGCGGGCTGGCGCTCGACGCGCGCGCCGTGGGTCGTCTTCCTCGACGACGACGTCGAGCTGCCGGACGGCTGGGCCGCGCGGCTCGCGCACGACCTCGCGCACGCGACCGACCGCACGGGCGGCGTGCAGGGCCGCCTGCGCGTGCCGCTCCCGGCGCACCGCCGCCCGACGGACTGGGAGCGCGGGACGGCCGGGCTCCAGGACGCCGCGTGGGCGACCGCCGACATGGCCTACCGCCGGGCCGCCCTCGACGACGTGGCCGGGTTCGACGAGCGGTTCCCGCGCGCCTACCGCGAGGACGCCGACCTCGCGCTGCGCGTGCGCGACGCCGGGTGGGACCTCGTGCGCGGCACCCGCACGACGACGCACCCCGTGCGTCCCGCCGACGACGGCGTGAGCCTGCGGGTGCAGGCCGGCAACCGGGACGACGCGACGATGCGCGCGCTGCACGGGCGGCGCTGGCGGGCCCGGGCGGGCACCGGCCGGGGGCGCCTGCCGTGGCACGTCGCGACCGTGGCCGCGGCCGGGCTCGCGCTCGGGGGTGCGCTCGCGCGCCGTCCGCGCGCGGCCGCGCTCGGCGCCGCCGCGTGGGCCGGGCTGACGCTCGACCTCACCCGACGGCGCCTGGCGCCCGGGCCGCGCCCGGGCGACGACGTCTTCCGCGCCGAGGCGCGCCGCATGGCGTGGACGACGGTCGCGATCCCGTTCGCGGCGGTGCGGCACCGCCTCGCCGGGACGCTCGCCGTGCGCCACGGCCTCGCGGCGTGGCCGCCCCCGCTCGCCGCCGTCCTCCTCGACCGCGACGGCACGCTCGTCCACGACGTCCCCTACAACGGCGACCCCGACGCGGTGCGGCCGGTCGACGGCGCGCGCGAGATGCTCGACGGCCTGCGGGCGCGCGGCGTGCGCGTGGGCGTCGTGACCAACCAGTCGGGCGTGGGCCGCGGGCTCCTCACGCGCGCGCAGGTCGACGCCGTGGACGCGCGCGTCGAGGAGCTCCTGGGCCCCGTCGGCACGTGGCAGGTGTGCCCGCACGCGCCCGGCGACGGCTGCGCGTGCCGCAAGCCCGCACCGGGGCTCGTGCTCGCCGCGGCGTCCGCGCTCGGCGTCGCGCCGTGGGAGTGCGCGGTCGTGGGCGACGTCGACGCCGACGTCGGCGCGGCGACGGCCGCCGGCGCGACGCCCGTCCTCGTGCCGACCCCGGTGACGCGGCGCGAGGAGGTCGAGGCCGCACCCCGCGTCGCGGCCGACCTCGCGGGCGCGCTCGCCGCGCTCGCCGACCGCCTGCCGCCCGGCCCGGGAGGCACCGTGGCCGCCGGGGCGGCCGAGGCACCCCGCGACGAGGAGCGCGCGGCATGAGCCCCGACGCCCGCCCGAGCGGTGCCGACGTCCTCGCCGTCCGCCTCGACAGCGACGGCGACGTGCTGCTCACGGGTCCCGCGGTCCGGGCCCTCGCGCACGGGGCCGCGGCGCGCGGCGGGAGCGTCGACGTCCTCGCGTCGCCGGCCGGCACCGCCGCGGCGCGGCTGCTCCCGGGCGTGCGCGACGTGCTGACCTTCGACGCGCCGTGGTCGGGCTACCGGCCGCCGAGCGTCGACGAGGCGGGCGTGCTGGACCTGGTCGGGACGATCGCCGCGCACCGCTACGCCGCCGCCGTCGTGTTCACGTCGTTCCACCAGAGCCCGCTGCCCGCCGCGATGCTCGCCAAGATCGCGGGCGTCGGGCACGTCGCGGGCACGAGCGAGGACTACCCGGGCTCGCTGCTCGACGTGCGCCACCTGCGCCCCGAGGGCCTGCACGAGGTGGAGGCGGCGCTCGACCTCGCGCGCGCCGCGGGGTTCCCCGACCCGCCCGACGGCGACCGGCTGCGCGTGCGCGAGCCGCTGCCCGACGTGACGCACCTCGTGCCCGCCGTCCCGTACGTCGTCGTGCACCCGGGGGCCTCCGTCCCCGCGCGGGCACCGTCGCCCGACCACGCGCGCGCGGTCGTCGGCGCGCTCGCCGCCCAGGGGTGGCGCGTCGTCGTCACGGGCGGGCCGACCGAGACGGCCCTGGCGGCCCACGTCGCGGGCGGGCGCGCGACGGACCTGTCCGGCGCGACGGACCTCGCCGGGCTCGCGGGCGTGCTCGCCGGCGCGCGGTGCGTCGTCGTGGGGAACACCGGCCCCGCGCACCTCGCCGCAGCCGTCGGGACGCCCGTCGTGTCGCTCTTCGCGCCCGTGGTCCCCGCCGGCCGCTGGGCGCCGTGGCGCGTGCGGTCGGTCGTGCTCGGCGACCAGGCGGCCGCGTGCGCGGGGACCCGCGCCCGCGAGTGCCCGGTGCCCGGCCACCCGTGCCTGACGGGCGTGGCGCCCGCCGACGTCGCCGACGCCGTCACGCGGCTCACGACGACGGCCGCGTGCGAGGAGTGGCACTCGGCCGCCGCGCCCGGGCGCGCGGTGCCGGACGCCGCGGGGGTGGTCGCATGAGGGTCCTCGTCTGGCACGTGCACGGGTCCTGGGCGACGTCGTTCGTCGCGGGGAGCCACGAGTACGTCGTCCCGGTCGTGCCCGGCCGGGGTCCCGAGGGGCGCGGGCGCGCCCGGACGTGGGACTGGCCCGCGTCGGTCCGCGAGGCGTCGCCCGGCGAGCTCGACGACCTCGCCGCGGGCGGCGGGATCGACGTCGTCGTGCTGCAGCGGCCCGAGGAGGTCGGGCTCGTGCGCCGCTGGACCGGCCTCGAGCCGGGGCGCGACGTGCCCGCGGTGTACGTCGAGCACAACGCCCCCACCGGCCACGCGGCGTCCACGCGCCACCCGCTCGCGGACCTCGACGCCGTCGCCGACGGGACGGTTCCCGTCGTCCACGTCACCGCGTTCAACGCGCTCATGTGGGACACGGGCGACGCGCGCACGCTCGTCGTCGAGCACGGCGTCCACGACCCCGGCCACCGGTACACCGGCGAGCGCCAGAGCGTCGGCGCGGTGGTCAACGAGCCCGTGCGCCGCTGGCGGGTCGCCGGCACGGACGTGCTCGTCGCGGTGGGGCGCCACGTACCCCTCGACGTGTACGGCGCGGGCGTCGAGGACCTCGCCGAGCACCTCGGTAGCTTCGCGCGGCGCGAGCACGGCCTGCACGACGACGTGCCGCAGGCCGCGATGCACGAGCGCCTCGCGGCCTCCCGCGCGTACCTGCACCCCTTCCGCTGGACGAGCCTCGGGCTCTCGCTCCTCGAGGCGATGGCCCTCGGCATGCCCGTCCTCGCCCTCCCGACGACCGAGGCGCCCGTCGCCGTGCCGCCCGCGGCCGGACTCCTCAGCGCCCGTCCCGACGAGCTCGTCGCCGCCGCGCGGCGCTGGCTCGCCGACCCCGACGAGGCGCGCGAGCGCGGCACCGCCGCCCGCGCGCACGTCCTCGAGCACTACTCCCTCACCGCGTTCCTGCAGCACTGGGACGCCGTCCTCCAGGAGGTGACCTCATGAGGATCGCCATGATCTCCGAGCACGCCAGCCCTCTCGCCGCCCTCGGCGGCGTCGACGCCGGGGGCCAGAACGTCCACGTCGCGTCGCTCGCCACCCGGCTCGGCGCCCTGGGGCACGACGTCGAGGTCTACACACGGCGCGACGACGTCTCCCTGCCCGAGCGGGTCGCCCTCGCGCGGCGCGTCGACGTCGTCCACGTGGACGCCGGGCCCCCGGTCCCCGTGCCGAAGGACGAGCTCCTGCCCCACATGGACGCGTTCGGCGCCGACCTGCTGCGCCGCTGGGCCGACCCCGCCGCGCGGCCCGAGGTCGTGCACGCGCACTTCTGGATGTCCGGGATCGCGGGGCTCCTCTCCGCACCCGCCGTCGGGGTGCCGCTCGTGCAGACGTTCCACGCGCTCGGCTCGGTCAAGCGGCGCCACCAGGGCGCGCACGACACGAGCCCGGCCGAGCGCGTCGCGCGCGAGCGCCTGCTGTGCCGCGCGGTCGACCGGATCGTCGCGACGTGCACCGACGAGGTCGCCGAGCTGCGCGCCCTCGGCGCGGACCCGGACCGCGTCGACGTCGTGCCGTGCGGCGTCGACATCGGCCGCTTCCGCCCGGACCCCGACCGCACGGCGGCCGGGGACCGCGAGCCGGGCCGCCTGCGCCTGCTGTCCGTCGGCCGCCTCGTCGAGCGCAAGGGCGTCGACACCGTCATCGAGGCGCTCGTCGAGCTGCCCGCTGCCGAGCTCGTCGTCGCCGGCGGCCCGCCCGCCGACCTCCTCGACCACGACGACGAGGCCCGTCGCCTCGCGCGCCTCGCCGACGCGCTCGGCGTGCGCGACCGCGTGCGGTTCGTCGGGAGCGTGACGCAGGACGCCGTGCGCGACCTCATGCACGCGTGCGACGTCGTCGTGTGCGACCCCTGGTACGAGCCGTTCGGGATCGTGCCGCTCGAGGCCGCGGCGTGCGGCCGCCCCGTCGTCGGCGCGGCCGTCGGCGGGCTGCTCGACTCGGTGCTCGACGGCCGCACCGGCCTGCTCGTCCCGCCGCGCGACGCGGCGGCGCTCGTCGCGGCGCTGCGTCGCGTCGGGGACGACCCCGCGCTCGGGGAGCGGCTCGGCGCCGCGGCGCGCGTGCGGGCGGAGCGCCTGTACGGGTGGACGACGGTCGCGGCCCGCACGCTCGAGTCCTACGAGCGCGTCGTCGCCGCGCACCGCCGCTCCCCCCGGCCGGTGGCGGCGGGCGCCGGCACGGCCGGCCCGCTGCGGGCGGTGAGCGCCCCGTGAGCGCGGACCTCCCGGGCGCGCCCCGCGACGCCGCCCGGCGCTGGCTCGCCGGGCACGCGGACGACCTGCACCGCGGGCTCGACCTCCTGCTCGCCGAGTCGGCGCGCGTGGACGCGTGGGCGGCGCGGCTCGCGGACGTCGTGCTCGCGGGCGGTCGCCTGCTCGTCGCGGGCAACGGCGGCAGCGCGGCCGAGGCGCAGCACCTCACGGCGGAGCTCGTGGGCCGGTTCGAGGGCGAGCGGGTGCCGCTGTCCGCGATCAGCCTGCACGCCGAGACGTCGAGCCTCACCGCGATCGTCAACGACTACGGGATCGGCGAGATGTACGCGCGCCAGGTCGCGGCGCACGGCCGGCCGGGCGACGTCCTGCTGCTGCTGTCGACGTCGGGCCGCAGCGAGAACCTCGTCGCGGCGGCCCGCCGGGCGCGCGACCTCGGGCTCACGACGTGGGCGCTCACCGGCCCGCGGCCGAGCCCCCTCGCCGACGCGTGCGACGACGCCCTCGCCCTGCCCGGGGCCTCGACGTCGGCCGTGCAGGAGCTGCACCTCGTCGTCGTGCACGCGCTGTGCGCCGCGCTCGACGCGCACGTGCGCGACCGCGACGCGGGCGCCGCGGCGGCGCCCGCCCCGCACGGCACCGCGCCCGACGACCGGCCGCGCGTCGTCGTCGTCGGGGACGTCCTGCTCGACCGGGACGTCGACGGGCAGGTCACGCGCTTCTCGCCCGACGGGCCCGTGCCCGTCGTCGACACGCTCGGCGTGCGCCGCAGCCCGGGCGGCGCCGGCCTCACCGCGCTGCTCGCGGCCGACGCCGCGCGCGTCCGGCTCGTCGCGCCCCTCGGGGGCGACGCGGCGGGCGCCGAGCTGCGCGCGCTGCTGCGCCCCCACGTGGACGTGCTCGCCGTGCCGCAGGAGGGGACGACGCGGCGCAAGACCCGCGTGCGCTCCGCGGGGCAGACGGTCGTCCGGGTCGACGACGGCGGGCCCGCGCGACCCGTCGACGTCCCGTCGCGCGCGGTGCGCGCCGCGCTCGCGGACGCGGACGTCGTCCTCGTGTCGGACTACGGCGGCGGGACGACCCACGACGGGCCCCTGCGCGACGCGCTCGCCGCCGCCGCCCGCACGACCCCCCTCGTCTGGGACCCGCACCCGCGCGGCGGGCCGCCCGTCCCGGGGACCGCGCTCGTCACGCCCAACCTCGCGGAGGCGCTCGACGCGGCCGACGCGCTCGGCCTCGACGTCGCCGCCGACGACCCCGGCGGTCTCGCCCAGGCCCTGGCGTCGGCCTGGGAGGCGGGTGCCGTGTGCGTGACGGCCGGCGACCGAGGCGCGTTCGTCGCGCGCGCGACCGGCGACCCCGCCTACGTCCCGGCGACCGCCGTCGCGGGCGACCCGTGCGGCGCGGGCGACCGGTTCGCCTCGGCGGCGGCCGCGGCCCTCGCGCGCGGGACGGCCCTCGTCGACGCGGTCGCGCACGCCGTGGACGTCGCGACGGCGTGGGTCGGCGCCGGGGGTGCGGAGGGCTACCGGCGGCGTGCCGACGAGGGCGCGGCGGCGCCCGCGGCTCGTGCCCCGGAGCCCGCGTCGGCCGCCTCGCTCGCCGAGGTCGGCGCGCGCCTGCGCGCCCGCGGCGGGACCGTCGTCGCGACGGGCGGGTGCTTCGACATCCTCCACGCCGGGCACGTGGCGACCCTCGAGGCCGCGGCGCGGCTCGGCGACCACCTCGTCGTCCTGCTCAACGGCGACGCCTCGGTGCGGCGCCTCAAGGGACCCGAGCGGCCCGTCGTCGGGCAGGCCGACCGGGCGCGCGTCCTCGCGGCGCTCGACTGCGTCGCCGAGGTCGTCGTGTTCGACGAGGACGACCCGCGCGCGGCGCTCGACGCCCTGCGGCCCGACGTCTGGGCCAAGGGCGGCGACTACACGGAGCAGGGGCTGCCCGAGGCGGAGGTCGTCCGTCGCCACGGCGGCCGCGTCGTCGTGCTGCCCTTCGTCGCCGGCCGCTCGACCACCTCGATCCTCGAGCGCTCGGGCCCCTTCGCGCGCGGCGCCGCGACAACGAAGGAGAGCACGTCATGACCGCACCCGCCCCTTCCACCGGGACCCTCCCGGCCGCCCCGACCCCCCGCGAGCTCGGGACCGTCTACGTGACCGGGGGCGCGAGCGGCCTCGGCGCCGCCCTCGTCGACGCGGTCGCCGCCGGGGGCGGCAAGCCCGTCGTGCTCGACCGGGTCGCGCCCGGCGCGTCCGTGCCGCACGCCGTCGTGGACCTGTCCGACTCCGCCGCGGCCGCCGCGGCCGTGGAGCGCCTCGCCGTCGAGGTGGGGCCGCCCGACGCCGTCGTCACCGCCGCCGGCACGGACGCGTGCGGGCGCCTGGAGGACGTCGACCCCGCGACGTGGGAGCGCGTCGTGCGGGTCAACCTCTTCGGCACGGTCGCGGTCGTGCGGGCCGCTCTTCCCCACCTCGAGCGCGTGCGCGGCACCGTCGTCACCGTCGCGTCGACCCTCGGCCTGCGGGGCGTGTCGGACGCGACCGCGTACTGCGCGTCGAAGTTCGCGGTGCGCGGGTTCTCGCAGGCGCTCGCGGCGGAGCTCGCTGGGCGCGTCGGCGTCACGTGCGTCGTCCCGGGCGGCATGCGCACCGCGTTCTTCGACGGGCGCACCGAGCAGTACCGCCCGGGCCCCGACGCCGACCTCAACGACCCGCGCGCCGCGGCGGCGACGATCGTCACCGCGCTGCGCCAGCCCGTGGGGTGCGAGATCCGCGAGCTGCTCGTCATGGCGTCCGGCGAGACGTCGTGGCCCTGACGGACGGCACGCGCGGGCTCGCGCCCGACCCGCCGTCCGGCGCGCGGGGCGGGGGCTCCGGGGCGGTGCTCGTGCTCCGGGCGCTCGGTCTCGGCGACGCGCTCGCCGGGATCCCGGCGCTGCGCGGCGTCCGGCGCGCGTGGCCCGGCCGGCGCGTGCTCCTCGCCGCGCCGCCCGCGGTCGGGGCGTGGCTGGAGGGGCTGGGCCTCGTGGACGGCGTGGTCCCGACCCACGGGCTCGGCGCCGACGGCGCGCGCGACGGCGACGCGGGGACCGACGGGCTCGTCGGCGCGCCCGCGGGCGGGCACGTCGCGGTGAACCTGCACGGGAGCGGCCCGGAGAGCCACCGCGCGCTCCTCGCGACCCGGCCCGACGTCCTCGTCGCGTTCGCCTCCGCGCCCGCCGGGGTCGACGGCCCCGCGTGGGACCCCGCCGAGCATGAGGTCGACCGGTGGTGCCGTCTCGTGTCGGCGGCGGGCGGCGCGTGCTCGCGCGAGGACCTGCGCCTCGACGGTGGCCCGCGCGGGCGGCACGTCGTCGTGCACCCGGGCGCCGCAGCGCCGTCGCGCCGCTGGCCCGCGGAGCGGTTCGCGGCGGTCGTGCGGCATCTCGCGGGCGCCGGGCACGACGTCGTCGTGACGGGCGGCCCTGCGGAGACCGGGCTGTGCGGCGCCGTGGCGGCGGGTGCCGTCGCGACCGCGTCCGGCGGCCCCGGCGGACCGACCGGACCGACGGGCGGCTCCGTCGCCGACGCGTCGGGCACGCTGGACCTGCCCGCCCTCGCCGACCTCGTCGCGACCGCCCGGCTCGTCGTGTGCGGGGACACGGGGGTCGCGCACCTCGCGACCGCCTACGGCACGCCCTCGGTCGTCCTGTTCGGCCCGACGTCGCCGACGGCGTGGGGGCCGGCGGTCGACGTCGAGCGGCACACGGTGCTCTGGCACGGGGACGGGACGGCCGGCGGCGCGTACCGCGGCGACCCGCACGGCACGGTGCTCGACCCCGCCCTGGCCCGCGTGACGGTCGACGAGGTCGTCGGTGCGGCCGACGCCCTCCTCGACCGGGTCGGTCAGCGGCCGTAGCCCTCGACGAGGTCGGTGAGCGCGCCGACGTCGTGCCGCAGAGACGGGATGCGCGCGACGATGTCGGCGGCGACGTCGCGCAGCGGGCGGTTGCTCGCGTTCGACGCCGAGCGCAGGAAGTCGAACGCCGTCTCGGGGTCCGTGCCGTAGGCCATGGCCACGGCACCCTTCGCGTTCTCGATCTCGGCCCGGTGGTGCGCCGACGCGGCGATCGAGCGGGACGCGGCCTCCTGCCCGCGCGCCTCGACGAGCGTCGTCACGTCGGCGATCTGACCCACCACCAGGCGCACCGCACCGTCGTGGTCCGGCATGCCCTGCCCGCTCACGGCCACGATGCGCTCGCTCCCCGTCGCCGTGACGATCCGGTGGACGCTCGCGAACGGCTCGCCCCGTGCCAGGGTGCGCGTGATGACCTCGCGCACGCGCTCGCGGTCGTCAGGGTGCTTGTGGGCCAGGACGAGCGCGGTCGTGGGCACGACCTCGCGGGGCGCGAACCCATGGATGGCGTAGGTCTCGGACGACCACCACCAGGTCTCGTCGGGCAGCCCGATCCGGAACGTCCCGACGGCGAGGTCGAGACCGGCGGCGAGGGTGCTCTCGGGGAGACGGTGCGAGGGCGGCCTGCGGTCGGCGCTGGACATGGCTCTGCTCTCCGTTCGGCTGTTCGGAGCAGGCCGCGACGTGACCCGCGCGGGAGGCGCGCCCCGCTCCTTCGTCCATAGGCCCGACGTGGCGTGGGCGGCAGCGGAACGGCCGGCCGCCCGGCTCGTGCCGGGCGGCCGGCCCGTCGGCGGGCGTCAGCTCCCGGCCGCGATCTCCGTGGGCCGCTGCGTGTGGCTGACCTCGATCCGGCGCGGCCGGGCGTCCTCGGAGACCGGGATCGTCAGCGTGAGCACGCCGTCGGCGTAGGAGGCGCTGATCCGGTCCAGCGCGAGGCCGCGACCCAGGGTGACCTGACGGGCCACCGTGCCCGACGTCCGCTCGCGCAGCAGCCACCGGCCCTCCGCGGAGCGCGGGGTCCGCTCGGCGCGGATCGTCAGGGTGCGGTCCTCGCACGAGACGTCGATGCTGCCGGGATCGACACCGGGCAGGTCGACGGCGAGGACGTAGTGGTCTCCCTCGCGGAACAGGTCCATCGGCATCGTCGGGGCGCTCCTGCCGTTCAGGGCGAGCGAGCCGAACAGCCGGTCCATCTCCTGGAACGGGTCCCAGTAGGTAGCCATCGCGCATCACCTCCTCGACGGGGGCCGCACGGCGCAGCCCCGACCGCGATCAGCGCGCCGGGCCTTCCGGCGTCGCCGTGGCTACGTCACTACTTCTAGCACTCCGTGGCGAAGAGTGCTAGTCCTCCGCGCGGCGGGCGGAGGGCGGATCCGACGGGCCGGAGAGCGCCGCCGGCGCGACCGGCCGACCGGCGCCGAGCGACCACGCCTCCCAGCCGGCGGCACGCCACCGCGCGAGGTCCAGGGCGTTGCGCGTGTCGACGACGCGCGGCGCGCGGACCAGGCCGCGCAGCCGGCGCGGGTCGGCCCGCCGGTACTCGGACCACTCGGTCGCGAGCACGACGACGTCCGCGCCCGTGACCGCGTCCGCCGTGTCGGCGGCGTAGCCGAGCCCGGGCGCGACGGCCTGCGCGAGCGCGATGGCCTGCGGGTCGGTGACGACGACGTCCGCGCCCTCGGCCGCGAGCCGGCGCGCCAGGTCGAGCGCGGGCGAGCTGCGCACGTCGTCGCTGCCCGGCTTGAAGGCCGCGCCGAGCACCGCGACCCGGCGGCCGGTCAGACCGCCGCACGCGCGCCGCACGAGCCCGACCGCGCGGTCCCGGCAGCGCTCGTTGATCGCGTCGACCTCGCCGAGGAACGCGACGGCGCGCCCGACCCCGAGCTCGGCGGCGCGCGCGGCGAAGGCCCGGATGTCCTTGGGCAGGCACCCGCCGCCGAACCCCAGGCCGACGCCGAGGTAGTCGCCGCCGATGCGACGGTCGTAGGCCATGGTGCCGACGAGCGCCACGGCGTCTCCCCCGACCGCCTCGCACACCTCGGCCATGGCGTTCGCGAACGAGATCTTCGTCGCGAGGAACGCGTTCGCCGCGACCTTGGCGAGCTCGGCGGTCGCGAGGTCCGTCACGACGCGCGGCACGCCGGTCGCGAGGAGCGGCGCGTAGACCGCGTCGAGCCGGGCGGACGCGCGGGTGCCTGCGGCGTCGTCCGCCACGCCGTAGACGAGCCGGTCGGGGCGCAGGGTGTCCTCGACCGCGTGGCCCTCGCGCAGGAACTCCGGGTTCCACGCGAGCGCGACGCCGTCCGGCAGCGCGGCCGCGAGCCGCACCGCCGTCCCGACGGGGACCGTGGACTTGCCGACCACCACGTCGCCGGGGGCCAGGTGAGGGCGCAGCGCCGCCACCGCCGCGTCGAGGTGGTGGAGGTCCGCGACGCCGCTGCCCGCGGACTGCGGCGTGCCCACGCAGAGGAAGTGCACCGTCGACCCGGCGGCGGCCGCGGCGTCCGTCGCGAACCGCAGCCGGCCGTCCGCCGTCCCCTCCGCGAGGAGCTCGGCGAGGCCCGGCTCGTAGAACGGCGCCCGGCCCGCGGCGAGGACGTCGACCCGGGTCCCGTCGACGTCCACCCCCGCGACCTCGTGGCCGAGGTGCGCCAGGGCGGCGGCGTGCACCGCGCCGAGGTACCCGCAGCCGTGCACCGAGACCTTCACGGCGTCGCCTCGACCCGCCCGTCCCGGGCGTCCGCGCGCGCCTCGGGCCCGTCGCGGAACCACGCGACGGTGCGGGCGAGGCCGTCCGGCCACGAGGTGCGGGCGCGCCAGCCCAGCTCGCGCTCCGCGAGCGTCGTGTCCGGGCGGCGGCGGCGCGGGTCGTCCTCGGGGAGCCCGACGTGCACGACGCCCGCGGCGCTGCCGGTCGCCGCGAGCACGTCCTCGGCGATGCGCCCGACGGTGAGCTCCGTGGGGTTGCCGAGGTTCATCGGCCCGGGATGGCCGCTCGCCGCGAACGCGAGCAGCCCCTCGACGAGGTCGTCGACGTAGCAGACGGACCGGGTCTGCGAGCCGTCGCCCGCGACGGTGAGCGCCTCGCCCGCGAGCGCCTGCCGCACGAACGTCGGCACCATGCGCCCGTCGCGACCGCGCATCCGGGGGCCGTAGGTGTTGAAGATCCGCACGATCCCGGCGTCCACGCCGCGGCTGCGCCGGTAGGCCGTGGTGAGCGCCTCGGCGAAGCGCTTGGCCTCGTCGTAGACGCTGCGCGGCCCGACGGGGTTCACGTGCCCCCAGTAGTCCTCGCGCTGCGGGTGCACCTCCGGGTCGCCGTAGACCTCCGACGTCGACGCGAGCACGCACCGCGCCCCGGCGCGCTCCGCGAGCTCGAGCGCGTGGCGCGTGCCGGCCGACCCCACGAGCAGGGTCTCGACGGGCAGCCGCAGGTAGTCGGCGGGCGACGCGGGGGACGCGAGGTGCAGCACGAGGTCGACGCGGTCCGGCTCGGGCACCGGGAGCCCCGCGGAGACGTCGGCGACGACGAGCGCGAGGCGCGGGTCGTCGCGCAGTGCCGCGAGGTTGCGCTCGTCGCCGGTCGACAGGTCGTCGACGCACACGACCTCGGTCCCGGCCGCCGCGAGCGCCTCGCACACGTGGCTCCCGACGAAGCCCGCTCCCCCGGTGACGACGGCGCGCCCGAAGGCCGGGGTCATCGGCGCACGACCCGCGCGAACGTGCTCCCGCCGCCGTCGGCCCGACGGGCCTGGTAGACGAGGGCGAGCCCCTCGTCCTCGAACTTCTCGAACCACGTCTCCCACGAGACGTGCTCGAGGTCGTCCTCGCCCGCGCCCCCGGGGAAGTCGATCCGCAGGACGCCGGCCTCCCCCGGCTCGCCCTCCGTGCCGCGCACGCTCGCGGGCGTCCCGCCGTTCTCCTCGACCCAGCCACGGATCTCGTCGTGGTCGGTCGTCGTCCTCGTCTCCGACTGGTCGGCCATGCCTCGCCTCCTCGGCGGACGGCGCGGCACGAGGGGCGGCGGGGCCGACGCAGCGACCGCGCGGCCCGCGCCGCGACGGCGTCGCGCACGTGCTCGACGGGCTCGCTGCTGGGCCCGGCCCCTCCACCGTGGCACGGCCCCGCAGGGCCCGCACGCCGCCCGGCGGGCGATGAGTCCGCCGACGTCCGGCGGTCTACCGGTCGTCCCCTCCCCGAGCCGAAGCAGGACTCCCCATGAAGCTCCTCCTGACGTCCGCGGGCGTCACGAACGCCGGCATCCACGACGCGCTCCTGCGTCTCCTCGGGCGACCCGTCGCGGACTGCGACGCGCTGTGCATCCCCACCGCGATGTACGGGCACCCGCACGTCGGCCCCGGGGTCGACGCGTGGCGCTTCGTCGCCGGTCGCTCCGCCCAGCCGATGACCGGGCTCGGCTGGAGGTCCGTCGGGCTCCTGGAGCTCACCGCGCTGCCCACCCTCGGCGAGGAGCACTGGGTCCCGGTCGTCCGCGACGCGGACGTCCTGCTCGTGTCCGGTGGCGACGCCCTCTACCTGAGCCACTGGATGCGGACCAGCGGCCTCGCCGACCTCTTCCCGTCGCTGACCTCGACGGTGTACGTGGGGATGAGCGCGGGGAGCATGGCGATGACGCCTCGCGTCGGGCGGAGCTTCGTCGGGTGGGCCCCGCCGTCGGGCGACGACGCGGCGCTCGGCGTCGTGGGCTTCTCGATCTTCCCGCACACGGACCACCCGGACCTGCCCGAGAACTCGACGGCCGCCGCGGAACGCTGGGCGAGCTCGATCGACGGCCCGGCCTACGCCCTCGACGACGACAGCGCCGTCGTCGTGGCCGACGGGTCCGTCGAGGTCGTCTCCGAGGGGACGTGGAGGCTCCTCGGCGGCTGAGGGCGCGGCGTCCGCCCGGCGGTGCGAGGACCTACGCGCTCAGTCCCCCGGAGGCTGCGCGCGGTCGAGCGCCGGGTCGAGCTCGGTGTACCGGGCGGCGAGCCGCACCGTCCCGTCCTCGACGGCCGCGACGTCCTCCCAGCGGACGAGGTAGCTCCCGCGGTGGCGCCGGCGCACGAGCTGCGGGAACGGCCACGGCGCCCGGGCGTCGGTGCGCTCGTAGCCCAGGAACGACCGGCCGGTCCGCGGGCTGACGAGCACCCCGACGACGCGCGCCCGCCCCACCGCGGACCGGCCCGCGACGCTCTCGCGCAGCGGCCGGTCCTCGCGGTCCTCGCGGCCGCCGGGCCCGTCGTCCTCCGCGAGGACGTCGAGCGCGAGCCGCACGTCCACGACGTACCCGAGCGGGGCGCCGTCGGGACCGCGGACCGGCGCGTCGAGGAGGTCGGAGAGGATCACGAGCCCGCCTCCGGGTCGTGCCGCCCGCCGGGGATCCGGCCCACGACGTGGTCGCGCACCCAGCGCTCGGTCCACCCCACGTCGAGCGTGTCGGCCGTGACGGTGAGCTCGACCGCGGTGCCGACGTGCCCGACGTCCGACCACGCGACCTCCGCGCGGCGCGCGCGCGGCGGGTGCCCGCCGAGGACGCGCGTCACGAGCACGGGCCAGCCGACGATCGCGCTCACCCACGCCTCCTCGCCCGGGACCGCCTCGCCCCCGTCCGGCGCGCGGACCTCCAGGTCGTCGACGGTCGTCACCGGCTCCCCGTCCACGTCCAGGACCTGCCGGCTCAGCAGGTGCAGGCGGGCGTCGACGACGCGCGTGCCCACCACCTCGCGCTCGTGCCGCTCGTCGCTCATGACCCCGCTCCCGTCGCGATCATCAGGGGTATCGCCGCGACCGCCGCGACGCACACGACCACCAGGTACACCGTGCCCAGCGCGTTGACCACGCGCCCGTTGACGTGCTCGCCCATGTACTCCGGGTCGTTCGCGACGAGGAGGATCGGCACGTACGTCAGCGGCAGCGCGACGGCGGAGAACACGACCGACATCTCCGTGACCTGGATGGGGTCGACGCTCGTCATGAGGATGCCCACGGCCAGCAGGAGCGCGACGATCATCGACAGGTGGAAGCGCGCGGCGCGCGCCGGGCGCCGGAACTTGCCCCACGACCAGCCGAGGTACTGCGCGAGCGTGTACCCGCTCGACAGCGCCGTCTCGAGCGCCGCCCCGAACGTCGCGGCGACGATCCCCACGATCACGACGGCCAGGAGGAGCGTCCCGCCCGCCTGCGCCACCGGGAGCACGATCTGCGACAGCGACGACACCTCGATGCCCGCCGGCAGGAGCACGACCGCCGCGCACGCCGCGATGGCCACGGAGAGCAGCCCGCCGAGCGGGAAGCCGACGAGCACGTTGACCCGGTTCTGCGCGAGGTCCTTCGCCGTCCACCCCTCCTCGACCGCGCCAGAGGAGAAGAAGAACACCTCGTACGGCGTCATCGCGGCGCCGAACAGCGCGACCGCGTAGTACCAGTACGTCGCGACGTGCTCGGTCGCGGGCGGGGACGGCGGCACCGCCTGCCGCACGAGCTCCCCCCAGTCCGGGCCGAGCAGGAACAGCGCGACGGCGAACCCGACGAGCAGCAGGCCCATGAGGCCCGCGACGTTCTCCATCACGTCGAACTTCACGCGCCACAGCACGAGCCACACCGCGAGCGCCGCGACGGGTATCCACAGGCGCGGCTCGACGCTGCTCGCGAGGTGCAGCGCGAGCGCGATGCCCCCGACCTCCGCCGTGAGGGTCAGCAGGTTGATCGCGAACGACGCCGCGAGGTTCGCGCCCGCCGCGCGCGGGCCGAGGCGCTCGCGGACGATCTCGAACGTCGCGCGCCCGCTCACCGCCGCGACCCGGCCCGACATGCTCGCGAAGAGGCAGATCCCCACGACGCCGACCAGGACGACCCACACCAGTGAGAGCCCGAACCGCGACCCGACGACGGCGTTCGTGACGAGGTCCCCGATGTCGACGAAGCCGCCGATCGCGGTGAGGATCCCGAGCGCGACCCCGAGCAGCTTCTTCACGCGCCACCCGCCAGGGCGAGGACGGCGTCGAGGTCGGTCGTGGCGGCGTCGAGCCGCGCCAGGGCCTCGTCGCCCGACGCCGGGACGTCGCCCGCGTCCGTCAGGTCGCCCCCCGCGGCCCGCGCGACCCACGCGCGCGCCGCGACGACCTCGACCGTCACGCCGCCCACGGCCTCCAGGCCCGCGGCGCGCTGCGCGGACGACGTGTCGTCGGGCGGCACGAGGGTCGTCAGCGCGGTCGACGCCTCCTCGAGCACGCGCACCTGGTCGAGGATCGCGGCGTCCGCGACGGGCGTCGTGACCCGGCCCTCGTCGAGGAGCTCGACCGCCAGGCGGGTGGTCTCGGCCGCGGACGACGCCTCGGACAGCGCGTCGCGCACCGCCGCGGTCGCCTGCCCCGGCTGCTGCCTGCTGGGTACCGCGCACGCACCGGCCAGCACGACGACCGTCACGGCCCCCGTGACGACCCGCACGAGTCGGCGATCTGGCCTCACGAGGCCGATCGTGGCCCCGCCAGGCGCGCCATGCACGACGAACGATGCGCCGGGCTGCGTGCCCCCCGATCCGTGGGACGGTGGACGGGGCGGACGACGACGGAGCGGACGACGACGGAGCGGACGAAGGGGGACGGCGGTGGACCGCGCGCGGGTGCTCGCCGGGCTGGCGTCCGGCATCGCCGACGGCTCCCCGGGAGACACCCTCGCGCAGCGGCTGTGCCGCGCGTGCGTCGACATCCTCGGTGCGGCCGGCGGGGCGATCACGCTCTCGCCGAGCGACGCGCACCGCTGGACGCTCTTCGCGTCGGACGAGGTCTCGGGGAGGCTCGAGGACATCGAGGAGGTGCTCGGCGCCGGGCCCGGGCAGGAGGCGTCGCGCACGGGCGACCCGGTCGTGGTGCGGCTGTGCGACGACGCGCTCGAGGGCATGGGCGAGTACGTCCACCAGGCTCGCGCCGTCGCGGGCGAGGTGACCCTCTACGCGCTGCCGATGCTCCCCGTGCCGCACCTCCTCGGGGTCGTCACGGTGTATCTCGCGGACGACGCCGACCTCGCCCTCGACCCGGACGAGTGCCAGCTCCTCGCCGACGCGGTGGGGGCGACGCTCCTGCGCGACCGCGAGACGTTCGAGGGCGACGGCGCCGGGACGTGGGCCGAGAGGGCACGGGTGCACCAGGCGACGGGGATCGTCTCCGCCCGGCTCGGTCTCGCGCCCGTGGACGCGCTCGCGCTGCTCCGCGCCCACGCCTTCACCGACGGCACGACGCTGGGCACGCTCGCCACGGCGGTCGTCGAGCACCGCTACGACGTCTCCTGGGACGACGACGGCCCCGACCTCGACGGCAGGCAGAGCGAGGAGCCGTGAGCGGGCGCCGACGGGTCCCGCCCGGCGGGCCGGCAGCGTGGACGCGCTCTCCCCTGGAGAGCCGCTTCTCGCCGGAGTACCGTCGAAGGATCGAGTCAGACCGTGGCTCGTCCCGACCACGGGAAGAGGTCCGGGCTCATGCCCCTCGACACCTCGGCCATCGAGAGCGCCCTCGCTCTCGGTCCCCAGCAGCTGACCGGCACGTTCCGTCTCGACCTGCGCACGGGCGTGTGGTGGTGGTCCGACGAGACGTACCGCATCCACGGCTTCGCCCCCGGCGAGGTCGTGCCGACGACCGAGCTCGTCCTCGCCCACAAGCACCCCGCCGACCGCGAGCGCGTGCGTCGCATCCTCGCGACGGGCATCCGGACCGGCGCGCCGTTCGCGAGCGTGCACCAGATCATGGACGCGCACGGCAGCACGCGCGTCCTGACGATCGTCGGCAGCGGCCGTCGCGACGACGCGACGGGCGAGCTGGTGGGTCTCGAGGGGTACTTCGTCGACGTCACGTCCGCGGTGAGCGAGCGCGCGGACCGGCGCGCCACCGCGCAGATCGCGGCGTCCGCCGCGACCCGCGGGGTCATCGAGCAGGCCAAGGGCGCCGTCGCGGCCGTGTACGGGACGGACCCGGAGTCCGCGTTCACGGTCATCCGCGGCGCGTCGAACGACCAGAACGTGCCGCTCCGGGAGCTCGCAGAGCGTCTCGTCGAGGCCGCGACGGCGCACGGACCCGCCTCGCGCGCCGCGTTCGACCGGCTCCTCGGGCTCGACGCGCGCTGAGCCCGGCGCTCGCCGCGCGAACCACCGTCCGGCGGCGCGAGGATGGGGCATGCTGCTCGCCGAGGTCGCCGCGACGTCCGACGCCGTCGCCTCCACCCGCTCCCGGCTCGCCAAGCGCGCCGCGATCGCCGGGCTGCTGCGCGGCGCGGCCGACGACGCCGTCCGCGGCCCGACCCACGCGCTCGGCGCCGCGCTCGACGAGATCGAGGTCGCCGTCGCGTACCTCGCGGGCGAGCTGCGCCAGCGCCGGACGGGGCTCGGGTGGCGGTCGCTGCGCGACCTGCCCGAGCCGGCCACTGACCCGACCCTCACCCTCGCGGCCGTCGACGACGCGTTCGAGCGCATGGCGGGGCTGTCCGGGCCGGGCTCGGCGACCGCGCGCCAGGCCGAGGCCGCGGCGCTCTTCGGCGCCGCGACCGCGCGCGAGCAGGCGCTCCTCGCCGGGCTCGTCTCGGGCGAGCTGCGGCAGGGCGCGCTCGACTCGGTCGTCCTCGACGCCGTCGCCGAGGCGGCGGGCGTCCCCGCCGACGCGGTGCGCCGCGCCGTCATGCTGCGCGGCGCCACCGGACCCGTGGCGCGCGCCGCCCTCGCCGCCCCGGACCCCGACGCGGCGCTCGTGGCGCTCTCCGGCTTCCGGCTCGAGGTCGGCCGCCCCGTGCGCCCGATGCTCGCGCAGTCCGCGCCCGACGTCGCCGAGGCGTTCGCGAAGCTCGGGGTGACGGGCGACGCCGACGACGACGCCCTGCCCGGGTACGACGACGTGGTGCCCGTGACCGTCGACGTGAAGCTCGACGGCATCCGCGTCCAGGTGCACCGCGACGGCGACGACGTGCGCGTCTTCACGCGCTCGCTCGACGACATCACCGCGCGCGTGCCCGAGATCGTCGCGGCCGTGCGGGCGCTCCCCGCGCAGGCCCTCGTGCTCGACGGCGAGGCGCTCGTCGTCGGCGAGGACGGCACGCCGCGGCCGTTCCAGGAGACCGCCGCCCGGTCCGCCACCCGCGACACGGGCGACCGCTCGCCCGCCGAGGAGGCCGCGCTCGCCGAGCAGCTCGAGCTCACCCCGTTCTTCTTCGACGCCCTGCACGCCGACGGGCGCGACCTGCTCGACGAGCCGCTGCGCGAGCGCCTCGCGGTGCTCGACGCCGTCGCCGGGCCGCACGTCGTCGGCCGGCTCGCCACGGCCGCCCACGACGAGGCGACCGCGTTCTTCGAGGACGCCGTCGCGCGCGGCCAGGAGGGCGTCGTCGTGAAGTCGCTCGACGCGCCCTACGCCGCCGGGCGCCGCGGCGCCGGCTGGGTCAAGGTCAAGCCGCGGCACACGCTCGACCTCGTCGTCCTCGCCGTCGAGCAGGGGTCCGGGCGCCGCAGCGGCTGGCTGTCGAACATCTGGCTCGGCGCGCGCGACCCTGACGGCGGGTTCGTCATGCTCGGCAAGACCTTCAAGGGCATGACGGACGAGATGCTCGCCTGGCAGACGCAGCGGTTCACCGAGCTCGAGACGTCGCGCGACGGGTACGTCGTGCACGTGCGCCCCGAGCAGGTCGTCGAGATCGCGTTCGACGGCCTCCAGCGCTCGACCCGCTACCCCGGCGGCCTCGCGCTCCGCTTCGCCCGGGTCGTGCGCTACCGCGACGACAAGCGAGCGGAGGAAGCGGACACCATCGACAGCGTGCGCTCCTACCTGAGCCCCTGAGCCCGAACGCTCTGGAGAATGGAGCGATGCGACCCGGGCGCTTTGCCGATCGTCTCGACCCCAAGACCTACGAGTCAGATGGCGAGGTCGTAGGGATCTACGAGAACGATCCTGACGAGCACGACGCTCTGTGGTGCTCTGGGCGACTCTTTCGGCGACTGACGACCATCGGGCGTGCCTACGAGTTGCACACCCTCCCGCTGCTCGACGGGTCGGCTGACCTGCGCCTGAACCAGACGCAATGTGTCTCGCTGGTGGACGAGATCGCCTTTGTCGCAGAGCGCGTCAACGACGACGTGCTCGTTGCTCTGGCACAGTCCCTCTCCGACTACGTGACGGCCCGTGCACGTCGACGCGGTTGGCTCGGCGACATCACCTTCGGCTTTGACTAGTCAACGGAGGCTTGCCCCAGGTCGGTGAACATCAGGCGTGGCCGGTCGCCTTCCGTGATTCCGTTTCCCTGAAGACCTTCGACCGCAACCGAGGACGTGGCTTCGCGACGTCCACAGCGGCGGCTCGCCCGCGCCGCTTCACTTCACCGAGCCGAACCTCGCGTTCTCGGCCGCCCATCGCACGGACGACGAGGTGGAGCTGCGCGTCGCCCTCGACCTCGAGTTCCTGCCGCCGTGGGCGCGCCACTCCTACGCCGGCGAGCCGACGGTCATCACCATCGTCATGAAGCGTGCCGACCTCGCGAGAGCGGCCGCCGCTTGGGATGAGGCCGCATCACCGTTCCCCGACGGTTCGTGAGCGGGTCCGCCGGAGGACCGTTGCGGGTACGACCGACGCGATGCTCCCGTGCCAAGTTGCGGCGGCCGATCGTCGGTCTCGACACGCACGCCAGGCGCGCACCCAGGTGTTTCGCGCGGTCAGCAGGTGCGGGACCTCGTCCCCGCTAGCCTCGGCGCATGGACTCGCTCTTCGTCTCGCCGGACGACGCGTGGCTGGATGCCTTCGGGGTGTGGCCGGAGCCGTTCGAGGGCGAGGACTTCGTCTTCGGGGTCGTGATCCCCGTCAGGGACGGCGCAGACCTCCACGTGTCGTGGTGCCCGCCCGCCCGGAGCGTCCGCCTGCGCGCCACCCGTGACGGGCGGGACGTGATCGACGTCTACCGCGAGCAGTCCTGCCGGTTGCTGGCGTTCGCGCACCGCGACGTCCGCGCCGTCGTCCTCGAGTACGAGGGCGTGGAGGCGAAGGGCGAGCTGGCGGTGCTCCTCGCACCGGAGCTCTTGTGGACGGACAAGCTCCTGCGGGGCTGATCTCCGAACGGCGGAGATCTCGTGCCCGTGCGGCGTCCCAGGGCGCGGCTCAGTCCGCGACGGTGATGCCGAGGTCGCGCGCGAGGAGGTCGGCGAGCTGAGCGAGCTGCGGCGGGCTGATCGTGACGCCGCGCAGCGACCCGACGCCGCTCAGCTCGTGCAGGTCGGCGCCGCGCAGGTCCACGTGCGCGAGCGTCGACGCCTGCACGTCGAGGCGCCGCACGCGGGTGCCGGTGAACGCGACGCGCGTGGCGTTCGCCTGCACGAGGTCGAGCTCGTCGATCGTGCAGTCGGTGAACGCGACGTCGTGCAGCACGGTGCCGCGCAGGTTGACGAAGCCGAGCTTGCACCCGACGAGGTGCACGCCGTGCCACGACGACTCGTAGAGCTCGGCCGAGCCGATGCGCGCGCCGTGGACCTCGACGTCGCGCCAGCGGCTCCGCACGCCGCGCAGCACGGGCACGTCCGCGCGGTCGAGCACGACCTCGGTGAGCGTCGCACCGCGCAGCTCGGCCTCGTCGGCCCGCACGCCGGCGAGCCGCGACCCGAAGACGCTCGCGTCGCGCAGGGAGAGGACGTCGAGGTCGAGGTCGGCGAACCCGAAGCCCTCGAGGTCCGCCTCGTCCTCGAGGTCGTACCGGTCGCCGGGCGTGAGGTCGGGCGCGAGGACGACGGGGTCGAGCGACGGGGCCTCGGTCGTGGGCTTCTTCGGCGGCATCCCCCGATGGTGCCTCACGCCTCCCCCACGCCGGGAGGAGCGCGGCGCCGTGGCCTGCGGATTCGACGAACCGCCACGGAGGTTGGACAGTATTTGCGACGTGTGCCGCCGCCGCGTCGCCGCCGACGCGCCGAGACGGAGCTCTGATCGATGACCAGCACGGCCCTCAGCGTGGACCCGCCGGAGGTCCGCGCGATCCTCGTGCTCGACGTCGCACGCGGGACCGTGCTCCACCAGAACGCCGACGCTGCCCGCCTCTCGGGCGACCTGCCGGTCCCCGTCGACGCCGGTGCCTGGGCGACCGCCGCCGGGCTCCACCGGGTGCGCGACGACGCGCCGGTCGACCTGCTCACGGCGGGCGCGGCGGTCGGCCGCGAGCTCGTGCGCAGCGCGACGGACGGCGGGACCTGGCTGCTCTCCGGGTCCGGGTCGGCCGGGACCGGCGAGCGGCTGGCCGTCGTGCTCCTCGACCCCGTCGTCAGCACGACGGAGGCCGTCGCGCCCGACTCGCTCGAGCGGCGCGCGGCGATGGCGAGCGACCTGTCGTTCACGATCGCCGACGCGCGTCTGCCCGACATGCCGCTCGTGTGGGTCAACCCCGCGTTCACGACGACGACCGGGTACACGAGCGACGACGTGCTCGGCAGCAACTGCCGCTTCCTCCAGGGCCCGGCGACCGACCGCGACGCCGTGGACCGGGTGCGCCTCGGTCTCGCCGAGCGCAAGACCGTCGGCGAGACGCTGCTCAACTACCGCAAGGACGGGCGGCCGTTCTGGAACCAGCTCGTCATCTCCCCGGTCTCGGACCCCGACGGGACGGTCACGCACTTCGTCGGCGTGCAGGCCGACGTCACCGAGCGCGTCGAGGTGAACCGGACCCGCCAGCGTCAGCTCGACGAAGCCACCGCCGCCAACCTCCGCCTCTCGACGCTCGCGCGCGTCTCGGAGGAGCTCGGCGAGATCCTCGAGACCGACGAGCTGCTGCGCCGGGCCGCGGCCGTCGTGGCCGCGGAGTTCGGGTGCTGGTCCGCGCTCGTCACCTACGACGGTCGGCGCGCACGCACGGACGTCGCCACGACCGACCCCCACCTGGCCTGGGCCGCGGAGCGTCTCAGCGCCACGTCGGGGTGGGCCGACGAGTCGCTCGCCGTCCTCGACATCCGGGCGGGCGGCTCGCGCTTCAGCGCGCCGTTCGCCATCACGCCCGACCTCGTCTCCGAGCACGCCGACGGCGCCGAGCTCGACGCGATGCACGCCCTCGGCCTCGGGTCGGCGATGAGCGTCGGCCTGCGCGCCCGCGGCCAGGTGGTCGGCGTCCTCGCCGTGATCAGCCCGGACGTCGACGCGTTCGGCCCGGACGACGCGGCGACGTTCGGGGACCTGGGGCACCGCGTGGGACTGCTCCTCGACAACGTGCGGCTCTACGCCCGCGAGCGCGACGCCGCGCGCACCCTGCAGGAGCGCATGCTGCCCCGGTCGCGGCCCGTCGCCGGCCTCGACGTCGCGTTCACCTACCGTCCCGCGGGCGACGGCGTCCGGTCGAGCGCGTCCATCGGCGGCGACTGGTTCGACGTGCTGGAGCACGGCGACGGCTCCGTCTCCCTGACCGTCGGGGACGTCGTGGGCCACGACCTGCACGCCGCCGCGGCGATGGGGCAGCTCCGCTCGGTGCTGCTCACCGTCGCGTCGGAGGAGGCCGACCCGGCGGCCGTCGTCGGCCGGGTCGACCAGCTCGTCGAGCGCTACGACCTCGGCGACATGGCGACGTGCGTCTACGGCGTGCTCGGGGCCGCGGCGGCGGACGGCGTCCGGACCTTCGCATACTGCCGCGCCGGGCACCCGTCCCCCCTGCTGCGCCGGCCCGACGGCGCGGTGGAACCGCTCGACGGCGCCCTCACCACGCCGTTCGGCGTGGTCGTGCCCGGACCGTTCGAGACCGCGCGCACCGACCTCGCGCCGGGTTCCCTGCTCGTGCTCTACACGGACGGCCTCATCGAGTCCCGCCACCGGAGCCAGCGCGCCGGCATCGCCGAGCTGACGACCGCCCTCGCCGCGGCGCCCGCCGACCTCGACGCCGCGGGGATGCGCGACCACCTGCTCGAACGGCTCGCGTCCGGGGTCCAGGACGACGACCTGTGCCTCCTCGTCGTGCGGACGGGTCCCGCCACGGCCTGACCCGGGTCCTGCGGCCCGACGACGCGCGGGAGCCCGGCACCCCGAGGGGGTGCCGGGCTCCTGCCGACCGCGCGCCGTCAGCGGGCGTCGGTGCGGCGGCGCGTCGCGAGGACGAGCCCCGTGCCGGCCAGGACGATGAACGCCCCCGCGGCGAGCAGGGCCGCGTCGGCGCCCGTCGTGGCGAGCGCGTCGGGAGCGGTGGTCCGGGCGACGTCTGCCACCGGGCGGGTGTCCGTCAGGCCGAGGTTGACCGGGTCTGCCGAGGTGACGACGTCGGTCACGACCGTTCCGTTCCCGTCGACATACACCGGGGCGACCGGGTCCGTGTCACCGGTCTCCGTCGGGTCGGTCGGGTCCGTGGGCTCGGCCGGGTCCGTCGGGTCCGTCGGGTCGGTCGGGTTCGTGGGGTCGGCCGGGTCGGCCGCGTGGG
>Ga0160434_100019_pt1 | contig 189383 bp, 167 predicted proteins | sample HID1973I_E0MG_FD_108273 | JGI IMG/M metagenome (GOLD analysis project Ga0160434, IMG submission 108273) | Enriched mosquito-associated microbial communities from UW Madison campus, WI, USA - HID1973I_E0 MG | ecosystem: Host-associated > Arthropoda: Insects > Digestive system > Unclassified ... | reverse complement strand
GCGGCCAGGCACATGCCCGACAGCACCGCCTGCGCGACCGTGATCCGTGGCGTGAGGCTGGGCGTGAGCGAGGCGGCGAAGAACAACGTCCCCAGCACGAGCCCGGTATTGCCAAGGCGCGCCAGCAGCGAACGCCGGAGCCGGGTGAACCAGCCATCGGATGTAGTACCGGAAGCGAGTGCAGCGTCGTCGTCCTGTCGCATCAAGTATCCCCTGCGAGTGGTCCCCTTGGGCCAATATACCGGCGTGGCCGGGACTGGAGCATCCGCCACGCCTGCCGGCGTAGACTGCGCCGGTGCCGTGCGCTCGGGAGGAGTACATGCGTCTACCGGTTTCGTCGGTCCTGCTGGCCATCCTGGCGATGGCGACATGCACGCCGCTGGGCGCCCAGGTCCCCGCGCTGCTGTCCGGCAAGGAGAATGCGACCGGACAGGAGGCGTCAGCCAACGGCGATGGCAAGGGGCCGCAGGCCATCGCGCTGGCCGACCTGCAGGCGCGCGCCGATGCGGACGAGCGCTTCGCCGGCACGGTGACGCTGCGGGCTTCGAGTTCGGACCCGGTGGCGGGCCTGGAGCCCGGGCTGAGCGCGATCGAGGCGTCGGTCGATGGCAAGGCGCGCCAGATCACGCCGGCCCAGCTGCAGACCTTGCCGATCCTGCGCCTGGAGAGCCTGGACCGGCACTGGAGTTTCGACGCGCGCCAGTTCGCGCGCTGGAAGGCGCAGTTCAAGACCTCGACCGGCACCTTCGCCGATGACGCGGCCGACGTGTCGGGCCGGCTCGCCGACTGGCACGCCACCCGCGCCGCGTTGCCGGCCGGTTCGCTGCCTGCCGCGCTGTCGGACCGCATCGATGCCGTCACTGCCGAGCTGCAGGCGGCCGAACAGGCGCTGTCGGCGCCGCTGTCCGCGCAGATCGCACTGGGTCGTCGCGCCAACGAGCTCGATGCACGGATCCAGGCCGCCCAGGAGGCGGTCGATACGGCGATCGGCTACATCGACCAGCGCCTGCTGCACCTGGACGCGCCGCCGCTTTGGCGTGCGCACGGCAGCGACGACGGAAGAGCCGGCGTCGAGGCGATCACCCGCGGTCTGGACATCGAACTGACGTTCGCACGCGAGTACAACGCGGCCAATGTGCCCAACCAGCGCGCGCTCAACGTGTTCCAGGTGCTGCTGCTGCCGTTCCTGCTCTGGCTGGCGTGGTGGGCGCGCAGGCAGAAGGTGGAAGTGAATGGCGCCGGTCCTTCGCAGGCGCTGCGTCGGCCGATCTCGTGCTGGATCCTGCTGTCGATGATCGGGGTGATGGTGTTCGAACCCGACGCGCCGGTCCTGCTGCAGCAGACGGCGATGGTCCTGGCGCTGGTGCCGGTACTGCGCCTGTTGCCCGCTGGCAGCCGACGTCTGCTGGGCTGGTGGCCGTACCTGGCCGCGGGTTTCTACGTGCTGCTGCGTCTGGCCATCGTGCTGCTGGAGAGCGACTTGCTGTATCGCTGGTACCAGCTGGTGCTGGCCGCCGCGGCGATCGGCTCGACAATGTGGCTGCTGTGGCGCGCGCGCACCGCCGCGCGAGCCGGCAAGGACACAGGGCGACCGGGCCGGGTGGTGAGGAGCCTGGCCTGGGCGGGCATCGGCCTGCTGTCACTGTCGATCGTGTCCAATGTGCTGGGCAACGTGTCGCTGGCCGAAATGCTGGTCGGTGGCGTGATCGACAGCGGCTACATGGCCCTGCTGCTGTATGCGGCCTTCAACGTGTTCCTGGCGCTGCTGGAAGTGCTGTTCGCACATCCGTCGGCGGCGGGCCTGCACCTGGTCCGGGTCCAGGACACGCGCCTGTTGGACCTGCTGCGCAAGCTGCTGGCGATCGCCGCGGTGGTCGGCTGGGTGGTGTTCGCGCTGCAGCGCTTTCGCCTGTTCCGGCCGTTGTACGGCTTCGTGCGCGACGTGCTGACCCACAAGTTCGCCTATGGCGAGTTCGCGCTCAGCCTTGGCGACCTGGTGGCGTTCGCGCTGGCGGTGTTCATCGCCTTCTGGGTAGCGAGCCTGGTGCGGGTGCTGCTGCGCGACCAGGTGCTGTCGCGCATGGCGCTGCCGCGCGGGGTCGGCAACAGCGTGTCTTCGCTGGCCTATTACGCTTTGTTGCTGGTCGGGTTCCTGGCCGCGCTGTCCATCGCCGGCTTCAAGGTGACCCAGCTCACCCTGCTGTTCGGCGCCCTGGGCGTAGGTATCGGCCTGGGCCTGCAGGACGTGGTGAAGAACTTCGTCTCCGGATTGATCCTGATGTTCGAGCGTCCAGTGCAACCGGGCGACGCGGTCGAAGTGGGCGGGACCAACGGCCAGGTGCGTGAAATCGGCATGCGCGCCACGATCATCCGCACCTTCGAAGGGGCCGACGTTGTCGTGCCCAATGGCATGCTGATATCGGACAAGGTGACCAACTGGACGCTGCGCGACCACAGCAGTCGACTGGAGGTCGCCGTCGGCGTGGCCTACGGTTCGGACGTGGACCAGGTGACCAGCCTGCTGGAGCAGGCCGTGCGGCAGGCGCAGAAGGTCTCCACCCGCCCGCCGCCGATGGTGCTGCTGCGCGAGCTGGGCGGCAGCTCGCTCAATTTCGTGGTCCGGGTCTGGACCATCTATGACGACCAACCGGCCGTGCGCAGCGAACTGCTCGGGCGCATCTACAAGACGCTGAACGAGGCAGGCATCGAGATTCCGTTCCCGCAGCAGGACGTGAACCTGCGCGGGTTGCCCGAGGAACTGCGCCAGGCGCTGGCCCGGTCACCCGGAGATGATGGAAAACCGGCCTCCATGCCGCCGCCGGCGGGGGACAATGGGCCCGGTACCACAGACCGCGATGGCCCCGCCCGGTAGAATCGGCCCACTCCTTCCGTAGTCCCGTCCATGTCCCAGCGCGACTGGGTGGCTGCCGCCATCCACAAGATCGAGGCCGACTTCAACCGTTCGGCCGATACCCACCTGATCCCGTTGCCGCTGCCGGGTTATCCGGGCATCGATGTCTACCTGAAGGACGAGTCCAGCCACCCGACCGGCAGCCTCAAGCACCGCCTGGCGCGCTCGCTGTTCCTGTACGCGCTGGCCAACGGCTGGCTGCGCGAGGGCAGCACGGTGGTCGAGGCCTCCAGCGGTTCGACCGCGGTGTCGGAGGCGTACTTCGCTCGCCTGCTCGGCTTGCCGTTCATCGCGGTGATGCCGGCATCGACTTCGCCGGAGAAGATCGCGGCGATCGAGTTCCAGGGCGGCCGCTGTCACCTGGTCGAGAGCGCCTGCGGCCTGAACGCCGAATCCGAACGGCTGGCGCGCGAAGTGGGCGGCCACTTCATGGACCAGTTCACCTACGCCGAGCGGGCCACCGACTGGCGCGCCAACAACAACATCGCCGAATCGATCTTCAAGCAGATGGGCGAGGAGCCGCACCCGGTGCCGACCTGGATCGTCTGCGGCCCGGGCACCGGCGGCACCAGCGCCACGCTGGGCCGCTATGTGCGCTACCGCAGGCACGACACCCGCGTGCTGTGCGCCGATCCGCAGACCTCGGTGTTCTACGACTACTACGTGTCCTGCCGCGACGGTTGCGCCGATCCCGAGCTGGCCATTCCCGGCGGTTCGCGGATCGAAGGCATCGGCCGGCCGCGGGTGGAGCGCAGCTTCATCGCCGGCTGCGTGGACGCGATGGTCAAGGTGCCCGACGCGCTGAGCCTGGCCGCGATGCGCCACGTCAGCGCGGTGCTGGGCCGGCGCGTGGGTGGCTCGACCGGAACCAACTTCGTCGGCGTGCTGCGCGCGGCCCAGTCCATGGCGCAGGCCGGGCAGGGCGGCTCGATCGTCAGCATTCTGTGCGACAGCGGCGCGCGCTATGCGCACAGCTACTACGACCCGGCCTGGTACTCGCGCCACGGCATCGACGTGGACGGAGCTGACCGGGCAATCGCGCGGGCCGTGGCCGGCGCACCGCTGGCGGACCTGCCGGCCTGCGGCGAGCTGTAGGCGCGTTGTAGCTGGGCCTGGGCGAGCTGCCTTGCCTGCATTGCTGCCAACGTCGCGACCAGGCAGCTGCGTCGGGATTCCCAGCTGCCCCGGCTGGCCGCCCGGTAGAGCGCGCCGCTTGATTTCCACGGCCATCGCGCGCATCTAGTCGGGAGACTTCTCCTGATGGCGCCCCCATGCAAGACAACCCGCTGCTCGACTTCACCGGCCTGCCCCGCTTCGATGCGATCACGCCGGAACACGTAGGCCCGGCCATCGACGCGCTGCTGGCGCAGGCCGAAGCGGCGGTCGCCGCAGCCGAGAAAGTCGCGCCGGTGACCTGGGCCACATTCGTCACCCCGCTGGAGGACGCCACCGAACGCCTGTGGCGCGCCTGGGGTCAGGTCGGACACCTGCAGGCGGTGGTCAACACGCCGGCGCTGCGCGAGGCCTACAACGCCAACCTGCCGAAGGTGACCCGGTTCGGCAGCGCGCTGGGCCAGAACCTGGCGCTGTTCGCGCAATACAAGGCGCTGGCCGCCTCGCCCGAGTACGCCGGCTACGACGAGATCCGCCGCAAGGTGGTGGACAATGCGCTGCGCGATTTCCGCCTCGGCGGCGCCGAACTGGATGACGCGTCCAAGGTGCGGTTCTCCGCAGCGCAGGAAGAACTGGCCGCGCTGTCGGCGAAGTTCTCGCAGAACGTGCTCGACGCCACCGATGCGTTCGCGCTTTACGTGGACGATGAAGCGCGCCTGGCCGGCCTGCCGTCGGACGTGATCGCCGCCGCCCGAGCGGCCGCGCAGAAGGACGACAGGACCGGCTGGAAGCTGACCTTGCAGATGCCGTGCTACCTGCCGGTGCAGGCTTACGCCGACGACCGCGCGCTGCGCGAGGCGCTGTACCGCGCCAGCGGCGTGCGCGCCTCGGAGACTGGCCCGGCCGAGCTGGACAACAGCGCCCATATCGACCGCATCCTGCAGCTGCGCACCGAACTGGCCGCGCTGCTGGGTTTCAGCAGCTACGCCGAGTATTCGCTGGCGACCAAGATGGCGCAGTCGCCGCAGGAGGTGCTGGACTTCCTGCGCGACCTGGCTGGCCGCGCGTTGCCGTTCGCGCGCAGAGACCGCGCCGAGCTCGAAGCCTTCGCCCGAGACGAGCTCGGACTCGATGACCTGCAGCCATGGGACCTGGGCTATGCCAGCGAGAAGCTCAAGCAGGCCCGTTACAGCTATTCCGAGCAGGACGTGAAGCGCTACTTCACCGAGCCGGGCGTGCTGGCCGGCCTGTTCGGCGTGATCGAATCGCTCTACAGCGTGCGCGTGCGCGAGGATTCGGCGCCGGTTTGGCATCCGGACGCGCGCTTCTATCGCGTGGAGGACGCGGGCGGGCGCCTGGTCGGCCAGTTCTACCTGGACCTGTACGCGCGCGAGGGCAAGCGCGGTGGCGCGTGGATGGACGACTGCCGCAACCGCCGCGTCGTCGGCGCCGGCACGCAGACGCCTCTGGTCTATCTGGTCTGCAACTTCGGCAAGGGCCAGGACGGCAAGCCGGCCACCTTCACCCACAACGAAGTCACGACCCTGTTCCACGAGATGGGCCATGGCCTGCACCAGCTCCTGACTGCCATCGGCGACCTGCCGGTGGCCGGCATCAATGGCGTGGAGTGGGATGCGGTCGAACTGCCCAGCCAGTTCATGGAGAACTTCTGCTGGGAGTGGGAGCGCGTGCAGGCGATGACCGCCCACGTGGACGACGGCCAGCCGCTACCGCGCGCGCTGTTCGACAGGATGCTGGCGGCGAAGAACTTCCAGAGCGGCATGTTCACCGTGCGCCAGCTCGAGTTCGCCCTGTTCGACATGGAACTGCACAGCCGCTTCGACCCGGCGCAGGACAGTGTGCTGCAGCTGCTGGAGCGCGTGCGCGACGAAGTGGCGGTGAACCGGGCGCCGGACTGGCATCGTTTCCCGCACCAGTTCAGCCATATCTTCGCCGGCGGCTATGCGGCCGGCTACTACAGCTACAAGTGGGCCGAGGTGCTCAGCGCCGACGCCTATGCCGCGTTCGAGGAAGCGCCGGACCAGCTGGCGCAGACCGGTGCGCGCTTCCTGTCAGAAGTGCTGTCGCGTGGTGGCAGTCGCAGCGCGCTGGAGAACTTCACCGCGTTCCGTGGCCGCGCGCCGAAGATCGATGCGCTGCTCCGCCACAGCGGTATGAAGGGCTGAAGCGAGAAGAGGCGCGCACAGGTCGGTCCGTTACGACGGAGCGACCTGGTGCGATGCCTGCCGACGGGAGGTAAAGGAGGAGGTTCCGGCCACAGGCCGGAACCGGGGGACATGAGCGGCGGCAGGCATCGCGCCGGGGCGCCGCAGCGCCCTCAAAGTGCAGTCCGCTCCTTGGATTTCAACTACGTCCCACTCGGCCACTCAGGGCCGCGCGAACACCAGCGTGCTGTTGGTGCCGCCGAAGCCGAAGCTGTTGGAGGCGACCAGGTCCAGCTGTGCGGCCTGGCTCTCGCGCACGATCGGGAAACCTTCGGCGCGCTCGTCGAGCTTGTCGATGTTGGCCGAGCCGGCCATGAAACCGTCGCGCATCATCAGCAGGCAGTAGATCGCCTCGTGCACGCTGGCCGCGCCGAGCGAGTGGCCCGACAGCGCCTTGGTCGAGGACAGCGGCGGGACCGCGTCGCCGAACACCTCGCGCACCGCCTGCAGCTCGGTGACGTCGCCCAGCGGGGTCGAGGTGCCATGCGTGTTGAGGTAGTCGACCTTGCGGCCGGCCAGGCCTTCCAGGGCCATGTGCATGCAGCGCACCGCGCCTTCGCCGGACGGGGCGACCATGTCGGCACCGTCGGAGGTCACGCCGTAGCCGACCAGTTCGGCATGGATGCGTGCACCGCGCGCGATCGCATGATCCCAGTCTTCCAGCACCAGCATGCCGCCGCCGCCGGCGATGACGAAGCCATCGCGGTCGGCGTCGTACGGACGCGAGGCCTGCTCCGGCCGGTCGTTGAAGCCGGAGGACAGCGCGCCCATCGCGTCGAACATCACGCTCATGGTCCAGTCCAGGTCCTCGCCGCCGCCGGCGAAGACGATGTCCTGCGCGCCGTGGCGGATCAGGTCGGCTGCCGCACCGATGCAGTGCGCCGAGGTCGCGCAGGCCGCGCTGATCGAATAGCTCAGGCCCTTGATCTTGAACGCGGTGGCCAGGTTGGCCGACACGGTCGAGCACATCGTGCGCGGAACCATGTACGGGCCGACCTTGCGCACGCCGCGATCGCGCAGCAGGTCGGCGGTCTCCACCTGCCAGCGGCTGGAGCCGCCGCCGGAACCGGCGATCAGGCCGGTGCGCGGATTGCTGACCTGGGAATCGTCCAGGCCCGCGTCGGCGATCGCGTCGCGCATGGACACGTAGCTGTACGCGGCCGCGTCGCTCATGAAGCGCTTGAGCTTGCGGTCGATGACCGCTTCCAGGTCCAGTTCGACCGCGCCGCCGACCTGGCTGCGCAGGCCGCGCTCGGCATGGTCGGGCAGGAAGCGGATGCCCGAACGTCCCTCGCGCAGCGAGGCCGAGACGGTATCGAGGTCATTGCCCAGGCACGAGGCGATGCCCATGCCGGTGATAGCGATGCGGCGCATGCTCAGAAGTCCTCGGTCGAGGTGAACAGGCCCACGCGCAGGTCCTTGGCGGTATAGATCTCGCGACCGTCCACGAGCATGCGCGCGTCACCCTGGGCCATCACCAGCTTGCGGTTGATCACCCGGCTGATGTCGATCTCGTAGGTGACCAGCGTGGCCTTGGGCAGCACCTGCCCGGTGAACTTGACCTCGCCGCAGCCCAGCGCGCGGCCGCGGCCGGGCGCGCCCAGCCAGGTCAGGTAGAAACCGACCAGCTGCCACATCGCATCCAGGCCCAGGCAGCCGGGCATCACCGGGTCGCCGATGAAGTGGCACTGGAAGAACCACAGGTCCGGGCGGATATCGAGTTCGGCGCGAATGAAGCCTTTGCCGTACTTGCCGCCGTCGTCGTTGATCTCGACGATGCGGTCGAACATCAGCATCGGGTCGGCGGGCAGGCGGGCGTCGCCGGAGGCGAACAGTTCACCGCGACCGCTGGCGACCAGCTGTTCGCGGGTGAACGAGGAAGCGCGAGTCATGGTGGGTCCGAAGGGGAAAAGCGTTAAATCGTGCCCGAGAAACCCCGTTTCAATCAAATGTTTAGACATACGCCGGCGTGTGTTCCGGCCGGGACTGCCGGCACAATGGGCGCATGGCCGTTCCCGCCCCGCCGTTGCCGCGCAAGATCATCCACGTGGACATGGACGCGTTCTACGCGTCGGTGGAGCAGCGCGACGACCCGTCCCTGCGCGGGCGCCCGGTGGTGGTGGCCTGGCGCGGGGCGCGCTCGGTGGTGTGCGCGGCCTCCTACGAGGCCCGCAAGTTCGGCGTGCGCTCGGCGATGCCGGCCCTGCGCGCCGAGCGGCTGTGCCCGGATGCGGTGTTCGTGCCGCCGGATTTCGTCCGCTACAAGGCCGTGTCGCGGCAGGTGCGCGAGATCATGCTGGCCCATACCGACCTGGTCGAACCGCTGTCGCTGGACGAGGCCTACCTCGACGTCACCGCGCCGAAGACCGAGCTGCCCAGCGCGACCGCGGTGGCCGAGGCGATCCGCGCGCGGATCCGCGAGGAGACCTCGCTGACCGCCTCGGCCGGCGTGGCGCCGAACAAGTTCCTGGCCAAGATCGCCTCGGACTGGAACAAGCCCGACGGCCTGTTCGTGGTCCGGCCGCACCAGATCGAAGCGTTCCTGACCCCGCTGCCGGTCGGGCGCATTCCCGGCGTGGGCAAGGTGATGCAGGCCAAGCTCGAAGCGTTGGGAATCGCCACGGTCGGCGACCTGCGCGCGCTGGCGCTGGAAGAACTGCAGGGGCGCTTCGGCAGCTTCGGCGCGGCGCTGTACCGGCGCGCGCGCGGCATCGACGAACGTCCGGTGGAGCCGGACCAGCCGGTGCAGTCGGTCTCGGCCGAGGACACCTTCGCCCAGGACCTGCCGCTGGAAGCGCTGGAGCCGGCGATCCGCGAGTTGGCGGAAAAGACCTGGCAGGCCTCGCGCAAGACCGGGCGGGTCGCGCGCACGGTGGTGCTCAAGCTCAAGACCGCGCAATTCCGCATCCTCACCCGCAGCCTGACGCCGGACGCGCCACCGGCCAGTGCACAGGCACTGGCTGATATCGCGTTGGCATTGCGCGCGCGCGTGGAGTTGCCCGATTCCACGCGCTACCGGCTGGTGGGCGTGGGCCTGGCCGGCTTCCGCGAGGCCGAAGAGGTCACCGCGCAGGCCGACCTGTTCTCCGGGAGCGACGCCACCGGCGAGTGAGCCGGCGGGCGTCAGGTGAAGGGCAGGCTCATGCCTGCCAGTGGAAATCCAGGGTCTCGTCGCGGGCGAAGCGCTGCAGGTGCGATTCGATCACCTCGCGCAGCCGCGCCATGCCGGCGCCGTCGTCATGGACGACCTTGATCAGCAGGGCATTGCCGTCGACTTCGAAATCCGCACCGGCGGCTTCGGCGAACGGGATATGGGCGTGGGTGTCGCTGTCGCGGCGCACGTCGAACTTGTGGCGCCAGTGGTTGCTGAGCGTGCGCAGCAGGCGCGGCGCGTCGTTGGAGGCCACGAGGGCACGGCTGGTCGGCATGGTGGGGTATCCGTGGGGGGACAACCCGGCCAGTCTAGGCAACTGTCGGCGCGTGACCGTGGCCACCGGCGGGATGATGCGTTCCCGCATCGCTGCGCCGGCGTACGGAAGCCCGGCACCGTTGCGGTGCCGGGCTGCGGAGCTCGATCAGCGCGCCGGCTGCCAGCGCACGCTCAGGCCGTACTCGCGGCCGGGCTGGTTGTACCAGTCCACCAGCTGGTAATCGCGGTCGAACAGGTTGGTCACCCGCGCCAGCACGGTCCAGTCGCTGCCCAGCGCGTATTCCAGGCGCAGGTCCAGGGTCGCGTAACCGCCCACGCGCACCAGGTTGGCCGCATCGTCATAGCGGCTGCCGGCGGCATTGAGCGTGGTGCCGAAGGCGAAGTCGCCGAAGTCGCGGTCCAGGTCGATGCGGCCGGTATCGCGCGCGCGGCGCGGCAGTAGGTTGCCGCGGTTGGCGCCATCGGAACGGTTGCGCGGATCGACGTGGCTGTACTGCGCGCCCAGGTTCCAGCCCGCCAGCTGCGTGGCCACGGTGATTTCGCCGCCGCGCAGGCGCGCGGTGTCGATATTGCCGGGCAGGAAGGTGGCCGAGTCGAAGCTGATCAGGTCATCGACGCGGTTCTCGAACACGTCCAGCGTCCAGCGCCATGCCTGGATCTCGCCGGACAGGCCGACGTTGATGTTCTTCGATTCTTCCGGCTGCAGGTCCGGGTTGCCGTAGTACGGGTAGTACAGGTCGTTGAAGCTCGGTGCGCGGAAACCGGTGGAGTAGCGCGCCGACAGCAGCACGCCGCCGTCGAAGTGCCAGCCCCAGCCCAGGTTGCCGGTGGTGTGGCTGCCGAACTGCTCGTTGTCGTCGCCGCGCAGGCCGGCCTGCAGCTGCTGGGCGCCGAAGCGGCCCTGGTATTCGGCGAACACGCCGGTGTTGTCGCGGCTGTCCACGTCGTAGGCGGTGCTGCCGGTGATGTGGTCGTCCAGCCAGTCCACACCGGCGGTCAGGGTCTGGCCTTCGCGCAGGACGAAATCGCCCTGCACCGCGGCCTGGTCGCGACGGGTTTCCAGTCCGCCGACGAAGCCGGTGGCGCCGTAGTCGTCGGAATCGTCGTAGCTGCGGCCGACGGTGGCCTGCAGCGTGGTCACCGCCGACGGCGCGAAGCGCAGCTTGCCGGAGAACACCTGCTGCACGGTTTCCGAATAGTTGGCCCAGCTGCCGTCGTAGTGGTTGTAGCCTTCGGCGCGCAGCGCGGTGCCTTCCAGCGTCCAGGCATCGCCGAACTTGCCGCCGCCGCGCAGGCTGGCCGAGCGGTTGCGGTAGCCGTCGCGATCGGGTTCATCGGCGAAGCAGCCCGCGCCCCAGCCGGCGGCGGTGCCGTTGCAGGCGTTGATGCCGTCGGTGCGCAGGAAGGCGAAATCGGCGCCGAACCAGCCGCGCTCGCCATCCAGGCCCAGCCCGGCGCTGGCTTCGCGCAGGTTGTTGCTGCCGATGCCGGCCATCGCGCGCGGCTGCAGGGCGCCGGTGTCGCGACGGGTGAAGATCTGGATCACGCCGCCGATCGCGTCGGCGCCGTACAGGCTCGAATGCGGGCCGCGCACGATCTCGATCCGCTCGATCTGCTCGACCGGCAGGTCCTGCAGCGCCGGCAGGCCGGCAGTGGCCGAACCGATGCGCACGCCATCGATCAGCACCAGCAGCTGGTTGGAGCCGGCGCCGCGCAGGAACAGCGAGGTCTGCTTGCCCAGCCCGCCGGTGTTGGTCAGGTTGATGCCGGCGCGGCCGGCCAGCAGCTGCTGCAGCGAGGTGGCCTGGCTGCGCTCGATCTCGGCGCGGCCGATCACCTGGGCCGGCGACAGGCTGTCGCGCAGGGCGATCTGGGTGCGGGTCGCGGTGACCAGCACCTCGTCCAGGTCGGTGGCCTGGTCTGCCGAGGCAGTGGCAATCGTGAAAGGCAGGGCCAGCGCCAGGGCGACGGCGGTGGACAGCGGGCGGAACGTCATCGGGCAACTCCATGCATGCGTGGCGCCGCACCCGGCGCCAGTGTGGGGAGTCGCGAGAGGAGGATGCACGAAGCGGACAGACGCCATGCGGCGTCGGCACGCCGCGACGCCCTCCGCATCGCAACCTGGATTCCGCAAGGCCGGTCTCCGGGCTCACGATCGGGAAACCGGCATGAAAGCCGGACTCCAGCGGCGACGCCTTCCCGTGCAATGCACAGTGGCGGATGTCGCGCGTTGCGGTCGCTTACCGTTGCGGGGGCAGCGCCGGCCTTGTCGAGGGTTCACCCCAGGACGCACCGGCTTCCCGTTTCAACCCTCCCCGCGTCTGCCGGGAGGGTCACCTTGCAGGGCCGGGATTGTAAGCGATCGGCATCGGCCAGCGGCTGGGGCCGGCTTGATCCAGGTCATTGGAGGGCGCGGACGCCTCGCAGGGCAGCAGACGAGTGCTGACGGGCGCGTGGCGTGCGCAGTCGGATCGTCCGGATTGAACGCCTTGGAACGATCGCTCAGGAGAAGCGGTTGCCGCCGTCGTCCTCGACCGCGGGGGCATCGCTGTCGACCGGCGCTTCGGCGCTTTCGGCCGCCTCGCCATAGAACGCGGTGGTCACCGGCCCGCCGACCGGCCGGCCGCGCGCGGGCGGCAATGCGGCGTTGGCGGTTTCCAGCTCGGCCAGCAGCTGCTGCCGGCGCGGTTCGGGCACGTCGTGCCAGTGGCAGTCCTGCAGCGCGCCTTCCAGCGCGTAGAGCAGGTTGAGGCTGGGCTTGAAGCCGGCGCGCTTGACCTTGACGAAGGCCTGCACCGCGCCCACCGCGACCAGATCCTCGGCGCTGCGCAGGCCGACCTGGCGCAGCCAGGCCGCGCTCTTGGGTCCGATGTTGCGCAGCTGGGTCGTGCTCAACGCAGCGACTCGACGAAGGCGGCGGCGATCGCTTCCAGGCCATGCTGGTCGTCGGCGTCGAAGCGGTCCGGTTCCGGGCTGTCCAGGTCGAACACGCCGACCAGCGTGTCGCCATCGAGCAGCGGCACCACCAGTTCCGAACGCGAAGCCGAGTCGCAGGCGATATGCCCCGGGAAGGCGTGCACGTCGGCCACGCGCTGGGTCTGGCGGCTGCTCGCGGCCGCACCGCACACGCCCTTGTCCAGCGGAATGCGGATGCACGCCGGCAAGCCCTGGAACGGGCCGACCACCAGCTCGGTGCCGTCGTAGAAGTAGAAGCCCACCCAGTTCAGGTGCGGCAGCGCGTGGTACACCAGCGCCGACAGGTTGGCGGCGTTGGCGATGCGATCGCGTTCGCCGTGCATCAGGCCGCGTGCCTGGGCCAGCAGCTGCGCGTACTGGTCCGGCTTGCTGCCGGTCAGGGGAATGGCGGAAAAGGACATGCGGCCGATTCTACGCCGATCTTCGACCCATCCCGGGGCGGGCTGGCATCGCCGCGCCGGCCGGCCCGACTTATCATCCCGGCCCGGGGACACAGGAGAGCGTGCGATGGATGAGGATTCCGGCCCGCGATCGGCCTGGCGGGGAGGCGGCGCCACGCGGCTGGAGGCGTTCGTCGATGCCGCCTTCGCTTTCGCGGTGACCTTGCTGGTGATCTCCGCCGATCGCGTTCCCGACAGCGTGCGATCGCTGGTGCTTGCGCTCAAGCAGATCCCGGCGTTCGCCGCCGGTTTCGCCCTGCTGACGCTGTTCTGGTATGCCCACGTGCGCTGGAGCCGGCATTACCGCCTGGACGGCATGCTGGCCACGCTGCTGAGCCTGCTGCTGGTGTTCCTGGTGCTGGTCTACGTCTTTCCCCTGCGCCTGCTGCTGGGCACGTTCTTCGCCTGGATCAGCGGCGGCTGGCTGCCGATGCCGCTGTCCGATGTCGTCGGCGCGGCGCAGATCGCCTTCGTGTTCGTGTTCTACGGCCTGGCCTTCGCTTCGATGTCGGCCTGCATGGGCGGGCTGTACCTGCTGGCCTGGCGACGCCGCGGATCGCTGGCACTGGATAACGGCGCGGCCGCCGACGCGATGGGCGAGGTGGTCGCATACGGCTACTTCTGTGCGATCGGCGTGCTTTCGGCGCTGGTGGCAATGGCGCTTCCGGCGGGTGCGGCACCGTGGCAGGTGGCCATTCCCGGCACCTTGTACTTCCTGCTGTCGTTCACCGGGTTGATGCACGTGCTCGGTCGCCGGCGCGCGCTGCGCCACCTGGATGGCGGGGAGCCTGCGGGTGCATAGCGTATTCGTGACCGGCACCGATACCGGGGCAGGCAAGACCCTGGCCAGCTGCACGCTGGTGCACGCGTTGCGCGCACGCGGCCTGCGCGCGATCGGCATGAAGCCGGTCGCCAGCGGCTGCGAGCGCACCGCTGACGGCTGGCGCAATGCCGATGCGCTGGCGCTGCTGGATGCCAGCCAGCCACGCCCGGCCTACGACGACCTCAATCCGTTCGCCTTCCCCGAACCGCTGGCGCCGGAACTGGCCGCGCGTGCGGTCGGCATCGAAGTCACCCTGGAACCGATCCTGGCCGCGTATGCGCGACTGCAGGCGCAGACCGACGCGGTGGTGGTCGAGGGCGTCGGCGGTTGGGCCGCGCCGCTGTCGGCCACGCTCGACCAGCGCGACCTGGTGCGCGCGCTGCAGCTGCCGGTGGTGCTGGTGGTCGGCCTGCGCCTGGGTTGCCTCAACCACGCGCGCCTGACCGCCGACGCGATCGCCGCGGACGGTTGCCAGCTGGCCGGCTGGATCGCCAGTGCGGTCGATCCGGACATGGCCTGCCGCGAGGAGAACCTCGCGCTGCTCGATGCGCGACTGACGGTGCCGCGGCTGGGCTATCTGCCGTATGGCGTCGATCCGGACCCGGCGGCGCTGGCGGACGGGATCACGCTGCGCTGATCGTCGTCAGCAGCGAGCCGACGGAGACGCAAAAAAAAGACCCGGCAGCGGGAGGGAGCTGCCGGGTCTGGGTTTGCGCGGAGGGAGGGATCCACGCAAATTTCGGTGAAGCCTGAAGCGGAGGATCAGCGCTTGGCAGCCTTGGCGACCTTGGCCACGGTGGCCTGGGCCTGCTCGGTGGCGGCTTCGTACTGGCTCTTGGCCAGCTGGCCAAGGGCTTCGGAGGTCTTGAGGGTCAGGCCGAACACTTCCTGGCCGGCAGCGGCGACGCGCTCGGCGTTGTCGCGGGCAACCTGCAGGCCCTTCGGCAGCAGGGTCTTGTAGCCCTCGATGTCGCGGATCTCGACCAGCTCGCCCAGGAAGCTGGCGGTGGCGTCGACGTTCTTCTCGAGGGTGCGCAGCTGCACGCCGAACACGGTCTCGGCGTTCTCCAGTGCCAGGCGATTCACGCGCGCGGCAACGGCGGCGAACTGGTGGGTGTAGGCGCTGAACTGGTCATTGAACTGGTAAGACATGGCGGACTCCGTTAAGGATTTGCCTCTATGGTGCGACGCAGCATAGACCCGCTTTTGTTGCAATGCAACAACTTTCGGCAAGATTTTTTCGATCCTTGTAGAAGGTTCGATAAATCAAGTAGATAGGTGTCGAAACCGGGCCCGATCCGGGGCGGTAACAGGGCGCGGGGGCACCGTCTGGCGCGATTCCGGGGCCCGGAAGGGGCCAGGGAGGGACTCGCAGGGAGCCCAGGGAGCCTGCGGGGAGCCCGGAAAGAATCCGAAGACTGCCGACGGCAGCCCTCAGCCGCGGTAGCGGCAGCCCGAGGTGCAGGTTTCGTACACCACCACTTCGCTCAGCAGCGGCAGGGCCGGCTTGAGCCGATCCCAGATCCAGGTGGCCAGGCGCTCGCTGGTCGGATTGTCCAGACCATCGATGTCGTTGAGGTAATGGTGGTCCAGCTGCTCGTAGAGCGGCTTGAACGCCGCCTTGATCTCGGCGAAGTCCATCACCCAGCCGGTGTGCGGATCGGCGTCGCCGGACACATGGATTTCCACCCGGAACGAATGCCCATGCAGGTTCGCGCATTTGTGCCCGACCGGCACGTTGGGCAGGCGGTGCGCGGCTTCCAGGGTGAAGACCTTGAAGATGTCCATGACGTGATCCGGTGACGCGGTTCTAGACGGGTGACGAATCTACCGGGCCGGACGCATGAGGTCCGGCCCGATATGACCGATATCAGCGCTGCGCGTCGCGACGCGGACCGCCGCCGCCACGACGGCGGCCGTCGGCCGGCTTGCGCGCGCCATCGCGCGGAGCGCCGGTGTGCGACTTCGGGCCGGCATGCGCATGGCGCTGGCCTTCGTTGCCACCGTGCGGACGACGGCCGCGGCCACCGCCCGGCTTGCGCGGAGCGCGATCGCCGCCCGGCTGCTCGGCCTTGCCGGGGGCGCTGTTGCCCCAGCGGATCGGAACCTGCGGCTCGAAGCCCGGCACGTCGCGGATGTCCATGTCGCGGTCGAGCATGCGCACGATGGCGCGCAGCAGCTTGGCCTCGTCCTGGGCGACCAGCGAGATCGCCTCGCCGCTGGAGCCGTTACGACCGGTGCGGCCGATGCGGTGCACGTAATCCTCGGCCACCATCGGCAGGTCGAAGTTGATCACTCGCGGCAGCTGGTCGATGTCGATGCCGCGCGCGGCGATATCGGTCGCCACCAGCACCTTGACCTTGCCGGCCTTGAAGTCGCTGAGCGCGCGCATGCGCTGGCCCTGGCTCTTGTTGCCGTGGATCGCCGCGGTCTGGATGCCGGACTTCTCGATGAAGCCGGCCAGCTTGTCGCTGCCGTGCTTGGTGCGGGCGAACACGAGCGTCTGCACGCGCGAATCCTGCGCCAGCAGGTGCAGCAGCAGTTCGCGCTTGCGGCCGCCATCGACAGGATGCACGCGGTGGGCGATCTTCTCGGCCACGGTGTTCTGCGGGGTGACCTGCACCTCGCGCGGGTTGCGCATGAACTCCATCGCCAGCTGCTTGATGCTCTCCGGGAACGTCGCCGAGAACAGCAGGGTCTGGCGGTTCTGCTTGGGCAGCTTGGCCAGGATGCGGTTGATCGACGGCAGGAAGCCCATGTCGAGCATGCGGTCGGCTTCGTCCAGCACCAGGACCTCGATGCCGGACAGGTCGACGCTGCGACGCTCGATGTGGTCGATCAGGCGGCCCGGGCAGGCGATGACCAGGTCAACGCCGCGACGCAGCGTGTCCAGCTGGTTGCCCATGCCCACGCCGCCGTAGATGACGGCGCTGGGGATGCGCAGGTGCTTGCCGTAGCCGCGCAGGCTGTCGTGCACCTGGGTGGCCAGCTCGCGGGTGGGGGTCAGGATCAGCGCGCGAGGACGACGCGGGCCGTGGCCCACGGTCTGAGGGGCGGTGCCCAGGTGCTGCAGCAGCGGCAGGCCGAACGCGGCGGTCTTGCCGGTGCCGGTCTGCGCGCCGGCCAGCAGGTCGTGGCCGGCCAGCGCAAGCGGGATCGCCTGCTGCTGGATCGGGGTGGGGGTCTCGTAACCCTGTTCGGACAAGGCACGCAGCAGGAAGGGCGCCAGGCCCAGCGACTCGAAGGACATCTTGGAAAGCTCCATGGCAACAGCCCGCAGACAGGTGTCGGCGGGCGGATCGATATTCGATCTGGTGGCTCGGAGCGTTCCCGTGAACCGCGCTGCGAGAGGGTGTACGGCCGGATGGACCGGCCCGATGGCTAGCGAATGGCGTCGGAGTGGGGCGGACGCCGGAGTGACCCGACGCTGCCGGTCCCGGAGGGAAACGGACGGCCGCTGGCTATCAGGGCGCGGATTCTACGCGATGAATAGGAAGGATGTCGGTGCATCCGTTCAGGTATGGAGGCGCCGGGCGGGACGCTGCCGCCGTTGGTCGGTCCGTGCCCCGGACCCGTACCTTTCCCGGCTCAATGTTTCCGATGAAACCATGGGTCCGAATCCGTACAATCGCCAGCCCAGTCCCCCAGGAGAGCGTGCCGCCATGAAGCTTGGATCCCTCAAGGAGGGCGGCCGCGACGGCACCCTGGTGGTGGTCTCTCGCGATCTGTCCAAGGCGGTGCGCGCCACCGGCATCGCGTCGACCCTGCAGCAGGCGCTGGACGACTGGCACCGCGCCGCGCCGCGGCTCAATGCCCTGGCCGCTGCGCTGGAAGCGGGCGAGGCCGCCGAAGCCTTCGACCTGGATCCGGCCGCGCTGGCCGCGCCGCTGCCGCGTGCCTACGAATTCGTCGACGGCAGCGCCTACCTGCCGCACGTGGAGCGCGTCCGTCGCGCCCGTGGCGCCGAGGTGCCGGAGAGCTTCTACACCGATCCGCTGATGTACCAGGCCACCAGCTCGGGCTTCTACGGCCCGCGCGATCCGGTCCGGGTGGTCAGCGAGGACCATGGCATCGACCTGGAAGCGGAGATCGTGGTGGTCACCGACGACGTGCCGATGGCGGTCACGCCCGAGCAGGCCGCTGGCCACATCCAGCTGGTCGGCCTGGTCAACGACGTCTCGCTGCGCAACCTGATCCCCGGCGAGCTGGCCAAGGGCTTCGGCTTCCTGCAGTCCAAGCCGCGCTCGGCGCTGTCGCCGGTGTTCGTCACCCCCGACGAACTGGGCCCGGCCTGGCAGGGCAACAAGCTGCACCTGCCGCTGCTGACCCACATCAACGGCACGTGGTTCGGCGCGCCGGAAGCCGGCGAGGACATGCAGTTCGACTTCGCCCAGCTGGTCGCCCATGCCGCCAGAACGCGTCCGCTGGCCGCCGGCACGATTGTCGGATCGGGCACGATCGCCAACCAGGACGTGTCCCGCGGCGCGTCGTGCTTTGCCGAACAGCGCACGGTGGAAGCGCTGCGCGACGGCAAGCCGAGCACGCCGTTCATGAGCTTCGGCGACACCGTCCGGATCGAGATGCTCGACCGCGAAGGCCGCAGCCTGTTCGGCGCGATCGAGCAGCGCATCGAGCGCCAGCCGCTGCCCGGCCAGGGCTGAGCCGTCGGGCGGTGCCACGGCCGCGACCGGCGGCCATGGCGTCGGATACGCGCCGCGTTATGGTGCGAGCGGCCCGGTCGCTGGGAGGCGTGCGGTGGACAATCCGACAATCGACGACAGCCTGCACCTGTACAGCTACTGGCGGTCCAGCGCGGCCTACCGCGTGCGCATCGCGCTGGCGCTGAAGGGCCTGGCGTTCGAAACCCGCCCGGTGCACCTGCTCAAGGACGGTGGCCAGCAGCATGCCGCCGGCTATGTCGATATCAACCCGCAGCAGCTGGTGCCGGTGCTGATGCATGGCCGGCGCGCGGTGCGCCAGTCGCTGGCGATCATCGAATACCTGGAAGAGGTCTGGCCGGATGCGGCGGCGCTGCTGCCGGGCACCGCGCGCGAGCGCGGCCGTGTCCGCGCGCTGGCCCAGCTGGTGGCTTGCGACATCCATCCGCTCAACAACCTGCGCGTGCTGCAGTTCTTCGAGCAGCAGTGGAACGTGCCGCAGGCCGAGCGCGACGAGTGGGTCAGGCACTGGATCATCGAAGGGCTGGCCGCGTTCGAGGCGCTGGTCGCCGACGACCCGGCCACCGGCACGTTCTGCCATGGCGATCTGCCCGGACTGGCCGACTGCTGCCTGGTGCCGCAGCTGTACAACGCGCGCCGCTTCGGCGTGGACCTGGGGCCGTGGCCGACGCTGGTCCGCATCGAGCAGGCCTGCCTTGCGCTGCCGGCATTCCGCGCTGCCGCGCCGGATGCGCAGCCGGATGCGCCCAAAGGCAGCTGAGCCGTAAAGGAACGGCCGGGCGCGATGCGCCCGGCCGGATTCAGACGAAGCCGTGCGTGATCGTCGGCGTGGCCGGTGCGTTGGTCACGTCGGCGTAAGGGTCGTGCTCTTCGCTGGCGCCCTCGGACAGGCGGAACTTCAGCGCCAGGCCGTCGCGCGAGTCGGCCGCGCGCAGCGCTTCCTCCTGCTCGATGCGGCCCTGCTTGACCATCCGGAACAGGCACTGGTCGAAGGTCTGCATGCCTTCCTCCAGCGAGCCTTCCATTGCCTGCTTGATCTCGTGCACCTGGCCGCGGCGCAGCAGGTCGCGGATCATCGGCGTGTTGATCAGCACCTCGGTGGCCGGCAGGCGACGCTCGTCCACGCCCTTGACCAGTCGCAGCGAGACGACCGCGCGCAGGTTCAGCGCCAGGTTCATCAGCACGTTCTTGTGAGCGCTCTCGGGGAAGAAGTTGAGGATGCGCTCGATGGTCTGGTCGGCGTTGTTGGAGTGCAGCGTCGCCAGGCACAGGTGGCCGGTTTCGGCGAAGGCGATCGCCGCTTCCATCGTGGTCGCGTCCAGGATCTCGCCGATCAGGATCACGTCCGGCGCTTCTCGCATCGCGTTCTTCAGCGCGTTGTGGAAGGCATGGGTGTCCAGGCCGACTTCGCGCTGGTTGACGATCGACTTCTTGTGCCGGTGCAGGTATTCGATCGGGTCCTCGATGGTGAGGATGTGCCCGGTCGTGTTGCTGTTGCGGTAGTCGATCATCGAGGCCAGCGAGGTCGACTTGCCCGAGCCGGTGGAGCCCACCAGCAGCACCAGGCCGCGCGGGGTCATGATGATGTCTTTCAGGACATCGGGCAGGTTGAGGTCTTCGATGCTCGGGATCACGCTGCGGATCGCGCGGATCACCATGCCCACTTCGCCGCGCTGCTTGAACACGTTGACGCGGAAGCGGCCCGAATCGGGCAGGGCGATTGCCATGTTGAGCTCGAGCTCGCGCTCGAACTGCGGCACCTGGCCCTCGTCCATCAGCGAATATGCGATCTTCTTGACCATGCCCGCGGGCAGGCCGGTGTTGCCGAGCGGGTAGAGCTTGCCTTCGATCTTGATGTACACCGGCGCGCCGGTGGTAAGGAACATGTCCGAGGCGTTCTTCTCGGTCATCAGCTTCAGGAAGTAGCCGATATCCATTGCGCGTAGATCCCCACTACTCGAAATATTTGGCGCCTGTACGATGACGTTGCACCGATCGCACAGGCTTCAGACAATGGCCATGCCCAAAGGACATGACGTTCCCCTAATGAACGAGCCTAGCTTCGCACACTTCCGCCGGCGCCTGTACGCGCTGGTCATCGCATCCGGGCTGGCGGTCACAGCCCAGGCCCAGGTCGCCTCGCCGGACGTGCTGCGCGCCCAGCAGGCCGTGCAGCAGGCGCAGGACGCCGATGCCGACCATTACGCCCCGGACCTGCTGGACTCGGCTCGCCAGGCGCTGGTCCAGGCGCAGGCCGGGACGCTCTCGCGCAGCCGCGGCGAGCGCCGCGATGCCGACGAACTGGCCCGCCGTGCCGCCGCCGACGCCGACCTGGCACGCGTACGCAGCGACCGGGCCCAGGCCGAGGCCGCATTGCAGCAGCGCCGGGATGAGATCGCCGGCCTGCGCCAGTCGCTGGGCCTGGAGGCCACCCCATGACGCTTATCCGGCGTACCGCGCTGCTGGCCTGCCTGCTGTTCACCACCCTGGCCCTGGGCGCCCTGCCGGCCCAGGCCGCCGACGACCCCGACGTCATCCGCCTGCAGTCGCGCATGAATGCGCTGCAGGCCGATCCGACCGTCGGTCGCCTGGCCGCCTTCGAGCAGATGGAAGCCCGGCAGGCCATCGCCACCCTGGCCGACGCCCGCCGCAGCGAGCGACCGGGCCTGCTGTTCGTGGCCGAGCGCCGGGTCGAGATCGCCGAGACCGCCGCGGCGGCCGAGGCGGCCAGGCGCGAACTGGCCACCTTGGACCTGCAGCGCAGCGACCTGCTGCTCCAGGCCAGCCGCCGCGACGCCGAGCGCGCCCGCCAGGAAGCCGAGCGCCTGCGCATCCAGTCGCAGATCCAGGCCGAGGAGGCCGATCGCCTGCGGCTGTCGGCCGAAGCCGAAGCCGCCGCGCGTACCGACGTGGAGGCCGCTCTGACTTCGGTGACCGGCAAGCAGACCGCGCAGTTGAGCGCGGCGCGGCGCAAGGAGGCCCAGCTGGCCCGCCAGGAGGCCGAACTGGTGTCCGGCGCGAAGCTGCCGGCGTCGGTGTTCGAGCCGCGCGGGGAAGTGTTCACGCTGCCGGCCAGCGCCTTTGCGCAGAACAAGCTGGCTGCCGAAGGCAGGGGCGGGGCCAGCGCGCTGGCCGCGTATCTGCAGATCGGCAAGCGCGGCAAGATCCGCGTCGAGGCGTTCGACAAGGACGGCAAGGTCGCCCAGGCGCGGGCCGATGCGCTGAAGGCCGAGCTGGTCGCCGGCGGGGTGCCGGCCGCGCAGGTGCAGGCGGCCGGCAAGAAGTCCGCGGCCACCGCCAAGAAGGCCGCCGAGGTCATCGTCGCGCAATAAAAAGCGCAGTTACATCAATGCTTTACACGGTATCGCAAGCGTTACGGCCGGACTCGTGTGACCGGGATCCGGCCGCCGTTTTCCTGTCCATTCAACGACTTGTGGCAAGGGTTGCGACCCTGGCGGGGCGGGCGTAGGGTCGGATACCCAGGTGGCGCTCTCGCCATCTGGCTGACCGGAGCACTCCGCCGATGCAGCCGCTGTCCGCTTCACTGGAGATCGCCGTCGGGCCGCAGCAGGCCCGGCCGGGGATGTCCGGTGGCGAACTGGCCATCGCGCTCCACGACTGCTCCGACAACGCGACGCCCCGGACCTCGACGGCCCGGGGCGTTCGCTTTTATGGGCCGGCCAGGCAGGCCGGCATCTCCGGCAAGGACGCACGTGAACCCCCAGGAGGTGCAGACATGTTCGAAGGGCAACCGCAGTCCGAAATCGATGCGCTGATGAAGCGCGACCCCGAATTCAAGCAGCTGTACCAGCGACACCGCACGCTGGACAAGAAGGTGATGGATGCCGAGCTCGGGGTCCTGCCGCTTGACGATGCCACGCTGTGGCAGATGAAGCGCGAGAAGCTGCACGCCAAGGAAAAACTGCTGCGCATCTACGACCGGGCACACTGACCCGGACCCCCGCAACCTACGTTTCACGCCGTGGGCGGTGGCGGCTTCCTCCTCGTCGGCCGCCACCGCCCACGCAATTGTTCCGCCGCTGCGCCGGCATCGTCGCTCCCGCATTGGCGACCGCCGTGGCGGGTCCCGCGGTTTCCGGGCAAGCGCATTCCGCCGATAATCCCGGTTCCGCCGCGCCGCGCGGCCATGCAACCGGATCGATGATGGCCCTTCACGCCTCCGTGCTCGAACTGATCGGGCGCACGCCCATGGTCAAGGCCCGGCGCCTGGACACCGGCGTCTGCGAGCTGTACCTGAAGCTGGAGAACGCCAATCCCGGCGGCTCGATCAAGGACCGCATCGGTTTGTCGATGATCGAGGCGGCCGAGCGCCGCGGCGACCTCAAGCCCGGCGCGACCCTGGTCGAGGGCACCGCCGGCAACACCGGCATCGGCCTGGCTCTGGTCGCCCAGCAGAAGGGCTACAAGCTCATCCTGGTGGTTCCGGACAAGATGAGCCGGGAGAAGATCTTCAACCTCAAGGCGATGGGCGCGGAGGTCGTGCTGACCCGCTCGGACGTGGCCAAGGGGCATCCGGAGTATTACCAGGACCTGGCCGCGCGCATCGCGTCGGAGACCCCGGGCGCGTACTTCATCAACCAGTTCGGCAATCCCGACAACCCGGTCGCACACGTCACCGGCACCGGCCCGGAGATCATCGAGCAGATGGCGCAGGCCGGCGGCTTCGACGCGATCGTGTTCGGCTGCGGCAGCTCGGGCACGATGACCGGCCTGTCGCGCTGTTTCGCCGAACACGCCCCGCAGGTGGAGTTCGTGCTGGCCGATCCGGTCGGCTCGATCCTGGCCCAGTACATCAACGAAGGCGTGCTCAACGACAAGTCCGGCAGCTGGCTGGTGGAGGGCATCGGCGAGGATTTCCTGCCGTCGATCTCCGACTTCAGCCGGGTCAAGAAGGCCTATGCGATCAGCGATGCGGAGAGTTTCCACACCGCGCGCGAACTGCTGGCCAAGGAGGGCATCCTCGGCGGCTCGTCGACCGGCACGCTGCTGGCTGCTGCGCTCAAATACTGCCGCGAACAGACACAGCCGAAGAAGGTCGTGGTGCTGGTGCCGGACACCGGCAACAAGTACCTGTCCAAGATGTACAACGACTACTGGATGCTGGACAACGGCTTCCTCGAGCGGCCCCAGCACGGCGACCTGCGCGACCTGATCCTGCGTCCCTACAGCCAGCGCGACACCGTGGTGGTCGGGCCGAAGGATCTGCTGACCACCGCCTACCAGCGCATGAAGCTGTACGACGTGTCGCAGCTGCCGGTGATGGACGGCGAGCAGCTGGCCGGCATCATCGACGAGAGCGACGTGCTGCTGCATGTATATGGCGATGAGGCCCGTTTCCGCGATCCGGTCTCGGTGGCCATGGTCAGCAAGCTGGAAAAGCTGGACGTGAAGTCGCCGATCGAGGCGCTGCTGCCGGTGTTCGACCGCGGCCAGGTGGCGATCGTGATGGATGGCGAGCGCTTCCTGGGCCTGATCACCCGGATCGACCTGCTGAACTACCTGCGGCGGCGGGTGCAGTAGCGTGCGACGAGGGGGCCGCCGCCCCTTGCGGGGTGGCGTTGCTCTCTGCCCGGGCCAGGGCCGGGTGTGACGCGGCTCACGGTCTTCTCGTCCCCGGCGGTGAGCGAAGTGCCCGTCGGCGCGCCGGCACTGCCCGGCGGTTGCGGGGGCATGCCGACCGGTGGCAGGGCCGTTAAGCCATCGCTGTTAGAATTCGCGGTCCTTCAAAGAGACCGGCCATGTCGGAACAGCCCCCCCATACCCCGTCGGATGGACGCAAGCTCGCCCTGGCCACGCTCGCGATCCATGGCGGCCAGGCGCCGGACCCCAGCACCGGCGCGGTGATGCCGCCGATCTACGCGACCTCGACCTACGCCCAGAGCAGTCCGGGCGAGCACCAGGGCTTCGAATACTCGCGCACCCATAATCCGACCCGCTTCGCCTACGAGCGCTGCGCGGCGGTGCTGGAGGGCGGCAGCCGTGGTTTCGCCTTCGCCTCGGGCATGGCCGCCACCTCTACCGTGCTGGAGCTGCTGGACAGCGGCGACCACGTAGTGGCGATGGACGACCTGTACGGCGGAAGCTACCGCCTGTTCGAGCGCGTGCGCCGGCGCAGCGCCGCGCTGGATTTCAGCTTCGTCGACCTGGCCGATCTGGACGCGTTCCAGGCCGCGATCACGCCGAAGACGAAGATGGTCTGGATCGAAACGCCCACCAACCCGATGCTGAAGATCGTCGACATCGCCGCCGTGGCGGAGATCGCGCGCAAGCACGGCCTGCTGGTGGTGGTCGACAACACCTTCGCTTCGCCGATCGTGCAGCGGCCGCTGGAACTGGGCGCGCACCTGGTGATGCATTCGGCGACCAAGTACCTCAATGGCCATTCGGACATGGTCGGCGGCCTGGTGGTGGCCGGCGACGATGCCGAGCTGGCCGAGAAGATGGCGTTCCTGCAGAACTCGATCGGCGCGGTGCAGGGGCCGTTCGACAGTTTCCTGGCCCTGCGCGGCCTGAAGACCCTGCCGCTGCGCATGCGCGCGCACTGCGACAACGCGCTGGCGCTGGCGCAGTGGCTTCAGACCCAGTCGGCGGTGGAGAAGGTGATCTACCCGGGTTTGCCTTCGCATCCGCAGCATGCGCTGGCCGCGCGGCAGATGCAGGGCTTCGGCGGCATCGTCTCGATCGTACTCAAGGGCGGCTTCGAGTCGGCCAAGCGTTTCTGCGAACGCACCGAGCTATTCACACTGGCCGAATCGCTCGGCGGCGTGGAGAGCCTGGTCAACCACCCGGCGGTCATGACCCACGCGTCGGTGCCGCCGGAGCGGCGCGAGAAGCTCGGCATCAGCGACGCGCTGGTGCGGTTGAGCGTGGGCGTGGAGGATGTTGCCGACCTTCGGGCAGAGCTGGAGGACGTCTTGTCGTGATGGTGCAATCGAACGCAGCACCGTTGCAGCAATGGGAGGCGCGGCCATGAATCCCTATGCGCGCCATCCTGCGAACCTTTCGGCCATGGTCGCGAGCTTCGTGCGCAATCGTCGCCTGATCGCCCAGATGACCAGGCGGGACGTCATCAGCCGATACCGCGGATCGTTGATCGGACTTGCGTGGTCGTTCTTCAATCCGCTGCTGATGCTCGCCATCTACACGTTCGTCTTCTCGACCGTGTTCCAGGCGCGCTGGGGCGTGGACCAGGAGGCCACCAAGGCGGGCGTCGCATCGATCCTGTTCGTGGGCGTCATCCTCCACGGGCTGTTGGCGGAATGCATCATCAAAGCGCCCAGCCTTGTCCTGAGCAATGTGAGCTACGTCAAGCGCGTGGTGTTCCCGCTCGAGGTGCTCCCCTGGATCGCCGTGGGATCGGCGTTGTTCCACGCATCCATCAGTTTCACCGTGCTGCTGCTGGCCCAGGTGTTCCTGGGGCACGAGGTTCATGCGACGGCGCTGCTGTTGCCCGTGATTGTCATGCCCCTGGTGCTGGTGGCCATGGGGTTTGGATGGCTGCTCGCCTCCACGTCGGTTTACGTGCGCGATATCGGCATGATCACCGGATTGTTCGCCACTGCATTGATGTTCATGGCGCCGGTGTTCTATCCGTTGTCGGCGATGCCCGAGAAGTACCGTTGGATCGTGCTGCTCAATCCGCTGACCTTCATCATTGAACAAGGGCGGAAGGTGCTGATCTTCGGCGATTTGCCGGATTGGGCCGGCTTGAGCGTGTACGCCATTCTTGCGGTGGTGTTCGCATGGCTGGGTTTCTGGTGGTTCCAGCGCGCGCGCGGGGGGTTTGCCGATGTCGTCTGAGGCCACGGCGCCGATGGTCGCGCAGGTCGATCAGGCCGATGGCCAGGTCGCGATCAGCGTCGATCGGGTATCCAAGTGCTACCAGGTTTACGCAAGGCCGGAAGACCGTTTGAAGCAGTCCTTCCTGCCGAGGCTCCAGCGCCTTGCGGCCATGAAGCCGCGCGCCTATTACAAGGAGTTCTGGGCGCTTCGCGACGTATCGCTTTCCGTGCGCAAGGGCGAGACTGTCGGGATCATCGGCAGGAATGGCTCGGGCAAGTCCACTCTCCTGCAGACGATCTGCGGCACGCTGACCCCTACCAGCGGGGGCGTCGAAGTCCAGGGCCGGGTTGCTGCCCTTCTCGAGCTCGGTGCGGGCTTCAATCCGGAATTCACCGGCCGCGAGAACGTGTACATGAACGCGGCGGTGCTTGGCCTGACCGCGGAACAGGTGGACGCGCGCTTCGATTCGATCGTGGCATTCGCGGATATCGGCGACTTCATCGACCAGCCGGTCAAGACCTACTCGAGCGGCATGTACGTGCGCCTGGCTTTCGCCGTCATCGCACATGCCGACGCGGACGTCCTCGTCGTAGACGAGGCGCTTTCGGTCGGCGATGTGTTCTTCGGGCAGAAGTGCATGCGATTCCTGCGCGACTTCATGAAGCGCGGGACAGTGATCTTCGTTTCCCATGACACCTCCGCGGTGATCAACCTGTGCGAGCGCGTGATCTGGATGCAGGGCGGGCAGGTCCGTCGCGAAGGGCCGACCAAAGAGGTGATCTCCGAGTACCTGGAGGACCTGTACTACGAAGACCAGGCCCGCGACCTCGACGCCGCGACCTCGTCCACGCTGCAGTCCTACAGCGTGCCGGCGATGGCGCCGCGCGACATGCGGCAGGACCTGCTCGATGCGAGTCCGTTGCGCAACGACATCGAGATATTCGCTTTCAACGCCGAAAGCGGCGGTTTCGGAACCGGCTCGGTGAGGGTGATCGATACGACGGTCTCCGACCACGACGGCAGGCCTTTGTCCTGGGCGGTTGGTGGCCAGCCGGTCAGTGTCACGGTGACCTGCCAGGCTGCCGCCGAGGTTCACTCGCCGATCGTGGGTTTCGAGGTGCGGGACCGGCTTGGACAGGTCATTTTTGCCGACAACACCTACCTGACCACCAGGGCCCGGCCTGTGCCCGTCAAGGCGGGCGAGATCGTCAAGGCGAAGTTCGACTTCCGCATGCCGATATTGCGCGGCGGCGACTACACCATTTCGGTGGCCGTGGCTGAAGGTACGCAGGAAGAGCATGTGCAGCACCATTGGCTGCACGAGGCGCTGGCGATACATGTGCATGCCTCGCCAATCTGCCTGGGCCTGATGGGCGTGCCGATGCAGGCCATCAGCCTGGACGTGGTTGGCTTGGCGCCGGATCGGGGCGAGGCATGAAATCAAAAGAGGGGTTCTACCAGTGACCGCCAATGAAACCCAAGACTCCGCGGACCTGGAGTTCACCGGGGAGCGCTTCACGCCGGAAATTTCGGGGCAGATCGCATTCGAGCACCTGCATCGCTACCACTTTGCGCGTGCCCTCGTCGCCGGCAAGGCGGTGCTGGACGTGGCGTGCGGCGAAGGGTACGGAAGCGACATCCTTGCGCAGTCGGCCGCGTCGGTCGTCGGTGTCGACATCGCGGAGGACGCGGTCAGCCACGCACGGGCCCGCTACGGTAGCGACAAGCTGGTTTTCGTAGCCGCCTCTGCGGCGCAATTGCCGTTCGCGGATGCGCAGTTCGATGTCGTGGTGAGTTTCGAGACCATCGAGCACCACGACCAGCACGAAGCGATGATCTCGGAGATCCGTCGGGTGTTGAGGCCTGGCGGCCTGCTGGTCATTTCCAGTCCCAACAAGCTCCACTATTCGATCGAGCCGGGCTACACGAACCCCTATCACGTCAAGGAGCTGTTCCGGGAAGAGTTCAGGGCGTTGATCGGGCGGTACTTCCCGAACTCCAGGCTGTTCGGCCAGCGGGTGGTGCATGGCTCCGTGCTGATTTCCAGCGAAGATGCCGCCGGCACTTTGCAGGCATTCGAGAACGTGCGGTTGAAGGATGGCGAGCTCGTCCGGCAGGCGGACCTCTCGGCGCCCCTGTACGACCTGATCGTCGCCAGCGATGGGCAGTTGCCGGAGCTGCACAGTTCGCTGTTCGAGGCCACCGTGCATGGGATGGATCCTGCGGGTTTCTACGGCGTGCATCTGCCGGAGCGGGTGAACGTCGCCGACAACCGGATTGCACAGCTGGACCAGGAGCTGGGCCGGGCGAACGACACCAGGGGGCACCTGGAACGGCTGGACGGGAGCGTGGCGGCGGTCGAGGGGCGCCTGGAAGGATTGGACGGGAGCGTGGCGGCGGTTGGCGCGCGCCTGGAGTCGGTCCTGGGAGGCCTGGACCTCAAGCTCGCCGAGATACTGGACGCGCGGGCGGCCGAGCAGCTGCTTGCCACGGACATCAGGCGGCTCGGTTCGGAGCTGGACTCCACGCTCGAGCACCTCGATGGCCTCCAGAAGAAGCTGCAGGACGCCGAGAACCGGATGCGCGCCGATGAGGAGCTGCTGGGCCAGGTCAACCGGGAGCTCGGCAGCGTCCAGGAGAAGCTGGAAGTCGCCGAGAACCAGGCGCGCGCGGACGCGGAGTCGCTTGCGCACGCCAATCGGCAGATCGAGATCCGCGACGCCCGGTTGCGGGAGATCCACGATTCGACCTCCTGGCGGAGCACCGCTTGGTTGCGTGCGATCGGCAACATGGTGCGAGGCGGCAAGCGATGAGCGATACGAAGGCCGCATTCGGGCGCTATGCCCGTAACGTTTACCTAAACCTTCCCGGCGGCTGGGCTTTCAGGCTGAAACTGAAGCGCTGGATCTTCACGGCGTTCGCGCCGATCCTGCGAAACACCAACAGCTATCGGCGCTGGCAGTACTTCGATTCGGCCGACCGCGAGCTGCCCGCCATCGCGCGGACTCCTGCGCCGGTCGTGCGGGTCGATGAAAGCGCGAGCCCGCGGTTGGCGGAGTACGTGGACGCCCAGTTCCGGCGAGCCGCCGGAGAGCGGGGGAGCGATTTCATCCCGCTTACCGGCGAGGGCGAGCCGGCAAGGTTGCGCGCGCGCGCGATCGCCTTTTACCTGCCCCAGTTCCATCCGGTGCCGGAGAACGATGAGTGGTGGGGACGTGGGTTCACGGAATGGACGAATGTTTCCAAGGCGATGCCCCAGTTCATCGGTCATCAGCAGCCGCATCTGCCGGGCGAGCTCGGGTTTTACGACTTGCGTCTGCCCGATGTGATGCGGCGGCAGGCGGAGCTGGCGAAGCTGTATGGCTTGCATGGTTTCTGCTTCCACCACTACTGGTTCTCCGGCCGTCGCCTGCTCGAACGGCCCGTTGACCAGTTCCTGGCCGATCCGACGATCGATCTTCCGTTCTGCCTGTGCTGGGCCAACGAGAACTGGACGCGCCGCTGGGATGGCCTCGAGAACGACATCCTGCTGGGCCAGAACTACACGCCGGACAACGATGAGCGTTTCATCGTCGACCTCGAGCGTTACCTGCGGGACCCGCGTTACATCCGCGTGGACGGGCGGCCGTTGCTGATCGTATACCGGCCGTCGCTGTTGCCCGACTGCAGGCGGACGCTGGAAACCTGGCGGAAGCATTGCCGTGACCAGGGTATCGGCGAAATCTTCCTCGCCATGGTCCAGTTCGATGTGGACGATCCGCGCGAGTACGGCTTTGATGCGGCGCTGGAGTTTCCGCCGCACAAGCTTGCCCGCGGCCTGAATCCGATCAACCACACGCTCGAGATCATCAACCCGAACTACGCCGGCCATGTGAACGACTACAAGGACCTGGCTGAGCGCGGCATGCATTGGCCGGTGCCGGACTATCCGTTGTTCAAGGGCGTCACCCCCCGCTGGGACAACGAGGCGCGCAAGCCCGGGCGAGGCTATACGTTCGCCCACTCCACGCCAGCACGCTATCGGGAGTGGCTTGAGCACGCGGTGGATTATTCGCGTGCCCATCCGGTGGGTGGCGAGAGCATCGTGTTCGTCAATGCATGGAACGAGTGGGGTGAGGGCGCGCACCTGGAGCCGGATCGGGCCACGGGCTACGCCTACCTGCAGGCCACCCGCGATGCATTGGAAGAAAAGGGGGGCAGCCGGAAGGTGCTGGTGGTTTCCCATGACGCGCATCCCCACGGCGCACAGTATCTGGCCCTGAACCTGGTGCGAGAGTTGCGCGAGATGGGCGTGGAGGTCGAGGTCCTGCTGCTTGGCGACGGCCGGCTGGAGCCGGCATTCGCCGAGATCGCCAGATTGCACAAACTGCACGAAGGCGCAGGGGAGATCGAGCGGCTTGCCACGCGCCTGCATCGGGACGGATTCGATACCGTCATCGCCAATACGGCGGTGTCCGGCCGTGTGGTGGCGCCGCTGCGCCGCGCCGGTTTCCGGGTCGTGTCCCTGGTGCACGAGTTGCCGGGCATCATCCGCGACTACCGACTCGAATCGGCGGTGAGCGACATCTTTTCGCATGCCAGCCATGTGGTAGTCGCTGCCGATGCCGTGGCCCGCGGGTTGGCGGAGTTCATGCCCCAAGGCCAGGCCGTGGCGCCCATCGTGGTGCGGCCGCAGGGCCTGTTCACGCGAAGCCGCTATCGTGGCTTGCGCCAGCCTTCATCCGCGCGCGATGCGCTGCGGCGAAAGCTGGGTCTGCAGCAGGATGCCAGGATCGTGCTGAGCGTGGGCTACGCCGATCGTCGCAAGGGGGTGGACCTGCTGGCCCAGTCTGCGATCATCGCCTGCGCGGCGGATCCGGCCTTGCATTTCGTCTGGGTCGGTCATCGCGACGTCGGAATCACCGACGAGATCGATGCAGTACTGCTGAAGGCCGGTTTGGCCGGCCGCTTCCATTTCGTCGGCCTGGATTTCGATACCGACGATTACTATGCCGGTGCCGACGTATTCGCGCTCGCGTCGCGCGAGGACCCCTTCCCATCCGTGGTGCTGGAGAGCCTTTCGGTGGGCACGCCGGTCGTCGCTTTCAGCGGAACGGGCGGCGGCGCGGATTTCGTCTCCCGTACCGGCGGCCTGCTGGTCGAGGCCTTCGATGTCCGCGCATACGCCGACGCGCTGCTGCTCGTATGCCGCGATGCGCCGCTGCGCCAGCGCCTCGGCCACGAGGGCGCCGACCGGGTTGACAGCGAGTTCTCCTTCCGCGCCTACGCGATGGATCTGCTCGAGTTGGGGCGGGCGGGGCTGCCGAAGGTGTCCGTCGTCGTACCCAACTACAACTATGCCCATTACCTGGCCGACCGTCTTGGCTCGGTGGCTGCGCAGGATGTTCCGCTTTACGAGATCATCGTGCTGGACGACGCCTCCAGCGATGACAGCCTCGCGGTGCTCCAGGGGCTGCGTGGCGGGCTTCGCCCGGAACCGCTCGTGGTGCCCGCCGAGGCCAACAGCGGCTCGGTGTTCCGGCAGTGGCTCAAGGGCGTGGAGCGCGCGCGCGGCGAGTACGTCTGGATCGCCGAAGCCGACGATCTCGCCAAGCCCGAACTCCTGTCGCACCTGCTGCGGTTGATGCATGGGAACAGCGATGTGGTGATGGCCTATAGCCAGTCCGAACAGATCGACGAGTTCGGCCAGACCATGGCGCCGGACTACCTGGCCTACACCGACAGCCTCGACGAACAGCGTTGGCGCCGAAGCTACGTTTCGGATGGTGCCGACGAGGTGAATGCGGGGATGGCGGTTAAGAACACCGTTCCGAACGTGAGCGCGGTGCTTTTCCGCAAGCAGGCCCTCCTCGAGGTGATGCGCGAACATATCGATGAGATCGTGGGCTACCGGATCGCCGGAGATTGGCTCATCTATCTCGCGCTGTTGCGGAAGGGCAAGGTCGCGTTCGAAGCCAGGGCCTGCAACCAGCATCGTCGTCATGCGAGCAGCGTGACCCTGGGGTCGGCTGCGCGTCAGCACTTCGATGAGGTTGCCCGGGTCCAGGAAGCGGCACGACGCTGGTTCGATGTCGAAGATTCGACCGAAGCGCGCGCATCGGCCTACAGGGGGGCGCTGCGCTCCCATTTCGGTTTGCAGGAAAAGGACCCGGACTGAGCCTATGGAAGCGCTGGTGATCGGCGGCAACGGGTTCCTGGGGTCCAGGCTGGTCTCGCGCTTGCGCAGCCAGGGCCACCGCGTGGGTGTTCTCGATCGCATGCCCGCGCGCACGGATTTCGACTGGACGGATGTGGACTACCGGGAAGGTGGGCTGGATGACGCCCCAGTGCTCGCCGAGGCTTTGGCTGGCGTATCGGTCGTGTACCACCTGGCCAGCTCGACCGTACCGAGTACCTCCAATGCGGATCCGCAACGCGATGTTCGCGAAAACCTGATCGGCAGCCTGCGCCTGGTCGATGCCATGGGCCAGGCGGGCATCCGCCGGCTCGTGTTCTTCTCCTCGGGCGGTACCGTCTATGGGAATCCGCAGGTGTGCCCCGTCCCGGAGGGGCATGGACTGAATCCGATTTCGTCTTACGGCGTGGTCAAGGTAGCGATCGAGAACTACCTGATGATGTATCAACGGCTCGGTACCCTGGACCCATTGATACTGCGTCCGTCCAATCCTTATGGCCCCGGGCAGTCGACGGCGGGAATCCAAGGCGCGGTGGCCGCATTTCTTGGGCGGGCCGCCAGAGGGGAAGGGGTGCAGATATGGGGAGACGGCGAGATCGTACGTGACTACATCTACGTCGACGACCTGGTGACCCTGGCCATCAAGGCGGGCGCCAGTGGCGAGACGGGGGTGTTCAACGCAGGCAGTGGGGTCGGCCATTCGCTGAACGAGTTGTGCGCTATGATCCGCGAGGTGACCGGTCAGCCGCTCCCCGTGGAGTATCTGCCCGGCAGGAAGTTCGATGTCGATGAGATCGTGCTCGATACCCAGGCCGCCAGCCGCGCGTTTTCCTGGACTCCTGATGTAACGCTGCGCGAAGGCCTGCGCATCGCCTGGGAGGCGATGCAATCCAAAAACACGTAGAGGGTATCTGGATGAATCACGCGGTGGACCCGGTGGCGGAAGTCGTAGACGCGCCTTGGCTTGCGACCCTTATTCGCAGCCTTGATTCGGTGCAGACAAGTCCGCTTGGTGAGAAATTGCCCGCATTCCCTTCCGAGGAGCTGCAGCGGAACACGACGGGTCTTTCATCCGAAGCGGCGCTGCGGCAGGCTCACGCCTTCTACGAGAATGTTTCCGATGCCGCGCGCTTGGCGGGGCTTGCGCTGGACTCGTCCACCAAGGCATTGGACTTCGGTTTCGGCTGGGGCCGGATCTCGCGCGTGTTTATGGAGAAGTTGAGCCTGGACAATATCCACGGGCTGGACGTGGATCCCTCGTTCGTGGACCTCACCCGGGAATTGACGGGTTCGGACAAGTTCGAATTGTGCGCGCCGTTCCCGCCGACGCCGTACGCGCCCGCATCGTTCGACATCGTGTACCTGTACTCGGTCTTCTCCCACCTCTCCGAAGCGGCTTGCCAGGCCTGGATGCAGGAGTTCGCGCGCATACTTCGCCCCGGCGGGATGGTCGTCTTCACCACGCGGCATGATTCGTTCTTTGCGTTCTGCGAATGGGCCAAGACCCAGGATCCGTCCGTGTCGCCCTACGTGCACGCCCTGGGGCAACTGTTCCCCGATCTTGATGCCATGCGCCAGCGATACGCGGACGGGAAGTTCATCCATGCCTCATCGCAGGGCGTGGGCGGTGGTGGCCCCCGGGATGAAAGCTTCTACGGCGAGACCTGGATCCCGGAGGCCTATGTCCGGACCGGATTCGGCGACAAGTTCGAGTTCGTTTCCGGGTACTTCGACGGGACCAAGTACGACCAGGCCTGTTTCGCACTGAAGCGCCGATAGAAGGCACCAGCGCTGGGGAGCGTTGCCAAAATGTATAACCTCGCCTTGATCGAGCAGTGCATGCGCAACTACAGCGCGCAGCCTGTGGACACGGAGATCTCGCCCAACGATCAAATGAGCAACCAGTGGTACTTCGAAGTGGGCAGGAGTGCCGTCGAAGTCATCCTGGCCGGCATGATGTCGAGTTACGTCGCCAGTGTCGGGCGCGTTCTCGACCTGCCTTGCGGACACGGCCGCGTCCTGCGCCACCTGGTCAGGATGTTTCCCGGTGCCGAGTTCCATGCCTGCGACCTGGATTCGGACGGCATCCGGTTCTGTGCGGATCGTTTCGGCGCCTTGCCCGTGCTTTCACGCGGAGAGCTGACGGAAGTCGATTTCGCGACCCAGTACGACATCATCTGGGTCGGCTCGCTGTTTACCCACGTAGGCCATTCGCAGAGCACCCGCTGGCTCGCCCACCTTGCCCGATTCCTGAGTCCTCGCGGCATCATCGTGGCGACCATGCATGGGCGCTGGAGCGAGCATGTCCACCAGCGCATGGCGTATATCGGCGAGGACCGCTGGCAGTCGGTGCTTGAAGGCTATCGTCGGCTCGGCTACGGCTACAGCGACTACGTCTCGGCCGAAACCGTCGATCATGTGCCTGGCAACTATGGGATATCGCTGGCCAAGCCCAGCGCCATGATCCAGATCCTCGAGCAGGTGGAGGGGGTCAGGATTTTTTCCTACAGCGAGCGCGCGTGGGCCGACCACCAGGACGTGATGGTGTTCGGCAAGCCGGCCATTGACGCCCCTTGGTAGGGCTGGAATCCAGGGGCGTCGGAATCCGGCCGGAATCCTTTGCCAATGGATGGAGTGGTTGGTAGCTTTCCGGTCTGGGGAATGGAGGGGCTGACGCATGCCCCTATGCGATCCGAGGGGTCAAGTGCGCAGAATTTCAGCGTGGTGGTACCTGTTGCCCGCGTATGGGCTGCTGGTCGGCGCCTATCTGCTTTTCATCAGCTGGTCGCAGCCTGTCCTGGACCATTACGGGTTCCGACAGGCGCAGACGGCGATCTCGGCGTACTGGATTGCCAAGGGTGGTCCGTTCTGGAGCTACATGACTCCGGTGGTGGGTTATCCGTGGTCCCTCCCGTTCGAGTTTCCGCTCTACCAGTACCTGGTGGGCAAGTTGGCCGACGGTGCGACGGTTTCATCCATCGATCGCGCGGGCCGGCTGGTCAGCCTGGCTTTCTTCATTGGCGCCTCGTGGCTCACGCATCAGATCGTCGTAATGCGCACGGGCGACCGCAGGGCTGCCGTTCTTTGTGCCGGCACGCTCCTGGCCTCGCCGCTGATGCTTTTCTGGAGCCGGGCGGTGATGATCGAATCGACCGCGCTGTTCTTCGGCATCGCGTTCGTATGGTCCATGGCCAAGGCCGCCCAGTCCACGAACCTTTCCTGGGCGGTACTCGCCACGATCACTGCCTGCATCGCGGCACTGGTCAAGATCACGACATTCTTCGGGTTCGCCATTTTCGTGGCAGGCGCGCTGCTGATCGAGTTCGCCCGCGCGGGGTGGCCCCTGCCGCGGCGGGTTCTCGCGACTGCAGTAGTGGCCGGGGTGGCGGTAGTCCTGTCGATCGTGTCCCTGGAACTGTGGCTGGCCCATTCGGACCAGTTGAAGGCCCAGAGCTTGTGGGGCGTCAACCTGGCTTCCAGCAGGATGGGGCACTGGAACTACGGGTCCTGGTCGCAGCGCATCGACCCGTCCTTCTGGATCGAAGTGGTGTTCGTGCGCTCGGGAAGCGATGGCCTGGGGTCGCCCTGGTTGCTGCCGCTGGCCGCGATCGCGGTACTGGTCAAGCGCTCCACGCGCGCGGTCGGCCTGCTGCTCCTGGCCAGCTACCTCGCTCCGTTCCTGGTGTTCACCAACCTCCACCAGGTGCACGATTACTACCAGTACGCCAACGTGGTGTTTGCCACGACGCTGCTGGCCCTGGCGATCAACAACATAGCAGGCCTCCCCGGGTGGAAGGGTTACATCGCTGCCGCGCTCGTGCTCGCCGTCTGCATCCTTTCATGGCTGCACCTTTCCAACCGGTACATGCCGAGGATCAAGCAGGATGTCGGCCGGGACCTGAGCATCGCGGCCCTGGTCAAGGACACCTCGTCCGCCGACAGCGCGGTGCTGGTATTCGGCATGGATTGGGATTCGTCGATGCCTTATTACGCGGAGCGGCGGGCGTTGATGATGCCGGACTGGCTGCCGATGCAGCCGTTCCAGGATCTTGCTGCATCGAATGCGGCATTCGGCGGCTTGCCCGTCGGAGCCGTTGTCCTTTGCCCGAACCATATAGCCGACGATCCGGAGAAGGCGCAGGCATATTCGCTCGTCGTGCAGCGTTACGTTGCCGGCCTGACGAAGCGAAGCTTCGCCGGCTGTGAGATATTCAGCGGCGCTTTCCAGACGGACCCAGAACCCATGACCAACTGCCGCAAACTAGTGGCCGTACTTGCGCTAGCCCCAGTCGTTGTCGGCTGCGACCGGTCGGACGCGTTGCCCGACCCTTCGAAGATCGAAGCGCCCGGTGCGGTGGGGCATGAGGACGCGTCGCCGCGGAAGGACCCGATCGACGCCGGTCGGCTCGAGGCGGGGCTGGCCATGATGGCGCCACGGGTCGTGGAGAAGCACGATGGTTTCGCACCCGTGGAAGTAAAGACCGGATCGCGCTACTTCCTCCACCCGGATTCCGACAAGACAGCGTCGATTGCCTTCGATGTGACTTCGCTGAGGAAGCTGACACTGGCGCCATACATGGAGGACTTCTCCTCCGTGAAGGACTGCACGACGATTTCCGATGCCGGTGTCGTGAACGTTTCCTGGAGGCTGGACGACAGGCCCCTGTCGCAGTTCATCGTCGACCGGTCCTACGCGGAAGTCGTTCAGGTCGACCTTGAAGGAGCGTCGAGACTGACCATCGAGGTCGACCAGGGCAATGGGGTGCCATGGTGCGACTGGATGAGCATGGGGTTCGTCGACGTCGTACCCAAATAGCCCGGCCGACGGAATCCCGGGCCGCCGTCTTTCCCGGTCAGGTCGTGCGGAACGTGAATTTCTTGTGGCCGATGTAGCTGGTGAAGATCGGCACGATGATGCCGATCGCGTGGGCGACTTCTTCCGGATGGAAGGTCATCCCCATCGTCGGGAACAGCACCCGTGCCAGTAGCAGGCTGATTCCGAGTGTTTGCAGGACGGCGAGCACATTCACCGCGACGAACCATCCCGCCTGCTTGTGGATGCCTTGATTGCCTTCGGGAAACACGAAGGTCCTGTTCAATACGAACGCGGTGATCATGCCTATCACGTAGGCCAGAACGATTGCCACGGAATAGGCGAATACCTGGCTCAGAAGTATGCGCGAGCCGAAATTCAGCGCCGCTGCAACGCCGCCGGCCATGGCAAAGTAGACGAATCGCTTCAAAGGGGTTGCTCCATATCGGCAACGCGCGAGTGCCGTACCGCGTGGATGGCAAGAATGACCATCCCCGAGAGCACGATCGCGGAGACCGGATCGAACCGGGGGAAATGGTTCAGCGGCTCGACCACCCAGACGACAAGGCCATACAGCACGCTGCAGAGCAGCGCGATGGCGCCCCATCGCCCCGACATCAGGAGGGCCAGCACCAGCCCGACATGCAATGCGATCAAGGCCTGGTAGGACTGGTGGTGGTTTATGAAACAGTCCCAGGTGAGCAGCCAGGTCATGGCGACCGATGCCACGCCGAACGCAGCCAGTCGCATGCTGGCGGTCCAGGCAATGGATTGAGCGTGGGAACGCGCCTGCGCGATACCGATGGCCACGAAGCCGAGTACCAGGAAGTTCAGCGATGGGAAGATGTTGTAGAAATCGGATGCGCGGAAGCGGTCGATGAGGGAATGCGGCTGCCCCATTTCGTTCAGGCCGCAGGAATTTCGAATGCCGAACAGGATCGTCAGCAGGCCATCGCGCTTGCTCGTCAGCCAGGACTCCATGCCCAGGTCCCGGTAGCTGCGGACGATCGTGTCGAGGACGGAGATGTCCTGTTCGCCGAAACCGAAGGTTCCCGCGAATGCGAACTTGACCAGCGCGTTGCCGCTTGCGTGGTTCGTGGCCTGCCAGGCGCTCCATGGCAACAGCAGGGCCAGGGCCGCGGCCGCGGCGACCGCAGCGCCGCGAAGCGACGGCAATCCCCTGAGCGCGGCGGCGAAGAACAGCGCGACGAGTATTCCGAAGGCGCTGCCGCCGTGGGTGAGCAAGGCCAAAGCGGAGAGGACCGCCGCCGCGACAAGCCCCGGGGTGTCGTCCCGAAGCCTGCCCTGGTGCTGTCCGAGGCCGAGCAGTATCCAGGCGCCTGCGAGCGCCAGGGTTCCGCTGAGGAGCTTGGGCCAGACATAGACGCTGTTGAAGATGAAAACAGGGCACAGGGACAGTACAAGGATCGCGATCAGCGTCCTTCTGCGCGTCAGGCCCAGGCCCGGGAGCATGAGGGCGAGGAAGGCGACCCAGAATGTATTGAGGACCGTGCCGATGGCCAGCTGGTAGCGCGGGAGGAGCGTTGCCCCGTCGTTGGCCGCGCCAATCCACTTGAAAACGCTGTGCAGCGTGGCATGCCAGCCATAGGAAAGGGGCGGACGGTCCCCGATTGCCCACGGACCGAAGTCGCCCAGATCGTCATGCTTCCCGGAAACCAGGATCCGGGACACGAAGCTCGGCAACTGGTTGTCGGTGGACCAGCGCGCCGGGGTGAAGCGACCGTTCACCTCCCAGGCACCTGCGCCGCTATCCACCACGGTCGACAAGGCGAAGTAGGCGAAGGCCACTGCCAGCCACAAGATCAGGCCGAACCGCAGCTGCCCCGCATGCACTCCCTGCTCCGGCCGTTCGCGACCCAGGAGCACCCTGGCCGATGCATATATGCCAACGAGCACCAGGAGCGAGGATGCGATCGATCCGATGAGGGGCTGGTACCAGAAGACGAAGAACTGGACGTAGCCGATCATGCCCACGCCGGCGACCGCCAGGAGGGTGGGGCTCACGCCTGTCGTCCAGCGCCTGGCCAGCCCGATGAAGATCGCGAACCAGCCGGCCACGACGCACCCGGCCAAGGCCAGGAACCAGAAGCCGGTCAACGTCGAGTTCTTGAGCAACGAAAGGCGCGAAAGCTGGTACGGCGTGCCGATCGCGATGTAGTCCTTGGTGCTCGTGCTCGTCGCAACGACTCGCAAGTGCCCGCTGCACAGTTCCGACGGCCGCTTGATCCAGACCTCGGACCATTGGGTGTTGTTGCGGCTGGTCGCCAGGTACGCGCGCTCGCCGGTATCCACGCACTCGACGAAGGCATGGACGCCCGGCTCGCCGGCGAAACCGTTGTAGGGAACCGCGAACGGCCCAGTGGCCAGGAACGGCTTGCTGCGCACGGTGCCCGGCTGGCTTCCGTGTTCAGGGCTCCAGGATCGCCAATAGCGGGTCTGCGGATCCGCCACGGCGCTTTCGCGCAGGTCCTTGCCGGGTGGGTCCAGCGCAACGAATCCCCCCTCGACCTCCCAGCCGTCGGCCGGCACCAACGATTGCGTTGGGGGCTCGGGCCACGCGATCAGCGCGGCGATCCCGACGAACGCGGCAGCCAGGACCAGCGCGCCACAGATGCGCCAGAGCGCCTTGGGGCCGCTCATGCGGCGCAATCCTCCGAAACCACGGCGACCAGCCGATCGGCCGCGGCGATACTTTCATTGATGGAGCGGTCCTCGGGATAGTAATAAGCCGTGTCGGCCATGTAGAAACCCGAAACGGGCGTCTTCATCGCCGGCAACATCTGCTGGAATCCCGGGGGGCATATCGTCTGCGCGAACTCGTAGCGATGGCAGTGCCGGGCAAGAACCCAGTCCGGCCGGAACTCCGGGTTGAGGCGGCCGCAATAGCCGATCACTTCGTCGATGAGCTGCTGATTCGACATCGCCCACTTCGGGTGCGTCTTGGGCATGTAGAACGGCGCGTAGAGAATGTGCTCGCCGGTGCGGGTGCCGGGATTGAGGTTGGAGTACTCGATGACGCCCGGGATGGCGATGTTGTCATCGCTGATGTTCATCCAGAAGTTCTCGCTGAGACGATGCTTGAGCTTGAGGATGACGCAGGCGACCGGGATGTTCTCGATGGACCGGATCTTCTGCGCGAAATCGGCTGGGAGGTCCGGCACGAAACCGGGCACGTACTGAATGGGCGCTGTCGAGACGACGCCGTCCACCTTGTGGGTTTCCTCGCCGACGCGTATCGCCTCGACGCGGCCGTTGTCGACGACTACCTGGTCGATCCCCGAGCGCAGGTGGATACGGCCACCCATCGCGACGATGCGGCGTTCCATCTCCTCCAGCAGGCACTCCGAGCCGCCTTCGAGGTAACCCAGGCTCTCGTTCAGCAGATTGCGGCGTGACAGCGCGATGCGCTTGATCCGCGTACCGATCCAGGACGCGGAGAGGTTGTCGGTGTACTCGAAGAACTTCAGGAAGAACGTGCGCTTCCAAAGCACGTCGTAAGTCCGGTCGCCGAGCCAGCTGCGAAGCCAGGTGGTGGCGTTGACCTTGTCGAGCGCAGTCCAGTCCGTGATGTTCTTGGTGGACATCACGTGGAGCGCATAGCGGAACTTGCCGATCCATCCCAGCTTGGGGAAGGAAAGCAGCGCGAACGGCGTTCCCCACTTGTATAGCTTGCCGTCGTAGTAGTACCCCATCTTGGTGTCCGTCCACTTGAGCCTTCCGGAAAGGCCAAGCTCGGCGAGCAGGTCGAACAGCGGATAGTCGGTCTTGCAGATGAAGTGGTAGTAGCGCTCGATCTCGAGCCCGTCGAAATCGAAGCTGGCGGACATTCCGCCGATCCTGTCGTCGCGTTCGTAGACGTCGACGCTGTGCCCGCGCTGCAGGAGGCGCATTGCCGCCATCAGGCCCATGGGGCCTGCGCCAACGACGGCGAAATGTTTGGAGGTCATGTCTTTGCTGGTCATTGGATTGGTCATCGCTTGAGCACGATGTGCCCGTAGGTTTCGTCGCAGTAGCTCTCGCGAACTGCGTCCTCGAACGCATGCTGCTTGACGCCGAACACCGCCTCGGTGTCCACGCCGCGGAAATCATCCCCCGCCGAGAGCGCCTTGAGCTGGTCGGCGGTGAACGGCGGCTTGGCACTGAACAGGGAGTAGGTGCGCAGCAGGAATGCGAAGAAGCCGATCGGGATATGCACGATCAGCGTGCGCAGGCCTTTCACCTTCTTGATCGTGCGGATGATGTCCACGTAGTCGATGCGGGTATCGCCGACGATATCGTAGACCGCGCCCTCCGGTTCCCTCTCGATGCAGACGGCGATGCACCGGCAGAAGTCGCGTTCGTAGAGGGGTTGCCGCATGAACTTGCCATCGCCCGGGATCGGGAACACCGGGGTCCTGGCCATGAATCGGGACAGCCAGCCAAGGTGCTTCGGGTCGAACCAGCCGAACATCAGGGTGGGGCGCAGCACGCAGTGGCGGATTCCGGATTCGACAACAAGGCGCTCCTGCACCTTCTTGGTGTTGGTGTAGTCGTCGTTGGCCACCGAATTGACGACCGAGGAAGAGATATGGACGAGCCAGGGGACGTCGTGGCGCTTGACCGCCTCGAGCACCAGCTCGGTGGCCTGGATGTTGTTGCGGTTGAATATCTCGGTGCCCTTACCGGTGATCTGGGCATGCAGCTGTGCGACGCAACCTGCGCCCCGGAACTCTTCCTGCCAGTCGCCGGGTTCGGCCAGGTCCGCCAGCACCGTAGGCACGTCGGGGTGCAGCCCGGCGAGGATCGCGAGGTTGTGCGCATGCTTGTCTATGGCCACGAGCCGGGTGTAGCCCTGTCGCTTGAGTTCGACGATCAGGTTCTGTCCGACCAGTCCGGCCGCGCCGGTGATGACGATCTTCGCGTGCTTGTCGGTCATGTCAGAGCTTGATCCTGCGGAAGACGAACTCGGGGATCATCTTGATGACGAACATAATTCCCCACCAGAACCATGGCAGGTACGCCACGGCGCGGCGGCGCTCGACGGCCGTTTCGATGCCGCGCGCGATTCCGTCGGGGCTGGCCCAGAGCGGTCCCTTCTTGAAAGCGGCGGTCATGGGCGTGTCGACGAAACCGGGCTTGATCGTCAGGACGTTCACGCCCTGGGGCGCGAGCCTCTGGCCAAGTCCGCTCAGGTACGCGGTCACGGCCGCCTTGGCGCTGCCGTACAGGTAGTTGCTGGCGCGGCCGCGATCGCCCGCTACGGAAGAAATGACGGCGAGGGTGGAGCCGCTTCCCAGCCGCTGCGCAAGCGCGTGGCACAGGGCGATGGTGGAAGTCCCGTTGGTGGCGAACTCACCCATCGCCAGGTCGAGCGATGAATCGCACGCGGCCTGGTCCGGCAAGGTTCCATGCGCGATCAGTGCGATGTCGATCCCGCCCAGTGTTGTCCACGCGCCATCCAGCGCCGCCGCATGCGCGCCGAGGTCGTTGACGTCCAGGACGCCGGAGGAGACCTTGGCGCCCCGCGTTGTCAGGTCCGCGGCAATGATGTCCAGCCGGGCCGGTTGGCGCGCCAGAAGATGGATCGCCGCGCCGCGCGCCGCCCAGCGCCGGGCGGTGGCCTCGGCGATGGCCGAGGTGGCTCCGATGATGAGGATGCGCTGCATGCTTACTCCGTGACCCGGCGCCAGAAGCCGGAACTGAATCGTGGGTCGATGAACGTGGTGAATTCCTCCCAGCGCGGATAGGCGCGCTGGAAGGACGTGGCGGACATGCGGGCATCCTTGGCCGGATACACGGCGCCGCCGGCCCCATCGACGATCCGGTCGAGGCGCTCGAGCAGCTTGAGGACCGGCTTGCCGTCGTTGGGGAAATCCAATGCCAGCGTGGTCCCGGGCCGGGCGAAGGAGAGCATGCCGTCCGAGGCGACATCGCCGAACTCCTTCAGCACCGCCAGGAACGAGCCGCTGCCGCTCGCGGAGATCTCGCTCAGCAATGCCGCGATCCCCGCTTCGGCGTGTGCCGGCGGCACGACGCACTGGTACTGCAGGAAGCCACGCGGCCCGTACATGCGGTTCCATTCGCGGATCCCGTCGAGCGGGTAGAAGAACGGGAGCAGGTGGCTGGCCGAGCGCTTGCTCCGTGCTGGCTGACGCCAGTAGTAGAGCGAGTTGAAGGGTCGCAACGTGAATCGGTTGACCAGGGACAGCGGCGGCGTGAACGGCATGGCCAAGCCCCGGCCGGGGGCTCCCGGGCGCGTGCTTCCCTGCAGCGGAGCATGGTCGGCACGAGTGAAATGGCCGCGTCCACGATTTTTCCCGGTGGCGAGGCAATCGATCCAGGCCACGCTGTATTCGTGGGTCGCAGCGGATTCCCGCGAAAGCGCGAAGAACTCGCCGAGCGAGCCGAACCTGATGTTCTCGCTCTCCAGCCAGGGTCCCGGCACGCGTCGCAACTGGAGTTCGACTTCGGTAACCACGCCGGTCAGGCCCAGGCCGCCCACGGTCGCCGAGAACCACCCTTCCTCGTCGGCAGCGGGGGTGCACAGTCTCTGGCTGCCGTCGCTGCGCAGGAGATTGAACGAACGCACGTGGTGGCCGAACGTTCCCGTCCGATGATGGTTCTTGCCATGGACGTCATTGGCGATGGCGCCGCCGACGGTGACGTAGCGCGTGCCCGGGGTTACCGGAAGGAACCAGCCCTGCGGCAGGACCAGTTCGATGATCTGGTCCAGGGTCACCCCCGATTCGCAACGCAGTACTCCATTGGCCGGATCGAAGGAAATGAACCGGTCCAGCCCTCTGGAATGCAGCAGCGTCCCCCCGGGGAGCAGGCAGCTGTCGCCATAACTGCGGCCGTTGCCGTGCGGAAGCGCGAGCCCGTCGAACTCCGGCAGCCGGGCGCGCCTGTCGTGCAGGGGCAGGATGCGCTGCTCTACCTGCGGATAGCGGCCCCAGGAGTCGCCGGCCCGTGCCATCAGATTGCGGCCAGAGCGAACACGCCGCAGAGGACGGCAACAATCTGGCTCACGCGGTCGGTTGCGGCGAAGACGATCGGGTCGTCGTGCATGTCGCCGCGATGGGCGACGATCCATACCCGGCTGACCCAGTACAGCAGGATCGGGCAGACGATCCAGAGCAGGCGGGGGTTGCTGTATAGCTCGATGCTCTCGGTGCTGTTGATGTACAGCGCCATGACCATGACGGCGATGTAGCCTGCGGACGCGCCCAGCGATTGCAACAACGGCAAGTCGTCCACGGCATAGCCGCGACCGCTGACCGCGCGCTTGCCCGTGCCCAGCATGGCCGTCAGCTCCGTGTAGCGCTTGAGCAGGGCCAGCGAAAGGAAGATGAACATGCTGAAGGCCAGCAACCAGAACGACAGGTCCACTTCGATCGCGATGGCGCCACCGATGATGCGGATCGTGTACAGCGCGGCCAGAAGGACCACGTCGATCATCACGATGCGCTTGAGCTTGAGCGAGTACGCCAGGGTCATGGCGTAGTAGATGAGCAGGACGACGGTGAACTTCGGGTTGCATGCCAGCGACAATGCCAGCCCGGACAGAGTCAGCAGCGGCGCGGCGATGATCCCCTGGAGCAGTGGCAGCGAGCCGGCGGCGAAGGGGCGATTGCGCTTGGTCTTGTGCAGGCGATCCGGGGTCAGGTCCAGGAGATCGTTGAGCACGTATACGCCGGACGCGCACAGCCCGAATGCGAGGAACGCCAGCACCGCCTGCATGATGGCCGTCGGCTCGAGGAACAGGTGCGCGGTGAGCAGCGGCACCAGCACGAGCAGGTTCTTCAGCCACTGGTGAAGGCGCAGCGCCTTGAGCCAGGACCGCAAGCGCGCCGGTGCGGGCCAATGCCCATGGACGGTCGTACGTCGCGCGGCTTCAAGCGCGAGCGATCGTCCGTTGTTGACGACCCAGCCGCCCGCAGCGTGCTCCCATACGGCGAGATCGACCTTGCCGTTGCCCATGTAGTCGAAACCGCGTTCGCCAAACGCATCGACGAGGGCGGCCGCCTTGTTGCGGCCGGACAGGTTGCGGTGCCCGTCGCTGGCGATCACCTGTTCGAACACGCCCAGGTGCTCGGCAATCGGCTCGACCAGCAACTGGTCGGAGGCGGTGCATAGCACGCGCGGGCGTTGTGTCGTGCTGCGCAGCAGCTCCAGGACCTGTTCGTTGTATGGCAGCGTCTCGGCGGGTAGCCGCACGCGCGAGGCGAGCTCGCGCTTTACCGCCGCCTTGCCGCGCAGGAGCCAGAACGGCACCACGAACAGGTACAGCGGATTGCGGGCCAGAAGGGCCAGCAACGACTCGTAAAGGATGTCCGAGTTGAGCAGGGTGCCGTCCAGATCGACGCACAGGGCGCGGCCTCGGGACGCTGGCGCCTCAGGGTGGTTACCGGAAGGCGGAAGCATTGGGATCCTGAACAGGGCGGGTTGGGCGACCGGCGATTATAAGACCAGTGTGACTTATGTGCCTCCTTCACGGGCCTGCCCCTCAGGCAGCTGGAAAGGGCCGCGCAGCTCCATCCGGAGCATGGCCAATGCGCCCACGGCGATGGCGAACCAGAGCGTGACCAGCCGGATCGCGACCGCTGCGGCCCAGCCGTCCACGGACGGTATGCCCAGGCGCTCGAGCATCAGCACGATCGCCAGTTCGGTGGTGCCTACGCCGCCCGGGACGAAAGAAAGCGCCCCGATCAACATCGCCAGCGGATAGATGCCCAGGCCTACGAGCGTGGGCAAGGACAGCCCCAGTTGGCTGCAGATCCACAAAAACGTGACGGAGGTCGCGCCCCATGCGGCCAATCCGGCGAGCGGGCTGCGCACGAGGCTGGATCCGTCCAGGCAGTGCCTGAGCTCATGGGCGGCTCCAGTTGCGAATCGGGCCATGCGTCGCAGCCACTGCCATGCGATGCGTTGCGCGGCTCGCTCGCTCCAGCGCAGTCCATCCGGCCATGCCGCGAGTGCGAACAGCGCGCCCACGAATACCAGCACGATGGCGGCCAGGACGCCAAGCGCGGGGAAGACCCGGGAGGCCAGCAATGAAAGCAGCAGGATGACCAGAAGATCGCTGGCGCGCTCGAAAACGAATGTGGCAAAGCTCCGTTCGGGGCGTACGCCCATCCGCGCGAAATAACGGATGCGCAGCAGTTCGCCGGCCTTGCCTGGGGTGGCGGTCAGTGCGAATCCCGCCAGGTAGGCGGTCAGGCCATCGGCCATGCGCAGCCGATGGCCATGGCGGCGGAGCAGCCAGTCCCATCGCCAATAACGGACGAGGAAACTGAGCAGGACGACCGGCATCGCCAGCACCAGCGCGGGCCAGATCTGCGCCAGGCGCAGGAACATTCCGTTGCCGCGATCGATCCACCACAGCGCGCCGGCATAACCGGCGCACAGCAGGACCACGAAAGCCGCCGATCGGCGGCCTGCGCCGACCGCGGTTGCACGCCGGGACGCAGTGTCCGGCGTACGGTTCACCGATGTCCGGCGCGCGGGCTCGCCCGATACATCACAGGGCTTTTTCCAGCTCCGGCAACAACTGGAACAGGTCGCCGACCAGCCCGATGTCGGCGATCTCGAAGATCGCCGCTTCCGGGTCCTTGTTGATCGCCACGATCGTGCCGGCGTCCTTGATGCCGGTCAGGTGCTGGATCGCACCGGAGATGCCGACGGCCACGTACAGCTCCGGGGCGATGATCTTGCCGGTCTGGCCGACCTGCATCTCGTTGGGGCAGTAGCCGGCGTCGACCGCCGCGCGCGAGGCGCCCACCGCCGCGCCGAGCTTGTCGGCCAGGCTGTAGACGATGCGGAAGTTCTCTTCCGAGCCCACGCCGCGGCCACCGGAGACCACGCGGCGCGCGCTCTGCAGGTCCGGACGGTCCGAGCTGCCGGCCGCCAGGCCGACCCAGCGCGTGTGCGAGGGCAGGGCGGCATCGGCGCTGGCCGGTTCGACCGAGGCATTGCCGCCGCCGGCCGCTTCCGGCCAGGACGCGGTGCGCACGGTGGCGACCACGGTCTGCCCGGCCGGTGCTTCGACGGTGATGATCGCGTTGCCCGCGTAGATCGGCCGCTTGAAGGTGTGGCTGCCCTGGACCGCCATCAGGTCCGAGACCTGGTTGACGCCCAGCAGCGCGGCGACCACCGGCATCAGATCCTTGCCGAAGGTGGTGGACGGACCGAAGACATGGCTGTAGCCGGCCGCCAGCTGCGCGACCTGCGGACCCAGGACCTGGGCCAGGGCATGCGCGTTGGCCGGGTTGGCCGCCGCCAGCACGCGCGAGACGCCCGCGATCTGCGCGGCCTGCGCGGCCACGGCCGACGGATCGGCCGCCAGCACGACGATGTCGATGGCGTCCGGCGACAGCGCCTGGGCGGCGCTGACGGTGCGCGCGGTGGATGCGTTGAGTTTGCCGTCCAGGTGTTCGGCAACGATCAGGACCTTGTTGGCCATCACAGCAACCCCTTCTGCTTCAGTGCGGCGACCAGTTCGGCCGCGTCCTTCACCATCACGCCCTTGCTGCGCTTGGCAGGCGGCGCGTAGGCGGTGGTCTTCAGCTCGACGCCCGATTCCACGCCCAGGTCGGCCAGCTGCAGGGTCTCCAGCGGCTTGCTCTTGGCCTTCATGATGTCGGGCAGTTTGATGAAGCGAGGCTCGTTCAGGCGAAGGTCGGTGGTGACCACGGCGGGAAGGTCGACTTCCAGCGTTTCCAGGCCGGCGTCGACCTCACGGGTGACGGTGGCCTTGCCGGCGTCGACCTCGACCTTCGAGGCGAACGTGGCCTGCGGACGGCCCCACAGCGTAGCCAGCATCTGGCCGGTCTGGTTGGCGTCGTCGTCGATGGCCTGCTTGCCCAGGATCACCAGGTCGGGCTGTTCCTTTTCGACCAGCTTGAGCAGGGTGCGGGCGGCGGCCAGCGGCTGCACCGGCTGGTCGGTGACCACGTGGATGGCGCGGTTGGCGCCCATCGCCAGGCCGTTGCGCAGGTGCGCCTGGGCGTCGGCAGGGGCGATCGTGGCGACCACCACTTCGGTGGCGATGCCCTTGTCGCGCAGGCGCAGGGCTTCTTCCAGGGCGATCTCGTCGAACGGGTTGGGCGAGAGCTTGACGCCCTCGGTGACCACGCCGGAGCCGTCAGGCTTTACCTGGATGCGGACGTTGTAGTCCACGACGCGCTTGTAGGCGACCAGGATCTTCATCGTGCGGGGATTCCTTGCGGATAACTGGGACAGCCCGGCCGCGTCGGCAGGCACGGGGCGGAGCGCCGATTCTACCGGAGCCCACCCATCCGTGCGCTCGCGTATGGGTCGGTGGGGCCGGGGTGCCGATGCGACGGGATCGGGCCCGTGCCGGGGCCTTGCGGCCCCGGCGCGGTCCTGCCGCCCGCCGCGTCAGCCGCGGATCAGGCGCGAGATCTCGTCGGTGCGGGCCTGCAGCAGGTCGGCATCGCCGCGGGCTTCCACGTTCAGGCGCAGCAGCGGCTCGGTGTTGGAGCTGCGCAGGTTGAAACGCCAGTCGCCAAAGTCCGCGCTGACGCCATCGGTATGGTCCAGGGCCGGTGCCAGCGCCGCGTAATGGCCCAGTACCCGGTCCACGGAGGCCTGGGCGTCGGCGACCTTGAAGTTGATCTCGCCACTGCAGGGGAACTTGGCCACGCGGTCTGCGACCAGGTCACCGAGGCTGCGGCCGCTGCCCGATACCAGCGCGGCGATCAGCAGCCACGGGATCATCCCCGAGTCGGCGTAGGCGAACTCGCGGAAGTAGTGGTGGGCGCTCATCTCCCCGCCGTACACCGCGTCTTCGGCGCGCATTTTTTCCTTGATGAAGGCATGCCCGCTCTTGCACAGCACCGGGATGCCACCGGCGTCTTCGACCTGTTCGACCGTATTCCAGACCAGGCGCGGGTCATGCACGATCTTGCCGCCCGGATGTTTCGCGAGGATCGCCTGGGCGAGCAGTCCGACCAGGTAGTAGCCCTCGATGAACCGGCCTTGTTCGTCGAAGAAGAAGCAGCGGTCGAAATCGCCGTCCCAGGCGATGCCGAAGTCGGCGCCATGCTCACGCACCGCATCGGCCGTGGCCTGACGATTGTCGGGCAGCAGCGGATTGGGGATGCCGTTGGGGAAGTGGCCGTCCGGCTCGTGGAACACGCGGACGAACTCGAAGGGCAGGTGCGGGGCGAGCAGGTCCACGATCGTGCCGGCGCCGCCGTTGCCGGCGTTGACCACAAGCTTCAGCGGTTTGAGCGCCGCGGCGTCGACGTAGGACAGCAGGTGCTTGATGTAGGCCGACTTGTCCGGGCGGGCCTGCTCGCCGGCCACCGGCGGCGACGGCGGTGCGGTATCGGCCTGGACCGCATCGGAAATCGCGAACAGGCCGGTATCGGAGGAGATCGGCCGGGCCTGCTCCTTCACCAGCTTCATGCCGTTGTAGTCCATCGGGTTGTGGCTGGCGGTGACCATCACCCCGCCCGCCGCGCCCAGGTGGTCGACCTGGAAATAGACCTCCTCGGTCCCGCACAGGCCGATGTCCAGCACCTCTCGGCCCTGGCTGCGCAATCCAAGCGACAGCGCGGCCTGCAGCACCGGGCTGCTCAGGCGCACGTCGTGGCCCAGGACCACCGGGCCCGGACCCAGCTGGCCGGCCAGGGCCACGCCGATCCGGCGGGCGATCGACTCATCCAGCTCGTCCGGCACGCGGCCGCGGATGTCATAGGCTTTGAATGCGGGCAGGGGCATGGTGTTGGCAGGTCGAAGAGGGTCGTCGATTCTAGCCGGTCCGCGCGTGACGCCTTCGCGATCCGCATTCCCCTTCGGTGATCCCCATTGCCCGAAGGTACGTGTCGCGCCGCAGCATGCGCCGCTAGAATCCGGGGCCTGGGTTTCCAAACGAGGGCAGGCATGGCCGCTTCCAAACTCTATCCGGACGCCAAGTCCGCACTGGCCGACCTGGTCGCCGATGGCCAGACCCTGGCGGTGGGCGGTTTCGGCCTGTGCGGCATCCCCGAGGCGCTGATCGCCGCGTTGCGCGATTCCGGCGTGACGGGACTGACTGCAATCTCCAACAACGCAGGCGTCGACGGCTTCGGCCTGGGCCAGCTGCTGGCGACCCGGCAGATCCGCAAGATGATTTCGTCCTACGTGGGCGAGAACAAGGAGTTCGAGCGCCAGTTCCTGGCCGGCGAGCTCGAACTGGAATTCAACCCGCAGGGCACCCTGGCCGAGCGCCTGCGCGCCGGTGGCGCGGGCATTCCCGCCTTCTTCACCGCCACCGGCTACGGCACGGTGGTGGCCGATGGCAAGGAAACGCGAGAGTTCGACGGCAAGCACTACGTGATGGAGACCGCGCTGGTCGCCGACGTGTCGCTGGTCAAGGCGTGGAAGGCCGACAAGGCCGGCAACCTGGTGTTCCGCAAGACCGCGCGCAACTTCAATCCGGCCTGCGCCATGGCCGGCAAGGTCTGCGTGGCCGAGGTCGAGGAAGTGGTGGAGGTCGGCGCGATCGACCCGGACCACGTGCACCTGCCCGGCATCTACGTCGACCGCATCGTGCACAACCCCACACCCGAGAAGCGCATCGAGCAGCGCACCGTCCGTCAGGAGAACAAGTGATGGCCTGGACCCGCGACGAGATGGCGCAGCGCGCCGCCCGCGAACTGACCGACGGCGCCTACGTGAACCTGGGCATCGGCCTGCCGACCCTGGTCGCCAACCACATCCCCGACGGCGTGGACGTGTGGCTGCAGTCGGAGAACGGCCTGCTGGGCATCGGCCCGTTCCCGACCGAGGATGAAGTCGATGCCGACCTGATCAACGCCGGCAAGCAGACCGTCACTGCCCGCGCGGGCGCCAGCTATTTCGGCAGCCACGATTCGTTCGCGATGATCCGCGGCGGCCATATCGACCTGGCGATCCTGGGCGCGATGCAGGTCACCGACACCGGCGACCTGGCCAACTGGATGGTGCCGGGCAAGATGGTCAAGGGCATGGGCGGGGCGATGGACCTGGTCGCCGGCGTCAAGCGCGTGGTGGTGCTGATGGAGCACACCGCCAAGAACGGCGAGCACAAGATCCTGCCCGAATGCACGCTGCCGCTGACGGGCGTGGGCGTGGTCGACCGGATCATCACCGAGCTGGCGGTGCTGGACGTGGCGCCGCAAGGCCTGACGGTGGTCGAGCTCGCGCCCGGTGTGAGCCTGGTCGAACTCCAGGCGAAAACCGGCGTCGACCTGACCGCTGCGTAAAGGTCGCGCTTCGGCCTTGTAGTAACATTCGCGCCAATACCGGTCGCTGTGGAAAGAAAGTCTTATGGGGCATGACCCTGTCGCGCATCAGGGGGACGGCGTTGCCGGAGCTGTCGCCGTTTCCCAGTCGTGCGCGGTCTGTGGCGGTACCGATTACCGCGACACCGAAGTCCTCTGGCAGGGATTGATCGACGAGTGGGGGCTTTCAAGCGAGGAAGCCGCCTATGTCAACCGGCAGCAAGGCACGCAGTGCGTGCGGTGCGGTTCGAACCTGCGTTCGATCGCACTGGCCAAGGCCATCTGCCGAAGCCAGGGCTTCGAGGGAACCCTCGACGAACTGATCGCCTCCGCCCCGTCTTTCGACCTGCTTGAAGTGAACGATGCAGGCACGCTGCACGGCCGCCTTTCGCAGTTCAGCGGCCACCGGTTCGCCAGCTATCCCGAATACGACCTGATGGCGCTGGCATTGCCCGACGGCGCGCTCGACCTCGTCATCCATTCGGACACCCTGGAGCATGTCCCCGATCCGATGCGGGCCTTGCTGGAGATGCGACGCGTGCTGGCGCCGCGCGGTTGCGCGGTGTTCACCGTGCCGATCGTCATCGGACGTTTGAGCCGTTCCCGCGAGGGACTGGCGCCGAGCTACCACGGCAATCCCAGCGAACCGGCTTCTGACCTGATGGTGCACACCGAATACGGCGCCGATGCCTGGGTCGACGTCCTGCGGGCCGGTTTTGGCAGCTGCGAGCTGGTTCCGTTCGGTTTTCCGGCGGGCATCGCCATCATCGCCAGGCGTTGAGGCCCGGCCCGTCCGGCAGCCCTTACAGGTTCTGGTAGTTCGGTCCCGAACCACCCTCCGGGGTCACCCAGGTGATGATCTCGTACGGGTCCTTGATGTCGCAGGTCTTGCAGTGCACGCAGTTGGCCGCGTTGATCTGCAGGCGGCGGCCGGCGTCGTCCTCGACCATCTCGTACACGCCGGCCGGGCAGAAGCGCGTGCACGGATTGGCGTACTCGGCCGTGCAGCGGTCCACGCAGATCGAGGTGTCGGCGACCTTCAGGTGCACCGGCTGGTCTTCGTCGTGCTCGGTGGCGGCGAAGTACACGCCCTGCAGGCGATCGCGCGGGGCCAGGGTGCGGTCGATGTAGTCGCGCCTGGGCTGTTCGTGTTCGCCGACCTTGTCCAGCGAGGACCAGTCCGGCGCGCCCTTGAGCGTCCACGGCGAGGTGCCGCCGACCGCGGTTTCCCAGGCGGCGTTGGCCAGGCCGAACCACAGGCCCTTCTTGAAGCCGGGCTTGATGTTGCGGACCTGCCTGAGCTCGGCCATCGCATCGGAGGCGCGCAGCTTGGCGTCGAAGCCGGCCGCATCCAGCGCGTTGCCGGCCAGGTGCTCGGCGGCGAGCATGCCGCTGCGGATCGCCTGGTGCGTGCCCTTGATCTTGGGCACGTTGAGCAGGCCGGCGGTGTCGCCGATCAGCAGCGCGCCGGGCATCTCCACGTTCGGCAGCGCCTGGTAGCCACCGGTGACGATCGCGCGCGCGCCGGCGGACAGGACGTTGCCGCCGTCCAGCAGCGATTTGATCAACGGGTGGTTCTTCCATTGCTGGAAGGCTTCCCACGGCTTGTATTGCGGGTCGGCGTAATCCAGTCCGCTGACATAGCCCAGCGCGACCTGGTTGTTGTCCAGGTGGTACAGGAAGCTGCCGCCATAGATGCGGTTGTCGGCCGGCCAGCCCAGGGTGTGCACGATCTTGCCGGGCACGACCCGGCCTTCGGGCACCTGCCACAGTTCCTTGATGCCGATCGAATAGCTCTGCGGCTCGCTGTTGGCATCCAGGCCGAAGCGCTTGACCAGGCGCTTGGTCAGGTGACCGCGCGCGCCTTCGGCCAGCACGGTGACCTTGGCCTTGATGTCGATGCCGGCGGTGTAGCCGGGCTTGTGCGAACCATCCTTGGCGATGCCCATGTCGCCGATGCGCACGCCCAGCACGGTGCCGTCGTCGGCGTGCAGCGTCTCGGCGGCGGCGAAGCCGGCGTAGATCTCCACGCCCAGCGCTTCGGCCTGCGGCGCCAGCCAGGCGCACATCGCGCCGAGGCTGACGATGAAGTTGCCGTGGTTGCGCATGCCCGGCGGCACGATCGGAGACTTGCGTCCGCCGTCGCGGGTCAGGAACCAGAACTCGTCCTCACCGGCGGCCACGCAGACCGGCGGCGGGTTGTCGCGCCAGCCCGGCAGCAGCGCGTCCAGCGGGCCGGGCTCGATCACCGCGCCGGACAGGATGTGCGCACCGACCGTGCTGGCCTTCTCGATCACGCAGACCGAAATGTCCGGGTTGAGCTGCTTGAGCCGGATGGCGAACGCCAGGCCGGCCGGGCCGGCGCCCACGGTGACGACGTCGTACTCCATCACGTCGCGCTCGACGGCGTCGGCTGCAATCGTGCTGGTGGGGTGTTCCGTCATTCCCGGCTCCGGCTGGCTAAGGTTGGCTGGCCCGCCATTTTCGGGGTTCGGAGGGGGCGGGGCAAATGCGGCCAGCCGTGGCCGCTGCTAGCGTGGGCGCATGGACAGCGCTGATTTCGATATTCCCGATGCGCAGGTGAGGCTGGTCCAGGGCTGGCTGGACCCGCCGGCCGCCGCCGCGCTGATGGCCGGGCTGCTGGCCCAGGTGCCCTGGGAGGTGCACCGCATCAGGCTGTTCGGCCGTGAAGTGGCCTCGCCGCGGCTCAGTTGCTGGATCGGCGATGCCGACGCGGCATACCGCTATTCGGGCACCCGGTTCCAGCCGCGGCCGTGGCTGCCGGCGCTGGCCGCGCTGCGTGAACGCCTGGAATTGGAGCTGGGGCAGCCGTTCAACAGCGTGCTGGCCAACCGCTACCGCAGCGGCGCCGATGCGATGGGCTGGCACAGCGACGATGAGCCGGAGCTGGGGCCTGAGCCGTTGATCGCCTCGATCAGCCTGGGGGCGACGCGACGGTTCCTGATGCGCCATCGCCGCGATCCGGCGCTGCGGCTGGCGCTGGAGCTGCCGCCCGGCAGCCTGCTGCTGATGGGCGGACCGACCCAGCCGCACTGGAAGCACTCGCTGCCGCGCACCGCCAGAGCGGTGGGCGAGCGGATCAACCTGACCTTCCGGCGGATCCTGTCCACCTGAAGCGTCGCGCGGCGCCAAGACCGCGGCGATGGTTCGATCAGGTTCAGCGCGGCAGCAGCGGGTGGGTCCGCGCGTCGCCGTCGCCCTGGGTCAACGTCCAGCCGGCGATCTCGGCGGACACGCCGGCCAGTGCGCGACCGAGCGTGTCGGTGACGGCGGCCACGTCGGTGGTGGCCACGGTCTCCTCGCGCAGGAAGGTGCGGCGGGCGACGATGCGCTGGTCGCGGTTGCTCAGCAGGGTCGCGCTGATCTCGATGGTGGCCACCGGCAGGGTGCCGCCGCGGTAGTCGGCCTCGAAGCGGCGCACGTCCATCGCCAGGCGGTAATCCGAGCGCATGCCCGTGGCCAGCCGGCCGACGCCGGCGATCCTGCCCGAGTCCTCCAGCACGCGCAGCACGCTGGCTTCGAGCATGTCGGTGGGCGGCTGCGCCCAGGACGAGCCGCGGTAGACCTGCAGTTCGCCCGGGATCGGCCGCACGGCGATGCGCGGACTGTCGATCAGGCGCGCGGCGCTGGGCTTGGCGATGGCCAGCTGCCAGTCCGCCTGCGGCCACGTTGGATCGGCCTGGGCGACGGCCTGCGGCGAATAGATGGTGACCGGGTCGCGCTTGCCGCCGCCCAGCAGCGAGCAGCCGGCGAGTAGCGCGATGAGCAACAGGGCCAGCGCGCGCAGCGCAGCGTGGGACGCTCGGTGCTTCATTGCGGTTCGTACTCCTTGGGTGCGTCGCGGCCGAGCAGGTAACGCGACGGGTTGTTTTCCAGGCGGTCGCTGATCTGGCGCAAGTCGCGGATCAGACCGCGCAGTTCGGTCAGGGTCGGGCCGAGCTGGGCAAGGCCCTCGTTGGCGAAGCTGTTGATGGCCGCGCGGTTCTCGCTGAGGATTCCGTCGGCATTGCCGGCGGCCGAATCCAGGCGGGCCAGCGTGGAGTCGAGTTTCTCGATCAGCCCGGGCAGTTCGCGCACCAGGTTCTGGTCCACCCGCTGCACGGTCGCATTGGTGGTCTGCAGGGTGGTGTCCAGGCTGCGCGCGGCATCGCGCGCGCTGATCAGCAGCGCCTCCATGCCCTGGTCCTTGGCCGCCAGGGTGCCGCTGATCCGGTCCAGGTTCTCCAGGGTGGTGGCGATGTGGGCCACGTTCTGGTCGCTGAGCACCTGGTCCATGCGTTCGACGATGCGGTTGGCGGTATCGGTGATGTTCTGCAGCGCCGAGGGCGTGGTCTGGATCACCGGCGGATCGCGCTGGTCGACCGAGGTGAGCATCGGCGCGCCCGGCGTGCCGCCGGACAGCTGGATGATCGACGGGCCGGTCAGGCTGGTGATCGCCATCTTGGCGCGGGTGTCGGTCTTGACCGGGGTGGTGGCATCGGCGCGGATGATCGCGATCACCCGGCGCGGATCCTGCGGGTCCAGCGACAGCTTTTCGATCGAGCCGACCGAGATGCCGTTGTACTGGACCGGGCTGCCCACCGACAGGCCGGTGACCGCCTCGTCGAAGACGATCATGTAGCGCTGCCAGCTGCGCTCGGACGAATACTTGGCGGCCCACAGGCCGAACAGCAGCAGCGCGATCGACACCACCAGGGTGAAGGCGCCGATCAGGACGTAGTTGGCGCGGGTTTCCATGGTTCAGTCCGCCTCCGTCGCGGTGGCCGGTTCGTCGCCGGCGCTGGCACGGCGCGCCGCTCGGGCGCGCGGGCCGTGGAAGTATTCCTGCACCCAGGGATGGTCGAAGCGCTCGACCTCCTCCAGCGGCGCGTTGATCACCACCTTGCGGTCGGCGATCACCGCCACGCGGTCGCAGATAGCGTACAGGGTGTCGAGGTCGTGCGTGATGAGGAACACGGTCAGCCCCAGCGCCTCCTGCAAGGTCCGCAGAAGCCGGTCGAAGGCCGCCGCGCCGATCGGGTCCAGGCCGGCGGTGGGTTCGTCGAGGAACAGCAGCGGCGGGTCCAGCGACAGCGCCCGGGCCAGGCCTGCGCGCTTGCGCATGCCGCCGGACAGCTGCGAGGGCAGCTTGTCGATCGCATCGGCCGGCAGGCCGGCCAGCTTCACTTTCAGCAGGGCCAGTTCGTAACGCCAGCTCTCCGGCAGCTCCGGATGGTGCTCCTTCAGCGGCACCTGCACGTTCTCGCCCACGCTGAGCGAGGAGAACAGCGCGCCGTCCTGGAACAGCACGCCGGTGTTGCGTTCGATGTGCAGGCGCGCGGCCGGATCGTCCGACAGCGCATCCGCGCCGAGCACCTCGATGCTGCCCTCGGCCGGCCGCTGCAGGCCCAGGATGCTGCGCATGAGCACCGACTTGCCGGTACCCGAGCCGCCGACCACGCCCAGGATCTCGCCGCGGCGCACGTCCAGGTCCAGGCCTTCGTGCACGGTCTGGTTGCCGAAGCGGTTGGCCAGCCCGCGGACGCAGATGGCGATGTCGGTGTCAGGGTTGGCCATCTCACCAGTCCATGTGCATGAACCACAACGCAGCCATCGCGTCGATGATGATCACCAGCGAGATGGTCTGCACCACGCTGGAGGTGGTGCGCTCACCGACCGACTGTGCCGTGCCTTCCACGCGCAGTCCTTCCAGGCAGCCGATCAGGCCGATGATCAGCGCGAACACCGGCGCCTTGGACATGCCGACCAGGAAGTGCCTGACCTCGATGGTTTCGTGCATGCGCGACAGGTACATCTGCGGCGGGATCTGCAGGTCGAACGCGCCCACGGTGATGCCGCCGGCCAGGCCGGCCATCATCGCCACGAAGGTCAGCAGCGGCAGCATCAGCAGCAGCGCCAGCAGGCGCGGGATCACCAGCAGGTCGATCGGGTCCAGGCCGAGCGTGCGGATCGCGTCGATCTCCTCGCGGCTCTTCATCGCGCCGATCTGGGCGGTGAAGGCCGAGGCGGTGCGGCCGGCCAGCACGATCGCGGTCAGCAGCACCGCGAACTCGCGCAGGAAGGCGATGCTGACCAGTTCGACCACGTAGATCTCCGCGCCGAAGTCGCGCAGGATCGTCGAGCCCAGGAAGGCGATCACCGCGCCGACCAGGTAGGACAGCAGCGCCACCAGCGGCACCGCATCCAGGCCGACCTGCTCCATGTGCGAGACGGTGGCGGTCAGGCGGAAACGGCGCGGCTCGCGCACCATGCGCAGCATCTTGCTCAGGTTCTCGCCGGTGAATCCGACCAGTTCCACGATCGAGCGGACGATGGTGTGCGTGGCCCGGCCCAGGCGTTCGAGCGCGGCGGCGAAGCCATAGTCGCGGCGTCGGCGGGGGCGGTCGTCGGCGACGTCCTCGATCACCTGGACCAGGGCGGCATGCTCGTCGCTGAAACTCAGGTGCTCGCTGTCCAGGCCGCGGCGCTGGGCGAAGCGCATCAGCTGCATCACCCCGGCCGAGTCCAGCCGGTCGATCGTGGAGGCATCCACCGAGGTGATGTCCTCGGGTACCTCGCGCAGCCGATCGGAGATGACCAGCGCATGGGCCAGCGTCCACTGCCCGGTCAGGACGATCCTGCCGGTTCCGGTCGGTGACTGCTGCCAGCGGGGAGGGGATCCGGTTTCGTCGGTCATGGGCGCTTCCGAGCCGGGAGCATACCCGGAAGGGCGGTGCAGGTGCCGTGGTGATGACAGGCACCGCAAGTCCGGATGCCCTGGCCGTTCCTGGCAATGGATGGCAGGCCCGAGGTGGCGGGCGATGGATCTCGGGCGATACTAGTGCGATGGATGTCGCCACCCGACCCACCGCCAGCTACGCGCAACGCATCGCCTTCGTCTCGGAGATGGCCGCGCGCCTGCACCGTTACGGGACGACCGCACAAAGGCTCGAGGCGGCGGTCACCGCGCTTTCGCAACGGCTGGACCTGGAGTGCGAGGCCTGGTCCAATCCCACCGGCCTGATCCTGAGCTTCAGCGATCCGGGCAAGCCGCTGGGCAGCAGCGACACCACCCGGGTGATCCGCCTGGCGCCGGGCGAGAACGACCTGCACAAGCTCGGCGAGTCCGATCGCATTGCCGAGGCGGTGGCCAATGGCCAGATGAGCATCGCCCAGGGACACACGGCGCTGCGCACGCTGGACCGGGCGCCGACCACCCGCGCGCGGGTCATGCAGGTGCTGGCCTTCGGCCTGGCCGCCGCCGGCGTCGCAGGGCTGTGGCGCCTGCCGTGGCTGGACATCGCCACCGCCGCGGCGACCGGCCTGCTGATCGGCCTGCTCGACCAGTACACCAGTCCGCGCCCGGCGATGAAGGAAGCCTCCGACGCGTTGGCCGCGCTCATCGCCGGTACCGTGGTCAGCGTGGTCGCCGCCATGATCGGCCCGCTCAACCTCAACACCGTGGTGATCGCCTCGCTGGTCGTGCTGCTGCCCGGCATGGCGATCACCAATGCGATGAACGAGCTCAGCAGCCAGCACTGGGTGTCCGGCACGGTCCGTTTCGCCGGCGCGCTGACCACGGTGATGAAACTGACCGTGGGCGCGATCATCGCCATCGAGATCCTGGCCGTGCTCGGCCTGGAGCCGCAGGTGCGCGCCGCGCGTCCGCAGCCGGAATGGGTGGAGTGGTCGGCGATGGTGCTGGCGGCGTTCGCCTTCGCGGTGCTGTTCAAGGCCAGTCGCCGCGATTACCCATGGGTGATGGGCGCGGCGATTTCCGGTTACCTGATCGCGCGCTATGCCGGCCACGCCTGGGGCTCGCCGGCCGGCATCTTCCTTTCGGCGCTGACGCTCACCGCGGCGGGCAATGCGTTCGGCCGCTGGAAGCATCGTCCGGGCGCAGTGATCCGGCTGCCGGGCATCATCATGCTGGTGCCAGGCAGCGCCAGCCTGCGAGGCCTGCTTACCCTGGTGCAGCAGCAGGACGTGGATGCGGGGCAGAGCGCGCTGCTGCTGGTGACCAACATCGTGATGGCACTGGTGGCCGGCCTGCTGTTCGGCAACCTGCTGATGCCGGCGCGCAAGAACCTGTAGCAGCGCCTTGCATGGAACGTCCCGAGTGGACGTCGCGCGAAACCAGGCTCCGTAAACGAAGACGCCGGCATCGGCCGGCGTCTTCGCTGCGATCACTTCTTCGATTTCTTGACCACGCGCTTCTTCGCCGCCGGCTTGGACTTGCTCGGCGTCAACCGAGCCACGCCGGGAATCACGAACTCGCCCAGGTTGCGGCCACGGGCAACGTAGGTGGCCAGCCAGCGCGGCTGCTTGCCGCGGCCGGTCCAGGTTTCCTTGGGGTTTTCCGGATTGCGGTACTTCGGCGCGACCTTGCCCAGCTTGCGGCCTGCGCGCGAGGGCGTGGTGGTCGCGGCGCGCGGGGCAGGCGCGCTGCCGGCGGCGCCGAACAGTTCCTCGATGGTGTAGCCCTCGGCCTTGGCGAGCTTGGTCAGCTTGCTGCGCACCTGTGCGATCGGCGAGCGCTTGGCCAGCACTTCCTGGCGCTTCTTGGCCGTGGTGATCAGGTTGCCCAGTTCGCGCGGCGAGAGTGTGCTGAGGTCGATCGACATCGATTTCTCCGTCTCAATTCAGTGGGGCGCAGTGTCCATGATGGACAGGAGCGTGGGCAGGATAATGCACGGGTTTTATCGACGGCAAATGAAAGCGGCGTGAAACAAAGTAAAACGGCCCGATTATCCGTCGATAATCGGGCCGTCATGCGCCGGCATATTCTCGCGTCGAGTGTCAGCCGCCGCGAAGCTTGTCCATCAACTGCGCGTGATCGAGCGATTCGGCCTCGCTCGCATCACGCGCGCGGTATTCGAAGGTGCCGGCCGCCAGTCCGCGCTCGGATACGACCACCCGATGCGGGATTCCGATCAGTTCGATGTCGGCGAACATCGCGCCCGGGCGCAGGCCGCGGTCGTCGAGCACCGCATCCAGGCCGGCGGCCTGCAGCTGCGCCAGCAGCGATTCGGCTGCCGCGTCCACGGCCGCGTCCTTCTTCGGATTGATCACGCACACCGCCACCGCCCACGGCGCCATCGGCACCGGCCAGACGATGCCGGCCTCGTCGTTGTTCTGCTCGATGGCCGCCGCGACAATGCGCGACACGCCAATGCCGTAGCAGCCCATCGCCGGCACGGTGGCCTTGCCGGTGTCGTCGAGCACGGTGAAGCCCATCGCCTCCGAATACTTGCGGCCAAGCTGGAACACGTGGCCGACTTCGATTCCGCGCGCCAGGCGGATCTCCCCGCCATCGGCCGCGCGGTCGCCCGCCACCACGTTGCGGATGTCGGCGACCAGATCGGGCTCGGGCAGGTCACGGCCCCAGTTGACGCCGGCGATGTGGAAGCCGGCCTCGTTGGCGCCCACGACGAAATCGGCCATCGCCGCGACTTCTCGATCGGCGACGACGCGGATCGGCAGCTTCGGCGCGGAAGCGCTCTTGGCGGTTCCGTCATCAGCAACGACCGGGCCGAGGAAGCCCGGCTCGCTGCCCAGGTGCTGGGCGATCTCCGCCTCGGTGGCCGGCCGGTAACCGGCCAGTCCGGCGACCTTGCCCAGCTTGATCTCGTTGACCATGTGGTCGCCGCGCACCAGCGCCAGGACGAAACCGTCCTCGCCCATCACCGCGACCGACTTGACCGTGCGCTGCAGGGCAATGCCCATCAAAGCGGCCACGTCCTCGCAGGTCTTCTGCGTGGGGGTATCGATCTTGCGCAGCGCTTCGGTCGCGGCCGCACGCGCGGCCGGCTCGGCGGCCTGCGCGGCCTCGACATTGGCCGCGTAGTCCGAGCCGGTGGAGAAGGCCAGCGCGTCCTCGCCCGATTCGGCCAGCACGTGGAATTCCTGCGAGGCATCGCCGCCGATCGCGCCCGAGTCGGCCTGCACGGCGCGGAACTCCAGGCCCAGGCGGGTGAAGATGCGCGTGTAGGCGGCCTTCATGTTCTCGTACTCGCGCGCCAGGTCGGCGTCGGTGACGTGGAACGAGTAGGCATCCTTCATCAGGAACTCGCGTGCGCGCATCACGCCGAAGCGCGGGCGGATCTCGTCGCGGAACTTGGTGTGGACCTGGTAGAAGTTCACCGGCAGCTGCTTGTAGCTGCTCAGCTCCTGGCGGGCGAAGTCGGTGATCGCTTCTTCGGCGGTCGGGCTGAAGCAGTACTCGGCTTCCTTGCGGTCGCGGATCTTCAGCAGCTGGTCGCCGAACTTCTCCCAGCGGCCGGTCTCCTCCCACAGTTCCTTGGGCTGGATGGTCGGCAGCTGAAGCTCGATGGCGCCGGCGCGATTCATCTCCTCGCGCACGACCGCCTCGACCTTGCGCAGCACGCGCAGGCCCAGCGGCGACCAGGTGTACAGGCCGGCGGCGAGCTTGCGGATCATGCCGGCGCGCAGCATCAGCCGGTGGCTGACCAGTTCGGCGTCGGCCGGGGTTTCCTTGGTGGTGTGCAGGTGGAAGCGGGACAGGCGCATCGAGAGGGTGGGTCGTGGCGGGGAGCCGGCCATTCTGCCAGCACCGGGCCGGGCCTGCCTGCACGGGGGGCCTGCCGCCGGCGCGCTACTCCTCGCTTACCCGGATGCCCGGTTCGGGCTCGCGGGCGATGCGCTCGAATGGCCGGCCCTTGGGCGGGGTATCGGTGATCTGCAGGTTGCCGGCGTCATCGCGCCAGCGGTACAGCGGGCGCTGCGCGTCGCGCGCGTTGGCCGCGGCGGCCTGTTCGGCGCGCTGTCGTGCTTCGGGCGAGTGCTGCGGCGCCTGGTCGCGGGCCAGCCACCAGGCCAGCCCGGCCCCCAGGGCCAGGCCGGCCAGGATCGCCCAGGTCGCGCGCATGGCTCAGCTGGCGGGCGGGCAGTAGGCCTTGGCGGCCGCTTCGGCCAGGCCTTTCTGCGAGGCCTTTTCGTCGTCGGTCAGGGCCTTGTCCGGCTTGCCGTCGTTGTCGGTGTCGCGCATGACCGGAGCGCCGCTGCCCAGCAGCGCCAGGTTCTGCTTGGCGGTGGTGCACTGCGGGTCTTCGCTGGATGCCGGTGCGGACTGGGCGGTCGTTTCCACCGCCTGGGCGCCATCGATCCGGCGGGTGTCGTACTTCTGGCCCGGCGGCGGCTTGTCCGAGGAATGGGTGACGCCCTTGGCGTCCTTCCACTGGTAGACATTGGTGGCCGCAGCTGTGGCGCTGGCGAACAGGCCGGCGGCCAGGAGCAGCAGGCAGGACCGGGTCAGGGAGCGCATCGGCGGGTCTCCAGCGGGTCGAGGGATGGACGAGGGCCGATTCCAGCACCCGGCCGCGGGACTGGCAAGTCTGGCGGTCACGGTTCGCTCACCGGCCGGCCGGCCCGTACACTTGCAGCATGGACCTCGAACGCCCGCCGCCGCGCTCCCGCGGCATCTACCTGCTGCCCAACCTGTTCACCACCTGCGGCCTGTTCGCGGGCTTCTACGCGATCATCGCCGCCGCCAACAGCCAGTTCACCGCCGCGGCCATCGCCGTGTTCGTGGCCGGGATCATGGACGGCATCGACGGCCGGGTGGCCCGGTTGACCGGCACCAGCAGCGCCTTCGGCGTGCAGTACGACTCGTTGGCCGACCTGGTCAGCTTCGGCCTGGCCCCGGCGCTGGTCATGTACCACTGGTCGCTGTCGGCGCTGAAGTTCGACGGCGGCACCCTGGGCCGGGTCGGCTGGGCGGTGGCCTTCCTTTATGCGGCCTGCGCAGCACTGCGCCTGGCCCGCTTCAACACCCAGGTCGGGGTGGTCGACAAGCGCTGGTTCGTGGGCCTGGCCAGTCCGGCCGCTGCCGGCCTGATGATGTCCTTCGTATGGGCCTTCGCCGATGGCGAGCTGGGCTGGAGCGGCGAGGAACTGCGCTACGTCGCCCTGGCGGTGACCCTTTGCGCGGCTTTGCTGATGGTCAGCCAGATCCGTTACTGGAGTTTCAAGGGCAGTGGCGAGGGCGGCCCGCGCGCCGATCGGGTGCCGTTCGCGGTGCTGCTGGTCGTGCCGGTGGTGATCGCGGTGCTGGTGATCGACCTGCCGCGCGTGCTGTTCGCTTTCGGCGTCCTCTACGCCCTGTCCGGCCCGGTGCTGGCGCTGTGGCTGCGCACGAGGCGGTCGTCGGGGAAAGCATGAGTCCGGGTACCTCGCCCTGGAGTCCGCAGCAGCGGCGCTGGTTGCAGGCGCTGGGGCATGCCGTGCTGCGCGTGGGCGGGGATGAGGTTGAAGCGCTACCGGATACCGATGCGGCCGTTGCCACCACCCGCCACGCGGAGAAAGTAGTCGCTCCGGTGTCGCGGCCGGTCCCGCCGGATCAGGCTTCGTCCGCCGCGCCCGCACGCCGTGCGCCGCCATCCGCATCGGTCGAAGCAGATCCGCTGGATGCACCCGCCGCAGCGTCCGCCGCGCGCGCCGCCCCGCGCCGCCCATCGAGGCTGCCCGACCGCCTGCAACTGGCCATGCTGCGCGCGTCCGGACTGGATCCGTCCGATCCGGCGGCGCAGGAGGCGATGGCGCAGTGGCCGGTGGACCGCTTGCGCGGCGATGGCTCGGCCAAGCGTGCGTTCTGGCCGCAGCTGCGTGCGCTGCGGAGGCGGTCGTGAGCGTGGCGGCGTACCGCGAACTGGCGCCGTCCTGGCGACTGCGCGCGCTGCGCGAAGGCGACCTGGACGCGGTGATGGCGATCGAAAAGCGCGCCTATCCGTTCCCGTGGACCCGCGGCATCTTCCGCGACTGCCTGGCGGCCGGCTATCCGGCATTGCTGGCGCTGGAAGACGACCGCCCGGCCGGTTACGGCGTGTTGAGCATCGCCGCCGACGAGGCCCACCTGCTCAACCTGTGCACCGCGCCGGAGCGGCAGTCGCGCGGCCTGGGCCGGCACCTGCTGCGTGCGCTGCTGCGCACGGCGCGCGATCGCGGCGCACAGCGGATATTCCTGGAAGTGCGCCCGTCCAATCCGCAGGCCATCGCCCTGTACGACAGCGAGGGCTTCAATGAGATCGGCCGCCGCCCGCGCTATTACCCCGCCGCGCAAGGCCGCGAAGACGCGATCGTGATGGCGATGGAGCTGCTCGCCGGCGACGTGGAGAAGATGCCGCCGCTGTGATGCCAGGCTTGCCGGCGACGGGTGCCGACGGCACCGGCGACGTCTTCGCGACCCTCGACGTGTCACCGCTCCTGTGCACCGGTTCGCTCCGCACATGACATGCGCCCGGCTTGTGCGCAACGTCGCGCGGATCAGATCCAGCGCCGCACGTGGCGGCAATAGTCCGCATATTCGCCGCCGAACCGGGCCAGCAACGCCCGTTCCTCGGGCAGGATCTGGAAACGGCTGACATAGAGCACGTACACGGGCAGGGCGGTGAAGGCCAGGGCGTTGCGTAGTGCCAGTGCAATGCCGAGCAGGATCACCGCGTGGCCGAGGTACATGGGGTTACGCGACCACCGGTGCAGCCCGCTGCGCACAAGTCGAGTAGTGCGGTCGGGTTGCAGCGGATTCACGGTGGTACCGGCGCGAGCGAAGGCCAGCTTGGGCAGCAGGTTGAGCATGATGCCGGCCAGCACGAGCGCGGTCCCGACGGCGCCGGCGCCGGGCAAGCCGAGACGGTACGCCTCCACCTGTGCCAGCCCCCAGGCCAGGCCGGCACAAGCCAGCATCACCAGCGGCGGCGGCACGCGCGCATCCAGGCTGGGTGCGCGGTAGCGGCGTGTCGGTTCGATTGGCAAGGTTCAGAGCTTGGAGCGCTGTTCCTGCAGGCCGGCCAGCTGCGAACCCCAGTCCACCAGGCGCTGGCGCTCCTGCTCGATCACCGCGGCAGGCACCTTGTCGGTGAACTTGGCCAGCTTGGCCTCGCTCTTGTCCTTCTCGGCCGCCACGCGCGCGATCTCCTTGTCCAGGCGCGCACGCTCGGCATCCAGGTCGACCAGGCCTTCCAGCGGCACCAGCAGCTTGAGTTCGCCGACGATGGCCGCGGCCGCGGCCGGAGCCGGCGCATCGGCGGCCAGCCACTGCAGCGACTCCAGCCGCAGCAGGAAGCGCAGCTGCGAATCGAAGCGCTCCACGCGTGCACGGTCGTTGCCGCTGCCGGCCTGCAGCAGCAGGCCGACCTGCTTGCCAGGCGACACGCCCAGCTCGCTGCGCACGCGGCGCAGCGCCGAGACCATCGACTTGAACCATTCGATATCGGCTTCGGCGGCGGCGTAATCCTGGCCGGAGAAATCGGCCGGCATCGGGTACGGCTGCAGCGAGATCGAGTTGCCGGCGATGCCCACGCGCGGGGCGACCTGGCGCCACAGTTCCTCGGACACGAACGGCACCAGCGGGTGCAGCAGGCGCAGCAGCGATTCGAGCACGTACAGCAGGGTGTGGCGGGTGCTGGCCGCCGCCTCCGCGTCTTGTCCGTTCAACGCCGGCTTGGCCAGCTCCACGAACCAGTCGCAGAACTCGTTCCACGCAAATTCGTACAGCGCCTGCGCCAGCAGGTCGAAGCGGTAGGCGGCGAACTGACCCTGCGCCTGCGCGGTGACCGCGGCCAGGCGGGCGAGGATCCACTTCTCCGCATCGGTGCTGGGCTGCGGCACGCCGGCGAAGGACGCGCCTTCGGTGTTCATCAGCACGAAGCGGCTGGCGTTCCACAGCTTGTTGCAGAAGTTCTTGTAGCCTTCGGCGCGCGACATGTCGAACTTGATGTCGCGGCCGTGGCCGGCCAGCGCGGCGATGGTGAAGCGCAGCGCGTCGGCGCCGTGGGCGATGATGCCGTCCGGGAATTCCTTGCGCGTGGCGCGCTCGATCTTCGGTGCGTCCTGGGGCCTCATCAGGCCGGTGGTGCGCTTGGCGACCAGGTCTTCCAGGGCGATGCCGTCGATGATGTCCAGCGGGTCCAGGACATTGCCCTTGGACTTGGACATCTTCTGGCCCTGCGCGTCGCGGATCAGGCCGGTGATGTAGACGTCGCGGAACGGCACCTTCCCGGTGAAGCTGTCGGTGGCCATGATCATGCGCGCCACCCAGAAGAAGATGATGTCGAAGCCGGTGACCAGCACCGACGACGGCACGTAGCGGTCGAAGCCGCGCTGCGCCATCGCCGCTTCGTCCGGCCAGCCCATGGTCGAGAACGGCCACAGCTGCGAGGAGAACCAGGTCTCCAGCACGTCGCTGTCCTGGGTGAGGACGGTGCCGGCATCCAGGCCGTGCCTGGCGCGCACTTCATCCTCGCTGCGGCCGACGTAACAGGTGCCGGCCGCGTCGAACCATGCCGGAATGCGATGGCCCCACCACAGCTGACGGCTGATGCACCAGTCCTGGATGTTCTCCATCCAGTGGCGGTAGGTATTGATCCAGTTCGGCGGGACGAACTTCACGTCTCCGCTCTCCGCCAGATCCAGGCCGCGCTTGGCCAGCGCATCCATCTTCACGAACCACTGGTCGGTCAGGTACGGCTCGATCACCTGGCCGGTGCGGTCGCCGCGCGGCACCTGCAGCTTGTGCGGCCTGGTCTCCACCAGCAGACCCAGCTCTTCCAGGTCGGCCAGCACGGACTTGCGCGCGTCGTAGCGGTCCTGGCCGCGGTACTTCTCCGGCGCGCTGTCGTTGAGCGCGGCCACCGGGGTGAACAGGTTGATCATCGGCAGGTCATGGCGCACGCCGACCTGGTAGTCATTGAAGTCGTGCGCCGGGGTCACCTTGACCACGCCGGTGCCGAACGCGCGGTCGACGTAGTCGTCGGCGATCACCGGGATGCGGCGATCGGTGAGCGGCAGCAGCACCTGCTTGCCGACCAGCGACGCATAGCGGGCGTCTTCCGGATGGATCATCGCGGCGGTGTCGCCCAGCATCGTCTCCGGGCGCGTCGTCGCCACCACCAGGTAGTCGCGGGTTTCGCGCAGCAGCTCGTTGCCGTCGGCATCGAGCTCGACGTGCTCGTAGGTCACGCCATCGGCCAGCGGATAGCGGATCGACCAGAGGAAGCCGTCTTCCTCGACGTTTTCCACTTCCAGGTCGGAGATCGCGGTCTTCAGCACCGGATCCCAGTTGACCAGGCGCTGGCCGCGGTAGATCAGGCCCTGCTCGTGCCAGCGCACGAACGCCTCGATCACCGCCGCCGACGGCTGCGGATCCATGGTGAAGGTGCTGCGCGACCAGTCGCCCGAAGCGCCCAGCCGGCGCATCTGCCGCTCGATGATGTCGCCGGACTGCTCCTTCCACTCCCAGACCTTGGCGATGAAGCCGTCGCGGCCCAGCGAGTCGCGGGTTTCGCCCTTGCCTTCCAGCGTCAGGTTGCGGCTGACCACCATCTCGGTGGCGATGCCGGCGTGATCGGTGCCCATCTGCCACAGCACGTCGAAGCCGCGCATGCGGTGGTAGCGGACCAGCGCATCCATCAGCGTGTGCTGGAAGGCGTGGCCCATGTGCAGGGTGCCGGTGACGTTGGGCGGCGGCAGCAGGATCGAGTACGGCTCGCCCCGGCCACTGGGAGTGAAGCAGCCGCTGGCCTCCCATTCCGCGTACAGGCGCGATTCGAAGGACTTGGGTTCGTAGCCGGAGGGGAGGGTGTCGGTCATTTTCTTCTTTCGTCGTCCCCGCGCAGGCGGGGACCCAGTGTCTTCTTCGGCGCCGCCCAGTGTGGTGAGTCACTGGATTCCCGCTTTCGCGGGAATGACGGCGGTGGGGGAGCGACGGTTCGTTTTACATGTCGTGCTTGCTGAGGTCGTAACCCAGCGCCTGGTACTGCTTCCAGCGCTCGCGCAGCGGGCCGCGCGCGGACGGGTCGGCCGGCACCACTTCCAGCACGCGCTCGCACGGTGCGGTCCAGGCCTCGTCGCGCAGGTTGATCGCCATCGGCCGCGGCGGCGCGTCGGTGCCCGGCGGCACGATCAGCACCGGCGCCAGCTCGTCTTCCTCGTCGCCGGCGATCTGGTGCGGGATGTAGGCATCCGGATCGAACGACCACAGCAGGTCGTCCAGTTCCTCGGCCTGGGCCGCATCGCGCGCCAGGACCACGGTGAACTGGTTGCTGTCGCAGGCGCGGCGGGCCAGCTCGCAGACCAGCAGCAGCGGCTGCTGCGCGAAGCGCGGCTTGGCGATGAGGTAGAAATCGGCGCGGGGCATGGCGTGCCGCTTACGCGGCGCGTCCTTCGGCCTGGGCGACGCGGTCCAGCAGCCACTGGCTGAGCAGGCCGACCGGACGGCCGGTGGCCATGCCGCGCTTGCCCTCGTCGCTGGCCGAGCCGGCGATGTCCAGGTGCGCCCAGCGCTGGCCTTCGGTGAAGCGCGCCAGGAAGCAGCCGGCGGTGATCGCACCGCCCCAGCGGCCGCCGATGTTGTAGACGTCGGCGAAGGTCGATTCGAGCATCGTCTGGTATTCGTCCCACAGCGGCAGGCGCCAGGCGCGGTCGAACACCTGCTCGCCGGCGGTCAGCAGTTCGCCGGCCAGGTCGTCGTGCTTGCTCATCAGCCCGGAGGCGAACTTGCCCAGCGCGACCATGCATGCGCCGGTCAGGGTGGCCACGTCGACCAGGGCCTGCGGCTCGAAGCGCTGCGCGTAGGTCAGCGCGTCGCACAGGATCAGGCGGCCTTCGGCGTCGGTATTGCCGACCTCGATGGTCTTGCCGGACATGGAGGTGATCACGTCGGACGGGCGGTAGCTGTTGCCGTCGATCGCGTTCTCCACCGCCGGGGCGATGACCACCAGGTTCAGCGGCAGCTTCATCTTGACCGCGGCCACGAAGGTGCCCAGCACGCTGCCGGCGCCGAGCATGTCGTACTTCATCTCCTCGATGCCGCCCTGGGTCTTGAGGTTGACGCCGCCGGTGTCGAAGGTGATGCCCTTGCCGACCAGCACGTACGGCTTGGCATCGCCGCCGCCGGACCACTTCAGCACGACCAGCCTGGGCCGGTTGGCCGAGCCGCGCGCCACGGCCAGCAGCGAGCCCATGCCCAGGGCTTCCATCTGCTGCTCGTCGAGGATCTCGGCCTGCGCGCCCTCGTGGGCGGCGGCGAACTCCTGCGCCTGCGCGGCCAGGTAGGCCGGGTTGCAGATGTTTGGCGGCAGGTTGCCCAGCTCGCGGGTGAAGGCCACGCCGGCGGCGATCGCCGCGCCCTGGGCCAGGGCGGTGGCGTCGTCGCCGCTGATGGCCAGCTCGCGCAGGCCCGCCTCGTCCTTCTTCTTGCCCAGCGTGGCGGTGTAGCGATAGGCGGCATGGTCGCCGGCGATGGCGGCCTGGCGGATGGCCCAGGCGGCGTCGCGGCCGGCCACGGCCACCTCGCTCAGGGTAAACAGGGCCTTGCCGACCGGGCCGGTCTTCAGGGCGCGGACCGCGTCGGCGGCGGCCTTGAGGTACTGCGGCACGCCGAATTTGCCGGAATCGCCCAGGCCCACCACCAGCACGCGCGGGGCGACCACGCCGGGCAGGTCGTGCAGGACCAGGCTGCGGCCGGTGCGCCCGCTGAGGTCGCCGCGCTCGAGCAGGGCGCGCAGGCGCCCGCCGCTGGCCTCGTCGATCGCCTGGCCCGCGGGCGTGAGCGTCTTGTCGGCGTAGGCGCCGACCACGACGCAATCGAAGGCGGCCGCAGCGGCGGCCTCGCGGTTCAGGGTGAATTGCAGGGCCATTGATCAGATTCCGGGGACAGGTAACTACAATGCGGATCGAATCGTGGATCATCCCGCCGGCCAGGGCTCCTGGAGCCAGGCCTGCGGCGTCCGCACGCGAACCCGGGATTTTATAGGACTGCCTCGCCTGATGCCGAAGCTCGACCGATACCTGCTGGGCGATTTCATCCAGAGCTTCCTGGCGACCCTGATCGTCCTGCTGACCGTGAGCCTGGGCGGCGTGCTGGTCGATGTGCTGGGCGAGATCGCCGACGGGGGGCTGCCGGCGCGCCTGCTGCTGTCCCAGCTGGGCCTGCAGCTGCTGGTCTACCTGCCGCTGGTGCTGCCGCTGGCACTCATGCTGGGGCTGATGCTGTCGGTGGTTCGCCTGTACCGGGATTCGGAGATGGCAGTGATCAACGCCATCGGCGTGGGCCCGCGCCGGCTGCTGAGGCCGCTGCTGATGACCGCGCTGCCGGTGGTGGCGGCGGTGGGCATGTGTTCGCTGTGGCTGGGGCCGTGGGCCCAGCGCACCGCCGCGCGCCTGATCGAGCAGGCCAACCGCAGCCTGATCGTGGCCGGGCTGGAGGCGGGCCGCTTCACCTCACTGCCCAACAACGGCGGGATCGTCTACATCGACGCGATGACCGAGGACGGCGGCGGGCTCAGGAGCGTGTTCCTGCAGCGCGAACGCGACGGGCGGATCGACGTGATGACCGCCAGGGAGGGTGCGCTGCAGTTCGAGGGCGAGCGCGAACGCTACCTGCAGCTGCGCGATGGCCACCGCCTGGAGGGGCCGCTGGACGGAACCCTGGATTTCCGCCTGATGCGCTTTGCGATCAATGATGTGGCCTTGCCCGAGCGCGCGCAGACCCGCGACAGCGATGATCCGCAGGTGCTGCCGACCCGCCAGCTGCTGGGCCTTGGCACGCCGGAGGCCACGGCCGAATTGCATGCGCGCCTGGCACCGCCGCTGCTGGCGCTGGCCTTCGCCCTGCTGACCCTGCCGCTGGCACGCAGTTCGCCGCGCCAGCAGCGCTACGGGCGGCTGATGCTCGGCTTCCTGGCCTACCTGGTGAGCGTGAACCTGATGTTCATCGGCACGCGCATGCTGGCCGAAGGCGAGCTGCCGGGCCTGCTCGGCCTGTGGTGGCTGACCCTGCCGCTGCTGGCAGTGGCGGTCTGGCTGTACCTGCGCGACGGACGCCTGCCTCGTGCGCGGAGGGCGGCGGCATGAACCTGCGCCCGCGCCTGCACGACCTCTACATCGGCCGGGTGGTCCTGGCCACGGTGCTGCTGACCTGGGCGGTGCTGCTGGGGTTCGACGTGGTGATGGCCCTGTCCAGCCAGCTGGGCGACCTGGGCAAGGGCAGTTTCGACTTCCCCACTGCGCTGGCGGTGGTCGCCTATACGGTGCCGCGCCGGGCCTACACGATCTTCCCGTATGCGGCGGTGATCGGCTCGCTGATGGGCCTGGGCCAGCTGGCGGCGACCTCCGAGCTGACCGCGCTGCGCGCGCTGGGCCTGTCCCGGCGCCGGCTGAGCGCATCGGCCGCTGCCGCGCTGGTCATCCTGACGTCGCTGATGGTGTTCAACGGCGAGACCCTGGCGCCCTGGGGCCAGCGCCAGTCCGACCAGATCAAGCTGGCGGCCAAGACCAACAACGTCGCCATCGCCCGTTACCAGGGCCTGTGGGCGCGCGAGGGCACCACCTTCCTAAATGCCATCGATGGCCAGGAACGGGTGGTCGACGGCCAGCGCACGCTGGAACTGCGCGACGTGCGCCTGTACCAGCTGGCGGCCGACGGCGGCCTGCACTCGCTGACCCGCGCGGCGGTGGCCGAGCATGACGCCAGCGGCTGGAAGCTGCGCGACGTGCGCAGGATCACGTTCGGCTTCAATCCTGGCGCTGCCACCGAGCAGCGCGTGGCCGAGGAGCGCTGGGAGTCGGAACTGGATCCCAACGCGCTGGCCGCCGGCGTGACCCGCGCACGCAACCTGTCGGCCGCCGACCTTCGCGCGAGCATCGAGTACCGCACACGCAACAACCTGGATGCGCGCGAGTACGAGGACATCTACTGGAGCCGCTGGTTCTATCCGGTCAACGTGCTGGCGTTGTGCCTGGCGGCGGTGCCGTTCGCGTTCGGCAGCCTGCGCAGCGGCGGCATGGGCAAGCGCCTGTTCCTGGGCATCGTGTTCGCGCTGGGCTTCATGCTGCTGCAGATGCTGTTCGGGCGCCTGGCCGGTGCGCTCCACTTCGATTACCGCCTGGCCTACGCACTGCCGCCGATCCTGATGCTGGTCATCTCGGGCTGGCTGTTCCGGCGCAAGTCCGGCTGAGCGCCGCTCAGCTGGACCTCTTGGGCACGCGCACCAGACGCGTGCCGCTGGCGCGGTCGTGCCAGGTCCGCCGGTCGCGATCGAACCACGCCCACCAGAAGCCCAGTCCGAGGGCCAGCAGCGAGAGCGTGCCGATCGCGTAGCGCCACCACAGGGCCTTCCAGCCCGGAACGTCGCCGTTCGCGACGACAAGCCGCAGCCGCCACGGACGCATGCCCAGGGTCTGCCCGCCGCGGCGCCAGCTCACGGTGGCGTACAGGCCGGTGACGATCCAGCAGACCAGCCACAGCAGCCATTGCAGGGCGCTCAACGGGGCGATGTTCTCGCGCGCCGGGTGATGGCCGCCGAAGGTGTAGGCCAGGGTGAACACCAGCGACACCACCATCCACAACGCCGCTGCCGGCCACAGGTCGTAGAACAGCGACAGCAGGCGCCAGCCGACCAGAGCACGCGGGCGTTGCGCCGGTGTTGCGGGCGTGGCGGGGGAAGGCGTGGCTGGGATGTCGTCCATAGCCGCACAGGATAACGGGAGCGGCCGGCTATCCTGTGCGGCATGGATCCTGCGCCCCGCACCACCGCCGACCGCCGCCGGCTCGCCAACAGCCTGCCGGCGCTGCGCGAGGCCGACGATCGCGCGATCCGGCAGTTCATCGAAGCGGCCTGGGCCGAGCACGGGCTGGCCCGTCAGACCCAGGACGCCTACCGGCGCGACCTGGAGCAGCTGGCACGCTGGCGCGATGGTGCCGCTGGCGGTCTGGCCGGCGCCGATCGCGAAGCCCTGTTCCGCTACATGGCCTGGCGCCATGCGCACGGTTACCAGCCGCGCAGCAATGCCCGGCTGCGCGCCAGCCTGCGTGCCTTCTATGCGCACCTGGTGCGCCTGGGCTTGCGTGCCGACGACCCCGCCGCGCTGCTCGATCCGCCGCGCCTGCCGCGTCCGTTGCCCAAGGCGCTGACCGAATCCCAGGTCGACGCGCTGCTGGCCGCGCCCGATGTCGACACGCCCGAAGGCCTGCGCGACCGGGCGATGCTGGAGCTGATGTACGCCGCCGGCCTGCGCGTGAGCGAGCTGGTCAACCTGCCGGCCAACGCGGTCAACCTGCGCCAGGGCGTGGTCCGCGTGCTGGGCAAGGGCGGCAAGGAGCGGCTGGTGCCGCTGGGCGAAGAATCCCAGCACTGGCTGGAGCGCTACCTGGCCCAGGCACGGCCGCAGCTGGCCGGCGGCAAGCCGGTGCCGGCCGACGCCCAGGGTAACGTGCCGCTGTTCCTCACCGCCCAGCGCCACGCACCCACGCGGCAGGCGTACTGGCTGTCGCTCAAGGGCTATGCGGCGGTGGCCGGGATCGATCCGCGCAAGGTCACCCCGCACGGCGTGCGCCACAGTTTCGCCACCCACCTGCTCAACCACGGCGCCGACCTGCGCGCGCTGCAACTGCTGCTGGGCCACGCCAGCCTGTCGACCACCCAGATCTACACCCTGGTCGCCCGCGAACACCTGCAACGCCTCCACGCCCGCCACCATCCGAGGGGGTGAGCCTTTGCGCGGCATGCCGCGCAAAGGCGAACGCCCGGCCATGGGCGAGGACGGCATGTTTGCGAGGCACTGCCTCGCATGCCGGGTGAGCGCACGGCGCGCTGCGCCGGGCCGGCAAGCCGGGCAGGGCGACCCAGAGCCGGCGCCGTTACGCCATGGATGGCAGGCGCGCCCTTTCGAACGCGTGAGGCCGCGGCATTGCCGCGCAGCCTGCCGAACGCCCCGCCTAGCGCGCGCCGCTCCGATCACCCCAGCACCTCTCCCGCATGAACGCCCCCACCGCCGCGTGTCTTGCGGCACGGGGCCCTACACCGGCGCTGTGCGAAAATCGGCCCCTTATTCCCCCAGGACGGCCCCGCACCCATGTCCCGAATCCTTCTTGCCGCCCTGCTGGGCGCGATCAGCCTCAGCGCCTGTGCACAGCAGGCCGCGCCGGTGCCGGCCGCCAAGCCCGCCCCGGCCAAACCGGCGGCAGCCGCCAAACCGGCCGCCACTGCCGCTGCTGCAACCCCCGACGCCAAGGTCCGCGAGGCGCTGCGCGCGATCGCCCCTGACCTGGCGCCGGAATACGTCGGCGCCGCGCCGTTCTCCGGCTTCCGCGAGGTGCTGCTCGGTGGCCAGGTGCTGTACGTGTCCGACGACGGCCGCTACCTAGTGCAGTCGCAGCCGTTCGACCTGCAGGAGCGCAAGCCGGCCGCCAGCGCGGGCCTGATGTCCTACCGGCAGAAGCTGATCGCCAGCATCCCGGAGCAGGACCGGATCATCTTTGCGCCGCCCAACCCCAAGCACACCATCACCGTGTTCACCGACATCGAGTGCGGTTACTGCCGGCGCATGCACCAGCAGATCGCCGACTACAACAAGCTCGGGATCGCGGTGGAGTACGTGGCGTTCCCGCGCATGGGCCCGGCGAGCAAGGATTTCGTCGACATGGAGTCGGTCTGGTGCGCCAGCGACCGCAAGCGTGCGCTGTCCTCGGCCAAGGCCGGCCAGCCGGTGCAGAAGAAGCAGTGCACCAGCCCGGTGGCTTCGCAGTTCGACATCGGCCAGCGCGTGGGCGTGAACGGCACCCCGGCGGTGTTCGCCGCCGATGGCACCCAGCTGGGCGGGTACGTGGCGCCGCAGCAGCTGCTGGAAGCGCTTGAAGGCGCCAGCGCCCCGGCTTCGGCCGGCGGGTCGCGCTGATCGGGCGATGACCGCGATCCGCCGGCCGCCCAGCCGGGCGGTCGCCGGGTTCGTGGCGGGGTCGGTAAGGCCGCGCCGGCTCCGTCGGGCCGGCTCCGGTACAATGGCCGGCCTTTCCCCCTTGCGACTTCACCGGACATGATCGTCCTCGAGGGCGCGCCTGCCCTTTCGCCGTTCCGCCGGCAGCGGCTCCAATCACGCCTGCAGTCCCTGGTCCCCGGCCTTCGCATCGAAGGCGCCTGGCACGTCTACTTCGTCCAGCCCGGCGACACCGCGCCCGATTCGGCCGCGCTGCACCGCATCCTCCAGGCCGGCGACGGCCAGGCGCCACGCGCCGACGGCGCGCTGTCGCGCTACGTGGTGCCGCGCCTGGGCACGCGCTCGCCCTGGTCGAGCAAGGCCACCGAACTGCTGCAGGGCGCCGGACTGGTGCTGGCCCGCGTCGAGCGCGGCCTGCGCCTGGACCTGGCCGGCTGGCCGGCCGATGCGGCCACGCAGGCGGCGCTGGGCAAGCTGCTGCACGACCCGATGACCCAGTCGCTGCTGGATTCGCGCGATGCGGCGCAGGCGCTGTTCGCCAGCCCGGCGCGCAAGCCGCTGGAGCGCATCGCCCTGGCCGACCTGGAAGACGCCAACCGTCGCCTGGGCCTGGCCCTGGCCGACGACGAGATCGAATACCTGCGCACGCGCTATGCCGAACTGGGCCGCGACCCGTCGGACGTGGAACTGATGATGTTCGCGCAGGCCAATTCCGAGCACTGCCGGCACAAGATCTTCAATGCCAGCTGGACGATCAACGGGCAGGAGCAGGAGCGCTCCCTGTTCCGGATGATCAAGAACACCCATCAGAAGACGCCGCAGCACACGCTCAGCGCCTACAGCGACAACGCCGCGGTGATCGAAGGCCATGTGGCCGCGCGCTACCGCCCGGATCCGAACAGCGGCCAGTACCGGACCGAGGCAGCGGTGCCGTCGGCGTTCCAGATCAAGGTCGAGACGCACAACCACCCGACCGCGATCGCACCGTTCCCGGGTGCCTCCACCGGTGCTGGCGGCGAGATCCGCGACGAAGGCGCGACCGGCCGCGGCGGCAAGCCCAAGGCCGGCCTGACCGGCTTCTCGGTCTCGCACCTGCGCATCCCGACGCTGCCGCAGCCGTGGGAGGGCGCGCGTGCGCTCAATCCGCGCATGGCGCCGGCGCTGGAAATCATGCTCGACGGCCCGCTGGGCGGCGCCGCGTTCAACAACGAATTCGGCCGGCCGAACCTGCTGGGCTATTTCCGCAGCTTCGAACTGCCCGAAGGCGACGCACTCAGCCGCGCCTACGACAAGCCGATCATGCTGGCCGGCGGCCTGGGCGCGATCGACCGGATCCAGGTCGACAAGATCCGCCTGCAGCCGGGCGATGCGGTGATCGTGCTGGGCGGGCCGGCGATGCTGATCGGCCTGGGCGGTGGCGCGGCCAGTTCGGTGGCCTCCGGCGAAAGCGCCGAGGACCTGGATTTCGCCAGCGTGCAGCGCGACAACCCGGAGATGGAGCGCCGCTGCCAGGAGGTCATCGACCGCTGCGTGGCGATGGGCGAGCGCAATCCGATCCACTTTTTCCACGATGTCGGCGCTGGCGGCCTGTCCAACGCGATCCCCGAGCTGCTGCACGATTCGGGCGTGGGCGGTGTGATCGACTTCGCCAAGGTGCCGACCGACGATCCGTCGCTTTCGCCGCTGGAGCTGTGGTGCAACGAATCGCAGGAGCGCTACGTGCTTGGCGTGCCGGCCGACCGGCTCGAGGAGTTCGCCGCGATCTGCGCGCGCGAGCGCTGCCCGTTCGCAGCCGTGGGCGTGGCCACCGCTGAAGAGCGACTGGTCGTGGCCTATGGCGCCAAGCCGGGCCACATACCGGCCGATGCGCCTATCGATCTGCCGATGGACGTGCTGTTCGGCAAGGCGCCGAAGATGCACCGCGACACCGCCCATCCGCCGGCCGCGCCGTGGCCGGCGCTGGTCACCACCGGCCTGGACCTGCACCAGGCCGGTTTGCGCGTACTGGCGCATCCGACCGTGGCGTCGAAGAACTTCCTGGTCACCATCGGCGATCGCAGCGTCGGCGGCCTGACCGCGCGCGAACAGATGATCGGCCCCTGGCAGCTGCCGCTGGCCGACTGCGCGATCACCCTGGCCGATTTCGACGGCTTCGCGGGCGAGGCGATGAGCCTGGGCGAACGCACGCCGCTGGCGCTGCTCGATTCGGCCGCCGCCGCACGCATGGCCGTGGGCGAGGCGATCACCAACCTGTGCGCCGCGCCGATCGGCGCGCTGGACACGGTCAAGCTGTCGGCCAACTGGATGGCCGCGGCTGGCCACCCGGGCGAAGACGCGCTGCTGTACGACGCAGTGCATGCGGTGGGCATGGAGCTGTGCCCGGACCTGGAGCTGAGCATCCCGGTCGGCAAGGATTCGTTGTCGATGCAGGCGCAGTGGCAGGACGGCGGTCGCGCGCACAAGTCGGTGTCGCCGGTGTCGCTGATCGTGTCCGCGTTCGCGCCGGTGGCCGACGTGCGCACGCAGCTGACTCCCCTGCTGGCCGACGGCGACGACAGCGAGCTGTGGCTGATCGGCCTGGGCGGCGGCAAGCAGCGCCTGGGTGGTTCGGTGCTGGCCCAGGTGCATGCCGCCGACGAGGCGCTGCCCGCATTCGGCGGCGACGTGCCGGACCTGGATGATGCCGCCCGCCTGCGCGATTTCGTCGAACTGATCCGCGCCGCGCGCGAGGCCGGCCTGTTGCTGGCCTACCACGACCGTGGCGACGGCGGCGCGTTCGCCGCGCTGTGCGAGATGGCGTTCGCCTCCCGTCGCGGCCTCGATATCACGCTGGATGCCTGGGGCGACGATCCGTTCCGCACCCTGTTCAACGAGGAGCTGGGCGCGGTAGTGCAGGTGGCCGACGAGGATCGCGCCGCATTCGCCGACCTGGTCGAGCGCCATGCGCTGACCGAGTGCACCCAGCGTATCGCCCGTCCCACCGCGGTGCCCAAGGTGCGCGTGCGCCGCGAGGGCGACATGCTGGCCGAATGGCGCTGGGAAGAGTTGTTCGACGCGTGGTGGTCGGTCACCCACGCGATGCAGAAGCTGCGCGACAACCCCGACAGCGCCGACCAGGAGCGCGCGGTGGCGCGCGACTTCGCCGCGCCGGGACTCAAGCCGAAGCTGGTGTTCGATCCGGCCGAGGATGTCGCAACGCCGTACAAGGATGTACAAGTGCCGCGGGCGCAGGATGCGCGGGAGCGGCCGCCGTTCATCAACACCGGTGCGCGTCCGCGCGTGGCGATCCTGCGCGAGCAGGGCGTCAACAGCCATATCGAGATGGCGCGCGCGTTCGACCGCGCCGGGTTCGCGCCGTTCGACGTGCACATGAGCGACCTGGTCGCCGGCCGCGTGTCGCTGGAAGGCTTCAACGGCCTGGCCGCCTGCGGCGGCTTCAGCTACGGCGACGTGCTCGGTGCCGGCCGCGGTTGGGCGACTTCGATCCTGGAGCGCAGCGCGTTGCGCGAGGCGTTCGCCGCGTTCTTCGCGCGTGCCGACACCTTCTCGCTGGGCGTGTGCAACGGCTGCCAGATGATGAGCCAGCTCAAGGACATCATCCCCGGCGCGACCCACTGGCCCAAGTTCCTGCGCAACGCCAGCGAACAGTTCGAGGCACGCACCGCGCTGCTGGAAGTGGTCGAGTCGCCCTCGGTCCTGCTGCGCGGCATGGCCGGCTCGCGGATCCCCGTCGCGGTCGCGCACGGCGAAGGCCGTGCCGAGTTCGACAGTGCGGTCGACCAGGCCGCCGCGCGCGTGGCGCTGCGCTACGTGGACGGCGACGGCCGCGTGGCCACCCAGTACCCGCTCAACCCGAACGGTTCGCCCGACGGCATCACCGGCCTGTCCAGCGAGGACGGTCGGGCCACGATCCTGATGCCGCATCCGGAGCGCGTGGCTCGCAGCGTCAACCTGAGCTGGCATCCGGCCGGTTGGGGCGAGGACTCGCCGTGGATGCGGATGTTCCGCAACGCGCGGGTCTGGGTCGGCTGAGGCTTCGGACCTGATCGGGCGTTGCCCCGTCGGGTCGGATTCGTGGCGTACCGGCATCGGCATCGATGCGCCGCGCACCTGTTTGGGCGGGCCTGCACGCAGGCCCGCCTAGCTCCCCGGCGCCAACGCGCCCGCTGCGACACGCTCGGCCAAGCCTGGCCGCCGAAGCAACTCCGGCGCTTGCGTGGCGCGTTTGTCGCGGCGCGCTCAATTGAAGAATGGATACCCAGGCGCAGGACAGCCGGGCTTCGCGCGCCTGCCTGATTCCCCGTGCGCCGGCTCCGCTTCGTCGGGCAGTGGCGGTCGCGTTCCTCACTGCGGATTCCGGACGAAGGCTGCTCGCCGGTGCGTCGGCCCGGACGTTGTGCGCTATCTGCCCGATCGTCGGCCGTCGGCGGCGAGCATTTTCTTTCTCGCCTCGGCGCCATCGGCGTTCGCGCCAGCTTGGAATGCAAGCTCTTGCATGCGCGTGGCCCGGTGGGGCGGTGATCCCGAGGCCGCGACCACTCGGCACCATCGCCTGGTGTTGATGTGCCGGTTGAACATCCGTCACCCCGTTGGTCATGAAGGGCGAGTGTGGATGCGTGTCGCAGCACAAGCGCGCAATCGCGATCCACGTTCCAGTCGGCAGCCATCTGCAATCCCTATGGCGTGCCGGTGTCGCAGAAGTCTGCGCACAGTGTGCGCCAGGCGGCATTGGCATGCGTTGCACGCGAACCATGCCGGTCAACTCTGTCGCACATTTTCCCTTCGCCCCGTCGCTCTCGTCCGGTTGTCGAGAAGTGAACTTCATCCGGCGTTTTCACGTGGTTATCCGTTGCTGGCGTCGGCATTGGCCGCGTCGTCCGCGGCGTGAATTCGTCGGAATTTCACTTGTAACCAGTGCGCACGCTGGATATGGATTTGAACGCATAGGCGACTCCGATTTCAGGGTCGCAGCACTTCCGATCCTGGGTTCCTCTTCCTCATTCATTTTGCTCGGTGCCAGGGATCGAATCGCTGGGATTTTGCCGTCGGCGAAATCCCTCAACTCGTGCAAGCCGGGGGTCGCATCTGATGAATCGGATTTTTTGCAAGGTCTGGAGCAAGGCTCTGGGACGGATCGTGGTGGCATCCGAGCTCGCCACGCGCGACAGCGGCCCAGTGATGGCGACTGTCGAAGTCGCCTGCAGGCGTGGCACGCATGGATTGGCGCTTGCCATAGCCGCATCCATCGGAGTCTTCTCGCTGCAGGGTCTCATGCCAGCACAGGCGGCATCGGTGATCGCCGCCGGCGATGAGGACTGCCAGCTTGCGGACGGGACGATGCCCGAATGCACTGGCATGGACGGTAGCCGCGTTTCCATGGCCATTCGGCTGCCGCGAGAGCTGGCGCAGGCATCCGGCGATTCGGAGCACTACTTCAAGTCCGATGGCGTCGAAGACGGAAGCGACGACGCCAGCATCGACGCCACCAAGAGCGGGACCATCGCGGCCGGAAAGAACGCCAGGGCCGACGGGAACAACACCGTGGCAGTGGGCGCCGACAGCATCGCGCAAGGCAACTCCACCACCGCGGTAGGCGCCGGCGCCACCGCCAACGCGCTGGGTGCGACCGCGTTCGGACATACCTCGCTGGCTTTGGGCGTTTCCTCGGTCGCGCTGGGACAGAGCGCCATCGCCACCGGCCTGGGCGACGTGGCGGTGGGCAACAACACCAAGGTGATCACCTCCGGCGGCGCTGGTACCGCGCTGGGAACGCTGAGCTACGTGGAAGCCGATGGCGGTACCGCGGTCGGCGCGGCGTCGGAAGTGTATGGCGATGGCGCGACCGCAGTGGGGCGCAGCGCATTGGCGTTTGGCAATGCGTCGCTGGCGCTGGGCCTGCAGAGCGGCACCGCCTACTACGCGCCCTTCAGCACGGCGGTGGGCGCGTTCGCGCTTGCGTTGGCCGAAGGCGGCGTGGCCCTGGGCGCCGGGTCGGTGGCCGATCGCGCCGACACGGTGTCGGTCGGTCGCCCGGACCTGCTGCGCCAGATCGTAAACGTGGAAGACGGCAGCGAAGCCACCGATGCGGTGAACAAGCGCCAGCTGGATGAAGTGGCGGAGATGGCCGGGAATACCGCTACGTACTACAAGGCCAGCGGCAGCGACGACAGCGATGCCGGCGCCTACGTGGAAGGGGAGAACGCACTTGCGGCCGGAGAGGCCAGCAACGCCATCGGCGATGGCGCGGTGGCGCTGGGCAGCGGTGCGGGTGCCTATGCCGTGAACGCCACTGCGGTGGGCCTGGATGCATTGGCCACCGCGCAGGGGGCGGCGGCATTCGGTACCGGCAGCCAGGCATCGGGTGAGGACAGCCTTGCGCTCGGCAGCGGCGCGGCCGCTTCCGGGATCGCCAGCAGCGCCTCCGGCGCCGGGGCACAGGCAACGGGCGACTACGGCACCGCCAGCGGCAGTGAAGCGCTGGCATCGCAGACGCAGGCCACCGCGGTGGGCTTTCGCAGCTGGGCCGCCGACCGCGGGGCGACCGCACTGGGCGGTTACAGCGAAGCCAATGCCTTCCTCGCCTCCGCACTGGGCTATGGCGCGGTGGCGTCCGCCGAATACACCACAGCGGTAGGTGCTGCTGCGGTAGCATCCGGGGCCAGCGCGGTGGCGGTCGGCGAAAGCGCGCTGGCAGAAGGCACCGAGAGCGTGGCGGTCGGCGGGGCGTCCTTCTACGGCTACAGGCCCACCGAAGCCATCGGCATGCGCACCACCGCGGTGGGTGCGGCGGCCTGGGCGCATGGCGACTACAGCGTGGCACTGGGCTTTGCCAGCCGGGTCCTGCCGGGCGCCTATGACGCCGTGGCCCTTGGCGCAAGCGCCACTGTCGATGCCAGGAGCAGTGTGGCGCTGGGCTACAGCAGCGTCGCGCAACGCGAATACACGGTCTCGGTGGGCCGGACCGGTCTGGAGCGGCAGATCGCGAACGTGGCTGCGGGCACGGAAGCCAACGATGCGGTCAACAAGCAGCAGCTGGACGAAGTGGCGGCGGTGGCCGGGAACACCGATACCTACTTCAAGGCCAGCGGCAGCGACGACAGCGATGCCGGCGCTTATGTGGAGGGCGAGAACGCATTGGCCGCCGGCGAGGCAAGCAATGCCATCGGCGATGGATCGGTGGCGCTCGGTGGCGGCGCGTTTGCCATGGAAGAAGGCGCGATCGCGCTGGGCTTCAACGCGTACGCCGACGACTTCAGCGCGGTTGCGGTCGGCATGGAAAGCCAGGCGACGGGCTTGTACAGCGCGGCGCTTGGCTACCAGAGCATTGCCGCCGATCTGGGCGCCACGGCGATGGGCGCGGGCGCGGAAGCCAACAACTACGGCAGTACCGCATTGGGCGCCGAAGCCATCGCCAATGGCTACCTGGGCACGGCCATGGCCGTGGGCGCGCACGCCGATGGCGACTACAGCCTGGCGGCGGGCATCGACAGCACGGCCTCGGGCTATCTCAGCATTGCCGTCGGCACGGGTGCCGAGGCGCTTTCCAACCGATCCATCGCCATGGGCGAGAGCAGCGGGGCGGCCGGGGCGAACAGCATCGCGATGGGCGACGGCAGTTATGCCGACGCTGCCAGCAGCGTGGCGATCGGTGGCAGTACCCATCCCAGCGCGTTGGGATACAACAAGTCGACCATGGCCTGGGGGATGGGGGCCGCAGCGCTCGGTTCGGGCGCCTATGCCGAAGGCGACTACACCGTGGCCGTCGGCCTGGCCAGCGCCTGGGGCGAAAACGCGGTGGCGATGGGCAAGTTCGCCTTCGCACTGCCCGCCAATGCGACCGCATTGGGCGCAAGCGCCCGCGCACTGCACGAGAACGCCGTCGCGCTGGGCGCAGGCTCGCAGAGCAACCGTCCCGACAGCGTGGCGGTGGGCAACAATGGCACCGGCCTGGCCCGCCAGATCACAGGTGTAGCCGCAGGCACTGCCGCCAGCGATGCGGTGAACAAGGCGCAGCTGGATGCCGTTACGGCAAGCGCAGCCAGCGGCAGGTACTTCCAGGCCACCGGCAGCGACGACAGCGATGCCGGCGCGTATGCCGAGGGCGAAAACGCCACCGCTTCGGGCGAGGCCAGCAACGCGATCGGCGATGGCGCCTCGGCGTATGGAAGCGGGGCGATGGCGCGTGGCGATGACTCCACCGCAATCGGCGCCGGTGCGACGGCAAGCGGCCAGCAAAGTGCGGCCTTCGGTGCCGGAAGCCAGGCGTTGGCAGAGGCCAGCATCGCGATGGGACACGGGGCAGTGTCCAGCGCAGTCGGCGCCAGCGCCACCGGCTCCGGCGCGACGGCCTCAGGTGGCTACAGCACGGCCATGGGCACCGAAGCGCTGGCTTCGCAGGCGCAAGCCACAGCGACCGGGTTCCGCAGCGAGGCCAGCGGATTCTCGTCCACCGCGATAGGCAGCTACAGCCTGGCCCGCGGCGAGTCGGCTCTGGCCTTCGGCCATCGCGCGAGTGCCGCTGGCAGCAGCAGCACGGCCATCGGCGAAGCGGCCGATGCCCGCGGCGCGGAGAGTACGGCGGTGGGCGGCACGACGTTTTCAGGCTTGATTGAAACCCGTGCCAGTGGCGACGGCTCATCGGCGTTCGGTAATGGCGCCTGGGCCGAAGGCTTCTTCAGCACGGCGATCGGCCACGACAGCTTCGCCAGTACCGACGAAAGCCTGGCACTGGGTGCCAGTTCCTATGCCAGCCATTTCCAGAGCGTTGCACTGGGCTTCGGCGCGGCGACCGACCGTGACTTCAGCGTGTCGGTGGGCACTGCCGGAGGCGAGCGGCAGATCACCCACGTGGCGGCAGGCACGGAGGCGACCGATGCGGTGAACAAGGCGCAGCTGGATGCGGTTGCGGCGAACTCGGCCAGCGGCAAGTACTTCCAGGCCACCGGCAGCGATGACAGCGACGCCGGCGCGTATGCCGAAGGCTACAACGCCACCGCTTCGGGCGAGGCCAGCAACGCCATCGGCAGCGGCGCGTCGGCCTACGGCAGCGGTGCGAATGCGGTGGCGGACGACGCCACGGCGGCGGGCTTCAATGCGACGGCAGCCGGACAATCCAGCGCTGCTTTCGGCAGCAATGCACAGGCCACTGGCAATTTTGCCGTGGGCATCGGCGACAGCGCGCTGGCGAGCGGCATCAGTTCCATCGCCATCGGTCGCAACAGTGTCGCCCGTCATGGCAGCGGCACCGCGATCGGTGCAAACAGCTCGTCCGAAGGCGTGGGGTCCACCGCCGTCGGCGCCGAGGCGAAGACCGGCGGGATGGGGTCCACGGCCATCGGCTGGGGTGCATGGGGAAATGGCCGCGAGACCACCGCGCTGGGCACGTACTCGTATGCCAATGGCTGGATGGCGACGGCATTGGGCGTGCGCTCCAGCGCCGGCACCATGTCCACCGCAGTAGGGTATGCGAGCTCGGCCAACCAGGTCGCCACAGCGGTCGGCCAGGGCACCATTGCCGACAGCGCGGGCGCAGCCTTCGGCGTGCAAGCTACGGCGGGGATGTACAGCGTTTCGCTCGGCAATAACTCGCGTACCGCACAAGGCGGCACTGCGGTCGGTTTCAACAGCCTGGCCGGCAAGGATGCCCGCAGCGGCACCGCCGCCGGGAACAGCACCGCGGTGGGTTCGGAAGCCTGGGCGACCGAGGACGGCGCCAGCGTGCTGGGCTACAACAGCTACGCCCAGGCGTTGAACTCCACGGTGATCGGCTCCAACGCCTGGACCACCAAGGACGCGCAGAACAGCGTGGCGATCGGTGCCGGTTCGCTGGCCGATCGCGCCAGCGCGGTCTCGGTGGGTGCGGCGGTCGACTGGGCCGATGCGGCCGGTGTGGTGCATTCGGCCATCGATCGGCAGGTCACCAACGTCGCCGCCGGTACGCAGGACACCGACGCGGTGAACGTGGCGCAGTTGAACGAAGTCGCCGGAGCCGCTGGAACCGCCAATCGCTACTTCAAGGCATCCGGTACAGGCCAGGCTGCCGCCAGCGGTGAGGACAGCGTGGCGTCCGGCAGCGACGCCGTCGGCAGCGGCGACCGCAGCACGGCGATAGGTGCAGGCAGCACGGCCGAAGCGATCGGCGCCACCGCCGTGGGTGCCGGAAGTTCGGCCCATGGCGACAACGGCACTGCGGTAGGCCAACAGTCCTCGGTCACTGCCGCGCAGGGAGTCGCGCTCGGCTACAGCGCCTCGGCCAGCGGCGGGGCAGGCAGCGCGGCGATCGGCGCGGGGGCGGGCGCTTCCGGTGCCGGATCGGTAGCGCTGGGTTCGGGATCGCAGGCGGTCGAGGCCAGTGTGATCTCGGTGGGCGGTGGCGACGGCATCAATACGCCGACAACCCGCCGGATCGTGAACGTCACCGATGGCACGGTTGCGGCGGGCAGTCACGATGCCGTCACTGGCAACCAGTTGCACGAAACAAACGAGCGCGTGGGCGTGGTGGAGGCGCGCGTCGACGACATCGACACGCGCATCGGTTCGGTCGAAGGCGTCGCCGCCAACGCGATGGCCTATGACGACGGCCGCAAGGAAACCGCGACCCTGGCCGGCGCCAATGGCACCCGCATCGGCAATCTGGCCGATGGCGGTGTCGCGGCCGGAAGCAGGGAAGCGATCAACGGCAGCCAGCTGTTCACTGCGATGGACGATGCCGCGGCGGTGCTCGGCGGCGGCGCCAGCGTCAATGCGCTGGGCAGGCTGACGGCACCGTCCTACGTGATCCAGGGTTTCGACTACGGCAGTGTGGGCGCGGCGTTCTTCGCGGTGGATCGGGCGCTTACCCGGCTTGGCGAGTCGGTGGGTAACTTCACTCCCGCACCGCCGGCGTCGGAAATCCCGATCGGTACCGGCGAGGGCCTGGCGATCGGCACTGGCAGCCACGCCAACGATGGCGGTGATGTCGCGATCGGTGCCAACGCCAGGGTCGAAGCAGACAACGCCACCGCGATCGGCAACAACGTCACGATTGCAGGCAATGCTGTGGGCGCAGTCGCGGTCGGCGAAGGCGCACAGGTCACCGCGCAGGGCGCGGTGGCGCTGGGCCAGGGCTCGGTAGCCGATCGTGCGGATACGGTGTCCATCGGTAGTGCCGGCCAGGAACGCCAGATCGCCAACGTGGCCGCGGGAACGCAGGCGACCGATGCGGTCAACAAGCGGCAGCTCGATAGCGCAGTCGCTTCGGCCAATACGTATACCGATACCCGGTTCCAGGCGGTCAGCGACAGCTTCGACCTGTTCCGCGGCCAGGTGGATCAGCGCCTGATCGACCAGGACCGTCGGATCGACCGCCAGGGCGCGATGAGCGCGGCCATGCTCAACATGGCCACCAGTGCCGCGGGCATCCGCACCCAGAACCGCATCGGTGCGGGCGTGGGATTCCAGAACGGCGAATCGGCCCTGTCGGTGGGCTACCAGCGTGCGTTCAGCGATCGGGCGACGGTCACGATCGGCGGTGCGCTAAGCGGCGACGAAAAATCGGTCGGCGTCGGTGCCGGCTTCGGCTGGTAAGCGGGAAGTGGCGTCGATCTCGCAGTAGACGCCGCGGTTCGAGGCAAACCGGTGGCCCGGGTCGGGCCGCCGGATTCTGGGCAAGGCCGGCCATCGATTCGTTCCACACGGATGTCACTACGGCCGCCCGTCGCAGTCACTCAAAAAATGAAAGAGGGCTTCAGCGTGAGAAAGAAGACAGTCGGTTCACACATCATCACCGGCGCAGTGCTTGCCGTTCTGGGAATTTCTTCGGTTCATGCCGCGACGCTGCCGGTGTTCAAGGAGCCTGTGCAGTCGCAGGCGCCCAGCGATCGCGGCAGCGCGCGGATCATCGTGCGCTACAAGGACACCGCGACCCGGGACCAGTCGATGAAGGTCGCCATGGTCCAAGCCGCGGCCATGCGTGCCAACCTGGCGCAGACCCGCGCGACCGGCAAGGTGGCAGCATCACCACTGCGGGCCGATCACATGCGCACGCTGGCGATCGGTGCGGACCTCATCAAGCTCTCGCGCAAGCTCGACACGGCGGAGCTGGACCGCTTGCTGGCGGAACTCGCTGCCGACCCTTCGGTGAAGTACGCCGAGGTCGACGTGATGGACAGGCGCGCGGCGACGCCCAACGACGAGTACTACGCCCAGTACCAATGGCACCTCAACGATCCGGTCGGCGGCATCAATGTGCCGGCCGCGTGGGATCTCGCACAGGGCGAGGGCGTGGTGGTGGCGGTGCTGGATACCGGCATCCTGCCGGCGCACCCGGACATCAACGTCAATCTGCTGCAGGGTTACGACTTCATCACCGACACCTTTGTCTCGCGACGCGCCACCACCGATCGGGTTCCAGGCGCCCAGGACTACGGCGATTGGAACGACGATGCGAACGAATGCGAAGTCGGCAACAGCTCGTGGCACGGGACCCATGTCGCTGGCACGATCGGTGAGGCCACCCACAACGGAATCGGGATGGCCGGCGTGGCCTACAAGTCCATCGTGCTTCCCGTGCGCGTGCTGGGGCGCTGCGGCGGGTATCGCTCCGACATCACCGATGCCATGGTCTGGGCCTCCGGCGGCACGGTGCCCGGCGTGCCGGACAACGCCAATCCGGCCGAAGTCATCAACATGAGCCTGGGCGGGGCCGGTTCGTGTGGCGCCAGCTATCAGGAGGCCATCGATATCGTCGTCTCGCGCGGCACCACGGTGGTGGTGGCTGCCGGCAACGACGCTGCCGACGCGGCCAATCACAGCCCGTCCAGCTGCGCCAGCGTGATCAGCGTTGGCGCCAGCCGCTCCACTGGCGGCAGAGCCAGCTATTCCAACTATGGCGCGACGGTGGATATCGCCGCTCCCGGTGGTGGCGGCACCGTCGACGGCGCTCCGGGCGGTTACATCTGGCAGCACTGGTATAGCGGCGCCACCACGCCGACGTCCGGAAATTACAGCTATATCGGCATGGCGGGCACGTCCATGGCCTCGCCGCATGTGGCCGGCGTCGTTGCGCTGGTGCAGGAGGAATCCTGCACGCAGGATTGCAGCCCGGTGGCGATACCGCTGACTAACAAGGTGCCAATCGCCGGCGTGACTGGCTACGCGGGATTGGAGACCCTGTACAGCTTCGAGGCGCAGGCCGGGGCGGTGCTGAGCGTGCTCAGCTACGGCGGCACCGGCAACATGTCGTTGTACGCCAGCTTCGGCAAGGAACCCACGGCGGCTGGCTACGACGCCAAGTCCACCCGCCCGGGCAACAACGAAACGCTGCGCTTCACCGCGCCCAAGCCCGGCACCTACTTCATCAAGGTGGTCGGCGAGGGCCCCTATGGCGGAGTGACCCTGGAAGCTCGGCAATAGGTCACTGACGTGCTTCCAGTCGCGGTGCCGCCGGGTGGGGGCGCCGCGATCTTGCATGTGAGGCCTGCACGCATGCGCGTGAAGAAGCGCTGGGGACGCCTTGCCGCTTGGTGGCGGTGATCACCGGCCGCGCGTTGGACACGTCCGCGGCACGCTGGGCTGGGCGGTCGGGGTGCTCGAGGGCGCCCAAGTGGCCGCGCAGGCACGGCGAACGCCAGGCCATCGATCCTCCCGCGCTCGCGATGATCCGAAACCCATCGCAGCCGCGTAACATCTCCGGCACCCACTGCCGAACCCAGGTGCCATGGCTTCCATGCATCCACCCGCCCACGCACCGGCCAAGGCGCCGGCCGACCGGTGAGCCAGACGTTGCCTGTCGTCCTGCTGCCGGTGGGGCCTGACGAAGATGCACTGGATGCCTGCCTGGCCGCGCTGGACGCGGCCACTCCAGCTGGCAGCGCCGTGTGGCTGGCCGACGATGCGCAGGCCGGACCGCGCGGGGTGGCCATCATCGAGCGCTGGCTGCAGCGGACCCGGTTGCGCGCCGAGTACACGCGGCGTGTGCATCCGATCGGCGAATCGGCGCACCTGCAGGAAATGCTGAACGCCTGCGGCGATGCCGACGTGGTGGTGCTGGCGCCCGATGCGCAGCCGCTGGCCGGCTGGTTATCGCAGCTGGCCGCGTGCTTGGCGCGCGACGCCGCCATCGCCACCGCCACGCCCTGGTGCAACGCCGGCGAGACCGCGGCCTGGCCGCGCCTGGGCGAGATCTCGCCGCCGCCCTCGGAGCCGGCTTTGACCGCCCAGGCCTGCGCGGCAATGGCGCCGCAGCATCCGGAGCTGCCCGCGGCCGTGGGCCACGCGGTGGCGCTGCGCGGCACTGCCCGCCAGCGTGCCGGTGGCCTGGACACCGCCAGCTTCGGTTCCTGGTACGCGGCCCTGACCGACCTGTCGCTGCGCCTGTCCGGCCTGGGCTGGCGCAATGCGCTGTGCGAGACCGCGTTCGTCGCCCGCGGCGGCGAAGGCGGCCCGGCCGACGGCGATCTGGACATCCTGGCCGCGCGCTGGCCGGCCTGGCATTCGCGCCTGGCCGCATTCCTGATGCATGACCCGCTGGTCGATCCGCGTGCGCGGTTGCAGACCCTGCACGACCAGCTGCGTGACCGGCCACAGCACGACCTGTTCGGCGCAGCCGCGCCGGAGCAGGGCGCATGAGCGGTTCGTCGGAAAGCACCCTGCCTGGTGAAGGCATTGCCGCGGTAGTGGTGAGCTACCGCAGCGCATCGACCCTGGACGCCTGTCTCCTGCGCCTGCGTTCGGCGCGCGATGTCGTCCAGATCCGGGTGGTCGACAACGGTTCCGATGATGGCACCCTGGATATCCTGCAACGGCATGCGCTGGCCGACCCGCGCCTGCACTTTGTCGCCAATCCCGACAACCCCGGCTTCTCCGTGGCCTGCAACCAGGGTGCGGCCGACAGCGATGCGCCCTGGCTGGCCTTCGTCAACCCGGACCTGCAGGTGCGCCCGGATTCGCTGGAGCGGTTGCGCGTGCACGCGCAGGCGCTGGGGGGCGAGGTGCTGCTTGGCGCGGACCTGTATGGCGAGGATGGCGAGCGCGATGGCGCGGCGCGCCGGCGCGATCCGGACTTCGCCGCGATGTTGCGCGCGCCCTCGGCTGCCGCGCGACTGGACGTGGCCATCGACGCCACTCGTGCGGTGCAGCCGCTGGATGCGGTGTCCGGTGCGTTGATGCTGATGCAGCGATCGCTGTTCGAGCGGATCGGCGGCTTCGACGAAGGCTACCGGCTGCATGCCGAGGACCTGGACCTGTGCCGCCGCGCCCGGCAAGCCGGTGCGACCGTGGCCGTGGCCAACGACGTGTCGGTACTGCACGTGCGCGGCGTGTCCAGCCGCTCGCGACCGCTGTTCGTGGAGTGGCACAAGCATCGCGGGCTGTGGCGCTACTTCAGCAAATTCGAGGCGCCCGCGCGCGGGTTCGGTACGCGGCTGGCGGTGTTCTCGGCGATCTGGGCCCACTTCCTGGCCTGCCTGCCGCGTATCCTGCGGGCACGCTGATCCGCGCCAAGGAGGCGGCCGTGGCGATCATTCCGTCCCTGCTCGATACCGACCTGTACAAGTTCACGATGATGCAGGCGGTGCTGCACCAGCATCCGGGTGCGCAGGTCGAGTACCTGTTCCGCTGCCGCTCGCCCGATGTGGACCTGGTGCCGTGCCTGGATGAGATCTCCGAGGAGATCGACGCGCTGTGCACGCTGCGCATGCAAGCGGACGAGCTCGATTACCTGCGCGGCCTGCGCTTCATCAAGCCGGACTTCATCGATTTCCTCGGCCTGTTCCATTTCGATCGCAAGTACGTGCAGCTGCGCGCCAATCCGGCCGAGAACGGCGGCGTCGAGCTGCGCCTGCGCGGGCCGTGGCTGCATACCATCCTGTTCGAAGTGCCGCTGCTGGCGATCGTCAGCGAGGTCTACATGCGGCACGCGCATGGACCAGCGGATCGCGAGGAGGGCCTGCGCCGCGTGCAGGCCAAGACCGCGCGCCTGCGCGAGGCGGTGGGATTCGAGGATTGCGTGATCACCGATTTCGGCACGCGCCGGCGCTGGTCCCATGCCTGGCACGGCGAGGTGTTGCCGCAGCTGCGCAGCGGGCTGGGCGAGCATTTCGTCGGCACCTCGAACGTCTACTTCGCCAAGAAGTACGGCCTGGTGCCTCAGGGCACGATGGCGCACGAGTGGCTTCAGGCGTTCCAGGCGCTGGGTCCGCGCCTGCGCGATTCGCAGGTGGCGGCGTTCGACAGCTGGGCGCGTGAATATCGCGGCGACCTGGGCATCGCGCTTACCGACGTGATCGGTCTGGATGCCTTCCTGCGCGACTTCGACCTGTACTTCTGCAAGCTGTTCGACGGCATGCGCCACGATTCGGGCGATCCGTTCGAATGGGGCGAGCGGATCATCGCCCACCTGCAGGCGCGCCGCGTCGATCCGCGGACCAAGACCCTGGTGTTCAGCGACGGCCTGGACATGGAGCGGGTGATGGCCCTGTACGAGCGCTTCCGCGGCCGCTGCCGGCTGTCGTTCGGCGTCGGCACCCACCTGACCAACGACCTGGGCCCGAAGGCGCTGCAGATCGTGCTGAAGATGGTCCGCTGCAACGGCCAGCCGGTGGCCAAGCTCAGCGACACGCCCGGCAAGACCATGGTCGACGACGCCGGCTACCTGGCCTACCTGCGGCAGGTGTTCGAGGTTGCACCGGCCTGAGCCGATCCGGCGACAGGGCGGGCTATGCTCGGACCGAGGCCGCATGGCCACCCCCTGACGGAGCGGAACCGATGGCGAAGATCCTGGGTATTTCCGGCAGCCTGCGCGCCGGTTCGTTCAACACCGCGCTGCTGCGCGCCGCGCAGGCGCTGGCCGTGCCCGGCGTGGAACTGGAACTGGCCACGCTGCACGGCATCCCGCTCTATGACGGCGACCTGGAGCAGCGCGAGGGACTGCCGCCGGCGGTGCAGGCGCTCAAGGCGCGCGTGCTGGCCAGCGATGGCCTGCTGCTGGCCACGCCCGAGTACAACAACGGCATCCCGGGCGTGTTCAAGAACGCAATCGACTGGCTGTCGCGGCCGGCATCGGAGATACCGCAGGTGTTCGGTGGCCGGCCAGTGGCGTTGATCGGCGCCTCGCCCGGCGGCTTCGGCACGATCCTGGCGCAGGACGCCTGGCTGTCGGTCCTGCGCACCCTGGGCGCCGACTTCTGGGCCGATGGGCGCCTGCTGGTCTCCCGCGCCGGGCAGGCATTCGATGCACAGGGCCAGCTGATCGATGATCGCGCCCGCCAGCAGCTGGCGCAGTTTCTCGCCGGTTACCAGGACAGGCTGCTTAGGTAACCGGTATCAATGCCCTTCCAGGGCGGTGGCATAGACAGCGCTGACAAGTGGGTCGTTGCCTACCAGCGACGTGCGCAATCCCGGCCGGACGGGGTTGTCAGGCATGCCAATGCGCGCAAACGGACCCGTGTGGAATTCCGTTTTTGCATGTGTAAACGGATACGGATTCCAGGATTGGGGGATCGTTGCGCGGGCAACGGGATTTCTGCTGCGGTGCACTGTGACAGCTTCGACATACGCGTGATATGCATTGCGCCACCTCGAAATGTTAGCGCTATCAGTTTGGGTGGCTCGCCCGGATGGCGGCCGCCGCGGCGTGCACCGGCAGGACTGCGGCCTGCGTCGTTGCTACACGGCTTTCGATTGGATTTCCCGGCGGCATCGCTGTCGCCGGTATTGGCAGGGACGGACCTGGTTCGAGTCCGGTTGTACGGGTCGTTGACCGCGATCCGATAACGCCCGACGAGGGCGACATCCACAACAAATCCAAGCAAGAGGGGAGGGTAGGGAAATGAATATCTGCAGGTCGCAGTGTCTCGCGCTGTCAGGGGCCGCGCCGGCGCATGCCCGGTCGTGGATCGGGCATGGCATGCCCATCGTTGTCCAACAACCGCGCAGCTGAGGACACGCCCATGAATTCCAAGTTCAAGCGGTTCAAGTCGACGGCGATGTTCACCATCGTCGGCGGCGTCATCATCATCAACCCCGCGTTCGCGCAGGACCCGCAACAGTCGCAGGACGATGCCAAGACGCTGGATACGGTCGTGGTCACCGGCATGCGCGGGGCCCTCAGCGAGTCGATGAACATCAAGCGCGACTCGGCCGGCGTGGTCGACGCGATCAGTGCCGAGGACATCGGCAAGTTCCCCGACACCAACCTGGCCGAATCGCTGCAGCGCATCACCGGCATCTCGATCGAGCGCCGTGATGGCGAAGGCGCGCAGATCACCGCGCGTGGCTTCGGCCCGCAGTTCAACATGGTGACCCTCAACGGTCGGCAGATCCCCGGCGCGGATGCGTTCGGCGCGGCCGGCCAGGTGCCGATCGGCGGCGTCGATGCCGGTACCCGTGCCTTCAACTTCGCGCAGCTGGCGTCCGATGCGATCAACGGCATCGAGGTTTACAAGACCGGGCAAGCGAATGTGCCCAGTGGCGGCATCGGCGCGACGATCAACATCCTGACCGACCGTCCGTTCAATCACCCGGGCGGCGAGATCGTCGCCAGCGCCGGCGCCAAGGTCGTCTCCGACGCCTCGCAGGTGTTCGGCAACGATCCCACGCCCGAAGTGTCCGGCATCTTCAGCTATGCCAGCCCGGACAAGCGGTGGGGCATCGGCCTGAGCGCCAGCTACCAGGAGCGCCACGGCGGTTCGGTGCAGGCCACCGAGAACAACTGGAACATCTCGCGCTGGAACGGCCCGACCATGGTTCGCCCGGGCGGTACGGTCACCAACGCACCGGAGATCGGCCAGCTGTTCGCGCTGCCCAACGACCTGCGCTATGCGTTCAGCGATTTCCAGCGTGAGCGTACCAACGGCCAGGCCGTGCTCCAGTTCGCCCCGACCGACGCGTTGACCTTCACCCTGGACTACACCTACGCCAGCAACGAGATCACCGAGAACCGCGGCGAGCAGACCCAGTGGCTGCAGCAGGGCCAGTACACGCACCTGACGTTCGACGACAGCGAGGTCGCCACGCCGACCTACCTGCGCGAGTTCGTCGAGACCAAGGACTTCGGCTACGAGCAGCAGCGCATGATGCAGCGCTACAAGCTCGATTCGCTGGGCCTGAACGCGAACTGGCAGGTCACCGACGCCTTCAGCCTGAACTTCGACGCGCACAACACCACGTCCAAGAGCGATCCCAACGACCCGACCACGGGCGGCAGCGCGACATTCTCCAGCATCGCCGGCACCAACAACTGCACGAACGGCCCCTACTGCGGCGGCTCCTGGTCGCAGGAGATGTGGTTCAACAGCGGCCTGCCGATCGCGGCGCGCTCGTGGTACCCGACGCTGGCCGATTCCATCGCCGGAACCAATGGCACGCTCAACCCGGCCTTCCCGGCCGAGCAGATCGGCTCGCAGGTGTTGCGCGTGAACTCGGTGCGCCAGGAAACGGAGATCAAGCAGGGCCGGATCGACGGTACGCTGGACTTCGAGAACGGGCGCTTCCAGTTCGGCGTGGACTCGTCGAAGGTGACGATGAACCGCAAGCAGGCCTCGGAGAACTACAGCACCCTGGGCGACTGGAGCGCGGCCAATACCGGCAACGAACCGGGCCTGCAGGAACTGCTGGTGCCGACCAGCATCCTGGCACTGTTCAACGACTACAGCACCAATGGCGCACCCTGGAGCGCATGGCGCGGCAGCGCGACCGACATCGGCCTGTGGGCTGAAGACGCCTACGGCGCGAAGATGAGCGTCAACCCGGTGCTGGCTGCGGACAACCAGATCGAGGAGAAGACCAACGCGGTCTACATGCAGGTGAACCTGGAGGGTGAGCTGGGCTCGATGGCCACCCACACCCGCATCGGCCTGCGCTATGAGGAAACCGACCTTGTGTCGACCTCGGCCGTGGCGATCCCCACCGCGGTGGTGTGGACGGCCAACAACGACTTCCGCATCGATCGCGGCAGCACGACCCAGCCGTTCTCCGAGAAGCACGATTACAACTACATCCTGCCCAACGTCGACTTCGCCATCGACCTGACCAGCGACCTGAAGGCACGTGCATCGTTCAGCCAGACCATCGCCCGCGCCCCGTACGGCAACCTGTATGCCGGTCCTGGCCCGAACCAGCCCACCGGCTCGGTCCTGATCAGCGAAGCGGGCCGTGCGACCGGTTCGGCCAACACCCCGACCCTGGATCCGATCGAGTCCGACAACCTGGACCTGGCGCTGGAGTGGTACTTCGCCGAGTCGAGCTTCGTCTCGGTCACGTTCTGGAACAAGCGCGTCGACAACTTCATCGGCAACTCGGTGGTGGAGGAGAACCTGTACGGCTTGCGTGATCCGACCTCCGGGCCGGATGCGCAGGCGGCGCTGGCGTTCCTGCAAAGCGCGGCCTGCGCGTCGCAGGTCACCGCGGCCGGCGGCGATCCGCTCGCCGGATGCGCGGCGACGGATACCACGCTGTTCGCGGCCACGGCCATGCTGCGCAATGCGGCCACCACCGGTGGGCTGGCGGCCTACGACGGCAGCGCGGCACAGACGCTGGCGATGGAGAATGCCTACGACCTGGCTGGCGAGGCGGACGATCCGCTGTACATGTTCAACGTCAACCGTCCGGTCAACCAGAACGCGGCCAAGCTGCACGGCTGGGAAATGGGCGGCCAGTACTTCTTCGGAGACACCGGCTTCGGCGTGTTCGCCAACTACACCATCGTCGATGGCGACGTGTCGTTCGACAATGCCGGCGATCCGACGGTGGACCAGTTCGCTCTGCTGGGCCTGAGCGATACGGCCAACGCGGTGCTGATGTACGAGAAGTACGGCTGGTCGGCCCGCCTGGCCTGGAACTGGCGCGACCAGTACCTGATCATGGCCAACCAGGGCGGCAGCCGAAACCCGTACTACGTCGAGGAGTACACGCAGTTCGACCTGGGCGTGAACTACGCGTTCAACGAGCAGTTCTCGGTGGGTATCGAAGCGATCAACGTCACCGGTGAGGACGTGCGCTGGCACGGCCGTACCGAGAGCCAGATCGTCAAGCTGATCGACCAGGCCCCGCGCTACATGGTGGGCATGCGTTACAAGTTCTGACCGGCTGATGGGGAGCGGGGGCCGCTGCTTGCAGCGGCCCCCCTTTATTTCCGCCCATCGAAGGTGCATAACATCCGCAACACAGACACACCGACTCCGGACCGATGGCCCGCTACGAACTGCTCAACAACGTTACCCACCAGGACCTGCGCGTCTCCACCCGGTTCGGCATCGAGTTCGGCGACAACATGGGAATGGTTCCGGCCTTCCCGACCGAATTCGCCGAGTTGCAGCGCGAGTACCCGATCTTCTTCCGCAAGGACGCCGCCGGGCAGTACCAGTCGGTGGCGCTGCTGGGCTTCGACCATCGCGAGAACCTGTACCTGCAGGGCGACCGATGGAATGCCTCCTACCTCCCTGGCGCGGTGGCCCGCGGTCCGTTCCTGATCGGCTTCCAGGAGCAGGACGTCGATGGCGCCCTGCGCGTTGAGCCGGTGATCCATGTGGACCTGGACCACCCGCGGGTGCTGGTCGGCCAGGGCGAGCCGATCTTCCTGCCGCAGGGCGGGCACAGCCCGTACCTGCAGCACATCATCACCGTCCTGCGCGGCATCAACGATGGCGTGGAGGCGAGCAAGGCGATGTTCGCCGCATTCGATGAGATGGAGTTGATCCAGCCGATGACGCTGGACGTGCGCTTCGACGAAGGCAACGGCGTGAACCTGACCGGCCTGTTCGGCATCGACCGCGAACGACTGGCCGCGCTGAGCGCGGTCTCGCTGTATAGCCTGCATCGCTCCGGCTGGCTGGAGGGCGCGTACCTGGTCCTGGCGTCCATGCACAACATGCGCCGCCTGATCGCCGAAAAGCAGCGAAGGTTGCGCGAGCAGGCGGCCACGCCGCTCGAACGCGCCAGCTGAGCCGATGGCCACCGCCTACGCCAGCGTGCGCGTCCTGGAAGGCTGCCGGCCCGAGGCGCTGCCGCTGGACGAGTTGCTGGCCGGCGCCGAGCCGGTCGTACTGAAGGGCCTGGCGAATGATTGGGGACTGGTGCGCGCCGGACTTCCGGGCGCTGGCGCGGCGATGGACTACCTGAAGGCCCACTACGACGGCCGGCCGGTGCAGTACTCCTACGGTGGCCCCGAAGTCGCCGGGCGCCCGTTCTACGATGCCGATTTCACCGCATTGAACTGCCAGGTCAGGCGCGGCAGCCTGGAGCAGGTGCTCGACGAGATCGCCGCGCACCTCGACGACCCGCATCCGCCGACCTATTACGTCGCCTCGCAGCAGGTCGATGCCTGCCTGCCGCGGATGCGCCAGGACAACGATCTCGATTTCGCCGCGGCCGGCGTGCACGCGCCGCCCAGCGTGTGGATCGGCAATCGCATCACCGCGTCATGCCATTACGACGCCCCCAACAACATCGCCTGCTGCGCGGTAGGCCGGCGCCGCTTCACCGTGCTGCCGCCGGACCAGATCGGCAATCTCTACCCCGGCCCGCTGGATCCCACGCCGGGTGGCCAGGCGGTGAGCGTGATCGACTTCGACGCGCCGGACCTGGAGCGCTATCCGCGCTTTGCCCAGGCCCAGGCGCATGCGCGCGTGGCCGTGCTCGAGCCGGGCGATGCGATCTTCATTCCCAGCATGTGGTGGCACCACGTGCAGGGCCTGGAGAAGTTCAACGTGCTGGTCAACTACTGGTGGTCGAGCATGCCGGCGTGGATCCCCACCCCGATGCATGCGCTCTATCTTTCCATGTGGTCTATCCGCGACCGGCCCGAGCACGAGAAGCAGGCCTGGCGCGAGGTCTTCGAGTACTACGTGTTCGGCCCGGCCGATCGCGCCGGCGAGCACCTGCCCGAAGCGGCGCGGCGCCTGCTCGGACCGATCGACGAGCTCCAGGCCAGGCAGTTGCGGGCGATGCTGATCAGCCGGCTCAACCGCTGAGCGGCATTGCGAAACGAAAACGACGACGAACGGGGGAGGACGCACGTTGGACGCAGACAAGGGCAGGATCCGCAAGGTCGTGATCGCCGGCGGCGGTACCGCCGGCTGGGTGGCGGCGTGCGCGTTGACCCATCAGTTCCGCGAGTTGCTCGACATCGTGCTGGTGGAGTCCGAGCAGATCGGCACGGTGGGCGTGGGCGAATCGACCATTCCCACCATCCGCACGTTCCACCGGCTGCTGGGCATCGATGAGCGCGAGTTCCTCAGCTCGGTGGCCGGCAGCTTCAAGCTGTCGATCTCGTTCGAGAACTGGAAGCACCAGGGCGACCACTACTTCCACCCGTTCGGGCAGACCGGCCTGGGCACCTGGTCGTGCGAGTTCCACCACTTCTGGCTCGACAGCCTGCGGCGCGGCATCAAATCCGAACTGGGCGACTACTGCCTGGAGACGGTCGCCTCGCGGGTCAACCGCTTCGCCCTGCCCGAGCAGGTCGATGGTGGCGGCCAGCAGTGGTCGATGCGCTGGACCAAGACGCCGACCTCGGCCGAGCGCAACGACCTGAGCTACGCCTACCACTTCGACGCCGCGCTCTACGCCGCGTTCCTGCGTCGCAAGTCCGAAGGCCGCGGGCTGACCCGCATCGAGGGCAAGATCCGCGAGGTGCGGCAGGATCCGGTCGACGGCAATATCCAGGCGCTGGTGCTGGAGGACGGCCAGGTCGTGGAAGGCGACCTGTTCATCGACTGCACGGGCTTTCGCGGCCTGCTGATCGAGCAGACCCTGAAGACCGGCTACGAGGACTGGAACAACTGGCTGCCCTGCAACCGCGCGGTCGCGCTGCAGACCGAGTCGGTCGAGCCGGCCGTGCCGTACACGCGCGCCATCGCGCACGAAGCCGGCTGGCGCTGGCATATCGCCCTGCAGCACCGCGTCGGCTGCGGCTGGGTGTTCTCCAGTGCGCACATGTCCGATGACGAAGCGGCGGCCAAGCTCAAGGCCGCGGTCAACGCGCCGATCGTGCGCGATGCCTGGATCGTGCCGTTCCGCACCGGGCGCCGGCTCAAGGCCTGGAACAAGAACGTGGTCGCCCTCGGACTGGCCAGCGGCTTCATCGAGCCGCTGGAATCGACCAGCATCCATCTCACCCTGAGCGCTGTGGCGCGGCTGATCCATCTGTTCCCGCACCACGGTATCGACGAATCGCTGGTGCAGCGTTACAACGACGTCAGTCGCGCCGAGATGGAGCACGTGCGCAACTTCATCATCATGCATTACCACCTCAACCAGCGCGACGAGCCGCTGTGGCGCGAGTGTCGGGAGATGAAGGTGCCCGACGAACTGGCCCATCGCATCGAGATGTTCCGCGACCGCGCCTTCGCCTGGCAGGGCGAGGACGAACTGTTCCGGCTCGATTCGTGGACCCACGTGATGCTCGGCCAGGGCGTGGTGCCCAAGGACCACCACCTGCTCGCGCAGGGGCTGCAGGATGCGGACATGCGCCGCCTGTTCGATGCGATCCGCCAGCCGATCGATCGCACGGTGGCGGCGATGCCTTCGCACCAGCAATTCCTGGAACGCTATTGCAAGGCCGATCCTGCGGTATGGGGTTCGCGCCGGCCGATGGCCGTGGGCTGACAGGACAAAGGGCGCGGACGACTCCATGACCGTGCACCTGCATCCCCAGGTCCGCGTGCAGCGGCTGTCGCTCGGCGAAGAGGGCGCGCCGCTGCTGGTGATCGACTCGCTGGTGGCCGAACCGGAGCGGCTGGTGCGCAAGGCCGCGCGGATGGACTTCGCGCCGCAAGGCGCGATGTTCCCCGGGGTCCGCGCACGCGCGCCGGTGTCGTACGAGCTGTTCCTGGAGCGGCTGATCCGGCCGCTGCTGGGCGATGTGTTCGGGTTGCCGTCGCACGCCCGGCTGGCGTTTCCGACTTGCCATTACTCGCTGGTGACGCGCCCGCCGCAGATGCTGGCCTTCCTCCAGCGGATTCCGCACATCGATTCGACCACCGCGCTCGGCCTGGCCACGGTGCACTACCTGTTCCAGGGCGACTGGGGCGGTACCGCGTTCTACCGGCACCGCAGCACCGGTTACTCGGTCGTCGACGAGTCGCGGCGCGAGACCTACTACCGTCGTCTGGAAGAAGAGAGCCAAGGGCCCGACGCGCCGTCGGCGGGTTACATCGGCGAGGACACTGCGCTGTTCGAGCGCATCGAACAGGTCGACGGGGTGTTCAACCGGATGGTGGTGTACCGACGCAACTCGCTGCATTCGGGGACCATCGACAACACGCGCGTGCCGCCGGCGGATCCGACGACCGGACGGCTGTCGATCAACAGCTTCATCGACGTGATTCCCTGACCGGCTGTCCGACCCTGGCGCCGGGGCGCTACCATCGTGCGCGGTGCCGGTGCATGCATCGGGGGCGGGCATCCGGATCGGGCATCCGGAACGGGAACGGGGAAGGGGATATCCAATGAACGCCACGCTGCTGTTGCTGCTGCAACTGGTGCTGATCCTGGCCATGGCCCGGCTGTGCGGTGCGCTGCTCAAGCGCTTCGGCCAGCCGCCGGTGATCGGCGAGATGATGGCCGGCCTGCTGCTGGGTCCGATCGTGTTCGGCGCGTGGTTGCCGGAACTGCATGGCGTGCTGTTCGCCAAGCCTTCGCTGCCGGCGTTGTCGGGCCTGGCGACGATCGGCGTGGCGATCTTCATGTTCATCGTCGGCGTGGAGCTGCGCGCGCCGGAAGGCAGCAAGGCGCAGGTGCGCGCGGCGGCCACCATCGGCCTGATGGGCGTGGCCCTGCCGCTGGTGCTGGGCCTGGCGATCGCGCCGGTGCTGTACCCCTCGTTTGCGCCGGCAGGCGTGGCGTACTGGCCGTTCGCCCTGTTCATCGCCGCGGCGATGTCGGTCACCGCGTTCCCGGTGCTCGCGCGCATCCTCAAGGACCGCAACCTCACCCACAGCACGCCGGGCCGGTTGGCGCTCAGCGCGGCGGTGATCGACGACGGCTGCGTGTGGATTTTCCTGGCCCTGGTGCTGGCCCTGGCCGGCGGTGGTTCGCCGGGCGGGGTGCTGGTCGCCTTGGGCGGCGGCCTCGCCCTGGTGGCGATCGTGTTCCTGGCACTCAAGCCGCTCTATGCGCGACTGCTGCGGCCGGTGACGGTCGATGGCGAACTGGACGGCTCGGCCCTGGTCTGGGTGCTGATCGGCGTGCTGGCCTGCGCGGCGTTCGCCGAATGGATCGGCCTGCACGCGGTGTTCGGTGCGTTCCTGTTCGGCGTTGGGTTGCCGCGCGACGATCGCCTGCTGCATTTCCTGGCCCGGCGCCTGGAGCCGATGTCGGTGCTGCTGCTGATGCCGGTGGTGTTCGCGCTGGCCGGCCAGAACACGACCCCAAGCGCGTTCGCCGGCGCCGGCATCGGCGCGTTCGCGCTGATCCTGCTGGCGGCGATCATGGGCAAGGTGGCCGGCTGCGCGGGTGGCGCGCGCTTGAGCGGCTATGGCTGGCGCGACAGCCTGGCGGTGGGGTCGCTGATGAATGCGCGCGGGTTGATGGAACTGATCGTGATCAAGATCGGCTTCGACGCCGGGCTGATCGGCCCGGAGTTGTTCACGATGCTGTTCGCGATGACGCTGGCCACCACGCTGATGGCCTCGCCGATGCTGAGCCTGTTCTATCGTCGATCGCCCGACCCCAAGGCCGGGCTGGCCTCGGGTCTGCATACCCATCCGTAACCTGGTTGTCTTCGAGCGCTGCCGTGCAGGCGGTGGCGGCGGTTGAGGTGCCTTCTCGCGCACCTTAAGATGCGATGCGCTGAAGCTAGGGGAAGGCGATGTCGGAAGCAACGGGATGTGCGAACTGCGGGCGCCTGATCGACGGCTCCGCCCAGAAATTCTGCCCGGCCTGCGGCCAGGCCACGCCGATGCATCGCATCGACTGGCATTTCCTGGCGCATGAATTCGAGCACAGCGTGCTGCACATGGACAGGGGCATCCTGTACTCGGTGAAGGAGCTGATGCTGCGGCCCGGGCATCTGATGCGCGACTACCTTGAGGGGCGCCGCGCGCGGCAGGCCAAGCCGTTCCTGTTGTTGATGGTGACGGCGGCGTTGGTGGTACTGGCCAGCAAGTATCTGCTGGACCAGGCGGTCATCGACACAGACTCGGTTCTCGCGGCGGCTGAAGCAGCACGGGGCAATGCGCCCGCAACCGCTGGCGAGGTGGCGGCAATCAAGGCATACGTGGCGGTTACGTCGTGGATGAGCCAGCACTTTGCGGCCAGCACGTTACTGTTGCTTCCATTCGAGGCAGCTGCATTCCGGATAGCGTTCCATCGCTTCGGAAACCTGAATTACCCGGAATGGCTGGCGATCACAGCCTTCCTCACGGTGCAGACCTTCGTGATATGGACGGTCGTAATGGTGCTGCAGCGATGGATCCCGCAGCCAGAGTTGTGGCTGCTGGGGTTAGCCACACTGTACGGCATCTTCTCACTGGTCCAGTTTTTCCAGGGGCGCTCGCGATGGAAATCTGCCCTTCGCGCAACTCTCGGCTTCGCCATCCTTTTCGTCGCCAGCGCAATTCTCACCCAGTTGATGGTCATGGTCGTGGTGGCTCTGTCGATGCACGGCTGATATCGCCGCCCATGCAGAGGCCACAAACAAAACGCCCGCCAATCGGCGGGCGTTTTGCATTGGAGCTCGGCGTGAAGCCTTACTTGAGCGCCTTGAAGCGCAAGCGGTGCGGCTGTGCGCCTTCCGCGCCCAGGCGGCGCTTCTTGTCTTCCTCGTACTCGCGGTAGTTGCCCTGGAAGAACTCCACGTGCGAGTCGCCCTCGAAGGCGAGGATGTGCGTGGCGATGCGGTCCAGGAACCAGCGGTCGTGCGAGATCACGAAGGTGTTGCCCGGGAATTCGAGCAGGGCATCCTCCAGCGCGCGCAGGGTTTCGATGTCCAGGTCGTTGGACGGTTCGTCCAGCAGCAGCACGTTGCCGCCCTGCAGGAGGGTCTTGGCCATGTGCAGGCGGCCACGCTCACCACCGGACAGGCTGCCGACCAGCTTCTGCTGGTCCTGGCCCTTGAAGTTGAAGCGGCCGATGTAGGCGCGCGACTGGATCTCCACGCCGTTGATGTTGAGGATGTCCAGGCCGCCGGAGACTTCCTGGAACACGTTGTGGTTGCCTTCCAGCGCGCCGCGGCTCTGGTCCACGTAGGCCAGGTTCACGGTCGGGCCGATCAGGATCTGGCCCGAATCGGGCTTTTCCTGGCCGGTGATCATCTTGAACAGGGTCGACTTGCCGGCGCCGTTGGGGCCGATGATGCCGACGATGGCGCCCGGCGGCACGATCATCGACAGGTCGTCGATCAGCAGGCGGTCGCCGAACTTCTTGGAGACGTTGCGGAACTCGATCACCGAGTTGCCCAGGCGCTCGCCCGGCGGGATGAAGATCTCGTTGGTCTCGTTGCGCCTCTGGTAGTCCACCGACTGCAGCTCTTCCAGGCGACCCAGGCGCGCCTTGCCCTTGGAGCGGCCGCCCTTGGCGTTCTGGCGCGACCATTCCAGTTCCTTCTGGATGGCCTTCTGCCGCGCCTTCTCCTGGTTATCTTCCTGCTTCAGGCGCTCGTCCTTCTGGACCAGCCAGTCGGTGTAGTTGCCCTTCCACGGAATGCCGCGGCCGCGGTCCAGCTCCAGGATCCACTCGGCGGCGTTGTCCAGGAAGTAGCGGTCATGGGTGACGGCCACCACGGTGCCGGTGTAGCGGGCCAGGAACTGCTCCAGCCACTCCACCGACTCGGCGTCCAGGTGGTTGGTCGGTTCGTCGAGCAGCAGCATGTCCGGCTTCTGCAGCAGCAGGCGGCACAGCGCCACGCGGCGCTTCTCACCGCCCGACAGCTTGCCCACGATCGCATCCCACGGCGGCAGGCGCAGCGCGTCGGCGGCGATTTCCAGCTGCTGCTCCACGGTGCTGGCGTCGCCGCTGGCCAGGATCGCCTCCAGGCGCTCCTGTTCCTTGGCCAGCGCGTCGAAGTCGGCGCCGTCCTCGGCATAGGCGGCGTAGACCTTCTCCAGCGCGGCCTGGGCCTGCAGCACTTCGCCCACGCCTTCCTCGACGGCCTCGCGCACGGTCTGGTTGGGATCCAGCTGCGGCTCCTGCTCCAGGTAGCCGACCTTGATCCCGGCCTGCGGGCGGGCCTCGCCCTCAAAGTCCTTGTCCACGCCGGCCATGATCCGCAGCACGGTCGACTTGCCGGCGCCGTTCAGGCCCAGCAGGCCGATCTTGGCGCCGGGGAAGAAGCTCAGCGAGATGTCCTTGATGATCTGCCGCTTGGGCGGGACCACCTTGGACACGCGGTTCATGGTGTAGATGTATTGCGACATGGGGGGTGCTGGCTCCGCAGACGGACGGCGCGGCACCGGTACAGGGCCACGCGGGGAGGGACGGGAAGGGGGCGATTATCCCGGATATGGGGGCGGGGCGCCAAATCGCCAGTCCCGATCGGACCGCGGTCCCGGGGCGCCGGCCAGGCCCGGCGCGGCCTGAAAGGCTACAATCGCGGGCCAAGTCCCCCTGATTACCGACCCTGGAGCCCCGATGTTCCCGCGCGACGCCCGAATCGAAGGTTACGATCCTGAACTGGCCGCGGCCATCGCCAGCGAGGCGCGCCGCCAGGAAGACCACGTCGAGCTGATCGCCAGCGAGAACTACGCCAGCCCGCGCGTGCTTGAAGCACAGGGCAGCGTGCTGACCAACAAGTACGCCGAGGGTTACCCGCACAAGCGCTACTACGGCGGTTGCGAGTACGTGGACATCGCCGAGCAGCTGGCGATCGACCGGGTCAAGGAACTGTTCGGCGCCGATTACGCCAACGTGCAGCCGCATTCGGGCTCGCAGGCCAACCAGGCCGTGTACTTCGCCCTGCTGCAGCCGGGCGACACCATCCTGGGCATGTCCCTGGCCCACGGCGGCCACCTGACCCACGGCGCCAAGGTCAACGCGTCGGGCAAGCTGTTCAACGCCGTCCAGTACGGCGTCAACGACCAGGGCCTGATCGACTACGACGAAGTCGAGCGCCTGGCCGTGGAGCACAAGCCGAAGATGGTCGTGGCCGGTTTCTCGGCCTACTCGCAGCAGATCGACTGGGCGCGCTTCCGCGCCATCGCCGAGAAGGTCGGTGCGCTCCTTTTCGTGGACATGGCCCACGTGGCCGGCCTGGTCGCCGCCGGCGCGTATCCCAATCCGCTGCCGCACGCCCACGTGGTCACCTCGACCACGCACAAGACCCTGCGCGGCCCGCGCGGCGGCATCATCCTGGCCCAGGGCGCCAGCGAGGACCTGGTCAAGAAGCTGCAGTCGATCGTGTTCCCCGGCATCCAGGGCGGCCCGCTGATGCACGTCATCGCGGCCAAGGCCGTGGCCTTCAAGGAAGCGCTGGAGCCGGAGTTCAAGGCTTACCAGCAGCAGGTCGTGAAGAACGCACAGGCGATGGCCAACACGCTGATCGGGCGCGGCTACAAGATCGTTTCCGGCGGCACCCAGAACCACCTGATGCTGGTGGACATGATCGGCAAGGACGTGTCCGGCAAGGACGCGGAAGCCGCGCTGGGCAAGGCCCACATCACCGTCAACAAGAACTCGGTGCCCAACGACCCGCGTTCGCCGTTCGTGACCTCGGGCCTGCGCCTGGGCACCCCGGCGGTCACCACCCGCGGCTACACCGAGGCCGACTGCGTGGACCTGGCCAACTGGATCGCCGACGTGCTCGACGCGCCGGCCGATGAAACCGTCATTGCTGCCGTGCGCGAGAAGGTCACCGCGCAATGCAGGAAGTACCCGGTCTACGGCTGATCGGGAGCCCAAGGGCCTACGCATGCATTGCCCGTACTGCCAGCACACCGATACCCGCGTGATCGATTCGCGCGTATCCGAAGACGGCGCCACCATCCGGCGGCGCCGCGAGTGCGAGGCGTGCGGCGAGCGATTCAGTACCCTGGAAACGGTCGAGCTCAAGCTGCCGGCGATCATCAAGAACGATGGCCGGCGCGAGGCGTTCGACGCGCGCAAGCTGCGCGTGGGCTTCGACCGCGCGCTGCAGAAGCGCTCGGTGGCCGAAGAACAGATCGAAGCGGCGGTGCGCGCGGTGGTCCATGCGGTGCGCATGAGCGGCGAGCGCGAGCTCAACTCGCGCCGTCTCGGCGAGTTCGTCATGGACGAGCTGCGCAAGCTCGACCATGTGGGCTACGTGCGCTTCGCCTCGGTCTACCGCAGCTTCGAGGACGTGGCCGATTTCCGCGAGGAGATCGAGAAGCTCGAGCGCGACCTGCCGCCGGGCAGCGGCCAGCTGCCGCTGCTGCAGGGCGGCGAAGTGGTCTCCATCGACAAGCTCGCCGACCGGCAGAAGAAGCGCTGAGCTGCGCCATGCGCATCGCCTGGTTGCGCGACCATCCCTGGCACGTGGACACGCTGGCCGCCGCGCACGTGGAGGCTTTCGGCGCGCTGCTGCCCGACTGGACGCTGGTCCAGGCCGCCGACGAACTGCGCACCCACACCCGCGCCTGCGCGATTCCCACCACGCTGCTGGCGCTGGACGAAAGCGGCGACTGGCTCGGCTCGGTCAGCCTGCTGCAGGAAGACCACGAACACATCCGCCAGTACTCGCCCTGGCTGGCCAGCCTGTACGTGCGCCCGCAGGCGCGCGGGCAAGGCGTGGGCGCGGCGCTGGTCGCGCGCTGCGTCGCCGAGGCCGCCGCGCTGGGCGTGGCCCGCCTGTACCTGTATTGCACGCAGACGATGGCCGACTGGTACCGCACGCTGGGCTGGCATGACCACGACCAGGTCGTGCTCGGCCCGCTGCAGGTGCAGGTGATGGCGGTGGATTGCGCGAGGACGACGCGGTGAGCGATTTCGACCGGGCCGACCATGAGGCGATGACGCGGGCGTTGGCGCTGGCCGAGCGCGGCCTGTTCACCGCGCGCCCCAATCCGATGGTCGGCTGCGTGATCGTGCGCGACGGCGAGGTGGTCGGCGAAGGCTGGCACCCGCGCACGGGGCAGCCGCATGCGGAGGTGTTCGCGCTGCGCGATGCCGGCGACCGCGCACGCGGTGCGACCGCCTACGTGACCCTGGAGCCGTGTGCCCATCACGGCCGCACGCCGCCGTGCGCCGAAGCACTGGTCGAGGCCGGCGTGGCCCGCGTCGTGGCGGCGATGCGCGACCCCTTCCCGCGCGTGGACGGCGCCGGTTTCGCGCGGCTGCAGGAGGCCGGGATCGCGGTGGCGTCGGGGCTGATGGAAGCGCAGGCGCGCGAACTCAATCGCGGCTTCCTGTCGCGCATCGAGCGCGGCCGGCCATGGCTGCGGATCAAGCTGGCCGCCAGCCTGGACGGGCGCACGGCGATGGCCAGCGGCGAATCGAAATGGATTACCGGCGAGGCGGCGCGCAATGACGTGCAGCGCTGGCGCGCGCGCAGCGCGGCGATCCTCACCGGCGCCGACACCGTGCTGGCCGACGATCCGGCGCTCACCGTGCGCCTGGGAGACGACACCGGATTCGTGCCGCCGCTGCGCGTGGTGATCGATACGCAGCTGCGCAGCCTGGCGCAGGCCAGGGTGCGCGATGGCGCCGCGCCCACGCTGTACCTGCACGGCCCCGATGCCGCGCCTGCCGCGGGTGTCGAAGCCGAATTCGCCGCATTGCCGCTGCGCGAGGACCACGTGGACCTGGAGGCGGCACTGCGTCTGCTGGGCGAGCGCGGCATCAACGAGGTCCAGGTCGAGGCGGGACCGGCGCTGTGCGGCGCCCTGCTGCGGGCCGGCCTGGTCGACGAACTGCTGCTGTACCAGGCGCCGCTGCTGCTGGGCGACAGCGCCCGGCCGCTGTTTGCCGGGCTGGGCATCGAATCGATGGCCCAGCGCCTGGCTTTCACGCTGGTCGACGAGGTCCGGGTGGGCGACGACCGGCGCCTGCTGCTGCGTCCAGCGACCGCCTGACGGCTCGGACACAGCGTTTCAGGCCCGCCGCGCGGGTCCGTTCACCGTGCTGCGGTAGAATGCCCGCGCCGGCCCGCCGGCAATCCAATCAAGAAAGAACGTCTTCAGGGCGGGGTGGAATTCCCCACCGGCGGTAGGCGCGGTCTCCCCTCATCGGGGTTGCAGCGCGAGCCCGCGAGCGCTCCCGGCGGCATGCCAGTCCCTTGCAGGGCTGCACTTCCGGGAGGTCAGCAGATCCGGTCCGATGCCGGAGCCGACGGTTGCGACGTGGCCCTGGCCGCGTCCTAGAGTCCGGATGAAAGAAGATGCCGCCGCCTGGCCGATGCCGGGCGCTGCGTGCGCGTCCTAGGACGTTTTTCGCCACCAAGCGGAAAACGCACATGCCATTGCCTACACCTGCCAGCCACGTCCGTCCCCTGTCTGAAAGGGAGGGTGGCTGATGTTCACCGGAATCATCGAGGGCGTCGGCCGCCTGGCCGCGCGCGAGCCGCGTGGCGGCGATGTCCGCTTCACTTTCGCCACCGGCACGCTGCCCTTCGAGGACGTGCAGCTGGGCGAAAGCATCGCGGTGAATGGCGTGTGCCTGACCGTGATCGCGTTCGACGCCGGCTCGTTCCAGGCCGATGCTTCGACCGAAACCCTGTCGCTGACCACGCTCGGCGCGCTGACGCAAGGCGCCGCGCTGAACCTGGAACGTGCGATGCGTCCGTCCGATCGTCTCGGCGGCCATCTGGTCAGCGGCCATGTCGACGGCCTCGGCCGCGTGCTGTCGGTGCATGACGATGCGCGTGCGCAGCGCTGGCGTTTCGCCGCACCCGCAGCGCTGCTCAAGTACATCGCCAAGAAGGGATCGATCTGCGTGGACGGCGTCAGCCTGACCGTCAATGCGGTCGATGGCGAAGGCTTCGAGGTCGCGCTGATCCCGCACACCGTGGCCCATACGCGCTTCGCCGAAACGGCGGTGGGCGATGCGGTGAACCTGGAGATCGACCTGGTCGCCCGCTACGTGGAGCGCCTGCTCGGCGCGCGCAGCGATAGCGAAGGAGCGCAGGCATGAACTTCGCGCCCGTTCCCGAACTGCTCGAGGAAATCCGCGCCGGCCGCATGGTGGTGATCGTCGACGACGAGGACCGCGAGAACGAAGGCGACCTGATCATGGCCGCCGAGCTGGTCCGCCCGGCCGACATCAACTTCATGGTCACCCACGCCCGCGGCCTGGTCTGCCTGTCGCTGACCCGCGAGCGTTGCGCGCAGCTGGGCCTGGCGCCGATGGTGCAGACCAATACCGCGCAGTTCCAGACCAACTTCACCGTCAGCATCGAGGCGGCCGAGGGCGTGACCACCGGCATCTCCGCCTACGACCGCGCCCACACCATCCGCACCGCCGTGCGACCGGACGCGCGCCCGGCCGACCTGAGCCAGCCCGGCCACATCTTCCCGCTGACCGCCCAGCCCGGCGGCGTGCTGACCCGCGCCGGCCACACCGAGGCGGCCAGCGACCTGCCGATGCTGGCCGGCCTGGAGCCGGCCGGCGTGCTGGTGGAAGTGATGAATGCCGACGGCACCATGGCCCGGCGGCCGGAGCTGGAGGTGTTCGCCCGCGAGCACGGGTTGAAGATGGGTTCGATCGCCGACCTCATCGCCTATCGCCTGGCCACCGAACACACCGTCGAGCGCATCGACGAGCGCGAGATCGATACCGAGTTCGGCCCGTTCCGGCTGCTGACCTACCGCGACCGCATCGCCCACGAGCTGCACTTCGCTCTGGTCCGCGGCACGCCCGAGCGCGACGTGCCGACCCTGGTCCGGGTGCAGGTGGAGAACCCGCTCAGCGACCTGCTGCACTGGCGCCGCGACGACTTCGGCGTGCATGCCACCGATGCGCTGCGGGCGATCGCCGCTGAAGGGCAGGGAGTCATGGTGGTGCTGTCCGAGCCGCGCAATGCCGATGCGCTGCTGGCGCGGCTGCGCAAGCAGCCGGAGGTCCGTCCGGATGCCAAGGACGTCGGCCAATGGCGGCGTAATGGTGCAGGCGCGCAGATCCTGGCCGACCTGGGCCTGGGCCGGCTGCGCGTGCTGGGCACCCCGCGCCGGCAGGTCGGCCTGGCCGGCTACGGCCTGGAGGTCGTGGAATACCTGCACCCCTGACCGACAGGCCAGGACATCCTGCTCCGGCCTGGCCGGCCGCTTCGACGCTCCAACCGGCCTGACCGGCCGGTCGCGGCGGGGAAGTCCGGCCCGCTGCCGGCGTCCGGCTCCGTTAAACTGTGCGACCCCCGAGGAACCCACGTCCCATGACCCTCTACGAAGGCGACCTGCGCGTGCCGGCCGACGCCCGCTTCGCGATCCTGGCCAGCCGCTGGAACGCCCGCATCACCGACGCCCTGGTCGCCGGCGCTCGCCGCTGCCTGGCCGAGAACGGGGTGTCGGAGGACGCGGTGGACGTGGTCCGCCTGCCCGGCGCATGGGAACTGCCGGTCGCCGCCCAGCGTCTGGCGACGGCCGGCGCCCACCAGGCGTTGATCGTGCTGGGCTGCGTGGTCCGTGGCGATACCCGCCATTACGAGCACGTCGCCGACCTGTGCGCCGAAGGACTGATGCGCGTGGCGCTGGATACCGGCGTGCCGGTGCTCAACGGCGTGCTGGCGGTGGAACGATTCGAGGATGCGCAGGCCCGTGCCGGCGGCAGCCATGGCAACAAGGGCGAGGAGGCGGCACTGGCCGCGCTGGAAATGGTCAACCTGCTGGAGCACCTGCGATGAACCGTCCGTTCCGTCCCCGCACGGGTGTCGATCCGGTGCTGCGCGCCCGCGCGCGACGTCGTGCGCTGCAGGCCATCTATGCCTGGCAGATCTCCGGTGGCAACACCCAGCAGGTGATCGCCCAGTTCGCCCACGAACAGGCGCACGAAGTGGCCGACCTCGAATACTTCGAGGACCTGGTCCGCGGCGTGCTGGCCGAGCGTGCCGGCCTGGACGAAGCGCTGGCCCCGCACCTGGATCGCGGCGTGGAAGAGGTCGATGCGATCGAACGTGCGGTGCTGCGCCTGGCCGCCTACGAACTGCTGCACCGTCCGGACGTGCCGTATCGGGTGGTCCTCAACGAGGCCATCGAGATCGCCAAGCGCTTCGGCTCCGAGCATGGCCACACCTACGTCAACGGCGTGCTCGACCGCGCCAGCGCGCAGTGGCGCGCGGTGGAAGTGCAGGCCTCGCGCAACCGGTCGTAACTGACGCGACCGTAGAGCGGGGCCTGCCCCGCTGCCCTGAACCAATACACCGAGCGGGGCTTGCCCCGCTGCTCCTGTCGTGCGCCAAGGGCGCCCGCATCACCACCGATGGCTTCGCGCCCCTGAATCCGGGCAAGATGGCGCCATGGCCGAATTCGACCTCATCGACCTGATCCGCAGTCGCGTCAGCCGCTACGCCGGCGACGGCGTGGTGCTGGGCATTGGCGACGACGCGGCGCTGCTGCGCATGCCGCCCGGCCACGAACTGGTGGTCACCGCCGACACGCTCAACGAAGGCGTGCATTTCCCGGTCGGCACTTCGCCCGCCGACCTGGGCTGGAAGGCGCTGGCGGTAAACCTGTCCGACCTGGCCTCGATGGGCGCGCGCCCGGCGTGGTGCACGCTGTCGCTGTCGTTGCCGCATGCCGACGAAAGCTGGTTGCTCGGCTTCCTCGATGGATTCCTGGAGCTGGCGCAGACCCACGGCATCGTGCTGGCCGGCGGCGACACCACGCGCGGGCCGCTGTCGGTGGCGGTGACCGCGATGGGATGGGTGGAAAACGGCGCGGCATTGCGCCGCGACCGCGCCCGACCCGGCGACGACATCTGGGTGACCGGCACGCTCGGCGATGCCGCGGCAGCGCTGGTGCTGGGTGGCCATGTGCCACCGCCCTGGGGCGCGGCTTTACCGGTAGTGGACGCGGCGATCGCGACGCGTCTGACCGCTCGCCTGCAGCGACCGACACCGCGCGTGGAAGCCGGGCGTGCGCTGCTGGGCCTGGCCCATGCCTGCGTCGATGTCTCCGATGGCCTACTCGCCGATCTGGGCCATATCTGCGCGCGCAGCGGCGTGGGGGCGGAGATCGTTATCGATTCGCTGCCGGCATCGTCTGCATTGCAGGCCGCGTTCGACGGGCAGCGGCATGCGCTGCAGGCCGGCGGCGGCGACGACTACGAACTGTGCTTCACGGCCTCGCCGCTGATGCGGGATGCGGTAGGCCTGGCGCTCGAGCAGGCCGGTATCGAAGGCTCGCGCATCGGCCGGATCGTGGCTGGCGAGGGCGTCCATGCGTTCTCCGACGATGGCTCGCCCTGGCAACCGCCACGCAGCGGTTACGTGCACTTCGGCTGAGGTCGGGCTGCCAGAACGCGACTTCTAGAGCGCCGCCACCGCCGCGGCCATCCGGTCGATGGCCTCGATCAGCAACGGACGCGGCATCGCGAAGTTCAACCGCACATGGCCGTCGCCACCGTGGCCGCATTCGGCACCGTCGGTCAGCGCGACATGCGCATGGCGGCGGAAGAACAGATGCGGCGCGGTGTCCAGTTTCAATGCGCGGCAGTCCAGCCAGGCCAGATAAGTGCCCTGCGGTGCGACGTAGCCGATCTGCGGCAGTCGCTCGCGCAGGCGCTGCCCGAGCAGTTCACGATTGCCCTGCAGGTAGCCGAGCACCGGCTGCAGCCAGGCATCGCCGTCGCGCCAGGCGGCGGTGTGCGCGATCACGCCCGGGGTCGAGGTGCTGTTGCCGGCGAAATGGCCGATCTCACGCCAGTGCTGCAGGTCCTCGGGACGGGTGAAGATCAGTTGCGCGCACTTCAGGCCGGCCAGGTTCCAGGCCTTGGACGCGGAGACCGCGGTGATCGCTTGCTGCGCCGCTTCGTCGGAAAGCGTGGCATAGGGCACGTGGCGCTGGCCGTCATACACGAGCGGTGCATGGATCTCGTCGGCGAACACGCGCACGTCGTAACGCCCGGCGATCGCCGCGATGCGTTGCAGTTCCTCGCGCGAGTAGACCTTGCCGATCGGGTTGTGCGGGTTGCACAGCAGCAGCATGCGCGCACCGCTGGCGAAGGCGGCGTCGAGCGCGGTTTCATCGAGGCTCCATCCGTCTTCGGTGCGCTGCATCGGCACCTGCACCACCGGATGGCCGAGCAGCGCCAGCAGTGGCAGGAACGGCATGTAGCACGGCACCGGCACCGCGACCGTGGCACCGGCCGGCAGGTAGTGGCGGCAGACGATCTCCAGCGCGCCGAGCACGTCGGGCACCGCGCGGATCGTATCGGCCGACACCTCCCAGCCGTGGTGCTGTTTTTGCCAGTACGCGCAGGCTTCGGCCATCGCGCGCAGCGGGGCGGCGGACAGGTAGCCGATCGGGCCGTGGTCGATTGCCTGATGCAGCGCGTCGCGGATTACGGGCGCGATGCCGAAATCCATCTCGGCGACGAATGCGCCGATGCAGTCGGGGAACGCCCGCCACTTCAGCCCGCCGCCGGCACGCAGCTGGTCCAGGGTGATCGCGTCGAATGCGGACGTGTCCAAGCAGGCGCTCCTTTTTTCGCGCCCCATTGTGGCATCGGTTCCGCGTCGGGCGGGATAGGGTGGCCGCGCGCGTGCGAACTTATCGAGCCTGCGATTGCAGGCCCGCATCGCGCATTACGGCGGCAGCACCTTGCCCGGATTGAGGATGCCGTCCGGATCCAGGGCCGCCTTGATCGCGCGCATCGCCGCCAGGGTCGGTGCGTCGAAGGCGCGGTCCATCCAGTCGCGCTTGGCCACGCCGATACCGTGCTCGCCCGACAGCGTGCCGCCCAGCGCCAGCACCAGCTCGAACAGGCGCGGCAGCGCCGCATGCGCGCGTGCGTTCTCGGCCGGATCGTCGGGGTGGTACATGATGTTGACGTGCAGGTTGCCGTTGCCGGCATGGCCGAAGCTGACGATCGGCAGCGCCGATTCGGCCGAAAGCGCCTGTACACCGGCCACCAGGTCGGGGATGCGCGACACCGGCACCACCACGTCCTCGTTGATCTTGCCCGGTGCGATCGTGCGCAGCGCCGGCGAGAGCGCGCGCCGGGCCGCCCACAGGCGGTCGCGCGCGGTGCCGTCGGTGGCCACGTCCAGCGAAAGCAGCCCGTCGCCTTCGGCCGCATCGGCCAGTGCCTGCAGGGCAGGCAGCAGGGTGTCGTCGTCGCCGTCGGCTTCCACCAGCAGCATCGCGCCGGCCTCGGGCACGTCGCTGCCGTTCTTGCGCAGCAGGGCGATCGCACCGGCATCCATGAATTCCAGCATCGCCGGCACCTGCGGTTGCGCCATCAGTCGCGCGACCGCCGCCGCTGCCGCCGCCGCGTCGAGATAGAACGCGCGCAAGCCGGCCTGCGCCTTCGGTCGCGGCGACAGCTTCAACGTGGCTTCCACCACCAGCGCCAGCGTGCCTTCGCTGCCGACCAGCAGGTGGGTGAGGTCGTAGCCGGTAGCGTCCTTGGTCCACGGGCCACCGCAGCGGATGATGTCGCCGGTGCCGGTCACCGCGACCAGCCCGAGCACGTTGTCGCGCGTGGCGCCGTACTTCACCGCGCGCGGGCCACCTGCATTGCAGGCGAGGTTGCCGCCGATGGTGCAGCGATCGGCGCTGGACGGGTCCGGTGGCCAGAACAGCCCGTGCGGCTGCAGCGCCTGCTGCAGGTCGCCATTGAGCACGCCCGGCTCGACCACCGCGCAGCGATCACCGGGCCGGATCTCGATGATCCGGTCCATCTTCGCGAATGACACCACCACGCCACCTTCGAACGGCACCGCCGCGCCGGTGGTGGCCGTGCCCGCGCCGCGGGCGACGACCGGAACCCGATGCGCGCGGCAGGCGCGCACGATCGCGGCGACCTGTTCGCGATTGCGCGGCAGCGCCACCGCATCGGGCATCGCCGACATGCGCGAGTCGTCCTCGCCATGCGCGCGACGGATCTGCTCGCCGGTCAGCCAGCCGTCGGCACCAAGCAGGTCGGACAGTTCGGCATCGAGCGCGGCGGGCAGCTGGGTCATGGGGCGATTGTAGGCGGGCCCGGCGTTGGCCGGCGCGATGCGGGACGGTGGTGCGGGCGAGCGCGGTGCGCCTAGACGTCGTCCAGGCGGAACGCGTCCTTCAGCCAGCGGATCTGTGCCGAGCCCGGGTCGCCTTCGGATTCGACCACATCGAAGCGGCAAGGCAGCTGCGCCAGTCGCGGCTGCCCGGCCAGGTACAGCTGCGCGGCACGCACCAGGCGCCGGCGCTTGCCCGCGTCCACCGAGGCGAAGCCGCCGCCGAATGCCGCGCCGCTGCGATGGCGCACTTCGACGAACACCACGGTGTCGCCGCCGCGGCCGGGCTCGAGCATCACCAAGTCCAGCTCGCCGCCGCGGAAGCCGACGTTGGCCGCCAGCTTGCGCAGGCCGGCGCGTTCCAGTTCGGCGCGCGCGGCCGCTTCGGCCTGCGCGCCGCGCGTGCGGCGATCGTGCCCCTGGTCAGCGGCCACTGCCGGTCAGCGGCACCGGTACGCCGCCGCTGAAGATCGACCACTGCGGCTGCCGCACCACGTTGCCGAAGCCGTCCAGGCGCAAGGTGCCGGTCGCACCGGACAGCTCGCCATCGCTGCGGGTGACCAGACGTTCCAGGTAGGCGCTGATCAACCAGGCGTCATGGCCGAAGGCGAACAGGCGCGCCGCGCCACCGCGCGCGGTCGGCAGCATTTCCGAGACCTGGCTGTACGGCGGCAGGCCGGCCACGCCGCGCGCCGGCCAGGCTTCGCCGGGGAACACGATCCCGTCCAGCACCACGTCTTCGCTGGCCTTGCCGGTGCCCGACAGCAACTGCGAGCCGGCCACGCGGGTGCGCGAGGCGAACCCGGCCATCGCCAGCTGCGGCACCAGCGCCCGCGCCTGCGCGCCGCGCACGGCCAGGAACACCGAGTCGGCGCCGGCTGCGGCGGCCTGGGTAAATTGCGCGGATACGTCTCCTGGTTCTTCGCCAATGCTCACCACGCCGGCGACGCTGCCGCCGCGCTCGGTCAGGCGCGCGCGGAATGCATCCACTGCGCGACGGCCGTTGTCGTCGCTGCCGCCGATCACCAGCACCTTGCGATGCTCGCGTGCGAGCAGGTAGTCGGCCGCGGCAATGCCGTCGTCTTCCGGCGCCAGCGAGAACGCGAGGTTCCCGGGCGGCGGCGGTACGTTGCCGCGGTTCAGCGCCAGGGTGGAAACGCGCGCATCGGGCTGTGCGAACACCGCGCCGACTTCATCGCGACCCAGCGGGCCGACCACGAAGTCATTGCCCTCGGCCACCGCCTTGGCATAGGCGGCCACCGCACCGGCAGGCGTGCCGGTGGTGTCGTAGAAGGTGACCGGCGGGCGCGTGCGGCTCTCGGCGTAGTAGCCGGCGAGCAGGCCGTCGCGAACCGGGCCGGAGGCGGTGGCCAGCGGGCCGGACAGCGGCAGCAGCACGGCGAGCTTGCGCGGCGGGCGATAGCCGTCGGCGGCGGCGGGCGCGCGCTGGGAGAAGTCCCAGCCTGCACCGGTATCGAACGGGCGCGGCAGCGGCAGGCCGCGGCGCACCAGCGTGCGGCCGGCGAAGTTGTACAGCGGGTCGCCGGCCGGCAAAGCGGCCGCGCGCGCGGACAGGGTGGCGTCGTCCAGCGAGGACAGCAGGCGCTCGATCTCGCGCCGGTTGTCGTCGCGTGCCTGGCCCTGCAGTCCGGCATCGGCGCGTGCGCGTGCGCCGGCTGCGCCGACGATGTCGCCGCCGGCTTCCAGGCCCTGGCCCTGGGCCAGGTGCCAGCGCGCCTGCAGCGCTGCAGTCAGGGTCGCCGGATCGCTGCCGGCCAGCGCGGCGGTCGCTGCGCCAGGCTGCTTGGCGGCGATGGCGAGCTCAGCCTGCAGCAGCGCCAGTCGGGCGCGGCTGGCGCCACTGGTACGGCGCACGTCGACCTGCGCGGCCAGGCTGCGCGCCTTGGCGTCGTCGCCGGCTTCGTGCCAGGCGAAGGCGGCGTCGGCCAGCAGTGCGTTGCGCTGGTTGCCCTTGGCCGCGGCGGCCAGGGCTTCCAGGCGCTGCGCCGCTTCACGCGGCTGGCCCTGTTCGAGCTGCGCCAGCGCGGCGGCGTGCTCGGGCGCGGCGACCGGTGCGGTGGACACGCTCGCGCAGCCGGCGGCCAGCAAGACAGCCAGGGCCGGCGCCAGCCAGCGCAGGCGGTGGAGGGGCGTGGCGGGCAGGGCGTGGGTCGGCATGTCCATCCGTCGGGCCGGGCCTGTCGGGGAAAGGGCTTAGGATTCTACCTTCCACCCGCTTCCCGGACTTGTGATGCCCGTTGCCACCTTGCATGTCGTCGCCACGCCCATCGGCAACCTGGGCGACCTGTCGCCGCGTGCGCAGCAGGTGCTGCGCGAGGCCGCCGCGATCTGCGCCGAGGACACCCGGCGCAGCGGGCAGCTGCTGGCGCACTTCGGCATCGGCACGCCGCTGCTGGCCCTGCACGAGCACAACGAACAGCAGATGGCCGAGCGCCTGGTCGCGCGACTGCTGGCAGGCGAGTCGCTGGCCCTGGTCAGCGATGCCGGCACGCCGCTGGTCAGCGACCCGGGCTACCGCCTGGTCCGCGCCGCGCGCGCGGCCGGGGTGAAGGTCAGCCCGGTGCCGGGTCCGTCGGCGCTGATCGCCGCGCTGAGCGTGGCCGGGCTGCCGAGCGACCGCTTCACCTTCGAGGGCTTCCTGCCGGCCAAGGCCTCGGCACGGCGCGAGCGCCTGGGCGAACTGGCCGGCGAGCCGCGCACGCTGGTGTTCTACGAGTCCTCGCACCGGATCGAGGAATCGCTGGAGGACCTGCGCGCGGCGTTCGGCGACGACCGCCCCGCGGTGCTGGGGCGGGAGCTGACCAAGCTGTTCGAGACCGTGCTCGACGGCACCCTGGCCGACCTGCACGCGCGGGTTACGACCGATGCCGACCAGCGCAAGGGCGAGTTCGTGCTGGTGGTGCAGGGCGTGGGCGAAGACGCCGACGCCAAGCTGGCCGAAGGCCGCCGCGTCCACGCCATCCTGGCCAAACACCTGCCGCCCTCGGCCGCCGCCAAACTCGCCGCCGAAATCACCGGCGCCCCGCGCAAGGCGCTGTACGGGACCGGCTCGGACGACTGAGCGGCTGGCGAGGCGCTTCAAGGCAACCGCAACCGCAACAGCTTTGGCTTGGTCGGCTCCGGACGGAGCCGCGGCGAGCCGAGGGGTTGCGACCGTCTCGACAGCACATCCCTGTGCCGACTCGCCTACGTGGCCATCCATGGCCACTGCCGCAATCCCCTCGGCCCGCCACGTCTTCGGGAGCTTCGGGGGTCATGGCTTCGATCGAAGGGTCTCCCTTCGAGGCGGTTTTCGCGTGTTGGCTGAACGACCAGCTGCTTCATATGTACGCGGCCACTGCAGACATTCCACACAGTGGCCGCGACGACGGTCGTGGTGGAAGACGCTTGCGGTTGTTGGGCTTGCCCGGTATTCGGCCAAGCGATCCGTTCGCCAGAATCCCCCTTGGTAAGGGGGATGCCGCGGCAGCGGAAGGGGTTTGGAGGGGCAATGAGTGGGGCCCGAGGTTCGCGTCAACGAACTTTGGGGGGAATTTTCCGGCGAAAGCCGTAAAATGCCCACGGCGGAGTCGGCCAGGCAGTCGCGTCATTCCTTCGGGAGTGCCGAGGAAAGTCCGGGCTCCACAGGGCACGGTGCCAGGTAACGCCTGGGCGGCGCGAGCCGACGGAAAGTGCAACAGAAAGATACCGCCGATGGACCGCGTCTCTTCGGAGCGAGGGATCAGGCAAGGGTGAAATGGTGCGGTAAGAGCGCACCGCGAGCCTGGTAACAGGCCGGCACGGCAAACCCCACCGGGAGCAAGACCAAATAGGGACCTAATGACGTTGCCCGCGTCGGGTCCGGGTAGGTTGCTCGAGCGCCGCGGTGACGCGTCGCCTAGAGGAATGACTGTCCACGACAGAACCCGGCTTATCGGCCGGCTCCGCCACCTTCCCAAGCGCACCGCCCACCCGGGCGGCAGGTGCCTGTGGGCGCATCCTTCGCGCGCCTGGATCATGAATACGGACGCTCCCGATCCGGCGCCGAACAGGCGCCGGCGGTGTGCGTTTCGCGCAACTCACAAGGCCTTCACAAATACGTAATCTCAAAATTTGAGACTAAACAGCGACTTGTGGAAAACCCTTGAACTTGTCTGTGAACATCGCTGCAAACCATTGACCGGACAGGTGATTTTTTCCTTCGAATCCTGTTGACAACCCTGTTGGTGAATCCTAAGGTGGACATTCGTGGGGAAATCGGGATTTCTGTGGTTTTCCGTGATTGAATGACATTCCACTACGGGGTCGGGCAGCAGCGAACGTGTTCCAGGGTGAGACGGCCATCACAGTGGACGACAAGGGGCGCGTGGCCATCCCCACGGCTTACCGCGACGTCGTTGCGCGCGAGTGCGGGAACCGCCTGGTGATCGCCTACAACCCGTTCGAGGCCGGTTCGCTCTACCTGTACCCGGTCAAGGAATGGGAGCGGGTGCGCGACGCGGTCAACGCGCTGCCCAGTACCCGTGCCGCCCACCGCAGCCTGCAGCTGAAGCTGGTCGGTGCGGCAACGCCGGTGGAGCTGGACGGCAACGGCCGCATCAGCGTGCCGGCCAGCCATCGCGCCGCGGTGGGGATCGAGAAGAAGGCCGTCCTGCTGGGCATGGGCGACAAGTTCGAACTGTGGAGCGAGCAGGCGCATCACGCACAGATCCGCCGGACCCTGTCCGACGACGATCTGAGCGAGCACATGCTCGACCTGAAGTTGTGATGGCGGGGGACCGGATGCGCAACAAGGCGCAGCCCGGCCACCCCGCGGACCCGTCGGCGCCGGCGGCGCACCTGCCGGTGCTGTACGCGCAGGTCATGGACGGTCTGCGTGTGGTCGAGGACGGACGCTACCTGGACGGCACCTTCGGGCGCGGCGGGCATGCGCGTGGAGTGCTGGAAAAACTCGGCCCGGGAGGCCGGCTGCTGCTGATGGACAAGGATCCCGAAGCGATCGCGGAGGCCGAAAGCAATTTCGGCGGCGATGCGCGCGTGTCGATCCGCCGCGGCAGCTTCGCCTCGCTCGGCGCCTGGGACCAGGCGCAGCAGCTGGATGGCGTGCTGTTCGACCTGGGCGTGTCCTCCCCGCAGCTGGACGTGGCGCAGCGCGGCTTCTCCTTCGGCAAGGACGGCCCGCTGGACATGCGCATGGACCCGGATTCGGGCGAGAGCGCCGCGCAGTGGCTGGCCCGCGCCGAGGAGCGCGAGATCGCCGACGTGCTGTGGACCTACGGCGAAGAGAAGCAGAGCCGGCGCATCGCCCGCACGATCGTCGCCCGCCGCGCGCAGGAGCCGCTGACCCGCACCGCGCAGCTGGCCGAGCTGATCGCCTCGGTGATGCCGCGCGGCAAGGACCGGATCCATCCGGCCACGCGCAGCTTCCAGGCCATCCGCATCCATATCAACCGCGAGCTGGCCGATCTGGAAACGGGCCTGGACGCGGCGCTGGCCGCGCTGGCGCCGGGCGGACAGCTGGCGGTGATCAGCTTCCATTCGCTGGAAGACCGCATCGTCAAGCAGTTCATCGCCCGCCATGCCAAGGCGCCGCCGGCCAACCGCCGGCTGCCGGTGGCACAGGAGTTCGTCCCGGTGCTGGCCGACGTGGGCGGTGGCGCGATCCGTGCCGAACAGGACGAGCTGGACGCCAACCCGCGTGCACGCAGCGCGGTACTGCGCGTGGCGCAGAAGCTGCCGGCAGCGGCGGGAGCGACGGCATGAGCCGCTTCCTGCTCGCCGTGCTGCTGCTGGGCATCGTCGGCACCGCGATCGCGGTGGTCTACGAGCGCTACCACCATCGCCAGCTGTTCGTCGAACTCACCCGCCTGGAGAGCGAGCGCGACGAGCTGAACATCGAATTCGGCCGCCTGCAGCTGGAGCAGGCGACCTGGGCGCAGGCCAACCGCATCGACCAGGTCGCGCGCGAACGGCTGGGCATGAAGTTCCCCGAAGCCGAAGACATCGTGGTGGTGCGCCAATGAACCGGCCCAACCGCAACCGCAGCGCCTTCAATCTGCGTGGCCGCATGATGCTGGTCGGCGTGGCGCTGGGCCTGTGCTCGGTGGCGCTGGTCGGCCGCGCCGCCTACGTGCAGCTGGTCAACTCCGACTTCTACCAGCGCCAGGGCGAGGCGCGCTTCGTCCGCGAGATCCCGATCCCGACCTCGCGCGGCATGATCACCGACCGCAACGGCGAGCCGCTGGCGGTGTCCACGCCGGTGGAATCGGTGTGGGGCAACCCGCAGGAACTGATGCGCCACACCGATCGCCTGCCCGAGCTGGCGCGGGCGCTGGGCGTGCCGCAGGACGAACTGATCCGTCGCCTTTCGCAGCGCGCGGACAAGGAGTTCGTCTACCTCAAGCGCCGCATCAATCCCGACCAGGCCAAGGCGATCCTCGCCCACAACGTGCCGGGCGTGTTCTCCCAGCGCGAGTTCCGCCGCTTCTACCCGCAGGGTGAGGCGATGGCGCACGTGCTGGGCTTCACCAACATCGACGACCGCGGCCAGGAAGGACTGGAGCTGGCGTTCGACGAATGGCTGCGCGGCAAGCCCGGCAGCAAGCGCGTGATCCGCGACCGCCACGGCCGCATCGTGGAGAGCATCGACCTGGTCAAGGCCGCCGAGCCGGGCAAGGACCTGACCCTGAGCATCGACCGCCGGATCCAGTTCCTGGCCTACCGTGAGCTGCGCAACGCGCTGGTCGCGCACAAGGCAAGCAGCGGATCGGCGGTGGTGCTGGACGTGGCCACCGGCGAAGTGCTGGCGATGGTCAACCTGCCCAGCTACAACCCCAACGCGGTCGCCGGCGGCAGCCAGGACAGCCATCGCAACCGCGCGGTCACCGACCTGGTCGAGCCGGGCTCGACGATGAAGCCGATCACCGTCGCCGCCGCGCTCAACGCCGGCAAGATCACCGCGGCCACGCGCTTCGACACCAACCCCGGCTACATGGCGCTGGGCAAGTACACGATCCGCGACCACCACAACTATGGCGTGCTCGACGTCACCGGCATCGTCACCAAGAGCTCCAACCTGGGCGCGGTGAAGCTCGCCGAGCCGCTGCCGAACCAGTACTTCTACGAGTTCGTGAAGGGCTTCGGCTACGGCAGCGCGCCGCACAGCGGATTCCCGGGCGAGGCGGTCGGTTCGCTGCGCGAGCCCGCGCGCTGGGACGGGCTGACCAAGGCGACGATGTCCTACGGCTACGGCCTGTCGGCCACGCCGCTGCAGATCGCGCAGGCCTACGCCGCGCTGGGCAACCATGGCCGGCTGACCACGCCGACCTTCGTCAAGGGCCAGATCAACGAGTCGCGCCAGGCGGTGAAGCCGGAAATCGCCGACCAAGTACTGCGGATGATGCAGACGGTCACCGAGCCGGGCGGCACCGCCACCCAGGCCGCGATCCTGGGTTATCACGTGGCCGGCAAGACCGGCACCGCGCGGCAGGCTTCGGCCGGCGGCTACGCGCGCCGCTACACCACCACCTTCGCCGGCCTGGTGCCGGCGACCAATCCGCGCTTCGCCACCGTGGTGGTGATCAACGATCCGCAGGCCGGCTCGTATTTCGCCGGCCTGGTGTCGGCGCCGGTGTTCCGCAGCGTCATGGAAGATGCGCTGCGGCTGATGGACGTGCCGCCGGACGACATCGAGACCTGGCTGGCCGCGCAGGCGCGCGGCGAGGCCAAGCGCCAGGCCGGGATCCCGCAGCTGCCGCAGGCGCTGGAGGAGTCGTTCGAGGACGACCTGACCATCCCGCCGGCAATGACCGAGGGCGGCGGGGGGCATCGATGAACCGCTCCATGCCCCTGTCACGCCTGCTGCCCGACGTCGCGCTGCCGCGCGACATCGACGTTTCCGGGCTGGTGATGGACAGCCGCGAACTCAAGCGCGGCGACGCGTTCGTGGCCATCGCCGGCTTCGGCACCCACGGCCTGGCATTCGTCGAACAGGCGCGCGATGCCGGCGCCTCGGCGATCCTGTTCGAACCGCCGGCTCCGGACGAATATCCGGCCCCGGCCGACGCCATTGCCGTGCCGGGCCTGCGTTCGCGCCTGGGCGCGATGGGCGACCTGTTCCACGGTCATCCCTCGCACACGATGACGATGGTCGGCGTCACCGGCACCAACGGCAAGACGTCCACCGTGCAGCTGCTGGCCCAGGCCTGGCACCTGCGCGGCATCGACAGCGGCAGCATCGGCACGCTCGGTGCGGGCCGTCATGGCCAGGTCCAGCCGACCGGCTTCACCACCCCGCTGGTGCTGCGCATGCACGCGCTGCTGGGCGAACTGCGCGACGCGGGCGTGCAGGCGGTGGCGATGGAAGTGAGCTCGCATGCGCTGGACCAGGGGCGCGTGGACGGCGTGCACTACGACGTGGCGGTCTTCACCAACCTCACTCGCGACCATCTGGACTACCACGGCGACATGGCCAGCTACGGCGCGGCCAAGGCGCGGTTGTTCGGCCGCCCGGGTCTGAAGGCGGCCGTGCTCAACCTGGACGACGCTTTCGGTCGCACCCTCAGCCACAGCCTGCCCGAGGACGTGCGTGCGTTCGGCGTCAGCTCCCGCGGCCAGGCCGATGCGGCGCTCGGCGCGCAGGCGCTGCGCTTCGACAACCGCGGTCTGGCGTTCGACCTGGTGTTCGATGGCGAAGCCCATCCGGTGAACTCGCCGTTGCTGGGCCGGTTCAACGTCGACAACCTGATGGCGGTCGCCGGTGTGCTGTTCGCCCTGGGCGACAGCCCGGCCACGATCGCCGCGACCCTGTCGCAGCTGCGGCCGGTGGTCGGACGCATGAACCGCCTCGGCGGCGACGGCGTGCTGCCGCTGGTGGTGATCGACTACGCGCACACGCCCGACGCGCTGGCCCAGGCGCTGACCAGCCTGCGCTCGCATGCCGCCGCCCGGCTGGTGTGCGTGTTCGGTTGCGGCGGCGAGCGCGATCGCGGCAAGCGTCCGCAGATGGCGCAGATCGCCGAGGCCGAAGCCGACCTGGTGATCGTCACCGACGACAACCCGCGTGGCGAGGATGGCGACGGGATCGTCGCCGACATCGTCGCCGGCTTCGCCGCGCCCGAGGCTGTGACCATCGAGCGCGATCGCGCACGCGCCATCGCCTGGGCGATCGAATCGGCCGGTCCGGACGACATCGTGCTGATCGCCGGCAAGGGCCACGAGCCGTACCAGGAGGTGGCCGGCGTGCGCCATGCGTTCGACGACACCGACGTGGCGCGCCGGGCGCTGGAGGCACGCGCATGAACCGCCTCCCGCTTTCGCTGATCGCGCACTGGGCTGGTGGCGAACTGCACGGCGACGACACCGTGATCGAAGCGGTCAGCCACGACACCCGCCAGCTGGGTCCGGGCAGCCTGTACGTGGCCCTGCGCGGCGAGCGCTTCGACGGTCATGATTTCGCCGCCGATGCGGCCATGCGTGGCGCGTCCGCGCTGCTGGTCGAGCGGTTGGTCGAACTGGATCCGCCGCTGCCGCAGATCCTGGTCGAAGACGGCGAGCGCGCGCTGGCGCGGATCGCCGCCGGTATCCAGCGCGATCGTAGCGCCCGCGTGGTGGCCATCACCGGCAGCAACGGCAAGACCAGCGTCAAGACGCTGGTGCTGTCGATCCTGCAGCGTGCCGGCCAGGCCTACGCCAACCCGGGCAACCGCAACAACGAGATCGGCCTGCCGCTGGCGGTGATCGACGCGCCCGAGGACGCCGACTTCGCGATCTACGAGATGGGCGCCGGCAAGCCGGGCGACATTGCCTACCTGACCGCGATCGCCCGGCCCGACGTGGCGCTGGTCAACAACATCGCTGCCGCGCACCTGGAGCGGATGGGCAGTCTGCTGGGCGTGGCCGAAACCAAGGGCGCCATCTATGCGGCGCTGGGCGACGGCGGCGTGGCGGTGGTCAATGCCGACGACGCATTCGGCAGCTGGTTCGAGCAGCAGGTGATCCGCGCAGCCGACAGCGGGCGCCAGGTGCTGCGCTTCGGCCTGGAAGCCAGCGCCGAAGTCACCGCACACGACATCGTGGCGACCGAGGGCGGCAGCCGCTTCGTGCTGGTGACCCCGGAAGGACGGGTCGAGGTGTCGCTGGCGCTGCCGGGTCGGCACAACGTGCGCAACGCGCTGGCCGCCGCGGCCATCGCGCTGGCCTGCGAGGTGTCGCTGGACGACATCGCCGCCGGCCTGGCCGAAGCCCGGCCGGTGCCCGGTCGCCAGGTGGCGCATGCGCTGACGGGCGGGGCGCTGCCGGCTGGTATCCAGCTCATAGACGACAGCTACAACGCCAATCCCGGTTCGGTGGTCGCGGCGATCGATGCGCTGGCCGCCTCCGGCGACGAGGCCTGGCTGGTGCTGGGCGACATGCGCGAGCTGGGTCCGGAAGCCGAGGCGCTGCATGCCGATGCCGGCGCGCGGGCGCGCGAGGCGCGCATCGCCCGGCTGTACGCGCTGGGCCCGCTCAGCGCCGCGGCCGCTCGCGCGTTCGGCGACGGCGGTCGTCATTTCGAGACGCACGAAGCACTGGCCCAGGCCCTGCACACGGACCTGCGCGCGCGCGCGGCGGTGTCGGCGGCCGGCGGTGCAGGGCACCCGTTACGGGTGCTGGTGAAAGGATCGCGCGGCAGCGCGATGGACAGGATCGTGACCGCGCTGCTCGCGCAAGGGGACGCTACGAATGTTGCTTGAACTGGCGCGCTGGCTGCAGGGACTGGAGAATTTCTTCGGCCTGTTCGCGTACCTGACCTTCCGCGGCATCCTTGCCGCGCTGACCTCATTGTTCCTGTCGCTGTGGTGGGGACCGGCGGTGATCCGTCGCCTGGGCCAGCTCAAGGGCGGCCAGCCGATCCGCAAGGACGGCCCGCAATCGCACTTCTCCAAGGCCGGCACGCCGACCATGGGCGGGGCGATGATCCTGATCACGGTGCTGGCCTCGGTGCTGCTGTGGGGCGACCTGCGCAACAAGTACGTGTGGACCGTGCTGCTGGTGATGCTGGCCTTCGGTGCGATCGGCTGGTACGACGACTGGATCAAGATCGTCAAGCGCGATCCCAACGGCCTGAAGTCGCGCTGGAAGTACCTGCTGCAATCGATCTTCGGCCTGGCCGCCGGCCTGTACCTGTGGCTGTACGCCGACGTCCCGGCGGCGACCACGTTCTACGTGCCGTTCTTCAAGTCGATCGCGTTGCCGCTGGCCGGCATTGGCTTCGTGGCGATCGCCTACTTCTGGATCGTCGGCTTCTCCAACGCGGTCAACCTGACCGACGGCCTGGACGGGCTGGCGATCATGCCCACCGTGCTGGTCGCGTGCGCGTTGGGCGTGTTCGCCTACGCTTCGGGCAACGCGGTGTTCTCCACCTACCTGCAGATCCCGCAGGTGCCGGGAGCCGGCGAACTGACCATCATCTGCGCGGCCATCGCCGGCGCGGGATTGGGCTTCCTCTGGTTCAACACCTATCCGGCGATGGTGTTCATGGGCGACATCGGCGCGCTGGCGCTGGGCGCGGTGCTGGGCACGATCGCGGTGATCGTGCGCCAGGAACTGGTGCTGGTGATCATGGGCGGCATCTTCGTCATCGAGACCCTGTCGGTGATGATCCAGGTGGCCTCGTTCAAGCTCACCGGCAAGCGCGTGTTCCGCATGGCGCCGATCCACCACCACTTCGAATTGAAGGGCTGGCCGGAGCCGCGCGTCATCGTCCGCTTCTGGATCATCTCGGTGATCCTGGTGCTCGTCGGCCTTGCCACGTTGAAGGTGCGCTGATGAACGACCTCTCGCGCCAGGCGACCCGGTTGGAGGCCATCGGTGGCCGCTTCGACCCGTGGCTGACCGGCGCGGCGCTGGCGCTGGCCTGCCTGGGCGTGATCATGGTCGGCTCGGCGTCGGTGGCGATCGGCGAGAACCTGGGCGTGGGTCCGTTCCACTACCTGGTGCGGCACGTGCTGTTCCTGGGTATTGGCATTGCGTTGGCCGCGGTGGCCATGCGCACCGAGCTGAAGACCGTGGAGAAGTACAACCAGCTGCTGCTGCTGGGCTGCTTCGTCCTGCTGCTGCTGCCGTGGCTGCCCGGGCTGGGCGTGAGCGTCAACGGCGCCCGCCGCTGGATCAACCTGGGCGTCTCGCGCTTCCAGGTGGTGGAGGCGGTCAAGGTCATCTATATCGTGTGGCTGGCCAGCTACCTGGTCCGCTTCCGCGACGAGGTCAACGCGACCTGGCTGGCGATGCTCAAGCCGCTGGGCGTGGCCGTGCTGCTGGTGGGCATGCTGCTGGCGCAGCCGGACTTCGGCTCGGCCACGCTGCTGCTGGCGATCACCGCCGGCATGCTGGTGCTGGGCGGCGTCAACCTGCCGCGCATGTCGCTGCCGATCGTGATCGGCTTGCCGGCGCTGGCGGCGCTGGCCATCTTCGAGCCGTACCGCATGCGCCGCATCACCTCGTTCCTGGATCCGTGGGCCGACCAGCTTGGCTCGGGCTACCAGCTCAGCAACGCGCTGATGGCGGTCGGTCGCGGCGAATGGATCGGCGTGGGCCTGGGTGCGTCGGTGCAGAAGCTCAACTACCTGCCCGAGGCGCATACCGACTTCATCTTCTCGGTGATCGCCGAAGAGCTGGGTTTCGCCGGCGTGTGCATGGTCGTGGCGCTGTACGGCCTGCTGGTCGGCCGCGCGCTGTACCTGGGCATGCAGTGCGTGGAGATGCGTCGCCACTTCGCCGGCTACATCGCGTTCGGCGTGGCGCTGTGGATCGGCATGCAGAGCTTCGTCTCCATCGGCGTGAACCTGGGCATGCTGCCGACCAAGGGGCTGACCCTGCCGCTGGTATCGTCCGGCGGTTCCAGCGTGATGATGACCTGCGTGGCCGTCGGCCTGCTGCTGCGCGTGTCCTACGAACTCGATCGCGCCGAACGCCAGCGCGCGGTGCGCCAGGAGGTTCCGGCCCAGGCCGACAGCGATGCCGCGCCCGCCTCCACGCCGACGCGCACCGCCGCCACGCATACGACTGCGCATGCCGCCAATCCGGCACCTGCTGCCCCGGTGGCGCATCCGGCCGCGGTTGGCCTGCGCGGTCGCGGCACTTCGCGGGTCGAGCCGACCTTCGGGGGTTTCGCATGAGCGCGGCGGGGAGTGAGCAGGTGCGCCCGGTCATGGTGATGGCGGGTGGTACGGGTGGCCATATCTTCCCGGCGCTTGCTGTTGCGCACGTGCTGCGCGAGCGCGGCGTGCCGGTGGTGTGGCTGGGTGCGGCCGGCGCGATGGAAACGCGTCTGGTGCCGCAGCACGGCATCGAGATCGACACGCTGCCGGTGGCCGGTGTGCGCGGCAAGGGCAAGCTGACCCTGCTGGCTGCACCGTTCCGGCTGCTGAAGGCGGTCAATGCCGCGCGCGCGGTCCTGCGTCGGCGTCGTCCGCGCGCGGTCGTCGGCTTCGGCGGTTTCGCCTCCGGCCCCGGTGGCCTGGTGGCGTGGCTGTCGGGCCTGCCGCTGCTGGTGCACGAACAGAACCGCGCGCCGGGCATGACCAACCGCGTGCTGTCCAAGCTGGCTCGGCGCACGCTCAGCGGCTTCCCCGGCAGCTTCGAGAAGGAAGAAGTCGCGGGCAATCCGGTGCGCGCGCAGATCGCGGCCATCGCCCCGCCCGAGCAGCGCCTGGCTGGCCGCGACGGCGCGCTGCGCCTGCTGGTCCTGGGCGGCAGCCAGGGTGCGCGCGCGCTCAACGATGCCGTGCCGCTTGCATTGGCAGCGCTGGGCGAGACGAACATCGAAGTGCGCCACCAGTGCGGCGAGAAGCTGCGCGCCGAAGCCGAGCGCACCTATGCCGATGCCGGCGTGCCGGCACGCGTGGAAGCCTTCATCGACGACATGGCCGCCGCCTACGCCTGGGCCGACCTGGTGGTGTGCCGCGCTGGCGCGTCGACCCTGGCCGAACTGTGCGCCGTGGGAGTTGGCAGCGTGCTGGTGCCGTTCGCCGCCGCGGTCGACGACCACCAGACCCGCAACGCCGAGTACCTGGTCGAGAACGGCGCCGCGCTGCTGCTCAAGCAGGACGCGCAACTGGCCGCCAACCTGCAGCCGCTGCTGCGCACGCTGCTGGCCGATCCGGCCCGGCGCCTGGCGATGGCGCGCGCCGCGCGCACGCTGGCCCGGCCCGATGCCGCCGCGCGCATCGCCGACATCGTCCTCGAAGAATCGCTTCCGTCCGATATGTCTCCTGGAGTTTCCGCATGATCCGCCGCCTGCACGACACCGACGACCTGGTGCGCGCTTTTCCCCGCGTGCATTTCGTCGGCATTGGCGGCACCGGCATGAGCGGCATCGCCGAGGTGATGCTCACGCTCGGCTATGAGGTGTCCGGCTCGGATACCGCCGACAACGCCGCCACCCGTCGCCTGGCGCGGCTGGGTGCGCGCATCGTCCGCGGCCATTCGGCCGCCAACGTGCTGGGCACCGACTGCGTGGTCGTCTCCAGCGCGATCCGCGACGACAACCCCGAACTGATGGAAGCGCGCAGCCAGCGCATCCCGATCGTGCCGCGCGCTGCGATGCTGGCCGAGCTGATGCGTTTCCGTCGCGGCATTGCCGTGGCCGGCACGCACGGCAAGACCACGACCACCAGCCTGGCCGCGGCGGTGCTCAGCGAAGGCGGGCTGGACCCGACCTTCGTCATCGGCGGCCAGCTGCTCGCCGCCGGCGCCAACGCCAAGCTGGGCGGCGGCCAGTGGCTGGTGGCCGAGGCCGACGAGAGCGACGGCAGCTTCCTGCGCCTGAATCCGCTGATCGCGGTCATCACCAATATCGATGCCGACCATCTGGAGAACTACGGCGGCGACTTCGCCCGCCTGCAGTCGGCGTTCGCCGAGTTCCTGCAGCGCCTGCCGTTCTACGGCCTGGCCGTTCTGTGCATCGACGATCCGGAAGTGGCCGCGCTCGCCTCGCACACCCCGCGTCACGTGATGACGTACGGCACCGCGGAGAACGCGGACGTGCGCGCCGACGACATCGTGCAGGACGGCCCGCGCATGCGTTTCACCCTGCGCCTGCCCGAAGGCGCCACCGTGCCGGTGACCCTGGCCCTGCCGGGTCGCCACAACGTGCTCAATGCGCTGGCCGCCGCCGCGGTGGCCTGGCAGCTCGGTGTTTCGCCCGAGAACATCGCCGCGGCCCTGGAGAAGTTCGCCGGCATCGGCCGCCGCTTCAACGACCTGGGCGAGGTGGCGACCTCGACCGGTGCGAAGGTGCGCGTGGTCGACGACTACGGCCACCATCCCAAGGAGCTGGCCGCGGTGTTCGCCGCCGCCCGTGGCGGCTGGCCGGAACGTCGCCTGGTGGTGGCGTTCCAGCCGCATCGTTACAGCCGCACCCGCGACCAGTTCGACGCGTTCGCCGCGGTGCTGTCCGAAGCCGATGCGCTGGTGCTCAGCGAGGTCTATCCGGCCGGCGAGGCGCCGATCCCGGGTGCCGATTCGCGTGCCTTGGCGCGCGCGATCCGTGCACGCGGCCGCAGCGAGCCGGTCGTGGTGAGCCAGGTCGCCGACCTGCCTCGCGTGCTGCCGGACGTACTGCAGGACGGTGACCTGCTGCTGATGATGGGCGCCGGCGACATCGGCTACGTGGCCCACCAGATCGCCACCGATGGTTTCGCCACCGGCGGGGAACAGGCATGAGCATGGCCGCGCTGCCGCCGCCGCGCTTCACCGACCCGACCGTGTTCGGCCGTGTCGCCGTGCTGCTGGGCGGGACCAGTTCCGAGCGCGAGGTCTCGCTGGATTCGGGCCGCAACGTGCTCGACGCCTTGCGCGCGCATGGCGTCGACGCGCATCCGGTCGACGGCATCCAGGCGCTGGCCACCGCGCTGCTGGAGAATAAGTTCGATCGCGTGTTCAACATCCTCCACGGCCAGCGCGGCGGTGGCGAGGACGGCGTCGTGCAGGGCCTGATGGATGCGCTGGGTGTGCCGTATACCGGCTCGGGCGTGCTCGGTTCGGCGCTGGCGATGGACAAGATCCGCACCAAGCAGGTGTGGCTGTCGCTTGGCCTGTCGACGCCGCGCTACGTGCGCCTGGCACGCGGCAGCGGCGTGCAGGCGGCGGCGCGTGAAATCGGCCTGCCGGTGATCGTCAAGCCGTCTTCGGAAGGTTCCAGCGTGGGCGTGTCGCGCGTGCTGGCCGACAGCGACCTGGCCGCGGCGGTCGAGCTGGCCGCGCGCTATCCGGGCGAGCTGCTGATGGAGCAGATGGTGATCGGCGACGAGCTGACCGTGGGCATCCTCGGCGACGTGGCGCTGCCCTCGATCCGGATCGTGCCCAAGGGCCAGTGGTACGACTACCACGCCAAGTACGTGGCCGAAGACACCCAATACCTGTGCCCGGGCCTGGACGAGGCGGGCGAGGCGGAGATCGGTGCGCTGGCGCTGGCCGCGTTCCGTGCCGCCGGTTGCAGCGGCTGGGGCCGCGTGGACGTGATGCGCGATCGCGACAGCGGCGCGCTGTACCTGCTGGAAGTCAACACCGCGCCGGGCATGACCAGCCACTCGCTGGTGCCCAAGGCCGCGCGCCAGGTGGGCATCGGTTTCGAGGAGCTGTGCTGGCGGATCCTGGAAAGCACGGTCCCCGAGCAGGCGGTCGCCGACAAGATTCCCGGAGGTGCCGCTGCGTGAACGCGCTGCTGCGCATCCTGGCCTGGCTCCTGGCGGTGGCGCTCGTCGCGCTGCCGGTGGTGGCCGTGCTCAACGGCTGGGTCGGCGCCGAGCGCTGGCCGCTGTCGCGCCTGCGCGTGACCGGCCAGTTCGAGCGGGTCCAGGCCGAGCAGCTGCGCACGGCGGTAGCGCCGTATGCCGGTCGCGGCTTCTTCGCCGTCGATCTGGATTCGGCGCAGAAGGCGGTGGAGAAGCTGCCGTGGGTCGAGCGCGTGCAGGTGCGCAAGCATTGGCCCGACGTGCTGGAGATCCAGATCGTCGAGCACGTGCCGTTCGCGTTCTGGGGCGAGGACAAGCTGCTGTCCGAACGCGGCGCGCTGTTCCCGCTGCCCAAGGACCTGGCCGGCGAGCGCCTGCCGCACCTGGGCGGTCCGGATGCGCGCACCGCCGAGGTGGTCGAGCTCTACAACGAAGCGCGCGGCCTGTTCGCGCCGCTCGGTTACGGCATCGCGCGCCTGGGCATGGATGCGCGCGGCAGCTGGTCGCTGACATTGGACAACGGCATCGAGGTGGTGGTCGGACGCGATGACGCGCGTGCGCGACTGCAGCGCTTCGCCCGGGTCCTGCCGCAGCTGCTGGCCCAGCAGGCGCGCGCGATCGAGCGTGCCGACCTGCGCTACACCAATGGATTCACCCTGGCCTGGGGCACGCCCGCCAAGGCCGCCACTTCCCCCTCCCCAGCGCAGGCGCCCAGCGGCGCGGCGCGGACGCAATCACAGCAGGCGAGCAGTACATGAACCGCAAAGGCGACAAGTCCCTCATCGTCGGACTCGACATCGGCACCTCCAAGGTTGTGGCGCTGGTGGGCGAATATTCGCCGGGCAATCCGATCGAGGTGATCGGCATTGGTTCGCACGAATCGCGTGGCCTCAAGCGCGGCGTCGTCGTGGACATCGAGTCGACCGTGCAGTCGATCCAGCGCGCGGTCGAGGAAGCCGAGCTGATGGCCGGCTGCGAGATCCGCTCGGTCTACGCCTCGATCTCCGGCAACCACGTGCAGTGCAAGAACTCGCCGGGCATCGTCCCGATCCGCGACGGCGAGGTGACCTGGGCAGACCTGGATCGCGTGCTCGATGCGGCCAAGGCGGTGGCCATCCCGGCCGACCAGCGGATCCTGCACGCGATCCCGCGCGAGTACGTGCTCGACGATTCGCAGGAAGGCATCCGCAATCCGGTCGGCATGACCGGCGTGCGCCTGGAAGTGCATGCGCACCTGGTGACCTGCGCACAGTCGGCGGCGCAGAACATCACCAAATGCGTGCAGCGCTGCGGCCTGCAGGTCGACGACCTGATCCTGTCCTCGCTGGCCTCCTCGGTGGCGGTGCTGACCGCCGACGAGCGCGAGCTGGGCGTGGTCCTGGTCGACATGGGCGCCGGCACCACCGACATCGCGGTGTTCATCCAGGGCGCGATCTGCCACACCGCCTCGCTGCCGATCGCCGGCGACCACGTCACCAACGACATCGCGCACATGCTGCGCACGCCCACGCCGGAGGCCGAGCAGATCAAGGTCCGCTACGCCTGCGCGCTGGCCCAGCTGGCCACCGCCGAGGAAAGCATCCAGGTGCCCAGCGTCGGCGACCGTCCGCCGCGGCGCATGCCGCGCGCCTCGCTGGCGCAGGCGGTGCAGGGTCGCTACGAGGAAATTTTCGAGATGGTCCAGGCCGAGCTGCGCCGCTCCGGGTTCGAGGAACTGGTGCGCGCGGGCATGGTCCTGACCGGCGGCGCTTCGAAGATGGAAGGGGTGATCGAGCTGGCCGAAGAGATGCTGCACATGCCGGTGCGCATCGGCATTCCGCAGCACGTGAGCGGCCTTGGCGAAGTGGTCGGCAATCCGGTGCACGCCTCCGGCGTGGGCCTGCTGCTGATGGGCAGCCAGATCGAGCATCCGCGCCGGCCGGCGCTTCCCAGCGGACGGGCCGGCAACTTCTTCAAGAAGCTGCGCAACTGGTACCGGGGCGAATTCTGATCGCGCCCTGATCAAACGAGACAAGCGCCGACGGCGGGGCCGGCGGCGACAGGCGGGAAGGACGGCGAGCGAGCGGTGCAGGCGGCACACAGGCGGGCGAACCCGCAGGACGAAAGGCGACAAGGCAGTACCCGACAAGAACGCCGGAGCACAGAAAGCCGGCACTTAATAACGAGGACAACGGACATGGCACATTTCGAACTGATCGAGAAGATGGCTCCGAACGCGGTGATCAAGGTCATCGGCGTGGGCGGCGGCGGCGGTAATGCCGTGGCGCACATGGTCAACAGCAGCGTGGATGGCGTTGAGTTCATCACCGCCAACACCGACTCGCAGGCGATCAAGAACTGCGGCGCGAAGATGCAGCTCCAGCTCGGTGGCAACGTCACCAAGGGCCTGGGCGCGGGCGCCAACCCGGAGGTCGGCCGCCAGGCCGCGCTGGAAGACCGCGAGCAGATCATCGCCGCGCTCGACGGCGCCGACATGGTGTTCATCACCGCCGGCATGGGCGGCGGCACCGGCACGGGCGCTGCGCCCGTGGTCGCGCAGCTGGCCAAGGAGATGGGCATCCTGACCGTGGCCGTGGTCACCAAGCCGTTCCCGTTCGAGGGCCGTCGCCGCATGCAGGTGGCGCTCAAGGGCATCGAGGAACTGTCGACCCACTGCGACTCGCTGATCACCATCCCCAACGAGAAGCTGATCACCGTGCTGGGCCGCAACGCGACGATGGTGCAGGCGTTCCGCGCCGCCAACGACGTGCTGCAGGGCGCGGTGCAGGGCATCGCCGACCTGATCGTGCGTCCGGGCCTGATCAACGTCGACTTCGCCGACGTGCGCACCGTCATGTCCGAGATGGGCCTGGCGATGATGGGCACGGGCACCGCGCGCGGTGACGATCGTGCCCAGGCTGCGGCGGAAGCGGCGATCCAGAACCCGCTGCTGGACGACGTCAACCTGGCCGGCGCCAACGGCATCCTGGTCAACATCACCGCCGGTCCGGACTTCACCATGGCCGAGTTCGACGAGATCGGCCGCACCGTCGAAGGCTTCGCCTCCGAGGACGCGACCGTGGTGGTCGGCACCGTGCTCGATCCGGAAATGCAGGACGAGGTGCGCGTGACCGTGGTTGCCACCGGCCTGAACCGCTCCGTCGCCCGCCAGCCGGTGCGCGAGCGCGAGTACGCGGGTGGTCGCGCCGAGTTCGCCTCGCGCGAGCCGATGCGTGCGCCGGTGCGCCTGGTCCGCGACGCCACCACCGGTCTGCCGATCGACGACGGCTTTGCCAGCGACCCGGTCGCCACCGCCACCGGCGGCCTGGGCCTGCGTCGTGGCGGTCCGGCCATGGGTGCTTCGGCTGCGGCCTCGTCGGCGCCGCCGGCGGCCGACCTGCCCAGCGACTACCTGGACATCCCGGCGTTCCTGCGCCGCCAGGCCGACTGACCTGCCGGCCGGCTCCGCGCCGGCCAGCAGGGTGGTGCGACAAACGCCAAGCGGGCGCGCCATCGCCCGCCCTGGCGGCTACACCCGGGAGCGCGCCCGCCAGGCGCGCCGTTGTCCCGGTGTCCGTGGTCCTTTCCTGCCGGGCCGACTCGGCCCGGCAGGTTTTCGTTCCGGTCACGACATGGCCACGACCTGTCCGGATGCAGGCTGCGGGCCGGGATGCGACGATGCCCGGCCGGATCGCGGATCGAGGTCCGGCGCACCTGTACGAAAGCCCTGGCAGACAGGTCCCGGGCAGGCCATGCAGTCCGTTAAGATTCAGCTAAACGCGTGATATTCTCAGCGCCTTCACGCGACCCCATACGGATATTCCGTCGCACGGTGACCCCATGACCCGGCAGCGCACTCTCAAGAACACGATCCGCGCCACTGGCGTCGGCCTGCACAGCGGCAACAAGGTCTACATGACCCTGCGCCCGGCACCGGTCGACCACGGCATCGTGTTCCGACGCACCGACCTGGAACCGGTCGTCGAAGTGCCCGCGTCCGCCGGCCTGGTCACCGAGACCACGCTGTGCACCGGCCTGACCTGCGGCGAAGCCAAGATCCAGACCGTCGAGCACCTGATGTCCGCCGCGGCCGGCCTGGGCGTGGACAACATGATCGTGGAGCTGTCCTCGGCCGAGTTGCCGATCATGGACGGCTCGTCCGGTCCGTTCGTGTTCCTGCTGCAGTCGGCCGGCATCGCCGAGCAGGAATCGCTCAAGCGCTTCATCCGCATCCTCAAGGAAGTGGAAGTCCGCGACGGCGACAAGATCGCCCGCTTCAGCCCGTTCGACGGCTACCGCCTGGATTTCACCATCCAGTTCGACCATCCGATGATCCCGGCCAAGCAGTCGCGGCACACGCTCGAGTTCTCCACCGCCGCCTACATCCAGGAAATCTCCCGCGCGCGCACCTTCGGTTTCATGCGCGACCTGGAATACATGCGCGAGCTCAACCTGGGCCTGGGCGGCTCGATGGACAACGCCATCGTGCTCGACGAATTCCGCGTGCTCAACGAAGACGGCCTGCGTTACGCCGACGAGTTCGTGCGCCACAAGATCCTCGATGCGATCGGCGACCTGTACCTGGTCGGCGGCCCGATCCTGGGCGCGTACGAGGGCTTCAAGTCCGGCCATGCGCTCAACAACAAACTCGCCCGCGCCCTGCTGGCCGATGCCAGCGCATGGGAAGAGGTCCGTTTCGAAGACATCGCCGCGCCGGCGCCGCTGGCCTACGGCACGCCCGCGCTGGCCTGATCCACCGCTGCGGCGTCGATCAGCGCCGCACGAAATCCCGCTAGATCGCATCCCGCGGCCGGTCCCTGACCGGCCGTTTGCGTTGCCGTGGCCCGGACCTTCATCCCGCCAGCGCGCGGTCGATACCGGTTTACCCGGAGGGGGAGTGCGTGCCGGACGCCGCTCCAAACCTGAATGCCCTGTTCAGTCTTGAAAGCGTTTTCAGGTCTTCATGGACTTTCATGAAGCGTGAACCCGATACGCGATCTGTTCCTCTCGTAACGAGTTTTTAATGATTCGCTAACGACGTGAGGGAAAGGTGACGATAGGATGCCCCGCGGGTTGTCCTACAACGTCGAATCCTTACGTTGCCGGACCGGTCTTAGACCCCGGGGCAGGAGCCTCGGAATCCAGGGAGTCCGACGGATCGGATTCCCGCAGGGATGCCAGTGCGTCGCTCAGTGCTTGCAGGGCGGTCGCTGAAACCAGGGGGGTCGTTGTGCTTGCCGGCGGTGCCGGCGGATGCAGCGGACCAGTAGTCGTTTTACAGATGACTGCGGTGGGGTTCAGCCCGACGGAGCGGGCCGCATCGAGGAGTTCGGCTTCTGCCAGGCGCACCCGCGCCCGCCAGACCGGGGAATCGGTGACAAAAACGAGTTGTCCGCCGGATACGTTGGCCAGTCTGCAATGGCCGGCCAGCCCGGGGGGCAGCAGGGGACGCAACTGCTGGTCCAGCGCATCGAGCCATAGGGCTCGGCGCAAGGTGGCGCCAGTTTCATCCGCCATCGCCGCTTCGGCTGCGAGACGCGGGACGGCCGCCTTGCGGGCGTTGGGCTTCAAATCAGGCATACCCAAAAGCATGAGCTATAAATTCATCGTAAGGAACCCGCGTGACAGCCGCGCGAACGGATTGGCCGGCCGCATCCAGGGCCTGGTCTCGCAGCGCCCCGGCGTTGCCTTCGCGGCGGTCCTGGCTACCGGTGTCCTCCTGGGAACCGGCGCCGGCGTCGCCATCGGGATCGCCAACGCGCAGAACACCCAGTCGCGCCTGGCCGACCAGCAGCAGGAACTGGAGCAGGTCAAGCGCCAGTCCCAGCAGGAAATCAACGCGCTGGCCGCGCGCCTGGGCGAGCTGCAGGCCCAGGCCAACCGCCTCAACGCCCTCGGCGAGCGCCTGACCGAAGCCGGTCAGCTCGAAGACGGCGAATTCGACTTCCAGGGCACGCCCGGCCAGGGTGGCGCCGGTGTCGCCAAGGACATGCCGCGCGACGAACTGGTCGCCGGTCTGGATGAAGTCCAGCAGCAGTTCGATACCTCCGGCCGCCAGCTGGGCGTGATGGAGTCGCTGCTGTTCGACCGCCAGCTCGAGAACAACGCGCTGCCGGTGCGTTCGCCGGTGCGTCGCAGCTACATCACCTCCAGCTTCGGCAACCGCGCCGACCCGTTCGGCCGCGGCCGCCAGTTCCACAAGGGCATCGACTTCGACGCCAATGTCGGCGACCCGGTCATGTCGGTGGCCGACGGTGTGGTCTCCTTCGCCGGCGTGCGCAACGGCTACGGCAACACCATCGAGGTCGACCACGGCAACGGCTACGTCACCCGTTACGCGCACAACTCGCGCCTGACGGTGAAGAACGGCGACCTGGTCCGCGCCGGACAGCAGGTGGCCAAGGCCGGATCGACCGGTCGCTCCACCGGCGCCCACGTCCACTTCGAAGTGTGGGAGAACGGCAACGTGGTCAATCCGCGCAAGTTCCTCAGCGACGGCCGTGCGCCGGTCGCCAAGCGCAGCCGCGGCTGACCGCTACCGCCCCGATGTCCGCCAAGGCCCGCCCCGCAAGGGGTGGGCCTTCGCTTTTTCCGGGGCCGCATCAGCGCCGCAGGGCGTGACCGATGGCAGGGGCCCGGACGCCTTGAGATCGCCGGAGGGCGTCCCAAGCTACAATGTCATGTTGCCCCGGACAGGGCCGGTTGCGCGCTGTCCGCAGCATCCACCGCATCGGCGGTGGATCCGGGCGTTCATTCACAACCGGCCTCATCGATGATCAACAAACTGCTTACCCGTGTCTTTGGCAGCCGCAATGAACGGCTCCTGCGCCAGCTGGAACGTATCGTCGCCAAGGTCAACGCGCTCGAACCGGAGATGCAGAAGCTCTCCGACGACGCCCTGAAAGCCAAGACCCCGGAGTTCCAGCAGCGCATAGCCGCCGGTGAGGCGCTCGACAAGATCCTGCCCGAGGCGTTCGCGGTGTGCCGCGAGGCCAGCCAGCGCGTGCTGGGCATGCGCCACTACGACGTGCAGCTGATCGGCGGCATGGTCCTGCACCTGGGCAAGATCGCCGAAATGCGTACCGGCGAAGGCAAGACCCTGGTCGGCACCCTGCCGGTGTACCTCAACGCCCTGGAAGGCAAGGGCGTGCACGTGGTCACCGTCAACGACTACCTGGCCCGTCGCGACGCGGCCTGGATGGGCAAGCTCTACAACTGGCTGGGCCTGAGCGTGGGCGTGGTCTACCCGGGCATGCCGCATTCGGACAAGAAGGCCGCCTACAACTCCGACATCACCTACGGCACCAACAACGAGTTCGGCTTCGACTACCTGCGCGACAACATGGCGCTGTCGCGCGCCGACCGTTTCCAGCGCGGCCTGCACTACGCGATCGTCGACGAAGTCGACTCGATCCTGATCGACGAGGCGCGCACGCCGCTGATCATCTCCGGCCCGGCCGACGAGTCGCCGGAGCTGTACATCCGCGTCAACCGGATCGTGCCCCAGCTCAAGCGCCAGGAAGCCGAGGAAGGCGAGGGCGATTTCTGGGTCGATGAGAAGGGCAAGCAGGTGCACCTGTCCGAAGCGGGCATGGAGCACGCCGAGTCGCTGTTGCGCCGCGCCGGGATCCTGGGCGAGGACGAGGGCCTGTACAGCGCCAACAACCTGTCGGTCGTGCACCACCTCAACGCGGCGATGCGCGCGCACGCGCTGTTCCAGCGCGACGTGGACTACATAGTCCGCGACGGCGAGGTGGTGATCGTCGACGAGTTCACCGGCCGCACCCTGGCCGGGCGCCGCTGGTCCGACGGCCTGCACCAGGCGGTGGAAGCGAAGGAGGGCGTGCCGGTCCAGCGCGAGAACCAGACCCTGGCCAGCATCACCTTCCAGAACCTGTTCCGCATGTACAAGAAGCTGTCCGGCATGACCGGTACGGCCGACACCGAGGCTTACGAATTCCAGAGCATCTACGGCCTGGAAGTGATCGTGATCCCGACCCACAAGCCGGTGCAGCGCAAGGATCACCCCGACCAGGTGTTCCTCAACCGCGAAGGCAAGTTCCGCGCGGTGCTGGCCGACATCGAGGATTGCTTCCAGCGCGGCCAGCCCGTGCTGGTGGGCACCACCTCGATCGAGACCTCGGAGATGCTCTCCGACTACCTGCGCAAGGCCGGCGTCGTGCACGAAGTGCTCAACGCCAAGCAGCACGAGCGCGAGGCGCAGATCGTCGCCAATGCCGGCCGTCCGGGCGCGGTGACCATCGCCACCAACATGGCAGGTCGCGGTACCGACATCGTGCTGGGCGGTTCGCTTGAAGCGGAGCTGCACGAGCTTGGCGAGGAAGCCACCGCGCTGGACAAGACCAAGGTCAAGCGCGAATGGCAGAAGCGCCACGACCTGGTGAAGGAAGCCGGCGGCCTGCACATCGTGGGCACCGAACGCCACGAGTCGCGTCGTATCGACAACCAGCTGCGTGGCCGTTCCGGCCGCCAGGGCGATCCGGGCTCGTCCCGCTTCTACCTGTCGCTGGAAGACAACCTCATGCGCATCTTCGCCTCCGACTGGGTGCAGAAGGCCATGCGCATGATGGGCATGAAGGAAGACGACGTCATCGAGGACAAGCTGGTCAGCCGGCAGATCGAGAAGGCGCAGCGCAAAGTCGAGGCGCACAACTTCGACATCCGCAAGAACCTGCTCGACTTCGACGACGTCAACAACGACCAGCGCAAGGTGATCTACGCCCAGCGCGACGAGCTGCTGGACGCCGAGTCGGTCAAGGACAACGTCGACGGCATCCGCGGCGACGTGATCGCCGAGCTGGTCGGCCGCCACGTGCCGGCCGAATCGGTGGACGAGCAGTGGGACCTGCCGGGCCTGGAGGCTGCGCTGGAAGGCGAGCTGGGCCTGCGCCTGGACCTGCAGGGCCTGGCCAAGAACACCGAGGAGCTGGACGCCGAGGCGATCGAGCGCCACGTCCAGGACGCGGTCGCGGTGATGTTCGAGCAGAAGGAAGGCCAGCTGGGCGTGGACACCGCGCGCGCGCTGGAGAAGCACATCATGCTCACCGTGCTCGACCAGGGCTGGAAGGAACACCTGGCGCGCATGGACTACCTGCGCCAGGGCATCCACCTGCGCGGCTATGCGCAGAAGCAGCCCAAGCAGGAGTACAAGAAGGAAGCGTTCGAGCTGTTCTCGGAGATGCTGGAGAACGTCAAGCGACAGGTCGTGACCCTGCTGGCGCGCGTGCGCATCCGCAGCGAGGAAGAAGTGGCCGAGCTGGAGGCGCAGGAGCGCGCCCAGGTCGAGGCGCAGTTGAAGCAGGCGCAGTTCCAGCACGCCACTGCCGCCGGCTACGACACCGAGGACGAGGTCGCCGCTATCGAGCGCGAGCGCCACGCCAGCGTGATGGGCGCCGCGGCCGCGGGCACCGTCGTGCGCGAGGCGCCCAAGGTCGGCCGCAACGACCCGTGCCCGTGCGGCAGCGGCAAGAAGTACAAGCACTGCCACGGTCAAATCAGTTAACTGATTTGCCCGTGGCGCCGCCCGCCCTGCGGGCGGCGCACCCGTGGTCCGCAACGCGGACCAGCGGGTTCACGGACCTTGCTTCCAATCCCCGCGCCTGCGGCGCGCGCCCTTACCAAGGGGGCTGGCGTCGGAATGCATTCGCGCGGCTCCAAGGAGCAGCGCTCGCCCCGCGGCTTAAAGCCCCTCTCCCTAAGGGAGAGGGGTTGGGGAGAGGGTCGGGTTGCCCGCGAAAGCCCAAATCGTCGTAGCGCTCCGGTGCCCGCATCTTCCGGGGCGCCTGGACCCGCGCGCCTTCCGGACACCTCACGACGGCGGGGCTGCCTAAAGCCCTTCTCCCTGTGGGAGAGGGGTTGGGGGAGAGGGTCGGCAGCCCACGAAAGCTCCCAATCGCCGTCACGCTCCCGCCCCCGCATCCGCCCCCCAGGCACCCCGCGCCGGCCGCTGAAAGCAAAAAGCCCCATCCCGCCGGTTAAGCTGTCCCCATGGAAACCCCGCTCCGCTCCATCCATGTCGTGGCCGGCGTCCTCACCGACGTGCGCGGCCGCGTGCTGCTGGCCCGGCGGGGCGAGGACAGCGACCTGGCCGGCCTGTGGGAATTCCCCGGCGGCAAGCGCGAGCCGGGGGAAACCTCCGAGGCCGCCCTGGCCCGGGAGCTGCACGAGGAGCTGGGCATCGAGGCCGAGGTCGGCGACGCGCTGATCGAAGTGCCGCAGGAGTACCCCGGCAAGCGCCTGCGCCTGGAAGTCCGTGCGATCCGTCGCTGGAAGGGCACTCCGCGCGGTCGCGAAGGCCAGGCGTTGACCTGGGTCGCGCCGGAGCGACTGGCGCGCTACTCGATGCCCTCGGCCGACGTGCCGGTGGTCGGCGCGCTGCGCCAGCCCGACCGCTACCTGGTGACGCCCGAGCCGGGCACCGACATCCCGGCATGGCGCGCATCGTTGGCGCGTGCCCTGGAAGGCGGGATCGAGCGTGTGCAGCTGCGGGCGCGCAGCCTGCCCGCCGCCGACTATGCCGCGCTGGCGCGTTCCGTCGCCGAGGAATGCCGCAAGGCTGGCGTCGAGCTGCTGCTCAACCGCGACATCACCCTGGCCATCGAGCTGGGCGTGGGCGTGCAGCTGGGCAGCGAACAATTGGCCGGGCTGCAATCGCGTCCGCTGCCGGCAGGCGTACCTGTCGGCGCGTCATGCCATGACCTGGACGATTTGCGCCAGGCACAGGCGATCGGCTGCGACTTCGCGGTGCTTGGGCCGGTGAAGGAAACCGCGACCCACCCCGGCGCGCCGGTGCTGGGATGGGATGGCTTCGTGGCCTTGCGTGAGCAGGTGGCCTTGCCGATCTACGCCATCGGCGGCCTGACCCTGGACGATCTGGCAGTCGCGCGCGGGCATGGCGCCCAAGGCATCGCTGCGATTCGCAGTCTCTGGCCGCGGTAACCCTTGTTCTTCCGATGCCTGGGTTCGCGGGTGCCGTCGATGGCGCAGCACGGATATGTGGCGGCACTCCGCAAGCGCTGTTTGGAGATGGCGCGTGGAGCGGTCGCGGCGGCGCCTGCAGCAACGATGGCAAGTCAGGGGCTTGGGTATCGAGTCGCGGTCTGACTTTGCCTCCACGACTACGCCGGGATCTTCTAGGTCGACGGGGCGGCCTTCGCGTAGAGAACGACGCCTATCACCAGCGCCACTTGGAGAAGCAGGCCCATCAAGCCCCATTGCGGCAACAGGACGAGCAATACCAGCGAGAGCAGGCAGGTTGCTGCCGCCAGCGCCTTGGAAAACAGGGATGCCTGTGTGGCCAATAGAAACCACCCGGTCGCGGCCAGGGCGGCTAGAAGTGCCATGAGCCCGTACGGCATGGGAAGTTACCCCTCCAGTCGTGCGCCGGATCCGGCGCTGGCCAACGCCCGATAGCGCGCATCCAGATCGGCGACGGGCACGTCCAGGTGCTCGGGATGGCCGTCGTTGACCAGCACGTCGTCGGCGATCGCCAGCCGCGCCTCGCGCGCGGCCTGCGCGGCGATCATCCGCGAGGCCAGCGCCTCGTCGATGCCGTCGCGGCGGATCAGGCGGGCGTGCTGCACTGCCACCGGCGCATCCACCACCAGGATGCGCCGCAGCCACGGGTAGGCGGTCCGGCCGCCGGCTTCGGTCAACAGCGGGATCGCGGCGATCGCGTAGGGACCGGCCGCCGCGCGGCACTCGCGCTCCAGCTCGATCCGGATCGCCGGATGGGTGATCGCCTCCAGGTCCGCGCGCGCCTGGGGCTCGGCGAATATGTGCTCGCGCAGGCGGCGCCGGTCCAGGCGTCCGTCGGCAAGCAGGATGTCGGTTCCGAAGCGTTCGGCGATGCGGGCCAGTGCGGGCTGGCCCGGCTCGACCACCGCGCGCGCCACCAGGTCGGCATCGGCCACATGCACGCCCAGTGCTTCGAAGCGCCGGGTGACCTCGCTCTTGCCCGAGGCCACCCCGCCGGTCAGGCCGATGATGAAGTCGCTCATATCGCGTGCGGACGGGAGAGGCCGGTCATTGTGCCGGTCGCCGCGCGGGTACGCGACCGGGCGGCGATGCGGGAGGGGACGGGGGCGGTCGGGAAAACAGGCATCCGACCGGGTGCGGTAGCGCGCGCAGGGCAGCGGGATGGCAGCTGCCGTGTCGCGCGGATCAGCGCCCGCACGGCGAACGTGCGATCAGGCCAGCCCGGCGAAGCGCATGTATGCGCCGACCATCTGCTCGCCCCAGAAGAACACGATCCAGCCGGCGATGGCCAGATAGGGGCCGAACGGAATGGGCGTGGCACGGTCGCGGCCCTTGTAGGCCAGCCAGGCCGAACCGATGATCGCGCCGACCACCGACGACAGCAGGATGATCGGCAGGATTCCCTTCAAGCCGACCCAGGCGCCGAGCGCGGCCAGCAGCTTGAAGTCGCCGTGGCCCATGCCTTCCTTGCCGGTGAGCTGCTTGAACAGCCACCACACGCTCCACAGCGACACGTAGCCGACGATCGCGCCGAGCAGGGCCGGTTTGGCGGGGATGAACAGGTTGTCCAGGCTGGCGACCAGGCCCAGCCACATCAGCGGCAGGGTCAGGCTGTCGGGCAGCAGGCGCGTGCGCAGGTCGATGCCCGATGCGGCGATCAGGAACCAGGTCAGCACCATCGCGCCGAACCCCTGCCAGCCGAAGCCGAAGCGCCAGGCGCAGACCACCGTCAGCAAGCCGGTCAGCAACTCCACCAGCGGGTACTGCGCGGAGATCTTCTGTCCGCTGTAGCGCGAGCGGCCGCGCAGGGCCAGCCAGCTGAAGACCGGGATGTTCTCCCACCACTTCAGCCGGTCGCCGGTGACCGGGTCATGCGAGGGCTCCACCACGATCCCCGGCGGCGGCGGATCGTAGATCTCCGGCAACTCCAGGATCTCGCGCGCATCGCGCTTCCACTCCCACTCCAGCCGTCGCGGCAGGCGCAGGATCACCACGTTGAGGAAGCTGCCGACGGCCAGGCCGACGGCGGCAACGAGCGGATAGCCCAGCAAAGGTTGCTGGTCGAGGAATGCCATGCGGGGTGATTCTTCTTGTTAGATGGTCGCGGCCAGCTTGAAGATGGGCAGGTACATGCCGATGACCATGCCGCCGACCAGAACGCCCAGTACGACCATGATCATCGGCTCGATCAGGCTGGCCAGCGCATCGACCGCATTGTTCACTTCCTGCTCGTAGTATTCGGCCACCTTGAACAGCATGGTGTCCAGCGCGCCGGCCTCTTCACCGATGGCGGTCATCTGGATGACCATATGCGGGAACAGGTGGGTCTGCTTCATGGCCAGGTTCATCGGATAACCAACCGATACGTCGTCCCGGATCCGGTAGACCGCCTTCTCGTAGACCGTGTTGCCGGTGGCGCCGGCGACGGACTCAAGCGCCTCGACCAGGGGGACGCCTGCCTTGAAAGTCACGGCAGTGGTCCGTGCGAAACGTGCGATCGCGCTGTTGTGCATGATCTGGCCGATGACCGGAATCTTCAGGATCATGCGATCCAGGAAATGCTGGAAGGCGAGGGATCGTTTGTAGAAGAAGAAAAACGCGAAGAATGCGCCCACAACGACGATCAGAATCGCCCACCAGTAGGCGACCATGAATCGTGATGCGTTGACGATCAGCTGTGTGAACGCCGGCAATTCGGCGCCAAAGCCCTCAAAGGTCGCCTCGAACTGCGGTACCACGAAGATCAGCAGGATGGCGCTGACGATCACGGCGACGGCGATCGTCATGAGCGGGTAGAACATCGCCTTCTTGATCTTTCCCTTGAGTGCCTCAAGGTTTTCCTTGTAGCTGGCGATCGTATCCAGCACGGTCTCGAGTACGCCTGAAGCCTCGCCTACTTTCACCAGGTTGCGGTAAAGCTCGTCGAACTGGACCGGGTGCTTGTTGATCGCCTCATACATCGAGGAGCCGCCCTCGATGTCGGTGCGGATCTGGTCGACCATGCTCTTCATGCGGGGATTCTTGTGCCCGCCGCCGATGATCTCAAGCGACCCCACGATCGGGACGCCTGACTTCATCATCGTCGCCATCTGCCGACTGAAGAAGGCAATGTCCTTGGGAGTGATGACCTTGCCAGCGGCGCCGAACAGGGGTTTGGGCTTGAGCTTAACCACGGTCGGGTTGATGCCCTGCTTGCGCAGCTCGGCCTTGAGCATGTTGGCGTTCTTCGCCGGCTGCTCGCCCTTCATCTTGACGCCGCGCTTGTCGGTGCCCTCCCAGACAAACGGCACCAGCTGGCTGGTGGCGCGCTCAACGGGCACGGTCTTCTTCACGGCACTACGGGTCGCGGACATGCTCAGGTCTCCCCGCCGGCATTCCCCGCGCCGGCTTTCCGTCGCATGGTAGCCGCTTATCCGGTGCCTGACACGCCACCCCCATCACGCTTCGGCCATGCCCGGCGGGTGCCCCGGTCCCCGCGCAGCTTCCGGTGCCCGACCGCTTGCTATGTCGGGCGGCTTCGGTCTGGATGGCTCCCCGCTGGCTCGCCCATCGGGGTGCTCACTGGGTCGCGAGCCCTGTCGCCTGCATCGGATGGTCCGGCCCATCGGCTGGCCTCACCCCGGATCCATCGTCCAGGCAAATCCGGGATTGGGCGAAAGGGGGGGTAATCGCCAGTACGGGCAGTCGCCCGCGATCCGGTTTCGAGCTGTCACCGGTCAGTTGCGCGCGCTCATTCGCCAGTACGGGTTGCTGGCGAGTCAGGGGGCATCGGCATTGATGGGTCAGTCGCCAGCGCTCCTGCGCCAGGAGGGGGTGTCACGCCCAGCATCGACCAATCGCGAGTCAGATTGGGGGCGCATGAGCCAGTCGCTGCCGCTCGCCCAGTCTGGACCGGACCTGGATGCATATACATATGAGGTCCTGCGGGCGTCGTTCCGTGGATTCAAGGATGGCAAGCTGACCTTGGACGTCACTTTATGACGCAGAAGGGCGGTTGCACCCCTGTGTCCCCCGTCACGGCTCAACCGTGCCCGATGACCGGTCATTAGCGGCGAATGGTTGGTAGACTGAACACGCTCGATGGGGAGTCCGTACTTGGCACGACACCTGCGTGTATCACCGCACGTGGCTACCCGCCGCGCATTGCCCGCGTTCCGGAAAGGACACGGGTCCGAAAGGCAAAGTGTCCTAACCAACCAACCGCTCTAGGGGAATTTTCATGAAGAAGAACATGCAGGGCTTCACCCTGATCGAACTGATGATCGTCGTGGCGATCATCGCCATCCTGGCTGCCATCGCGCTGCCGGCCTACCAGGACTACATGGCTCGCGCCCGCGTGTCGGAAGGCCTGGTGATCGCTTCGGGTGCCAAGGCTACCGTCGCCGAGAACATCGCTGCTGACGCTGCTAACGATTGCCTTGGCGTCGACGGCGGCACGGTCAACCGCACCACTCTCGCGTGCGCTGCTGGCGTGCTGAGCGTTGCCGTGAATGCGGGCCCGGCTACCGTCAACCTGACGCTGACCCCGGCGCTGACCGCCACTGGTACGACTTGGACCTGCGAAGTTGATGCTGCAGCGAACAACAAGTACGTGCCGGCTGAATGCCGCATCTAACGTAAGTCGGGGGTGTCTACCTCCGAACTTTCGGCTTCACGACAAACCCCGCTTCGGCGGGGTTTGTCTTTGTTGGCCCCGCCTTGTTCCTAACACCGGGGCCGCGATGTTCTGGTTGTTCAATGGCAGCCGATCGGCTCGGGTCGTCTCATCCGTCTGCTTTGGTGGGTGAAGTGCGGAAGGGCACGAACTTTGCGTTATCTTCTCTGCTCACGCGCCTAGGGATCCGGGAATGAACGCAGTCGCCACCGCCAACCTCGTCGGCATTACCGGCATCGCCCGCCGCCTGGTCCAGGACGGCGCGCTTGAAGAGGCCGCGGCCCGCGCCGCCATGGCCCAGGCCACGGAGGCCAAGGTGCCGCTGGCGCAGTGGATCGCGGAAAAGAAGCTGGTGGCCCCGGCGCAGATGGCCGCGGCCAATGCGGTCGAGTTCGGCATGCCGCTGCTGGACGTCACCACTTTCGATCCCTCGCAGAACGCGCTCAAGCTGGTCAGCGAGGAGCTGATCCAGAAGCACCACGTGCTGCCGCTGTTCAAGCGCGGCAACAAGCTGTTCGTCGGCACCAGCCATCCGACCCAGACCGCGGCGCTGGCCGAGATCCAGTTCCATACCAACCTGGTGGTCGAGCCGATCCTGGTCGATGAGGACCAGATCCGTCGCACGCTGGAGCAGTGGCAGAACGCCGGTGGCCAGATCAGCGGCGACCTGGGCGGAGACGACGAAGGTCTGGACAATCTCGATATCGGCGGCGGTAGCGACGAAGACGCGGGCGGCGACTCTGGCGTCGACGCCAAGGGCGACGACACCCCGGTAGTCAAGTTCGTCAACAAGGTGCTGATCGACGCGATCCGTCGCGGCGCCTCGGACATCCATTTCGAGCCCTACGAAACCGACTATCGCGTGCGCCTGCGCATCGACGGCCTGCTCAAGAGCGTGGCCCGTGCGCCGGTGAAGCTGAGCCCGCGCATCGCCGCGCGCCTGAAGGTGATGGCGCAGCTGGATATCGCCGAAAAGCGCGTGCCGCAGGACGGCCGCATCAAGCTCAACCTGTCCAAGACCAAGCAGATCGACTTCCGCGTCAGCACCCTGCCGACCCTGTTCGGCGAGAAGGTGGTGCTGCGTATCCTCGACGGCAGCGCCGCCAAGCTGGGTATCGACAAGCTCGGCTACGAGGCCGACCAGCAGAAGCTGTTCCTCGACGCCATCGAAAAGCCCTACGGCATGGTCCTGGTGACCGGCCCGACCGGTTCGGGCAAGACCGTGTCGCTGTACACCGCCCTGGGCATCCTCAACGACGACGTGCGCAACATCTCCACGGTCGAAGATCCGGTGGAAATCCGCCTGCCGGGCGTCAACCAGGTCCAGCAGAACACCAAGCGCGGCATGACCTTCGCCGCAGCCCTGCGCAGCTTCCTGCGCCAGGACCCGGACATCATCATGGTCGGCGAAATCCGCGACCTGGAAACGGCCGAGATCGCGATCAAGGCCGCGCAGACCGGCCACATGGTGCTGTCGACCCTGCATACCAACGATGCGCCGCAGACCATCGCCCGACTGATGAACATGGGCATCGCGCCCTACAACATCACCTCGTCGGTGACCCTGGTGATCGCCCAGCGCCTGGCGCGCCGGCTGTGCAGCAAGTGCAAGAAACCGCAGGAGCTGCCGGAGAACGCGCTGCTGGCCGAGGGTTTCACCGCCGAGCAGATCAAGGCCGGTTTCACCTTGTACGAGGCGGTCGGCTGCGATGAATGCACCGAGGGCTACAAGGGTCGTACCGGCATCTACCAGGTGATGCCGATGAGCGAGCAGATCCAGGCGATCGTGCTGGAGGGCGGCAATGCGATGCAGATCGCCGATGTCGCGCTGAAGGCCGGCATCAACGACCTGCGCAGGTCGGCGCTGATGAAGTGCCGCAACGGCGTCACCAGCCTGGCCGAGATCAATCGCGTCACCAAGGACTGACGTCCGCACGAGCGATGATCCCTCGCACGCAGCGCTCCATGCGAGTGGATGTGATGCGTGCATGCGGCCACGTATGTTGCGCATCCAAGGATCACGGCGACACCGGTGTCGTTGACGCACGCTGCGCATGCGGGATCGATAGTGGCGCCTGCGCGCTGAATTCCTACATGCAAACGCAATGATTTCCGTTGTGCCGGTTCGCGGTCATCACGCAGCCTGCCGACATGGACATGCATGTCGACTACCGTTTCAAGGGACACCGCGCCGCGCGGCGAAGCCGGTCGCTGCTGCCTGGTGAGGTCTGCCACGTCACCGCGTTCGCCCGCGACAGGGTGCCCTGGTTCGTGGACTTCCATGTCGCCTGCGAAGTCGTGCGCGCGTTCCGGCAGCCGCGCGTGCTGGGCGATGCCTCGCTGCTGGCCTGGGTGCTGATGCCCGACCACGTACAGTGGCTGCTGGAGGTGGGCGAGGGCACGCCTCTGGAAAAGGTAGTTGCGCGGATGAAATCGGCCAGCGGTGTGCTGGCCAACCGGATGCTGGCCCGCTCCGGACCCCTGTGGGAGCCCGGCTACCACGAGCGCGCGCTGCATCCGATAGACGATGCGCGCGCGGTGGGCAGGACCATCGTCGCCGACCCGCTGCAGGCCGGGCTGGTCCAGCACATCGGCGATTATCCGTTCTGGGATCTGGCCTGGCTGTAGTGGCGATGGGAAGTCTGCGCGGCCATTTCGCCACGGGTCCGCACATCCCTTCTCCTCCCGCTTCGCCACGCGTGAGCCGCTGCGACGGTGTCCGTGCGGCTCCAGAACAGGCGCAGGGGTGGCCGGGAAGGCGGACAGCGGTCATGCTTTGCGGGTCCGCCTGCATGCAGTCCGCCGATGTTCAGCATTCCGATACGCGTCTACTGGGAAGATACCGATGCCGGTGGCGTGGTTTACCACGCCCGCTACGTGGCCTTCCTCGAACGGGCCCGCAGCGATGCGCTCAGGGTGCTGGGCCGTGGCCAGCAGGCGCTGCAACAGGCCGGACTGGTGTTTGCGGTGCACTCGATGCAGCTGGAGTTCCTGCGCCCGGCGCGGCTGGACGACCTGCTCGAGGTGACTGCAGAGGTGGCTCGCCTGGGCCGTGCCAGCGTGGTCTTCACCCAGCGCATCCTGCGCGGGGAGGAGATCCTGCTGACCGCGCAGGTCAAGGTCGCCGCGTTGCGGGCAGAGGATTTCCGCCCTTGCCCGATCGAGGAAACGCTGTACCAGGAACTGAAATCGCTGCAGGACGGTCCCAAGGCATGACCGGCCGCTAGAGGGCGCCCAGACCGGGCCCTCTGCACCCCCGCTTCAAACCCGCGCCGCTGCAAGGCGATCCCGCCGCAACGCATTTACTGACGTACATATAGATAGAGGAATCGGAAGGATGACCGGATCGATCCTGGCCCTGGTGGCCACCGTGGTGGAGGCGCTGCCGGAAGAGGCCGCCGCCGCTGCGGCTGGCGCAGCCGCCACCGCGGCGCACGGCGGCATCAACTACCTGGACCTGATGCTCCGGGCCAGCCTGCCGGTCAAGCTGATCGTGCTGCTGCTGCTGGCCGGCTCGCTGATCAGCTGGGTGATCATTTTCCGCAAGCTGCGCACCTTCAAGGCTGCCGACCAGGAGGCCGACGAATTCGAGAACCGGTTCTGGTCCGGCGCCGAGCTGGGCAAGCTGTACGCGTCGGCGACCGACCGCAACCGCGTGGTCGGCGGGCTGGAGGCGATTTTCGAGGCCGGCTTCCGCGAGTTCACGCGCCTGCGCGACAAGCGCCGGCACGACCCGCGCGCGCAGCTTGAAGGCGCCCAGCGCGCCATGCGCGTGGCCTACACGCGCGAGGTCGGCGCGCTGGAGCGCAACCTGGAGCTGCTGGCCAACATCGGCTCGACCGCGCCCTACGTGGGCCTGGTCGGCACCGTGTTCGGAATCATGGTGACCATGCACGACATGGTCAGCCAGGGCGCGCAGGTCGGCATCGCCTCGGTCGCGCCGGGCATCTCCGAGGCGTTGTTCGCCACCGCGATCGGCCTGTTCGTGGCGATCCCGGCGGTGTGGGCCTACAACCGCTACACCAGTCGCGTGGACCGTCTGTCGCAGCGTTACGAGAGCTTCTCCGACGAATTCAGCTCGATCCTGCAGCGCCAGGCCGGCGCGGACGAGTGATGCGGACCGGTCGCAAGAGCCCGCACATCCTTGTGCGGGGATCCACTGGAGCCGCGAGCCCCTCGCCTAAGCCCGCACCTGCGCGTGCGGGGATCCAACAGGAATTCCCATGAGCGCCGGCATGACCCGCCACAAGCGTCGCAAGCTCAAATCCGAGATCAACGTCGTGCCGTACATCGACGTGATGCTGGTGCTGCTGATCATCTTCATGGTCACCGCACCGCTGCTCAGCCTGAGCGTGGACGTGGACCTGCCGCAGTCCAAGGCCCGCGCCGTGGACAGCAAGAAGGATCCGGTGATCGTCACCGTCGATGCGGACGGGCGCTATTTCCTGACCCTGCAGGGCGGCAAGGCCGAGGGCATCGATGCCACCGAGCTGACCGCGCGCCTGTCGGCCTTCGTGGCCCAGAACAAGGACGTGCCGGTGTTCGTCGCCGCGCCGGGCGTGACCGAGTACCAGAAGGTCATGGACACCATGGTCCTGGTCCAGGCGGCCGGCGTGCCACGGGTGAGCCTGATGAGCCAGCCCGCCGGCCCGGCCAAGTGAGCGCTGCCTGATCGATGCACGCTGACGCCTTCTACCGCAATCCCGAAGACCGCGAAGGCGGGCTGGCCGGCCCGTTCGCGCTGGCCTTGGCCCTGCACGTGCTGGTTGCCCTGTTGTTCTGGGTGGCCTGGTGGTGGTCGCCGCAGCGCCAGGTCGAGGCCGCGGCCGGTTCGCCGGTGATCGAGGCCTCGCTGGTGATGACGCAGGCCGACGTGGCCGCCGCGCAGAAGCGCGCCGAAGAGGCACCCAAGCCGGAGCCCGAACCGCTGCCGCAGCCGGTCGCCGACGTGGCACCGGAGGAAACCGTCCCGCCGCCGCAGCCGCTGCCCGAGCCGCGCCCGCAGGACGCAGCGGTCGCCCCGCAGCAGAAGGCCCAGGAATTCATTCCCGAACCGGACACGGTCGACCAGGACGCCGCGCGTCGCGACGCGATCGCCCAGGAAAAGGCAGAGAAGGAACAGGAAGAGCGCCGCAAGCAGGAACAGGTCGACCTGACCGAGGAGCGCGAGAAGCAGAAGGCCGCCGAAAACCAGCGCCGCCTCGCCGCCCAGGCCGAAGAGGCTGAAAAGCAGAAGAAGCTCGCCGAGATCCGCAAGCAGCGCGAACAGGCCACCCGCCAGGCCGAGCTGGCCGAACAGAAGCTGCGCCAGCTGGCGCAGGTCCAGCAGCGCCAGACCCCCGCGACCACGCCCAGCCAGGGCACGCCGGGGCAGGGTGGCACCAGCGACGACCTGACCGCCAAGTACGCCGCCGCGATCCAGCAGGCCGTGCTCAATCAGTGGATCCGTCCCGATACCGTGCCCCAGGGCCAGCGCTGCCGGGTGTCGATCCGCCAGCTGCCGGGCGGTGAGGTGATCGACGTGGAAGTGCAGCCGGGCTGCCCGTTCGACGAGGCCGGCAGGCGCTCGCTCGAGGCCGCCGTCCTGCGCGCCCAGCCCTTGCCCTACCGTGGGTTCGAGAGCGTGTTCCAGCGCAACCTGACCTTCAACTTCGAGGCACAGGACCGCTGAGACGGTGTCGCGCCGGCCGGTCCCCGGCGGGTGCGTCCTCCCAGCCCGATAGCCGCCTCCGGGGCGGTGCGCGATCGGCCGCATGGGCCGGCTGCAACCCGACGTTCACGTATTTTTCGTTCATGATTGCGAAAATGTTCACGCGCACGCTGCTATTCCTTTCGACCGTATGTCCCCGCACTGGATGCCCGACCACCCGCCCATGAAGACTCCCCTGCGCTGGTTCGCCCTCATCGCCTTCCTCCTGCTGCCGTTCATGGCTTCGGCCCAGCAGGGCCTGGAGATCGACATCATCGGTGGCAACGCCTCCGCCCTGCCGATCACCGTGGTCCCCATGCCCTACCAGGGCAGCGGGACGCCGCCGCAGACCGACATCGCCAAGGTGGTGCGCGACGACCTGGCCCGCTCCGGCGTGTTCCGGACCCTGCCCGAGGCGCAGATCGTCGACCGGCCGACCCGTGGCGGCGACATCAACTACGCCACCTGGAAGCAGCTCAAGCAGGACTACATCGTGGTCGGCCGGGTGCTGGACGCCGGCGATGGCGGCTACCGGGTGGAGTACGAACTGTTCGACGTGGCCAAGGCCGAGCGCCTGCTGGGCCTGGCGATCACCGCCCGCCCCAACGCCACCCGCGATGCGGCCCACCAGATCGCCGATGCGGTCTACGAAAAGATCACCGGCGTGCGCGGCGCGTTCTGGACCCGCGTGGCCTACGTGACCGCCAGCGGCACCGGCCGGGACATGCGGTTCGCGCTCAACGTGGCCGATGCCGATGGCTGGAGCCCGCAGGTGGTGGTCCGCTCGGCCGAGCCGCTGCTGTCCCCGGCCTGGAGCCCGGATGGTCGCAAGCTGGCCTATGTCAGCTTCGAGCGCGGCAACTCCTCGATCTACGTGCAGGACATCGCTTCCGGCGCGCGTGAGCTGGTTTCCAGCTTCCGCGGCATCAACGGCGCGCCGTCGTTCTCCCCGGATGGCCGCAAGCTGGCAATGGCCCTGTCGCGAAGCGGCAACCCGGAGATCTACGTCATGGACCTGGGCAGCAAGCAGCTGACCCAGCTGACCAACCATTTCGGCATCGACACCGAGCCGACCTGGAGCGCCGACGGCAGCACGATCTACTTCACCTCCGACCGCGGCGGCCGCCCGCAGATCTACCAGGTGCCTTCCTCCGGTGGCAGCGCCACGCGGGTGACCTTCCAGGGCAATTACAACGCCACCCCGTCGGTCTCCTACGACGGCAAGAAGATCGCCGTGGCCCAGGGCGCCGGCAACACGTACCGGATCGCGATCATGGATTCCAGCCTCGGTTCGCCGCGCTGGAGCACCGTGTCCACCGGCTCGCTCGACGAATCCCCCAGCTTCGCCCCCAACGCCAGCATGCTGCTGTACGCAGCGCGCGAGGGTGGGCGCGGGGTCCTCTACGCCGTTTCGGCCGATGGGCGGGTGCGCCAGCGCCTGGTCCTGGCCGATGGCGACGTGCGCGAGCCGGCTTGGTCGCCCTACCGCAGCGCCCGTTAAGATTCGGTAAGATGTCGCCCCGTTGCGCCAATTGCCATTGAGTCACCTACCACCACCCCGTGCATCACAAGGAATGATCATGAACACCTCCACCCGCGTCCTGCTGGTTTCGCTGTTGTCCGTGGCCGCCCTGGCCGGCTGCTCCAAGAAGGTCAAGGAAGCTCCGGTCGCCGATACCACCCCGACCACCCCGACCGCTCCGGTCGCCACCGGCGACGGCGCCTACGGTCCGGAAGACCTGGACACCGACGCCTGCCTGCGCCAGCGCGTCATCCACTTCGATTTCGACCAGTACACCGTCAAGCCGGAGTACCAAGCCGTCATCGCTTGCCACGCCAAGTACCTGCGTGACCGTCCGTCGTCGCGCCAGACCCTGGAAGGCCACACCGACGAGCGCGGCAGCCGCGAGTACAACATGGGCCTGGGCGAGCGTCGTGCCAACGCCGTGTCCTCGGCGCTGCAGGCTGCCGGCGCTTCGGCCAGCCAGCTGACCGTGGTCAGCTACGGCGAAGAGCGTCCGCTGTGCACCGAGTCGACCGAGGCCTGCTGGGCGCAGAACCGTCGCGTCGAGATCGTCTACAGCGCGCGCTGATCCATGCGCTTGATGCATCCGATGCGGATGTTGGTCGTGGCGGCCCTGGTGGCCGCCACGCCCGCGTACGCGCAGAAAGTCAGCCTGGCTGACCGGGTGACGCGTCTGGAGATCCAGGCCAACAACACCCAGGCCAACCAGGACCAGCTCAACCAGATGGAGCAGCTGCGCACCGAAGTGCAGTCGCTGCGCGAGACGGTCGAGCAGTTGCAGAACGAAAACCGCCAGCTGCAGCAGCGCAACCGGGACCAGTACATGGACCTGGACGGGCGGCTGAACCGGCTGGAAGGCGGCGCCCTGCCGCCCGCACCGGAAGCAGGCGCACCTGCGGCGTCCTCGGCTTCGCCGGCTCGTCCGGCTGCCGCGGCCGCTTCGGTCGCACCACCGGATGCCGCACCGCGCGTGCATGGCGATCCGGGTTCGCTGGCCCAGGCCGGCGACGAGCGCACCGCCTACAACGCCGCGTTCGACGCGCTCAAGGCCGGTCGTTACGACGAGTCGGCGCAGCTGTTCCAGGCGTTCATCGATACCTATCCGGCCGGCATCTACGCGCCCAACGCGCTGTACTGGCTGGGCGAAAGCTATTACGCCACCAAGAATTACAAGCTGGCCGGGCAGCAGTTCGAAGCCCTGATCGGCCGCTATCCGACCCACGACAAGGCGCCCGGCGCCCTGCTCAAGCTTGGCCTGTCGCAGTTCGGCGACGGCCAGGTGGCGCAGGCCGAGGCGACGCTGCAGCAGGTCGTCAGCCGGTATCCGGAATCCGACGCGGCGCGCATCGCCGGCGACCGCCTGCATTCGATCCAGATCGGCCAGCTGCGCTGAAGCGCGCGGCCGGGCGGAATTTTCCTCGCCGAGCGCATTGAACGGCCCGAAACGCGGGCCAGCAGGCTGTCGGCGATCCTCCGGCCATAACATCGGGCAGGCCTCCATGCCGGCCTGATCCACCAGCAACACGCACGCGGGCACGGCCCGCCCGACCTCGATCCATGGATACGCCCACACCCGCCAGCCGCCTGAAGCTGACCGAGATCTTCCTGTCGCTGCAGGGTGAGGCCAATGCGGCCGGCTGGCCGACGGTGTTCGTGCGCCTGACCGGTTGCCCGCTGCGCTGCCAGTACTGCGACACCGCCTACGCCTTCCATGGCGGGCAGTGGTGGGAGATCGACGACATCCTGGCCGAAGTCGCCCGCCACGGCGTGCGCCATGTCTGCGTGACCGGCGGCGAGCCACTCGCGCAGAAGCGCTGCCTGGACCTGCTGCAGCGCCTGTGCGATGCCGGCTACGACGTTTCGCTGGAGACCTCCGGCGCGCTGGATATCGCCGGCGTCGATCCGCGCGTATCGCGGGTGGTCGACCTGAAGACGCCGGCCTCGGCCGAGATGGCGCGCAACCGTCTGGAGAACATCCCGCTGCTGACCGCGCGCGACCAGGTCAAGTTCGTGCTGTGCGGCCGCGCCGATTACGAGTGGGCGCGCGACATGGTCGCCGAGCACGGGCTGGCCGCGCGCTGCGACGTGTTGTTCTCGCCGAGCAAGAGCGAACTGGAAGCGCGCGACCTGGCCGACTGGATCGTCGCCGACCGCCTGCCGGTGCGCTTCCAGATGCAGCTGCACAAGATCCTCTGGAACGACGAGCCGGGCCGCTGAGTTTTGGCTCCTCTCCCCACGGGACTGTGTGCCCTGGGGGCAAAGGGGTTGGGGAGAGGCTCGGCTGGCTGCGTCGGACAAGATCGCCGTCTCGCTCCCGCACCCTCATCCGCCCATCCGCGTACCTTCCACCCCGAGGACGTCTTGTCCCGCAGGAGAAGGAAAAGCACGCCCCCTCCTACAATGACCCTCCCCATACCCGCGCCCACCCCATGAAGAACGCCGTCGCTCTCGTCTCCGGAGGAATGGACTCCGCCGTCGTCCTGGCCATCGCCCGCGAGCAGGGCTTTGCCGTGCACGCGCTAAGCGTGCGCTACGGCCAGCGCCATACCTCCGAGCTGGACGCCGCCGACGAAGTCGCCCGCGCCCTGGGCGCGGTCGCGCACAAGACGGTCGATGTGGACCTGCGCAGCATCGGCGGCTCGGCGCTGACCGACGACATCGACGTGCCCGATGCGGGCGGCGAGGGTATCCCGGTCACCTACGTGCCGGCGCGCAACACGATCATGCTGTCGGTCGCGCTGGGCTGGGCCGAAGTGCTGGGCGCGGCCGACATCTTCTGTGGCGTCAATGCGGTCGACTATTCCGGTTATCCGGATTGCCGGCCCGAGTTCATCGACGCCTTCGAGCGGCTGGCCAACCTGGCCACCAAGGCCGGCGTGGAAGGCGCCGGGATCCGCGTGCATGCCCCGCTGATCAGGATGGGCAAGGACGAGATCGTGCGCGAAGGCCTGCGCCTGGGCGTGGACTTCGGTCAGACCGTCTCGTGCTATCGCGCCGACGCGGCCGGCCGCGCCTGCGGCCACTGCGATGCCTGCCGCCTGCGTGCCGCCGGCTTCGCCGCCGCGGGGGTCGCCGACCCGACGCGGTACGTGGACGGCGCGATCGGTTAAAATGCCGGCCCGGCGCAACGCCGGCACCCTGTGGGCCGTTAGCTCAGTCGGTAGAGCATCGGACTTTTAATCCGCTGGTCGATGGTTCGAATCCATCACGGCCCACCAGTAAAATCAATAAGTTGCCATTAGGGGCTTGCATTGGCCCCGGCCCAGTGGGACAACGGCGGGACACAACCGCCAACGATCCCCAATGGCTACCATCGAAAAGCGCACTTCAAGTACCGGTGAAACGAGCTACCGGGTCAAGGTTCGGATGCGTGGTGAAGCGCCGCGCACGCGCACGTTCAAACGGCAAGCTGATGCAAAGGCGTGGGCCGCAAAAGTCGAATCCGATCTAGGGCACGGCGTCTATGTCCCCACGTCTGGCGACCGCCGCCGCACCTTCGGCGACCTGCTGGACCGATACCGCGATGACTACCTGCCCGTGAAGCGCAAGAACCGGGACAGCGCCGGTCAGAAGATCATGCTGGACTGGTGGCGCACAAACTACGGCCATGTGTCACTGGAGCGACTAAAGCCCGATGTCTTTGTCGAGGCACGCGGCCAGCTGGCCAAGCGAACAAACAAGCGCGGGGAGCTGGTGAGCGGTGCGACCTGCAATCGCTACCTGGCCACGGCCAGCGCGGTCTGCAAGTGGGGCTGGAAGGAATTGGGCTGGCTGCCGTCCAATCCTGTGCTGTCGGTGTCGAAACTGGAGGAAGGGGCGGGCATCGTCCGGTTCCTGAGCGATGACGAGCGCAAGCGGCTGCTGGCTGCCTGCCGTAAGTCCGGCGACCCGAACATCACCTGCGCGGTGACGCTGGCGCTGGCCACTGGCCTGCGTTACGGCAACGTCCGGTTCCTGCAGTGGGAGGACGTGGACCGCGACACTTGGACCCTAGCCGTGCGGGAGACAAAGAACGGCGATGCCCGGCGCGTGCCCGTAGTGGGCGCGGCGCAAAAGGCGCTACAGGCGCAGTTCGACGCCGACCCGACCGGAGAAGGCTGGGTCTTCAAGGGCGCGAAGGACTCGGCGCCCGCCGACTTCAACGGCAAGGTCTGGCGTGGCGTCCGCGACGCTGCCGGACTGGAGGGCTTCCGGTTTCATGACCTGCGCCACACGACGGCCAGCTACCTGACGCAAGGCGGCGCGGGGCTGGCGCAGGTGGCCGATGCGCTAGGGCACAAAACGCTGGTCATGGCGCGGCGCTACTCGCACCAGTCTGCCGAGCATGTACGGGCGACGCTTGCGACCATCGCCGGGAAGCTGGAGGAAGAATGATGGCCGCGAAGAAGAAGCCGAAGCCCGCCGAGCGTGCGCGTATCGAATACCACTTCGAGGATGGCAGTTCCTTGTCGCAGCCGCTGGTGGAAACTGCGCTAGGCTGCATCCGGCAGTGGGTAGCGATCGAGAAGCTGGCAGTGAATACGCCGGACGAAGCCCGAGGTCGAGCATCCGCGCGGGCCAAATTGCGGAAGGTGGCGGAACTGGCGATCAATGCGGAGCTTGGCCTTTTCACCGTCACCGAAGGCGGGCGGAAGGGCGGCAAGGGCGGCAGCAACAGCAAGGCGGATGCGATCCTGGCCGAAGCCGGGAAGCGCCAGACCATCGGAACGGGCGAGCTTCAGGCGATTGCCAAGAAGACCGGCGCGTCCGTTCGCACCGTCCGAGATACCCTGACTAATGCCGGGAAATACACCCCGCAGAAGAAAATCGGAAAGTAAGCTCCCTTCCTTCCTTTCCGTGGCCTAACTATTCGTGACACTCAACAACGGGCGTTGTTGGGAGTCACCTAGAGGAATAGTTATGGCTCGCAAACTCAAGACCGTTTCCGCGTTCGCGGACAGCTCACCCTTCACCGAAGCGCAAGTCCGCTGGTGGATCTTCAACGAAGTTCACAACGGCATGGCCGAGCACGGCGTGACCGTGCGTATCGGCAAGCGTGTCTACCTCGACTGCGACAAGTTTGAACTGTGGATTGACGCTCAGCAGACGAGCCGGCGAGAAGCGCAGGTTGCGGAGCGCGCCGCATGAACGCCGCCCATAAAAAACGCCCCGGTGGCAGCCGGGGCGGGGTGCAGGCGAGGCCGGATAGGCGCGCGCGCTACGAACCCAATAATAACGCACTGCCGCGCGACTGGCGTGATCGCTTGCCGTCACCGGCCACCTACTACCCCGCCATGTTGCCGAGCCTGAAGCCGCATGGCACCGGCTGGGCGCCCGCGCGGTGCCCGTTCCACGACGACCGCGACGCCAGCCTGAGCGTGCACCTTGGCCATGGTGGCTGGCGCTGCCACGCGTGCGGGCTGTCCGGCGACTTGGTGACATTTCACATGCAGCGGAACGGCCTGGCCTTCGCCGATTCGGTGCGCGACTTGCTGTGGGGCTCGCAGTGAACGCGCATCCGCAAGCCGAGGCGCCGGAGGCCGGCGCACGCCGACTGTTCGCCGGCAAGATTCGCGAAGGCTTCGCGCCCGTGGCCTTGCATCGGTACTGCCAAGAAGACGGCACGGTGTCGTTCTACCGGCCCCGGCTCAAACACCCCGACGGCCGCAAGTATGTTCGGGCGATCCGTCTGGACGGGCTGTGCTTCGTCATGGGCGAGCCGCCGAAGCCGCCCGGTGGAGGGCCGCTGTATCGCCGGCCGGAACTGGCGGCCAACCTGGACGCGACCGTGTGGGTTGTCGAGGGCGAAGGCTGCGCCGACCTGCTCGCTAAGCTGGGCAAGGTCGCCACGACCAGCGGCAGCGCCACCAGCGCGGATGCCGCCGACTGGAAGCCCCTGCGCGGGCGCGACGTGATCGTCTGGCCGGACAATGACAAGCCGGGCCGGGACTATGGGGACAAGGTGGCGGCCACGCTGCTGGCGCAGGGCTGCACAGTGCGCATTGTGGAAGCCGATTCCCTCGCCCTGCCCGAAGGCGGCGACGTGGTCGATTGGCTGGCTGCCAACCCAGATGGCGACCTTGACACCCTGCCGATTCGCAAGATTCGCGAGATGCGCAGCACGCCCGAACCGCTGCGCAGGCCCACGCCGCCCTCGAAACCGTACCCCTTGGCCGAACTGGGGTCGATCCTTGAACCGGCCGCTGCCAGCCTGTCTCGGGTCATTCAGGCACCCGATGCGATCTGCGCTGCTTCGTTGCTTGCCGCCTCTTCGCTGGCAACGCAGGCGCTGGCCGACGTGCACATCGACGGCCGCGAGATCCCCTTGTCGCTCTGGATGCTTACCGTGGCCGAAAGCGGCGAACGTAAGACGGCGGTCGATATGGAAGCAATGCGTGCGGCCCGTCAGCATGAAAAGCGCTTAGTGAAGGCCTATGAGGCTGACTTGCGCTTTCATGCGTCGAAGGCGACCGAGTATGAGGCGCGCCTGGCGGACGCCAAGAAAGCCGCCCACAAGCGTCAGGGTCGCGGGCTGGCCGAAGCATTGGATGCCCTTGGATCGGCGCCGTCGCCGCCGCTGCTGCCGCGCCTGCTCGTCTCCGACTTCACCGGCGAAGGACTGAACAAGTTGCTTGCCGTTGGCCACCCCGGCGTCGGCGCTTTCGCTGATGAAGGTGGATTGGTCTTTGGAGGCCATGGCATGACGCACGAAACGACTACACGCACTGTCGCCATGTTCTCCAAACTGTGGGATGGCGGCACGCTCGATCGCGTGCGTGCGCTGGATGGCGCCACGAAGCTCTATGGGCGCCGCCTTGCAATGCACCTGCTCGCGCAGCCTGTAATCGCCGAACGCGCGTTATCCGACCCTGTGCTGGCCGGTCAAGGCTTCCTGGCGCGCTGCCTACTGTCGTGGCCGGAGCCGACCGCAGGCCGGCGCAGCTACCGCGCCGAATGCCTGCGCGACGATCCTGCGCTGCTCCGGTTGCACGAGCGGTTGGCGGAGCTGCACGCCACGCCGTACCCGTTGGCCGAAGGTGAGCGGCAGGAACTGGAGCCGCGCGCGCTGCGTCTGACCGACGCTGCCAAAGCAGCGTGGATAGAGCTGCACGACGCCGTTGAGCGGGCCATGCGGGACGGCGGGCGCTTCGCCTGCGTCAAGCCGTGGGCATCCAAGGCGGCCGAACAGGCGTTGCGCATTGCCGGTGTGCTCACTCTGCTGGAAAACCCCGCGGCGACCACGATCGATGCGGCTACGGTGCAGAGGGCCGGAGATATCGCGTTGTGGCACCTGGGCGAGGCTGTTCGGCTGGCCGGGACGGCAACGCTTTCAGAAGAAGTGCTCGACGCCGAAGCGCTGCTCAAGTGGTGTCACGACACCGGCCGGGATCTGTTGGCTTCGTCGGAGGCCTTGCGACTAGGCCCGAACCGTATCCGTGAGCTTGATTCGTTCAATCAGGCGGTTGACGTGCTGGTAGGTGCCGGCTGGGCAACGCCGATCCATGGCGGTGCGGAAGTTGCGGGCTGCCACCGCAAGCGGGTCTGGCGCATTACCCCGGCAGCGGACGGGGACTGACATGGGCCGGCTGCTGAATGAACTGATCGCCGAATCAAAAATGGCGGAGGCTGCAAATCCCGCGATTCCTGCGAATCTGGCAGCCCGGGCGTCTCGAGATTCGCAGGATTCGCAGGAGTCGCAGGGTGCCGGCACCTTCGAAATGCGCGCCCACTTGCTGGCGCTGTGCGTCGACGAACTTCTCCCCCGCCGGCTGGTGGACGCCCTGCCTGACCGTGATGTCGATGCCTGCTTCGGCTACGGCGACGCCGAGCTTCGCGACTACCTGCAGGCCCTCGAGCGCGGCCGGGTCATGGACGCCGGGCGGGTCCCGCCCGAATACACGGCCACCGTTCACTGCGCCGGCTGCGGGCCGGTGCTGCTGTGGCCCGACTGCCCGCCGACCGTCCGGGCATGTCCCTGGTGCTTCAAGCGCAAGGCCGGCAAGGCGATCCCGCGTCCGCTGGTGCGCTGCGGGGCATGCGACCACTTCCAGCCCGACCCAACCACCCTCACCGGCGCCTGCGCAGCCGGACGTCAAACCACGTGGCCGAATCTACCGCATCGCTGCATCGGCTGGATGCCGGTCTGCCACCCACAAACGGAGATGCCGCAATGAACGCCACCACGATCGCGGGAGCGCCCAAGGTGTCGCGTTTCGTTTCTGCCAGCACCTGCATCACGCGGTAACCCCGGGGGACGGGTGGGGGGGGGATTGGGCAGACTTTCGGCCCGCCACGCTCACCGGACCCCAAACCCGCTAGCCATTAAAGTCGCCCGGATTCGGGCCATGAGGAGAAGAACATGGGACGCCCAGCAAAAACTGGTGAGGAGCGCATGATCCACGCGCCGTTGCCGGCGCCTTTGGAGTTGGCACCTAATGAGCGCGCCATTTGGGAGCGGGAAATGGGCCGCGTGCCCCCAGGCTTCTTTGTGCCATGCGACACAGCCGCGCTGCGGATATTCGTCGATGTGATGGCTGAGTACGAGTGGATTCATGCTTTGCTGACGAGAGCAAACGATAAGGATCGCCAGAAGATTGCGAAAGAATACCGCGCAACGACGGCGCAGCTTTTGTGTTTGATGAGAGCCCTGCGTCTATTGCCGCACACGCGCCTTCACAAGAATCGAGCCGCTAATATGGCAGACGGGCGCGCGCTGCCTGAGGGGGCCAGCGAACTTGAGCCCAATGAAGGATGGAGGCTTATGTTCCCCCCGAAGAATCGATCGAACTAGGGGTATGGGTCGCCACGCGTCCACGTTGAACACGTCCTAATTCTCGAATGGCGGCCCACAATCGCTTCTAACGGTAGCGTTCCAAATCATTCGCAGGCGCCACGACGATCGTTGTGGCCGGCATTTTTCGACCCAGTTACGAAATTGCTCCGAAAAGGTCGGCGGCAGCAGTTCCCGGATGGGCGCGCGGGGGCGGCAGATGTCTGCTTCCGACCCAAAGCGGACATGGAACTCCGCGTCAGTGCAACCGAATGTGGCGGCGAAGCCAAGTTGGGCGGCCGCGCGCAAGTGTCAGAGCGGCACGCGGATTCTGCGCCGAGGATGATGCAGTCTTCAGGTTTACTGCCACATCTGGATTCGACGCACGTCGGGCTGCGATCAACTCTCGCGACGCACTTGGGGCAGCAGATAGCTCCCATCAAAGACGTGCGAAGAGGGCACATACATCCGAACGATGAGCGCGAACTGGTCGGTGGGTGCAGGCAACCAGTTTGCCTTCTCGGGCTCGTCCTGAGGTTCCTTGCTGGACAGTACTAAGGTTAATGAACCGTCGTCGGCGAAGTGCAGTTCGTCGGCGTCGAGGTTGACCGTGCCCAAGTTGTGACGGCCATTGGGGCTCGGGGTAACCATGAAATAGTCCTTGTCGTAGATGGTCAGCGACCAGAACCCGCCACGCTCCCTATCGACCGGAGGCAATTGGTCCTTCTCGAATCGCATCGTGTAACGGTAACGGCCTTCGAGGAGTGCTCCGTCCGCGTCGGTGCCGCGGATGCAATACACCGCTTCTTGAAAGTCGTTCACGTAGATGTAGATGACCGCGGCCTGGGCCCGGCCGAGCCAGTCCGAACCCCAGCGCCCGGCATTGGTTTGGCGTTGCCAACCGTTGCCTGCATCTATGCCGACCTGCTCGTAGCGCGCGCCCTGGAAGAGCTCCGCGTCGGCTGTCAACGCGGCCCGGTCGAGGACGCGGCGCCAGGAGGGATCGCTGGCGCGCAGGGCGAGCAGCGTCCTCGCCTGAGCGGCGATTGGAGCGTCGTCAGGCCCGACCTGAGGGTTGGCATTCAGCGCCCGCTCCAGGTCTTCCCAGAATGTCTCGCCATGTACGGGGCGCTCACGGAGGATGTCCGGATCGGCGGCCAAGATTTCGGCGGTGAGGTTGGGCGGGAAAACCTTGTTACGCGCACTGCCCTGGCAGTCGAACTTGCGCCGGGCAGGACCGTCCTCGCTGAGCGGCGTGGCCCCCATCTGGTCGAGGACGGCCCGCGCGGTCGCCTTGGCTTCAGGCGTGCGTGCAGCGAAGCTGCGCGCCATCAGCACGGCTGTAGCCGTGGGCGAACGCAGCACGTCGATGAAACCCGCAGGAGCCTCGCCCTGCCAAGTGGGCCCGACGAGGAGAAATTTGCCGGCGGGCGTTTTCGATGCCGAACCAAGCTGGTGAGTTACCGTGGTAAATGCATCGACGATCTGGATGGTCCAGTAGTGGCCGTCTGGCACGTCTTCGGGTGTTTGGACCACCAAGGGTTCTTCGCTTAGATCTGCGAAACAGGCGCCATAGATAGTGTCATTGTTGGGCGTCACTATCTTGCGCTGTGCCGCAGGCAAATAGTCATCCACGTAGCCCATGTGGTTCTTGGGCGAACCCGGAAATAGGCCCATCGCCATGCCCGGTCCATGGCCTTTCATCAATTCCCAGGTGCTGGTCCGCCTGAACGTGTTGACGAGCGGGTGCCCCCAGACATACACGACTCGGGCCAGCGCCTCGGCATACTGCTGGCTTGCGACGCGGGCGGGTACTCCGGCACCATTCTTTAAGTTCGGATTTGCAGGATTAAATGCATTCGATGCTTGTTCGGCAGGCGAGTTGCTAGTCTTCATGACTGGAGGTCTGCGGTAGAGGAGGGGAACACGAAGCCGGAAAACGAACGGACCATTGCAACGCTTATTGAGTCCCAGGAATAAGCGTCATGTCCTGTCCTTCGCTAATGCATCGCGCTGCATCTGGCGAAGCGGCGCAGTAAAGTTCTTTTCGAGCAGCAGCTATATCTGCCAAGAAAGACGCGTCGGCATGCAGACGTGCCCGCACAGGAAGAAAGGGCTACGGCCAGCGCGCAGGCAATAGCTAGGCTCCCGCGGCTCATGACCGCTTTATCAGAGGAGGCGGGTAGTAGCTCCCATCGGCGACGCCGCCCTTAGGCCCGTAAAACCGGAACGTGAGTCGATAATCCTGGCCCTTGGGCGTTGGCAGCCAGTTAGAGTCGGGGGCGTCAGCCGGCTTCTCGGGGCCGAAATATAGGGTCAAGGAGCCATCGGCGCTGTACTTCAGGCCCGACTCACGGTTGAGCAGAAAGCGATTCTTCGCATTGGGCAGGACCCTGGAGAAGATCGGATCCACCGCGATGACAGACCAAAAGTAATCCGCATACTTTGGCGGCAGGTCGTCCTTGGGGAAGGTGAGCGTGTAGGTATGGTCCCCATTAAGCTGCACGCCGTCGTCATCAAGGCTGCCCTTGTAGTAGACGACCTCGTCTAGCCGATTGGCCCAGATGCCGCCGAGGTTAATCAGCGTGCGACCCAGCCAATCGTTCCCATAGACACCGGCCACAGCCGGGCGCACCCAGTGGTTCCTGACGGTGCCATGGCCGATGGTGGGCGATGCCTTGGCCAGATCGACCTGCGCCTTCTCGCGTATTACCTGGTCCACGCGGGCACGCTCGGCCGGATCACGGACGCCGGCAGCGATCGCGCGCACCTTGGCCGCTAAAGCCTCCATCCCCGGGTTAATGTCCTGCTCGCTATCTAGGACCGCCGCGGCGTTCTCAAACGCCTCTACGCCTGGAAGGTGCTGCTGGTCGAAGACCGGCGTATCCGGAAGGACGGGTGGTTCGATCACCCCGGTCGCGCGCAAGGAGAACTTGTGCTGCAGGGCGATGGCTTGGTCCCAGGCGTCGCCCAGTTCGACGCGTGCGAGCATGCGCAGATACTTCACCGGCACGTCGATGCGCGTGATGTCGGCGGGCAGCGCGACCGTCGCCCCGTCCAGGCACAGGGCGAAATCGCCGGCCGGGCGCTTGGGCTGGGTGCGCTCGTTGATGTTGGCGATCGTCTCCCCCCAGCCATTGAGGAACTGAGCCGTGTAGTAGCGGCCCTTGATCGCCGGTACGGTGATGATGGTGCAGCTGTCCTCGTCCACGGCTACCCATGCCTCAGAATAGGCCACGTCCAGGTTCGGGTTCGGCCAATCGACTTCCCCGGGCTTGCGGTGGACGATCTCATTCCATTTGAACCCTTCCCCCAGGTCGGCCTTCTGCTGACGTAGGACGAGCTGGCGACCCAGCAAATATATCCAAGCATCGCTTACGTCTTGATCAGAGTAAGTTGCCGTAGACGCTTGGCTCACCGCGCCTGTTTGAGGCGCAGAGGCTTGGCTTGATGCCGATGGCGCACGATCACAAGCGGTCGAAGCAAGAGCGATCACTGCAAAGCACGACAGGCGAACAAGGTTCACGACTGGACTCCTCGGATCTAGAAGCTGGTTCGAACGCGGCTGATCATCTAATGCTGCACGAAGGGGGACGCCTTAGAGTTCATGGCTCATTGCACGTCGGAAACCGGTTAAGGTCGGGTGAAGATGTGCGCGTCACTATCGTTGAAACGTCTGGCATTGCTCTGGGAAGCAGGGTGAATTACCAGTGGTTGGCCTTACTATGCAGAATCGGCAAAAATTCTGACCCTTGGAGACGTGATGCAAGCCTTCGAGTCCTTCGAGCATTATGCAGCGGCGCTAGGACATGCAGACTTGCGCGTGCTTGCTCTAGGACGGGATCGAGCGCCATGGGAGATGCTGCAAACCGAAGTGGACGGCATCTCGGTTCGTACGGCGCGCGACGGCGGGCCTTGCCTTTTCGAGGGTTCCATCGCCGCAGATGGAATCGCGCTGATGATGGGCATTGATGCCGCGGGCAAGATATGTGGGAACGGTATCCCTTTCGGCCCCCGCAGCGTGCTGTTGTCACCTGGGCGGACCACTATCCAATCGACATCGCTGGATGCCGTATTTTGGATGTCTGTTTTCATCCCCGCTTCTCGCCTACAAACACAGAGCCCGCTTTCGGAGGAATTGCCGACCAGGCCGGGCCGCGTGATTGAGGTGCCGACACAGGAATACGCTGAACTTCGAAATCTTCTTTGGCGAATCATCGCAGCAACGAAGGCAGGCGCGTTCGCAAGCAATCCCGCCGGGCAGCATGACGCTGCGTTTCAACTCACTAGGATTGTGGCGTCAATAGCTACAGGCCCAGGCGTTTGTCTTAAATCTGACCGCGCCGTTGGTCGGCCACGCTGGTCAAGATTGCAAATCATGGATCGCGCCCGCGCGGTGGTTGAGGCCCATTCCGGTACAAGCCTGCATGTGAATGAGCTGGCAAGTGCCGTTGGTGTTTCCATTCGGACATTGAACAACGCCTTCCAGGAACAGATGGGTATAAGCCCACGGTGCTTCGTCCGTGTTTGCACTCTTAACGCTGCGCGCAGCGCATTGCGTTTGGCTGAACAGGGCGACGTAAAGGTCAGTGAGATCGCCGCTCGGCTCGGGATTTGGGAGTGGGGTCGTTTCTCGCGCGACTACCGAATGCTGTTCGGAGAGCTTCCGTCCGAGACGCTGAGGGGTCGAAGAGGCAGTTCTTCGCGAACCCTCCTCTTGAAATCGAGTGACCGTCACTAAGAGGCAGCTCCAAGGCGCCCCCGTTGAATTCACCAACTGGGAGGTTGGCTTGCGCTGGGTGTCAGACAAGACGTCCGAGTGAGAAAAGTCGCCGTCTTTCCTGAAATGTCTACGCTTGGCGTCCTCTCTAGGGGGCGCAGAGGCACCACAGGCATAGTCTCAATCTTCACATCTTCGTAAGTTTCCGAGCGCTATCAACTGTTTCCCACGCTGCCAATCTTGGCGGCGCGTTGAGCTGCCCGAAACGAGGGTCTGACATGGAAGCCATGGGAAGCCGTGAGGCGTGCTGGATGGATGCTTCTCATGACAGCCTCTGGGCTGCTTCATTGGTCATGAAACGAACCGCTTTGAGTATCGCGCTTGTCCTGGCACTCAGTGCGCAGGCCAGTGCGCAGACGGTCGCGCTTCCGGTATTCGATCCGAGCGTGTGCGATGGCACCGGTTGCGCTGTCACGGTATCCGGCGGTGCGAACGTCACGCTGTCAGGTCCGGCTACGCAGATCCAACGAGGTCTGGTGGGGACCGGGACCACCGTGTCGCTGGCTACTCTTTTCTCGACCGGTCAGGTCATCGCCGGTTCGCAGTACACCGATCCATCCAATCCCGCGTCGCTCGTGGTCAACACGGGCACCAAGACGCTGAACATCACCGTGCCCGATCCGGTGACCGGTGGCACGCGGACGGTGGCCGTTTATGCCAACGCCAACATCGTCGATACCCACGCCACCTCGATTGCCAATCCGTACAACGTGGCGCTCAACGTCGCGGTCAATGGCCGGCAGTACATCGGCACGCGCATCGGCACGGTCGATGCGACGGGCGGCACGCTCAACGTCAACATCGGTGATGGCGGTGCCACGGATGCGGCGCCGAACCTGATCGCCATGATCTCCAAGAACAGCTACCTGTTCCGTGCCGACGGCACCGGCTCGGCACCCAGCGCGCTGGTCTGGCAGTCGAGCAACAAGATCGACCTGGGATCGACGCCGGCCGCGATCATCGGAGGCACCCCCAACGTCACCCAGGGCTTCGGCTTCTCGACCTATAACGGCACTTTTACGGCGTTTGATGGTTCGAGCAGGACAGTCAACAGCGCGGCGGATTTCCAGGCATACAACAGCTTCCTGATATCCAAACTGCAGGACGGCACGCTCTCCACGACCCGGTACGACGCCGAATTCGCCAAGGCGTTCACCAACACCGGTCGATCGATCACCTACCGCAACGGTCCGGCCAATCTTGCGGACGAGGCCTACATCCCGATCGGCACACGTGCGGTGTTGCATGCGGTAGGCGCCAACGCCAGCGCGACGATTGCGGCCGGCGGGCGCCTTGAGGGCAATCCGGTCAGTCGCGATGGTCGCACGACCAACACGGACATCGGTGCGGTGATGCTGGGCGAGCAGAACGCGTTGCTGGTCAACAACGGCACGCTGTCCTCGCTGCGGACCGGAAGCTCGGATTCGCAGGATGCGATGCGTGTCAGCACCGGCGCCGATGCGATCAACAATGGTGTCCTCAATGCCGGCCATCTGTCTGGCACGGCGGCCAACCCGCAACCTGCCTTGCCTGTCTTCACCCTTGGCATGCATTACGGCATGCGCGCGTTGAACGCCGGGTCCACCGCGGTCAACAACGGGATCATCAATCTCGACGGCCCCAACTCCACCGGCATCACCCTCACGCTGAACGCGACCGGCAGCAACTCCGGAACGATCAACGTCAACGTCGGCACCGACACGGTCACCGGTGTGGGTACGCGCTCGATGGCGGTCTATGTGGCCGGCAGCAGCAGTTTCACCAATACCGGCGCCATCTACCTTGGCCGCGGATCGCAGTATGTCCCGGGTGCGGCGACGCCCGACACCGCCAACGGGTCCAGCCCGATGGTGGGTCTGTACGCCACCGGCAGCGCGGGCCCGGCTAACATCGGCTCCCTCACCAACGCCGGAACGATCACGCTGGGGAGCCTGGCTCAGGGCAGCTACGGCATCTATGCGGCATCCACCAATACCGTCGTGTCGAACGCGGCGACAGGCACGATCAATATAAACGGGGCCGCGGGACCCACGCCGGTGGAAAACGTGGGCATCCTGGCCGCGAACATCACCAGCGTGACCAACGCCGGCACCATCAACGTCAACGGCATCAATGGTATCGGGCTGAAACTCACCGATGCGGTGGTCTCCGACGCGCTGCCCGATGAGCCCGAGGTTGTCCGCGATGAGCCTTTCGGGCTGGGTGCCGCGGTAACCGTTTTGTCCTCGGGCACGATCAATGTTGCCGGCGCGCTGGGTGCAACCGGATTGCGCAATTACGGGATCTGGGCCCAGGGTAACGGCAGCGTCGCCACGCTCAGTGGACTGGTGAACCTGGCTGGCGACGGTGGCATCGGCGTGCATGCGCGCGATAGCGGCAAGATCATCATCACCAGCACCGGCCAGGTCGCCTTCAACAATGGCAGCAACCAGATCGGCTACTTCATCTACGGCCCCGGGTCGGTCATCACCAATGCGGCCACAGGCGCCCAGGACGTATCGACCAGCGGCTCCACCCTGAGCCGCATCGAGGGCGGTGCCACCTTCATCGGCGGCACTGGCGCTGCGACCTTCATCGCTTCGGGGCCGGCGACGACGCTGTTCACCATCAGTGGCCTGGACACTGCCACCACCACGCGCAGCCGTTTCGAGTCGGGCAACTCCCAGCTCAACGTCAATGGCGCCAATGCCCGCGGCGTGTTCGTCAATGGTGGGGCGATCGGCCTGATCACCAGTGGCGCCGCGGTGAACCTGGCAGGTGCCGGAAGCATGGGCGGGGTGGTGGACGGTCTTCGATACGACCTCAACAACGTCCCACAGGGTGCGCCGGACCCGGCCACCACGCTCACCCATCTGGGTGCGGTGACAGCGAGCGTCCCGGGCACCATCGGATTTATCGCCCAGAACGCCGGCCAGCTGGTCAACGGCGGTAGCGTCAACCTGGGCGGCGCCGGTGCGGTGGGCGCGCTCATCCGCAGTGGCGGCGTTCTCGACAACACGTCAGGCGGTACGATCCGCGCCGCGGACGGTACCGGCGTGCGCGTGGAAGGTGCAGGTTCGTCGATAGCCAACGCAGGACTCATCCAGGCTGACACGGGCGTGGCAGCGCTGCATGTGGCCGCCGGGGCCGGCGTCACCCTGACCGGCACCGGAAACCTCAGGTTCGGCGGTAGCGCCGATGGCATCCTGGTCGATACCGGCGCCAGCGGCCTGGTCCTCAACGGAGCGGTGATCGATTCGCTGGAAGCGTCCACGGGCGTGGCCGGCACCGGCGCGGGCATCGACAACGTCGGCGAGATCGGTGGGATATCGCTCTCCAACGCGGTGATCAATGTGGTCTCGGCCACGGGCATCCGTTCGGCGACCACCCTGGCGTCCGCTTCCACCGGTGTGGTCAATGTCGCCGGTGCAGGCGTGGGTTTCGCCTTCCAGACCGCGGCGGGTTCTCCGGCGGCAAGCGATTTCCTGCTCGGGCCGGGCATGGTGATCCATGTGACCGGAGCGGACGGGCAGGGCATCGTGGCGCTCACTACAGGCAACGTCGACACCGCCGCAGCGGTGGATATCAGCCATGCCGCCGGAGGTCCGGCGCTGGTAGCCGGGATGGCAGCCAGTACGGTCAATCGCGGCACACTGGTGTCGATCAGCAATGTCGCTCCCGTCGTCGACCTGTCAAATGGCACCGGCTCGACATTCACCAACACCGGCACACTTCGCGCAGTGGATGTGGTGCATGAAGCCGTGCACGGAAGCAGCAGCGCCGACACCGTGAATCTGGCGGGAGGTTCGCTGACCGGTATCGCCGCCACCGGCGGCGGCGCGGACACGCTCGCCTGGACCGCAGGCACCTTGAACGGCTCCATCGAAATGGGCGATGGGGACGATGCATTGACCCTGCGCGGCGTGAATCTGGCCACCACCTATCACGTCGATGGCGGCACCGGCGAAGACGCGCTCGTGTTCTCGGGTATCGAGCACCGCGGCGGCTCGTTCGCCGCCGATGACCTGTCCCGCGGCGTGAACCTGGGCGAGGACTGGGAGACGGTGACCTTCGATGCCGGCACGCTGTTCACGCTGACCGGTTCGCTGCTGCTGGGTGGGTCGACCGTCTACATCAACGACAGCACGCTGTTCGCAGGTGGCGGCATCAATCCCACGATCCAGGCCAGCGACGGTGTCACCGTGCACAACGCGGGCATCATCGACCTGACCAATGGCGGTTCCGGCCCCTTCGACACACTGACCATCGCCGGCGACTACATCGGAGAGGGTGGGCGGCTGCGGGTGGAGTCGGTTCTGAACGAGGGCGGTGCCAACTCGACCTCCGACGTGTTGCGGACCGATGCGAGCCTGATCGGCACCGGACGCACGCTGGTGGAAGTGCTCGCCAGCGGCCCCGGGACGGCACTGACCACCGGTGACGGCATCCTGGTCGTGGACGTCACTGGCCCGCGTTCCACGCCCGGTGCATTCGCGCTCGCCAACCGTGTGGTGGGCGGCGCCTACGAATACCTGCTGTTCCAGGGCGGCAGTGTCGTCAATGGCGGCAACGCGTATGACGGCAACTGGTATCTGCGCAACTACCTGGAGCCGCCACCGCCTCCACCCCCGCCGCCGCCGCCGCCGCCGCCGCCGCCGCCGCCCCCACCCCCACCCCCGCCGCCGCCGCCGCCGCCGCCGCCGCCGGATCCACCGGACCCACCCGATCCACCGCCGCCGGATCCACCCACGCCGCCTTTGCCGCCGGTACCTGAGGTCGTGCCGCTGTACCGGCCCGAGGTGGGCGCCTACATCGCCAATCAGTACGCGGCAGCCGGCATGTTTGTGCATACCTTGCACGACCGGCTCGGCGAGGTGGACTTCACCGAACGGCAGCGGGACGGCGATGATCGCCATGGTGCGGCGTGGGTGCGTGTCCAGCGCCGTCAGTTCAGCGCGCATGCCGGCGCACTGGATCAGCTGAAGGCGGCTACCGACGTCAACGTCTATCACATGGGCGCCGAACTGGGCTCATGGAACAGCGGTGACCGCCGTTTGCACTACGGCCTGATGGGCGGCTATGGCGAAGCGGAAACTTCGACCGGATCGAGCCTGACCCGATTGCAGGCCAGTGGTTGGGTCACTGCCTACAGCGCCGGCGCGTATGCGACGTTTTACGACACCGCCTCCGAGCCGACCGGCCTGTATCTGGACAGTTGGCTGCTGTACGGGGAACAGAACCAGCGCGTGCGTGGCGCACTGCTGGCCGAAGAGCGCTACTCCAGCCGTACCTGGACCGGTTCGCTGGAGGCAGGCTATGCGTTGCGCATCGGCTCTGACGAAAGCCGCGAGTGGTTCCTGGAGCCGCAGCTGCAGGTGATCTATGTCGATTACCAGGACGGCGATCACCTCGAAGCAAACGGAACGCGCATTGAAAGCCGCGATGCGGGAGGCATGACGGTGCGCATGGGTGCACGCACGTATACGCGTCCGCTAGACCTGTCCTTCAACCGCGTTCAGCCCTTCGTCGAAGCCAATGTCTGGCACACCGCGAAGAAGAACACGGTGTCGTTCTCGGGGTTGGAGCAGGGCACCGACCTGCCGCGTACCCGCTACGAGCTCAAGGTGGGCATCGAGATGGAGCTGACCACGGATTGGACGTTGTGGACCCACGTGGCCTTCCTAAATAGCAAGGCGGATAGCTTCACCGTAGATGGATTGCTTGGCCTCAAATACGGGTGGTGAAAACAGAAACATCATTTGATCTGTGGCGAGTCAGAATCGCTGGTCCGAAGGTTTCTCGGGCGCTCACGTCCGCTTCTGGCCGATAGCGGACATGCGAGGGAATGGCAATTTTGCGCTCATAGGGTTAGGGCGCCCACGGTTCCTCGATCTCTCCAGCGTCCCGGCGCCTTTCACACTGCTGCCTTTATGGCCGGGCCCAGATAACTCAGGTGCTTCAATAGTTTCGAGAGCGAGATCACGTCCTGCCGGTTGTGCGCCAGGACGCGTCGCAGTAGGCCGGCGTCATCTCCGCGCAGATAGCTTAGCCAGGCGGCCGGCGCCTCGGAACCGGGCAAGTCATCTTCGCGTATCACCTGCAGGACGTGGCGCTCGATCGTGGCTAGGCGGCAGTTTTCATAAACGCCACGGTAGCGGCGGCGTGTTGGGTACAGCAGATCCACATGACGCAGGCCGGTCAGCGGATGCGCGCGCCGCGCCAGGCGATAGCGGGTGGCCAAGAGCGGTGCGTCATAACACTTGCCGTTATAGCTGCACAGCACCGTGCGCGGGCGCACCCAGCCAGCCAGCAAGTCCAGCATCGACGGCTCGGCCGCGGTGGTAGCCATCAGTAGCTGGCGAATCCGCAGCCGCTCACCGCACCAGTCCGCCGCACCGACCATGAAGGCGCGAGTCCCGGTTCCGCCAGCCAGCCCGGTCGTCTCGGTATCGAAAAACAACAGATCCTCGGCAACGACCGTCTCGCCGCGATCGAACGCGCCATCGAACTGGGCCGGGATCGGGTCGGTCAGGAACTCTTCCACCAGATACAGGCCGGGCGCGACCTCGTGGCCGGGTAAGGTGCGATCGCCGGTGGCCACGGGGGCAGAGGCGTGCGTGCGGATTCGCAACAAATTGCGCAGCTGGTCCAGGCTCGGGCCAGTGATAGGTGTCGACGGCGGCGTTGGGCGCGTTGCCGCGCCGGCCTGGCGCTTGAGCTGCTGCAAGCGTTCCAGGGTCAGGCTCATGCCGTCTCCAGTGCGGCCAGAACCCGTAAGGCCAACGCCTTGGGCGTGGTGTCCAGGTCTTCCTGCACAGCCAGGACTGGGCCGACGCAGGCCGGACAGCCGGCCTTGCAGTCGCACGCCTGGACCAGCTCGCGTGCGCGCGTGACGAGCTCGCGCTGACGGCCCCATAAAGGCTCGCTTTGCCCCATGCCGCCGGGGTAGTTGTCGTAGAGGTAGACGGTCGGCACGAAGCGGTCATGTCGGTCCGGGTGCACTGCGCTGCCATCCAGAGCGCGCAGCTGGCCGCGGCCTCGGCCATCGCCATTGGCGAACCAGGCGCCGTCACCGCTTCCCACGGCCTTATGCAGATCGGCCGAATCGGCCATCACCGCGACCTTGGCGACCACGTGCAGCGCGAAGCCGGCTCCTAGAAAGCCGTCCAGCGCGTCCTGGCGCGAGGCAAAGCGCTGCTCCAGTTCGTCCTGAGGCAGTTGCCACCATAGGGACGAGGTATGCATCTCTTGATCGGGCAAGTTTACCGGCCCGTAGCCGATGTTCTCGTGGGTGTAGTAGCGGATCTTCTTGTAGCCAGCTACGCGACGGACCACATGCACCTCCCCATGGTGGCAGGTGCCGGCGCCCGCCAGGCTACCGTCGAATCGCTCCAACACCTTGAGCTTGGTGTAGTCGATCGCATCGGTGTAGTAGTCCACGTGAGTCCGCGTCACGTAGGCCTTACGTCCCTCCCAGTCCAACCGTTCGACCTGGAAGGGGACGGACTGGATCATATGGATGGCACCCTCATACAGCATCAGTGGTGCAGAGCTGAAATCCAACTCTGCAATGATGGTCTGACGACCATCGGTGCGGTCCACCACCACAAAGTTGCCATCGGCCACCGAGCGCAGGCTGACCGCATTGGCCGGGTAGCTGTCCGCAATCCACTCCCATCGTCCGCCTTCGGGGTGGACTACCCCGTCTTCGGCCAGCAGCTGCAGGTAAACCTCCGGCTCGACCTGTCCGAAGCGCTCACCCTGCACGAACGGCAGTTCGAAGGCAGCGCAGCGGATATGGTCGAGCAGGATTACCGGCTGGTCGGGGGCGATACGCGCATGCTCGGGCGGAGCACTGCTGAAGAACTCCGGATGGCGGACCATGTATTGGTCCAGCGGGTCGGAACTGGCCACCATCACGCCCAGCGACGCCTGCTGGCGACGGCCGGCACGACCGAAGCGCTGCCAGGTCGCGGCCACCGAGCCGGGATACCCGTTGAGGACCACAAGATCCAGGCTGCCAATGTCCACGCCCAGCTCCAGCGCCGAGGTGGAGACGATGCAGTCGATCCGGCCGGCGCGCATAGCCTTCTCCGCCTCGCGGCGTTCGGTGGGCAGGTAGCCACCGCGGTAAGCCCTGATCCTGGCCGGCTTACGGGGATCGCTGTCGAAGACGTCCTTGAGGTATTTGGTCAGCACCTCGACCATCGTCCGCGACTGGGCGAACACCAGCGTCTTCAGCCCGGCCTTGAGCGCAGCGCGAGCGATGCGGTTGGACTGAGAGCGTGCCGAGGCGCGCAGGCCCAGGTCGGGATTGACGACTGGCGGGTTCCACAGCAGCACATGGCGGTCGCCAGTCGGTGCACCGGACTCGGTGATGGCATGGACGTCAGCTTCCAGCAGCGCCTCGGCGTGCGCCTTGGGATTGCCGATGGTGGCCGAGCACAGGATGAATTGGGGGTTGGAGCCGTAGAACGCGCAGACCCGCTTCAACCGCCGCAGGACGTTGGCCAGGTGCGAACCGAACACGCCGCGGTAGCTGTGGATCTCGTCGATGACCACGTACTGCAGGCCTTCGAAGAACTGCGCCCACTTGGTGTGGTGCGGCAGGATGCCCTGGTGGAGCATGTCCGGGTTGGAGACCACGATTTCGCCATTGAGGCGGATCGCCTGACGCTGGTCACCGGGGGTGTCGCCGTCGAAGGTGGCCGGCTTCAGACCCAGGTCGCCGGCACGATTCAGCTCCAGAAGCTCGGCCACTTGGTCCTGCGAGAGCGCCTTGGTCGGGAACAGGTAGAGCGCTTTGGCCTGTCGGGTCATGGCGCCAGCAACTACGGGCAGGGTGTAGCACAGCGACTTTCCTGATGCGGTGGGTGTTGCAATGACAATGTTCCCCCCGCGCTGGATCGCGTCCCACGCCTCGGCCTGGTGCGCGTAGAGCTGGTCGATGCCGCGGGAACGCAACGCTGCGCTGAGCCGCTCTGGAAGACCCTCAGGCAGATCGGCGTAGCGTCCGTGGGCCCCGGGCTGGAGAAAATGGCCAGTCACTCGCCCTTCGTACTTGCTGGCCAAGCGCAGGGCGAAGCTGGAGCCATCACTCGCGGGCGTCGGGAGGGCCGGCCGGTCGAACAAGTTCAGGGCGTCCATGGGTAATCCGAGGCGGGTCTCGCCATAAGACCGCCCCCCAGTCTCACGTCGTGAGAACAGGCGACGCGCAGAACCGTCTATGCGGAGCGTTGGAACATCACGTCACGGCGACCATCAACTTCGGACACTCCCACTACCTGTCTTGGGAGAGCCCAAATGGCCACTCGAAAAGCATCCACGAAGCCGTCCTCCCAGACCCCGAAGGCGGTGAAGCAAACGGTGGCCCGACAGCGGAAGCTGCAGGCCGGTATTGACCGCAAGGACGCCAAGGCCGGCAAACCGGCCAAGCCAAAGAAGGCTCCCGTGCAGGCGGGGATACGTAAGCAACCAGAGAAAATGCCCGCACAACACCTAGCCAAGCCGGGGCATGAAGCCGACCTGGACCTGGCACCGAGGTTCGAGGCCCGGGCGTACAAGGGAAGTGGAAAACTGGCTGGGATGAAGGCCATCGTGACCGGCGCCGATTCCGGCATTGGGCGAGCCGTGGCGGTGCTATTCGCGCGCGAGGGGGCGGACGTGGCGTTGTTCTATCTCAACGAGCACAAGGATGCGCACGAGACGGCACGATGGGTTGAGGCCGAAGGACGCACCGCGGTGCTGGTACCAGGGGATGTCCGCGATCCAGCCTTTTGCAACCGTGCTGTCAAGAAGGTCGCACGGGAATTTGGCCGGCTAGACGTTCTGGTGAACAACGCCGGCTTTCAACTACATGCTGACCGCCTTGAAGACCTCACTGACGAGCATCTCCAGGAGACGTTGCAGACCAATGTCGCGGGTTATATCCAGATGGCACGCGCCTGCCTGCCGCACATGGAGCAAGGCGCCTCCATCATCAACTGCGGGTCGGTCACAGGTCTGTTCGGCAGCCCGAAGCTGATCGATTATTCGGCGACCAAGGGCGCGGTGCATGCTTTCACAAAGGCACTGGCGGCCAACCTTCTCGAGCGCGGTATCCGCGTGAATGCCGTTGCGCCCGGCCCGGTCTGGACACCGTTCAATCCGGCCGACAAGCCCGCCGAAGAAGTCGCCGAGTTTGGCAAGGACAGCGCCATGGGCAGGCCTGCGCAACCAGAGGAGCTTTCCCCGGCTTTTGTCTTCCTGGCGTCGCCCGTCATGTCGTCCTACGTCAATGGCATCGTCCTGCCCGTGATGGGCGGCCCCAAGGGCTGATTTCTTGGGTGGGACAGGTCCGATGGCCAGGCAGAACACGCTCAAGATCGCCACGTTTAACGTCAACGGCATCGGCACACGTTTGGCGCATCTGCTTGATTGGCTGGCCAAGGAGAAGCCCGACATCGTTGCCCTGCAGGAGCTCAAGGCTTTAGACCACACCTTCCCGCAGGCGGAACTAGAGGAAGCAGGCTACGGGGCCATCTGGCAGGGTCAGCGCTCATGGAACGGGGTCGCGCTCTTGGGTCGAGGTGTTCTGCCCATAGAGAGCCGCCGTGGCCTTCCGGGAGATCCAAAGGACGCGCAGAGCCGCTATATCGAGGCTGCCATTCACGGCGTCATCGTGGCCGGAATCTATTTGCCAAATGGCAACCCGCAGCCGGGGCCCAAGTTTGACTACAAGCTGCGATGGATGGAGCGGCTAAACCTCCATGCCCAAACGCTGGTCGGGCTAAAGCATCCGGTTGCCATAATCGGCGACTTCAATGTCATACCGACGGACAACGACGTCTACGATCCCAAGTCATGGCGCAAGGACGCCTTGATTCAGCCCGAGTCACGTGAGGCCTACCAACGCCTGCTGGAACAGGGATGGACTGACGCATTGCGCCAAGCTTATGGTGAAGTGCCGATCTACACCTTCTGGGACTACTTCCGGCAACACGCCGAACGTGACCGTGGGTTGCGGATCGACCACATGCTGCTCAACCCGGTGTTGGCCAAGCAGCTCAAGGGAGCGGGAGTCGACCGGTGGGTTCGGCTGCAGGACAAGGCAAGCGATCACGCACCTACCTGGGTAGAGGTGGCTGACCCAGCGCCCGGTTAATGCCGGCACGCGCTTTGCACGGGCGAGACAAGCCAAGCGAACGCGACGCAGAAATCCCACGGGATGCTGAATCGTTGTGCTTCCATTTCAGCAGTCCCATCACGAGCGACGCGCGCTTCACAGCAGGAGGTCCACGGTACGTGTACCTGCAGATCGCAGGCGCCCGGCCTTACGTACGGGTCGCATTGACATAAAAAAGGAAGGAACTCACCGTGGAAGATACCAAGAAGAATGAAACGCGCGATCTCAATCGCGATCCGATCACCGGCACGCCCGGTTCGCATCCGGTTGGCGTGGGCGTGGGTGGCATGGGTGGCGCGGCGGCCGGAATGGTGGTTGGCGCGCTTGCCGGCCCACTGGGCATGTTGATCGGTGGCGGCATCGGCACGCTGATCGGCGCGGCAGCCGGCAAGGGCGTGGCCGAGCGAATCGATCCCACCGGTGAAGAAGCGTTCTGGCGCGACACCTACGCCACGCGCCCCTACCATGACGCGAGCTTCGATTACGAGAACGACTACGCGCCGGCCTATACGTATGGCGTGGAATCACGCAACCGCATGGCCGATCGTCCGTGGGACGAGAGCCTTGAACAGGAACTGGGCGCCGGGTGGGGCCAGGTGCGCGGCCAGTCGAAGCTGGAGTGGGATCATGCCCGCGACGCGGTTCGCGATGCGTGGGATCGCAGCGACCGGACCTATCGGGCCTACGAGACCAGCGACAGCTACTATGCCGGTCAGTTCGAGGGCGTGGACTATCGCGACGGCGAGGCGGACTTCAATGACTACCGCCCGGCCTACCGTTATGGCACCCAGGCACGCGGCCAGTATGGCGACCGGCAGTGGGACGATCGCCTGGAAAGCGAACTGGGGCAGGGTTGGGACAAGGTCAAAGGCAACTCACGGCTGGGTTGGGAGAAGGCCAAGCTCGCCACTCGCGATGCCTGGCATGGAGTCGAACGCGCGCTACCGGGTGATGCGGATGGCGACGGACGCTGAGGTAGCCCCCCCCCTGAAGGGTTGAGAAGCATGCGCCGCGTCGCCGCCACTTCGGTGGTGGCGCGGCAGCTAACCACTGAATTGGCCAAAATTGGATTACGCCGCTTCCATACGCCAAATTTGCACGGATAGTGTCAATTCGCGATAACAAGTTCACACACGAAGAAGGCGGTCAGTTATGACTCCTCTAGAGAAGCCATTGCGTCGCGAACTCAGAATTGGAGACCAGGCGTACGCACTGGTCGTGGGTCCCGAGGAGCTAAGTCTCGTCTTAAAAGGACACAGGAGGGGAGTCGTGCTGCGCTGGGTTGACCTCATAAACGGCGATGCGGCGTTGGCAAGCGCGCTACAGGCCTCCCTGCAAAGCAGCTCCAGTTAGCCCTTAGCGAAGCTGCGCGCTCAATGCGGAACATTCTCGTGGGATGTGCTGGCTGGTCCATTCCGGCGCCGCACCGTGAACTGTTCGCGGAAGGCGAAAGCGTCCTAGCCCGATATGCTTCGTTGTTCTCAGCGGTAGAAATCAATTCTTCGTTCTATCGCCCACATCGGCGATCAACGTATGAGCGCTGGTCGGCAGCGGTTCCACGTCATTTTCGCTTCTCGGTAAAGGTGCCAAGATCAATAACGCATGAAGGGGCGCTCCGCAGGAGTGGACCAGATCTAGATGCGTTTCTTTACGAAACCGCCGGATTGGCGGGTCGCCTAGGCGGCTACCTCTTGCAGCTGCCTCCGAGTCAAGCGCTCGACACGCGAGTTGCGGCGACCTTCTTTCGCATGTTCCGCGGGCGTAGCGATGCCAAGCTGGCCTGCGAGCCTAGGCATGCCAGCTGGTTTTCATGTCGCGCGGATGAACTCCTGATCCGATACAAGGTAAGCAGGGTAAGGGCTGATCCGCCTGTAGCCCTTCCTCCTCCAGGGGGACGGTGCGAAGTGTCATCTGTCGAGGCGATCTGGCCATATTGGCGATGGCACGGATCCCCAAGGAAGTACTACAGTGCCTATACGCAAGGTCAGCTGGAAAGACTTGCCGGCGAACTCACTAGAACAATAGGCTCCGGTGCTGAGGCTTGGGTAATCTTTGACAACACCGCTCACGGCTTTGCAACTCCTAACGCCATGCAGCTCGGCGCATTGATGAGGCTGGAATCGCGGCCCTGATAATCGAAGGTTGAGCAGGCAGCCGAAACTCGGATAGGGCTTGCATGTTCGCGCCATCTACACGCCTGAGCGCCGTGCGGTGGTGGGGGGCATGAGTTCTTGAATTTGTGAACTGCATGGTCCACTAGGACGTGACCAACCGCCGGAAACAGGTCGGGTAGCCGAAGCGTGATCAAGGCCGGCGCCAGAAGCTGATCCACTGGCCCGCGAGCGCAGTCAATAGCAGGCAGCTATTGGTCACGATGAAGACCCAATTACCGACCATTACCGAATAGACCACAAACAGAGCCGAGGCCGTAGCTTGGCCGAGGAAGAGCCAAGTGGAGACCCCTTCGTCTTTCGGGTTCTTGGCCTGCTTGATGATCTGACGAACTAGGGTCGCCAGCAAGACCAGTGAGGCCGTCCATCCGATCAGGTCTTCCATGGTTCATCCTTCGGCCAAGCTGCCCAAACTCGATGCTCGATGGCCACGCGAGCGCATCGAGTACATTTCGGTTCAGGGCACTCGCCTTATGAGACTTGCTCAAGTCGGCCGTGCGATACCACTTACAGGTATTCGTCGCGAGCCTGCTCGGCACGGGCTGCACCGATCGCCGTCTCAACCTTCTTCTCCTCTTCCGGCGGCGGCAGCACCGCGGGCATGCCTAGGCTCTGGATCCACAGTTCCCGGCACCAGCCCATCGTGTGATAGAGATGGTGGTCCTCGTCCTGCTCCACGGCATCGTGCGCGGCCTTAAGCACCTTGGCGTGAGGGCCTCCCTGGTCGGCGACGCGGCCGATCAGTTCCCAGTTCTGGTGGTCCTTGGTCTCGGCCAATACCACGCATTCCGCCGCGACCAGTTCGGCAGCGGCCGGGCTGGCCTTGGCCATAGCCATCTCAATGGCGGCTACCAGTGATGCGGCCTGGTGCGCGACGACCTCGCGGCCAGGGCTGGCGGCCTCGGTGTCCAGGCCCAATTCGGCAAATACGGTTGTGAGCACCTTCTCGTGGGTGCGGGTCTCGTCCAAGTACTCGCCCCATTCCTTCTTCAGATCTTCATTCTGTGCAGCCTTGATCGCCGTGGTGTAGATCTTGATGCCACCGCGCTCGGTTTCCAGCGCCTGTAGCAGTAATTCGGTGACTTGTGCGGTGTCAATTTTCTTAGCCATGGGTAGAGCCTCCTCAGGGGAGTTATTGTTTACGCCAGGTCGCCCGCAAGGCCGTGTGAGGATGGGAACAGCGACGCGTGTGTGCCCGGGTGGCGCGGAAGGGACGAGTTGCAGGCGAAGGTCTTATAGCTCGCCCAGCGACACCCAGCCCCTTGGCGGTCGAACGCCGGACATCAAGCGAAAGTCGCCAGGCCCCTTAGGCAACCATTCGCCGCGCTTGTTACCGCGCAGAACTTGCTCAACTGCGACAATCACAACGCGCTGGCCGAGCAATTCAGCCACCCTCGGCTCTTCGTCAAGACTGGTATCGACTGTCCAAGAGTGAATCGTCCCGCCCTGCCTGCCGCTCGTGTCCTGCGCCAGGATTACTACCTCAGGAGCACGAACGAGTTCTCGGCCTATCTGAGCTAGCTTCAGTACTGCCACCATTTCTACAGCCGTTGGCGTCCCGCCCAGCAGAATGTCCTGAAAGCGGTCATCAGTCAGTCCGTGGACGTGCACGGCTCGCCTTCGGTTTCGCCGGGGATAAGGCCGGCGGATGACAGCAGGCATTGAATGCGGTCATGGATGCGCGCCGAGTCTTTTTCATCCGCCTGCTCGGCGAGTGCCTCGGCTTCGACGGCGAAGGCCTTCAGCACCTCGTCGGGCTCGCACTCGTCAATCAGCTTTGGCAGGACCTGCTCTAGCATGGTCAGCTCGGCATCGATTTCGGCGTGCGTCTTCATGGCCAGGATCGTCCTTTTGGCGGCGTCACGATTTCGTGGAGATGATCGGTTCGCTCGGAGTTTCGTGCACTGGGAAGAAGCTTCGAACATCGAACGTCGGCCATGGACATTAGGACGCCGTAGGCCTCCACCTCTTTGGCAGTGAGCTCGTCCCGGTCTACGCGCCCTTCCAGCTTGGCATGCGTCGCCCTCAGCTCGTTGCCGAACTCAGCAGAAGTCTTTCCCATCGGATCCCAAGCGACGATCCAATCATGGAGCTGGTCAAGTAGGGCGGGCGTGTTGCTCATGCGTGTTTCCGAAGCTTGTAGGGGGCCATAAACTCAGGCGGCTGCTGCGGGTCAGCTATGCACGAGTTCTGACAAGCGACCCAGCCGCTGTAGTTCGCGCTCAATCCAAGCAGCATCCTGTTCGGATAACCAGAGTGTGGCGAAATGCCTCCGGCCCTTGCCTATGCGGTCGGTGAGGGTGGTCGGCTGTGCTCCTGGGTTCCCGAATTCGATATCGGCCAACATGCGCAGAATGTTCGGTCGCGGCGGGGCTCGGTGCTGGTTTGCCGGCTTGCCCCCTGGTATTTGGTGGTCGCGAATTAGCTCCTCGTCTGACGGCTCGCCGCTTTGGGTGAGTCGACTGAGGCCAAGCCCAGCAATGGTGTTGTAAAGCTCGCGACGGCAGGTCCTGAGATCCTCCGGAAGTTCTTTGAGCTTGAATAGGCCTTCCAGGGTCTTAGCCGCCTTTTGATATTCGTCTTCGAATTGGCGGTAGATCTTGTCGTTCCCGTTGTAGGTGCGCAGCCATTCCATGACGGCATGGAACTCGTGTTCGAACGTGTCCCGTGTCCTGAATGGCCGAATCGGTGTTCCGGTGATCATGTTGCGGGCCTGAGGCGAGTGGAAAGATAGAGAAGAAGGGGTTGCGGCACGCTGGCCATGGTCAGTTAGGACCGACAAAAAAGCCGCGCGATGCGCGGCCTCCTGGGTAATTTGCGGCAACACATCTATACCTTTTGCTTTCCACCTTCGTCCGACTTTTGATCCTGAGCCTGCCGCTCCTGCTCCTTGGTTTGCTGCGTCTCTGTTTCGGGCTGGGTAGCTGTTGATTGCTTCAGGCTCTCGTCGGTACCGCCGGTGGTTGTCATCATTTACTCCATCGCGATGAAGTCATCGCTAAGGCACAGTGGACCTCGCGTAGTTATGGTGATGTGAGGTGGCCCAATCTGATTCGTGGAAGGTGAAGCCGTTCGGAGGCGAATCATCCGGCCCACGCGGCTGCCGTTAGCAGTTCTCAGTGCGCACGCCCGGTGCTGGATGATCTCTGCTCAATCTTGGAGAGTACTTTGGGAATTGTGTCTAGGAGCGACACCAGAACTTGGTGAGGGAGCAAATATTCGCCCTCATAGGTCTCGGCCCCTTTGACCAATTGGGTGATTTCGATAACGGCGGCAACAGCGCCGGATTCCGGCACGACCTCGGTGATCCCGAAGCTGTCGCACAGGAAAAGGTCCCCGCCGGTCGACTTGAGCGTCGGACCCTGATCCCATGCGGGGACCGGGAGGCGCGATGACGGCAGGATGTCTTGGTTGGCGCCAAGCTCGGCCATTGCTTCGAGGATGCGGTCCTTCGCGTCCAGGATCTCCTGCAGCACTGCCTGGTGGAAGACTAGGCCTCCGCGACGGCCCTCCATCTCGCTTTGGCCCCGAATCGTGCGTACGTACATATCCACCAAGATGCAGCTGTTCTCGGGCAGCACCTCGCCGAAGGTGAAACCCAGGATCTGGTCGGTATCGCGGTGGTGGCTCATGCGGCTCGGAAGTCCTCGTCGTAATGCACGAAGGCGCGTGCACTTGGGTCAGTTGGCCTGGCCTTCCTGAGGCGCCAGCCGGTACATGTCATTCATGATCTGCGGCAGCACTTGGGCAAAGCTGGCCATGACTTCCCGAGGGAGCCATACCTCGAAGCTCTTCTCGACCCCGCGCTCGTCGCTGCTCTGATAGCGAAGGTCCAGGAGGACGGCCGAGCCGTCGTCCTGCATCGCCGGAACGTGGATATGGAAGCAAGCATTGTGGGTCGGGTCGTTCACGCTGCTATCCTGTGTTCGTAATATGGGTGCTGCTTGTCGTCGAAGATGGCGTAGAGCGCGGCCAAGTTGGCCGGATCAGGGTTCAACCATGCCTCAACGTGCTCGGGCTTGATATTGATTATGGTCCGGTCGTGGCCAGCGGCGGCGACTTCGGGCTCGGGGGCGTCCGTGATGGCGGCGAAGCATTCCATGTCCTGCTCCTTGCCGATCGGATCGGTCCAGTTCGCCCAAAGGCAAGCGACGAGCATCGGCTCGCCGGTCTTGGGGCGGAACTGCAGGCGGACGTTCTTGCCGTCGGCGCCTTGAACGTTCTCGAAGAAGGTGTCCACCACCATCAGGCCATGCGTGTGGCCGAATTGCCGCTTCCAATACCGCTCTAAGTTGTCCCGTCGCGCGTTATAGGTGCCGCTCATCTCGCCGGTACGCGTGAAATCGCTGGAGGGAGGGGAGCCCGGCTGTCGGAGCTGGTAGCGCATGGGGCGGATCGCATAGCCGTCGCCATCGCGGACCAATACGGGCACCCACCACTGCGGGAAGAACTGCCAGTCGCGAGGCTTCAGCTCGGTCCGGTGCAGGTCGGCGATCCAGCCTTTGAGCTGGTCGATCTTCTTGGTCGCGATCCGGACGTGATCGGCGGCAGCCTTCGTTTCTTTGATGGCCAGCTTCCGCTCGTTGTCTGCCTTGCGCTTCGTCTGCTTGAACAGCTCCTGCTGCCAAGCCTGCTCGTCCTGGGCGAGCCTGGCGTCCATCTCGTCGGCCGCCTCCGGGGGCAGCACGGGGCGCAAGGTGTCGATGAGCCCTTTCGGGATCTTGCCGCGCTCGTGGCCGTTCTCCCTGATCCAAAGCCGGGCGAACGCGTCCAAGTCCATGATCGGCCCGTGGAGGCGGACCAGCTTCTTGTAGTCGGAGTGGATCTGGGCGGAGTAGCACATGGGGAGAGCCTAGCGCATACCGGAAAGTCGTTCTTGAGCCTCAGTGGCAGCTGTCCCTCTCCAGGTCTGACGGGCCAGCCATTCGAGGCCTCGCCGCTCGGCAGTCGCCTCCAAGGCGTCGTAGTGGCGGCGCGCCCAGGCTTCAATTCCCGCTCGCCCGGCGTCGTAGGAGGTGCAGGGACGGTTAACGGCCTCCTGACCTGGATAGCGCAGCATGGCGAACCACGTGCCATTCAAGCGCTCGACTATTCGGGCTGCTTCATATCGTGCCACGTAGAGGGCGTGGGGCTCCCCCGGCCCTCCCGGGCCCGTGATTGCAAACCAGCGGATGTCCATCAGGCAAGGGTGCGCGACGGGATGTTCAGGAGCTGAGACGGCCGCCTTGTCCAGGCAGACATTGCGCTCGTTTCCCTCCCCGCGGGGATTCCGCTAGCGTGACCAGTTCAGGGAGGGGGGCAGCGGCGACGGAGGGGTGTAGTAGCGTCATCCCCTTCTTCCGCGGCACACGCGCGCCACTGGAGGGCAACGATGCGTGATCTAGGGTTTCTCTTGTACGCAGACGGCTATGCCGAACAGATCGGCGCCCAGCCATCGGACGTCCGGCTGATAAAAAAATGGACCGACCCGGATCGCGGGCAAGAAGTTCGCGTTTTCGCGGAAATGCTCACGTCGGAGGATGACGTTGAAGTATTGCTCGATCGGTTCTTGCGCGCCTACTTCCCGCTTGAGTCTGGCTAGTGTTTCCCAAGCGCCGGTAGCCAGCCGTCCAATAACGCGTTTTCACGCGATCAGAACGTTCGTTCAGAAAAATAAAGAGTCAGCCGTTTGCGGAGAAGCGACTGATGCATGCCCACGAATATCTCGTCGTTCCTAGCGGGAACCACTGGGAGGTTAGGGTGCCCGGAAAGTTGGAGCCCCTTGCCACATATGAAGATATAGACGATGCGCTCGCATACGCCTACCAAGCCGCCTGGATGAAGCAAGTGCTCGATGGAGTCCCCAGCACCGTTCGAAGGCTTTCGGACCCCGGGTCAACGCCGGAAGGTTCTGGGAATGGCGCCCTTTAAGAATATGGCTAAGACATTGATGCTGCTCGCGCAGAGATCCGAACCTCATTCTCAGCCCAGCGAATCACGTCCTCGCGGCGCCAGCGCTTGCCCACGTCCTCAATATGGACCGGCCGGGGGAAGCTGCCCTTGACGGCCACCCGCTCGAGGAAGCCGCGCCGGCTGATATTGCCGGCGCGGTCCCGGACGCACAACAGGAAGGCACAGGCGTCGGCGTCCAGAAGTAGGCCATCGCGGGCCAGGGCGGCGATGACTGCCACTTCAGCTTGATTAGTGCCCAAGGCTTTGTCTCAACGAGTCCACATTTGGTGTGCGGCCTCGTCAAATCACAACTCAATGTCTTCCTTCGGCCCCATCACTGACCTGAACTTGGTGGCCTCAGGGTGGTGATCTTCCAGCCATCGGTAGAAGTCGAAGAAGTGAAGCTTTTGGTCATCGGTATTCGCGTTCTCGGGCAAATAGCGCCAGGTGGCGAAGAAGCCAGCGCATGCTTTTCGAACTTGGGCTTTGGTCATCTTCATTGTCAAAGCTCCGGAGTGGGATTGCCGCAGTTGTAGCAGCGCCGAAAGTCCGAGAGCTGCTTGCCGTAGTGCACGCGGCCCGGTTTCACAAATCCGGTGGGGCCAGCGCAGGTGCGACAGAACGGGCCGTCCCCAGCTTCCCAGCGCTTCAGGCGCAGGGCGAATTGGACGATCCAGACGGCCGCTGCGAGCCAACTGCCAGCGAATACCCAGTCCGATGCCCGGCCAATTGCTTGTACGCCGCCCAAGGAGCCAGCCCTACCCATCAAGACAGCCAGAGCCGTTCCGAACACCATCAAAAGCAATGCGGGCCACAGCCCCCGAAGAGTGATCCAGCCCCAGCGCATACCAAGCCCTCCCCATTGAGTAGCAGAAGGATGAGGAGGCGCTGTCGCACCGCGTGAGACCGGCGGCGCCGTCCAGGGGGAGGCAGGTCGAGTCGTTCGGGGCAGATCTAGCCCGCCTGCGGTGGTGCGAACGTGACAAGGTGGACCGGGATCTCCCCAAGCCATTGAACCTGGATATGGGTCACCGCCTCGTGGATCTCAGCCTGAGCTGCCGCTACAGCGCGCGCCGTGGCAACGGCCTCTGCGAATGGGCTGCAAGCGAAGAGCGGCTCGTCTTCCATGAATATGCGCCAGCCGGCCTCGGTCTCGCGCAAGCAAAGGGTGATCGGTTCCATGCTCGCGTCCATGCGGGTGGGTCCCTGTAGGGCCAGCCGCCCCGCATCCTTACGGGGCACGCGCGGGGCGGTACCTGGGCCGCAATGGCCGGTGCGCGCGTTTGCTGGCAGGGCTAGTGTCACCTCGGAGTGACTTGCTTGCCATCAGCGGACTGCCCAAAGTTGGGTAGGAAAAATCTCACATAAATTGCGTCATTGAGCTTGACTATTGGCATCGGAAATTTCGATGTGGCAGAAAGGCCTTGGGCCAATGATGGCCCGCTAGGAGGAGGTCTGCTTTGGGTCGATTGCTGACATCGGCGCCAGCCCAACGCTCCCGCGGTGGAGTGCCGAACGCGGAGATGAGCCCCACCCGCAGCGCCAGTAGAAGCGCACCAAGCCCTTACGATTTCCAATCCAAGAGCGGGGTCGGATTCACTTCCCTAGCCCGTCCCCACCTATCCGTTATCGGGTGACGGCGG